>ERZ791908.2-NODE-2-length-471014-cov-8.459382_pt1 | contig 471014 bp, 420 predicted proteins | sample MGYA00510144_ERZ791908 | MGnify/ENA primary metagenome ERZ791908 (study PRJEB30046, sample SAMN00792105) | human gut metagenome | study: EMG produced TPA metagenomics assembly of the A metagenome-wide association study of gut microbiota in type 2...
TGAAAACCCGTCGAGTCTCTCCTTCTGCGCCAGAAAAAGCACAAGGATTTTTCCTTTGTGCTTTTTTTGTATATATGAATTTGTTTGGGGAGACTCGAACTCTTCGTCCGTCTTTTTGCGGAAAACAGCCTCCCTTGTAAAGGGAGGTGGGTTGCCGCAAGACAACTCGGAGGGATTTTCTCAAAAAAATAGATTTCAAAAAAAGTGCTTCGCTTTTTAATCCCTCAGTCATCTTCGATGACAGCTCCCTTTACAAGGGAGCCTAATTTAATCCCTCTGTCTGCTCACTTTGTTCGTGCAGGTCCCTAACGGGAGAGAGCCCTTTTCACGATTGTTGACGTTTTCTGCACACAAACGGATATTGTGTATAAAAAAGCCTGCTTTGCTTGTCTGTTTTGTTATTTGTCTTGAATATAATGTGAAATAGTGATATAATTTAAAGCAGTCTACTTTTAATTTTTTTACAAAATAACAAGAAAGAGGTGCTTGTGGTGCCAGCTAAGGCAAAAAAGGTTATTAAGGTTATTTTAATTATTTTACTTGCGGCGGTTCTGATAGTGGGGGGATATGTCGCCTATGTTATGATTGATTATCACAGAATTGAAGATAATCAAGCCTTACAAATTAACGATGCAACGAGTGATGCTGCTCTTGTAGATACGGAATATAAGGTCATATCCTACAATATCGGCTTCGCGGCATATACTCCCGAATTCGGTTTCTTTATGGACGGCGGTACACAAAGCCGTGCCGAATCGGAGGAGTCGGTCAAAAATGTGATAAGCGGCGTCGGGGATTTTCTTAAATCAGAAGCTCCCGATTTCATCCTTATTGAAGAGGTCGATAAAAATGCGACTCGCAGCTATCACTATGACGAAGAGGCTGCTCTCAGAAATATGCTTGAGGGTTATGACTCTACATTTACCGTGAATTTTGACAGCCCGTATCTATTCTATCCGCTCAGCAAGCCGCATGGAAAATCGTATGCCGGTATGCTCACATTATCAAGATTCAACATTGAAAGCGGACTCAGACGCAGTCTGCCTATCGAAGACGGATTTATGAAATTTGTTGACCTTGACCGTTGCTATTCGGTATCAAGAGTTTCCGTCAGCAACGATAAGGAGCTTGTGCTATATACGCTTCATCTTTCCGCATACACTTCCGACGGCACAATCGCCACCGAGCAGCTAAATATGCTGATAAATGATATGCAGGCGGAGTATGAAAAGGGCAATTATTGTATCGCAGGCGGCGACTTTAATAAGGATTTGCTCGTCGACTCCGGAAAAATATTCGGAATCGACGGTGCTGACTATACTTGGGCACAGCCGGTAGATCCGACGCTGTTTGACGGTACCAATCTCAGTATGGTAGCTCCGTTTAACGAGGAAAAACCCGTTCCGTCATGCAGAAATGCGGACGGTCCGTATAACGACAAGCAATTTGTCCTTACTGTTGACGGCTTTATAGTCTCAGACAATGTTACCGTTTCCGGCAGCGATGTCTACGATCTCGGATTTAAGTATTCCGATCACAATCCGGTATATATGACGTTTAAGCTTAATGGGTGAATTTGAGATTTTCGGTCGCAGAATAAAGAGAGGGGCATTCCTTATGTCTGAAAAACACAGCTCGGCGTCAAAGAGTAAATTACTCGGCACGATGCTTTTGATTTTGGCTCTCTTTGGGTTCTTTGTGTTTATCTATCGACTTTGTTACTATCACTACGAGTACGACCCGCAATACAGCCCGGTGGATTACGGCAAATACAATATCCTGTCTTACTTTACCGTGCAGTCAAATTTCTTTGCGTATGTGTATTTCCTGTGCGCGGCACTTTCGATATTCGGAGTTAAAAAGGCGGAGAAAATAGGCTTTAATCCTTATATTGGTGCTCTTGTTACCGTATATGTTCTCGTGGCCGGAATTACATATTGCGCCGGTATCCCAATGGGGCTTACTCCGCCCTTCAAGTGGGATACGCCGGCTCATTCGATGTCGAGCTTTATACAGGTGTATTACCATATGATAATGCCGCCGGCGGCGCTTATAGTATGGTTTTTCCCGTTTACCGACCGTGCAATAGGCAAAAAATGCTTTTGGCTGTCGGGAATTTATCCGCTTGTTTATTCGATTTTTTCAATGGTGCGCGGAAGATTTTCCGACCCTACATATTATCCGTATCCGTTTTACAATCCTGAATTTATATGGAAAACCGTTGCAAAAAATATGCCGTTCAATATCGGACTTTCATATTTAATTATAGCGGCGTTGCTTATTTTCGGCATATTGATTTTTGCGCTGTTGACTCTTCTTATCGCCGCTATACATAATAAACTAATCAAAAGGACTAAATGAGTTTATAGTAAGTAGTGTTAAAAGTTAGTTTGAACTCAAAAAATTGACAAAAAATTGACAAATTTTACACTGAAATAAAACAGATTTCACAAAAAATTTAATTGCTTTACATTTTATACTATGTTATACTGTATTTTACATCAGTATAAACGGGGGAGAAAAATGGAGAAAAAAGAATCCAAGGCAGTTGAAACGACTGCTCCGCATCCGAACAAAATAGGCATCAAGGAGGGCATAGGCTATATGCTCGGCGATGCCGGAAACCTTTTTGTTTTAACTTATGTTTCGTCATTTTTAAAGGTGTTTTACACCGATGTACTTAAAATAGCGACAGATAAGGTAGCCACTTTGTTTTTGGTTTCGCGTCTCTGGGATGCGGTAAACGATCCTATGTGGGGAACGATTGTTGCAAAAAGGCGCCCAAATAAGGACGGTAAATACCGTTCGTATCTCAAATGGCTCGCAATTCCGCTTGCTCTCTCGCAGCTTGTGTGCTTTATTGATGTTAGGGCGATAACAAATAAGCAGTGGGCACTGCTTTTGTTCGCGTATGTTACATATATAGCGTTCGGTATGCTCTATACCGGAATGAATGTTCCGTTTGGCTCTCTTGCGTCTGTTATAACCGACGATCCCGACGGCAGAACCCTTCTTTCGACCTTCCGCTCAATAGGCGGCGGAATCGGCGGAGCGGCTCCGCTTCTTTTGGCTCCGTTTATTATTTATACCAAGGTCAAAAATCCCGACGGATCTACATATAACGTTGCAAATCCCAACGGTATGTTTTGGTTTGGCGCGGCTATGGCGGCGTGTGCGGTTATATTCTATTATGCCTGCTATGCTAACACCAAAGAGCGTGTTCCCTCCGAGGCAGAGCCTAAGGTGGATATGAAAAAGCTGTATGCCGGAATGTTTAAGAGCCGACCGTTTATAGTTTTAGCTCTTACGGGAATACTGATAAGCGGTCAGCTTCAATTTGCTTCGCTCAATCAGTATCTCTATAAGAACTATTTCTGCAATACAAGCCTTTCCGTTATAGGTACAATAGCACAGTATTTACCTATGGCTGTTATGATACCGTTTGTGCCGAAACTCGTTAAAAAGTTCGGCAAAAAGGAGCTCAGCGGATTCGGAGCGTTTTTCTCGGCTCTTGCCGCAATAGCGTGCTATATTATAAAGCCGAGACCCGATCAGGCAGGCATTTTTATTTTCTTGCTGTTCATTATAGGCTTCGGATATTCCTTCGTTTCCATAACAAACTGGGCGGTTGTCGCCGACGTTATCGACTATCAGGAATATAAGACCGGAATTAAAAACGAGAGTGCGGTATACGCCGTTTATACCTTCTGCCGTAAACTCGGTCAGACAGCGGCGGACTACGGCGGACTTATGCTTCTCGGCAAGGTAGGCTATGATGTGCAGCTTATGTCAAACGCCGGCTATGTCGACGGCGTAAGCGAGGGAATACTCAAAATCTGCACACTGATTCCCGCAATAACTTATACTCTTATATTCCTGCTTTATCAGTTCGCATATCCGCTTTCGAAGAGCAAGCTCGAACCGGTTTACGATTATGTTCGTAATATGAACTGTGCGGCGCAAAGCAGAGAAACTTATTGAATATCATTTAAAAATCCTGTCGTGGTGGCTGAGCGTTCATAAGAAAGTATCGGGTTCTCGTATAAAAATCTCTTATGCTTTTGTCAAAAAGCCTCGCAAGGCGACAGTCTTGCTCCGTTTCCTGACTTCGGCATAAAAAATTCTATAGCTACGAAACTGCAAAGCACTTCAAAATGATATATTTTGATACAAGAAAAGGTGTCCCCTCAGATAAGCTCCGGCATATCTGGGGGGTTAACGCATAAAGATGTTATTTTGAAGCAAAACTGCCTTAGAAGCACTCTGTTTAATCGTAGAATTTTTTGTTTGGAATAATATGTAAAAGCGGCAAACCGAACCACATAAAAGGCTCCCTCAAATAGGGCGATTCCACACGGTGTGGGAAACGTCGCGAAGCGACAAAAAAGGCTCCCTTGTAAAGGGAGCTGGCTGTGAGCAATGCGAACAGACTGAGGGATTAAAAAACCAAAGTATTTCTTATTTAAAATCTATTTTTTAAGGAAATCCCTCCGAGTTGCCTTACGGCAACCCACCTCCCTTTACAAGGGCGGCAAATCCCTCCGGCTTGCCTTAACGAGGCCCACCTCCATTTTAAGTGAGACACGTCGGCGAGAAAAGTGAATGGCAAAAAGTAAAATCGGCAAGCATTTTTATGCTTGCCGATTTATGGCTGGGGTGGCAGGATTTGAACCTGCTACCGAATGCGTGAAAATCGTTGATACATCAACGTTTCTGCGGAATGCTGACTTGCATTTGACTTGCATTTTTGTTTTTATTTCAAAGCTTAGCCTTATAAGCACCCCATATCTCGCCCGTATTTCAGCGAAGATTTCGGAGCGGAAAAGTCAAAAAGCGGAGCGGATATCCGAAGCCGGTTTTGCAGTCAACTGCAAAAACTTGTTGAATTTATCAATATCGCTTGATTCCTTTTCTTTTGAAAGATGAGTGTAAATTGAAAGAGTGGTTTTGATGTCGGAATGTCCGAGTAGTTCTTTTGCGGTCAAAACATCTACGCCGGCATCATATAGCATTGTTGCATAAGTGTGGCGCAGGCAATGCGGCGTAAACGTATCTATCGTCAAAGGCAGCGTTTTTCTCCGGTCGGCAGCTGTGCCTATAAAGCATCCGTATTTCTTGTTAAGTGTCAACATATAACTGTGCCAGAGCTTACCCCAAGCTGAATCAGACATATAACCGCCCACGGTGTTTGGGAAAACGAGCGTTGATTTTTTAGGCATTTGTCGCATATAATCGGCAAGAATATCGGGAATTTGTATTATGCGATTTCCGGCAGCGGTTTTTGTGGATTTTACCGTTTTAGTCGGCGAGAAGTAACTTTTGTTAATTACAATAGTCATATTGTCGAAATTCACATCCGACCAAAGAAGCGCGGTAAGCTCCCCGCGGCGAAGCCCTGCAAATAACATTATCATTGCCGCCGGTTGTGCTCGATGTGGTGTGTCAAGAATCCATGCCCGCTGTTCGGCGGTAAGTGCGGAGCGGCTCTTTGAAGGGGTGCCCGCCGGAACGGATAAAAGCTCGTCAACCGGTGAGCGGTCGATAATTCTGTTTGCAGCGCAGTATTTAAAAAACTGCTTGATAATAGATGCATATTCGATTAACGTTTTGTGTGAGGAGGGTTGCCCCGAATATGGATTACAGACTGCGAACTCATCAATGACGGCTTGAACGTCACAAAGTCGAATCTTCGAAATATCAGCCGCACCGAAACGTCGCACGAAGTGACCGAGCCTCTGTTCGATACCAATATACCAGCCGACAGATACGGTGTTTTTCTTTGATATTAAAAAGCGGTTTGCCCAAAAAGCAAAAGTGCGGTTTTCTGAAATCAAATCAACGCCACGATGTAGCTGTGCACGAAGCTCCGCCGCCTTTTGGTCGGCTTCTTTTTGAGTTTTGCCGTAAACCGATTTATATTTGCGTTTGCCGTCAACGCTGCCGACGTAAACTTGAACGACTATTCGGCCGTCGGCGCGGCGGGTGTTTGTTTTCTTCGGCATATTTAATCACTTCCGTTTGTTTTTTGATTTACAAATTGAATAATCTCTTGTTTACCCTCTTCGCTTGCCGTTCTGTAAAAAGCGAGGAGGGCTTTTTCTTGTTCGGTTATCGAATTTGCAGTATCTATTTCGCTTTGCGGTACATCATATCCCATAAGCCATGCTTCGTTAACTTTAAGTACTTGACCCAGTATGTAAAGCTTAGATTTGCGCGGTTCGACTTTGCCATTTACATATTGGCTCAAATCGTTTCTGTTTAATTTAATATTGTTTTTTTTGCAGTACGGAGCGGCTAACATTAATATATCCACTTGCTTTAAATTTCGCTCGCTCATAAGTTGTAACAGTCGCTCAGCCGTTGAACTGACATTTATACGCCGATTCGCGCATACCGCGCGTTATCTTTTCCCGCAATTCAGCGGAATAATATTCGGCCAAACTTTCCAGCAATCCTTCAAGGATAATTCCTTCCGCGCCTTCGGGTATGTGTTCTTTTGCATATAGCACCGAAACACCGTTCCGGCGAAGAATCGCTTTGTTCTTTGCTATATCTTCACGGTTACGGCCGAAGCGGTCTATTTTCCAAACGATAACGGCGTCAAAGTATTTTTGTTTGCTATCGCGCAGCATTTTTTGAAATTCGGCGCGGTTATCATTTCGGCCGGTCTTCGCGCGGTCGATATACGTTCCGACGATCTTTATATTATTAGCGTCCGCGTATTCCTGACATTCGCGCAACTGTCCTTCGATACTTTGTTCCGTTTGTCTATCCGAAGAATAGCGGGCATAAATTACGCCGTTCATATTTCACCGCCTTTCAGCCGTTCGATTCGTCGAGCGGCTTTTTATTTTACAAGATACACCGTAATTTGCGCTTTTGTTTTTCCGTCGTCATTTTCGCCGCAAGCGTCGAGAATACCAACGATCTTTTTATGCTCGTTTTCGTTTATGAAGTTTGCGGCAGACTTCGGCAATTCGCCGACTTCTTCGTAAATGTCATTAAAAACGACGAAGCAATCGTCGGCGTCTTCGTATTCGATAGTTAGCACGTCTCCTTCGTCGCAATTTAACAAATTATCTTCACGCGTTGTATATTCATCAATTTTCTTTTTGATTTTCGAGAGGGAAAAACGCTCCGATTCGAATATATCGAGCGGCTTATAAAAGCCGATCTTGTATGTGGCTTTATTATTGCTGACCGAATATTTGTTGAGATAACCGGACACACGCCAGCCGCGCTTTGTGTAATCGTTGAACATATCTTGAACCGTTCCGCGATAGATATATCCGATTTTTGCCCCGTTAAGATACACGGCGACCGCTTTTTCGTCGTGGGGGTTTTCGGGTTCTTGCTTGAACGTCAGCGCCTTTCCACCGTTACCGGGGATATGGTCGAACGCCCCGTCAAACAAACACAAAGATTCTTCATATTCATAGCAAAGCGCCGCACCGTCTGTAACGTCTTCAAATAAATTGTAATTCTTTTCGCCGTCCGGAACGCTTTTCTTTTCGGCCGCAGGAGCGGGCGCAACATTCGCGGCGGGGACGATCGCAGGAGCAGGAGCGGACACAGTATTTTTTGTGGCGGGCGCTGGGTTCTTTTTATCAAGATAAACAAGCGCCGCGCCGCCAGCAATTAAAAGGACGCTACCACCAGCCAGCGCCGCTTTATCATCTGTATTTCCAAACAAGCCGAAAAGACCGACAACGCCGATCGTGATTAAAACAATACCGATTATAAATTTCTTTCCCTTTTTCATAGTGGAATCCCCTTTATGTGTAATAGATCGTAAAAATATATACGTTCCCGCTGGGAGCGGGCAAAACAAACGTTATTTTGATTCGGTACGTACTGCACCGAAAATCTTTTCCCCTTCCGCAACAACGGAAGCGGCGTCGGCGGCAATGTTCGCGCCCGCCTGAACCCCTAAAAGAGTATCGACCGCGCCTTGCATATCAGGCCGCGCGCGATACGCGAGAACACCCGCCTTTTCCTTTTCGGAAAGCGCGAACGGCGCTTCGGAAGATTCGTCGCGGAATTCCGCAAGAATATCACCTACATTATATATATCGCATAATTGCATTAAGATTTCGGCGTCAGGTTGACCGCGGTTATTTTCCCACGCATTGACCGTTTTTCCGCTTTTACCTACCATAGCGCCGACTTGATCGGCGGTCAATCCGCTTTGTTCTCTTAAACGTTTTAACGCTTTTGCTATTGATTCACGCGACATTCTACACACCCCATATTTTTATATTGGTTTTAGATATGTTCCTATTATACATAAAGAAATAGCAATTGTTAAACCATTTTCATTTTTTCTCTGTTTTATACGTTTGTGAATTTCCATTTAATCACCCGTTTTCCGTATTAAAAATTCAAAACTTAGCGCGAAGCTCAACGACCTTGCCTATAATGCTTACGGGAAGCGATTCAATATCGTCGTTACTGTAAGTTTTAACTTCATAAGCGGGATTTGACGGAACGAGGTTTATACCGCCGTTGAATTTCTGCACTTTTTTTATTGTTGCTTCGTCGCCGTTAACAAGTACTATCGCAACCTCGCCGCTCTCGACATCCGGCTGTTTGCGAACAATAACAACATCGCCCTCTTTTATGCGTGGTTCCATAGAGTCCCCTTTGATTTGTAATGCAAAAAATTCACCGCTTTTAGCCATCGAATGTGGAATTTCTTCATAATCAATAATATCCTCAATTGCATCAAGAGGAATGCCTGCAACGACTTTACCTAATACTGGAATCCTTGTTGGTGCAATTGTGCCCGTTAAAAGTAATTCCATATTAACATTGAAAAAATCAGCGATAATTTCAAGTGTTTCGTAATTTTTAGGCTCGCGTTCACCGCTTTCCCACATAGCGATTGTGCTTGATGAAACACCTATCTCTTTTGCAAGTTGTGCTTGTGATAAATGCTTTTGATTTCTTAAAAGTTTTAATTGTTCTCTAAACATAATTTCGACTCCTTATGCCTTTATCATACACGAATTGTGAATTATTGTCAAGAAAAATATTCACAAAAAGTGTTGACATACGATTTCAATTGTGTTATTATTCAATAGTACTCACAATTCGTGAACATAAGGAGGTGCTAAAATGTATGCTTTCGTTGGGAAAAAAGAGGTAGGAAAAAGATTGACTGCTTTAAGAGGAGATAGACCCGCTAACATCGTAGCTCGAGCTTTATCAATTACTCCGTCAGCTTTAGCCAATTATGAAGCGGGGTTAAGAATCCCACGAGATGATGTAAAGGCACGAATCGCCAATTATTACCAAGTGCCTATTGAATCAATTTTTTTTGCTTAAAGCACTCACACTTCGTGAGTATGAAAGGAAAATGACACGGTATGTCAGTTAAAATTTTTACAAAAAAAATAACCTCGTGGGAAAGCTTACCCGTGCTTTTAGACATCGAAACTGTGTGCTGCCTTTTGCAGTGTTCTGAAAATACGGCGATAAAGCTTTGTAAGAACGGGGAAATCAAAGGAAAAAAGCTCGGCAATATGTGGCGAGTAAGCAGAGACAGTCTGCGCGATTTCTTTATGAACTAAAGGAGATTTAAAATGATTATCAGCACAACACTTGAAGCGTTAGGCATTGCGGCGTTGATAGCCGCTTATTATCACGAAGACAAATTTATTAAATTTGAAAGCGACTGCCGCGAAATATATCGCGCGTGCAAGCGTCAGGGAATATCGGCTTGCGACTTGTTTAAGATGATCTGTCGCGAGGAGCTGAAAAAATGATTTCGAATAAAAGAACAAAAAATCGCAGAATCATTGCTCGGCACAATGAGAATCCGGAAAAGAAAGAGTATATTCCCGACCCGAATTTCCCATATAACATTTGCAAAACTTGCGCATTCCTATACAAGCCGAATCAAGGAATGCAAATACAAATGTGCGTAAGCCTCGCCGACCAGGGCAAACCGCGAGACAGAAACGCGACAAACGAGCATTGCGACACATACAAGCCGAAGAAACGAGAGGTTAAGCCGTGGTGAATGAAGAAGAGCTGCGCCCGTTCCTTTTTGAAAGCGACGAATACGGTTACCGAGTGAACATAAGGAATCCATATGTCGCAAAGCTGTTTATACGCTTCAGAGATAAGCTCGGGCTTCCGACATGGTGCCCGTGCAACGACATAGAAAGGCTCGAATTTGAGACGGCGGTTATTCCGCTGCTCGAAAAAAAATTCGGAACAAAAGCCCCGAAAGTAAATGTGCCGCAACATATCAGAGAGCGGCTGCCGGTTGAGCTTGTAGCGACCCTCTACGGCTTAGACGAAGAATTTATGTTGAATTTAGAAAAAAACACAAAAAAATAGCCGCCCTGCGCAGCAACGCAAGACGGCCGCCCGGTAAATACCGAAGCAAAATCATGTATAAATAGTATATCAAGAAATTCGGTATTTGTCAAATTTTCAAAACGTCCGTTTGGGCGTTTGGCGGCCTTGTATTCTATCGTATCTTTTCGGACAAAAAGAAGACGCAAACGGCTACGATGCAAAAGAAAAGGAAGTGACAAATACTTTGTTTTATAAAAATCAGTCAGTCAATCAGTCATTCGATGTAACGCTCGGACAAATCAAAGCCCAAATTGAAATAGACAGTATCCCTGTTGAGCTTCTATTACAAGCTGAAGAGCTTGCGGTTATCATCGCCGAGGTTATGAGGCTTCGGCAAGCTGACGCGCTCAAGGTCGGAGGGGTTATACGCCCGGCAGGAGATGTTCAGGCTGTTTTCTCGAAAATCGAAAACGAGCACATCGTATACGTGCTTGAGCATTACAACGAAGTGCCGTATCGAATACGGAATCCGAAGCAGTACCTACGCACGGCTCTTTATAACTCCGTTTTCGAAATCAACAACGCCGCTGCGAACCTATACAGTGCCACGGAAGGCGGGCGGCCATGAACAGAGAGAAGCGAACCTACTCGGGCAAGCTCCTTGACGTGGATTTCTACCCGGTTTTTTCGGACGGTCGGCGAATGCCATCGCGAAAACCGAAAACAAAGCCATCTACTGCCGAACAAGAGAAATACAACCGAAACAAAGCCGTGCGGGAATTCTGCCGGATAGTAAACGCAAATTTCGATGAAAAAGATTATTTCATGCACCCGACGTTCACGCCGCTTTCGGCGCCCCACAGCAGAGAGGAAGCAAAAAAAATCTTGGCGAATTACCGAGCGCGGGTTCAGCGACGACGAAAAAAAGAGTTGAAAAAAGCGAAGCTTGCATTATCGGTGCTCCCGGAGCGGAAAGAACTGAAAGAACAGCGAAAAGAGCTTGTCGAAAAAATCAACGTTCTGTCCCGTCCGTTCAAATATGCATACACGATTGAAGAGGTCACATATAAGACGGGAATTCTAAAAGGGCGGACAAACTATCATTACCACTTATTCATCACCGGCGGCTTGGATGACAGGCTTATGGAGAGAATGTGGGATAAAGGCGTTCGAGTTAACGTCAACAATTATCAGCCGGAGCGGTTCGGCCCGGAAACGGCGGCAAAATATATGCTTAAAAGCACGCCCGAAGCCGGAAAGAAAAAATACATCTGCTCGCGGAATATGACCCCACCGCGAGTGCCGGATCCGTCAAGGCGAGACGGCAGAACGTCAAATCGCCAGCTTGAGAAATGGGCGAAAGAGCGAGTAAATGACGCGGAGTTTTGGGAGCGGAAATACAAAGGCTATCGCTTCGAGCGTTGCTTCGCTCGGAAAAACCCATATAACGGGCATTGGTACATATCGGTGATTATGTATCGGGCGACAGAAGAAATGCCGCCGTGGACGCTCGACGATTGGGGGGTGTATGAGTAGCAAAAATCAACAAAATTTCGGAGGTATAAAAAAATGATAATTTCAGGAGAAGGCTCAAAAACAATGAGTGAGAGCGAAGAGCAAATATGCCTTTTTCGGTGGGCACAATGGGCTTGCGGCAAATATCCAGAGCTTAAATTGCTGTTCCACGTCCCGAACGAGGGGAAAAGAAGCGTCTATACCGGAGCACGTATGCGTTCGGAAGGACTAAGAGCCGGCGTCCCGGATATCTGCTTACCCGTGGCGAAAAAAAGATATCACGGTTTGTTTGTTGAAATGAAAGCCGGAAAAAACAAGCCGACCGCAAACCAAATAGAATGGCTATCGTCTCTCGAAGAACAAGGATATATGACGGCTATATGTTACGGCTGGGAAGCCGCGAAAGTCGTTATTGAAAATTATCTCAAATAAAAAGGGTGGGAAAAATGATACACGAACTAAAAATCAAGCCTCAATATTACGAGGATATTAAAATCGGGCTTAAACCATTCGAAATAAGAAAAAACGACCGAGATTTCAATCTCGGCGACATTCTGATTTTGAATGAATATGACAGCGGAGCGGGAACATACAGCGGCCGTGCCCTTACAGTAAGGGTTACATATCTGTTGAACGACCCTGAATATTGCAAAGAGGGTTATGTAATTCTCGGAATCATCCCGGTAGGAGAACGCCATGGATAAGATTTTATATTACGTAATAGCGGTCCTTTTGATAATAGCGGCTGTTGTGTTTTCAGCCGTCGCAATTAAAGCCATAATCAATTTTATTGTTTTTATCGCCGCGGCGGTAATAATGAATTAAGGAGCACAAAAAAATGAAATTAAAGAAAATAGAGCAAATTCTAAAACGAAACAAAACGATAATACTCTATCATGGTCCGGATGATATACAGTTTTTGAGCGACGGAGCGGCTCTTTACCCTATGTTTAATCTTCCGAAATTAACCAAAGAAAGCATATTTACAATGTTTGACATTCCGGAGGAAAAAGCCTCTAAATTTCTTTTCGAAATACGCGCACTTTCTCAAACGCTTGATGTAAATGTAAAAGACATTGACGCTACCGAAAATTTGCTCGAAAGAAGTAAAATAACGATTTGTTTAAACGGAATCGAGCTTGAGCCGTTAAAGACATCGCAAGGGATTATGTACATAAACACGCGATATTTGGAGCCATTTGCGGACATAGAAACAGGATATGAGATATATGAAAGAACAAGAAAAGACGGAATGGTGTATTTCGCGATTAAAAGTGGGCTCATATTGTGCGGCATCGTGTGTCCGATTTTCGGAGACGAAAAGTTCATAAAAGAGTTGCTTAAAGAGATTTTGGAATACACTACCAACGAAGAATAAAAACATTCAAGAAAAGAGGAATAGTTATGAACGACAATATTTTACGCGCTATTGAGTCGCTTTGCGACGATATAGCCACCAACACAAACGCAGAGGACAACCAAAAGAGAGCAAATGCAATTTTAGCTCTTGCTTTCGGCGGGACTTTCATGCCCAAGAAAATCGAAGAGGACTACACCGAGGACGACTCCGCAGCGGGAGCGGAAAAAGATAAAATCAAATTTCCGAAACCTGGCGAGCAATTCGAGTATAACGGCGTTAAGTTTACCGCTCTCGGAGAGGAGCAGGGCGGCGTGCTTGCCATTGTTTCGGAACTGCTCGAGGAGGAAATGCCGCTCGACGAAAGCAATAAAAACGACTGGCGCACCTCCTCGCTCCGTAAATACCTTAACGGAGAATACCTCGAACAATTCAACCGCGGCGACCTCCTCCCGTTTGTATCGGACTTGACCTCCGACGACGGTATGAAAGACTACGGCACCGCCGAGGATTACGTTTTCCTCCTCTCGTGCGACCTTTACCGCAAATACAGAGAGTCCGTGCCGCGCTTTAATAATTGGTGGTGGACGCTTACGCCCTGGACTTGCAACCCGTCCTACGCGTACCTCGCGCGCATTGTCTACTCCTCGGGCGATGTGGACACCAGCAATGCGTACAACGGTTTCGGCGTAGCCCCCGCTTGTCTGTTCAATCCTAAAATATTTGAATAATCCGCCTCGATAGAGGCGAGAAAGAGAGGAGTTAAGGAAAAAAATATGACAAACAACGAAAATGTTTTTTTTGAACAATTAAAAAGAGAGTGTGAATGTGTTTTGCACAATAAAAGCCGCTGTTTAGCATATGAGGCATACGGAGCTGTAAGAATTGCATTTGAACTTAAGGCTATCACATCCGCACAGTTTATCGAGCTTGCCGATATGATTATCACTAATGGAATTAACAAGCCGTGTCAGCCGGGCTTGAGTAAAGGCAATTATTAACTTGACAGATGGCAAGATGCCAAAATTAAAAAGAAGAGGAGTAAAAAGATGTACAAAGAAAAGGCGATTGACAAAATACAAAAGGAATTAAAAGCTTTTACCGGCGGAAACAAAGAAAAAGCCGTGTCGAAGCCCGTCGCAGAAACGCTTGAAATGTTTTGCAAACAAAACGAAGAATTCGCGCAAGCTATATATGAGAGTGACAAGACCCTTTCGAATTGCTGCAAAACGATAATGGAAAAAAGCGGAAATGCGATATCTGATATCGAAGTTTACAAACGGGCCGTCAAATACTACTTTTCGACAGCCGACATTGAAATGTCGATGAAAATCAATTTGTGCGGCGACCTCTCCGCCGGAGAAAACGATAAAGGTGGTAAGGTAATATCACTTTCGTTTGATGATTTGTTCTAAGGAGCGGAAAAAATGAAAGTTTACAAAACGAAAGACGCAATACTGCGCCACGCTCCGCATCTTGACGCCGAAGACGAAAAGCTGCTTAACAGCGAGTGCTTCACGCCGTACATATTCTTCAAAGATGACAGAAAAAATAAAAGGCGTGAGTGTTACTGCACCGCCTGCGGAGCGGAGTTCAAAGAGAATTTTGTTAAACGAATAATGACCCCGGACGACAGAAGCTTTTTAGATGCGGAACATAACGAAATCGTGAAATGTCCGAAGTGCGGCAGACGAGTTATGCTGAAAAACGAGGGCCGCGTTCGAGACTGCAAGAACCTTGAAGAATGGCGCCGTTTTGTGGCTGTTAAACCTGTGGGGCGAAACACTGTATATCTGATATGTGGATGGGCGAACAAGGATTACACCGGGCGATGCTTTAATACAAAACCGATATATGACATTTCGGCGATATATTACTTAACACCCGGGTATGTCCGAGTTTTCAAAAACGCAAATCTGAATTGGTGTGCAAAATATTGGTATGAGCCCAAAAGCATTATTGAACCTTTTACAAAAACTTTTAGCTACAACAATGCTTATGCTGATAACAGGGGATACAGATGGATAGGCTTTGACCGCCTGGAAAAGACGTTTTTAAAATATGCGCCGATTGAGAATTTTTGTGTCGCGTATACAAAATATTTCTACAACAAGCCATACGTCTGTGTCGGCGAAGTGCCCGAGGTAAAATTCTTCGCATATTCGGCGATATATCCGAATGTCGAAAAGTTATTAAAACTCGATCTTGGAGAATTCGTATGTAGCCTTGCAGACGGCAAGCCGATGAAGAGGTTTATAAACTGGAATGCTCCGACCGTGCAGAGCATGTTCAATATGACGCGCGGCGAATTTAAACGTTTTCGAGAACAATTTTACAATTTTGACGATTTTAAGGTTTATAAAATCCTGAAATCGGCAAATCCGAACATTCAATATGCTGTGGCTGTTGACCTTTGCAAAGCTTATAGCGGCGAAGCGGCTGAAAAAATAGCGTGGACGGTAAAAAAGCAAAAACTCAGCTTGACGAAAACATTGAACTATCTCACAAAGGCCGAAAGAAAAAATTTTAAAAGCAAATATAAAAAAAGCACGGAATACAGCCGCAGCACAACTGTGACATGGTGGAAAGATTACATATATTTTGCAGAAAAACTTAAATATGACCTTACAAGAAGTGATGTCATATATCCGAAGAACCTGAAACAAGCACATGACAATGCTTCGGGTGCGATCGTAATAAAAAAGGACCAAGACGCTTTTGAAAAATATCAGAAAAGATATGCCGCCCTCGAAAAGCGATATGCCTTTTCAAACGGCGAATATCAAATTGTAATCCCAATAGGCGTAAACGACATAATCGAAGAAGGCAAGATTCTTTCCCATTGCGTAGGCGGATATGCCGAACGCCATATGAAGGGGAAAACTACGATTTTGTTTATGAGAAAATGCAACGCGCCTGCGGAGCGGCTTGTTACAATCGAAGTCAAGGACGATAGGATCTGTCAAAATTACGGAGCCCACGACCGGCAAGTCTCGCCCGCCGAACAAAAATTCATAAACACATGGATTCAATGGGTGCGTGCCGGTTCTCACAGAACGAAAGACAAAAAAGCTGCCGGAGCGGCTTAAAAGAAAGGACGTTGTAAAATGGAAAAACTGATAATAAATCAAACATCAAATGAAGTCAGCGAGATATACAGAGAAGCTGTTCAAACGCATCAGCGAATCTTGGCGAACGGCGAGATTTGTGCGCAGTCCCTTTTAGAAATTTGCAAAGATCTAAAAAAGATGCGTGACCAAAAACTTTATGAAGAATTCGGGTACTCTTCTTTTGAAGAATACACTGAAAAGGCCGTTAGCATTAAGCCGAGACAAGCTTACACGTACATATCGACGTATGAACGCTTAGGAAGTACGGTTTTGCAGTCGAATGCAAATTTGGGAATCACCAAGCTTGACCTTATAGCGCAGATGAACCCGGTTGAACGCACGGAAAAGCTTGCTGAAAATGCCTTTGACGGAATGTCCGTATCTGAAATAAAGGCTCTTGTTCAAAAGTCAAAAAATCAGGGAGAACAAATAAGCTTGCTTCAGACTGCGCTTGAAGAGGCTAAGGCGCAGAACAAAGCGGCGGAAGAACCCGACGAAGAAAAAGAAACGCTGCGGGCACAAATTGCTGCACTGAAAAAAGAAATCACCGACAGCGCATCAAAGCTTGAGGCCGAAAAAAGCGGCATTGTTGAAAAAGCAAAAAGTGAGGGTATAAAAACAGCAAAAAAAGAGGCTCTTATTGAAGCGAAAAAATCAGTCAAAGAAAATACGGAGCGGCTCACTCAAAAAATTAAGGACCTTGAAACAGCTTTGACCGAAGCCGGCGTCGAGCACGATAAGCTCGAAAAGCAATTGTCACTTGCCGACAGCGAGTCAGCCAAAGCAATGGTGTACATCCAAAATATTCAGGACAACTTCAATTCTTTATTTGCCACAATGGGAAAAATGCCGGATGAGCAAAAAAGCAAATTCAACAGCGCTTGCCTAAAGCTGTTAGAAGCAATGCGCCGACAGGTCGAAGAATAAGGGAAGTTAAAAAATGATTATCACAGCTAAAATAAAAGTTGATGTTCCGATGGGATTTTATTGTAAGAAATGTCAGAGAAAAGAGCGCGACGAGAAACATTTTATGTTTTGCACTCTTTTCAATCGTTATCTTTACATACGAAAAGGCGAGTACCTTAAATGTCGAGAGTGTGTGAATGAACTCTATGATGAAATAGACAGCAGGTAAAGGAGAAAAAATGCAATACATACCATATGCCGTTACGGCGGCAGCGATAATCGGAACAATCGGAAACAGTTATAAAAAAGTTTGGAGCTTTTACGTTTGGATTTTCACAAACGCTTTTTGGTGCGTTTTTAATCTAAAAAATCACAGCTACGCACAGGCGATCTTATACGCTGTTTATTTTGTCTTGGCGATAATCGGAATCGCACAGTGGAGGAAAAAAGAAAAATGACGCTTATTGAGCTTAACAATCTTCGTTACATAGAGAAAGAAATAACATTACTTCAGCTCAGAATACGAGAGCTTGAAAACGAAACCGAGCGCATAACTCCGATTTTAACAAATCTGCCCGGCAGCGGAGATATGAAAAGCTCAATTGTCGAACAGCTGATTGACGAAAAAGAAAAACTCGGAGCGGCCCTGCAAACGCGGCAGGAAGAGCGAAGAAAAGCCATGCGCTTTATAAACGGAATCCCCGATTGTCAGCTTCGAATAATTTTCATTTTGCGTTTTATTTCCGGGAAAAGCTGGAACGAGGTTGCCGACTATATCGGCGGCGGCAACACAGAACAAGGCGTGTGTATGCGCGCACTTCGGTATCTTAGGAAATTTGAAAGTTGTTAAATATGTTAAACGCCTTTTTGATAATATAAAATCAGAGAGAAACCTGATTTTAAAACAAAGAGGTGCGATATGGCTAAGACGGGCAGAAAATCCAAATACGACGCCGAAATTAAGCCGCATCTTGCCGAAATTGAAAAAGCGGTTAAAAACGGCGCGACAATAACAGAAATCGCAACGGCGCTGAATATTGCCGAAAGCACAATTTACAAATACAAGAAAGAGAAAAAGGAGTTTTCGGCGATATTTGCGCGCGGGCGCGCGTCTATAATTATAGACATTCGAGGAGCATTGTTGAAAAAAGCCCTTGGGTATGATTACGAAGAAGAAAAAAAGGTCGGAAGGAAAGACCGAAACGGCGAAAACATAATGATTGTCGAAAAATACAAAAGGCATCAGCCGCCGAGCGAAACAGCCGCCGCAATGCTCCTTCGGAATTATGATACAAAATGGATTGACAAAGATAATGCGACGACCGAGCTAAAAAAGCAAGAGTTTGAGCTACGAAAAACAATTTCCGAAAGTAATAATTTTGATTTAGATTGGGAGGACAAAAATGACTGATAGCGAGAGAATTTATTATGTTTTGAGCGAAAACAACTGTAAATTTGAAGGCTTAACAAAAGAGCAAATTTTCGCGGCAATTCAGCAGGCGGTTGACTCCGGGAAAATAAAGGATGTTGACACAGGATTTATAACGAAAATTAAGGAGCAAAACAAAAACGCCGGCTTAATGTTTTGGGTTGGCAATCAAGCCGAATATAATGCGCTGGAAAGCAAAAAAAACAACTGTCTTTACATAATTACCGACGACAGGAAAAACGAAAGTATTGAACTTATTTGGTTAAATCTGAGGGAACTCAACGACATAGCAGACGGGGCAATGCAATGCGTCTACGAGAGTAATGACTCGATCCCATTTGATGTTAATTTCACAGGCGACGGACAATTCAAAGAATTCGACCTTTCTTTCGGCGATTATAAATACGATCCGACAAGAGATGTTGTTGTTGCTGAGATTTCAAACAAGCAAACAATACCGCTTGTCGACCATTGCTTTTTTGCGCTAACGCTTAAAAAAAAGGGATATAATAACGGCACATACGGCATGAAGCTTGGCATTTGCATCGTAAGTGGGCTTGGCAATTCACCGTGTCCGTATCTGCATGTATCGTACAAACTGCTTAGAAAATCATACGGGGTGTCATGATGGCTTACATTAACGGAAAAGAAATACTGTTATCAGCTCAACTAAACGGGCTTGTGAACATCGACACTGAAATGTCGGACACAAGCGAAAACCCGGTGCAGAACAAGGTAGTTAAGGCTTATGCAGACGGCTTGGCAAAGTACAGAGTTATAAGCGATGTGACTATAACTGAAGATATTGACACATATACAATATCACAAGATAGCAACGGCAAAGAGTTTGATTTGCGAAAAATGTTTTTCTTGTTTATCGGAAAATTTAATGCTGCTTTAAACAACAAACCATTGTCACTACGTACGAACAGCGGTTATCAATATTTAATGTATAAAGGTTTCACTCTCACAGCAGACGAAGAGTGCGCTTTTTGGCTTGAAGCCGAAAATTTTTTGAGAACAGATGAAAATAGTGGCATTAAAAGCACATATTCGGCTACATTGCTCCAACAATTCGCAAATGGAATTGCTCAAGGATTGAGTGCTAATAACGTCGCGGTTAATTCTGACATTTCATTTCAGAAAAGAAACAAAAATTATCCGCACCCGATGAGTGAAATTATATTCGGCGTCCATCATGGGACTATAAAAATGAAATCGGGAAGTCGATTTATTCTTCTCGGCATTGATTATTGAGGAGGGCTGAATTATGCGAATGTACGACAACGGCATATACAGAGATATGACCAAGGAAGAAGAAGCCGCTGTAATGGCGGTCACAGAGCAGGAAGAAACAGCAAACAAGGACGGATTAACGTCTCTTGCCGAGGGTTTAAGCACGGCGACATCACTCGCACAGGTGCGGTCGGCGGCTAAGTCCGTTCTTGCAGATGAAAGCGAGGGAGCGAATGAGTGATGCAGTAGCCGTCGCGATTATCTCGGGTGGACTTGCCCTCTTAGGCGTGATTATAACATCTATTAGCACATCTCGCAGAATGACCGCGCAGCTTGAGCGTAATCAGGCTGTGACGGACACGAAGCTTGAAGAGCTTACACGCGAAGTAAGGCTTCATAACAACTTCGCGCAGCGTATTCCCGTAATTGAGCGTGACATTAAAGTCATAAATCATAGAATAGACGATTTAGAAAAATATCACAGAGGAGTGTAAAAAACTATGAAAATCAACATCAAGCAGAGGTTTAAGAACAAGACATTCGTGGTGTCGCTGATTACACTTGTTTTGGCGACAATTTATCAAATCCTCGGTATGTTCGATGTCGTGCCAAAGGTGAGCGAGGATACATTGACGGGTATCCTAATGCTTGTCGTCAACTTCTTGTCTGCACTCGGAATACTCGTTGACCCGACTACTGAGGGCTTAAACGATAGCGCAAGAGCTCTCACATACGGCACGAAAGACGATGTAAGGCAGTATGAAGAAACGGGCGGATATGCAGCGGGTATGCTATTCTCCGGGCGCAATAGAGTAACTCAACCTTACACATATAATGTGAACACCAAAAAGGGACACGGCGGCATTGACATTGTCGGAGACGATGATAGAACCGTCCACGCGGTAGAGGGCGGCACAGTATCAATGGTTTCCGTCTGGGACGGCAAGACCAAAACAGGCACACAGAGCTACGGTAACCTTGTTGTTATAACCGATTCGACCGGCAAGCGGCACTTTTACGCACATCTTGCGTCTATTTATATGAGTAAGGGTCAGAGGGTATCTGCCGGTGATGTTGTCGGCATAATGGGCAATACCGGCAACAGCTTCGGTGCACATACTCATTACGAGGTTCGCACCGGTCAGGGTACGGTTACACGTATCAATCCTGCCGAGTTCTGCGGCGTTCAGAACGCCAAGGGTACATATGTGAACAATGCGTCTACTGCGTCACCTGCGCCGTCACACAGAGGCACAGCCTACACTATGACTTGCAAAATGTTATACGTCCGTAAAGGACCGTCTGTAAGGTATCGCCGAGTTGGGCAGTTCTCAAGAGGCGAGATATTCTATGTCGTGGCTCGTCAGGGTAACTGGTGTCAGCTCGAGAGCGGCAACTGGATGTGCGCCGGCAAATATCTTAAGAGAGTGTAATGTTTACGAATTTATCGCAGTTTTACAACTCCGAAATCTGGAAAGCAACGCGCGCAAAAATCATAGAAGAGCGTAAGGACGAATACGGCATTGTGCATTGTGAATACAGCGGCGTGCCGCTGATTAACGGATATGACATAATCGCGCATCATAAAATACCGTTAACGCTTGACAATGTTAACGATTATTCCATTTCGTTAAATCCCGAAAACATAATGCTTGTCTCACATAAAGCACATAATGAAATACACAAACGCTTCGGGTATGGCTCGGGGCGCAAGGTGTATTACGTTTACGGTGCTCCGTGTTCAGGGAAAACAACCTTCGTGAACAACATTAAAGGCAACAGCGATATTGTTTGTGACATAGACAGCATATGGCAGTGCTTGACGGGCGGCGAGCGATACGACAAGCCGACAGCTTTAAAACAAAATGTATTCGAAGTACAGCGAACAATATTAGATATGATTAAAAACCGCTTCGGCAATTGGGAGCGCGCATACATAATCGACGGCGGCGCGGCCAAAACTCCGCGCAACAATCGCATTCAAGATTTAGGTGCGGAGCCTATATTCATTGACACGGACAAAGAGACGTGTTTGAAACGTTTGGCTTCTGACAAAACAAGAACGCAAATACAACGTGCGGAGTGGCAGAGTTACATTGATAAATGGTTTTCTGATTATCAAGAAGCGTAAAGCTTTTTTTGATAAATAAAATCTCCTTTTCTTTTGTGCCGATAACGCGGCGGCAAACAATACCGCGTTTCCTCCCGGAGATATCCCCCCGGTCACGCCGGAAATTGGGTGTCTCCCATACTGTGCGCCCCTCCTACTTTTCGCGCGGGGCAATTTTTTGGAAATCGGGAAGTTTTTGGCGAAACTTTTGAAAAAATAGGACCTTTTGAAAACTCTAAAAACAACATTAAAAAAGATTATAACTGGGGGCTGAAAAATGACTCGTCTTGAAGAATTGAAAAGTTACATTTCGGCCTTGCCGGATGACATACAAGCTATATTGACACCCGTACTGAAAGATATAGTCTACGAAGAAAAAATGCTGGATAAATTCCGCGACAATCCAAAGACGAAAACAAACGCGGCGATGTATAAGGCTTATAGGCAGACGAAACAGATATATCAGGCCGATTTGAAAATGATTTTGTGGCAGCTGCGACAAAATGAAACATCGGCGGCTGATGATCTGTTATCAAGATTGGCAGAATTCGAATGACTTATCTTGAAGAATACAATTACCTGATACAAGGCAGACACGTTATTGCCGGCTATTGGATAAAAAAAGAAATTGCAAATCTTATCGAAGATTTGCAAAACCCGGCTTATATTTACGATACGGCCGAGGCACATAAAAGAATTAAATTTATGCAAACCTTATGTCTACAAAGCAAACATCCGTATTTCGGAAAGCCTCTTGAGCTTATGCCGTGGCAACTTGCGTTTTGGGAAACTGTTTACTCTTTCAAAATGAGCGATACCAAACTACGCCGATTTGTTGAAGTGCTCCTTGAAATCGCGAGAAAAAACGGCAAAAGCACAATGTTAGCTGGCGACGGGAATACCGATTTGTTTATTGGCACCGGAGGTTCGGAAGTTTGCTGCGCGTCAAATGATGATAGGCAAGCAAAATATATATGGCGAGAAATCGCCGGAATGCGTGACCGGCTGGACCCGAAAAAGGCTATAACAAGCCGAAATTTAGTCGAAATTCGAAACGACAGAAAGAACATCATTATTTCGCGTATGTCGAGCAAAACACAAAACAAGGACGGCGGCAATTATACAAAAACGTACCTTGACGAAGCTCACGACATAGACGAAGAGAATGGAAACAGTGAAATAGCCGAGGCTTGTTGGCGCGGCATGTCAACAAAAGATGATCCGTTATTTATAACTTGCACAACGCAAGGCTTCAGCCGTGACGGTTGCTTTTTGGATAAAAAAATCGCGCACGCAAAAGCAGTTATCGAGGGCGAAAAAGAAGATATACACTTTTTGGCATTTCTATATGAGCAAGATTGCGAACAAGAAATTTGGCAAGACGAGAGCAGCTTTGAAAAGTCGAATCCGTCTTTGCGATACGGCGTTAAAAAAATGTCAAAACTCCGCCGCGACGTTGACCTTGCTCGGACTGATAAAGAAGCACGATTACATCTGCTTTGCAAGGATTTCAACATCAAACAAAACAGTGCGCAGGCGTGGCTTCGCTCTGAAGACTTTATGTATTTACAAGAGAAAAAAAGCCTTGAAAATTTTCGCGGCTGTTTCTGCTTAGGTGCGCTTGACTGTTCGCAGACAACGGACCTTACAAATTTAAAGCTTTTATTTATGCGGCCAAACGATAACACAAAATATGTTTTTTCGCATTATTGGATTCCAGAAAGCAAATTGACCGACAGCTCAGACAAGAGCGCGGGTGCTCGTTATGAAGAATGGGCGCAAGCAGGATATATAACGATAAGCAAAGGAAGTATCATCGATTTAACTGATGTAACACGCTATATCTCGGAGCTTAAAGACATTTATAACATACGCATTTTAAAGTGCGGATACGACAAAGCCTATGCTCGCGAATTTGAAAAGAGCATCGACGATTTAAGCCCGACAATGCGTGAGCCCATAAATCAAAAAGTTATGTCAACTCCGATGAAATGGGTTGAGCGGGATTTTGAAAATCACGTCATAAATTACGGAAACAATCCCGTCGACGCTTGGTGTTTAGGTAATGCTTGCTGCTACATCGACCGGCACGAAAATTATAGCTGTAAAAAATCACAGGCGAGCAAACGAATTGACGGAGCGGTTGTTTTTATAATTCTTTATGCAACGCTTTTAAAGTTTAATTCGGAATTTCAAAACGCAATAAAATAGGGGTGATTCACACGGGATTATTTGATTTGTTTAAATCAAAAAAGAAAAAACAAAGCGGGCTGACATATGCACCGACGATGACCGGAAATGCACCGTTTTACTCTTCTTTCGGTGAAAGCGTTTACGCTTCAGACATAATAGTTCAATCAATACGATGTAAAGCGAATGAGTTCAAAAAACTCGACCCGCGACATATTCGGACTACTAACGGTGAACAGTCGGTAGTGAGCGATAGCAGCATCGCGAAGGTTCTGAAAAGGCCGAATGGGTACATGACCACGGCTGACTTTTTGGAAAAAATAACAATTTTGCTTGAGCTTACAAAAAACGTGTTTATTTATCCGACATTTTATAAAACAAACGGCGGCGAAAAATATTACACGGGGGTTTATCCGCTGAAGCCGTCTGAAGTTCAATATATGACCGACGCAGCAGGCGATTTGTATTTGAATTTGAGATTTGCAAACGGTTATGAAATAACGCTTCCTTCAGATAGCGTTATACATTGGAGAAAAGATTACGGAGTTAATGATTATTTCGGCGGCGGAATGTTCGGCGGCGATGACAACTCAGGGCTCTTAACAATGCTTCAACGCTACGACCAATTGACGCAGAGCATCGCAAAAGCGGTTAAATGTTCTTGCCAAGTGAATGCGGCGATAAAGGTAAATACATATGCTGAAACGGATGAGCTTAAGCAGAAACGCGAAGAATTTGAGGCTGATATTATTGACAATAAGAGCGGACTACTTGTCATGGATCAGTCAAGCGAATTTGTGAGCATTCCGCGAGACATAAAGCTTGTTGATGCCGACACGCTCAAATTTTTTTACGACACAATTTTGCGCGCCAACGGGTGCAGCCTCCCAATACTTAACGGCGATTATACAAAGGCACAAAAAGAAGCTTATTACGAGCACGCACTCGAAGCAGACATAAAAAGCTTGGGGCAAGCTATGTCACGAGTGCTTTTTACCGAACGCGAGGCGGCATTCGGTAATGAGATAATTCTATATCCTAACGACATATCGTTTATGTCGATGGAAAATAAATTGACGGCATTGCAAATTGGGCTACCTGCCGGCATATTCACAAAAGACGAAGCCCGAGAGTTGTTGGGATATGCACCCATTGAGGGCGGCGACGTAATGCCGAGAGGATATAACGAAATAGACACGACAAGCACAGGCGAAAGCGAGGGAAAAAACGATGAGTAAAAAAAGAAACGATTATTTTTTGCAGCGCGGCTTTACCGCCGAATTCAGAGCTGCGGGAGCTGATGACGGCAACACAGGACATATCGTCGAGGGCGTCGCAGCTGTCTGTGAGCAAGAAACACGCATACAAGATTTTTTCGGAGAATTTATCGAGGTCATTCGAAAAGGCGCGTTTGACGAAACAAACTTTGACGACGTGCGCTTCTTGGTAAATCACGATTTCAACGGCATTGCTCTTGCCCGAAGCCGGCGAAATAACAAGAGTGATAAGCCTAACACAATGCAGCTTTTTGTGGATGATAACGGCGATGTAAATATAAAGGCAGATCTTGACACGGAAAACAACGAACAGGCCCGTGCTCTCTACTCGGCCATAAGCCGCGGCGATATGGACGGAATGAGCTTTTGCTTTTACGTTTCGGAAGATAATCAGAGATGGAGTGAGCGCGACGGGGTAAATGTTCGTGAAATATTGAAGGTCGATAAAGTTATCGAAGTTTCAGCTGTTAACTTCCCGGCATATGGGGGAACTAACATAGATAGCCGGTCGCTGGATAGTGACCGCCGAGCACTGGATAGGGCTCGTATCGCGTTGGATAACGCAAAAAAAACGAAGCCTGATTACAAGGCAAAAACTTTAATTACAATGTACAAAAAGTGAGGTAATGAACATGAAAGAAAAACTCTTAAAGCTTTTAAACGCAAAAAAAGAGCAGCGAGACGCTCTTAACAAATCAATGATTGAGAGCGAGAACAAAGAAGAGCGCGCCGCTATCGGCGAAACTCTTAAAGCTCTTGGCGAAGAGATCAACGAAGTTGAAGAAATGCTCGCACAGGTTGACGAGCCCGCACCCGATGGGTCCGACGCAGGTGGTAATGGCGACAACGCTCGACAGCTTGACCCAATTGCAACGTTTAAAATGAGGAATCAAAAACCGTCTGCTGTTAAAGACCGTTATGATACGGAGGAATACCGCAGCGCGTTTATGGACTTTGTTTGCAGGGGCATTAAAATTCCTGCTGAAATGCGCAAGGATGAAGTGACCAAAACAACAGATGCAAGCGCAGTTATTCCGACGACAATTCTTAATGAAATGGTTGTCGGACTTAAAAATTACGGCAATTTGTATGCAAAGGTTCGTAAACTTAACATACAGGGCGGCGTGCAAATTCCGATTTTGTCGCTAAAACCGGAGGCTAAGTGGATTTCTGCCAATACCGCAACAAGCGAAAGTGACAAACAGAAGATAGCGTCTAATACAGCTGTTACATTTAATTATTATGGTTTGGAATGCAAAATTTCGCAGACTTTGCTCGCAAATGTTACAACACTTGACATGTTCCAGCAGATGTTTATTCCGCTTGCAATGGAGGCTATTGCAAAAGCTTGGGATATTGCAATAATCTCCGGCAGCGGTACGGGCGAACCCTTAGGAATCACCAAGGATAGCCGAGTACCTACATCACAAGTAGTTACACTTGCTGCTGCTGACGTCGTTAAATGGGATGCGTGGAAGAAGAAAGTTTTTGCAAAAATTCCCTCCGCTTATCGTAGCGGTTCGTTCATTATGGCTCAGGGTACCTTTGACGGATATATAGATGGAATGGTCGACAGCAACGGACAGCCGATTGCACGCGTTAATTACGGAATTGAAAATGGCGAATCATACCGTTTTGGCGGCAAGGAGGTTGAAATTGTTGAACCAGAAGTAATAAAAGACTGGGATAGTGCAACGGGTAACGCTACGACTGGTGATATTATTGCCATTTTTGCAAACCTGAACGATTATGCAATTAACAGTAATCTTGAAATGAAAGTCGTAAAATGGGAAGACAATGACAACAACGAAATCAAAAACAAAGTCATTCTCATCGCCGACGGAAAGCTTGTCGACCCTAACGGTGTAGTTATCGTTAAGAAAGGCGTATAAACAATGAGAACTATTGACGCATTAAAAGCCCTTGCTGTTGCGCTCGGTTGCGCAGCAAGTGTCGCAAAAGTAACGGGAAACACCGTCGACGAGGTTGTTAATTTTATCGCAGCAAATTTGCCCGACACCTACAAGGGCAAGGTTGCTGGAACTTAATTTAAACAAGGAAGGTTTTATGTGATGCAATTGACAGAAGCCGAAAGGCTGGCAAAAGTGAAATATGCTTTATACGGCGACGCAACGCAAAGTTATAACGACGAGCAGCTTAAATTATACATCGAAGAAGTGCTCGACGAAATGATTCATGCCGGCGTTAAGGTAAATGTTGCAAAAAGCGCGGCGGCTGTCGGTTGTATCGCATGCGGCGTTAATGACATCTGGAATTTTTCGAGCGGAACCGTCAAGCACAGCGAATATTACAACCGAAGGCTGATTCAACTCACTTTGAGAAGAGGCGACGAAGATGTATAGACCGTCGGAAACCGCCCAAATGACGACTGCAATTCAATTGCAGCAGCCGGTTAAAACGAAGTCATACGGCGTTAGCCAAAAGTCATACAAGGATGTTGACGGCGTCGTAATGGCGAATTTCAAAACATACGGCGGAACCGAAAAAACCGACAATGGGATTTTGTCGATTGAAGAAACAGCGCAAATCGTATGCCGGTATCGTCCGGACATAAAAAGCGATACCCGAGTAGTTCTTTTACAAACAGGTGCGATTTATGAAATCTTGGGAGAGCCGGAGAACATTGAAATGCGAAATATGTTTTTGAAATTCAAAATTCGCAGAATAAAAGGCGGTGTTTGATTTGCCGATAACACTAAAACTTACCGGATTTGAAGAAATGCTTACGGCGATTGAAAAAGCCGGTGGTTCAATTGACAAAGCCGCAAATCAATGTATGCAAAAATCGGCAAAGCTGATGGACGAAGAACTAAAAGCTCAAATGCGCTCGGCAAATGTGAAAAGCGATTTAATTAACCGTATGCCGTCGCCCGAAGTCGAAAAAGAAGGCAATCGATATACGGCACGCGTCGGCTTTGTTAAAGGTGAGTACAACCCGACAAAGCCGTCTGATGCATATAAGGCTATCTTTTTGAATTACGGCACACCGCGCCGCACAAAGCACGGTCAGGTTAAAGCTCGGCACTTCATTGAGAATGCAAAGGAAAAGGCAAAATCGAAAATCGAAAATTCACAGCAACAAACGTTCAAAGAGATTTTGGGAGGCTTGAAAAAATGAAGCAAAAACTTATTGATGCTCTCATAAAATGCGGATTTGAAGAAGCCAAAACACTTTTTTTGCAAGGCACGATGAATCCGAACGAGCCGTATCCTGAAACATTCGTTACGTTTTGGACAAGCAGTACATCCGACGGCATGCATTTTGAAAATCAAACGAAATCGTATGAATGGTCATTCAGCGTGATATTGTACAGCAACGACGCAAATATCGTAAACACGAAGCCGGAAGAAATTCGCGCTGTTTTAAAGAAAGACGGTTTTATTCCATTAGGCAAAGGGCAAGATGTCCCAAGTGACGAGCCTACCTATACTGGATGGGCTATGGATTTTATAATTTCGGAATATTAAAGAAAGAAGGATGAATATGGAAGACAAAAAATTCGGCTTGCTTCGCGGATTGTCCGAAATCTATATCGACGAAATATCCGACAGTGCAGAAGCTTATACTCCTACCGGGAAGCCTGAACAGCTTATCCCTGCTGGGGAGCTGAAAATAAAGAAATCGGTTGACAAAACACAAGTGTATTTTGACAACGCACTTTATGCGGAAGTGCGAAAAGAAAACGCTTCTGAAATGGAAATCGTCGGAGCGGCTATCCGTGCGATGTTCAATGCTTGGCTCGAAGGTAAGAGCATAGATACAACGACAGGCGCGATAATGGACGACGGCGAAGCTCATGAAAAGTATTTCGCAATCAGCGGAAAAAAAGATTATACCGACGGAACAAGTGAGTATTTTTGGTTCCTGAAATGCTCATACGGCGGAGCTGAAGAAAGCACCAAGACAAAGAATGACAGCACCGATGCGTCGGGCATGACATTGCCGTTTACGGCGTACAAAACGCAGTTTAAATTCACAAACGGAAATAAAGCGGCAAAAGTTGTAAGAATTGACACTTCGACAACAAAAATTAAAGCTGATGCTTCTTGGACAAAACAGGTTGTAACGCCCGACAACTTGAGCGAAGTAATAGAAAAAGCAACAAGTGTGTAATATTTGAAAGCGGGCGGCGAGAACGCCCGCTTTGCTATTTTAGGAGGAAAAAATCATGGCAAAATATGAGCTTAATATTTATTGCAAAAACAATGAAATTGAAAAAACATATGCGACGGACGCGATACCGTGGGGCTTTTACATAGAAGCCGTTAAGGCTTCAGACGAAATTGAAAATATGGATGTGCGAGAAAAATTCGAAATGATTAACAGTTTCGTGAAACGCATGTTTATAGGGTTGTCTGACGATGAACTTAACAGAGCAAGCGGCGATGACGTTATAAATCTGTTTAATCAGCTCATAAGAAAAGGCAGGTCGATTGTCAGCTCAAAAAACCCGACGGCGGCGGGGAAGTAGCCGCCGCAAAAAGTCCATTCGAAGGGCTTATGGAAACAACATTTATTCTTGCCGGCAGCTTCGGCGTTACACCTTTTGAAATTATGGAACAAGATGTTGACGAAGTAATTATGATTATAAATTATTTAACAGAAAGCGGAAAAGCAAGTAAGCAGGAAGATAAGCTGTTAAACGATAAAGAACAAGACCACAGCTTCTGGGCGAGTATTTAAGGGGGAAATTATGGCAAATGATGAACGCTTGGGCGCGTCATTTAATATCGATGTTACAAATCTAAAAGCTGGACTCGCTCAAGCAAACAGACTAATTCGCGAGAGCAACAGTGAATTTCGTGCTGCCGCCGCCGGCCTTGACGATTGGACAAAAAGCGAAACCGGATTAAATGCAAAAATCAAATCTTTAAATCAAATAACAGAAATTCAGCGAAAAAAGGTTGATGCATTACAGAATGAATACAACAACTTGATTGCAAACGGCTTGGACCCGACGAGCAAGCAGGCTGTTGATTTGCGCACGAAAATAAACAACGAAACAGCTGCTTTAAATAAAAACGAAGTCGAGCTTCGAAAACAGACGACGGCTCTTAATGACTTGGGAAATGAAACAAGAAAAGCCGGAAACGCAACGGATGAGACAAGCGGTAAGTTCTCAAAACTCGGTGAAGTAGCCAAAGGGGCCGCAAAAGTAGCATTAGCGGCAGTCGGAGCTACTGCGACGGCGGTCGGAGCACTTGTCAAACAAGCGGTTGAAAGTTATGCAGAGTATGAACAGCTTGTCGGAGGCGTTGATACTCTTTTTGGCAGTGCAAGTGCAGAAGTCCAAAAAAAGGCGGACAATGCGTATAAAACAGCGGGAATGTCCGCAAATGAGTACATGGAGACGGTAACAGGCTTTTCCGCAAGCTTGATTCAGTCCCTCGGCGGCGATACCGAGAAAGCCGCAAAGTATGCAGATATGGCAATTACGGATATGTCTGACAATGCCAACAAGATGGGCACGGATATGTCACTTATTCAGAATGCATATCAGGGATTCGCCAAGCAAAATTACACAATGCTTGACAACCTCAAACTGGGATATGGCGGCACTAAAGAAGAGATGGAACGACTTCTTAAAGATGCATCGAAAATTAGCGGCATAAAGTATGACATATCCTCTTATGCAGATATTGTGGACGCAATCCACGTCGTCCAAACAGAGATGGGCATAACCGGAACGACTGCGAAAGAAGCGAGCACAACAATTCAAGGTTCAATCTCGTCAATGAAAAGTGCTTGGCAAAATCTCTTAACAGGTCTTGCCGATGAAAACGCAGATCTTGACGTACTCGTAACAAACATGATTGAAAGCGTCGGAACTGTGGTTGAAAATGTGCTCCCGAAAATTTCAGTTGCGGCAGAAGGAATTGTTTCGATAATTCAAAATCTTATCCCTCAAATTCCGCCGTTAATTGAGCAATTGTTGCCGCCATTGCTTGAGGGCGCATTAAGTCTGATACAAGGTCTTGTTACAATACTTCCGGAGATAACGAGCACTATAACCGGCATGCTCCCGAGTGTCTTAACTTCATTAGTCGGAATGACACCGGAGATATTGACGTCGATTTTAACGATTATAACCTCATTGTTAAATTCGATAACCGCCATGCTGCCGACGATTGTTGAAGCTATAATGCAGGTCGTGCCTGAACTTATAACTTCTCTTGTCGCTGCAAATCCTCAACTTCTTGAAGCGGCAATTCAATTCTTGCTTGCAATCGTAGAAGCTGTGCCGACGATTATAACATCATTAGTTGATGCATTGCCTTCAATCGTTTCAACAATAATATCAACTTTGCTGTCGAATTTGCCAATGTTGCAGAATGCCGCTTTTCAGCTGTTTTTCGGAATTATAAAGGCGATTCCAGAAATAATTGTTTCTATCAGTAAAGAAATGCCAAACATTATAAAAGGAATTACCGACGGGCTTGTAAAAGGCATTCCCGAGCTTATGAAAACAGGCGGAAATATGCTGAAAGGCATGCTTGAGGGATTGCTTGACATGACCGCGATAGGAAATGCGGTTAAAAAGTTGTTCAACGGCATTGTCGGCGGTCTTAAAGAGAAATTCGGCATTCACTCTCCGTCAAAGGTTATTGAAGAAGAAATCAGCAAAAATCTTGTTCTCGCCGTCGGTACTGGGTTCGAAAAATACATCGGAGCGGTAAATGGAAAAATAAGCGAATTATTGTCAAATGTTATGGAAAACGCTATCGGCAAAAATCTTGCGCTCGGCATTGGTTCTGGTTTCAAAAAAAACATCGGAGCGGTAAATAGAGAGATAGGCGAATCATTGAATTCCGAGGATGCAAGTGTCAACATAAATGCTAATAATGCCAAAAGCGGCGGCGGACTGACAGTATATCAGACGAACAATTATAAACAGGCTTACACAAGCCCGGTCGAAAAATACAAATCAAAGCAACAGCTTTATGCTGCGGCAAGGCTTATCAAGGCGGGTGCGATATAATGCTGAAATTAGATTTTATCTCCAAAACAGGCGAAACAATGCCACTTGTTAATAATCCCCTTTTCGTCGTAACAAACATCGACGGAATGACCGTGGCCGACACCAATATTTCAAGCTCAGCTACCGGGGGAGTGGACGGCGACACGGTTAACAATATTCAAGCTAATCCGCGCCTGATTGTTATTGATTTACAAATTCGAGACAGCGTTGACGTTGAGAATGCAAAGCGTGAAATATTAAAAGTCGTAAAATTAAAGCAGCAAGGCGAGCTTATGTGGACCCAAAACAACCGCACTGTTGTTATATACGGAATAGTCAAATCAATTGAAATGCCGCGATGGACGAAAACTGCGGTTATGCAAATAACATTGCATTGTGAACAGCCATTTTGGGAAGATTTTGAAGAGGCAATCAGAGAAATAAGCGAATCTCTTGATTTGCATTACTTCACGGATAGCCCCGCCGATATGTTATTTTTCCCCGAAACGGGAATACCGTTCGGCGAATATGACACTATTCGCACAAAATCTTTCCGAAATCACGGAGATGTCACCGTAGGACTTGAAATCCGCATTTTCGCTCACAATACTGTCACGAATCCGATTATATACGACGAATACGGCGGCTTCTTCGGCGTAGGCTATGCGGGGAATCCGTTTACATTAAACTCCGGCGAAGAAGTTATAATCACTACACACAAAAAGAACAAAAAAGTCATGTATAAAGGCTCAAATCTTTACGAAAAAATAAAGCCGCGCTCCACTTGGCTCCAGCTTCTGCCGGGTGATAACACATTCTCAATAAACAGCGATGACGACAACAATGAAAATATGTCTTTTTCGCTTATATATAAGCAGAGGTACATATAATGATTGAATATGTAGAAATCCGCGGAGCGGATACGAGGATAATCGGTATCATCGATACAGCGTCGGCTATAATATGGCATTCCGTTTATTTTGGCGTTGGCGATTTTGAAATTCACACCGCGGCAACATCCGAATTTGTTGATTTGTTAAAAATCGGGCGATATATAACGCGGCCGGACAATGACGAAGTCGGAATCGTTGAAAAAATCGAAATAACCGAAAGCGCGGAAGACGGCGCGACACTCACGGCAAGCGGTCGTTTCGCAAAATCACTACTCGAACGGCGGTTGATTTACAACTTGAGCGGAACAACAAATACTGCAACAATATTGCGCGGCAATGTGGAAAAAGCCGTCAGAAAAGTTGTTGAAGCAAATGCAATTCGATGCGAATTTGACGGCAAACGGAATATGTCGATGTTAGAATTAAACAACGCAAAAGGCTTTCCTCAAGTGATTGTTAGCGAGGACGGCAAAACGGCCGAAAAACAAGTGTCATACGGGAACTTACTTACCTACACCGATGGCGTGCTTGAAGAATATGGGATGTCTGCGAAGTGCCTTTTAAGCGGCGAAAAATTCTTATACACCATATATGCCGGCATCGACCGTTCAATCAACAACACAGCCGGAAATGTTCCGATAATCTTCAGTAAAGAATATGATAACCTGACATCAAGTGATTATGTCTACAATACAAGCACTGAAAAGAATGTAGCGTTGATTGGCGGCGAGGGTGAGGGATTAGAGCGTTTCTTTTCGTTGATAGGCGGAAATAATTCCGGACTTAATCGCCGAGAAGTGTTTATCGACGCTTCATCGATAAACAAAACATACAAAGACGAAAACGATGTTGAACAAGCTTACACCGTTGAAGAATACAAGACGCTGCTCGACGCAAAAGGCAAACAGGATTTAACACCGCTTGTTGCAACTGAAACGTTTGAAGGAACGGTCGACACGACAAACGGAAATTATTCATACAAAAATGATTTCGAACTCGGCGATATCGTCACGGTGCAAAGCAACGACATAAACGTATATGTGAATTCGCGTATTTGTGAAATTCTTGAAAATCAAGATAGCAGCGGATATTCTGCTGAAATTAAATTTGAATAAGAGAGGTTTTTAAAATGCAAAAATCGGGGTTTTTTAACGCATTGTTAACGAACGGCGAATACGACCGTAAATATAACGCTAATGATTATTGCGAGAATTTAGCCGTTATAATTAACAATGGTGTTTTGCGTAGCCCAAATGACGATTTAAAAGTAACTGCGGATGGTATGGTCGTAACCGTCGGTGTCGGGCGTGCTTGGATTGACGGTCACTATTACTACAACGATACATCATACTCTTTCGCGGCAGTTACAGCACCGGCAGGCGGCACGCGGTACGACCGTATCTTTTTAAGATTGAATAAAAACTTATCAGCTCGCAGCATATCACTTGTGTATGAACAAGGAACAGCCGGCAATAGCCCGACAAAGCCTGCCCCGGTTCGCGATGACAACATTTATGATCTTGTTCTTGCCGATATATACGTCGGCACAAATGCAACAAGTCTTTCGGTTAAAGACACCCGAAGTGATGCACAGCTGTGCGGCTGGGTGTATTCAACTTCCGGTGACAACTCATTTTTCAAAAGTCTTGACGGAACATTTAACGAGTGGTTTGAAGCAACAAAAAATACGTTGTCAAGCGTGACGCTCTTCAAACGCTATAATTGGCGCACAACGATTGAAGCTGAAACAAACACAGTTTCGTTTGACATCCCCCAATATGATGTCGAAACAACATTCATTGAAGTATACACAAATGGCGTTCTTGACACTGAAGGCGTTGACTACACGCTCGAAAACAGCGTGATAACGTTTAGCGGCTTGCCGCTTACGGCCGGCACAGAGGTTGAGGTTAAGTGCTACAAGTCAATCGACGGTACGGGAATTCTAAGCGTGGCAGATGAAATAACCGCTTTGCAAAATGCCGTTGCCAAATTAAATGCAGCCGGCGAATGCGCATATAAATGCAACGGAGCCGATGACAACGTGAAGCTTTCAGAACTTGCGCAAGAGTGGTTGAGCGACGATTTAGATTATAGCTCGAAAACAATAAAGATATATGGAACATTTGGCGCGACTGCTGCGTGCGCAGGCGCAGGCACGGCGGCCAATCCGTATAAATGGTTTAATTTCGGCCTTGCCGAAAGCGTAAAGAGGCGTATAACTTTTGACTTTTCAACCTGCACGCAAATATCGCTGCCAATAACAGCCGGCACATCAAATGTTGTTTTTTCCGGCTCCGATGTACATGTTGTTGGAGCAAATGTAATAGCGGCACAAACTTCCACGAATACGACTATAAAAATGTTCGATTCAAACATCGGCTCTGTATCTGCTGAGGATTGCCGTTTTTGGATAACAGCTTACAGCGGAAGCTTTATATCACAAACTGGTAATTTCACAAACTGCCGCGCCAGCGTGGCGAATGCATCGGGCGATTCGTACTGTTTCTTACCGGCAACGGCAAGTTTGCTCAAAATTAACGGCGGCGAATACTACGGATACACCGGTGGAAGCGCCCACAAGAGTGCCGTAATCGGGCAAACAACAGGAAATGCCGTTTCTGTTTTGTATGGCGTTAACGCGCCCACAGTAGCTCGTTCTGGATATTATCAAACGCACGCAATCTTTCAAGACACAACCGGCGGACGTCTTAATTGTTCAGATTTAATCAGCGAACTCGCCGTATCGGTTGCATCGAACATAAGCGATGTTCGCGGGACGATTGCAAAAAGCAAACCGGGAACTATTTAAAATAAACATTGCTTACCTGCCATGTGTAGGCTGAGCGGAGAACACGCCGACATTTATTTGTCGGCGTGTTTGTTTAAAAAAACTTTATTTTACAAAAAAATTTTGGTTGATTACTCTTTGCGCATTGCTTATAATTTCGATATATACTGGGCTTAATATATTTTCGAGAATTGCACTCGGTGCAAACGGCTTGATTATATTAGCCGATGTAATTATAAGTGTTCGCAGATTGGCAAAAGAGAAAAAGTGCAAAGAGAGCGATTAAAAACTCTCAGCACATCGCAAGTTTTGACTTGCATTTGACTTGCATTTTTTCTTTTAAATAGCCGCAAATGGCACAAAATAGCGCAAAAACGGGTGACATTTTGATGATTAAAAAACGCCGAAAGGCCTTGATACACAAGGCTTTTCAGCGTTTTTTGTTGCCGCTTTAAAAAACGGTGCCGTGGCTGGGGTGGCAGGATTTGAACCTACGAATGCAGCAGTCAAAGTGCTGTGTCTTACCGCTTGACGACACCCCAATATTTACTTTTTTAAAATTATACCTTAATAAACGTAAATCTGCAAGAGAAATATCTTGCAGATTTAGAAAGTGGGGTGGATAGTCGGATTCGAACCGACGGTCTCCAGTGCCACAAACTGGCGCTTTAACCAACTAAGCTATACCCACCATATTAACTGGCGCGCTTGGAGGGACTCGAACCCCCGACCCTCTGCTTAGAAGGCAGATGCTCTATCCAGCTGAGCTACAAGCGCATAACAGGTACACTTTTAAGTGCTTGAATATTATATATGCAACAGGCGTTTTTGTCAAGTACATTCTTGTGATTTGTCGTCGAAAATATAGCATAATGGCGGCGAAGCCGAAACGACGGTTTATCGCTCTATTTATAAAAATATTATGTTAAATCACCAAATGAGGTTTTTGCTCTTCGGATACCGTTAAATTATCGGGTATCTTTTTTTCTTCTTCTTTTTCGGGCTTTTTGAATTCCTCCTCCGGGAAATCGACTGTATTTTTGCAAATCTCATCAACCGGGAGTCCTTCGAACAAATTCTTTTCGGAAAAATCTATTTCATCGTCGCCGTTTTGGTTAAGCGGATCAAACATTTTTACACCCTCTTAATTATCAATCAAATGTACATTGAGATGATTATACGTCATTTCAATGCCTGCGTTATCAAATTCGGTCTTTATTCTCTCCATAAGGGCAAAGTGAGCGTCCCAATACTTCGGTGTTTCAACCCATGCCCTTACAACATATTTTATGCTGCTGTCATCGTAAGAGAGTACCGCCGCAAAAGGTTTTTCGGGGTCGTCCAAAAACATACCCGTATTTTCAACTGCGTCAAGCAGAGCCTTGCGGACTTTTTCAATGGGCGCGTCATATGACGCCGAAATTTCTATATCAACACGCCGCTTTTCCTGCGAAGTGTAATTTACTATTTTTGCCGCTATTATTTTGCTGTTGGGAACATATATTACCTTATTGTCTATCGCCTTTATTCTTGTGTGAATAAGTCCCGTCATCATAACAGTTCCCGTAACCCCGTCAGCCTCGACATAATCGCCTATTTTGAACGGCTTTGCGACAAGTATCATAATGCCGCTTGCAAGGTTTGAAAGCGAATCCTGAACGGCGAGAGATGCGGCAAGGCCGACCACCGAGAACGCCGCCACAAGCGAAGTCGCGGAGACGCCGAGCGTATCTATAACTATTATTGCGGTTATGAAACAGAGAATAAATTTTGTTACCGCCGTTATTATTTTACTGAGTGTCGCGTCAAGGCTTGTTTTGCCGAGCACTCTCTTAAGCACCTTCATAATAATGCGTATCAGAAAGTAGCATATAACAAATACTATGACGGCCTCAAATATTTTCCCCACAGTAAATGAGCCGACGGAGTAATTCAGTATGCTTTGCAGCTTTTCCATTTTTTATACCTCGTTTAAAACGAATTATCATTTACACTATATAATGTTAGCAGAAAAATCGCAGCTTATCAAGTGCACCGCATAATTTATTGAAGATACAGTCGATTTGTGATATTATTTCAGGGAAAAGTAAAAGGAGAGCCGTCTTTATGCTTATAACTAAACCGGATTTTTATGACAGCTTTAAATGCAGGGCGGGTGAATGTACGGATTCGTGCTGTATAGGCTGGGAAATAGACATTGATGATGAAACAATGCGAAAATATGAGAATGAAAACGGCTCTCTATCTGTAAAGCTAAACAGGTTTACAGATAGAGAGAAGCAATGCTTTATCCTGACAGAAGACGATCGCTGCCCGTTTCTCAAAAGTGACGGTTTGTGTGAGCTGATACTGACAAAGGGCGAGGATATGCTATGTGAAATATGCCGTGAACATCCGCGATTTTACGCGCGATACGGCGATTTTTACGATATGGGCGAGGGGCTTTGCTGCGAGGAAGCTGCAAGCTTACTTTTTCTCAATACATCTCCGCTGAAGCTGATTACCGAGGCAGAATCACGCGATGATGCCGCATATTTTGATGACGGCCTGATTGATCCGGAAACGTTATATATGTTAAGGCAAAGCACTTTACATATGCTTTGCGACAGAACACAGACTCTTCATGACAGAATTAACTCAATATTTGAAAATTTACTTTTAAAGCAGTACGGAAAAATCAACTTTGCTTTTCCGAGCGAAGATGAATTTTACGACATTTTAATTAAAGCGTCGAAAAAAACAGAGGCGTATGACGCTGATTTTACTCATCTGTTAAAGTGCCTGTGCGAAAACAAAGCCGAGGCTTTGTTTTCCCGAAAGACTTTTATATCTTATCTCGGTGAAAGAACGGCTGACTACGAAAAGCTCTTATCGTATCTTGTGTTCCGCCATTTCCCTAAAGCCGTGTATGACGGCGATGCTTTAGGCAAATTCTGCTTTTGCGTCGGCGTTACGGCGATTACATTTTATGCCGACGTATTGCTTTTTGCGGAGCGCGGAAAATTTGACCTTGACGACAGGATAAACAGCGTTAAATATCTCTCAAAGCAGTTTGAATACAGCGATGAGAACCCGGAAATTCTGTCTGAAGAGCTTAAAAAGAGAATATTACGGATATGAGTTTTACCGTGAAACACACAATAAATCCCATCAGAGTCGGGAAAATAAAGGAAACGGCGGTCCAAAAATGGCTGTGCGTTTCTTTTTTTATTGTCAAAAGAGTTGTTGAGCACGGCCAATGCATCAGGGAAAACAGAATAAAGCAAACAGCGGTCGTATAAGTCCACCCGTTACAGATGAGAATGTCTTTTAGCCCTGAAAGCGAGTCGAAATCCGTAAGCGTACCGGTTGCTGTGTATGCCATTATCATTATCGGTACAACTGTTTCGTTAGCGGGAAAACCGAGTATAAAGGCTGTCAGTATGACTCCGTCGAGCCCTATGAGCTTTGCAAATGGGTCCAGCGCACCCGAAAAAGCAGATAACAGACTTTCACCGCGAACAGTTACATTTGCCGCAAGCCAGATTATAATGCCTGCCGGAGCGGCAACTGCGGCGGCTCTTCCGAGAACAAAAAGGGTCCTGTCAAAAATCGAACGCACTATGACCTTTAATACCTGCGGCTTTCTGTACGGAGGCATCTCAAGAGTGAATGACGACGGTACTCCGCGAAGAAGTGTTTTTGATAGTATACGCGACGAAACAAATGTTAAAAGTACGCTGAATACAATAACAAGCGTCAAAAGTGCGGCGGTAAATACCGAACGGCATATGCCGAAGCTGCTGGCGGCAAAAAATATGGTTATAATACTTATGAGCGACGGAAAACGCCCGTTGCAGGGGACAAGGCAGTTTGTTATAACGGCTATAAGCTTTTCGCGAGGACTGTCTATTATGCGGCAGCCGGTGACCCCTACTGCGTTGCACCCGAAGCCCATACACATCGTGAGAGCCTGTTTGCCACAGGTACCGCATTTTCTGAAGCCGTGGTCAAGATTAAACGCAACTCTCGGCAGGTATCCGAAGTCCTCAAGCAGGGTGAACAGGGGGAAAAATATTGCCATGGGAGGCAGCATTACCGATATGACCCAGCATAAGACCTTAAACATTCCGTTTACAAGCATTTCGCGCAGCCACACAGAAACGCCGGCATTTGTCAAAAGTAGCATAAGCTTTTGTGTGAGAAAACCGCTTGCACGCTGTAAAAGCTCGCTCGGGTAATTGGCACCCACCGCGGTAATCCAAAATATGAGCAGTAAAAGCAGCAACATTATCGGTATTCCCGTAAGCTTGCTTGTGAAAAGCTTATCTAATTTGCGGTCAAAGTCATGCTTCTTGTTTTGATTTGTTTTTACAACGCCGTCAACTGCATTTTCGGCTGTTTTAACTATGCTTTCGGGAATATCGTCTTCTATGTTTTTTCTTCCGCCGCACACACGGTACGCTCTTTCCAGCGCGTCCGAAATATCGCAGTCTTTTAATTTGTCGTCGCCGAATATCTCCTTAAATTCCTCCGTACTTTTTTTCGGCTCTGTTAAAAGACGCAGAGCCATGTATCTTTCATTCAGCGGAAGATTTGTGTTTTTTCTTAATGCGTTACAGAGAATTTCTATTGCCTTTTCGGTGCTTTCACTGTATTTTACGGGGAAAATCGGTGCTTTTTTATCTGCCGACATTTTTTGAACCGCGGCCAAAAGCTCCGGAAACCCCTGCTTTGTACGTGCACAAATGCCGACTGTCGGAACACCGAGTCGTTTTTCGAGCTTTTCCGTGTCAATTTCTATGCCCTTTTTCTTTGCCTCATCTAATAGGTTTATACAAACAATTATATTACCCGTTATTTCCATGGCTTGCAGGACGAGATTTAAATTGCGCTCAAGGCAGACCGCGTCGCATACAACGATTACGGCGTCATACCGATGAGATTGCAAAAATTTACCTGCATTTTCCTCTTCTTCGGAGTGTGAGCAAAGAGAATATGTACCCGGCAGATCGACCAAAACATATTCTCTTTCTTTATAAAGAAACCTGCCCTCTGCGGAGTCTACCGTCTTGCCCGTCCAATTACCGGTGTGCTGGTGCATACCTGTGAGCGCGTTAAATACCGTGCTTTTTCCGACGTTCGGATTGCCGGCAAGTGCTATTACTTTTTTATTGGGAATTTTTTGTTTTTTCAAATTATCACCCTATTTAAGAAGTATCTGCTCTGCGTCGGACTTTCGTATCGCAATGTATGCACCGCGTATCATGTAGACCTTTATGTCGCCGGATATGCTGTCGAGAACACAACCGATTTCGGTGTCCCTTATAACTCCGAGATCCTGAAGCCGTCTTTTCATATTGCCTTCGTTTTCAACCGATAACACCCTTGCTTTTTCACCGACGGGCAAAAAGGCAAGGCTTTTTTTATGCTCCAAGGCTGTTCTCTCCTTTGCTCTGATATATACAGTATCATTATATTTTGAAAAAACGGTATTCGTTACCATATTGCGACAGCTTTTTTAATGCTTGTCCGTTAAAATGAAAGAAAACTCGGAAGGGATGAAAAAATATGTCCGTTGAAATTAAGACAGACGAAGATGTAGTTACGGCATTTTTATCAGGTGAAATCGACCATCATGTCGCTTTGCCCATACGCGAAAAAACAGACGCGGCAATTATTTCGGCACACCCTAAAAGAGTCGTGCTTGATTTTTCGGGAGTCACATTTATGGACAGCTCCGGAATAGGACTTGTGATGGGCAGATACAAGATATGCGAGAGTATGGGAGCCTCACTCGAAATTCACGGCCTGTCACGCCATGCCTATAAGGTAATGTGCCTCGCGGGGCTTCAAAATCTCGCGGTGCTGAAAAAGAAAAAGGAGGCGGAGAAAAGTGAAACCGCTTAATGAACTCAAAATGCAACTGGAGAGCCGTTCCGTAAACGAAGGATATGCACGTACGGCGGTGTCGGCGTTTATTTCACAGCTTGACCCCACAATAGAGGAGCTGAACGATATAAGGACCTCCGTCAGCGAGGCGGTGACGAACTGTATAGTCCACGCCTACAAAAATTCGTGCGGAAAAATATACATAGACGTCAAAATTTTCGGCGACGGTAAAACTGTGACGAAAATACGCGACAGAGGTCGCGGAATAGAAGACATAAAAAAAGCCCGTCAACCGCTGTTTACAACGCTCGGCGGTGACAGGTCGGGGCTCGGGTTTTCCGTGATGGAGAGCTTTTCCGATAAGGTAAAAGTGACGTCAACGCTCGGAAAAGGCACAACTGTAACCTTATATAAAACGATAAAGGGTAAAGAGCAATGGACCGAAAAGAGCTGATTGAGCAAAATCTCGGCTTGGTACACGCATGTGCAAACAGATTCCGCGGCAGAGGAATAGAATATGAGGAGCTTTATTCCGCAGGGTGTCTCGGACTTGTCAAGGCGGCGGACGGCTTTCGCGAGGAACTCGGTTTTGCTTTTTCAACGTATGCCGTACCTGCGGTTTTGGGTGAAATCAGAAGACTTTTCAGAGACGGCGGAGCGGTAAAGGTCAGCCGCTCCTTAAAGGAACGCTCGCGCGAAGCCGTTAAGCTCAGCGAAAAGCTGACAAAAGAAAACGGCAGAGAGCCTACCGTAACAGAATTATCAAAAATTCTGGGGATAGACTGCTTTGCCGTATCGGAACTTTTAAATATTTCCTTGCCGCCCGTGTCGCTCACTGCGTCGGACGACGACAATGAACGTCAAACCGATGTTCCCGTGCCCTCGGGCGAAGATGCCATTCAGGATAAATTGGCTCTCGAAGAGGTTTTAAAAACTTTGCCCAAAAAAGACCAAACCCTTATAAGGCTCAGATATTTCAAGGGGTTTACGCAAAGTGCGACAGCCGAAAAACTCGGAATGTCACAGGTGCAGGTTTCAAGAAAGGAGAGAGCCGTGCTTGCGATTATGCGAAAAAAGCTGACGGACGATTATTCTCAGTCGGCAACATAGGCTCTGACTCTAAGCGGGATACCGAGACTGTCGGCAATCTCTCTGCATTTTTCAATATCCTCTTGTGGGATAACATCGACCACCGAAAAACGCAGATCCTGACCGTACTGTTTACACTCTTTTGCAAATTTGATGATGGCGTCAAACGATTTTTCACCGAATGCCGGAGCACACAGCTCGCAGTATTTTTCGCTGCTGTATTCGTTAAGGCTTATCGAGATTTTATCGGTATTTTCACATAATTCCTTGGCTGTCGGCTTTTTGTTGAGCAGGTCGGAAAGGCCGTTCGTATTAAGACGAACCTTTAAGCCGAGCTTTTCGTGAATGTATTTGCACGTCTTTATGAGATTGTCATATACAAAAGTCGGCTCACCGTAGCCGCAGAATATAACCTCGCCGTTGTAGCCGGTGAAATCGTATTCGTCAATAGCTTTTTTAATTTCATCAAACGAGGGGTTGTGACCCGAGAACCAAAGCGTGTCCGCGTCGCCTACCGAATCCGAATTATTGCGGATGCAGAATTTGCATTTGCACGGACAGGAATTTGTGATGTTAAGGTATACGCTGCCCTCAAAGGTGTAAACTATGTCAGCCATTAAAAAGACTCCCTTTAGGATAATTTTGTTTTGAATTTAACTTTATCAAGCGCCGGAGCGGCAATATAGTAGATTATTGCACTGCCGACTGCCTGAATAATCGAGAACGGAACGGAGGTTAATGCCGTGGGGAACGAATATAAAAGTCCCTCCGCAAGAAGGTAACCGAAGATTGTTATAAGACCGGAAACAAGAGGCATAAACGCGGTGGTCTTATTAAGAATTTTGTTGGGGCTCTTCGTTGCGTGGCAGGTATAAACGAGTGCAAACGGCAGAGCGTTAAGAGCCTTAATTACTGCCGTAAACGGAGCCCAAGCAGCAGCACCGGCAAGTATATCGGCACAAAAACCGCCTATTGCCGCAGCCGCCATTGCGTACGGAAGCGGAAGAATACATGCGGCAAGGTAAATCATACTGTCGCCGAAGTGGAGATAACCGTCGTTTATACCGGTGTTAAATTTGATGTATGCCGTCATTACGGCAATAAGAGCGGCAAAAACCGCAGCTTTAACAAGGTTTAAAAGCGCTGTCATTGATTTTGATTTTGTGTTCATAGTGGTCACCATATTCTTTCGTAGTGAAATATCCGAGAAGCTCGCGGTGCCGGACTGCAGGGCGCAATACGGCTCTTTGTGAGATGCTTTACATAAGCTTCCCCAAATATTTTTCAAAATTTACCCCGAAATTACGATCCGTGTTTTCTTCGTAAGAATCCCTTATGGCGCCTTCAAGGAATTCTACGGCTTTTTCGGTGGCACATAGCGGAGTTTCGCCTTTTACGGTAAGTCCCGCAACAGCCGCGGCAAACAGATCACCCGTACCGGAAAAGCTTCCGCCGTATTTTTTGGATGAAACAGTTTTAAAACCGCTTTTATCGGCGACAACGTTTAAAACGGTGTCGTCTTTTTTTATGCCGGTAACAATGACCGTGCTCAGAGTATCGTTTAAAAGGGACGATGCGGCTTTTGCTATATCGTCCGGATCCGATGAAGAGAGAGCTTCGTAGCTTTCCCCCGTCAGAACACACAGCTCCGTGAGATTCGGAGAGATAATGTCGGCTCTTTTTGCGAGACGCGTTACGGCGTCGCACATAGCCTTGTCGTATATATCGTAAATTTTTCCGTCATCCGCCATAACGGGATCACAGAAAAAAACGGTGTCGTCATTTTGAAATTCGTCAAGAAAACGAAATATTTTTTCCGCCTGACGGTGCGACGCTATAAAGCCTGTAAGAATGCCGTCAAAGCGAACGCCGAGCTTTTTCCACTCGCTTGTGAAAAAATCCATTTTATCGGTAAAATCATCGCAGTAAAAGCTCTCAAAGCCTGTTTGATTTGACAGTACCGCCGTCGGCATCGGGCAGCATTCAAGCCCAAGAGCCGATATAACCGGTATAGCCGCCGTGAGAGAGCATTTGCCGAAGCCGGAAAGGTCGTTTATAACGGCTATTTTTTTCATGGTTTGTAACACCCTTCCGTTTTTTCGAGATGATTTTTTGCCGAAATACGAGTCGGTATTTAATACTTGCCTAACTACTGATTCTAATATATAATATACCCGATGTGTCATTATTGAAATACACAAAAACTAAAATTTTTTAGGGGACAGTTATGGAGAATACTGTGGATTCCGGACTGAATAAGGAAAACATTCCGCTGTATATGCGAGTTTACGAATATTATAAGGATTTAATTACCGAGGGCAAGCTGTCGCCGGGCGCAAGGCTTCCGTCGATACGGCGGTGTGAAAGGGAGCTGTCGGTAAGCCGCACTACGGCGGAGGCAGCGTATTTCCAGCTTGCGGCGGACGGATATGTTGTATCAAAGCCGCAGAGCGGGTACTTTGTGACGGATGTTGCGCGGCGTGAAAAAAAAGACGGCACGGTAATAGGGAAAAAAGAGCTTGAGCCGAAAACCGACTATGATTTCACTTCTCTCTCGGCAGACAGGGAGAGCTTTGATTTCACGCTGTGGCGAAGATACATCAAAAGTGCTTTGAGGCAGGATGAAAGACTGCTGTCCTACGGCGAGGCGCAGGGGGAACGTGAGCTTAGGGAGGCTCTTTGCAAATACATTACGGAGCACAGAAATGCGGTCTGCTCACCCGATAACATAGTCATAGGCGCGGGCGTGCAAAGCCTTTTACATATAATATGCGCCGTGCTGCCGCGTTCGCAAAAGGTCTTTTTCGGAGAGTCGGAATTCGAACAGGGCGCAGCGGTGTTTTCCGACCACGGCTTTAAATCGTGCCGTACAAAAGAAGAGGCCGATATAATTTATGTGAGTCCGTCGCATATAAACCGCCTCGGCGACGTTATGCCGACAAGTGAAAGACTTCGCCTTATCCGTCTTGCGGACAGAGAAAACAAGCTTATAATCGAGGATGATTACGACAGCGAGTTTGGATATTTCAATCGCCCCACACCATCCCTCCAGGGACTTGACTGCGGCAGAAATGTAATTTATATCGGTACGTTTTCAAAACTGCTTTTACCGTCTATCAGACTCAGCTTTATGATACTTCCGGACGCGCTGCTCGGCGAATACGAAAAAAAGGCGGAGCTGTATAACCAAACCGCCTCAAAGACCGAACAGATAGCATTGTGCAGCTTTATCCGCGACGGAAATCTGTCAATAAGAATAAGAAAAATCAAAAGACTGTATACCCAAAAAATGAAGCTGCTGACATCAGCCCTGAAAGATGTTTTCGGCGATAAAGCCAATATCTACATCGGCGAAACGGGCTTTGTTTTAAGACTCGAAATAAAATGCGCCATGTCGGAAAAAGAAATCGTGGAGCGAGCCCTTATAAGCGGCGTGGCGGTAAAGGAGAGCGGCACGGGGAAAAAATATCCGCAGATTTTGCTCTTGTGCTCGTCCGTGGCGTCCGAAGATTTTTTGCCGGCTGCAAAAAGACTTTGCGGCAGTATATTCGGAGCATAAAAAACGTTAGTAAAACGCTGTTTGTATGTTGTATTACGCGTTTTACTGTGATAAAATATCAGCAATAAAAAGCAATATCGGGAGGCAAATATGCAGACAGACTTTTATGAGGACAGGCTCAGGGTGTTCCTTGAGGAGTTTAAAAAAAATACCGTGGCTTACAGCGAAAAAATCGAAGGCTTTTTATATAAGCCGTGCGAATATAAAGTCGGTAACGAATTGCCCGTTGTTGATGAGAGCTTTAAGAGCTTTGAAAAAAATGACCGCTGGGGCGGAAAATATGATGCACACGCCTGGTTCTATAAAAAACTGATTGTTCCGAAAGAACTGACAGGCAAAAATCTCGAGCTTACCGTCTCCACTCAGCTTGACGGCTGGGACGCGGTAAATCCTCAGTTTATAGCGTATGTTGACGGCAAATTGCAGCAAGGGCTTGATGTGAATCACCGCGAAATATTCCTTGATAATGCAAAGGGCGAATATGATATATTCCTTTACGCCTATTCCGGCAGAAACGACTGCTTGCTTGATTTTAACGTGACTCTCAACGCGTATTACGAAAACGCACGCCGCCTCTATTATAAAATCGCCGTGCCGTATGAGGTTACGCTTTATCACGAGCCGTATGAAAAGGTCTATGTCGATATTGAAAACTACGTTGTCGGCGCAATAAATCTCATTGATATGCGCGTGCCCGGTTCAAAAGAATTTCTTGACTCCGTCGATACTGCCGAAGCATATCTTGACAGGGAATTCTACGGCAAATACTGCAAAAAAGAAGACGTAAACGCCGTCTGCATAGGCCATACGCATATAGACGTAGCTTGGCTCTGGACTCTTGCACAGACGAGGGAAAAGGTGCTGCGCTCTTTTTCGACCGTACTTGAGCTTATGAAAAAATATCCCGAATACAAGTTTATGTCGAGTCAGGCGCAGCTCTATAAATTCCTGAAAGAGGAAAGCCCCGAGCTTTACGCCGAGGTAAAAGAAATGGTACGCCTCGGCAGATGGGAGGTCGAGGGCGCCATGTGGGTAGAGGCGGACTGCAATCTGTCGTCTGGCGAGAGCCTTGTAAGACAGATATTATACGGCAAGAGCTTCTTCAAAAACGAATTCGGCGTTGATTCAAAGGTGCTTTGGCTCCCAGATGTATTCGGTTATTCCGCGGCCCTGCCGCAAATCCTCCGCAAAAGCGGCGTTGATAAATTCGTGACCTCCAAAATCGGCTGGAGCGAGACCGATAAAATGCCGTATGACACCTTCTTCTGGAAGGGAATAGACGGTACCGATATATTCACGTATTTTATGACCGCGCAGGATAAGGTCAGAGGTAAAAAGCCGGCGACAAACGTCACTTACAACGCAAAACTCAACCCTTGCCAGCTCATAGGCGGATATGACCGCTATCAGCAAAAGGATATAAATAACGAAGTGATGATAACCTTCGGTTACGGCGACGGCGGCGGCGGACCTATAAGAAAAGACCTTGAATATTACGATGTGCTGAAAAAGGGCGTTTCGGGAGTACCGTGCGCTAAAATGGAATTTGCCGGCTCATTCCTTGAGCGAATTAAAAAGAGAGCCGAAAAAAATCCGAAAACTCCTTGTTGGCAAGGCGAACTGTATCTTGAATATCACCGCGGAACCTATACCTCCATGGCACAGAATAAAAAGCTGAACCGCCGAAGCGAATTCCTTTATGAAAATGCCGAAATGCTGTCCGTGACGGCGCAAAAACTGCTCGGCAAAGAGTACCCGAGGGAGGCTCTTCACGATGGCTGGGAGACAATACTTTTAAATCAGTTCCACGATATAATACCCGGCTCATCAATAAAGGAAGTATATGAGGTATCGCATCGGCAGTATGAAAAAATCGGCGAAGCGGGCAAAAGAATCAAAAACGACGCCGAAACCGCCGTCGCGGAAAATATAAACACACGCGGCGGAGTGCTCGTTTTTAATCCGAACTCCTTTGAGGCGAGCGGCGAAACAAAGCTTGACGGCAAAACCGTGTACGTTAAAAATATACCTCCGAAGGGATATAAGGTTGTAACTGATGTCTGCAATACAAATTCCGTAAAGGTTACCGATAAATTCCTTGAAAACAGGTTCTTTAAAATAAAGCTTGATAAGACCGGAGCGTTTTCTTCTCTGTTCGATAAGAAAAATAAACGCGAAGTGCTCAAAAAGGGCGAGCGCGGAAATGTGCTTACTGCATACGAAGATATTCCGCGTGACTACGACAACTGGGAGATAAGCAATTACTATACCGACAAGTCTTGGGAAGTTGATTCCGTAGTTTCAATAAAACCGCTGTCGGACGGTGTCAGAGCCGGCATCGAGATAACAAGAAGATTTCTCTCAAGCACCATAGTACAGCGCATATGGCTCTATGAAAACACGCCGAAAATCGACTTCGAAAACGATATTGACTGGAAAGAAAGCCATATGCTTCTCAAAACCGCCTTCCCCACGGAAATAAATGCCGACAAGGCGACATACGACATACAATTCGGTACGGTTGAAAGACCGACTCACAAAAACACAAGCTGGGACGCGGCAAAATTTGAGGTGTGCGCGCATAAATTCGCCGACCTTTCCGAATACGGCTACGGCGTAAGCCTTTTAAACGACTGCAAGTACGGCTATGATATTCACGACTCGGTTATTCGCCTTACGCTGATTAAGTGCGGAAACTATCCCAATCCCGACGCCGATAAATGCAGGCACGAGTTTACATATTCGCTGTTCCCGCACAGCGGTGATTTCAGAGAGGCAGGTACGGTAAAGCTCGCTTATCTGCTCAATTCTCCGCTTGAGGCAAAAAAAATCGAAAGTCAAAACGGTACTATTCCCGAAGAATATTCCCTTTTGTCTATTGACTCGGAAAATGTCATATGCGAGACAGTGAAAAATGCAGAGGACGGCTACGGCGTAATCGTGAGATTGTACGAGTGCTGTAATTCACGCGCAAATGTAAATCTCACGCTCGGCTTTGATTTCGACGATGTGTACTTGACCGACCTTCTCGAAAATGAAGAGAGAAAGCTTCGAAAACACGGCAGAACGGTAAATCTTACGTTGAAACCGTTTGAAATAGTAACTTTAAAGCTGAAATAAAACAGATTGCTTTTTTTCGAAAGGATAGGTGCTTAAAATGAAAAAATTTATGGACGACGACTTTTTGCTGTCAACCGATACCGCAAAGGAGCTCTTCAGGGCGGCAAAAGAAATGCCTGTATTCGATTGGCATTGCCACCTGTCGCCGAAGGAGATATACGACAACAAAAATCCCGACGATATAGCTGAGCTGTGGCTTTCTTATGACCACTACAAGTGGCGCGCCATGCGTTCGTTCGGCATTGACGAAAAATATATCACGGGCGACGCCGACGGCTATGATAAGTTTAAGGCGTGGGCTAAAACAATGCCCTATCTTATAGGTAATCCGCTTTATCATTGGACTCATCTGGAGCTTCAAAGATATTTCGGAATTTATAAAACGCTGTCTCCCGAAACGTGCGATGAGATATGGGAAAAATGCAACGCAAAAATCAAAAAAGGCGGTTTTTCTCCGCGCGAGCTTATAGAAAAATCGGGTGTTGTGTGCGTCTGCACAACAGACGACCCGGCCGATACACTTGAATACCATAAGCTTTTGGCTAAGGATAAGAGCTTTTCATGCCGCGTGCTTCCGGCGTTCAGACCGGAAAAGGCTCTCGGTATAGAATTGCCGTCGTTTCCGGAGTGGCTTTCCCGTATGGAAAAAACGGCGGGCGTGAAAATAGATTCTTATAAGACGTTAAAAGAAGTCCTTAAAGAAAGAATACGCTATTTCGATTCCGTAGGCTGCCTTGCCTGTGATCATTCTTTTTCATATATACCATATGAAAAATGCGGCGGGGATGAGCTCGAAGAGATATTCAGAAAGGGTGCGGCAGGCGAAAAACCGGCAGAATTTGAGTGCGACTGCTACAAAACCGACCTTTTAACCGAGCTTGCAAAAGAATACGCGGCACACGATTGGGTTATGGAGCTGCACGTAGGTGCTCTTCGCAACAACAACACAAGAATGTTTAAGAAAATCGGTGCCGATTCGGGCTTTGATTCAATAGACGATTGCAACACGGCTTCGGGGCTTTCAAAATTCCTTGACTCGCTTGACAGCCAAAACGCTCTCCCCAAAACGGTCATTTTTAATCTTAACCCGCGTGACAATTTTGTCTACGGCTCTATGATAGGTAATTTCCAGGGCAGCGGCAATTATTCAAAAATACAGTACGGAGCGGCGTGGTGGTTCAACGACAATTACGACGGAATGAGAAAGCAGCTTGCGACGCTCGCAAATCTCGGATGTCTCGGCAAATTTATCGGTATGGTGACGGATTCGAGAAGCTTTTTGTCATATCCGCGCCACGAGTATTTCAGACGTATTCTCTGCGAATATATAGGCGACCTCGTGGAGGAGGGAAAATATCCGCGCGATATGGAATTTCTTAAAAATATCGCGGAGGATATATCGTACAACAATGCCGCGGCTTACTTTGGCATTTGACAAGCCGAGGTTAATATAATAAAATACATAGAGTGAGCAGCCCGAGCAGTTGCGGAGCGCTTTGCGCGATGAGGAAAGTCCGAGCATCACACAGCAGGGTAACGGCTAACGGCCGCCGAGGGTGACCTCCGGGACAGTGCATAGAAATATACCGCCGCTTTTGCGGTAAGGGTGGAATGGCGAGGTAAGAGCTCACCGGAATGTCGGTAACGGCATTGCCAGGCAAACCCTACCCGATGCAACATCGACAGAAGTTGTCAGCTGGGCAAATACTTCGAAGGATGGCTTGAGCGTGCCGGCAACGGTACGCCTAGACAGATAACTGCTTTAAACGACAGAACTCGGCTTACAAGGCTGCTCACTCTTTTATTTCCGCCTCATATGATGATATGGGGTGGTTTTAATGTTAGAGGGCTTTTTCGGCGCGGTTTTTGTGGGACTTATAATATTGGGCGTCTTTGCCGTAGTATATGCCGTGCTGTTAAAACTGCTGTTGAAAGCAAAATACGAATACTATGTACTTATCCCGTCTAAGCATTGCGGGAAAAATGTGTCTGCGGCAGTATACGCCGCGAGAATGAAAATGAATCTCATAGGTGATGAGGATTACGGTAAGGTTATAGTGCTTGACACGGGAATGACCGAAAAAGAAAAGCTCGGCTGCCAAAATATTTGCCGTGAAACAAATGGTATATATCTTTTTACCGCCGAGGATTTAGAGGAATATTTGAAATGAGCGAAACTCACGAAAAAGAAATAATAGAGGGTACGGTAGAGGACATAAGGTTCAGAAATGAGCAAAACGGATATACCGTGCTTTCCGTCGGCTGTGATGATGACCTTATCACGGCCGTCGGCGTATTTTCCGATATTTCCGTCGGCGAAACCGTAAAGCTTCAGGGTGAATGGACTTATCACACAACCTTCGGCAGGCAATTTAAGGTGGAGGCGTTTGAACGCAATATGCCGGCAACAACCGAACAGCTTTATAATTATCTTGCCGCAGGCGCAATAAAAGGGATAGGCAGGGCCACGGCAGAGCGTATTGTGGATATGTTCGGCGAAAAAGCATTCGATTATCTCGAAAGCAATCCCGAGATGCTCTCAAAGGTCAAGGGCATTTCGCCGGAAAAGGCAGAAAAAATCTGCGCGTCATATCGCAGCCAGTTTGCGATACGCAGCATTACCATGACGCTCGAATCGTACGGTATAGGTCCGCGCGAGTGCCTTGCCGCATATAAAGCGTTCGGCGGTGATGTGGTGGGCAAGGTCACGGAAAACCCGTACGTTCTCTGTTTGCCCGAGGTCGGCGTACCGTTTGACCGAGTTGAGACAATAGCTGACAATCTTCCGCACAGACCGAATGATTCATACAGGATAAAGGCGGGCATAGAGCATATTTTAAGACATAATTTATATGTTGACGGACACACCTGCATACCGCGTGATAAGCTTTTGCGCGTGGCTGCCGAATTTCTTAATACAAATGCAGATACCGTAGATATAATGACGGACGAGCTTTGTCATGAAAACCGACTTGTCTCAAAGGTGTTTACCGACAAGGAGTACGTCTTTTTAATTCAGGCATTTCGCGATGAAAAGAGTATAAGCGACCGCATAAAGGTGCTTTTGAACTTTCCGCCGGCAGGCCATTCGGCACTTGACAGCGAGATAGAGAAAATCGAAAAAGCCGATAATATATCGTATGCCGAAAAGCAAAAGCTTGCCATAAAGACAGCGGTGAACAAGGGCATACTGATTTTGACCGGCGGTCCCGGAACAGGTAAAACCACCACACTAAAGGGCATACTTCGTCTCTTCCAAAGCGAGGGACTGGACATAAGCCTTGCGGCACCCACGGGAAGAGCGGCAAAAAGAATGACCGAGCTTACCGGCAAGGAGGCTAAGACCATTCACCGGCTTTTGGAGGTTGAGTGGGACGAGCATGACAGACCTACATTTAAACGAAATATCCGCAATCCGCTTGAGTGTGAAGCTCTTATACTTGACGAGCTCTCCATGGTGGATATAAGCCTTTTTGCGAGTCTTTTAAACGCATTGCCTCTCGGTTGTCGCCTTATTATGCTCGGTGACTCCGATCAGCTGCCGCCGGTCGGTGCAGGCAATGTGCTTCACGATTTAATTGAATCGCGCCTTTTGCCTGTGGTTGAGTTGAAGGAGGTTTTTCGTCAGTCCATGGGCAGCCTCATAGTCACCAACGCACACCGTATAGTGAACGGTGAAAAAATCGTGACAGACCGAAAGGACGGCGACTTCTTTTTGATGGAACGGCAGACCCCGGCTCTTGCTGCGAAAACGATAGCGGAGCTTTATGCCGAGAGACTGCCGCGCGCATATTCGTATTCTCCGCTTAGAGATATACAGGTGCTTTGCCCGTCGAAAAAGGGCGAGGCCGGCACGGTAAATCTCAACAAAATACTCCAGTCTCTTGTGAATCCGCCGTCGGATAATAAAAACGAGCTGAATTCGGGCTTCCGTCTTTTCCGCGAGGGCGACAAGGTAATGCAGATAAAAAACAATTACGATATCCATTGGGACAGCGATAAGGAGTCCGGCGAGGGAATTTTTAACGGAGACATCGGAATAATCGAAAAAATAGACTTAAAGAGCGAGACTGCGTTTATAAGCTTTGACGACAGAACCGCACAGTACGCAAAGGAGCAGATGACCGAGCTTGAGCTTGCATATGCCGTTACCGTGCATAAAAGTCAGGGCAGCGAATTTAAAGCCGTTATAATGCCCGTCGTAAATGTAATACCGCAGCTCTGTTACAGAAATCTGCTTTATACCGCCGTAACAAGGGCGAAGGAGCTTATGATAATTGTCGGCACGAAAGACGAGGTTGTGAAAATGGCGGCGAACGATAAAAAAACACGTCGCTATTCGGCACTGAAAAAGCTGCTGCTTAATGATACCGCTCCCGCAATTCTCGGTACAACGGGTATTTAAAAGAGCTGAACCGATTTTTAAGAGCAAACAAAAGACACCCCTTGGGCACTTTAAGTGCTCAAGGGGTGCTTTTTATCTTGGATTATATCAGGCTTCTTCTCTTTTCTTTTTGATTATCACGCCTGCCGCGGCAGCCGCCGTAATAACGGCAAATGACGATAACGCAATACCGCGTTTTGCGCTTCCGGTTTTGGGAATTTTGGATGAGACCTTATTTTCGCCGCCTGAAAGTCTTGCTTCGGCGCGCTCTTCGATATTCTCCGAAGTGTTTTCCGTTGTATCCGCCGGAGCTGTTTCGGTTACGGGTGCAGGCTCGTTTTCGCCGATTATAAGCTTTGCGGCGTCATTTATGAACGGATAATCCTTAATTTCATCGTCGCTTAAGTGCGTAAAGGTAAATGTTTTTTCCTTTATGAGCCTTTGCGGACTGTTGAGACGGTATCTGACCTTTATGCTGATGGGCTGAGTGCTTTTGGCAAAGCAGTGGTCGGTCATGGAAATTACCTCGGTGCTGCCGGCGCCTATTCCGGAATATGAATTGTACTCCGGGAAAAGGTTGAAGCCCTTAGCCGAAATGTCGAGAATATCTATTGTGTATTGCTCCGAGAGATTTGTAAATACAAGTGCCGTATCCTCCGACGTGTGAAAGCCGGAGTTTGTATTGTCAAATCTCATGTAGAGACCGTCCGCCGGATTCTGGGCAAGCTCAAATTGCGGATATTTAGGATTTGAGTATATATCCTTTATACTGTCGCCGAACATAAACTCGAGTATAAACTCGCGAGAGTATGAGTCCCAGTTGCTTTGACCGTGGAACTGCCCCTTTATAAACCATGTGTTTTCCGGAAGATAGGAGCAGGTGGCGTCTATATCCCTGTCGGGAGAGATGTGCCAATGCTTTTTGTTGCCGCACTGTGTTCCGACGGGAGCGTAATCCTCAGGGAACTGCTCTCCGAACGGAGCGCAGGCAGAGCCCGATGAAGTGTGCACGTCTATTATATAGTCGGAGTTTTTGTATGTACCGGTAACGCCGTTTATTCCCGTGTTGGACATTATGGCTATCTGAGTGCCGGCTTTTTGTGCTCTTTTAAGACCCTTGCTCATATTTGCGAGCGCGTTGTAGTGAAATTCGTCCGAGGCTGCTATCAGCGGAGCTGCCGCGACGGGGTCTACATATCCGTCTCTTATAAGACGGGCTTTCACTTCATCGTATACGTTAAGAGGGATAAAGTCCCATATACTGCCGAATTTGTCAATGTAATCCACAATGTATTTCTGCGCGACGAGATTGACTATTTTGTTGAGGTTTTGGTAACCGCCTGTAAGAGATGACAGGAACTCGAGTATCCATTCCCACTCGTTTTCGGAGCGGAAACCGATTTCGACAAACTGCAATATCGTCGGGAAGTCAAGCGTTATATCGTTGCCGAGCAACGGGTCGCCTACCATATTGGTTCCGCCTATTGCCGGAACGTTGAGACAGGCCTTGTGAACCTTTGCTTTTTCGCCGTAATAATAGAGATACGAGGCACCGCATTGACCGCCGAAGCTGAGGCCGTATATATCTACCTTGTCGGAACGAGTCAAGGCTCTTACTTCATCGATATATGCGTCAATGTCCTTTGCGTATTGCGCCTGACCCTTACGCCAATCGTTGGTGTAAATGAATATGTAGTCGGCGGCATTTTCAACGCCCTGCTGTGTGAGTTTTTCCACGAAGCCGGTCATTATGGGCTTTTCGCCGATATACTCCTCCTGACCGTTTGCAATAAGCGTTGACATTCGCGTGGCCTCGGCGCCCTTCGGGAAGGTATCGAGGTTGTATTTCGATGAACCGTCCGCATTGCAGGCTATCGGGTCCATCACGTCGAGAAGAATCGTGCCGAGTGTGTCCACAAGCGGGTCGGGGTTGCCTTTTGCATATTCCTTCGCGCCGTTTGCAAGCTCTTTGCCGTAGTCGTTTAAAACGTGCTCCTTGACCTTGTCAAAGTCAAGACCCCAGGCTTTTTCACCGGTGTCCTGATTAAAGAGCTGCGGACCGCTGTATCCCTGCAAGAGAATGACCGGATAAACTTTTTCTTTTTTGCCGTCTGCCGCAAAGGCCGCCACAAAGAGCGAGCCTGCTGCCAGTATCAGCGACAAAAGTACCGCTAAAAACCTTTTCATTTTTTTACTCCTCCAAGCTTTGTGCATTTTATACACAAATTATTATTGATTATAACATTTTTAATTCAAATTGTAAATAAAATATTTTTCGTTTCGTATAACCCTTGTTTGTGTTAAGCAAAATTCGGCTTTTCGCTCTTTTTTATTGACTTTAATACGCTTTGGTGTTAACATAACAAGGATATGCCAACCCGCAGGAGGGGATTTTATGAATATTTCAAGCTCACTTGCATCGCTTATAAGTGTGCCGTCGGATAATATTATATATGCCGTTATCTTGTTTGTTATAGGCCTTGTGCTTATAGTTAAGGGCGGCGATGTTTTTGTTGACGCCGCTACATGGATAGCCGAAGCTACGGGAATTCCGAAATTCATAATCGGTGCTACGGTAGTCAGCTTTGCCACGACGCTTCCGGAACTTCTTGTTTCGTCAATAGCGGCGGCAAAGGGGCAAAACGATATGGCAATAGGCAATGCCGTAGGCTCGGTAACCGCCAATATCGGCCTTATAATGAGCATTTCCGTTTTGTGTATGCCGGCCGTCATTAAACGCAGCTCCGTTGCATTAAAGGGTTCGCTTATGATTCTCGCGGTTGCCGCGCTTTTCGCATTTTCTTATGACCTTGATTTAAATCTTTGGCAGAGCATTATAATGATAGCGATATTTGCCGTCTTTATGATAGAAAATATCATTTCCGGCAAAAAATCTCTCTCCGCCGATTCCGGCGAGGTTGAGAAAATGGAGCACACCGGAAAGCAGATGGCACTCAATATAGTTAAGTTCTTGATAGGTGCCGCGGCCGTTGTTGTGGGAGCCGATTTGCTCGTTGACGACGGTACCGTGATAGCTCGCCATTTAGGCGTGTCCGAGGCGATAATCGGCGTTACCATAATAGCGATAGGCACATCCTTGCCCGAGCTTGTAACAACTCTTACCGCCGTTGCCAAAAAGCAGTCGGAGCTTTCCATAGGCAACATTATAGGCGCAAATATCATTGATTTGACTCTCATTCTTCCGATATGCGCGTTTTTATCGGGCGGAACTCTTACGGTCGGCAAGCAGTCGGCGTTTCTTGATATGCCGGTTTGCCTGCTCGTCATAGCGATAGCCATAATACCTACGTTGATTTTCAAAAAGCTCAGCCGTTGGCAGGGCGCTTTGATGCTTTGTATTTATATCGGCTATGTGGCGGTGCTTGTCACGAATTCGTCCATGCATTATCTTCCGTTTTAAATGATAGGGGCTGTATTTTTTACAGCTCCTTTTTTTCGGAATTTTCAAAGGTCGTTTTTATTTTTATGTTTAATATTTGTATTGAAATAGAACCCGAAATATGATAAAATTTTCAATTAAGTAAAAGCATTTGTTTGAAAGGTCGGTGTATTGTTTGAAAGCGTATTTGATGCTTGAAGACGGTTCCGTATATGAGGGAACCGCAAGGGGCGATTTTAAAGAAACTGCCTGCGAAATAGTGTTTAACACTTCCATGACCGGATATGTTGAAATCCTTACTGACCCGTCGTATGCGGGGCAGGGAGTTGTTATGACCTATCCCATGATAGGCAATTACGGTATAAGCCGAGAGGATTTTGAGAGCGAAAGGCTTCAGCCGAGTGCCTTTATAGTCCATGAGCTCAGCTCCGACCCGTCAAATTTCAGATGCACCGATACAATAGAGAATCTTTTAAAGGAATACAATATCCCGTGCATATCGGGCGTTGATACGCGCGCCGTCGTAAAGAAACTGCGCGAGAGCGGAACCATGCGCGGCGTACTCACTTCGGATATTAGCGACAGGGAAAGGCTTATGGATGTCATTAAGTCCTTCCGCCAAATTGACCTTGTCGGCAGCGTTACCGCAAAGCAGACCAAGGTATACGGTGAAGAAAACACCGGTGCTGAAATAGCACTTATGGATTTCGGAACAAAGCGGAATATAATAAATAATCTCGTGAAGAGAAACTGCATTGTAACGGTTTATCCGTCATTTACGTCGGCAGACGAAATAATAAAGACATCGCCCGACGGCATTATGCTTTCAAACGGCCCCGGCGATCCGTCGGAATGCGTCGATATAATCAAAGAGATAAAGAAACTTTACGATTACGGTATACCGACCTTTGCAATCTGCCTCGGCCATCAGCTTATGGCACTTGCCAACGGCGGCGAGACCGAAAGAATGAAGTACGGTCACAGGGGCGCAAATCACCCGGTCAAATTCCTTAATGAAGACAGGACCTACCTCTCGTCGCAGAACCACGGCTATATGGTAAACGGCAAGGGGCTGCCGGATAACGCCGAAATTAACTGCATAAACGTAAACGATAAGACCGTTGAGGGAATAGTTTATCACGGAAAGCCCGTGTTCACCGTGCAGTTCCACCCGGAGGCCAATGCAGGTCCGCGCGATACGGCGTTTTTGTTTGACAGATTTTTGAAGATGGCAGCGGAGGGCAGATACGATGATTGATAAGACGATAAAAAAGGTACTTGTTATCGGCTCCGGTCCTATTATCATAGGTCAGGCTGCCGAATTTGACTACGCCGGAACTCAGGCGTGCCGCTCTCTGAAGGAAGAGGGGATAGAGGTTGTACTTGTAAACTCAAACCCCGCTACAATAATGACCGACGGCGATATAGCGGATAAGGTGTATATCGAGCCGCTGAATGTTCCCACGCTCACCAAGATAATAGAAAAAGAAAAACCCGATTCGATTCTCCCCACGCTCGGCGGTCAGACAGGACTCAACCTTGCTATGGAGCTTGATGAAAAAGGCGTTTTAAAGGCCAACGGCGTGCGCCTTATCGGCATCAAGGCGTCCTCTATCAAAAAGGCTGAGGATAGGCAGGAATTTAAGGATACCATGGAAAAAATCGGCGAGCCGTGTATCGAGTCGCTCGTTGTACACGACGTTGAGGCGGCAGTTGAATTTTCCGATAAGATAGGCTATCCCGTAATAGTCCGCCCGGCATATACGCTCGGCGGTACGGGCGGCGGAATTGCCGACGATGAGGAGGAGCTTCGCGAGATATGCTCAAACGGACTTCGCCTGTCACGCGTAAACGAGGTCCTTATCGAGAAATGTATTGCCGGCTGGAAAGAGATAGAGTATGAGGTAATGCGTGACGGCAAGGGCAACTGCATTACCGTATGTAATATGGAAAACCTTGACCCCGTAGGAGTTCATACCGGAGACTCAATAGTTGTCGCACCGTCTCAGACCCTTATGGATAAGGAATATCAGATGTTGCGCTCCGCGGCTCTTAACATCATAACGGAGCTTGGCATAGAGGGCGGCTGCAATGTTCAGTTTGCACTTCATCCCGATTCATTCCGCTATGCCGTAATCGAGGTTAATCCGCGTGTTTCACGTTCCTCGGCACTTGCTTCAAAGGCAACCGGCTACCCCATAGCGCGTATTGCCGCAAAAATAGCTCTCGGACTCGGGCTTGACGAGATACCGAACGCGATTACCAAAAAAACATATGCTTCGTTTGAGCCGGCTCTCGACTACTGCGTCGTTAAAATTCCGAAGTGGCCGTTTGACAAGTTCGTAAACGCAAAACGTACACTCGGCACACAGATGAAGGCGACCGGCGAGGTTATGGCGATTTCACGTTCATTTGAATGTGCGCTGCAAAAGGCTCTTCATTCGCTTGAAGAAAACAAGACAAGCCTTTTGATGTCCGAGTATACCGAAAAAAGCTGCGACGAGTTGCTCGAGCTTCTTAAAAATATCGACAACACGCGTCTTTATGTTGTGGCGGCGTCGATTTATAACGGCATTTCTCTCGGCAAAATACATGACATCACAAAGATTGATATGTGGTTCCTGACGAGAATTGAAAATATCGTCAATATGGAAAAAACGCTTATGACCGGCGCGTGTGACCGCGACACTTTGCTTGAGGCGAAACGTCTCGGCTTTACGGACGACGTTATAGCAAATGATGTCGGCGTTTCCGAGGCGTCAATCAAAAATCTCCGCAGAATGTGGCATATCACTCCGTCATTCTCGATAGTTGATACCTGCGCCGCGGAGTTCAAGGCCGAAACGCCGTATTATTATTCGGATTACTGCGTTGAAAACGAGGTCGATACAACTCCGAAGAAAAAGAAGATTATCGTTCTCGGCTCGGGACCTATAAGAATAGGACAGGGCGTAGAATTTGACTATTGCTCGGTGCACTCTATTTGGGCGCTTAAAAAAGCCGGTTGCGAAGCCATAATCGTAAATAACAACCCCGAAACCGTATCAACCGATTTCGACGTTTCCGATAAGCTTTATTTTGAGCCTTTGACTCCCGAATACGTTACCAATATAGTCGAGGCGGAAAAACCTGACGGCGCAATAGTTCAGTTCGGCGGTCAGACCGCTATAAAGCTCACAAAAACGCTTAACGACCTCGGAGTCACGATTCTCGGTACCGACGCCGACCACGTTGACGCCGCAGAGGACAGAGAGCGTTTTGACGAGATACTCGAATACTGCGACATTCAAAGACCTAAGGGACATACCGTGTTTACCGTAAACGAGGCTCTCTCGGCGGCACATTCGCTCGGTTATCCCGTATTGGTAAGACCGAGCTACGTCCTCGGCGGTCAGGGCATGCAAATTGCCGCAAGCGACGATGACATAAGAGAGTTTATGGGTATCATAACCCGCACCATTCCCGATTTGTCCGAGCACCCCGTGCTTGTAGATAAATATCTTATGGGTCAGGAGGTTGAGGTTGACGCTATATGCGACGGCAAAAACATACTGATTCCCGGTATTATGGAGCACATTGACCGTGCCGGTATCCATTCGGGCGACTCGATTTCCGTCTATCCCGCGGTCACACTCTCCGAAAAGGTGCAAAAGACCATAGTTGATTATACAAAGCGTCTCGCTTCCGCGCTTCACGTTATCGGTATGATGAATATACAGTTCATCGTGCTCAAGGAAGAAGTTTACATCATCGAGGTAAATCCGCGTTCTTCAAGAACCGTACCGTATATAAGCAAGGTAACCGGCATTCCGGCTATTGCACTCGCTACAAGAGCTATGCTCGGCGAAAAGCTCTCGGATATGGGTTACGGCACAGGCCTTTTCAGAAACAGCGGATATTATGCAATCAAGCTTCCCGTATTCTCATTTGAAAAGATAATCGGTGCCGATACATCTCTCGGACCCGAAATGAAATCTACGGGCGAGGTGCTCGGTATTTCGCAGGATTACAACGAGGCACTTTTAAAGGCATTCGACGGCGGCGGAGTTTCGCTGCCTAAGGACGGCAAGATTATTGTCACCGTCCGCGATAAGGACAAGGCTGAGGTCTGTGAGATGCTTAAGGCATTTAAGGATTCGCAGTTTAAGTTCTATGCTACGCCTGGAACGCGTAAGGCTTTGCTTGAGGCAGGCATAGATGCGAAGCCCGTAAATAAGCTCACCGGAGAGAGCCCCAATATTATGGATATGCTCCATTCCGGCGATGTTTCGCTTATCATAAATACGCCTACTCACGGCAGACGCCCCGACAGAGACGGCTTTAAGCTTCGCCGAATTGCGGTTGAGAGCGGCACTTCCTGCCTTACCTCGCTTGATGCGGCAAAGGCTCTTATGGAGAGTACGTTTATAGTTCCGAGCGATAAGATGTCGCTCACCGATATTGCGACGCTCAAAATAACCCCGAACGTAAACTGACAATTCGGTTATCGCTTAAAAAGACACCGAGACTTTACTTGACTTTTCTTTGAAAGGCTCTTGTGGTTCACAGGAGCCTTTTAATTGTAATTATGAATAAATTGTGAAGTTTTGTATTGCATATTTATACATTATTTGTTATACTAAAAGGGCTATGTAAAAACCGTGGGAGTGTTTTATCACTTCCGAAATCTCATTAAGAGGAGTAAAACTATGGCAGATAAGAAAAAAATAAGCCTCGGCGGTATAGACAACGCCGCAGAGGAAAAGGGCTCTTTTATGAAGGCTCTTTGGCAGTTCATTAAGTTCCTTGTAGTAAGCGGACTTGTCACCATCATTCAGCTGGTGCTTGCGAATGTTCTTCCGCTTATCTTCGACAGCGTGACAGCCACTCTTCCCGCTTTCCTTCAGGGAATCTTCGCACCGAACACAATTTTTGACGCAGCTACCGCAAAGGGCGTTGAGCAGATAGGTAAATATGTTGTCGGCGGTGTTATAGAAAACGGAACCGTCATAGGCGGCGTAGTTACTTGGGGCTATCTTCTTCCGTTCTTCCTTTCAAACCTTGTAGCCAATATCTACGGCTTCTATCAGAATAAAAAGACAACCTTTAAATCTGATGCTCCCTGGTATAACTTCGCAATTTACATATTCCTTATGATTGCACTTATACTCTTCTCAACCTGGTTCCAGGGCTGGCTCGTCGGCGTTATCGGCAGATCCTCATGGGGCTGGTTACAGGCTCTCGCAAGAACTATTGCGAGTCTTGCGGCAGGATTTGTTCAGATGGTAGTTCTCTTCCCGATGGAGAAATTCGTTCTTCTTAAAGAAAAGAAGAAAGACGGCGAAGATGACGCGGACGCTGACAAAAAAGAGGAAGCTAAGGCATAATTCAACCGATGAAAAAGGTTCGCGTAAGCGGACCTTTTTTTGTTGCACATAAAATAAAAAGCGGCTGTAAGAACCGAAGCTCTTACAGCCGTCTTTTTGTTATAAATACGAATTTCGATTGGCTATGTGGGTTATCAGAAAAGCCCCGACACATTCCCGTCGTCGTCAACGTCTATTTTATACGCCGCAGGCTGCTTCGGGAGTCCCGGCATCGTCATTATGTCTCCTGTGAGAGCCACTATAAATCCGGCGCCTGCCGACAGGCGGACATCGCGTACCGTGAGTGTGAAGCCCTTCGGACTGCCGAGCTTTTGCGGGTCGTCCGACAGAGAATACTGTGTTTTCGCAACACAAATCGGGAGCTTGTCTTTGCCGAGCTTTTCGATTTCGGAAATTGCTTTTTCCGCATTCGAGGTGAATACAACATCTCCGGCGCGGTAAATCTCCTTTGCAAGAACATTCAGCTTTTCCTTTATCGAAAGCTTTTCGTCATATATGGGCTTAAAGTGAGCTTCTTTTGTCTCAATCGTTTTAACGACCTTTTCGGCAAGCTCCTTTCCGCCTTCTCCGCCGCGGGCAAATACCTCCGTAAGCGAAACCGGGACGTCTTTTTCCTTGCAAAAAGCTTCTATCGTTTCGATTTCCGCTTCGGTATCCGTCGCAAAACGGTTTATCGCAACCACAACGGGTAAGCCGTATTTTCTCATGTTTTCAATATGAGTTTCAAGGTTTACGATACCATTTTTCAGAGCGGTGGTATTTTCCTTTGACAGCTCGGTTTTCGGTACGCCGCCGTTGTATTTCAGCGCGCGGATTGTGGCTACTATTACAACGCAGGAGGGCTTGAGGCCTGCACAGCGGCACTTGATATCGAGAAACTTTTCGGCACCGAGGTCTGCCCCGAAGCCGGCCTCGGTTATGCAGTAGTCGCCGAGCTTCAGCGCGAGACGTGTGGCGGTTACCGAGTTACAGCCGTGCGCTATGTTGGCAAACGGTCCGCCGTGCATTAAAGCGGGAGTGTTTTCGAGTGTTTGTACAAGATTCGGCTTTATTGCGTCTTTTAAGAGAGCCGCCATTGAACCGACTGCATTCAAATCCCTTGCGTATACGGGAGTACCGTCGTATGTGTATGCGGTGAGTATTGAGCCGAGGCGATCTTTTAAATCTTTGATTCCGGATGAGAGGCAGAGTATAGCCATAATCTCGCTTGCCACCGTTATCATAAAGCCGTCCTCACGCGGTACGCCGTTTACCTTGCCTCCGAGACCTATCACAACGTTTCTCAGCGCTCTGTCATTCATATCAAGGCAGCGCTTGAAGAGAATCCTTCTCGGGTCGATGCGAAGCTCGTTTCCCTGCTGAATGTGATTGTCGATTATCGCACACAAAAGATTGTTTGCGGCCGTTATGGCGTGCATATCGCCCGTGAAATGAAGATTTATGTCCTCCATCGGTATTACCTGAGCGTAACCGCCGCCGGCAGCACCGCCCTTTATTCCGAAAACAGGGCCCATAGACGGCTCACGCAAGGCTATTACAGCTTTTTTGCCTATGCGGTTCATCGCTTCGCCGAGACCTACCGTGACGGTGGTTTTCCCTTCGCCTGCAGGCGTCGGATTTATGGCTGTTACAAGTATGAGCTTGCCGTCCTCTTTGTTTTCATATTTTTTGAGCAGCGACAGCGGAAGCTTTGCTTTGTATTTGCCGTAAAATTCAAGCTCGTCGGCACTGATGCCGAGCTTTTCGGCAATGTCGGATATAGGCTTAATGTCGGCCTGTTTTGCTATTTCGATATCAGTTAACAATTAAAACCCTCCAAATGATAATATTCGATAGCACATATATTAAATTATAAATGAAAACACACCGTAAAACAAGCCTTATTTTTTAACCGGCACAGCCGCGTCAAGGTTGACAAGAACGGCTATTGAATGTATAATTTTTTATTATGTTGATAAGTGTGCCATAAGGCTTAAGCCGTTTCGCTTAAACGGATAAGACCTGCGACACGTTAAGGAGATTTTTACAGTATGGAATGGACAGGTCTTAACGAATTAAGAGAAAAATACCTCAGCTTTTTCGAAAGCAAGGGCCATTTGAGACTGCCGAGCTTTTCGCTCGTACCGCAGCACGATAAGAGCCTTTTGCTTATAAACTCCGGTATGGCTCCCATGAAAAAGTGGTTTACGGGCGAGGAAACGCCTCCGCGTAAGCGCGTAACAACTTGCCAAAAGTGTATAAGAACGCCCGATATAGAAAATGTCGGCAAAACCGCGCGTCACGGAACGTATTTTGAGATGCTCGGCAACTTCTCGTTCGGCGATTACTTTAAGCACGAGGTAATTCCGTGGGCATGGGAATTTTGCACCAAGGTATTGGAGATGGATCCCGAAAAGCTCTATATCAGCGTTTATGAGGAAGATGACGAGGCTTACGATATATGGACTAAGGATATAGTCGTTGACCCGTCGCACATGGTTCGTTTCGGCAAGGAGGATAACTTCTGGGAGCACGGAGCGGGTCCGTGCGGGCCGTGCTCGGAAATATATTATGACCGCGGCGAAAAGTACGGCTGCGGCAAGCCCGACTGCAAGGTAGGCTGCGAGTGCGACCGTTATATCGAATTTTGGAACCTCGTATTCACTCAGTTCGAAAATGACGGTAACAACAATTACTCGCGTCTTGCGCATCCCAATATAGATACCGGTATGGGCCTTGAAAGACTCGCTTGCATATCGCAGGACGTTGACAACCTCTTTGAGGTTGATACGGTTCAGAATATAATGAAGCACATTATGAAAATTGCCGGCGTGAAATATCACGATGATGAGAAAAAGGATATATCTCTTCGTGTTATAACAGATCACGTAAGAAGCACCACAATGATGATATCCGACGGTGTTATGCCGTCAAACGAGGGCAGAGGCTACGTTTTAAGACGTCTTTTGCGCCGCGCAGCACGCCACGGCAGATTGCTCGGTATTGACAGACCCTTCCTTTATGAGGTTGCCGAGACGGTTATTAAAGAGAACGATACAGCTTACCCAAGTCTTCTTGAAAAGCACGACTTTATCATAAATGTTATTAAAGCGGAGGAGGAAAACTTCGCAAAGACCATTGATACGGGTCTTAATATGCTCGAGGAAATGGTTAAAAACACCGACGGTAAGGTTATGAGCGGTGCCGATGCGTTTAAGCTCTCCGATACTTACGGTTTCCCGCTTGACCTTACAAAGGACATTCTTGACGAAAAGGGTATGACCGTTGACGAGCAGGAGTATACGGCTCTTATGACCGAGGCTCGCAAAAAAGCTCGTGAGGCTCACAAGGACGCAGGCGCAGAGGCTTGGAAGAGCTCGGGCAATGCCACCAAGGGAATGGATAAAACCCCGTTCGTCGGCTATGAAACACTTTCGGGCGACAGCGAGATACTCGCTGTTGTAGTTGACGGCGAAAAGAAACAGGCCGCAACGGAAGATGACAATATAACACTTGTGCTTTCCGAAACTCCGTTCTATGCGGAAAGCGGCGGTCAGGTCGGCGACGTCGGCGTTATCAAGGGCAACGGATTTGAATTTACCGTTGAAAACACCACTAAAACACATGAGGGCGTAGTTCTTCACCACGGCTACATCTCGGACGGCGAGACTGTATCGTGCGGCGACAAGGTTCACGCTGAGGTCAATCGTTCTGTACGTGAAGCCACCATGCGTAACCATACCGCGGCGCATCTTTTACAGGCGGCTCTGCGTAAAATACTCGGCACTCATGTTGAGCAGGCAGGCCAGCTTGTAAACAGCGAGGCTGTCAGATTTGACTTTACTCATTTCTCGGCTCTCACGGCGGATGAGCTCAGAAAGGTTGAAAATACCGTAAACGAAGTAATAATGTCGGCTGTGCCGGTTGTTACAAGCGAAATGCCGATTGACGAGGCTAAAAAGCTCGGCGCAATGGCATTATTCGGCGAAAAATACGGCGATATCGTAAGAGTTGTAAAGGCAGATGATTTTTCTGTCGAGTTCTGCGGCGGTACGCACGTTAAAAATACCGGATCAATAGGACTCTTCAAAATAGTATCCGAGTCATCGGTGGCGTCGGGTGTCCGCAGAATAGAGGCTGTTACGGGCAATAATGTTATGAAATACATTGATAAGAGCAATGAGCTTATTGCCGAAACCGCCAAAAACCTTAAGCTTACAAATTATCATGAATTGGCGTCCCGTGCCGCGGCTCTCTCTGCGGAGCTTAAAGAAAAGGAACGCGAAATATCGTCTTTGGAGGCAGAGATTGCAGCATCGAAAACTGCCGACCTTATGAAAGATGCAAAGCAGATAGGCGGTGTACGCCTTGTCACAGCCGATATAGGCGAAGCCGGAGCCGATGCTCTTCGCTCGCTTTGCGACAAAGCACTTGAAAGCGGAGATGATATTATCGCCGTGTTCGCAGGCAAAAATGCCGAAAAGGGCACAGCGTCATTCGCTTGCCGCGTCGGTAAAAAAGCCATAGAGTGTGGAGCTCATGCAGGTAATATAGTTCGCGAGGTAGCACGTGTTGCAGGTGGTGCAGGCGGCGGAAAACCCGACAGTGCCATGGCAGGTGCCAAAGATATTTCAAAAATACCGGAAGCTCTTAAAAAGGCTTCCGATATAGTCGGCGCTATGCTTTTAGGCAAGCGATAATAATCCGAGCTCGCCTAAAATGGCGTATTTTCGGCGTATTTTAACTTGTCGTCTTTGTGAGGCGTCAGCCTCACTGCATCCTCCGCATGAAACTCCACTCGAAAATCAGCTCATTTTAGGTCGCTGATTTTTATGCTTGGCAGATTTTTATGCAGAGCGAGGCAAAAACGCAGTTAATCCTGTCGGATTAACGAGTATTTTAACATGGCTATGCGAAAAATCTGCAGCCTAAAAACGGGTTCGGATTTATTATTGCTTGCCTAAACGGAGGGTTTAAAATGGATAATTGCCTTTTCTGCAAAATAATAGCCGGAGAAATTCCGTCAAAAAAAATATATGAAGACGATTTGTGCTATGCGTTTTATGACATAAATCCGCAGTCGGATACGCATTTTCTCGTCGTCCCGAAGCAGCATATCAGCGGAGCGGATAAGATAACAGGCGAAAATTCCGCTGTTGTTGCGCACATTTTTGAGGTGATTTCCTCTCTTACAAAGCAACTCGGCCTCTCATCCTATCGCATTATAAATAACTGCGGCGAGGGTGCCGGACAAACGGTGATGCATCTTCATTTCCACGTTCTCAGCGGAGGTAATCTCGGCGAAAGACTCGTTTGATTATGAAACGGCCGCTTGCAGTTACGGGATTTACAATGCTCTTTACACTTCTTGTATTGAGCGGTTCAAATGATAAAGCGATAAGCGCAGTACTTTTGGCTGCGCTTATCGCTTTTGTTGTTTTTATGTGTATTAAAAAGGTGAGGCAAGATAAAACCTTGCCTTTTGCGGCTCTCAGCGCGGCGGTTGCCGTTTTGCTCCTGATGTCAAATAACGCATACTATTTAGGCAAAGCAAAGCCGCTAAACGGCAAAGAAGTAATCATCAGCGGCACCCTCTCGGATTTGCCGTACGAAAAGGACGGAAGCTTTTATTATGTGGTGAAAGCGGATACGGTGAACGGCGAAAAAAGCTCTCTGTCATTTCGTGTGGTATCAAAAACTCCGCTCTGTATAGACGTGACGGACGAGGTCAGCCTTTCTGCAAAAGCATTCCTCTTAGGCGGCGACAGCGACGAAATACTCAAATACTATAAGTCAAAATCTTTGTTTCTCGGTGCGCATTCACCGGAAAATATAAGCATAAAAAGAGGAGAAAAGAAAAGCATCGGCACTATGTTGCTTTTGCTTCGTCAAAAATTGACAAGCGAGACGCTGTGCCTTCTGCCGAACACATACGGCGGACTTGTGGCAGGGCTTTGCTACGGTGACAAGTCGAATATTCCACGAAATGTCACTACGGCGTTCTCGGCAGCCGGAGTTTCGCATTTGCTTGCCGTTTCGGGGCTTCACCTAAGTGTGTGGTCCTCGCTTTTGTATATGATTATGCGAAAGCTGCGTGTGTCGCGCCGTATCTCTTCTGCATCGTCAATCGTGTTTATTATTTTCTTCGCAATACTCACGGGAATGAACCCTCCCGTTGTAAGAGCAGGCACAATGATAGGTCTTGTATTTGCTGCCGATTTGTTCAAGCGAGAAGCTGATTCTCTGAATTCAATAGGACTTTCGCTTATTTTGTTGCTCGCGTTTAATCCGTATATGAGTACCTCTTTAAGCCTGTGGCTGTCGCTTGCCGCTACGCTCGGTATGATGTACTTCTTAAAGCCGCTGACACGGGCACTCGATAGACCGATAGCTAATGTAAAGCAAAACATCTTTACAACGGTGTATAAATCCGTATCGTCTCTCGTAGCTGTGAGCTTAGCGGTAACGGCAGCATCATTGCCTGTCTTTGCCGTCAGCCTGCCGACCGTCTCAACAGTATCCGTGCTTTCAAATCTGCTTATGGTTACCGTTGGCTCCGTTTGTATGACAAGCGGCGGACTCGGGGCACTTTTTATGCTCATAAAGCTTGATATTATAGGAAAACCGCTTGTTTTGCTATCGGGAATTACGGCGAAATATCTCACGGAAACAGCTGTTAAAATATCGGAATTTCACCACGCTTTGCTACCGATAGACTCGATTTTCACAAGAATCAGTATCGCCGCAGCGCTTATTGTTTTTGCAGTCGTTTTGCTGCTCGGATACAAAAACAAAACAGCTGTAAAGCGAATTGCCATTACACTTTTCTGCATGATATTTTTATCCGCAGCCGTAGTTTCAACGGTACAAAACAATAAACTGCGCATTGCTGCCGTGTCGGTGGGCGACGGATCTGCCGTTGTTATGAAGTACAAATATAAAACTTATGTCGTAGGCTGCGGCGGTAACTACTTTTCAGGCTCGGCGGTTTGTGATATAATAAATACATTGGGAAGCTCGAATATAGATTATATCATTTTACCGGAGGACAGCGAGAAAAGCCTTTCCGGTGTGAGACGCGTAAAGGAGACATACCGGATATCGTCGGCGGTTACGGCAACCGACCGCATAAAAGACGGCTTTTCCTTTGATTCCGTTGTTTCTTTGAACGGAAATTCTGCGGAAATTACCGACGGTAAGCTTAAAATCACCGTACAGGATAGCCGAGTTTATGTTTCATTCGGTGACTCTCTCTCGGAGATATCATTCGGCGACGTCAATGACGGCTCGGATGCAGGGCTTTTAATTTGCCGCGGGCTTACGGGATACGAAAAATCCGATATAATACTTGTTTCAACCGATAAAACCGATATAGGGGTTTTACCGTCACAAAAGGTTATATTGACTTCACAAAACGGGACGGTGCTTTTTACCTTGTCCCATAACGGAAAAATGACATACCGGAGGATGGCATAATGCCGAGTCTTGACACAAAACAGCTCAAAGCGCAGCTGAAAGAAGAAAAATTTGAGCGTTCATATTTAATATACGGAGAAGAGGATTATTTAAAGCATTATTATTCGGAGCTTATAGCCTCAAAATGCGTTACGTCGGGTATGGAGGGCTTTAACCTAAAGCGATTCGATTATTCGCAGGGCAGTACCTTTGAAGAAGTGCGCGCCGCATCGGAAACTCTTCCGGCTTTCGGCGGATATGCCTGCGTTGTAGCTAAGGATTACCCCTTGGATTCAATATATTCATCGGATAAAAGCGCATTTGAATCGTTTCTCAAGGAGCTTCCGGACAGTACCGTGATAATATTTTTACAAGACACGGTGAGCGTAGATGCAAAGCGCAGCGCAAAATATAAAAGTATCATTGCGCAGTTTCAAAAATACGGAGCGGAGATATGCTTTGACAGGCTCGATGTTACGTCACTTACAAAAATTATAATGTCGGGTGCCGCAAAGCGCGGCTGCAATATAGACCGTGAGACGGCGGCATATCTTATAGAGACAAGCGGAAACGACCTTACGATTCTGCAAAACGAGACCGATAAGCTGTGCAATTTCAAAAACGGGGATCAGATAACAAAAACGGACATTGACGAGGTGTGCGTAAAATCACTTGAAGCAAGCGTGTTTGACCTGTCAAGGGCTGTAACGAAAAACGACGGCAAAAAGGCGTTTTCGGTTCTTCATAAGCTGTTTGCGGAAAAGGAAAAGCCGGAGCTGATTTTAGGCACTATGATAATGGCGTTCGTCGATATGTACCGCGCCAAGGTTGCCGTGTCATCGGGAGAAAAAGCGAATTTTGCCGCAAGCTGTTACAATTACCGCGGCAGGGAATTCAGGCTTCGCAACGCCTCTTACGACAGCCGCAATATAAGCATAAAGACTCTGCGTAAAAATCTCGATTCGTTAAATGAAGCGGACAAAAAACTCAAAATCAGAGTAACCGACGAAAAAATAATTCTCGAAAAGCTGCTTGTTGAGCTGCTTCGGAGTGAACAGTAAATGATACAAATAAAGCAAGCCGTCATAGTCGAGGGCAAATATGACAAAATAAAGGTATCAAATATACTTGATACCCTGATAATCGAAACAGACGGATTCGGAATATTTAAGGATAAAAACAAGCAAAAGCTTATACGCCGCTTAGCAGAAACAAGGGGTATACTTATTTTGACGGACAGCGATTCGGCAGGCTTTACGATACGTTCTTTTTTAAACGGAATCGTTCCGAAGGAGCAGCTCATAAACGTGTATATTCCCGACATATTCGGAAAGGAAAAACGCAAGAGCGAACCGTCAAAAGAGGGTAAATTGGGCGTAGAGGGCGTAAAGAGCGACGTTATAATAGATGCTCTCAAAAAAGCGGGCGTTAAGTTTGACGTCGATGCCGAATCCCCTAAAAAAACACAGTCTGTTACTAAGACCGACCTTTTTCTTGACGGTCTTTCCGGCGGCAAAGACAGTGCCGAAAAAAGAGCAAGGCTTTTAAAACAGCTTGATTTGCCGGAGCATCTCTCCTCTAATTCTATGCTGAAGCTCATAAATTCATTTATGGATTTTGATGATTACAAAAGAGAAATACAGAAGCTAAACGAAGGTGTAAAAATATGAAAATACTTGTGTTGTCAACAGGCGGAACAATAGGCTCTGCGACAAAGGACGGGGTTATGTCACCCGACAAAAACGCAACGGCACTGCTTGTACTGCTCTATGAGTCCTCGTTTCAGGACGTGGCGGAATTTGACTGTGAAAGCGTTTCGGATATTCTTTCCGAAAATGTCACCGAGCCTTTTTACGAAAAGCTTATAAACAGGTTGCTTGCGGTTGATACCGAAAAATATGACGGCGTAATCGTTCTGCACGGAACCGATACGCTCGCATATACGTCGTCACTTGCGGCAATGGTGTGCCGCAGTCTCCCTGTTCCCGTGGGATTTGTCGGAGCGAATTATCCTCTTAAGCACCCGAAGAGCAACGCGTTTGTAAATTTCCGCGCCGCCGTGGAATATCTTAAAGCCGGCGGTAGGGGGTTCTTTGTCCCATACGAAAACAGCGACGGAAAAACGTATATTCACCTTGCTACAAGGCTCACCGAAGCCGACTTCCTTCACGACGATTTCCATTCGCTCGGCGATGCCGTTTTGGCAGAATTCAAGGACGGTAAAATTATATTCTCAAATGATTCGCGTTTGCCGTCTCAAGAGGAGCTTTCAAAGCCTCTTTCCGGTATAACGGACGGAGAGTTCGAGCTGTCCGGAAGAGTGGTGCTCTTAAAATCATATCCGGGGCTTGACTATTCCGAGCTTCGCATAAAGCATGATAATGTCTGTGCGGTTGTTAATGTTACATATCATACGGGCTCGGCACCCTGCGCGGGCGGCTCCTTCGGGCTTCCCGAATTTTGCGACGAGTGCCACAAAAACGGTGTAGACGTCTATCTTGCCGGGCTCAGAAAGACAGATGACATATACGAGACGTCAAAGCAAATTTACGAGCACGGCGCAGAGCCTATCTATTCAGTCAGCGTGCCGGCTGCCGTTTCAAAGCTTCGCGCGGCATATAATTCGTCTCTCAAAAATATTGATACGCTGATTTCAAATGATATTTATTACGAATCATTGCCGCAGGAAGAAAAATGAGACGCTACCGTTCGTTAAACGATTATCTTAAGGATACCTTCGGCGAAAAGGTGTATAAATTAGCCCTTGACGGCGGTATGACCTGTCCGAACCGCGACGGGACAAAAGGAACAGGCGGCTGTATATTTTGCAGCGAGGGCGGCAGCGGAGACTTCGCGGAAAGATATACCGGCAATATAGAGACACAAATCACCGATGCCGTAGCCCGTATAAGCGGCAAGACTAAAGCGGAGAAATTTATAGCCTATTTTCAAAGCTACACAAACACCTATGCGCCGCGTCCGTATCTCGAAAAGCTGTTTTGTACGGCTGTCGAGGACAAACGCATAGCGGCTCTGTCAATAGGCACAAGACCCGATTGCCTGCCACCGGATATAATCGGTCTTTTGGACGAACTGAACAAAATAAAGCCTGTCTTCGTCGAGCTTGGGCTTCAGACCTCGAATGAGGCAACGGGAAAACTTATACGAAGGGGCTATCCGCTGTGTGTTTATGACGAAGCCGTATATAAGCTTAAAGGCATCGGCGTAAATGTTGTGACGCATATGATAATAGGCTTGCCGCACGAAACGACCGAGGATATGAAAAATACGGCGCGCCATATAGCTGAGGTTCATTCCGACGGTATAAAATTACAGCTTTTGCACGTGCTCCGGGGAACCGCACTTGAAAAAATGTATCTCGAAAATGAATTCAAAACATTGACCTTAGACGAATACGTAGATATTTTGTGCGAAATTTTGCCGATTTTGCCGCCCGAAACGGTAATTCACCGCCTAACAGGAGATGCGCCGAAGAGCCTTTTGGTATCGCCCTTGTGGTCAGCCGACAAAAAGAATGTATTAAATACTATAAACCGCGCCTTTGCGGAGCGGAATATTATTGAGGGCAGCGCATACAAAAATACCGCGGCTAAACCGTAGGCAAGTTCGGATGATTATCGCTTGCCCAAATACTTTGTCTTGCTTTTCGGAAGAAATTTCGATTGCAAATATATTATTTTTAATAGAAAGAGGTAAAAGCTATGGCAGAACTTAAAGGTTCAAAAACCGAAAAAAATCTTATGGCGGCATTCGCAGGTGAATCACAGGCGAGAAATAAGTACACTTATTATGCGTCTAAGGCTAAAAAGGACGGATTTGTTCAGATAGCAAATATTTTTGAAGAAACCGCAAACAACGAAAAAGAGCACGCCAAAATTTGGTTTAAACTCTTGCACGGAGGCTCGATACCTGAGACCGCGGAAAATCTCGAGGACGCGGCTAACGGCGAAAACTACGAGTGGACCGATATGTATGCCGGTTTTGCCAAAGAGGCAAGAGAAGAGGGCTTCGATGAGATAGCCGACCTCTTTTTGATGGTTGCGGCTATTGAAAAGGAGCACGAGGAGCGTTACAGAACGCTTCTTCTAAATGTTAAAAATGAAATGGTATTTTCAAAAGACGGCGACGCTATATGGCAGTGCTCAAACTGCGGCCATATCGTAATCGGACAAAAAGCTCCCGATGTTTGCCCCGTATGCAAGCATCCGCAGGCATATTTCCAGATGAAAGCCGAAAACTATTAAGCGAAATTCCAAATAATGCAGCAAAGAGCGGTAAAGGTTTATGCCTTTACCGCTCTTTTGCGCTATGCTGTGTATTTAAACTCTATGTATATGCCGTAAGCACTCGATTCGACAGACATTATATTGTGCGTGGCTTTGTCTCTTGTCACTCGAAAATCGGTGCCGCCGAAGGTGCCTTCGTTGATTATCCTGCCGCCGAAAGCATAATCGTCGCATTCGCCGTTTTTCAGAGCGTCAAAAACCTTTTCCGTAAAGCACAGTGCCGATGAGAGCGGTAATTTCAGAGTGACCGATTCCATTTCGGGGCAGGTAACCGTTGCTGTGTCGTCTTTAAGCGACACGGTGATGCCCGCTATGTCCGACGGCTCGGAATAGCTGAGCGTAAGACCGCTTTCCGATGAAAATGTGAGCAAGCCCGAAAACGTAAAGTCGCCTTGCTTTGCCGTTATTTCGGCAGAAAAGGCGTCTGACGGCGGAAACACATATTTTTGACCTCTGCCTTTTTTACCATCCTTTCCGTAACATCCGCACAACAGTAAAATGAGTGCAAAAAGAAGCGAAAGGATTTTTTTCATTAAGTATGCTCCTTTAATCAGTGCTCAAGAGACCTGAGTATCTTCGGCAGCTCCTCTGTCATCCTTGTGGGCGTGGTGCCCATCATGGAGTATTTGCTTTTTACAATATCTCCCGCCATTCCGTGTACGAATACGCCGCACACCGCCGCGGAAAAAGGCTTTATTTTCTGACAGATAAACGACAGTATAATACCCGACAGCATATCCCCGGAGCCTGCGGTTGCCATACCGGGATTACCGGTGAGATTTACGTAGAAGTCTATTCCGTTAGCGGTCACAATTGTGCGCGAGCCTTTGAGCACAACCACCGCGCCTGTCTTTTCGAATATGGCCTTGCAGGCGGCTTTTCTGTCTTTTTTGATTTCACCGACCGTGCAGCCGAGAATTCTTGCGGCTTCGCCAGGGTGAGGGGTTATGACTACCGGAGACAAACAGCTCTTTATAACATTTATATTGTCTTTAAGGGCATTTATGCCGTCTGCGTCTATTATTACGGGCACGGCGGAGCTTTTCAGCACGGCTTCCGCTATGGCGGCGGTGTCGTGGTCGCAGCCCATTCCGCAGCCGATTAAAACGGCGTCACATTTGCCGAGCTCGTCCTCTATCTTTTTAATGTTTTGCGATGAAATTCTGCCGTTATTGTTTGTCATAAGCGGCAACAGTATTTTTTCCGGACATGATGAGGTTACCGCGGGATATGCTTTGTCCGGAAAGGCGAGCTTTATAAGCCCCGCTCCGCTGTTTACGGCTGCCGCAGACGCTATGACCGCGGCTCCCGGCATATCGTAGCTTCCGGCAATAATAAGGCCTTTGCCGAAGTCGCCCTTGTTTGCGTTCTCTTTTCTGTGCGGAAATTTAGAGCGTATTTCATCGGGACTCAGGGTATAAGCTCCCATGTATTCGCTGAATATTTCCTCAGGGATTCCTATCGGTACCACTATAACATTGCCTGCGAATTCAGCAGCCGGGAATGTCACGAGTGAATTTTTCAGCGCCATAACCGCTATTGTCATTTGAGCCTTAACGGCAGCACCTTTTACATATCCCGAATCGGCCTCTATGCCACTCGGTATGTCAATGCTTACGGTGTATCCGAGGCTTTTTGATATAGCCTTGAAGATGCGCGCGTTCTTTTCGTCGGCGGCTCCTTTAAATCCGGTTCCGAAAACAGCGTCGACAGTAATGTCGGCTCCGACTATGAGCTCTTCACAAAGCTCGGTGTCATCGTCATAAAGATAGATGCCTATATCCGTGCCGCGAATTCGCGACAGCATCTCGCCTGCGTCTCCGACGGACGGCTCGCGTGATGTGAGCACAACGTTGACGTTATATTCATTTTCGGCAAGCTTTCGCGCTATAACATATCCGTCTCCTCCGTTTTTGCCCTTGCCGCACACAACGGTTACGTTTCGTCTTGTCGTCTTGTCGAATTTCTTGCGTATCGCCTTGGCGCAGGCGCTGCCGGCGTTTTCCATAAGCCTTAAATACGATATACCGCTTTGGTTTGCCTTCGCCTCTATCTCTCTGATTTCATTTGACGGCAATATTTTCATCATAATATGTTTTCACCTTTCGTAACGCAGATTACAAATGCCGTGGCATAGTCGCCGTCGTGCGAGAGCGACAGCGAGAATTCGGCGTGTATTTTATCCGATACGGCTTTTGCTTTTCCGGACAGAAAAAGGTACGGCGCGCCGTTTTCCTTATGCAGAACTTCCGCTTCGCACAGGGAAAAGCCGCGTATTCCGGTTCCCAAGGCTTTGCCGAATGCTTCCTTTGCCGCAAATGCGGCGGCGAGACTTTCAAGCCTTGCGCCGCGTTTTTCAAATTCCGCACGCTCGCGTTTGCCGAAAACCTTTTCATAGAAGCCGGGCGTTTCCAACGCCTTTTCAAGCCTTGATATTTTTACAATATCGGTGCCGCAGTTTATCATGGTTTTCCTCCGTATTCGCTTTTGATTAATTGTATCATATTTTGCGCGACAGGTAAATAAATGTTGAAAAAAGTCTTTGTTATGCTATAATAATAGGCGTTTATGAGTTTAAAGCATACGGAGTGAAAAAACATGGAAATCAAAATTTATGACAATGCCGAAGAAATAGGAAAAGAGGTCGGCTCGGAATTTGTAAAAGCCGTCAATGCAAAGCCGAGTATCGTACTCGGACTTGCCACGGGAGCGTCTCCGATACCGACTTACAAATATATTTGCGAGCAGTATAAAAACGGACTTGTAAGTCTTGAAAATGTCAAAACTTTTAACCTTGATGAATATGTGGCTTTGCCAAAAAACGACAAAAACAGCTATTACACATTTATGCACGTTCAGTTTTTTAATAATACCGATATAAAAGAAGAAAATGTGCATTTCCTGAACGGCAACGCCGATGATGTCGATGAGGAGTGCCGTGCCTATGATAAGCTTATAAGGAATGCCGGAGGTATTGATATTCAGCTTCTCGGCGTCGGCAGAAACGGCCATATAGGTTTTAATGAGCCGTCAAATCATTTTACAAAGGGCTCGTTTAAGGTGAAGCTTACAGAGAGCACCATTGAGGCAAACTCAAAATATTTTGACGAAAACCCCATGCCGCACTATGCGCTTACCATGGGCGTCGGTTCTATTATGAGCGCGAAAAAAATTATACTTATAGCTACCGGCAAAGCCAAGGCAGACGCCGTAAAGGCTCTCGTTGACGGTGAGGTTTCGCCCGCTTGCCCGGCGTCGATTCTTCAGTTCCATCGCGATACCGTGATTTATCTCGATAAGGACGCCGCAAGCCTTCTTTAATTAAAAATACAACTATAAGCTCCGAAGCCTTGTGTGCTTCGGAGCTTTTTTGCTGCCTTGCACAATGCGACAAATTACGGAGAGGTTTTATTGTATAATTACAAAAAGAACAGTATTGATTTTTTGCCTTGCGGAGTGATTAAAACGAAAATATATGTAGATGTGCTTGTTGTAATAAATATCTTTATAAACTATTTTTTGTTGTCGGCGGCCTCGCTGATTGTAAGGCTAAAGCCGAAAAGAATACGGCTTGCGGCAGGCGCGTTTGCGGGCGGGGCATACTCTCTTGTGATTTTTTTGCCCAATATTCCGAATGTACTGTCTGTTTTTATGAATTTCTGTATGTCGGTGCTTTTGGTTCTTATTGCCTTTGCGCCGAAAAAAATTACGGTGTTCATAAAAGAATTTGCCGCTTTTTTTGCCGTGAATTTTATTTTCGCCGGACTTATGCTTGCCGTCTGGCTCGTTTTTAAGCCGAGCGGTATGGTGTATAACAACGCCGCGGTCTATTTTGATATAGATGTGAAGCTTCTCGTTTTGTCTACGGTTGTCTGCTATGTGGTTTTGACGCTTTTTTCAAAGCTTTTAAAACGAAATTCGCCCGACGACAAGCTTTTTGACGTAAAACTATGTAATAAAGGAGCGGCTGTTTTTACAAAGGCGCTTTTTGATACGGGAAATCTTCTCTCCGACGGCTTCTCGGATACGCCAGTAATTATAGCCGAACGCTCTGTTGTGAAAAAGCTTGTGCCGGAGGGAATCTTTTCGTTTATTGACGGAGAAGCCGCTCTGCCGATAAATGCCGATGACGGAAGCATCAGACTGATTCCGGCGGGAACGGTAGGCGGTGAGAGTATACTGCGAGCCGTGCTTATAGATTCGGTTACGGTAATCGGAAAAAAAGAAGCAAGAGAAGTAAAAAATGTCATTTTGGCGGAGAGTAAGACGCCGTTTTCTTCAGGTGATTATTCGGTGCTTTTAGGGCCGAAAATTTTTGAGATAAGAGAGGGAAACCAAAAAAATGAACGCGCTAAAAAAACTGCTGGCAAAGATTAAAAAGCTTTTCCTTTTAAATGACGTACACTACATAAACGGACCTGAGACGCTGCCTCCGCCGCTTTCAAAAAAAGAGGAGGAAAAGCTGCTGTCCGATATACGCATCGGCAACGGAAACGATGTCGAAAAGGCCAGGCAAGCCCTTATAACTCACAACCTGAGACTTGTGGTTTATATTGCAAAAAAATTTGAAAATTCCGGTGTGCCGGTAGAGGACTTGATTTCGATTGGCACAATAGGCCTTATTAAATCCGTAAACACCTTCAGACCCGAAAAAAACATCAAGCTTGCTACTTACTCCTCGCGCTGCATCGAAAACGAAATACTTATGCATCTTCGCAAAACAAATTCGCATAAGGGCGATGTTTCCATAGATGAGCCGTTGAATGTCGATTGGGACGGGAATGAGTTGCTCTTGTCGGATGTGCTCGGCAGCGAGCCGGACGAAGTAAATCGAAATATCGAATACGATGACGAGAAGAAGCTCCTTTTAAAAACGGTTGACGCCTTGCCGGACCGTGAAAAACTGATTATGAATATGCGCTTCGGTCTCGGCAGATATAATGAACACACTCAAAAGGAAGTGGCGGATATCTTGGGCATTTCCCAAAGCTATATTTCAAGACTGGAAAAACGAATAATAGCGAGATTGAAGACGGAAATAGAAAAAGTTTCGTGAAAAATACGTCTTTGGAGCTGAAATACGGTGCGTTGATAATATTTATCAAAAAAGGCTGTTAATTTTGAGAATTTTGTGATACAATACTAAAGCTAATATATGTTTGTGGTGATATCTTTTGGTCTTTTCAAGTTTGACTTTTTTATACCTGTTTTTACCGCTGTGCTTTATTTGCTATTACATAGTGCAAAAAACATCCTCGCGCAACGTGATTTTGCTCGTCTTTTCTCTTGTGTTTTATGCATGGGGCGAGCCTAAATATATATTTCTGATGATTGCCACCGCGTTTGTGGATTACGTTTTCGGGCTTCTTATCGAACGCTTTCGCGGCAGATGGCAGTCAAAGCTTTTTCTCACTCTTGCGGCGGTTATAACTTTGTCTTCGCTCGCGCTTTTTAAATATTCTTCGTTTTTCAGCGAAAATGTTAATTCTCTTTTTTCACTGAATTTGCCGAACCTCAAGCTTGCGCTGCCGATAGGAATTTCATTTTATACCTTTCAGGCACTTACCTATGTTATCGACGTATACCGCGGCAGCGTCAAGGTGCAGCCTTCGTTTTACAAATTACTCTTGTATGTGTCTATGTTCCCGCAACTGATAGCAGGACCCATAGTTCGATACAGCGATGTGGAGGAGCAAATAGAAGAGCGTACAGTCACGCTGAAAAATATTTCCGCCGGGGTTATGCGTTTTTCGGCCGGACTTTTGAAGAAGGCAATTATAGCAAATTTTGCGGGTCAGCTCACGGAAAAGCTCATAGGCGGAGATTTGACCGGGCTTTCAAGCGCGGGAGCGTGGATAGGTATAATCTCATACACCCTGCAAATCTACTTCGATTTTTCGGGCTATTCAGATATGGCAATAGGCCTCGGGCATATGTTCGGCTTTTCGTTCCCCGAGAATTTCAATTACCCGTATTACGCCGTGTCTGTTTCTGATTTTTGGCGCCGCTGGCATATAACGCTGTCGTCGTTTTTCAGAGATTACCTTTACATACCGCTTGGCGGTAATCGTAAAAACTGGGCGCTGAATATGCTTATAGTTTGGCTTCTCACCGGTCTTTGGCACGGTGCAAGCTGGAACTTTGTCCTTTGGGGACTTTATTATTTTGTGTTCCTGATGCTTGAAAAAATGTATATCGGAAAGATTCTCGAGAAATTGCCGCGAGCAGTCGGGCATATTTATTCGCTGATTGTTGTAATTATCGGATGGGTGTTCTTCTATTTCGACGACTTATCCAAGATTAAATACTTTTTCAAAGCGGCGTTCGGTGCCGCAAACGGATTTGTTACGCTTACGGAAAAGACCGTAATTGTAAATTATGCGGTACTGCTTATAATAGGTGCCGTGTGTGCTATGCCGCTTTTGCCGCGCATCAAAAATTTTGCCTGCTCTCTTTCAAAGACGCGAAGCGGAAAAGTTACCGTGGACGTATTATCGGTTTTGTTTGTGATTTTTTCGCTTGCAATTTCAACGGCGTCGCTTGTCGGGAACAGCTATAATCCGTTCCTTTATTTCAGATTTTAACGAAGGGAAGACCTTTTTTGCATATAAAAAGCTACTGTGCCGCGCACAGACACGGCTTATTCAGTCCGCAGTCAAACACGGGCAGGGCGGTTTTAAGCCTTGCTTTTGCGCTTGTTTTGACCGTTGTAGGACTTATATCGATATTCGATACCGATAAAACCGTATCCGAAGAGGAAAACAGAAAGCTTGCGGCAAAGCCCAAGTTTTCGTTCACGGCACTTTTTGATAAGAGCTATACTTCGGATTTTGATACATATTACGCCGATACATTTCCTTTCAGAGATGAATTTCTCGGACTCAACAGGAAAATATCGGAAATACTCACGGGGACCAAAGGCTCGGGAGACATTGTTCTTGTCAGCAAGCAGGATAAGGACGATTTTGCCGGCCAGGATATAGATTAGTGAAGTCTCACTAAGCTGAATAAAAACAAGGGGTGGATTTTTTATGAAGTACGATGTTGCCGTTATAGGCGGCGGCGTTGTCGGCGCTCTTATTTCGAGAGAACTCTCGAAATATGACGTAAAGGCAGCAGTGCTTGAAAGGTGTAACGACATTGCAATGGGAACTACCAAGGCAAACAGCGCAATCGTCCACGGCGGCTTTGATGCTGTGTCGGGTACCGTGAAAGCAAAGCTGAATGTTGAGGGTACGGCTATTATGCCGAAGCTTTGTAAAGAGCTGAATGTTCCGTACAGAAATAATGGCTCTTTGGTAGTCGCTTTTTCCGAAAAGGAAATGGAGCATGTGCATCTTCTGTATGACCGCGGAATCAAAAACGGCGTTCCCGAGCTTGAAATAATTGATTCAAAGAGGCTCCATGAGCTTGAGCCGAATATCAGCGACGAGGCAGTCGGCGCACTTTACTCAAAATCCGCGGGTATAGTATGCCCGTATGAGTTAACAATAGCGGCGGCTGAGAATGCTTGCGAAAACGGCGTTGAATTTATAAGAAATTGTCTTGTAAAGGCAATAAGCTTTAACGGCTCGGAATTTGTTCTCGATACCACGAAGGGCGATATAACCGCATCATATGTAATAAATGCCGCAGGTACTCACAGCGACGAGGTTGCCCGTATGATAGGCGACGATTCCATAAAGATAGTAGCCCGTAAAGGTGAGTATTATCTTCTCGATAAATCCTTCGGCCATCTTGTTGACCGCACCGTATTCCAGTGCCCCAACGAAATGGGCAAGGGAGTATTGGTAACTCCTACGGTTGACGGCAACCTTCTTGTCGGCCCGTCGGCGACGGATGAGGATAATAAGGACGATGTGGATACAACTCCCGAGGGTCTTGAGTTTATTCTCTCTAAGGCTTTGAAATCCGTTCCGAACGTAAATGTCAGAGGCGCAATAACATCGTTTGCAGGTGTCAGAGCGCATCCTGTTACGGATGACTTTATCATAGGCTATTCCGATAAAAACGACCGCTTTATCAATGTTGCGGGTATAGAATCGCCGGGTCTTTCCGCTGCGCCCGCCATTGCAAAATATGTCGCGGAGCTTTTCGCCGAAAAGGCCGCTCCCCAAAAGAAAGCAGACTTTAACGGCAGTCGTCCGGCACCCGTTCGTTTCCGCAATATGACAAAGGAAGAGCGTGAAAAGCTTATTGCAAAGGATAAACGTTACGGCAGGATTATCTGCCGCTGCGAGACCATTACCGAGGGCGAAATTCTCGACGCCATACACGCTCCCGTAGGCGCGAGAGACGTTGACGGGGTTAAGCGTCGCACAAGAGCAGGTATGGGCAGGTGCCAAGGCGGCTTCTGCGGCTCAAAGGTAGTCGAGATACTTTCAAAGGAACTCGGCGTTCCGATGAACGAGATAACAAAATTCGGCGGCGAGTCAAAGATTATCTTTGACAGGACGAAATGAGGTGGAATAATGGAAACGTGTTATGATTTAGTAGTTGTAGGCGGCGGCCCTGCCGGAATGGCGGCTGCGCTTGAGGCCTATGACAAGGGAGTTAAAAAAATCCTTATTTTGGAACGTGCCGATACTCTCGGCGGTATACTTGAGCAGTGCATACACACCGGCTTCGGCTTGCATTACTTCGGCGAGGAGCTCTCCGGCCCCGAGTATGCCGGCAGATTTATAAAGCAGGTTAAGGAAACCGATATTGACGTTAAAGTCGATACAATGGTTCTTGATATTTCAGACGACAACGTGGTAACTGCCGTTAACAATAAGGACGGGCTTCTTACAATAAAGGCAAAGGCTGTTGTGCTTGCAATGGGCTGCCGTGAAAGACCGAGAGGTGCGCTTTCAATAGCAGGTTGCCGTGCGTCGGGTATTATGACCGCCGGAACCGCTCAGAAATACGTTAATATTGACGGATATATGCCCGGTAAAACTGTTGTAATCTTAGGCTCGGGAGATATAGGTCTTATTATGGCAAGACGTATGACCTTAGAGGGCGCGAAGGTTAAGGCTGTTTGCGAGCTTATGCCGTATTCGGGCGGACTTACGAGAAATATCGTTCAGTGCCTTGAGGACTTCGGTATTCCGCTTCGCCTTTCCTGCACGGTTGTCAGCACTCACGGCAAGGACCGTCTTGAGGGTGTTACCGTTGCCAATGTAGACGAGCATTTGAAGCCCATTCCCGGCACGGAGGAGTATATACCCTGTGACACGCTTATGCTGTCGGTAGGACTCATTCCCGAAAATGAGCTTTCAAAGAATGCCGGCATCGAGCTTGACCGTATAACAAACGGCCCGATAGTTGACGAATATCGTGAGACAAAGCACAAGGGCGTGTTTGCGTGCGGAAACGTTTTGCAGGTGCACGATCTTGTTGACTATGTAACAGAGGAGAGCCAGCTTGCAGGCGCAGGTGCCGCAAAATATATCCGCGGTGAAAAGAACTGCGACGAATTTGTAAATACAAAGGGCGAAAACGGCGTAAGATACATAGTTCCGCAGAGAATTTGCCACGATACCGATAAGGACGTTAAGCTCTATTTCCGCGTTGGCAGAGTCCTTAAAAACGTAACTCTCACCATTACCTGCAACGGCGAGGTTATCTATACCAAGAAGAAAAAGAAAATGTGCCCCGGCGAAATGGAATATGTTCCGATTAAGGCTGATATTATCCATTCTCTGCCCGTAGACAGCACCATGGTAGTTTCCGTAAAGGAGGATGCGTAATATGGCTAAAAAAGAACTTGTATGTGTTTCATGTCCTATCGGCTGTTCCATAACGGTTGAGCTGTCAGACAGCGGAGAAGTTCTTTCCGTTACGGGAAACACGTGTAAACGCGGTGATGCTTACGCGAGAGCCGAGTGCACACACCCCGAAAGAATGGTAACCTCCACCGTTAAGGTTGAGGGAGGCAGACTTCCCGTAGTGCCGGTAAAGACAAGCTCGCCTATACCCAAGGAGAAGATTTTCGAATGTATGACCGAAATAAATAAGGTCACACTTAAAGCTCCCGTCTCAATCGGAGATGTTGTAATCGAGGATGTTCTCGGCACAGGGGTAAATATAGTTGCCACAAACAACGACTGAATAAGATAAATAAAACCGCTTTTCGTTTCGGCGAGAAGCGGTTTTTGTTGTTGTATGATTGATTATTATTCCTGCGGATAGTCGTACAGCGACTTAAATGTGTATCCCTGCCCTCTTGCCGAGTCAATAATTCTGCCGAGAGCCGCTGCATTGTCGGGAGATACCGCATGCAGAAGTATTACGGCTCCGGGGTGCAGCCTTGACATAACGGTGTTAAATGCAAATTCTTCGCCTTTTTGCTTTTTTAAATCCCAATCGGAATACGCCACAGACCAAAATACGCTTGTGTATCCGAGCGAACCTACCGCGTCGAGTGCGCTGTCGGAGTATTCTCCCATCGGGAAACGGAAAAACGGCGCGCTGTATCCGAAATAGGTTCTTAAATAATCGTCCATTCCCTTAATTTCGTTTGCCATTTGGAGTCTTGTTAATGTCGGGAATGAGGGGTGGGTTACGGAGTGATTTCCGACAATATGGCCTTCGTTTATCATTCGCGCTATGATTTCGGGATTTTCCTTTACCTGCGGAAGTGTGCAGAAAAATGCGGCGGTAACCTGCTTTTCCTTTAATGTGTCAAGAATTTTTGCCGTGTAGCCGTTTTCGTAGCCGCAGTCAAATGTAAGGTATAATACCTTGTCAGTTGATTTGGTGTCGAGGCAAACCGCTTTGTAGCCGTTTGTCTCAAAGTATTTTTGATTGTTTACGGATATATCGTTCGGCTTGCCGTCTTTCGCTATGCCGTAGCCGTAGCCGTGCTTTTCGGTCGAAAGGCCGCGTGTGTTTTCGGGATCGGAAACGTTAAAATCGACAAGCGGCAGCGGAGCCCTACCCGTGTAGGTTTCGCCGTCATTTAAAGCGGCGTCGCCTGATAAAACCGGCTTCGGGTCGGGAGCGGTCGTGCTTTCTGTCGTGGGGGCGGCGGTTTCGCTCTGCTCGGCAGCGGCTTTATCATTCTTTTTTCCGCATCCGAAAAAAGCTGCTCCGAGCACTATCAGCAATGCTGAAAAAATACAGAGAATTTTTTTCATTTTTTCTTCCTCCTATGTAACAAAGCGGCGAAAACCGCTTTGCTCAGAGAATGCTTTGATACGACTATTTTATCATATCCTGCATATTATCGACAATGGTATTTATGGTGTTTGCCGCCTTTTTTGCCGCCTTTTTCATCTTGCGTTTTCTCGAAGACGATTTAGCGGCGGTTGACATTACCGCGGCCGCCGTTCCCACGGCAAGACTCACGCCTACTGTTTTCATTGCCGAATTCATATTGTTATTCATTATTTTTTCCTCCGTTTTATAAGATTGTATTAGTATCTTGTGCAAAACGGACGGTAAAAATACTGTTTAGTTCTTTATATTTTTGAAAAATATGGTAAAATTGTTTTTGAAATTTTTTGAAAACGGTGATAAAAATGATATTGAATGTGGTTATGGTCGAACCGGAAATTCCGCAGAATACCGGAAACGTGGCACGCACGTGCGCTCTTACAGGCGCAAGACTTCACCTTGTAGGCCCCATGGGTTTTAAAATCGACGACAGGAAGTTAAAGCGTGCCGGTCTCGATTATTGGCACCTTTTGGATATAACATATTATGAGAACCTCGAAGAGTTCTTTCGCAAAAATCCGGATAACGGAAACTTTTATTATTTCACGACAAAAGCGACTCATCGTCATACCGATGTAAAATATCCCGACAATGTATATCTTTTCTTCGGAAAGGAAACAAAAGGCCTGCCGGAAAATCTTTTACACGATAATCCGCAGACCTCTGTGAGAATACCTATGCTTAATAATCCCGACGCGCGCAGTCTAAATCTCTCAAATTCCGTGGCGATAGGTGTGTACGAGGTTTTACGCCAATGGAATTACCCAAAGCTTCTGTGCGAGGGTAAGCTTCGCGACTATGAGTGGGATGTGTGACGTTTAATATGTAGGGTGCTCCTGATGCTTGCGGTAAGCGTCCATAATGTCTTTAAAGACCTCTCCGTTTGTCGGCGGCGTCCATGTTACGGCGTTTGCGCCGGCGGCGATTGTGGCCTTGATGGTTTCGTCTGTGGGACCGCCCGTTGCCATTATCGGTATATCGGGATATTTTTTGCGGATTTTTTCGATAAGCTCCGGAGTTTTAGACGCCGCGGATACGTTGAATATCTCCGCACCCGCCTCAATTCTTCCGGCAATATCGTCCTCCTCTGAAACCACGGTGACAATAACCGGTATGTCAAGAGCCTCCTTAAGCTCCTTAACGGTTGAATTAGGCGTCGGTGCATTTACAACAACGCCGAACGCGCCTTGATATTCGGCGTGTCTGCCGAGGCCGAGAACTCGCTCGCCCTTTGTAAGTCCGCCGCCTATTCCGACAAATACCGGCGTGTCCGCTGCCATCATTACTGCCTGAGTGATGACAGGCTGCGGCGTAAACGGGTACACGGCAATAACCGCGTCGGCGTTGGAATTTCTTATTATGCTGACATCGGTTGAAAACAGAACCGATTTTATTCGTCTGCCGCATATTTTAATCCCGTTGCAGGTATAAATAGCTTCGGGGACGCTGAGTCTGAAATCTCTCAAAAAACCTTTTACTTCTGTCATTGATTTTTTCCTCGTTTCGTAATATATTATAAAAAGAAATGTTTTAACGGAGTTGATAAATATGTTTAAAGAAATAAACGTGCGCGAGCTGGACCGTTCGCCGATACAAATGATAAGCGATGATTGGGCACTTCTGACCGCAGGCAAAGAGGGCGATTGGAATACTATGACCGTTTCGTGGGGCGGCGTAGGAGAGCTTTGGGGCAAGGATGTAGTGTTTGTTTTTGTCCGTCCTCAGAGATATACCCTCGAATTTATGGAAAAATACGATGAGTTCACGCTCTCGTTCTTCGACGGCGAATATAAAAAGGAGCTCGGCATATGCGGCGCAAAATCGGGCAGGGATATTGATAAGGCCGCCGAAACGGGTCTTGTCCCGGAATATATAGATAATGCCGTCACCTTTAAGCAGGCTAAGAAAGTGCTTGTCTGCAAAAAGGTTGCGTTTAAGGATATGACTCCCGACGGATTTTTGGACAGCTCAATAGAAAAGTGGTATACAAATAAAGATTACCACAGAATTTACGTCGGCACAATCGAAAAAACGCTTATTTCGGAATAATTTAAAAAAATTTAAAAAAATTTAAAAATTTTTAAACTTTTTTGCAAAAAACACTTGCAATTTGAGAAACCTTGTGATATACTTACTCTCGCACTTGAGAGATGAGTTCAAAAACAAAGTTTCTCAAAAGTCGGTGTTTATTACGATGAGGGTCCACCCGTTCCCATTCCGAACACGGTAGTTAAGCTCATTCGTGCCGAAAATACTTGGCTGGAAGCGGCCCGGGAAAATAGGTCGATGCCGACATTTTATGAAAGTAGTTCTCCAATAGGGGAGCTATTTTTTTGCCTTTTTTTACTCCGTGAATTTTTCACGGAGCTTTTTTAATGCCCTTTTTTCTATTCGGGAAACATAGGAGCGCGAAATTCCCATTTCTTCGGCGATTTCACGCTGCGTCATCGGCTTTGACATAAAAAGCCCGTATCGCTTTAAAATTATCTCTCTGTCGCGAGAGTCTTCCATTTCGTCGATATATTCGCGCAGCTTTTCTATTTTGATTTTTTTATCCAAATCATCTGCGATGGTATCGTCTGTATAGACAATATCCGAGAGTGTCAGTGGATTTCCCTCGGAATCAGTATCGATAGGTTCACTCATGGAAATATCCTGAGCTGACTTTTTTTGACTGCGAAAGTGCATGAGTATTTCGTTTTCGATACAGCGTGAGGCGTATGTTGCAAGGCGTGTACCCTTGGTGTAATCAAAGCTGTTTATGCCTTTTATAAGCCCTATTGTGCCGATTGAAATAAGATCCTCTTGGTCGGAGTAATTTGAATAATATTTTTTAATTATGTGCGCCACGAGCCGCAGATTGTGCTCTATCAGGCGATTTTTGGCTTCTGTGTCACCGGAAGCCATTTGTTCAAGAGCCTTTTTTTCTTCTTTTGCGGACAGCGGCTTCGGAAATGACCCGGCATTTTCAATATGCAGAATCAAATAAAGCATTTTTGTGGTTATGGCGGATAAAAGCTCCAAAAGCATTAAAATCGACCTCTCTTTCATATTAAGAATATGATTGTGAAAAGCCGTATTTGCAAGTCCCGAAAAAATGCTGCGATAATTGGAGAAAACGCGTACTGTGCAGCGGTAAATTCTTTTTTGACTTTCACCGAAACTTTTTATATAATTTGAGTAGACAGAAGATTTTTCAAAATGGAGCCTTAATTGGGTGCCTCAACCTTCCGGTTGTTTTCGGTGCTGTGTTAACAATCGGTATTGGTACTGCGCTAACTATTGGAGAAGACCGTTGGAAAAAATCATGGATTGGCTATTAAAAGGAGGATTATATATTGTTTCATATAATAAAATCTATGGATATGCCAACATACGTAGGCTTGATGTTGATACTTATTGTTATAAGTATCTATTATATAATAAAATACAGAAAGGTTAAAGTGCCTTGGATAATACTTGCGTATTCCTTGACTGTTAACTCTATTGTTTTAATTATTAACAGAATTATAGAGGAATATCAATCAAATACTCATTTGGAAAAAATCAGCTCTAATGTAGCTTTAATATCCAGTGGTATATTTATAGCTTCTGTAATTGTTGTAGGAATTATTACAAAGGTGAAGGAAAAGCGTTAAAACGATATTATTCGCCTACACTTATTACTTGTCGGCGCATTTTAGGCGTTTGTTAGCTATATTTGTACTGATATGTAACATCTTTATTATCCATAACGCAAAAAAGCCCCTGCTTTCAAAACGAAAGTAGGGGCGTTCTTGTATGTTTACGGGTGTCGCTTATATCATACTTATGCAGTAGCAAAAAATTTTAGAATTACAGCATCGTCGTTGTAGTCAATGTTGACAAATTATCAAAGCAATAATATAATATCTTGTACATAAACAACGAATTGCGGAAGTAACACATATTGTGTTCTTTATAAAAAAACAAGTGGGGGAAAATATGAAAAACAAGAAGATTTTAATAATATCGCTTTGTGCTGTTCTGATTGCTCTCGGAGCGGCGACTTCTGTTATGCTCAAAAGGAACAGCATATCAAAGCACAGTTTGATTTATGCCGATGTAAATGATAATAAGTTGATTTCCTATAAAATATCCGAGAAAGCGGAAACCCGGATTTCTTTTGATGGATATTCGGAATATTTGCTTGTCGGCAAGTATATCGGCGGGGAATATTGCTGTGTTTCCAAGGGCGAAAATTCATTTTTTGATGTGCTGCTGATAAAGAACGGCAATATTGAAAAAACATATCAATTAAGCTTTTGCCCCGATGAAATTGCGGCAACCGACGGCGGCATTTATTGCTTGACAAACGGTAAAATTTACCGTTTAAGTACAGCGGATAATACCGAAAACCTATATAAAGACAATGTTTATACCCATAATTACCATTTAAATATGCTTATTACCGATAAAGGGGATTTGGTATATTCAAGGCAGGAAAACGACGGAAACGTCTCTCTTGTGCTCGACTGTGACGGACAGGAAACCGACGTTTTTACATTTAATCCTGATGATACTATTGACGTGGGACTTAATACAGATAACCGATTTTTATATAAAGACAAAAGTGGCAATTATAAGACGATGGCTGTGTCGGTTTACGGCGGTAAGCAGCAGAAATACGGCAAATCCGCTACATTTGTTCAAGCTTCGTCGGACGGCAAGCTTGCCGTCAAATGTAAAAGACAGGTTTTGGGCGAGTGCTCCGATGTCTATATAGTTGACGGTAAAACGGGTATTGCCGTGTCAACAAATTTGGTCGATTTGGATATACCGTATTCGGTTGTTGTAGTGTAGATTTTATAATCTGCTCAAATGCGCGTAATGGGCTTTGACAGGTGCGTCCGTGTAAGCTTATATATGAATTCTTAAATTCATATAACTGTTCTGTTGGATTTGAAAGGAATATTATATGAAAAACAAGAAAAATAAGAAGGCTGTTACTGTTGTATCGGTAATTTTAATAGTGCTGATTTTGATTGCGATTGCTGTAATATCCGTGCACAAATACCGTGAGGCAACCATAAATAAAAACATTCAAAAAATCAATATTTCGTGGTCTGAATTTTATCCGACGAATGAAAATGATTTGAGCAAATTTCCCGCTTATACCGTTAACGACTGCGATGCTTTTTGTAAGTATAAAATCAATGATAACGGCACAGGCGATACTGTGGTAAGAACAGATTTAAAAATCAGTGACTATGTTCCGTATACAATCAAATACACTTTAAAAAATGATTCGGATTATAACATTGAAAGCACACATATTTGCGGACAGTATTCTTCCGATGTCGTTATTACAGAGGTTAATACAGATTGGGGCTATTGGTATGGTTCTTCCGTAAGCTCGCACTCACAGCAAACTTTTGAATTGCTTGTTTGGGTAAAAAAAGATTTAACCCAAAGTCAGGTAGACGAAATTTTCAAAACATTGGAATTTGATTGCGATATATCGGTTGACTGTACATCCGGTAACGAATGGAATCCAAAGACTGTTACATTGAAATGTTCACATGAGTGAAACCACAATGGGCTTTTAAAATGTTACACTAAAAAGAGGCGGTTATAATTATGATAAAAAAGGCAAACAAAAAAGTTGCGATTTTAAATTTTGTTGTTTTATTTATTCTGATTCTTGTCGGTCTATTTGTTTTGAGCGTTCCCCAATTTGACCTTTCGTCATTGAGTGTCGCTTCATTTTACCTGTATTTTCCGAGTGTCGCATTATTGTTGGTATACTGTATTCTTTATCTTTCCTTTGCCCTTACCAAAAAGGAACATTCCGCGTTGGAAAGGATATTAAATGTTTATACGGCGCTTATGATTGCGGCGATTATTATTGCCGTATGTGCTTCTCTGATTGTGACATTTTGCGGCAAAAACGGGAAAGCCGAAAAAGAAAGATTTTTAAATACTTTCGGTACTCAAGCCTTATTTGGACTTGACAGTGCCGACGCCCATTTATCCGTTAAAAGAACAAAAGAGAATGAACATAACACACGTAATTTTGTATTCGGTAATACATATATTACCGACCAGAACCGTTCGTTTGTTTTCCACGGCGAACAAAATAATGACGGCGGAGATTTTGCATTTATAAATATTACCGGAAGCGGTATACTTAATGTGCCAAAACCTATATGTGAATTATTATATTCATTTCATTTGCTTAACACTTTTGACTTAACGGATACCAAAGTCGAACAAATCAATGATGATGTACAGGGGTGTGCCCGTATCAGCGACTCTTCCAATGGATTCAACTATGGTTCTTTTCTGTTTTTCAACGGTAAGTCGATTGTTTACTTAAACATTAAATATTCGGACAGCTTATCGCTTGATAAAGACTATGTTACAGAGCAGTGCGTTCGGTATCTTGAAAATACCAAATGATATACACAAACTGCCGAGCATTAACCGCTGTGCATCTAATGTGAGACAAAGCTGAATATCCGGCGAAAAGCAGGTGCTCCATTTTTACCGAAAAAATCCCCCTCCTGATGTGTACTCTGCATCAAGAGGGGATTTTTTACTTTGTACCCGATAAAAAGTGTTACGTATCAGCACAAACATAGTTAATATATATCTAAAATGAGCCGATGCGTAACATATATTTCCGGACACTTATGTTTTAAGTTTGACTGTTTTCTCACTATTTTACCGTCAAACAGTTCTAAACTGTCAAGTCTAATATTTCAGACGTTTGCGTTTGTTCTTCCCCTGATAAATATGTCAGCAATAAACATGCTCCGTCTTTTGAAAATTCTGCTTCAATAACAGGGGTATCAACATTTGAAAAATCTAATTTGAACTCTTCGTAAAACAGGCTTTTGTCGAAAATGTTTTGCACAACAACCTTTCTGTTTTCCAAAGGATTCTCTTTGGAAACATCAATATATGCAATTAACTTATCTGAATTAGTCAGTACATTTGTGAATTCCCCTGAAAAAATATTCTCGTTGGCGTCGTAATACTTATGTATTGTAATTCCCGTTCCCATATCAATTCCAATGTCAATTGTGTCATCACTAATCATATTAATTTCAATAGGACGGTCGGTTTTTTCCGACAGCGCAATTTTGCCATCAGGATTATAAATTTCGTAACGGACTTGATTGTCGTTCTCTTTATAAATGCGATAATATTTTCCGGAATCAATAATTTGCGTTTGTTTAAGGTTGCTGTACGGTGAGCATGCGGTTAAAAAGCAGAAAAGAACGGGAAGTAATATGTATAAATATTTTTTCATGAAAGTTTCTCCGAAACAAATCTTTTATGTCGTTTTCTATTTTATCGGTGTTTGAAAATGTAACACCGTCTAATCCGATATTTATTTTATTGCATAGATTTCTAAATATCTAAAAAATAAATTAAAAATAATATTGCAGAAAGAACAAATAAAGCGATTCCTAAAAAAAGATAAGATGAAATAATGAATTATCTTCTTTAGTATGCCCCCATTTTTTGTGAACATAAATACTTGTGGCCCAAGGCACAATAAAAAATACGAAGAAATATACAAGAATTATTGTATCTGCTATGTCAGAGTATTTATAGGTCTTTGAAAAATCATGAAGACATCTTGCAACAGTAAAGACAGGAACACCTAACATTGTGACATATATCATCGAACACCAAGGCCTTTTTTGAGGTTCATCCTGCTTTAGTTTCTTTAAATTTATTACACTGGCGACTAGCATCGCTATCATTAACAGTACAAAAGGTATGAAAGGTATGTCATACAATAAATTACCCATAATATGTCGTTTCTCCTAATATTCTCATGCGTGCATAATTCTCTGCCGAAGATATAACCGGTAAACTTGCCGACAATTATCAAAAACTAAAAAAACGGACAATATCATAGATATTATCCGTGCGTAAATTTAAAGTTTTTTAATTTGCCGCACTTGAAAGCTTTTGTTATTAACCCTTAAAATTCGCCGTAGGGGGTTGCCCTCTTTTTTGTCCGCATCGGCGGTGCCGCCCGTACAGGGCGCACATTGTTTAATATTAACAAAGCAGGCTTACACAACAATATTAACTGAAATTACCATGTTTGTCAATTTGTTTTTTGGCAGCTTTGTCGAATAAAACGGTATTTGACGATTTTGCGGTGAAAAGCAAAAAATATGTTACGTATCAGCACAATTATAGTTAATATATATCTAAAAACGATGAACTGCGAAGCTTCGGGCGAGTATCAGACGATTGCTTTAAATACTGTCATTTTGGGTAATTGCTTATCTGGTGAATCGTATATATTGCCCACGCTGCCGTTATCCTATCCTTTTAGCTATGGCGGCGGTTACGGCGCAAACCTCTTTTGCGCCTGCTATTTTCAGCATTTTAGCACACTCCGAAAGCGTGGAACCGGTGGTCTTTATGTCGTCTGCAAGAAGTATTGTTTTGCCGTCAAGATATGAAAACTCTTCCGCTGTCGCGAATATGCCGAATACATTGCCGCGCCGTTTGTTTCCCGGGAGAGTGTGCTGGCGCGGAACGTCATAGAGCTTTACGAGCATTTCCCGACACGGCAAACAAAGCTCCTCACCGAGCCATTTTGCCAAAAGCTCGCTCTGGTTAAATTCCCTGTCGTGTTTTTCGGCTTTTGAAAACGGCACAAAGGTTATTATTTCAAATTTCTTTTCGCCGTATTGCTCTTTTACGGTTTTTGCCATATCCTGCGCGAGAGTACGTGCAACAAAATCCTTTCCCTCAAATTTCAGGCGGTGTATTGCGGTTTTGGCTGCACCCTCATAGTAAAACGGAGCGGCGACGGCGGAATATTCGTTTTTTGCCTGCTTACATGAGCAGTCCTCTTTGCTGTGACCGCAAAAACGGCAACACGGAGGCAAAATACGCGGCAGGGAGCTTTCGCAGCTTTCACAGACGTCTTTTTCCGGGACTATCAATTCTCCGCAGTATTTGCACCTTTTTGGGAAAAAGACGGAAAGAAGCCTATCCGCAAATTTAAGCAAAATATTCACCTCCGCAAGCTCAGGCTTTTTTTATGTCAAACCAAAATACAACTCCGTCGTCCGTGTTTTCGGCACCGTATTTTTCGCCGTGCAGCTTTTGTATTGCACCGACTATCGAAAGGCCGAGTCCGAAACGCCCCTCTGCGCGCGAATGAGACTTGTCGGCGCGGTAAAAGCTTATCCATATTTTATCCATATCATCGCTGTCTATATGACTTCCGCTGTTGTATACGCAAATCCGTATGCTGCCTTCGTTCGGGCTTTGCCCTTTATAGACTCTTATAATGTTGTCGCCGGAAACGTGTGAGCAGGCGTTCGATATGTAGTTGTTAAATACCATTCGTATTTTAACGCTGTCGCCGAGTCCGAAGCAGTCGCTCGGAATATCATTTATAAATTTGATTCCCTTGCTTTCAAATTTTAATCGGTTTTCTTCGCCGTATTCTTCAGCGGCTGCGCGAATGTCTATCTTATCCATACTGAGCTTGACGTTACCTGATTCATACATTGAAAGCTCGAGAAGCTGTAAAACGAGCATATTCATCTTGTGAGTTTCGCCGGTTATTATTTCACAATATTCCGAAGCACCTTTTGTGTCGCCGCTGTCGAGCATCAGCTTGGCACCCTCCGAATAGCCCTGTATTATTGAAATCGGAGTTTTCAGCTCGTGCGAAACATTAGAGATAAAATCCTTGCGGATTTTGTCGAGCTGCTGTTCTTTCTCTATATCCTCCTGCAACCTGCGGTTTTTCTCGTTTAAATCGACAAGCGTGCTGTTGAGCGAATCGGACAGCTCGTTTATACTGCTTGCCAAAGTGCCTATTTCATCGTTTCCGCCGTATTCGCATTTCTTTGAGAAGTCCATATCTGCCATGCCGCCGGTGACGCTGCTCATTTCAATAAGCGGCTTTGTAAATTTCTTTGAGTAAAAATATATTGCAACAAGCGTGGCACAAAGAGCGAGTATGCTGGTTATAAGCATTACGTTTATGGCTGTATCGGCATATGAGTCTATCGTCGTTTTTTTGCTGTACATCTCAAGGTCTCCGCCGAATTTAAGACTTTTTCCGTAGACTATGAATTGTGTGTCGCTCATAGCGTTTTCCTGGATTTCAAAGAATGAGCCGTCGGGGTTGTCGTGTCGGTCCCTTATCACTATTTTTCCTCCGGTTATACCGGTAGGCACGGCACCGTAGTAAAGGGGAGTGCCGTCCGACATATATACGTCTATGGTAACTCCGTTATCTTTTTCGAGCAATGCGATTTTAGAGCTGTAATCGGCGGCGGAAACGTCGTAGGTGTCGATTTCCTCCGCAAGATACTGCATGGTACGCTTTTGATTGAGTATGTATATTGACGAGAGATACCATTTGTTGAGGGCGAGTATCAGCATTACGGCAATAAGAACTATGGCTCCGACCTGTAAAAACAGCCGCAGCCTTATACTTATGAAGCGCTTACTCTTAGTCTTTTTGCTCATATTCACTCCTCTATCTTATAGCCTACGCCGTATACGGTATGTAAATGCTTTGTTCCCCAGTCGCCGAGCTTTGTACGAAGCCTTGCAACGTGAGAATCTACGGTTCTTATATCGCCGTCGTAGTCAAAGCCCCAAACATCATCAAGCAGCTGTTCGCGTGAGTAAACTCTGCCGACAAAGCCGAGCAGCTTTATTAGAATACTGTACTCCTTGAGCGTCAGCGAAACGGCTTCGCCGTAGACCTTGACCTCGTGCGCGTCTTTGTTTACCGACAGCCCCCAAAGCTCGTCGGTGTCGGAGACAAATCCGCTCCCGGAGCGGCGCAAAAGAGCCTCCACTCGTTTCATAAGCACGGCCGGGGAAAACGGTTTTGTTACATAGTCGTCTGCACCGCTTTCAAATCCGGTTAATTGATCAAAGTCCTGACTTCTAGCCGAAAGCAGCATAATGGGCACGGCAGAGTGCCGTCTTATTTCCCTTGTCGCTTCCCAGCCGTCGAGCTCGGGCATCATAATATCCATTATTATGAGGGCGGTGTCTGGATTTTGGTTGAAAAGCTCTACGGCCATTTTGCCGTCCGCGGCCTCAAGTGGCGTGTGACCCTCTTTAATCAGGAAATCGCACACAAGTCGCCGTATGAGCATTTCATCGTCTGCCACTATTATTTTTGCCATTATGACATCGTCTCCCGTTTCCTGCCGACATATCGGCGCAAAAAAAATAATCTCAAAAACAGCAGATGCCGTTACTGAGATTATTTTATCACAAACCGATAGCTTGTTTCAATATATAAGAGTTATTTAAGGTATTTACGAAGCCCCGTTTTGTTTATTGCTGCGCAAAGCGGCATTCCGGCGGCGTAGCATACCACAAGCTCGCCGAGACCTACAAATGCTGCCTGTATAAGAAAGCCCTTGAACGTAAAGCCTTCGGGCAAAAATACAGCTATTTCCGCCCCGACTATAACGGCGTTGAACACTACCGAAAAAACCGGTGCGAGAAGCGGCAGCCCCTTTACCTTGACCTTTCTCGTGAGATACGTAAATACGGCGGCCAAAAGCGTTGCTGCCGAGCCGCATATTATGTCCGTAATACCGTACGGACTTCCGAGGTTGGCCAAAATACAGCCTATTGTAAGCCCGGGTATTGCGGCCGGTGTGTATGCCGCAAGAACCGTCAGAGCCTCGGAAAATCTGAACTGTACCGCTCCGTAGGCAAGATTTACGGCGGATGCGGCATAGGTCAGCGCGGCATAAAGTGCGGCAATTACCGCACCGCAGACGAGAAAGTTAACATCTTTTTTCTTATTCATTTTTCAAACTCCTTAGTTTTGATTTGGGCATTTGCCCTGTCAGGCGGATCTCGAACTGACAACTTTGATTATGAGATTTTCAAAGCATTGAAATTGTATAATAAAAGAGCCTGCTCGTCAAGGAAAAACAAAAAGATTTTCCGTGAAACGGCTCAAATATTGACTTTTTTGCTTCCGTTTGCTATTGTTTTTATAAATAAAACGGTAAGGAGCGTTTGTCTTGAAAAATTACGTTCTCAAATATAACAAGCCTGCGGAGTATTCCGAAAACGGATGGCAAAACGAGGTTTTGCCCATAGGCAACGGCATGCTCGGTATGTGCGTATTCGGAGGTGTTTCCGAGGAGCATTTGCAGTTTAATGAAAAAACTCTTTGGACGGGAGGCCCGTCAAAGAGCAGAAAGGACTATATCGGCGGAAATGTCGAAAACAGCTATGAATACCTTGAAAAAATCAGAGAAGCACTGCGCCGCGGTGATAAAAAGGCCGTCCTTAAATTTAAGGATAAGCTTGTAGGCGTAAAGGACGGCTACGGGGCGTATCAAAATTTCGGGGAGATAGTGCTCAAATTTCCTCACGATGTTTTTTCGGATTATGAAAGACAGCTCGATATAACAAATTCCGTTTGCACGGTGAAATATAAGAGCGGCGGAGTTTCCTTTATACGCGAGTGTTTTGCGTCGCACAATCCGTCGGTTATCGCCGAAAAAATTACCGCCGATAAAAATGGTGCGTTGAACACCGAAATTTCATTTTCGGCGTCTCACGAGACCGACAGCATAAGAGTGCAGGATAATTCCCTGATTTTGTGCGGCAGGCTCTCGGATAATGACCTCGCATACTATGCGCGCCTTTGTGTTACAACGGACGGTGAAATGGTAAAAGGCGACGGTAAGCTCAGCATTAAAGACGCTTCATATCTTGTTTTTGCCCTCTCTGCCGGGACAAACTATAAAAACGAATATCCGAATTACAGAGGCGAATTGCCCGAAGGCAAAGTAAATTTCGCAATAGAAGAATTTTTGAAAAAAGGCTATGACGAGGTTAAAAAAGAGGCGATTGCCGAATACAAATCGCTGTTTGACCGTTTTTTATTTGAGGTTACAAGCTTCACAAGCACCGAATACACGGATAAACTCCTTTCTTCATACCGTGAAAACCCCGATTCAAAGGACGGGCGGTACTTGGAAGAGCTTTTGTGCCAATACGGCAGATACCTGCTTATTTCAAGCTCTGTCGAAAACGATGAGCTGCCCGCCAATCTTCAGGGCGTATGGAACAATTCCAATTCGCCTGCGTGGAGCTGTGATTATCATCTGAACGTAAATCTTCAAATGTGTTATTGGCATGCGTATGTCACGGGGCTTTTCAGCGCGGCAAAACCGATGATACGCTATATGGAGTCGCTTCGTGAGCCGGGCAGAGTTACCGCGCGGTGTTACCACAATATCGTTTCCGATGAAAAAAATCCCGAGAACGGATGGGTGTGCCATACTCAAAATACGCCCTTCGGTTGGACTTGTCCCGGTTGGGATTTCTATTGGGGCTGGTCTCCTGCGGCATCCTCGTGGATGATGCAGAATTGCTTTGATTATTATGCGTTTACCGAGGACACGGACTATCTTCGCTCCGACATATATCCCATGATGAAAGAAAATGCTGTTTTTTGGCTTCAAAATCTTGTTTACAGTAAAGAGCAGGACAGATATGTTTCGTCTCCGTCTTATTCTCCGGAGCACGGGCCCATAAGTATAGGCAATACATACGAGCAGACGCTTATATGGCAGTTGTTTACCGATACGGAAAAGGCGGCAAGTGTTCTCGGAGACGACGACTTTGCGGCTGAACTTGAAAGAGTGCGTGTAAAGTTAAAGCCCATTACAAAGGGACGCTGGGGTCAGATAAAGGAATGGTATGAGGAGGACGAATGGTATAAGTCCTTGAAGCTCAGAAAGCTTAAATATAAGCTTCATTCCTGCCAAAACCGCCACAGACACGCATCTCATTTGCTCGGACTTTATCCCGGAAGCGCGATAACCGATAAAACTCCCGAACTTATCGATGCTTGTAAAGTATCTCTGCTTGACAGAGGCTTCGGCCAAAAGAGCGGCGCAAACGGCTCGGGCTGGGGCAAGGCGAATAAGGTAAACCTTTGGGCAAGGGCGAAGGACGGCAACAGAGCATATTCAATGCTGCGTGAGCTTATAAACAAAAACATCGCGCCGAACCTTTGGGACTTCCATCCGCCGTATCAGATGGACGGAAACTGCGGATACACAAGCGGTGTCTGCGAAATGCTGTGTTACAGCTCCGATGATATTATAGAGCTTTTGCCGGCACTCCCCGAGGAGTGGAAAAACGGCAGCGTAAAAGGGCTTTGTGCACGCGGAGGATATTCTCTTGACTTCACGTGGGAAAACGGCGAAATAAAGAGTCTGTCGGTATATTCGTCCTGCGGCAAAAAGACGGCACGCATTAAAACGGGCGATGAAATCAAAACGGTGAAAACGGTCGATTAAAAGCACCGAAAATTTACTCGTTGTATTTTTGAAAGGATTTGAAAACAGTGAAATATCTTGTTATAGGCGTCGGCGGAACGGGAGGCGCAATAGCCGCATACCTTACAAAAGCCGGAATAGATACAACTCTGATTGCGAGAGGCAAAAATCTGTCGGCTCTCAGGGAAAACGGCATTACTTTGAGCCTTGATAACAACGAATACACAAATGCCGTAAAAGCCTTTGATATGAACGGTTTTGAGAATGCTGTGAAATCCGGCGCAGCTCTTTCTCCCGATGTTATTTTTGTGTGCGTAAAGGGGTATAGCATTACAGACATAATACCGTTTATAAAAAGCGTATCCAAGCCCGAAACCGTGGTAATACCGATACTCAATATTTACGGTACGGGCAGACATATGCAAAAAGAGCTTCCCTCTCTTACGGTGACGGACGGGTGTATATATGTTTCCTCAAGTCTTGTCTCTCCGGGGAAAATACATATGTACGGTTCGATTTTTCGTATAGTTTACGGGTTGCCTTCGCACAAAAAGGATGATTCGCGGCTTATAAAAATCGAAAGCGACTTAAAACTGGCAAACATAACGCCGGTTTTTTCCGATAATGTCGAAAAGGACACTCTCCAAAAATTTTCATATGTTTCGCCTATGGCGGGATGCGGTCTGTATTTCGGAGCAAATGCCGCCGAGATGCAAAAACCGGGAGCGGAGCGCGAGCTTTTTTCCGAGCTTATCTCCGAAATTGAAACGCTTGCGGCTGCAATGGGAATAAAATACGAAAAGAGCCTTGTAAAAATAAATCTCGATATTCTCGACGCTCTGTCGCCGGACGCCTCCACCTCTATGCAGCGCGACATTGCTGCCGGTAAGCAGTCGGAAATAGACGGTCTTATATATGAGGTTGTGCGCCTTGCCGATAAGTACGGACTCTCTTTTCCGGCTTACCGTAAAATATCCGAGAAATTTCGGCTTGACGGCCTTAAATAATGAAAAGCCGCCGAAGCTTTTCACGGTTGACGAAACAGAGGGTTTGTAGTATAATTTTTCCTAATATATTATTTTGAAAGGAGTCCACAAATCATTATGGACGACGCAGGACCTGCGAGTATTATTCTTAAACTTTTTTTACTATTTATTCTTATTTTGATCAACGCTTTCTTTGCAATGTCGGAGATAGCTATCATTTCGCTGAATGACGCCAAGATGGAAAAAATGGCGGAGGACGGCGACAAAAAGGCAAAACAGGTATTAAAGCTTACCAAAAACTCCAGCAACTTCCTCTCGACCATTCAGATAGGCGTAACCCTTGCCGGCTTCCTTACTTCGGCTGTCGCGGCGCAGAACTTTGCGGTAATGCTGACCGACGCTCTTGCGAAAACATCTGTTGTTAAGGTAATTCCGGTCGGTGCGATAAGCGTAATTTCGACTATACTTATAACGCTTATTATGTCTTATTTTTCACTCGTTCTCGGAGAGCTTGCACCCAAAAAGTTCGCTATGCAGAAGTCTGAAAAAATCTCCTTTGCAGTCACTCCGATACTTCTCGGCTTCAGCAAGATAACAAAGCCGTTTGTAAAGCTTCTTTCTGCTTCCACAAACCTTATAGTCCGTATGTTCGGTCTTGACCCCAACGCTGATGAGGAAACCGTCACAGAAGAGGAAATCCGTATGATGGTTGACGTCGGTCAGGAAAAGGGCGTAATTGAGGACAGCCAAAAAGAAATGATAAACAACGTCTTTGAATTTGATGATATTGACGTTGCCGATATAATGACTCACCGCACCGATATGGAGTGCGTTGACGTCGAGGATTCTCTCCAGGATGTAGTCAAAACCTCAATGGAGCACGGCTATTCGAGAATCCCCGTATATGAGGAAGACCCCGACAATGTTGTCGGTATTATATACATTAAAGACCTTTTAAAATATGTCGGGTCCAATCTGCCGAAAACAAAAACGCCTAAGGACATAATGCGCGAGGTATATTGCGTTCCCGAAACAAAGCGCTGCGGCGAATTATTTTCGGAAATGACCGCTAAGCATATTCAGATGGCAATAGTGGTTGACGAGTACGGCGGAACTGCCGGCCTTGTAACCCTTGAGGATATAGTTGAGGCTATCGTCGGTAATATTCAGGACGAATATGACAACGAGGACGAAGAAATATCCAAGATAAACGATACCACCTTTACGATAGACGGTATTACCGATATCGAAGAGGTTGAGGAAAAACTCGGCATAAAGCTGCCCGAGGGAGACTACGATACTCTCGGCGGATTTATAATCAGCCTTTTGGGCTTTTTGCCGGTTGACGGCGATATGAACACCGTTCAGTATAAAAACATCATGTTTACCGTGTTGAACGTAGAGGAGCGCCGTATAGGTAAGGTCAAGGTCGAATTTTTGCCGGAGGAACAGCTCGGCAACGAAAAAACGACTGATGAAAAGTCCGAGGAAAAGGATAAGCGTAAAAGCGGTGACAAAGACGATGAATAACGTGCTTCTTCACTGCTGCTGTGCGCCGTGCTCGCTTTCCTGCATAGACCCTCTGCGAAACGAGGGAATAGAGCCGGTCGCATTTTGGTATAATCCAAACATCCACCCTTGGAAAGAATACGAGGCAAGGCGTAATTGCCTTATCGACTATGCTTCGAAAATAAATATGAGGGTTTTGGTCGAAGAGGATTACGGACTTCGCGAATTTGTGAAAAATGTTGTCGATGATATAGATAACAGGTGTACCTATTGCTATGAGACGAGGCTTCGCAAAACAGCCGAATTTGCGGCGGAACACGGTTTTAAGCAGTTTACAACCACGCTTCTCGCAAGCGTTTATCAAAAGCACGAGCTTATAGCCGCGGCAGGCGAGCGTTTCGGAAAAGAGTTCGGCGTGGAATTTCTCTACCGCGATTTCAGGCCGAATTTCAGAGCCGGCAATCAAAGGGCAAGAGAGCTCGGCTTTTATATGCAAAAATACTGCGGATGCGTCTTTTCCGAGGAGGACAGATACAAAAAAGCAATCCTCCGCGAAAAAGAAAGGTTCCGCAAAGAACTTGATTCTTTTACATTATAAAACAAAGATAAAACGGCTTATAGGGAGCTTTAACCCTATAAGCCGTTTTTTATACGTGATTTAAAATCCGACTACCTGATGAGTTCTCGGCACCGACGGCGGATCGCCTATTCTGCCGTAGACCCTGAGCGACGCTATTCTTTCCATATCTTCGTCGGAAATTTCAAAGCCGAATACATCGGCGTTGTTCCGAATTCTGTCGGGATTTGCCGACTTAGGAATGGGAACGGCACCCTTTTGCACTATAAAGCGTATGCAAAGCTGGGCTACCGAAACCTTGTATTTTTCGGCAAGCTCAAGCAGGAGTTCGCGCTTAAATGCCTGACCTTGTATGAGCGGACTCCAGGCTTCGGGCAAAACAGAGTTTTCTTTGCAGTATGCTATCATTTCGTCCTGCGGATTTTGCGGATGCATCTGGACCTGATTTATCAGCGGATAATCGCCGAGATTTTTCTTTAAAATCTCAATATGCTCCGTCATAAAGTTACTTGTGCCGATGGCTCTTACCTTGCCGTCGTCGCGCAGTCTCATCATTGCGCGCCAGGTATCGCAAAGGTCGTCTTCGAGGCGATCTTGGTTTGTGACAAGCACCGGCCAATGTATTAAATAGCCGTCGAGGTAATCCGTACCGAGCTTTAAAAGCGAGCTCTCGCACGCAGCTATGGCTTTTTCATAGCCGTGATCGTCGTTTGGCAGCTTGCTTACCAAAAATATTTCGTCCCTTTTAACGCCGCTCTTTTTTATTCCGTCGCCGACGCCTTTTTCGTTTCTGTAAGCGCCTGCGGTGTCGATATGACGGTAGCCTGTATCTATTGCGGCTTTTACGGCATTTTCTGCGACTTCATCCGGCATTTTCCATGTGCCGAAGCCTATGCACGGTACTTCTACGCCGTTTCTGAGTATATATTTGTCCTGTAAGCTTTTCAATTTCTCACCTTCATTTCAAAGATGAGTATATTGTATCACAATATGCGGCGATTTTACACCTTAAATTTATCGCCGCTGTCGTTATATCTTATCATATTTCGGTTATGCCGCCTTTAAGAATCCCCACGTTGTCGCTGTATATTTTGTCAAACTGCGTAAGGGGCAGGGGGCTTTGACCTAAGCCTACCTCTATTGTGTATCCGGGTTTGTCATAATACTGTATAAACCAGTCCTTGTACCCTGCAAAGCCCGAATTATACGGTGTTTCCTCTACCGCATAGCCGCTGATTCGCCCGAAATATTCTGCGATTTCACGTGATTTTTGCGGCTCAAAGTCAAGGTACTTCCAGTATATGATTTCACCCTGGCTGTGGTATGACAGGGTAAGCGCAAAATTATGCTTCATTGTAAAATTAAATACAGCCTCGCTTTCGGGAGCGGAAAGGGGAGCCGTGCCGACAAAATCGCGCGGAGCGGGAGACGTAAAACCGAGCGAATACTTAATCTTTTTTGCTTCGTCCCAGCCTGCCGGATATTGAAGATTAAGGTCAACTCCGGCGATGTTCGCTTTCCACCCGTTCGGATACGGTATGTCTGGATAGCGTGCCGAAATTTTGAACGTCTCATTTTTATATCTGTCGTTACGGAGTAAACCGTTTACAAGGTCAACGCCGTCGGGGTTAACCATGGGAACAATATAAAGAGTTGCCTTTTTAAATAACTGTACCGCGAGAGTACCGTACAGCGAGCCGCCGTTTGCAAAGCTTTCCGAATATTCTTCGATGAATTTTAAAAGTAGGGGAGTTGTTATCCATTCGTTTGCGTGGTGCGACGCGTTGTAAAACACCTCGTCTTTGCCCTGACCTATGCTTAGATACGGTATGCTTTTTCCCATAACGCTTTTTCCTATAACTCCGCCCGAAAGGAACGGATACCGCATTAAAAGTCCTTCGCAGATGTATGTTAAAAGCATATATGAATACGGCACGTCGGTGGGAACTACCGAAAAAGCAAACGGAACGGTTAAAATTGTGCCTATCTGCAGGTTTAGCGGATCAACCGTCGGATTTACAAGCATAATTTTTCTTATGCTTGTATTGTGCACGGCGGCAATCGAATAGAGCGAATCTCCCTTTTTTACACGGTGAATCGTGTACCCTTTGAGATACGGTAAAAGTGCGGCGTATGTTTTCGGACCGACAATTCCGTCGGGCGACAGAGAAGCGGCCTTTTGAAAAGAAATTACGGCATTTCTTGTATCGCTTCCGAAAATGCCGTCGATTTCACCATCTAAAACCCCGGCCCTTTTAAGTGCCAGCTGTATTACGGATATTTCTGTTTTGTTGTTTTGATAATTCATAAAATGTTCTTGCCTCCCAAAACGTTTATTATATTATACGAATTCGGCGGCACTTTGTTGCAAAACGGCATAGCTTGATTTTTGCGGACTTATGAATTATTATAAAATAAAGATAATATGACGGGAGACGATATTATGACGCCTTGTGAGCTTTTGATATGCGCCGAGGACGCTATGGTAAATTCATATTCGCCGTACTCGGGCTTTTCCGTCGGTGCGGCGCTTATTACCGCAGACGGAAGAGTTTATAAGGGGTGCAATATCGAAAATTCGGCTTTTTCACCCACGATATGCGCCGAGCGAACAGCTTTTTTTAAGGCAATCAGCGAGGGCGAAAACGATTTCGAAGCTATTGCGATAGTCGGTAAATACAAAAACGGCGAATACAAGCACCTTTGCTATCCGTGCGGCGTTTGCCGTCAGGTTATGGAGGAGTTTTGCGGCGGTGATTTCAAAATAATTCTCGGCGACGGCAAGGGCGAATATGAGGTGCATACGCTCTCGGAGCTTTTGCCCGGCGGATTTGATTTGCGAAAGGAATAATTATTGAAAATCGGCACAAAATAATTCCGAAAATCGGAAGGGGAAATGTTTTTTGCTGATTTTTCTTAAAGCGTTTTTTGTCGGCGGACTCATATGCGTTATAGGACAAATACTGATAGACGTGACAAAGATGACGCCTGCAAGAATACTCGTTACCTTTGTTGTGCTCGGAGTTATCCTCGGTGCGACCGGAGTATATGATAAGCTTGTTGATTTTGCCGGAGCGGGGGCTACGGTACCGCTTACGGGCTTCGGTAATGTCCTTGTGAACGGAACCAAGGAGGCAATCCGCGAAAAAGGCTTGCTCGGTGTTCTTACGGGACCGTTGTGTGCGGGCTCCGCAGGAATTGCGGCGGCGGTACTGTCGGGACTTGTGGTTTCGTTTTTTGCAAAACCGAAAAGCAAATAAAAAACACCCGTTCAAAGGCCGAGTGTTCGTAAGAAATCATTGGTTTCCTGCATAAAAAGCTCTTATGCTTTTGTCAAAAAGGCTCGAAAGGCGACAGGCTTGCTTAGTTTCCTGCCTTCGGTATAAAAAGATTTTTACGGCTGCGAAACTGCAAAGCACTTTAAAATATTATATTTTTGATACAAGAAAATAAAAACCCCTCAGATAAGCCGGAGCTCATCTGAGGGGTCAATTATTATTGCACAAAAAATATTGTTTTGACGCAAAGCTTCCTTATAAACACTCAGCCAATCGGGCGTTTATAATACGTTTTTATTTACGCAACGGTTTCGGAAACGAAGTTGTCGTCGCAGCAGGAGCATGAAACATAATTTTCAGCGTCATTGCCGATAACTACTTTTTTGCTGTCAACATATTTTTTCACTATTACATAAACGCCGAAGATAGCGCCTGCAACAGCGGCGATGATACCGATAACTTTAAGAACTTTTTTCATAGGTAAAATGCCTCCCTTAATTTTTGTAAAACTATGTGTTTATTATATACGTAAAAAAGGCAAAAGTCAATGAATAAAATGTAAATTTGACCGAAAAAGCAAAACACCCCGGTCTAAAGACCGAGGTGCATTAAAAACAACATTAAGCCTTGTTGAGTTTGCAAACGAGGGCTGACTTTTTGCGAGCGGCGTTATTCATATGAATAAGACCCTTTGCAGAAGCCTGGTCGATTTTCTTAACTGCAGCTTTAACAAGAACTTCTTTGTCGTCAGCGTTTGACTCAATAGCGGCATTAGCCTTTTTGATAGCTGTCTTGAGAGCGGTGTTTCTTGACTTGTTGCGGTCTGCTCTCTTGTTGTTAACGATTACACGTTTTTTAGCTGATTTAATATTCGGCATAGTTTAACCTCCTTTGCGTATCACATTAGCGGAATATATAATACCATTCTTTCCGAAAAAAAGCAAGTTTTTTTTCATAAACAGCCTATAAAATTTATGCCGGTGCAAATAATATATCGTAAAGTGCGCCCGAAATTCGCAAAATGCGGCAAAACGGGCTGCAGCACACAAACATTTATCAAAAGAAAGGCAGCAGTATTTATATGATTTTCGGAACCGATCTCGCAATTGAGCGCAGAGAGATAACAAACAGCGGCAAAAATGACGGCGTGACGGTAAAAAAGCGAAGGATAAAAAGCGCGTCGGTCACCGAAATAGAAATTACAACGGATGCCGGTGCCGAAAAGCTCGGCAAACCCGTCGGCACATATGTCACGGTGGAGCTGCCGCCGTTTTCATCGGAATTTGATGATGCAGACAGCAGAATGTTTGCCGTGAGGGATGAAATTAAAAAGCTGTTGCCGAAAAACGCCTCGGGAGTTCTTGTGGTGGGGCTCGGCAATTCTGACATTACACCCGACGCTCTCGGTCCCAAGACCGCAAAAGATATATTTTCAACGCGCCATATCACAAAATCGCTGGCAGAGGAGGTGGGTCTTCCGTCTCTTCGACCCGTATCGTCCGCTTCTCCGGGAGTGCTCGGTCAGACCGGCATAGAAAGCGCCGAGATGATTCGCGGAATAATGAATGAGACTTCCCCCGACGCTGTAATAACCGTGGACGCGCTGTCGGCACGCAGCATAAAAAGGCTCGGCTGTACGGTTCAGATGACAAATACCGGTATAGTTCCGGGCTCGGGAGTCGGCAATCATCGCGCCGAGATAAGCCGAAAGACCCTCGGAGTGCCGGTAATAGCGATAGGGGTGCCGACGGTGGTAGATGCCGCCGCACTTGTCTATGATATAACGGGAAATGAAAATATACCGCAGCCGGAACGCGAAAGAGCCGAAAAAATGATGGTGACACCGCGCGAAATCGACGTTATGATAAGCCGTGCGTCACGCCTTTTGGCTCTTGCGATAAATTCCGCTCTGCAACCCGATATGGATATGCAAACTCTTCTTTCTCTCGTATAACATCGGAAAAACGCGCATATAATCTTACAAAGGTCATATGCGCAGCTGTGTGATATTGCCGTATCGTCCTAAGCCTTTTGTTATACGCCGTATACGGCTGCAACATACGGCGTATGACTTGCGAAAAAACAAATTGCGGCCGGAAAGGCTATGTAAATCAAATGAAAAAACGAAAAAGACATACGGGTAAAATTCCGAAAAAAAGAAATGAGGTGCTTGTCGCCCTGCCGATAATCATAATATTGGCATTTGTGTGCGGAAGCCGTTTCGGAAATGCCGTCGGCAGAACCGCCGTTATAGGCGCGGGACTTATGCTGCCGGAGGGTGCCGTTCTGTCTGCAAAAAGCAGTGCGGTAAGGTCAATCGAAAAAAGCGTTTCCGCGCAAAGCTCACAGCAAAACGCCGTAATTTCATTGCCGAGCGAAAAAAACGAGCAGAGCGAAAGCGTCGTCGGAAGCACTTCGACTGTTCCTCGCGATATAGTTAAAATGATGGCTGACGCCGAAAAACAATACGCCTCGGCAAATCATGACGGCACAATAGTCGAAAAGAAATTCGATGCGTCGTCCGCAACATCGACATATAAAAATATATCGGTACGAAACACAACGCCGTCGCACAGCATAAATATCGAAAGCTCGTTAAACGGCGAGTGTAATCTCAATATTGCCGATAAGAGCGCGCCAACGGTTCTTATTTTTCACACCCATACCACAGAGTGCTATCAGCTTATGGATAAGGGCTGGTATACGCGCGATTTTGAACTGAGGAGCGATGACCCGTCGCGAAATATGGTGCGCGTGGGCGACGCTGTTTCGGAGGAGCTTCAAAAGGCGGGAATAGGCGTAATACATGACACCGAGATACACGACAGAGCGTATACCGGTGCATATGACCGCTCGCGTGAGACAATACTTAAAATAATGGAAGAAAATCCGTCAGTAAAGATAGTTCTTGACGTTCACCGAGACGCGATTGAGCAAAGCGACGGTACGCGCATAAAGCCGACAACCACGGTAAACGGCAGAAAGGCGGCGCAGATAATGATAATTGCAGGCTGTGAGGACGGCAAGGTCACGTCGTTTCCGACATGGGAGCAAAATCTTACATTCGCGCTAAAGCTGCAGCAGACAGCCGAAACCATGTATCCGGGGCTTATGCGGCCGATACTGTTTTCCGCAAGAAAATACAATATGGACGTAACGCCGTGCTCGGTGCTGCTTGAGTTCGGCAGCGATTCAAATACAATAGCCGAGGCGGAATATTCCGGGCACCTTATGGGAAAAGCTATTGTCGAATTTATAAATTCCAACGTCTGAACCATTAAATAAACGAAAGGAGCATTGTGCCGTATACGGAGATGACCCGTTGCGGCAAAATGGCCGTATTAAAATGAAGAAAAAAGACAGGATAATTAAAAAATATCTCGCGGTACTGACCGTTGTTTTGTGTGCTTTTGCGCTGTTTGCGGGAGTGTCTGAGTCGGCAAACAGAACGTCTCAGCTCACTCGCGGAGTATCGGATTCCGTTTATACCGAAAAGCAGATACTGGAGAGCGTCGCGAAAGAGGCGAAAAACGGCAGAGAATTTCTAAATGCGATAGATGAAAAAATAACAGAGATGATTTTCGGCTGAATACAGAAAAAATACTTTTTTGAGGGCTGTAAAGCTTTTTACAGCTCCTTTTTTATGGCGTTTTAGTAATAATATAATTCTCTTTTAATATTTTTTTGCCAAATAAATACTAAATGAAATTAGTGATATAGCTAATAAAGCGCATACAGTGCCACTCGTGATAAACGATTTAGACGGTTCAAGTATGCAAGTTGATTCTTGGGGTATATTAGGATTATATTTTATTTTTAAAGGCTCACCGATATTTATTCGTTGATTCTGTTCTTCGATTATTCCAGTATAAGTTTGATCATCAACTACATATTCATAATAAATGTCAAAATAAGTAGATGTATGTCCATAATTTGATCCTCTTGCTCCTTCAACTTTTGTTTCTACATGACTTATTGTTGCGTTTGTAACAATCCATTCTGTTTGCTTATTTTGTATTTGATAGTCGATGGATCCGTTCCAAAAAACTATCACAGAACTTATCAACAAGATAATTCCGACCGTTATAAGAAAAGCCGGTGAGCGTGTTTTTATTTTCCTTTTAGCATCATTCAAATTACTTACCGTCATTTATTCTCTCCTTTAATTATATCAATAGGAGAGAGCGATTTTTGGCTCTCTCCCACCAATGAAATACTTCATATTACAATAAACTGTTTGGAATAAGAAACACTAAAGTTCGATGCATCTGTTACATTGACTACAACTGTGTAACTGCCGGTTTCAGTCGGGAGCCATTCGCAAAAATTTATTGATGTGTTATTATTAGAGTAACATATTTGGTCTTCCTTTCTGTTTAGGTCTGATTGCGTTTGGTTTTTCTTTAGTATATTCAGGGTAATTCATCAAAGGTTCTGATGTTACAAACCGATAACCTGCAACCCACTCTTCTGACCAGTTTTCAGGCAACAAAACCTGATCTGCTCCACCTTCAAGAATTGTTCCAGACAATAATTGAACCGGTGCTACAATACCAATATTTAAAACCACATCTTTAGGTACGATTATTTTCTCTTCAATATATAATGCATTTTTCCATTGAGGATTTAATGCAAGTCGCATTTTAACGTCAATACGTGATTCAGCAAATTCGGTAGTGGCAAATGCACCTAACTGCTTTGCTCCTGCTTGTCCGGAGGGTGTTAAACCGTATACCCTGTAAAGCACAATTTCCTTTGTCGTGATATATGTTTTATATATTCCATCTTTAAAGCTTTCAACAATCCCTTTTGGCAAATCTTGCTGATCAATTGTTTTAAGATTATTTTCATTCAGCACAGTTTTAAAACGTTTATTTGTACTGCCTGATACAAAACCAAGACCAAGCTGTTTTAATTCATCATAACTCCAACGCATATATAACCCCATAAATATTCCTTTGAAAATTAATGCATTTCTCTTGTATTGATTTTAACAAATATTCATTTGTAATTCAACACACTCTTATAACTGAATTATTCTATATACAAATATTATGACAATGTATATAGATTTTTGACATATTTAGTCAATATTACCAAATTTGTTATTTTTCATCACATAATCAACCAGATTTGTCGACATGCGGTTAAATTGTATATATCATTAAATAATGAATCTTTATACATTTCTTCCCAAAAGTCATTAGAACTTATTTTTAAATTTTTACAAAAATATTTTGTCATGAATTTTCTATACCAACTGAATCTATACATATACCAAGAAGGAGAAGAATATATTAAATCATTAATCGTATTTTTATTAAAAGCAAACATAGAGGATATTTTTACACAAGGAACCCCTGATATTTCTGATAATTTTCTTCCTAAAAAAACCAAGAATCATATATTATTAAATCATAATTTTTAACAACACATAATGCGGTTTTATAGGCATCAATATAGAGATTTCTTTCATAATAAATATTATATTTTGCATTTGGGAATTTCCTCAATGGAATTAAATTAGCTTTAATTGAATTAACTTGTTTTTTTATAATATTAGAATTGATAAAGTCAACGGTACAGTTGTTTTCAATCAGTTTTTTAGCTATAGCTAATTGAGGATTTATTGTACCCATAATGGAATTCCTACAAATAATATTCTATACATATTCTTCTCCTTAAAATTAATTTTTTTGTAATTTGGAATGTCAATTTTTATTTTATTCCCATCAGAATCAATTGTTATAGCGCCTTTTTGCTTGTAAGTATTGTATATATGATTTAATCCAGTATTATTATTAAAATCACTAACCAAAGATTTTTTTGACACTATTCGAAGATTAATTAATGGTAACATCGTTTAACGCACAATGCCTTCTCTGCGTAGAATAGAAACAGGGGAGGCAGATAAAGTAATGAAAAGGAAAAACTGTGCAAAAAGGGTGTTCTTCTCTTTTGCTGTGTTCGTTATGAGCATTTCGGTGCTTGTTTTCACCTTTACCTGTCGTATGCGCCCCGTCATTACGAGGTACAGCGAGACAGTAGCCGAAAGAATACTTTTAAACTCGACAAACAAAGCGGTTGCCGAGGTCCTCGCCGAATCGGAAACAGCATATAACGATATAGTTAAAACAGAAAGAAACGCGGAGGGAAATGTAACTTCTCTCCACGTTGATACAGTTAAAATAAATTTACTTCAAAGCAATATTTCCCTTGCCGTATCCGAAATCGCCGCAGAAAACGAAACATTCAGCATATCTATACCAATCGGAACGTTTTTGGGAAGTGAATACACAAACGGCTACGGCCCGCGCGTGAAATTTAATGCTCAGCTGACCTCCGGTACGGTTGTGACATTTTCAAACGAATTCAGGGAGGCCGGGCTCAACCAGGTAATACACCGCATTGTTTTCAATATAGAGACAAGCGGCAGGCTTGTTATGCTCGGAAAGACTGACGGCTTGTCCGTAACAGCGTCCGCCGTTGTTGCGGAAACCGTTATAGTCGGCGTGCTGCCGGAGGCGCTCACAAACGTGATAGGCTCGCCGAGCGAGCTTGCCGGAATTATAAACGACTACGGAGCGGCGTTTGATTAAGCGGGAATATCAAATATCCGCCACAAGCTCCACGGGACAGTGGTCTGAACCTTGTATATCCGAGAGAATGTCGGCGGAAACGAGCTTGTCTTTGAGTTCTTCCGATACAAGAAAGTAGTCTATTCTCCATCCTGCGTTGTTTTTACGCGCGTTAAATCTGTAAGACCACCAAGAGTATCTGCCCGGCTCGTCAGGGTGAAAATACCTAAAGGTGTCTATAAAGCCGCTGTCTAAAAGGGTCCCGAATTTTTCTCTTTCTTCGTTGGTAAATCCGGCATTACCCATATTCGTTTTCGGATTTTTCAAATCGATTTCTTTGTGTGCCACGTTTAGGTCGCCGCAAAGAATAACAGGCTTTGTCTTTTCAAGCTTTTTAAGATATGTCAGGAATTTTTCTTCCCACGACATTCTGTATTCAAGCCTTTTGAGTTCGCTTTGAGAATTCGGTGTGTAGCAGGTTAGAAAGAAATAATTTTCGAATTCGAGCGTTATGACTCTGCCTTCATTGTCGTAAAACGGCTCGTTTATGCCGTAAAATACGTCTTTTGGTTCCTCTTTTGTGAATATCGCTGTGCCCGCATAGCCTTTTTTTTCGGCATAGTTCCAATAGCTTTTATAGCCGTCAAATTCCAGGTCGATTTGACCTTCCTGAAGCTTTGTTTCCTGTATGCAAAAGATATCCGCATCAAGAGAAGCGAATACCTCCTTGAAATTTTTACCGACTGCGGCGCGCAGTCCGTTTACGTTCCATGATATCATCTTTTTCATTGCGGTAATTGCCCTTTCGGGTGCTCCTTTTTTATAATAATATTTGCTTTAGGCGCGGCGCTGCAAAACGCAAGATGTATTTTTGCAGCCTACTGCCTTTTTATGTAGCCCGTGCCGAAGCCGAGCTTGTTTCCGCCGAGCATATATTCCTTTGCACTCTTTTGTAAAGAGGTATCTTCGCAGTAGCCGTTTATATCGCTTTTTCTTTCTCCGAATATGCGTTCTATTGCCTGCGAATCGTTTTCCGTCGAATATGCCGGAGTGAACAAGTCCATAAATTTAACTATGTTGCTGTCTTTTGCCATAAAGCTTCGGTTGCCGGGAAACAAAAGCCAGCTCTCACAGAAGAAGTAATCATATTCGTAATTCGGGAAATGGCTTCTGAAAAATTCCTCGGCACGCCTTACGGAGTCCGTACAGCTCTCCCTTGTCAGCTTTTCTCCCTGAGGAATGTGAATGTATAAGAGGTTGTCGCCTCTTTTAAACGGCAGCTTTGTGTAGTCAAGCCCCATGGGGGCTTTATATATTTGGAATTGCAGCCTGCCTATTTTAAATAGCTTGCCCGATGTGTGATTGTGAAGCCAACGGTAGTTTTTAAGACCGTTGTTTTGATTGTTTTCGCACCAAACGGCTGCATCCTTTATCGTATCGTAAAAAACATCGTCACTAATTATTTTGCTCTTGTAAAAATCGTGAGTTCGCTCAAAGCTCTTTAAAACAACCGCGAGTCTTACCATATCCGATTGTCCCTTAAGTATGTCGGGAAATGGGAAAAACAGCTTTGAGAGCGCATTGATTTTAGCTTTGCTGTTTGTGTATATATCATCCGCTTTTTCGCGCAGCGACTGCGGCAGTCCTACTTTTTTTATGTCGTAATTCAAATTCAAGAACCTCTTTTACAGCAGCTTCTGAAGTTCGTTCAGCTTTTCCTGCGGCATTTCCTCTCTGTCGCCGAACGGGAAACTGATATTTAAGCTTTCATATTTTTCTTTGCAAAGCTTGCGGAACGGCAAAAGCTCTGTTTTTTCAACGCAATTAAAGGGCTTTAATATTTCGCGAAGCTTCAGAACATCGTCTTCGGTATCGTTAATGCCGGGAGTTATAACCTGTCGGATTATAACTCTTTTTTTTGCCTTTTCGCATTCCGCAAGAAACGCAAGCGGAGCGGAAAGGCTCACTCCTATGTATTTTTTATACAGGTCGTCACGTGAAAATTTTATGTCGAGCAAAACTATATCGGTTTTGCCGAGAAGCTTTTTTACGCTGTCGTTCATTATGACGCCGGAGGTGTCAAGCGCAGTACCTATGCCTTCCTCCTTAAGCCTTGTAAACAGCTCGTATACAAATTCGACTTGCAAAAGCGGCTCGCCGCCCGATACGGTAACTCCGCCGTCCTTGCCGAAATATGAGCGGTATCTTAAAATCTTCTTTACCGCGTCATCAACAAAAATATCTTCTCCGGCATTTTTGTCCCAAGTGTCCGGATTGTGACAGTATGGGCAACGCAGGGGACAACCCTGCAAAAACAGAACTGTGCGTACTCCGGGGCCGTCTACTGTACCGAGACTTTGAAATGAATGGACTTTGCCTGTCATAAATTCACCTTGCATTTTGTCGTAATAATGTTACAATATATTGTATTTGTTTTTTAGGAGTGTCAGCTTTGTCAAATTCAGTTTTTGCCGAAACCAAATATTTTATTATAGATATGGACGGCACTTTTTACCTTGACGGTAATATTATACCCGGTTCTGTTGATTTTCTCAATACGGTGAAGCAAAAAGGAAAGGATTTTCTCTTTTACACCAATAATTCGTCAAACAATGTCGAGGTTTGCAGAACACGACTTCACAATATGGGCTACGATATTTCGCCGGACAAAATCGTAATTTCGTCTCACGTTACGATTGATTTCCTCAAAGCCAACAGGAACGGCAAAAGGGTGTACCTGCTCGGCAACGAACGGCTCACGGCTGATTTTGTGAATGCGGGAATTATTCTTGACGACAAAGACCCGGATATAGTGGTGCTCGGTTTTGATACCACTCTTACGTACGAAAAGCTGAGACGAGCCTGTCGCTTTTTGGCGGAGGGAAAGGAGTATATTGCGACGCATCCCGATTTCAATTGTCCCACAGCTGACGGGTTTATGCCCGACACGGGCTCTATGATGGCTCTTTTTGAGGCATCAACAGGCAGAAAACCCGATATGATAATGGGCAAGCCGCATAAATACACGGTCGATTATCTTACTCGGCTTTTGTCTTGTAAAAAAGAGGAGTTGTGCTTTATCGGCGACCGACTTGAAACCGACATACTGATAGGGCAGGCTAACGGTATACCGTCTGTGCTTGTGCTGTCGGGTGTTACGAGCCCCGAGCAATATAAAAAGAGCGATATTCGTGCGAGTGAGGTCGTCGGCTCGTTAAAGGAGCTTGCGACTTTGCTGTAAAGGCAATTACAATTACGTATTTTCTTGTGTGCAAAGCATATCACATTACAAAAAACAACCGACAAGCAGCAAACAGCGCCTTGCCGGTTGTTTTTTTGTTACAGAATTATACAGATAAGCCCGTTGCAGCCCTCGTTTATAACTCGTTCGAGCGTCTCTTGAAGCTTCATTCTCGCGTCTGACGGCATATGATTGAGCTTGCCTCTGAGCCCTTCGTTTACAAGCTCGTGAAGCGATTTCCCGAATATATTTGACTCCCATATCTTTTGCGGGTCTTCCTCAAAGCCCTGAAGCAGATATTTTACGAGCTCCTCCGACTGGCTTTCGCTGCCGACAATCGGCGCAACCTCGGTCTTTATGTTGGCTTTGAGCATATGAATTGACGGTGCGCTGGCGGACAGCTTAACCCCGTATTTGCCGCCCTGCTTTACAAGCTCGGGTTCTTCAAGTGTCAGTTCGTCTATCGACGGCATCACTATTCCGTAGCCTGTCGCTTCCACCTCGTCAAGCGCGCACTTCAGCCTGTCGTATTCCTTTTTTACCGAAGCGAGCTCGCGCATTGTGGCCATAAGACTTTGCTCGTTTTCCACGGTAAGACCGGTTGATTCGGAAAGAACCTTATAAAAAAGCCCCGACCCTACGCGTACCGAAATAATTGCGCTGCCGCACCCCAGATCCATGCTGCTTACAGAACAGTCATCCGTATATTCGCATTCCTTCAGGCGCTCCGTCATTAAGGATACGTCGCGTACAAGCTCCATTTCGTTTGCCGCGGAAGCTACTGCGCCGAAAAGTGCTTTCCTCAGCCAATGGTCGTGCGGCAAAGCCGTCAGCCAGAACGGAAGCTTTACCGATACCTCGCGAATGGGAAATTCAAACAAAAGCTGCGTCATTATCTCTTTAATTTCTGTTTCGGTAAGCTCAAGGCAGTTTATCGGAAGCACGGGAACGCCGTATTTTTCGGAAAGCTTTACGGACAGCTCTTTCGCGGGAGCCGCGTGTGGGTACATACAGTTTAAGAGTACTATAAACGGTTTGTTTAATTCTTGAAGCTCGCTTATTACGCGACCTTCCGCCTCTTCGTATTCGTCACGCGGAATGTCGCTTATGCTGCCGTCTGTCGTTATGACAAGACCTATTGTCGAATGTTCCGCTATGACCTTTCGTGTACCGATTTCGGCGGCCTTGTCAAACGGCATTTCGTCCTCCGCCCACGGAGTGTGAACCATTCGCGGCCCGTCGCCCTCAATATAGCCGAGCGAGCTCGGAACAATATAACCGACACAGTCAATCATCCTAACCTTAAAGCTTGCGTTATCCGGAAGATTTATCTCTACCGCATTTTCGGGGATGAACTTCGGCTCGGTCGTCATTATTGTTCTGCCGGCGGAGGATTGCGGTAATTCGTCTACCGCTCGGTCGTGCTGACCGGCGTTATCTATATTCGGTATCACAAGGGTGTCCATAAATCGCTTTATAAACGTTGATTTTCCCGTCCTCACGGGACCTACGACGCCAACGTAGATGTCACCGTCGGTTCTTTTTGCAATATCGTTGTAAATACTTGTTTTTTTCATTTTCGGCTCCCCCTTATGCACGCGGAATGAGCAGCCTGCATTTTTCGGTGACGAGCATGCCCTCAAGATTGTTTTCACTTATAATTTTGTCGGCTGTCGTGTTGTAATGTCGCGCTATATCCCATACTTTTTCGCCCTTGTCGGCGAAATATACCGTAAGTGCGGCTTCGGACGGCTTTTTCGGCCTTTCGTTGTCAACGGTAATATCCGTAATGACGTTTACCGTGCTTACGGAAAAAACAGCTGCGGATATTGTAATTTCCACACGGGCGTCAAGAGTGTCACCGGAATTAAGTATATAATCAGATCCCGTGACGGTTATAAACGGCGAAAACTCCGTTCTTTCGCCCGAGAATTCCTCACGGCGTCGGTATTCAAAATCAAATTGCCGTTCAAAAAACGATATTTCGTTTTCTCTGCTTACGGTGAGCAGATTAACTTTTATTGCCCCCGAGATTAAAAGCTCGTCTTTTACGCGTGAGGTATTGTACTCTATGCCGGCGACTGACATATCTAAAATTCTCTCGGTATCGGTACCCGATAAATCGAGCCTGCCCCTGCAAAGATGAGTGTCGGTAAAGCTGTCGTCAAGCCGCCGTATCTCCGTCGGTGTCAGCTTTGATTCGATTTCGTAATTTACCGAATATGCGTCCGTCACCATGCTCATTTCTTCGCTTTTGTATGTTTCGGTGTATGCGCGTATTTCGGCTCCTGCGTCCAAAAGGCGAAGTGCTCCTGCGGCGTCGGACTTAGCGGATACGGCTAAATCCGAAATCACAAGCTTTATTATATTGATGCTTTCGTCATCTGCTTTTTCGACTTCAACTATTTGATTTATCGGCATGGTGTGCTCGGTTGTTTGCAGCTCGTTGTCATTTGTCTCCGCAATATAGAGAGTTTTTACGGTAAGCTCGCCTTTAATAAGAATTTTTCCCGATACCGCCTTTGTATCCTCTATTACGGCACTTGCGTAGGAACGCACTATCTGCGATATCGACGGCTTTGCATCTCCGATTTCGTATATTTCGCTGACGGTGAAGCCCTTTTCCGAACAGCCGAGCATATTGCACACTTCATTCTTTTCGCTTTTGGTTTCGACCCCGCCGCCGCGGCATGCGCAAATAAGTTTTTTACGCTCGCACGAATAGCATGAAAATGTTATGCTTATGCTGCCGTGAATATCAAGTCGCCTGCCGGAAACGGCACGGCAGTTGACATATTCCGTTTTCGCTCTGACGCAGCATTCGCATTCCTCAACCGCTCTGTTTTCAAAAAAACGAGAAAAGGGGACGCCCTGCTCAAAACATTGCAGCTTTCCGGTATCGCTCATGTATAGTACCGAGAGCCGACCCGTTCCGTCTGCCGTTACCCTGTCACCGGTTTTCTGAACGCTGCTTATATGTGCAGTCAGCGAACATTTTAATACTCTTTGAATATCGGGGAGGTATTCGGGCAGCGTTATATCACATTCAATAGGTTGCTCCAAAGCTTCCCGACAGGCTGTTTTTCTTTTTGAAACTTCATTCGTTTCCGCACAAAAATCCATTACTGTCTCTCCTCTTTGCTGAAATGTATTTTTCGTTTCTAAGAATATTTATTCAAATCCTGTCCGCAATATTACACCGCTGTGCAAATTGGATATGCAGTTGATTTTACAGCTTTAAAAAAAATTTAAAAAATTTTCAAAAAACACTTGCAAAAATAAAAATCTGTGTTATTATAATAATAACGATAATCGTTACTGATTATTGAGCGGCTAAAAGCCGCAACGTAAAACGCAGTTAAAGCCGATGAAATAGACACGGCTTTTTACGGCGCACGTTATCCGATATATTAAGAACGGAGGCTGAATATTGCAGGAACAGCGTTACAGTCGGCAAAGGGAGGCAATCCTTGAAAATTTAAAAAACAGGTATGACCACCCGACTGCTATGGAGCTTTATCTCTCCGTAAGGGAGGATATTCCGAATTTAAGCCTCGGTACTCTCTACCGCAATCTTGCTTTTCTTCGTGACAGCGGCAAAATCATAAGCCTTACCCTCGGCGGGGAGGAGCATTTTGACGCTAATACAAATCAGCATTATCATTTCAAATGCACATCCTGCGGCAGATATTTCGATTTGCCCTCTGAGCCGCTTGACTCGTCCGTTACGGCACGTTGCTTGGGCGATTTTAAGGGCAGGGCAGAGGGTTACAGCCTAATCTTTTACGGCAAATGCGAAGAATGTTTAAAGCATTTGTCCGCGTCAAATAATAAAGATAATAATTAAATTCTTGGAGGAATTAAAAATGAAAAAATTTGTATGTCCCGTATGCGGTTATGTTTATGAAGGCGAAAATCCGCCTGAAAAGTGCCCTCAGTGCGGCGCTCCCGGTTCAACCTTCAAAGAGGTTAAAGAGGAGTCAAAATCTTGGGCTGCAGAGCACGTTGTAGGTATTGCTAAGGATGTTCCCGAGGATATCCTTGAGGGTCTTCGCGCTAACTTCACAGGCGAATGCTCCGAGGTCGGTATGTATCTTGCAATGGCAAGAGTAGCTCACAGAGAGGGCTATCCCGAAATCGGTCTTTACTGGGAAAAGGCTGCCTATGAAGAGGCAGAGCATGCCGCTAAATTTGCAGAGCTTCTCGGTGAGGTCGTCACAGACAGCACCAAAAAGAACCTTGAGATGAGAGCCGAAGCAGAGAACGGGGCTACACTCGGTAAGTTTGAACTTGCTAAGAGAGCTAAGGAAGAGGGCCTTGACGCTATTCACGATACCGTTCATGAGATGGCTCGTGACGAGGCGAGACACGGCAGAGCCTTTGAGGGCCTTCTCAAGAGATATTTCGGTTGATTTTTTAAGCTTTGCCAAATAAATATATTGTTAGGAAGTGTTCGCTTTGAAAAAATATGTATGCCCCTGTGGCTATGTTTACGATCCCGCAGTGGGAGATCCCGATAACGGCGTAGCTCCCGGAACCGCGTGGGAAGATGTTCCCGAGGACTGGGTTTGCCCCGTATGCGGTTTGGGTAAAGACTCCTTTACGGAAGAAGATTAATTTGGCAAAAGTCGGATTGCATTTTTAGTGCAGTCCGACTTTTCTTTTTGTATGCAGTTTAGCTAATGTCGAAATTTGTTGATTATTACGTCTTGAACACGGTTTTGCGCTGTGATAAAATATCTTCAGAGATTTGTAAACGGAGGAGACATATGGAGAGACGCGATAAGATAAATTATTATCTTGATTTGGCTGAGGCAGTGGCTCAGCGAAGCACTTGCCTGAGACGCCATTTCGGTGCGGTCATAGTAAAGGATGATGAGGTTATATCAACCGGTTACAGCGGCGCACCGAGGGGCAGAGAAAACTGTACTGATTTAAATTACTGTGTCCGTACAAGGCTTAATGTTCCGCGCGGCGAGAGATATGAGCTTTGCCGCAGTGTACACGCCGAGATGAATGCCGTTATAAGCGCGGCGAGAAATCAAATGCTCGGAAGCACGATGTATCTCGTCGGAATAGAATGCGATACCGGCGAATACGTAAAAGAGGCGAGCAGCTGCGCGCTTTGCAAACGAGTGATAATAAATTCCGGAATAGACCACGTTATTATCCGTGACACTCACGATGATTACCGCATAATCAATGTGAAAAAGTGGATTGACGATGACGAGACTTTAACGGGCAGCGTGGGATATTGATTACGTAATCAGTATATAAAAAAGACGTGAAGTGAGATTTTTCTCATTTCACGTCTTTTATTGTTGTGATTTTGCCGAAGCGTCAGTTGTCGGCGTTTATCGGAATTTCGCTGTTTGCTTCCGAGCTTTCGAGTGCTTTTTCCTCCTCGGTCATCTTGCGTACTCTTTCAAGGCGTCTCTCTTCAAGCTCTTTCATCATATCTTCCTTGAATTTGCCGTGAACGTTAAAGAATATAAGTATTATACCAAAGAGAAATCTTGCAATGGCAGGCATAAGGGCAAATACCGCAAAAAATCCCATGAGAACCTTCGGACTTGTGTCACGTATTACGTTACCAAGTGCGTCCTTGTGCGAGGTGTAGCCGACGAAGGTTATGACAAGACCCGAGAGAAGTCCGGTAACGGCATTGGCAAGCTTTGTAAAATAGTTTGATACCGTTGCTACAAGGCCCTCATTGCGTACACCGTATTTCCATTCGCTGTAATCGTAAACATCGCCCTGCAAAACCGCCTGGCAAACACGGATTATACAGTTCGGCAGACCGCATATTGTCAGCATTACGGTAAGGTAAACCATATTTGCGACTCCGCTGCCGCCGCTGTAATTCTTGTACCTTTCCGCACCGGAATAGCTTCCGAACGGAGCATAACCTATTATGAACATCAGCGTGTATGCTATGCCGCCGAAAATGCCGGCGCCGATTGCGGTGTTTCTGGCACCGAATTTATGTATAAGCTTCGGCGTAATCGGCGTTATTATGAAGTTGGGAATGCCCGTGAATACGCCGGCTATTGTGCCGTTTGCAAGGCTGCCCGTGTTGTGAAGCCAAAAGAAGCTTTCGGTAGAAGCTCCGACTGATTTGAATCCGTTGAAAAAGTTTGCGAGCATAAGTATAAACATAGGCTTGTTCTTGACCGCATTTTTAAACGAATCAAGAACGCTGATTTCCTGCATCTGCTCACGAGATGCGAGCGGGACTCTTTCTCTCATTGCAAAGAATCCGTATATTGCCGTGCCGCCGGCTATTACCATCATGGCTACGGCAAATCCGGAGTAGACGTCCTGCATACCGATGCTTTCCGAAATCTTCGGCATAAACGAAACAAATATCGGCACAAAAGACGGAATCCACGTTCCGAAAAGCTCAAAGAACTTTGAAGTCGCTATAAGGTTGTCTCTCTCACGAAGGCTCGGGGTGATATTGTAAAGAAGTATCTGCCAGGCATTGAAATATGACATACCTAAATTATATGCGAATATTGCAATTACCGCCCAAACTATTTTTGATGTGTTACCCGAGAGGAACTGCGGCGTTGTGAAAAGCATCAGCGTGGCAAGACCCCAAATCGGTACGGTGATTATCATGTACGGGCGAAGTCTGCCCCAACGAGTTCTTGTTCTGTCAATAATAAGACCCGAAAGAGAATCGTCAACGGCGTCGTATATTGATTCGATAAAGACTATAAGACCGTAGGCACGTCCCGAAATTCCGAGAAAGCTTATCATAAAGAACTGCCTGTATGCGTTTACAAACTGGTCAAGGTTCTTTTGACCGAAGGTCGTAAGCAAAAACGCTACGAGCTCGCTCGGACGGATATAACGTCTGTTTTGCTCGGAGGCTTTTTTGACCTCTTTTTCAAGCTCCTGCTCGGACGGATCAGCAACAGTTGTACTTGTGGCATTTTCTCCCAAAAAAATCACATCCCGGAAATTATTTGTAAAAAATAAAAATATTTTTATTATTTTAGCATAATGATTTCCTTAATTCAATAATTTTACGGTAATTTATTTTATATTTATCATATGGTGAACATTCATATGGCGAATATTGCCGCAAAGCACGCGAACTTTTTTACAAAAACCGGCAGTAATTGACTTTTTATGCGCACAATGCTAAAATTATTTAAATTGATTTCCAAGGAGGCTGTGTCATGCTCGAAACGGATACGGAAAAGAATTCATCATACGGCAGCAAGCCTGCTTTGCCGCGTGCGGGCGAGCAAAAAAAACGTGCCTGCGAGGAATTTCAATATGATTTTTCGAACGGCACAAAGCGAAGCGAGGCAAGACCCGAGGAAACATATTTTTACGGCGAAAATCAGCCGATGATGTTTGAAGAAGCTGTCAAAGCAAAGAACGGCGGCGGAAGCAAAAACGCAGAAAAGGGGCTTGCGGTGTTTTTGACCGTGGCGGCGGTGCTGCTTGCTTTGGTAAGTGCCTTTTCGATTTTAACCGGGTTCGGCATCATAAAAAATTATACAGGCCTTTTTGAGGAAACAACGACTGAAGCCGCGGCGGATACCGACAAAGGTTCAAATAACATATACAACTCCGGTGTTTTCGCAGAGACTTCGGAAAGCGAGACTTCATCCGGAGAGAGCATCACAACCGGCCAATGATGTTGTTTCACAATGCTTTTTATGCGAGCCGATAAAAAACCGCTCGCGGCAATGAAAGCTGCAAGCGGCACAAAAGCTTTTACGGCAAACGCTCTTTATGTGTAAAAGCTTCTGCATTAAATAATATGCTCCGAAATCGGCGATATATGCAATGAATTTTCCCGGTATATAAAAAAATTATAAAAAAGACTTGCTTTTTTACACCCAGTATGATAGAATGCTTTAGCATTCTGAAAACGAATTCAAATTTGAACGGAGGAAGAAAATGTCGGCTCTTGAAATAATTCTTGCTGTATTACTTATATTATCATCTGTTATACTGACCGTTGTTATCCTTATGCAGGAGAGTCGCCAGGCAGGCCTTTCCGGTGCAATCGCCGGCGGTGCCGATACCTTCTTCGGTAAGAATAAAGGCAGAACCATGGAGGCTAAGCTCAGCAGATTCACGAAATACTTCGGTTTATTCTTTTTTGTGCTTGCACTCGGTGCCACACTTCTGCTTCTCTTTTTCTAAAATATAAAAGCGGTAAAACGCTTTTTATATGAGCCATTAGCTCAGTTGGCAGAGCACTTGACTTTTAATCAAGGTGTCCGGAGTTCGAATCTCCGATGGCTCACCATTCATAGAACCCTTAAAAAGCTTGATGTTATAAGCTTTTTAGGGGTTTTATGTTTTGCCTTTTTATGAAAATGCAAAGTGCCGAAATAGGAAAAAAAGTCCGTAAAAATGCTCAAAAAGTCCGTACGTAATTAATGGGGGAGAGCAATCGAACTACCACTTAAATTATAGCTGTCTGCTCCTCTTCCTCCAAAATTCTGAATATTTATTTGTAACAATTTAACTTTCTCCTAACAAAGCAAAAAGGCATTGCATTTCTGCAATGTCCTTTAACCTGATTCTTTTTAGTGAATTACTTCTACCCCGTACTTTCTATCGAGTTCTTCCATTTCCTCTTGAGTTTTACAAGCACGGTATTCAGCCGCTATACGCAACTCTTCTTCAACCTCTGCATCAATTTGAGCTTTGTATTCGGGATTGTTATCGTATCTTTCATCAATTTCTTTTTCAATCTTTTCCATTTCGGCTGAAACAATAGCAGTAATATCATCTTTTTGAGTTTCAAATTCTTCATCGGTTAAGAATTTTTCTTGAGCCTTATTCATTAAAACTCTCCTTTCTGCAAATATATTATAATCTATTCATTTACACTTTTCAATCTCTCGGTAACCTTGTTTTCGTAGTAATACACAGGAATGTCCTTATAATCGTACTCAACCTCTCCGCCATATACTAAAATTGCATACGGTTTTATGCGCTTTATCATTTCATCCATACCGCTTCGCTGTTTGATTAACGGGTTTTATCCCGTGATTTTATATTTAACAGCTAAAAAGCTGAAAAACAGCATTAAAAAAGCACCTTGCATTTCTGCAAAGTGCTTGATGTATTTAATTGTTAAAATTTACGACCTATCTTTTTTAAGTATTCAATAAATTCTTCGTGATCCTTTTCATACTCTTTTGGATTGGGCTCTGTATATCCTATTGTTTCAGGCAATGAAGTATCATTCCACCTTGGGTGTGAATATGGTTTGGATTTATCGTTATTTTTTATCATTTTGCTCCGATGTTTTTTCAACGTATTCGTCAAAGGTAATCGCTTCATCAAAGAAGTGACCGGGCGTTACGTCGATTATACGGTCGGCAACCGTCTCCACAAACTGATGGTCATGCGATGTGAAAAGTATTGTTTCGGGATATTTGATAAGACCGTCGTTTAATGAGGCGATGGATTCAAGGTCGAGGTGGTTTGTCGGCTCGTCAAGCAAAAGTACATTTGCGCCAGAGAGCATCATTTTGCAGAGCATACATCTTACACGCTCTCCGCCGGAGAGCACGTTTGCCTTTTTGGTGGCTTCTTCTCCCGAGAACATCATTCTGCCGAGCCAGCTCCTTATATCGGCTTCAAAAACAAGATTAGAGTAGTTCCTTACCCAATCTATAAGAGAGTCTTCACAGCCGTCGAAATAAGCGGAGTTGTCCGTCGGCAAATAACTGCGTGATGTGGTTACACCCCACTTGAATGTGCCTTCGTCCGGCTCGATTTCTTCCATGAGAATTTTGAATAGTGTTGTTTTTGCAAGAGGGTCACTGCCGACAAAAGCAACTTTTTGTCTCGGCAGTATGGTAAAGCTTACGTTGTCGAGGACTTTTCTGTCACCTATCGTCTTTGAGATTCCCGTTACGGTCAGCACCTCGTTGCCTACTTTGCGGTCGGGCTTGAAGTCAACATACGGAAAACGTCTTGACGATACGGGAATATCCTCAACCTTTATGCTGTCAAGAAGCTTTTTGCGGCTTGTGGCCTGTTTCGATTTTGATGCATTTGCGCTGAAACGGGATATGAAGTCCTGAAGCTCCTTGATTTTTGCCTCAGCCTTTTTGTTTTGCTCGCGCATCTGACGCTGAGCCATTTGTGTGTATTCATACCAGAAATCATAATTTCCCACATACATGGTGACTTTCTTATAGTCAATATCTACCGTGTGGGTGCAAACCTTGTTTAAAAAGTGACGGTCGTGCGATACAACTATGACGGTGGAATCAAGGTCGATAAGAAATTCCTCAAGCCAAGCTATGGCTTCAAGGTCGAGGTGGTTTGTCGGCTCGTCCATAAGAAGTATGTCGGGGTTGCCGAAAAGAGCCTGCGCAAGCAGAACCTTAACCTTTTGGTCGCCCGTAAGCTCGCTCATTTTGAGATAGTGGAGGTCGTTTGTTATGCCGAGGCCGTTGAGCAGTATTTCGGCGTCGCTCTCGGCACTCCAACCATCCATCTCGGCGAATTGCTCTTCGAGCTCGCACAGTCTCATACCGTCCTCGTCTGTCATCTCTGCCTTGTTATATAAGACCTCTTTTTCGTCCATTATTTCGCAGAGCTTGGGGTTGCCAAGCAAAACGGTGCGTATAACATCGTATTCGTCATAAGCGAAGTGATCCTGCCTGAGAACCGAAAGACGCTCGCCGGGTGTGCGGATAATCTCACCCTTTGTAGGCTCTATTTCGCCCGAAAGAATTTTTAAAAATGTGGATTTTCCGGCGCCGTTCGCACCGATAAGACCGTAGCAGTTGCCGCTTGTGAACTTCACGTCCGCGTGCTCAAAAAGCGTCCTGCCGCCGTATTGTAAACCTACGTTTACCGCTTCTAACATCTTTTGCTTCACCTCATATATTTACTCACAAAAAACCGCCTTAGCGTCACACAAAACAGCGCAAGACGGTTTTTAATTTAAATTTTACTGCTTGTTTTCTTGCTCGCAGACATTTGCTTCTGCGTTTTCGGGTTCGCCTATAAGCTCGGGAGACTCGTCCGCGGTGAAAAACTCGTAGCTGTCGCTGTGGTGGAATGCCTCTGTGCTGTCGTCGGCTTTAAAGAATACCGTAAGCGTCTGGAAGATAAGCTTAATATCCTGCCATATGCTGTATTTCTCGATGTACATAAGGTCGAGCACGAGCTTGTCCTTAGGCGAAGTGTTGTATTTGCCGGCGATCTGTGCAAGACCCGTAAGACCTGCCTTGACGCGCAAACGGTAGCTGAATTCCGGCAGCGCCTGTGTGTATTCGTCTACATTTTCTATCATTTCCGGACGTGGGCCGACAACGCTCATTTCACCCTTGAAAATGTTGATTATCTGCGGCAGCTCATCTATGCGGAATTTGCGCAGAATTTTGCCGACCTTTGTAATTCTGTCGTCGTCCTTGGTTACGGATTTGTTTATTGAGTTCTTTTCTTTCATCGTGCGGAATTTGTAGACCTTGAAAATCTTTCCGTCCTTTGTGGCACGTTTCTGCTTGAAGAATACCGAACCGCCGTCCTCAGCCTTTATGGCTATTGCGCAGGCGAGCATTATGGGGCTTGTAATAATTAAACCCACGGTAGATACAAAAAGGTCCATGGCACGTTTCATTATGCGCTGTTCAACCGTAAGCCCTTTAACGGTTGAAGCTATCATCGGCTTGTCGTCAAGCATTGCGTTTCTGCCGCGAAGCGAAACAACGTCGCACATCTCAAAATTATAGTAGATGTTTTTGTTGTTTGCGTAGCAGTATTCGACAATCGTTGTGCGTGAGGCTGCCGGTACGTCATATACAAATACCGTGTCACAGCGGTTTATGATGTCAAACAAATCCGGATTTGTGAAAAGTATTGCGTCCGTTATTAAATACTGCTTTTTATACTTCTTGATTTTTGGGACGATGTTGTTTAACGAATACTTTGAAGTCGTTATAACACAGCATTTTTCGGGAGAGTTTATTGAAAAGTATACGAAATTTCCGAAGTATGCGAAAAATATGATAACGAGTATCTGAATGAACATAACAAGCAGTAAAAGCAGGGGGTGCTCATACTGGAATTTTTGGTTATTTGCCGCATTTGTGTTCATTATGCAAAGCTGCAAATGAGTTACAATATCGGTAAATACGGTAGAGAGCGTCATAGAGTAGATTATAGGCTTGCTCTTTGTTATTCCCACGGAATATCCGCCGTATATTGACATAAGTGCCGAGCCGAGAATGACAAACGTAAGCATGGTTACCGCGGCGGTTCTCGAAAGGCGCAGCAGCCATTCGTTTTCAATACCGAAAATAACAAAAAAAGTGGCAAACAAAATAAAGAACAGCAGTACCTTTAAGAGAAGCATAACCGTTCTTTGGGTTTTCTGTAAAAACTTCATTATATTTACTCCCTGTCGGAAACATATTTTTTTACACAGATATATGCGATATTTTACGCTTTTTATTGTCTTTTGTCAACTTGCAACATAGTTTTTCGGGCTTGACGCGCTTAAACTTCACTCTTTATTTTGTCGCTGCGGTGTTATATAATACAATTAACTCGGTAAGCTTAACGCGGATACGTTAAATATAACGATTTGGAGAAAAGAAAATGGTTGAAAAAACAGAGTACAAGATTTATACGGAACGCGAGTGCAAAGAGGAGCCGTACCGCAAAAAAGTACAGCTTTTCGGATATGTTGTCGGAGAAAATGCGCCCGTGGTGCTCATATGCCCCGGCGGTGCGTATAAATTCATCTCGGATTTTAACGAGGGAGAGCCGTTTGCGCGCGAATTTAACAAAAGGGGAATAAATGCCTTTGTGCTTTTTTACAGCGTGGGCTACAACGCGAGGTATCCGCGCCCCGTTAAAGATGTGGCAAGAAGTATGCAGTTCATAAAGGCAAACGCCGAAAGGCTCTGTGTTGACGGAAACAATATTTCTCTTATGGGCAGCTCTGCGGGCGGACATCTTTGCGCTTTCTTCTCTTCACAATGCGAAAGATACGAAACCGAATACTGCGGCAAGGAATACTCTTTAACCCCCAAAACCCTTATGCTCTGCTATCCGCTCATAACCATGGGCGAAAAAACTCATAAGGTATCGCGCAGGAATTTTCTCGGATTGTTTCCCGGCAAGACCGAGATTAATGCTTCAAGCGTTGAAAAGCTTGCAAACGGGAGCTTTCCGCCGACGTTTGTCTGGGCGTGCGAGGACGACGGTACGGTCGATTACAATAACAGCGTAATGCTGTGCGACGCGCTTCGCAAAAACGGTGTACCGCATGAATTTAAACTCTTTAAAACCGGCGGACACGGCATAGGTCTTGCAAACGGCAAAGAACCGGAGGGATGGTTTGACAGTTGCTTTGAATTCTACAAAAAGCATATTTAATGTATATTTTCCACTAAATTGTATATTTAAATGGCGAAATAAATGTGGTAAAATAACTATAATGAGAATTTGAAAGGGGTTGTACTTATGAAACATTTACCCGCATATCCGCTTGTGACGGTAGATCCGTATATCAGTATTTGGAGCATGAAGCACAAAAAGCTGTATAAGGATAATACGAGAATGTGGGCAGGGTATCAGAAGTGCCTCCACGGCCTTATGATGATAGATGATAAGCCGTATCGTTTTATGGGCGAAAACGGAGTACATCATATGCACCAAAAGGTGCTTAAGGTCACTCCGCTTTGCACTACATATGTGTTTGAAAAGCACGACGTTCAGCTCAAGGTCGATTTTTGGACTCCGGCTTTTCCCGATGACCTTTTGCTTTTGTCTTTGCCGTGCGCCTTTATAGATTATGAGGTTACGATTCTTGACAAAAGACCGCATTCCGTTTCGATATCGCTTCTTGTGGACGAGAACTTTTGCTATGACAGCGAAAAGGGAAAGGAAATTATCGGCGATGCGGTTAAGACAGACAGCTCATACTACGCATATATGAGGCAAAATGAGCAGAACGTTCTTGAGTATTCGGGTGATTTCAATGCCGTAAACTGGGGAACGGTTTATGTTACGGGAGGCTTTGTCTCATTTGGCAAACCCACAATTAAGCGCAATAAGCGTGACGGCTTTGTAAACTACATTCACAGCGAGCATAAGGCATATGAGCCTGTAAGCGACAAATTCTGTGCGCACGACACATTGTTTTTTGACGATGGCTTCAGCATAGAATATATGGGCAAAAAGCTCCGAGGATATTGGACCGAGAAATTTCCCGACGCCGTTTCGGCACTCAAATACTGCGACGAAAAACACGACGAATTGAGGAAACAGGTTTCTTTGCGAAATACGCGGATTTTGCGCGACGGTCAGCGTTTCGGCGATGATTACTGTATGCTTTTGTCGGCCGCGTACAGAGAGGTCATAGCGTCTCACAAGCTTGTAAAGACCGATGACGGAAAGCTTTTGTATATTTCCAAAAACTGCACCGCCGGCGGATTTGCCGCCGAGACCGATGTAACGTATGCATCGTCGCCGCTTTTCCTTTTGTATAATCCGAGTCTTGTGTTTGCCGAGCTTAACGGTATATGTGATTTTGCGCGTTCTGCCGCGTGGAAATTTGATTTTGCGCCGCACGATATAGGCACATATCCCATAGCTGACGGGCAGACATACGGTCTTAAAGCCGACTTTGACGGCGACAAGGCTAAGGTATATTCGACCTCGGACAACATATATGACGAAGAGGAGCAGATGCCTGTCGAAACAAGCGGCGATGTACTTATACTCGCTTATGCTGCGACGGTTCTTTCCGGCGACAGGAGCTTTATTGCCGAAAATAAAGCTTTGCTTTTAAAGTGGGGAGATTATCTTGCCGAAACGGGCAATGATATAGCTAACCAAAAGAATGCCGACGACTATGCAAAGGCGATATCGGGCAGCGTAAATCTTGCCGTTAAATCCTGCATAGCACTGCGCTGCTGCGGAGAAATATGCAAAATGCTTGATTCTGACGGAGAAAAATATCTTAAAGCCGCCTCTGAGAACGCGGCAGATATTCTCAAAAGAGACGAGGGCAGGGAGTGCCTTTCGTTTACTCTGTTAAAGAAGGAGAGCTGGAGCCTTAAATATAATCTTGTGTGGAATTATATATTCGGGTTTGATTTGTTCCCGCTCAAAACGGCCAAAAATGAAATTGCACGATATATCAAAATTAAAAACGAATACGGCCTGCCGCTCGGGCCGCGCAGAGACTATGCGCGTACCGATTGGACGATGTGGGCGTGCGCCCTTGACGATACCGGATTTATGACCCAAAAGCTGTCGGTGGATATAATGCGTATGCTTGACCATACCGAAGATAAATATCCGTTTACGGATTGGTATGATACAAAGAGCGCAAAGTCAAAGGGAAGATATCACCGACCTGTTCAGGGCGGACTTTGGATGCCTGTACTCGCGAAAAAGTGGAATGAAATTTTGCCGTGAGATAAAATGCCCGTGCGTTGCCGACAGCGATATATAATAAGCAATAACAAATAAACGGCCGCCCTCGGAAATGCTTCCGAGGGCGGCTTTCTCTGTTTTGCTTGATTTTAGACTTCGTATGTGCTTTCATATTTTTCGTAAAGCCATTTTATGCAGTTTGTAAGACCGTCCGGCGTCAACGGGAAATCCTCTTTTTTATCGGTAACGGTGCATTTTTCGTAGCAGAGATCCTCGTGCCATACCTCACCGACTATGTTCTCGTCGGTGTGCGATATTCTGTATCTGAATTTGCTGCCGCTGCTTCCGAAATAATCATTTCCGCTTGTGAAAAAGTTTATTGCGGGGACGTCAAATATTTCATCGGCTTTGCCCAAATCCCTTTTCATATGTTATATACCTCTCTTTTGATGTGTTATTACTGTTTTGATTATAATATTAACGACGAAATTAAGCAAGAAATTTATCAGTTAGCACTCTAAGTAGTAGAGTGCTAATAGTTTACAGTTTGTTCATATTTGTATAACAAACGGATAACATTACAGGGTATAATGATAATTGTAAACAGAAAGAGAGAGCGAGAGGCCGAGAGGCCGACGGAATCTCTTTTTAGCTTGCGGCTCGCAAGTCACCTGACCGAGCGAGCAAAAAATAAATCGGGCAGCATAATTCAACTTATATCGGAGGAATTTATATGTTTGATTTAAGACCCTATAACCGTAAAAACAATGTTACATCCTATAATCCGTTCCGCGAAATGGACAGCTTCTTTGATGACCCGTTCAGATTCTTCGACGGTAAGGCGCTTGCCGAATTCAATACCGACATTATTGAGAGCGGCAACAATTATATCCTTGAAGCAGATCTTCCCGGATTTGAAAAGGGTGACATTAAGCTTGATGTCAAGGACGATATCCTCACCATCAAGGCAGAACGTCACACCGAAACCGAGAAAAAGGACAAGGACAGCAGGAGTATCTGCTGCGAGCGTTCCTACGGCTCATATTCAAGACAGTTTGACGTTTCCGGTATTGATACCGATAAGATTTCGGCTAAATACGAAAACGGTGTCCTGAAGCTCACAATGCCTAAGAAGGAAGCTCCGAAAGAGACTTCAAAGCATCTTGAGATTGAATAATCAAAAGATAACGCGACCCGGAGAGCGACAGCTCCCCGGGTCTTTTTTTGCTCTTAATGCTTATAACGGGCAATCCATATCTATATGCGGAATGTGTATATCGAGATATTCATTCCCGTATGCCCTGAATCCGTATTTTTCGTAAAACGGAACGGCATATACTTGTGCGCTGACGTATATCTTTTTTGCGCCAAGAGCCTTAGACCTCTTTTTAAGCTCTTTTATAAGTTCTGCGCCGAGATGCTGACCGCGGTATTCCTTTAATACCGCAAGTCTGCCTATCTTTGCCGTCTGCTCGTCCGTCATAAAAACGCGCGCCGTTGCGGCAGGTGTGCCGTCAACCGTTAAAAGCAGATGATCGCATGTTTTGTCATGGTCGTCGAATTCGACGGAAATAGGGTATTTCTGCTCATTCACAAATACCTTTTTTCTGATTTCATCGCCGTCAGGGCAGGCTGTGCCGCCTAAAAACCAAGTGCTTTTTATCATAGCTTAAAAATAACCTTAACCTTTCCGGCTCTCTCGGGAGCTTATCTTGTTATCGGCTTCATGGCAAAGCGGAATTCGATCGTGTCGTCTAATACAAATCTGTATTTCATAAGCGTGTCCTGACCGCAGCTCGCCGTGCCTGTTCCGCGAACAAAACCGTCAATTGAAACAAACGTGGTGTCCTCGTGTATTACGTCCTCGCGGTGACGTGCCGCGCAAAGGATTTTTTGTGTGTAATCATGTGCCGAGAAGCTGAATTTCGGAGCACCGAGGAACGCTAAGCCTTTTCCGTTACCGTCGGTAAATTCCGCAAATCTTACGGCTCCGTGGTTGCCGTTATCCTGAGGCTTGATATAGTCAACGTGCATTTCTTTAACGGTTGTTTTATATAAGCCTATCGGGGATTGACCGTTAAAATCACAGAGGTTTTCATATGGCCCTCTGCCGAGGTATTTCACGTTTGAAAATTCCTTCGGGAGCTCCGCTGTAAGGCCGAATCTCGGCAACTCTTTCCAGCCGTATCTCTTCTTCGCGAGAGAGGAACGAACTTTAACCGTGCCGTCGGAAAATACGGTGTACTCTATAAAGCTCTTGTAGTAGAGCCTTTTACCGTCAGTCATATCGTAATAAGCGGTTATTTTTACCTCTTTTTCCTCGCTCTCGGCTCTCATTCCCTTGTAGACCGCTTTGACCTTAGCAAGCTTTTCGCGATTCCACTTCGGTGTGGGATTTACCTCTTCGTTGTCTGACGGAGCACGGTAAATATTCGGTAAGAAGCCTGAGATGCCGCTCAACGGAGTTTTGCTGATAAGCTCTGTGCTGTCTGCCGTATATGAGAGAATTTCTCCGGTGGAACGTGAGAATTCGATTTTTCCGTTATCAAATTCCGCCGAGTAACCTGAGTCGCTCTCCGTGAGAAGAACTTTTTTATCGCCTGTTTCGATTGAGGCAGGAGCGTCACAGAGTACGTGCTGCTCTCTTGATATTTCGGCTCCGTTCTTGTCTTCGTAAAATATGTTGAGCGTTACAAGGCGGTCGCTCGGTATTCGGCCGAGCGGCAGCGTTACTTCCGCGGTAGCAGACGGGGCTATTACCTTGTCGATAACGCCGTCCTTTACCTTTTCGCAGTCGAAACAAAGCTCCCATTTTACGGTAAGAACATCTGTGCTTAAAAATCTGTATGTGTTTGTAAGAAGAAGTGTGTTGCCGCCCGATACCACTGACCTTACGGGTCTGTATGCGTGCTTCATTTCAAGCGCGCCGGTATGGAGCGTGCGGTCGGGGAATACAAGACCGTCTACGCAGAAATTTTTGTCGTGCATTTCCTCGCCGTGGTCGCCGCCGTAGGTGTATTCGTACTTGTACTTTTTATCATCCTTGCCATGGTATACCGCGTGGTCGCACCATTCCCATATACAGCCGCCCATAAGCTTGTCGCTTGAATAAAAGACGTCCCAATATTCTTCGAGCGCGCCGGGGCCTACGCCCATGGCATGGCAGTATTCACAAAGGAAAAACGGCTTTTCAAAGTACTTCTTGCCTCTTGTGCCCTTTGCGGTTTTTATAACGTTTTCTATGTCGGTGTACATTTCCGATATTACGTCATACCCGACTCTCTTTGTGCGGATAGCGCCCTCATAGTGTACGGGTATTTCCGGACATACAGATTTCAAAAATTCATAGCATTTGTCCTGGCATTTGTATCCGCCGGATTCATTGCCGAGAGACCACATCGTGATTGACGGGTGGTTTCTGTCTCTGAAATACATACGGCTCACTCTGTCAACGTATCTCGGTGCCCAAGAGCGGTCGTTGCTGATGAAATTGGGCTTATAGAGGTTGTATTTGCCGAGACTTCCGCAGCCGTGTGTCTCGATGTCGGCCTCGTCTATTATGTAAAATCCCATAATGTCCGCAAGCGTAATGAGCATCGGGTCAGGCGGATAGTGCGACGTTCTTATCGAGTTTACGTTAAGCTCTTTCATAAGAACAAGGTCTTTTTTTATGTCCGCGGCACTCATCACGTAGCCGGTTTTTGCATTGCTGTCGTGATGGTTTACACCCTTGAATTTTATTTTTTCGCAGTTGAATTTAAATACGTCGCCGAGAATTTCTATATGCTTGAAGCCGGTATAATTTCTTACGGTACATAGTGTATCGTCACCGTCCTTAAGCGTTAAATAAAGCTCGTAAACATTCGGCGTTTCCGCAGTCCATTCCTTTACGTCGAGTGCCGAGAAGGAAAATTTGACGCAGACGTCGGCATCCTTTTCATCGGAGCATATCTTTTTTCTGCCTGAGAAAAGCTCTGCCGAAACTTTTTTTCCTGCGGCTTCGCCCTCAAGGAATACGTCTATATCGAGGTCGTATTCTCTTCCGCCGTTTAAGCGTGTTTTAACCTCGTAATCGTTTATATATGCTTTGTCATATGTGTAAAGCAGAACGTCGCGGAAAATTCCGTTTTCTCTGAACATATCCTGACATTCGAGATATGTCCCCGTGGACCAACGGTAAACAACGCAGAGTAGTTCGTTTTCACCGGAAATCAGCATATTTGAAATGTCAAATTCCGCACTATTGTGTGAGCCCTCGCCGTAGCCGCAAAACTCACCGTTTACATACAGCTCAAGGCACGCGCTGAAGCCTAAAAATGAAATGATATGAGATTTGGATGCGTCGTCAACGGTTATCTTTTTTCTGTATACGCCTACGGCAACCTCTTTCGGAAGCTCCGGCGGAAAAAGATGAAATTCGTATCTTGTATTTAAATATACAGGCTCTCTGTACCCGGTTCTCTGCCAGGTGGACGGAACCTGTATTTTATCAAAACGGATACGCTCCGTGTCCATTTCATACGGTAAAACATTCTGCGTTTCGTAATATTTAAAATCCCATTCTCCCGAGAGGACCGTAACCATATCGCTCTTATAGCGTTCGGTCAGACAATCGGTCTTTTTGAGACGCGAAAGCTCTCTGAAGGGAATCGAGTAAGCTCTTCCGGGCAGTCTGTTTATGTTCAGTGCCGAAAAATCTCTGTAATTATCTCTGTTTAGCTTGTATATCACAAAATTTTCCCCTTTCTGCAATCTGTAAACAGTTTAACACAGAATTAAATCATTTACAATTAAATTGCGATATATTATACTTTTTAAGGTAAAAGTATCAAGCGCTTTTTTATGCAGTTTGCGTAAAAATAAGCCGAAAGGACGCAGGTGGATTTTATGGAGCTTTCTAAGGTACAGTGGAACGGCAGGGCATATGCGGAATTCAGAGATTATCTATTGTCGTTTTCGGATGAAAAATACAGAGCTTTTCACAGCGGGCTCTGCAAGACATCGAAATATCCGATAATCGGAGTAAGGCTCCCGATAATGCAAAAGATTTCCTCCGAAATAGTAAAGGGCAAGCCGCTTTATTTTCTTATGGCGGCCTCTGTGCAGTCGTATGAAGAGATTATGATAAGAGGACTTGTCACGGCCAAGCTCAAAATGCCGTTAGCCGAAAAATTCGTATATATAGAGGAGTTTTTGCCGTATATTGATAATTGGGCGGTATGTGATTCGTTTTGCACGGCGCTGAAGCCTAAGAAGAACGAGCTTTATATGCTTTTTGAATTCTGTAAGGAGCACGCTTTTTCACAGAATACGTATGAGACTCGTACAGCTGTTGTTTTGATGATGCGCTATCTTTTAACGGACGAATTCGGAGAGGATGTTATTTCGATTTTGGAAAATATCGATTGTACAGAATACTATGTCGGTATGGCGGTTGCATGGGCTCTTTCGGAGAGCTTTATAAAATTCCGAGAGAGAACGCTTGAAGTATTTTCATCGGGGAATGTAGACGCCGCAACTCAAAACAGGGCGATACAAAAAATCAGAGATTCATACCGTGTGTCCGACAGCGATAAAGCATTTGTAAACAGCTTGAAAAGGTAAAAAACAATATACGGGTTTCGGTAAAATTTGTATAAACTCTCAATTTTTCATTGCCGCTATTGAAGAAGAATACAAAAAAGATTATAATGTTTACGAAACGGAAGCATACCGTTACTGTAAAAAATAAAGGAATGGTAATTTATGAAGGCACGCAATCTTATTGACCTTGAGGACATCAGCCTTGAGGATATTGACGAGATAATTCACCTTGCCGGTATGATAAAGGCAAATCCGTCGATTTTTACCGACGCCTGCCACGGCAAAATAATGGCGACGCTTTTTTATGAGCCGTCAACAAGAACTCAGATGTCGTTTAAAACCGCCATGCTTCGTCTCGGCGGTGAGGTTATAGGGTTTGACAATCCGTCTAATGCGTCCGTGTCAAAGGGCGAGAGCTTGAAGGATACCGTAAGGGTGGTCAGCAATTATGCCGACGTTTTGGTTATGCGTAATCCCATAGAGGGCTCCGCTTATGCGGCATCGCTCTATTCCAAAAGTCCCGTTATAAACGCAGGTGACGGCGGCCATCTCCATCCCACTCAGACCTTGACCGACCTTGTGACCTTGTCGCACGAAAAGGGGAGGCTTTCCGACCTCACCATAGGCCTTTGCGGCGATATGAAAAACGGCAGAACCGTACATTCGCTCGTTAAAGCTCTGTCTAAATATAAAAACAATAAATTTGTTATGATTTCCACTCCCGAGCTCCAAATGCCGGAATATATAATTGATATTCTTAAAAAGAGCGGATGCGAATACAGCTTTTCTTCAAGTCTTGAAGAAGCAATTTCTTCGCTTGACGTTCTCTATATGACTCGTATTCAGCAGGAGCGTTTTAAATCCGAAGAGGAGTATGAGCGCCAAAAGGGCGTTTATGTGCTTGATGAGGAAAAAATGAAGCTTGCAAAAAAAGACCTTGTTGTGCTTCATCCGCTCCCGAGAGTCGATGAGATTACCGTAGGAGTTGATGATGACAGCCGCGCCAAGTATTTCGAGCAGACCGAATACGGTATGTATGCGAGAATGGCTCTTATTATACTTATGCTTGAAAACCGCGGGGGCAACGTCCCCGAAAAGACATACAGCACCCATGATAAGCAGTGCAAAAATCCGAGATGCGTCACAAACAGCGAGAGCTATGTACCGCACCTCTTCTACGAAAACGGAGGAAAGCTTGTCTGCAAATACTGCGACAGCGAGACGGAAGAATGAAAATACTTATCCTCTTCGGTTCGCCGAAGACAAACGGCAGCACCGCAAAGCTTACCGGTGCTTTTATGAAGGGCATAAGAAAAAGCGATGATGTTGAAATAGTCCATCTTTTTTCATTGCAACCGACCCCGTGCAATGCTTGCGGATATTGTAAGGCGGCAAACGGTTGCTCTAAAAAAGACCTTGAAAAGTTTATGGCAAAGCTCGAAGACGCCGATGCGGTAATTGTTGCAACTCCGGTTTACAATCTGTCTTTTCCTGCACCTATGAAAGCCCTGTTTGACCGCTTTCAGCGTTATTACGAGGCGCATTTCAGAAGAAAAATTGCGCAACCTATAACGAAGCACAAAAAAGCATTACTTTTGGTAACCGCCGGAGATGACGAGGACGACGGATACAACATAATAGAAAAGCAGGTTAAGCTGTCTTTTTCTGTTATGAATACCGAGCTTGTCGGCGGCGTACTTGCCAAAGATACCGATAACGGCGGTGTCAAAGAGGATGATTTGCGCCGTGCTTTTGAGCTTTCAAAAATAATATACGGTTAAAAAAGTGCCGCTTTTCGGCGCTTGTGAAAGGAAGATGAAATATGTCCGTGACAAAAATAACACTTCAGAACTATGCTGACGAGGTATCGCGCAGCGAAAAACCCGTTCTTATAGATTTCTATGCCGATTGGTGCGGTCCGTGCAAAATGACCGCTCCCGAGCTTGAGGCGTTTTCGCAGGAATACGACGACGTCAAAGTGTGTAAAATAAATGTGGACGAGTCCGCAGATCTTGCCGCGATGTACGGTATTATGTCTATACCGACGATGATTTTAGTGAAGAACGGCAAGGAGGCAGACCGCCACGTGGGTGGCTGCGAAAAGGCTGATATCAGAGCATTTTGCGATAAAAATATGTAGGTTGTAATTTTTATCGATATATGCTATGATAAAAATCAATAAATGCGGTTTCTGACGTCGAAATCTGTTTTGAGACGAAAGATACGGTGAATAAGTAAAACTGCTGTGTGTTTGCACGGCATACTTAGGCTGTATCTTTAAAGATACAGCCTTTTTATTTTGATTACAGGTGATAATAATATGGAATCAAGAGTAGCCCTTATAGGGATAATAGTAGAAAATGAGGACGCTGTGGAAAAACTCAACTGTGTTTTACACGAATACGGAAGATACATTGTCGGCAGAATGGGTATTCCTTACAGAGAGAAAAAAATAAATATTATAAGTATAGCGGTGGATGCTCCTCAGGATATAATAAGCGCAATGTCAGGTAAAATCGGAAAACTCGACGGCGTAAGTGCCAAAACCGCGTACTCAAATGTGGTAACAGAGATATGACAGGAAGAAAAGATTGTAAAGGCTTGGAGCTTTCCACGCTTTCGAAGGTCCTGCTTTTAATACTGCCGCTTGTTGTCGCTGTTTTGGCGCTTTGTATAGGCAGACTCGGTATTTCTCCCGCCGAGGTGATAAGATCAATATTCGGTAAAATAACTGGAAATGCTGATTTGGAATCTAAAAACGAGCTTGTTTTATGGAATATAAGAATGCCGCGAATAATCCTTGCAGCCCTTGTGGGAGCGGGACTTTCGGTTTCGGGCTGTACATTTCAAAGTCTTTTTTCCAATCCTCTTGCCACGCCCGATACAGTCGGAGTTTCAAGCGGAACCTGCTTCGGAGCGGCTGTTGCGATTTTTTTCGGGGCTGATTTTATTGTCACTCAGGCAGTTGCTTTTTTGTTTGGAATTATTGCCGTGTTGCTGACTTATCTCGCAGGTAGCGGTAAAGGCAAATCACTTAACAGCGTGGTTTTGGCAGGAATTATGATAGGCTCGCTTTTTTCGGCACTTGTCTCGTTTATAAAATCGGTGGCGGACGTAAATTCCGTGCTTCCGGTAATAACCTTTTGGCTTATGGGCAGCTTTGCGGGCGCAGGCTATCGCTCGCTTATGCTCGGTGCACCGGTAATGCTTGTCGGAATGGCTGTTTTGTATGTTATAAGATGGCGGCTTAATATTTTAACTCTTCCCGATGATGAGGCAAAGGCGACCGGCACGGATATTAAGGCTCTGCGTGCCGTTTCGGTAATATGTGCAACGGCAATTACCGCCTCGTGCGTTTCAATGTGCGGTCAGGTGGGTTGGGTAGGGCTTCTGGTGCCGCATATGTGCCGTATGAAATTCGGAAACAATCATGTGTCGCTGTTGCCTGCCTGTATCAGCATGGGTATGACCTTTATGATAATTGTCGATACCGTTGCGCGAAGTGCCACAGCCGCCGAGATTCCCATCTCTGTGCTGACCGCAGTTATAGGCGCACCGTTCTTTATAATTCTTATGCGAAAAACAGGGGGGTGGCAGCTGTGACCCTTACTGTTGAAAACGGTTATTTTTCATATGACGGCAGGCACACGGTACTGTCCGACATAGGCTTTTGCGCGTCACCGGGAGAGATAGTGGCGATTCTCGGAAAAAACGGCTCGGGCAAAACAACGCTTCTCAAGTGCAGCGTGGGCTTGCTCAAATGGAGCGGTGGACATAGCTTCCTTGACGGCAGAGATGTTTTGCATATAAAAAGCAGGGAGCTTTGGAGCAAAATATCATACGTGCCGCAGGCAAAATCCTCATTCGGCGGCTATACCGTGCTTGACAGCGTTTTGCTTGGCTTCGGGAGCAGCATCGGGATTTTCGGAAAGCCGCAAAAAAGCGATGTGGAAAAAGCACTTTCCGTTTTAAGAAGACTGAATATAGAAAATCTCGCCTATAAAAAATGCTCGGATTTATCCGGCGGCGAAAAGCAGATGGTCTTGATAGCGAGAGCAATAGCGTGCGACCCCGAAATTTTGATTTTGGACGAGCCGGAGTCGAACCTCGATTTTAAAAATCAGATAACGGTTCTTGACGTTTTGTCAAAGCTTCGCGACAGCGGGATTTGTTGTATATTCAATACTCATTTTCCCGATCACGCGATGAGAATAGCGGATAGGGCATTGCTTCTCGGAGATGACGGAAGATGTATATGCGGCAAGACAAACGATATAGTGACAGAGGAAAATATACAAAAGACCTTCGGTGTAAATGTTAAAATAGCCGAGGTCTCGTCGGGCGGAAGAACCGTTAAAACGATAGTGCCCGTAAGTGCGGCCGACGGTTTTGAAAAAAATCCGAAATAAATGCGAAAAGCATTTTTAATATAATTAAGAAAGAGGTAATGTAAATGAAAAAAGCAAAAAGAGTATTAGCTTTGCTTCTTTGTCTTGTGCTTATTTTGTCGGCGGTAGGTTGCTCCGCTAAAAAAGACGACGGCAAAAAGAGCAATGACAGCGAGGTTGTCACCGTTGTTGACAATAACGGCAATACCGTAACCGTTAAAAAGGACATTCAGCGAATAGTGGTATGCGATATTTACCCTATACCGTCGGTGCTTGCCGTGTTCTTTGATTCGGCTTCAAAAATAGTCGGTATGGCACAGCCGAGTATGGCAGCTGCAAAAAACAGCCTTTTGTCGGAGCTTTATCCGGAAATACTCAATGCCGAGACCGGATTTATAGACGGAACAACAGTTAATATGGAGGCTCTCGCGGCTTTAAATCCCGACGTGGTATTTTACAGCTCGGGCAATAAAGAGCTCGGCAAGCAGCTTACCGACGCAGGCTATGCCGCAATAGCGATTTCAGCGAATAAATGGCAATATAATGCCATTGAAACCCTCAATAACTGGATAGACCTTCTCTCTCAGCTTTTCCCCGAAAACAATAAGTCGGAAAAAGTAAGAACTTACAGCGAGAGTGTCTATAATATGGTTCAGGAAAGAGTAAGCTCAATTCCGGACGCGGAAAAGGCAAAGGTATTTTTCCTCTTCCAATACAGCGCGTCAAACATCTCCACTTCGGGAAATTCGTTCTTCGGTCAGTGGTGGGCAACTGCCATAGGCGCAAAAAATGTCGGCGAGGAACTCGATTCCGATAAATCCACCAATGTAAATATGGAGCAGATTTATAAATGGAACCCCGATTTTATTTTCATCACAAATTTTAATACCGCAAAGCCCGACGATATTTATAACAATACCGTAGGCAGCTTTGATTGGAGCGGAATAAAAGCAGTTAAGGATAAGAATGTCTATAAAATGCCTCTCGGTATGTACCGTACCTACACCGCAGGAGTTGATACCCCGATAACTCTTCTTTGGCTCGCAAAGGCGACTTATCCGGAACGCTTTGAGGATATTGATATAACCGCAAAGACCAAGGAGTATTACGGCGATGTGTTCGGTATAACTCTTACCGATGAACAGTCCGCGCGCATTTTTGCACCGCTTACGCAAGCAGGTAAGCTATCGGTTAAATAAAGTCGGAACAAGACACAAAAGCTACGGTTAACCAAAATAAATAATGATAAAACGGACCGTTTTTCGCGGTCCGTTTTTTTACTTTTGTGCCTGAATTAAAAGATGTATTTGGCGCGGGTGACAGGGAAAAATTCTCATAGTTTACAGAAAAAATGTTACGTATTAGCACAAATATAGTTAAGATATATCTAAAATGTGCCGACACGTAACAAAACCGCCGAGAGTTGTAAAGTGCAAATTAAAAAGTGTTTATGGCAATTTAATTCTGTCACGAGTGCTCTCTGGTTGTGGCGTACTCATCTATTATATAACGTGCATATCTGCTTGCCTGTCGCTCTCTGCCCATTGATGTTAGTTGAAGATTATTTATCCACTGATAGTAGTGAGTCAATTCATGAGCCAATGAAATAAGAATTGAAGCAAGGGCATTATCTTTTCCGTTCTTGCTTAGCAATTCCTCATAATCGCCTGTTGCAATTCTGATATATGGTTCATCATAGTATGAATAGGGCTCAAAAAAGGTTCCAACTACATGATCGCCGTCTTTTGCTCGAATCCTTTCTGCCTCTTTAACATAAACAACAATCCTTACCGGAAAGTAATACTCTGCACGCAACCATTTTCCGAATTGTAAGCATGCACGTTTAACTTCCGGGTCAACATTTTTGTCACATTGAAACCGTAACCCAGTTCGCCCGGAGCCGTCTTTCGGCAAAATCTTTTCCCAATTATCTAATCTCCAAATATGCATATTATTTATACTTCCTATGTCCTCTGCCGGGTGTATGTTCTTTTTGCGGTTTCGAGGGACTTGACCGTTGTTGAAGTTCTGTTGCCGACAATTATCAAGGACTAAATAAAAACGGACAATATCATAGATATTATCCGTGCGTAAATTTAAAGTTTTTTAATTTGCCGCACGTTTTTTATCAAGCCGTGAAATTTTACCGCATGGGGCTTGCACTCCCGTTCAGCTGTATTTTAAACGTTGTTTACCGTAACGGTGTGTTATCATATTAACAGAATGTATTAAAAACGTCAACAAAAAAGCAGACGATATGTGTCGATTTTTGGCCACAGTACTTTTATTCGCTGCCGGAGACGATATTTAACCTTAAATAAATATCACCAAAAAATCGGCCGCGATTTTTCACGGCGCGTTTTGTATTAAGAGTGGGCTGCACGGCAATAATCCTAATGACAATAGTTATAGGAGAGAGCGCCATGCAGTACAGCAAGGTTGAGATTTGCGGTGTCGATACCTCTAAGCTCAGAGTCCTTAAGGAAAAGGAAAAGCTTGAGCTTCTCAAGAAAATCAGAGAAGGTGATAAGTCTGCGCGTGAAAAACTGATAAACGGCAATTTGCGCCTTGTGTTAAGTGTGATACAGCGTTTTACAAACCGCGGAGAAAACCTTGACGACCTTTTTCAAGTCGGAGTAATAGGACTTATAAAGGCGATTGATAACTTCGACGTGTCGTTAAAAGTACGCTTTTCCACTTATGCGGTACCCATGATCATCGGTGAAATACGGCGATACCTCAGGGACAACAACACGGTGCGCGTCAGCCGCTCTGTAAGAGATACGGCATACCACGCCCTCGGGGCAAAAGAAAAATTACAGGCAAAGCTCGGCAGAGACCCGACGGTTGACGAAATAGCAAAAGAGCTTGGCACGAGCCGTTCTGACGTAGTATTGGCACTTGAGGCGATAGTGGAGCCGGTTTCGCTCTTTGAGCCTGTATACTCTGACGGCGGAGACACCATATATGTTATGGATCAGGTCGGAGGAAGTGAGACGGATACCGATTGGCTTGACGAAATATCCATTAAGGAGAGCATAAAGGAATTGTCACCGCGCGAAAAAAAGATACTGGCACTTAGATTTATGCAGGGGAAAACGCAAATGGAGGTGGCGTCTGAAATCGGTATTTCACAGGCGCAGGTATCAAGGCTTGAGAAGGGGGCTATCAGGAAAATCAAAGAATAGTGTTATTTTTTCGCCCTTTGCGTCATACGTATTTACGGCGGAGGTGTTTTTATGGTTTGCAGTGTGCAGGATTTGAGAGAACGTGAAATTATAAATTTAAAGGACGGTGCAAGGCTCGGCTCTGTCTGTGACGTTGAGATTGATACCCTGAGCGGCTCAATCGTTTCAATAGTCATATACGGCAAGGGCAGATTTCCGTTTAAGAGCGGCAAGCCGAAGGACATCAAAATAAAATGGGACGAAATAGAGGTCATAGGCGATGACACCATACTTGTAAATTTTGACTGCCCTGAAGAGCTTATGCCGCAAAAGCCGAAAAATCCCATAGATACGCTTTTCAGACTTTGAATTTGAGGGGATATTATCATATAACGCAAAAGGGACTGTAATTGCTTTATGCTTTACAGTCCCTTTTGTGTTTGAATATGGGTTATTATTTTGTTGTTGCACGGTGCTCTTTAAGTATTTCCGCAAGGCACAAAAGGCTCTCTGCAATAATGCCGGCCGCTATACCCGATGCGGCGGAGTACACTTTAAAGGCAAGCATAATGATTGCTGTCAAAAGTGATACCGCGCAAACGAGCCGACATATTCTGCGATAAGCCGTTATTCTGCTGTCCTCATATCCCGTTCCTGTCGGTGCAAGAATAAAAAGAACCACAGTACCGGCTGCCGCCGCAAGCAGCATGAAAAAAGAAGCCTTTTGTACGGCGGTCATTTTTACCGCAATTATGAACGCCGTTATTATTGCGAGAGACGTTATCTGGCATTTTAGTTCCGTATCCATGTGAAAGCCTCCGCCGAAAAGACGCAGCAAAAGAAAGGATATAAAAAATGCGAGCGCCCCCGGTAAAATCCTTAAGACCGTGCCGAGAATGACCGAAACAAGCAAAAATTCTATTATATTGAGCAGCCAAAAGATGCCGTATCCGCAGACATCGACATTCTCGGCCTCAATAATTTTTTTGCTTTTCAGCCATTTTGCGATCTGTTCCGATAAAGAACCGATCATTTACCGAGCTTTGAGAATTTCTCAAGACCTTCGGGCTTTTTCGGCTGATACATAAATGTGGTAGCCGCCGAATTGGCACTGCCCTTAACCGATGCCGTGATGAGAGCTTTGGCGAAGCTCTTCATGGCTTTTTCTGTCTTTTTCATTTGGTACTTCCTCCCTGTGTTTTTTTTTGGATTGAGGTGTTGACCCTCTTTCCAAACACGATTATATGTGCTATAATAACACAAGTCAATGCAAATTGCTAAAGTGTTAAATCGTTGAAACTAAAATGCTTAAAATTAAAGTGAAAGGGTAAATTACACTAAAAAGAGGGGCTAAACAATGAATATTGACTACAAAGCGGCGGGGAAAATGATGGGTTCTTATCGCAGAAAGGAGAAAATCAGCCAAAAAGAACTTGCTAAATCTGTGGGGATAAGTAACAACTATTTATCTAATATCGAAAACGGGTATACCATACCGAGCTTGGAAACCTTTACGGAGCTAAGCGTTACATTGGGCAAAACGCCCGACTTCTTCCTGCTCGGACACATCAGAGATGATATTGTCGGAAATATCGAAGATTCTCTAAAGCTTTGCTCAAAGGAAAGGCTAAACCTTATCTATAAGATTGTCGAACTTCTTAAAGATTGAAATTAATCGGATTTTGTAATATAATACAATATCGGTAAAGGCAAAGCGATATGCCTTATTTTTTATTCGGAGGGGGAGCTAAATGAATATTGCAATATGCGACGACGAGCAGATTTATGCGGACGAGATAAAAAAGCACGTCGAATGTTATTTTACGCGCAGAGAGGTTCCGCACAAAATATATGTGTTCACCGACGGGCAAGCGGCTGCTCGGAGCGAAGTGAAATTCGACATTGCCTTTCTTGATATCGAGATAGGGCCTGTCAGCGGGCTCGATGTGGGAAAGGCGATGCGAAAAAACAATCCGAATATCGTTTTTATAGTTGTTACGGCGTTTTCGAAATACCTCGATGACGCGTTGGATTTAAAGGTTCTGCGATTTCTCGAAAAGCCGATAAACAGCGAAAGGCTATATGCCGGTATAGACCGTGCCATAGACACTTTAAACGATACCACGGTAGGCTTTTACCTGCGTGACGGCGATATGGACTATAAAAAGGTATTGCTTTGCGACCTTATTATGATAGAAACGGACAGGCGCAGAACAAAGGTCTATACCGATGCGGAAGTTTTCCGCACAAAGAAAACGCTTTCCGAGTGGCAAAGAGAGCTGACCGAGCCGTTCTTTATGATGCCGCATAACAGCTTTATCATAAATATGAATAAAATAGTAAAATTCTCAAGAACGGAAATCGAACTTGAGGGCGGCAAAAAGCATTATACCGTGTCGGTGGCACCCAAGCGTCAGGCGGAGACAAAGCGTATACTTATGAGTTATTTTGAAAGCAGGCGATGAACTATGCTCGGCGAGGTAACAACCGTATATGTTTTTCTGATAGAGCTCGGCTCTCTTCTTTTGTATTGCTACCGAGTGTTCGGAGTAAGACGTCGGATACCCTCGACGCTGCTTATGGGCATAGCCTGTTTTGCCGTTTATTATGCCGTAAATAAGCTTGCCGATAACAATGTGGCGGTAAATATCATCTTTGGCTTCTTGGTAAATTACGTGATATTGAAGCTCGGCTTCAAGGCGAATGTCAAGTCGGCGGTTTTTCACAGCGTCTTGCTTGCCGGCGTACTTACGGCGACGGAATTTATAGGTATACTGTTGATTTCGGGCTTCTTCGGCATAAATATAGCCGATTACAGGTCAAACGATGTGCTGTATGCCATGGCGGCGGTAATCGCCAAAACATTGTACCTTATTTCCTGCCTTGTGATTTCCAATTTCACCTCGCGTGAAAAACAGCATATAGACCACGGCCATTCCTGGTATCTGTTGATTTCTCCTTTTTCAAGTGTGTATATCATAGTTCTTATAGCGAAATTGTCACTGCTCGTTGACATAAGCGGCACTCTTGCTTATGCCTGTATAGGCGGCAGTGTTTTGCTCTTCATATCTGATATAATGGTATTTGCGGTATACGAAAATATGCAGCGCAAATCCGAAGAAATAATGAAGGTCAATATGGAACGCCAGAGAGAGGATATAAACAGAGATTATTACGCCGTGCTTGACAAGCAAAATGAGAATATGCATATTATGGTTCACGATATAAAGAATCATCTCGGCATAATAGAGAGCATAGCGGATAATGACAAGGTTACGGCTTATATAGGTGAGCTTTGCAGTAATATCGGTAAATACTACGCGGTATCGCAGCTTACCGGAAATAAGATGCTTGATATTATCATAGGCAAATATACGGCTCTTTGCAGCAAAAACGGTCTTGATTTTAATGCCAAGGCTTTAACCTCGAATCTGTCCTTTGTGCATGACAGCGATATTTCGGCAATGGTGGGCAATCTGCTCGACAACGCTTTTGAGGCGGCGAAGCAAGCAGAAAACGGTAAAATTGAGTTTTCTCTTTATACCATTGACGGTAAGAGTTGCGTGGTCAGCGTCATAAATACAGCCTTGACGGCACCAAAATGCGAAAACGAAACTCTTGTGAGCGCCAAGCCGGACGCAAATTCTCACGGATACGGAATAAAAAGTATTAAAAAGACAGCTGAGAAATACGGCGGCAGCTATTCGTGGTTCTATGATGATAAAAACAGGGAATTTCACGCCATGGTTATGCTCCCGATATCGTCTGCAAGCTGTTAAAGTAATCAGCTTTACATATTGTTTTGACTGAAATGACTGTAAAACTCCGATAGGCACTCGGGTGCCGGTCGGAGTTTTTTGCTTTAATGACGCAATACTGGACGCTGTTTATTTTGACATAAAACAACGCTATTGTTATTTATTTGCCTAAAAAGTACGCTTCTGTTCATATTTCGTTCACAAATAGACTGTATTATATTTATCAACAATTGTCTATAAAGGGGAATAGCTTATGGAGAAAAAGAGGCTTGACAAGAAAAAAATAAAAAACGCAAATCAAAATTTTAAAAAGAATTTTTTTGAAACAGATGACGATAATCATCTCAGCGGCTATGAGGTTTTCTATATCTTTATGATATGTAACGTTATAGGCTACTGTGTGGAGATGGTGTTTTGCTATCTGAAGCACGGATATTGGGAAAGTCGCCAATCTCTTATCTACGGGCCCTTCGGCCTTGCCTACGGTCTCGGAGGCGTGCTTTTGAGTTATCTTTTGTTTAAGGATACAAAAAAGGCTTGGTGGAAGGTATTTATCAAGTCATATATTTGGGGCACCGTTGCCGAATACATCTGTTCCCTTGGCGAAGAGCTGGTGTTCGGTCACGTATCTTGGGATTACAGCAAAATGCCGCTTAATATCAACGGCAGAGTTTGCGCCCTTTATTCGGTATTCTGGGGGATTATGGGCCTTGTATGGGTTAAACTCATATATCCGCTGTTTATGAAGCTGATACATAAAATACCGCTTAAAATAGGTAAGGTGCTTTTCTGGATAATGTTTATTCTTATTCTTATAGATATTATTCTGTCCTGTGAAGCCGTATCTCGCAGAAATGCTCGTGACAAGGGAGTGGCGCCGCAAAATCGCTTTGAGCAGTTTATGGATAAGCACTATACGGATGAATTTCTCGACAAGGTTTACGCAAATGCCGTTGCAACGTCATGATGATGCCGCGAAGCAAGCACGGTTGCCGATACCCACTTTGCTGCATAGTATATACTGTGCAGCCCGATATTAAGTCTTGAGCAAGCGGCGGCGAGATGCGCACACCGGAGTCATCGCGCGGCATTGTGCTCCGGCTTTTCGGAGAGAGCAATTAAATATAGCTTACACAAACGCCGAAGTGACGGCTGAGCGTTCCTTTTGAACGTATACCGTTTCTTCGGCAATTTTCATATTCCACAGCGGCAATATATGTAAAGCAATACACATTTACACGTTATTGTTCGTTATATTTAACAAATAAGGATATCTTGTTTTTTACGTGAATTTAACATTATATTGTGGTACTCTTTATATTTTTATGTTAAAATTAGATAAATTTATGATTGGGAGGAAGACAATGGAAAACAAGATGCTTGATGACCCTAACAGGAAATACGTTCCTAAAAAAGAATTTATAACATATTCCGTTTCAGCACTCGGGCAGGGCATGATATATGCGATAATGTCGTCGTATATATCCGATTTCTACTTGAATGTGCTTCGAGTAACCCCTATATTCGTATTGCTTTTAATGTTTTTGGCAAGAATATGGGACGCAATCAATGACCCTCTTATGGGTATGATAATGGACGCCCACGAGCCGAAGCACGGCAAAATGCTGACTTATATTATCGCAACGCCTATTCCGATAGCTTTGCTTACGCTCTCGCTGTTTTACGCTCCCGATATTTCAATGACCGCAAAGATGATATATGCGTCGGTTACGTATGTTTTATGGGGAATGATATACACAATGTCCGATGTCCCGTTCTGGAGCCTTCCGAACGCGATGACTCCGAATCCTTCGGAGCGCGGCAGTATACTGTCAATAGCGAGAACCACAAACGGTATAGGCTCGGCCGTGCCCATGGCAATATTTATGATACTCGGCTTTGTACTTCCGTCTCTTACAGGACTCTCGGGACTTGCACTTGAAAAGACAAAGTATATGTCAATTGCTTTGGTGGCATCTATAATAGGTAATTTACTTTTTGTAATGACGTATTTCAAGGTTAAGGAGCGCGTCAAAATACCCAAGCCGCCGAAGCGTAAAAAGGGTGAGCCGTCCTCTTTAAAGCTCATATTTAAATGCAAGCCGCTTATGCTTGTTGTTATAATGGGCATATTGGCGTCGGGCAGATATATGTATCAGGCGGCGGCAATACACGTTGCAAGATATTCGTTCTATATCGGAAAGGATATTACCGGCCTGTCGCCGGAGGAGACTGAGCAGGCTTTACAGTCGAGTATATCGCTTGTAAATACGGTGTTTGCCGTAGCGACGGCTGTCGGTATGTTCGGGGCAATGCTTATAGTCCCGAAGCTTATCAAAAGAGTGTCCTACAAAAAGCTTATAGTCGTTTCCTGCATACTCGGCTTTGTTTCGAGTTTTATCACATTCTTTATAGGCTACAATCATTTCTGGGCGTGTATACCGTTTGTTATTCTTTCTTGCGTTCCGTGCGGAGTTATAAACTGCGTATCTTCCGCAATGGTAGGCGATTGCCTTGACTATATGGAGCTGACCACGGGCCGCAGGCAGAATGGGCTCGGAAATGCCTGTCAGTCCTTTGTAAATAAGCTCGGGAATGCGGTTTCAACAAGCGTCATAGTGCTTATGTACATCCTGACCGAGCTTGACCTTAACAAAATAGGAACCTCTTATACGGTAAATCCGCTCACCATGTCGCACGGCATAAGAGTGGGTATGTTCTCGCTTATTTCGATAGTTCCGGGCATATCGCTTCTCCTTTGTATGATACCGATGTTCTTCTATGACCTCACCGGCGACAAAAAAGAGCGCGTGACAAAAGAGCTCGCCGAGAAGCGCGTAAAAGAGGGTATGGTAATAAGCGAATAATGCCTACTGTCGCTGTAAGCCTTAAAAATGTAAGGAATATCAATCTTTAATTTATTTTTAATAATTTTACTCTTTACAATCCTTTTGAATGTGTTATCCTATAAGAAAAGATTTGACACAATTTTAAAATGTGTCGAAAAAGAATCGGAGGGGTAAATACGAAGGCTTATATAAATCGTATATTGCACGGTGAAAACAAGGCGAAAAAATGGGAAATAATATATTGGTGGGTTCTCAGAGTCGTTATGGTTGCGGCGTTCATTGATTCGGTTTTTGTGAGAAAGGACGTTCAGCAGAGCTTGCAAACGGCGGCCAATTTGCTGCTTATGTTCCTGTGGGAAATATTTATGATTTTTCCGGAAAAACGGTGGATGCATTATGTTCCGTCGTATATTCAGGACTTTTTGGCGGCAGGGCTGTTTATGGGGTCGTTCGGCGGCGCATATATGGACCTTTATTACAGCTTCCCTGCGTATGACCTTGTAATGCACAGCGTAGGCGGAGTCCTTTGCACATTTGTAGGATACGAAATACTGGTATGTATGCAAAAGCGCGACAAGGTTAAGGTCGATTTGCCGATTGTGATTTTCGGAGCGTTCGGTATATCGTTTTTTGCCGGTACCGCATGGGAACTTTTCGAGTTTGTGTTCGACCAGGTGGCTCCGCAGATAGGCGACGCTCAGCATTGGTCGCTTGCTCTTGCCGAAAAGGCGGCGGAAGAGCACGGCATAGGCCTGCCGAATGTCATAGCCGCAAGAGATCCAATGCGCTATGCACTTATTGATACAATGGAAGATACTGTGTGTAATACGGTAGGTGCTGTTGTGGGCTGGATAATTTTAAAGATTCGCCCGTATCACCACACAGGTAAGCACAATGTAAACGACCTTTTTAATACATATGAGTCCGAAAGCAAAGAAAAAGTGAAAAGCTAAACCAAAAAGGCAAATAAAAAATCCGATACGGCGTATACCGTATCGGATTTTTGCATATCGGGGCTTTGTCGGCACAAAATACTGAATGCAATAAAAAGTGTCGGGGTGCTCATATGAAAAAGCTGTTTAAAATGTCGGCTGTGATTTTGTTTGTACTTATTGTTTTTTCGGCGTGCGGAAGAAACGAAAGCGTCAGCGGAAAAATTACATCATTTCCGCCGTACGGCGAGCGAGTCGTTACAGCGATAGGCGATTCGATAGCCGCAGGCTACGGACTGGATTCACAGGAGGATAATTATTTGACGCTGTTTTCCGATAATATCGGAGCGGTATTGAATAATGACGCCGTCAGCGGTTATGACAGCGGCGAGGTGCTGAAAAGTCTGTCGGACGAAAAGACTGCGGCAGATATAAAAAATGCCGATGCGATTGTTGTATCCGTAGGCGGGAATGATTTTTTCCACCGCAAGGACATTATGATAGACGCACTTAAAAACGCCCTGCTGCACGGCGAGGGCTTCTTCCCGGAGGAAGTGACAAATATATACGATGAATACGAAAAAAATCTTTCGCGCATAATCGATGAAATAAAAAATATGAATCCCGATGCCTATATCATAGTGCAAACGGTTTACAACCCGTTCCTAAAGCAAACGCTCAATTTTTCATATATAAACGTCGGGAAAACGGCGAACAGATATGTTACGAGACTTAATGACTCGATAAAAAATGTTTGCAAAACAAAAAACAGGGTTTTTGTTTTTGATGTTGCTCCGGAGATGAATGAGGATGCCGAAAACTTTTACGGCACGGATGAAAAGCTTGATATTCACCCCACAAAGCACGGGCACGCTACGCTGGCAAGGGTGTTTACCGAAAAATTCAACGGGCTTTTAAAGGATTGAGCGGCAGCGTTTCCGGAAGCCGAAAATTTAATATCTGAAGCCCTCGCCGATTATTTCGTCAGCGCCCGTAATTACGGAAAAAGCCTTTGGGTCGGTCTCCTTGACTGCCGCCGTAATAAATGCTGCCTCCTGTATTTTTACGGCGGTTATTAAAACGCTCTTTTCTTTATCCGTGTATCCTCCGCGTGCGTTTAATACGCTGACGCCGCGGCGAAAATCCTTTGTTATTTTTTCCTTTATCTCTTTGCCGTGCTCGGTCACTATGAATATCAGCTTGCCGTCGCCTGTACCGTAGAGCAGGTAGTCAATGGTTTTTGAACTTAAATATATTACGATTATTGAATAAAGCAGGTTTTCGACGCTTCTGTACACGAAGAATGACGAGCCGACTACCAAAATATCGAAAAATAAAATGATCCGTCCCATAGACAGGTGCGGATGCTTCAGCTTTATAAGCTTTGCCGCCGTATCAACTCCGCCCGTGGTTGCGTTGCGGGCAAAGACAAGCGCGAGCCCTGCGCCTCCGGTAACCGCGCCGAAAAGGGATGAAAGAAGTCGGTCACCCGAATATACCGGCAAAAAAGCTGAGGTGTAATCTATTATAAACGATACTGTAAATGTTGCGAAAACCGTTTTGACTATAAAGCCTTTGCCGAGCTTTTTGTATGCCAAAAAGAAAAGCGGTATGTTCATAATGAATACCGCTGTGCCGATAGGTAACAAAAAAAGCCTGTTGAGTATGGTGGCTATCCCTGTAAAGCCTCCGTTTATTATACCGTTTGGCGCAAGAAAGCTGTTTACGGATACGGCATACAAAATGCCTCCGGCCAAAAAATAAAATATGCTGACCGTAAATTCTCTTGCGATTTTATAAGTTATTTTCTCTGTCCGCGTTTTCTTCGCCGCCTTCGCATATCATACGGAACAGCTCTTCAAGACGATTTTCTTCGCCCTTTAAAAACAGCCATCCGAATAAGCTTTCAAGTCCGGTGGCATAGTGATAATCACCCTCGGATTGGTTTTTAGGTGTGTGGTTGGTGTGAGCGTTTCTGCCGCGCTTTAAAACCGACAGCTCGTCGTCGGTCAAATGCGGCATTATAAGCTTTGCCGCATTTGCCTGAGCAGCGGCGTTAACCGTCTTAACCGAAAGCTTATGTAATTTATCGGCGGGGCGATTCGCTTCAAGCACAAGGCGTTTTCTTGCAAGCAAGCCGTAAACCGCGTCGCCGAGAAACGCAAGAGTCAGGGGACTTAAATTATTTATATTATTTTCCATTATTTATTCCTTATTCAAAAAATTCGGCTTTGTATTCGTTGAATTTTTTAAGTAGCTCTTCCTCCGTGAGATACTCGGTGAGGCAGCCGACGCCCGTTACGCATTTACCACCCGTTAAATTCCCGAGCAGTATGCAGTCCCTGAACCGGTAATCGTTGAAAAGTCCGTACATAAATCCGGCAAGAAATGCGTCGCCTGCTCCTGTAGAGTCCACGCGCACATATTCGTCTATTACGGGAACGGTAAAGACCTTGCCGCCCTCCATACCCATACAGCCGTCTTTGTCAAGCTTGACCATGGGATTTTCAATATATCTTGACAGCACCGAAATGGCGTCCTCGGGCGATGCTGTTTCGGTTATTTTCATAGCCTCCTTTTGATTTGGGACATAGTAGTCGCAAAGCTCTATGAGGTCACGGTAGAGCGAAAGGCTCATATCGTCGGTATATCCCGTATCCAGCACCAGAAGCGTGCCCTCGTCTTTTAATTTTCTGTATACGTCATAGTATCCGTTTTGAACCTCAACTATTTTGGCACCCTTTGACATTCGGTAAATTTTTTCCGCGGTAACATCATTTTCTTCGGCGTCGGGGCCGTAGGTTACAAATGTACGGTCCTCCGGAGTTATCATTGCCGACGTTATGTTAAGCGGAAGTACACCGCCTTCATAAAGGTTTGTGATTTCCACGGAGTTGTCGCGGTACTCATTGGACGCAAAATCCGAAAACATATCAAGACCGAGCCACGTGGCGGTTCTAACCGGAATGTTCAGTCTGCCGAGATTCACCATTGTACCGGGGACTCCTCCGCCGAGACACAGCTTGAAACCGTCTGAATAAAGCTCTTCGCCCAACTGCGGCAGCCTTTTAAGACCCGCATAAAGAATATCGACGTTTGTTTTACCGGTACCGGCTATAAAAGACATTCGTTTTTCATCTCACTTGCTTTGAAAATATATTTTATTTTGTTATCATACAACATTTTGTCTCATAAGTCGAGGCATAAAATGCATAAATTGACAGTTCACAACATTGTATTGTACTACGTGAATATAAAAAATCGTTTTAAAGGTAATTTTTATTGACTTTGCACAGTTTCTATAATAAAATATTAGATATACTTTTGAGAAGGAGAGTTCATATGGATTTAAAACCGCTTATTGACAAAAAAGACGAAGCAGCAAAGTACATGATTGACGAAATTACGCATATCTGTAAGGATATGGATACTCGCAGCCCCGGCACTAAGGGAGAGAAAGAGGCTTGCGAGTATATGGCAAAAGTTCTTAAAGAGGATTGCGGCTGCGAACGTGCGGACGTTGAATCGTTTAAAGAAAACCCCGGCTCATTCTTCGGCTGGATATACTTTACGATTACCTTCGTTCTTTTGGCAATCGCGCTTTACTTTGTGGCACCGATTATTTCGCTTATTCTCATTGTTGCAGGTCTTGCAATAGTATTTTTACAGTTCGGCCTTTACAAAAAATGCGTTGACCGTTTCTTCCCCGAGCTTACCGGTCACAATGTTACCGCAGTTAAAAAGTGCACCGGCGAAGTAAAACGCCGCATATTCTTTAACGGACATCCGGACGCTGCTTGGGAGTGGCCTGTAAACTATGCGCTCGGCGGCATAGGCTTTGAGGGTCATGCCATAATCTGCGGTCTCGGCGCAGTTTATTATATGGTAATATCCATTATTTATATGGCCCAAAACGGTATTTCCTTCGGCGTTATAGATACTTCCTCTTATCTTTTCAAAATGGCACTTTGGGGACTTCTTTTTGTTCCGTTCCTTGTAGGCCTTTATTGGATGTGGAATAAAAACCGCATTGTTGACGGTGCCAACGATAACCTTTCGGGCTGCTATATGGGTATTGCAATTCTCAAGGCTCTCAAGGATAACGGCATCGAGCTTGAAAACACAGAGGTAGGCGTTATCCTTACCGGTTCAGAGGAAGCCGGCCTTCGCGGAGCAAAAGCTTGGTGCGAGGCTCACAAGGGAGAGTTTGACGACGTTCCCACATTTATTTTCTCATATGATACAATTCATGACCCGAAATATCTTATGACGAATTATCGCGACCTTAACGGTACCGTTAAAGCCGATAAGGACGTCTCCGACCTCTTTATGGAAGCAGCAAAAGAATTGAAAATTCCGTGCAAAAAGGGCTGGGTTCCTCCGCTCGGCGGTGCTACCGACTCTGCCGCATTTGCACAGGCGGGCTTCAGAGCAACAGGCGTTACGGGTCTTAATCATAAGCTTGAGGATTACTATCATACTCGCCGCGATACATATGACAATATGAACGCCGAGGGTCTTGCAGGCTGCTATGCTGTCAGCGTTAAGGCTCTTGAGATGTTTGATAACGGAGCAAAACAGTAATCCGGTTGTAAAATACAACAAACAGGCAAACCGAAAACGCTTTAGTTAAGTGAAATGTTACGAAATATGACTTTGCGTCGCATTTAATCTTGACTAAACAATATTTTCGGTATAAAATCTAAGCATAAACAGCGAAGGCGTTGTGATGTAGTTCACAGCGCCTTTTTTGTTTGTACGAGAGCTTTTAAAAGGATTTGTTTTAAATCCGTATTACATTTTACTCTCGTGCTAATCGACAGGCGTTTGGTTCGTACCGATTGATAGAAACGCCGTCGGGTTCTGTCATACGAAAAGCTTCGGGCTTATATTCCGAACGGCTTTTCCGTACATTTTCCTCATCCCCTTGCAGCTGTCTCGGCGGCTCTGCCCTTTTTTTCCGCCGAGGCAAGGGGGACAAACCTGCCCTTTTCATTTTAATTTATTGCATAGGAAACACCGCCTCGGTAAAACGGGGCGGTGTTTCCGTTATGTTCTAATGTCCGCAACACAAAAGGGGACTGCAAAAACATAAGCTTTTACAGTCCCCGAACGCAATATTAAATTTATTTTTTCATACCGACAAATTCATATCTGCGTATTATTTCTTCTACCTCTTCGAGTACGCCGCTCCAAAGCTCCGAGCCGAGGGAGGCGTATTCCTCATTTTCCTTACCCTTACCGCATAGCATTGAGAAACATTTACCTATGTTTTGCGATATGTCGTCGTTTTTTCTGACGGCGAGGTAATAAAAGCTGTACTCGGCACCATCGGAGAACTCTTTGTAGAATTCCTCTGCCTTGTCGTGTATGTCATCGTACAGGGCATTTATTGCCGTGTTCCGGAGTATGTTATTTGGCAAAAGCGAGTTGAGCTGATACTCGGCGGCAAAGAACATAAGAATTTTTATCTGGAAACTCTCGGCCTTTGTGTACTCCTTATCGCCGATAATCGGACGAAGCTTTTGAAGCAGGACGTCCTTGTCAAGAAAAATCGAAGCAAGATAAGAGCCGAGCCTCTTTGATTTGTCGATGTTGCCGTTGCCTCTCTCCTCGTTCATTTTGGAGATAAGGCCGATCTCGTCAAATTTGTCATCTCTTTTTTCTTTTTTGAAAATTTTTACATCGCTGTCGTCCATAGTAAACCCTGCCTTTTAAAGGCTGCCTTTCTTAGGTTAATTTGACTTTGCGGCTTCCTCAGCGGCTTTTTGAGCCTTTTTCTGCATTCTTCTGATTTTGGCCTTGTATCCGAGAAGCTTTGTAACGGCATCATCGGGAACATCAATGTCGCCTACGGAAACCGGATACCTGTTGTAAAGACCGCAGAAATCTGTTCCGCCTGTCATTAAAAGCTTGTTTTTGGTAGCGAGCTTTTTAAGCTCGGCGCGCTGTGCTTCGGTTGCCGACGGATGCCAAACCTCAATTCCATCAATTCCGCATTCTATAAGACGAGGTATTGAGTCGATGTTATCGTATAGATACGGGTGAGCGAGAACCGCTATACCGCCCGCGTCGTGAATCGCACCGACAACCTCCTCGATATCGGGGTATTTCGGCGTTACCAAAATGTTGCCGTCGGACTCTTTGTTGAACAGCTTGTTATAAAGATCACCGAAAATGGTGTTTGTATAGCCGCTCTCCATAAGAGCCTGCATTATATGCGGAATAAAAATATTTGTTGACCCGGTGGCGCATTTGATGATAAATTCGGCCGATACCGGATAACGCTTTGTAATCTGAAGCATCATAAAATGAGCTGCTTTTTTACGGGCAAGCGAGTTTTTGTGGCAAAGCCCCTGGAGCCTGTCCGGTGCGTCGCTGAGATAGCAAAGTATATCTACGTATTTTCCTGTTTTTTCGTCTCTTGATGACAGCTCTACCCCGGGAATGACATTCACCCCGTATCTGTCTCCGATTATTTTTCCTCTTACTGTACCTGCGAGACAGTCATGGTCTGTTATGGCTATTGTCTCGATTCCCTTCTTTTTTGCCAAAAGAACCAAGTCCTCTATTCCGAGTGAGCCGTCGGACAGCTTGGTGTGGCAGTGTAAATCTCCGCCCAAAATGTTCCTCCTTGAATTACCTTACATACATACTGTTTTTACACTGAATGAGTAATTTACACCAAAAAAATGATAAATAAAGCGCAAAATCCCTCAATATAATATGACAATATTATACACTTTTCGCGAAGTTCTTGCAAGTTTAATATTCTTTTTACGGGTAATTTGTAGTATTTAGACATACAATATGTATAAGTGACGATATTATTGTTACATTTTTGTGAGTTCGCACAAGAAACAGACGACTTTTTGTGCATGTGAAATTGGATTTGCGGTTGTTTTTGTAAAGTATCCGGATATGCGTAAGCTTAAAAAAGTATATTTTTTTGTTTTTGTGCCGAGCTCGGGGAAAATAGACTTAAAACAGCCCTGTTTCGCACTTCTTTGAAAATTATTGACGTAAAAGCCTCTCCTTATTCAAATTAAGTGTTGACAAAAGGGTAGTTCCTTGTGTATAATATTCAAGCATTCGCAAGTAGTGCGGTTTGCTGATATGGCTCAGGTGGTAGAGCACATCCTTGGTAAGGATGAGGTCGGCAGTTCGAGTCTGCCTATCAGCTCCAAAAAAGGACTAAGCAATAGCTTAGTCCTTTTTTATTTTTAAAAAGCCTGTTTTTATAAGCCGTTTTTGTAATCGTCTATCACAAGGCGGTGAGTAGACGGGATGTTTTTCGGTATCTCTTCCGGACAGAACCACTCGAGAGCCTCCGATTCGCCGTCGTTTATCATAAGCGTCCCGCTGAAATCCTTTGTGGTGTAGGCGGTCACGACAACATACCATTCGTCGCCGTTTTCCGCTTTGCAAAGATGATCCTTACCGGAATACACACCGAGCAGCTTGAGATTTTCGACGGTAAGGTTAGTTTCCTCCCGAACCTCTCTTACAGCTGTTTCAACGGTTGACTCGCCCAATTCCATAAGACCTCCGGGAAGCCCCCACTTGCCCTTCGGGTATGTTCTTTTTTGCATCAAAATTTTTCCGTCTTTGTTTTCTATGATTACAAGGCTGCCGTTGAGAACAATTCTTTTGTGACCTATCAGCTTGCGTAAATCTTCGATATAGCCCATTTTAAAGCTCCTTATACATAGACGACGCGCTTTCCTTTGTTGCGTATTCGGTTACATTCAAGACCTGATATTTTGTGACCTTTTGCCCGAAGGTGATTTCAATAACATCGCCCTCTTTTACATCGTAAGATGCTCTTGCCGGCTTGCCGTTTACGTTGACATGCTTTGCGTCGCACACCTCGTTTGCCACAGTACGCCTTTTTATGATACGCGAAACCTTTAAAAATTTGTCAAGTCGCATTTCTTCACTCCCTTTACAGCTTAATTTTAAAATAAGAGCCGCTTTAAGTCAAGAAATTAAATTGTTGAATTCCTACTGCTTTTGTATTATTATAAAAAAGAATGTAATAGCGATTTTTTTCGGCACAGAGGATGTTTCACTTATGGATATAAACACAAAGGAAGTTCTTCGCTATCTCGGCTATAAAGGTCGTGAGGCGGACGAAAAAACCCTTGACCTTATCAATCACGTTAAAATTGAAATAATTACGTCGATTCAGCCGAGAAGTCTGTACAGAGAGTGCAAACTCGAATACCTGTCCGACAGTACAGTAAAGCTTGACGGTATCGAATTTCACTCCGAAAAGCTTGTGAAGCATTTGAGAAATTCCGACAGAATATTGCTTTTTGCCGCAACGCTCGGTATGCAGAGCGATATTCTCGTAAGACGGTACGCGGGAGTTGACACCGCGCGAGCGGCGGTTATGCAAGCGGCAACGGCGGCAGCTGTCGAAAGCTTTTGCGATGACGTCTGCGAAAATATAGCAAAGGAAGAGGAGAAGCGAGGCTATTATTTAAGACCGCGCTTCAGCCCCGGTTATGCCGATTTGTCGCTTGAGAGCCAAAAGGAGTTTTTTAAGCTGCTTGACTGCACCAAGCGCATAGGGCTTACCCTGTCGGAGAATTGTATGATGATACCCACAAAGTCCGTTACGGCGTTTATAGGGCTTACCAAGGATAAGGACTGTAATTTTAACGCCTGCGCCGCATGCGGAAATAAAAATTGCGAATTCAGAAGAGGTTAAGCTATGAAATTTATCGACCTTTTAGGTAAAGAGAGATTGTTTTTTGACGGAGCCATGGGTACAATGCTCCAAAAAAACGGACTTTCTGCCGGCGAAATTCCCGAAACATGGAATATTACTCATCGGGATACCGTTTATGCCATTCACAAGGCGTATGCAGACGCCGGCTGCAATATAATAAAATCAAACACCTTCGGTGCGAACGCGCTGAAATTCAAGGGTACCGATTACACGGTGGAGGAAATTGTTACTTCCGCGATAGATATAGCTAAAACGGCCGTGTCCGGCAAGGATAAAACCTTTGTCGCTCTTGATTTGGGACCTACGGGAAAGCTCTTAAAGCCGTACGGCGAATTACCGTTTGAGACGGCATACGAGCTTTATAAGCAGCAGGTTATCGCGGGCAAAAAAGCGGGCGCAGACCTTGTGCTTATCGAGACGATGGGTGACACATACGAAATAAAAGCGGCGGTTCTTGCCGCCAAGGAAAATTGCGACTTGCCGATAGTCGTAACCATGATATTTGATGAGAGCGGCAAGCTGCTTACCGGCTCCGACATCAAGACGGCGGTATTTATGCTTGAGGGGCTCGGTGTTGACGCAATAGGCTTTAACTGCGGACTCGGACCTCGTCAGATGCTTTCTCTTCTACCGGAGCTTTTAAAATATTCAAGCACGCCTTTAGTAGTAAATCCCAATGCGGGGCTACCCGAATGTGTTAACGGAGTTACGTTTTTCAATGTCACACCGGAGGACTTTGCCAATGATTTAAAGGAACTTGCCGAAATGGGTGTCTCGCTGCTCGGCGGTTGCTGCGGAACTACGCCTGAGCACCTGAAAGAGGCTGTAAAGCTGTGCAAGGATATCCCTGTTTTACCTGTAAAGCAAAAAAGCATTACAGCGGTCACATCATACTCAAAAACGGCTGTAATAGGCGAAAGACCTATAATAATCGGTGAAAGAATAAATCCGACGGGCAAGAAAAAACTTAAAGCGGCACTCGTTTCGGGCGACAGCGGATATATCTTTTCCGAGGCTCTGTCTCAGGTCGAATGCGGAGCGGATGTACTTGACGTTAACGTCGGTTTGCCCGAAATCGATGAGCCGAAAGTAATGTGCGATACTGTTAGGGGCATACAGGGAATTACAAATCTTCCGCTTCAAATAGACACCTCCGATCCCGCGGCAATGGAGCAGGCACTTCGCATATATAACGGCAAGCCGCTTATAAATTCGGTAAACGGCAAAAAAGAGAGCATGGAAAAAATCTTTCCGCTCGCTAAAAAATACGGCGGAGTTGTGGTTTGCCTTACGCTTGATGAAAGCGGTATTCCCGAAAGTGCCGAGGGCAGAATCAAAATAGCCGCGAAAATAATAAATACCGCAAAGGAATACGGTATAGATAAAAAGGACCTCATAATAGATACGCTTGCTATGACCGTAAGCACCGGGGCGGAAAACGCAAAGAGAACGTTACAGGCTCTGTCATATGTTCGCAACACTCTCGGCGTAAATACGGTTTTGGGAGTTTCAAATATTTCCTTTGGCCTTCCGAAACGCGATAATATAAACGCGGCATTTTTCACTCTTGCCATGGGCAGCGGACTTTCGGCAGGTATTATAAATCCGAAATCCGACAGTATGATGAATGCTTTTTATTCCTATTGCGCGCTTAACGGGTACGATGAAAATTTTGAGACGTACATAAGCAAGACGTCGGATTCGGCACCGACGGCAAAAAATGATAAAACCGACCTTAAAACTGCGGTTATAAACGGGCTTTCCGGAGCGGCAGGGGAGAATGCAAGAGAGCTTTTAAAGACGGAACAGCCTCTTGACATTATAAATCTATATTTGATACCGGCACTTGATATTGTCGGTAAAGGCTTTGAGGACGGAACAATCTTTTTGCCTCAGCTTCTTATGAGTGCCGATGCGGCAAAGGCGGCATTTGACGAAATCAAGGCGAGCATACCTGCCGAAGCGAACGGCAGCGAGAAAAAGAATAAGGTAGTTATAGCCACCGTCAAGGGCGATATTCACGACATAGGGAAAAACATTGTTAAGGTATTGCTTGAAAACTACGGCTTTGACGTAATCGACCTCGGTAAAGATGTTGACCCGGAAATTATAGTTGATACAGCAATAAAAGAGAAGGTCAAGCTCGTGGGTCTGAGTGCGCTTATGACTACAACGGTTGTGAATATGGAGGAGACCATTCGCCTTTTAAGAAAACGCTGTCCCGAATGTAAGGTGATGGTCGGCGGAGCCGTTATGACTCAGGATTATGCCGACAGAATAGGCGCCGATTCTTACGCAAAGGACGCCATGGGCGCTGTGCGATACGCGGAAAGGCTGTTTTCCGATGAGCAATGAAACAAGCTTGATACGGCAAAGTATAATTTACAACTAAATATATTTAATAAAGGGTTTTGCGGATTCTTGTGTCCGTAAAACCCCTTATTTATCAGGAATTATGGGGATTTTACTTTATACGTTTCCTGCTTGTGCAAATTGCGAAAAAATATCCTTGCAAACGGATTTTATATATGGTAAAATTACCGTTACAATGTAGTGAAAGAGGGATATATATGTTTTGGTTCTTGGGAGTTCTTGCGGGACTTCTTTTGAGCGTTGCGGATATTTTTCTGTTGACGCGCAAGAGAAACGCGCCTGCTTGCATTATTGCTGTGTTACGCGATACTCTAGTGAGTAACTTGGCATCACTCGGAATTATGTCGCTGATACTGAAAATACCGAATGTGCTTTTGACATCGGTGCACGGTAAATGGTATCCGCTCAAGTATTTTGTATTTGTTTTGGCTGTCGGGCTTGTATTTTTGTTCGGTCGCGGTGTTGTCGAGGGTGTAATATCCTTTTCACACACAAAGCCGAAGCACAAGGTCGGCGCATGGATACTTCGTATTTTGTCGATGCTTTTGTTTGCTCTCGGTATGGCGGCATTCACGGCTTCCATCTGGGCGGCAGATACATTTGCCGGACTTACACCCGACCAGATGATGATAAATTTGAATTCCGACACCGGCGGCGCAAGCCCCGAGGTTATGAATACGCTGTTCCAAGGTCCTGTTTTGCTTACGGCTGTGGTAACAGTTCTGTTTTGCGTATTTGCTTTTTCAACGAGAAAAATCTTGTACAAGCTTCACGAAAAACAGCGCACCGTATTTTCGGGACTTGCAAGACGTCTCACGGCTCTTTTCTTGGCACTTCTTATGCTTTCCGGCGGCGTGGTGTTCGGTGTAAAAAAGCTTTCTCTTCAAAAGCTCTATGCGGCTTATGCTGATGATTCGCCGTACATAGAAGATAATTTTGCCGATCCAAAAAAGGTTAAAATGACCTTCCCGGAGAAAAAGCGCAACCTTATCCATATTTATCTCGAATCTATGGAGAACTCGTATTTCTCAAAAGAGCTCGGCGGATATATGGACACAAATCTTCTTCCCGACCTTGGAAAGCTCTCAAAGGAGGGCTACAATTTCTCGGATCTTCCCGAGGGCTTTGGCGGTAATCCGTCCTCGACGGGTGCCAACTGGTCTGTGGCTTCAATGGTGAATATGAGTAGCGGCTTGCCCATGAAGGTGCCGGTCGGGGCCAATGCATACGGCTCTGCCGACAACTTCCTGCCGGGAGCTACCACAATAGGTGATATATTAAAAGAACAGGGCTATAATCAAACCGTTATGTTCGGTGCAGATGCATCCTTCGGAGGACTTGACTACTTCTTTGAGGAGCACGGCGATTACAATATAATGGACTACAAGCGTGCGAAACAAGATAACTTCATTCCTCAGGATTACAGCGTTTGGTGGGGCTATGAGGATGATAAGCTCTATGAATATGCAAAGATGGAGCTTACACGCTTGGCAGGCGAAGACAAACCGTTCTATTTCGTTATGGAAACGGCTGATACGCACTTCCCGGACGGCTACCTTTCTCCCAATGCCAAGACTCCGTTTGATAAGCAGTATGCAAACGTAATATTCTACAGCCAGGCAGAGACGGTCAAGTTTGTACGTTGGATACAGTCTCAGCCGTTCTATGAGAATACTACCATTGTAATTAACGGCGACCACCTTAGTATGGATCAGAATTTCTTTAAGGACTTTGACCCGAATTACAGACGTACATGCTTTAACCTTATACTTAATCCCACACCTAACTGCACCTCGGCTCCCGATACTCGCTTCCATAACCGCGAGTGGGCGACGTTTGATATGCTGCCGACAATGCTCGCAAGTATCGGCGTTGAGATAGAGGGCAATAAGCTCGGTATAGGAACAAACCTCTTCTCTGATACACCGACTCTCTTCGAGCGTGACGGAACCGATTTTGTAAACGAAGAGCTTGAAAAACGAAGCAATTTCTATAACGAGCATATTCTTGTCGACTGGTCAAGAGTAGGCGGCGATAAAAAAGACAAATAATAAATTCGGGATGTAAAACTTAAGTTTTACATCCCGTTTTTTGCTTATACGATTTTTGTATACTGAACCTTGTAATTACTAAATAACTATGCCGCCGTTTACGGACAGTACCTGCCCTGTAATATATGACGCTCTGTCATCGGCTAAGAATGAAACCGCATTTGCCACGTCTTCGGGAGTACCGAGCCGCATTACGGGGATTTCTTCACGCAGCATATCTACGGTATCTTTACCGAGCTTTGTCACCATTTCGGTGTTTATAACGCCGGGGGATACTGCATTTACAGTAATTCCGGATGGAGCAACTTCTTTTGCAAGTGCTTTGGTAAGACCTATAAGGCCTGCTTTTGCCGCGGAATAATGCACCTCGCACGAGCCTCCGGTCTCGCCCCACATAGAGGAGATGTTTATTATCCTACCCGATTTTCTGTGAATAAAATAGGGGAGTACGGCACGGCAAAAGTAAAAAGCACCGCTTAGATTTGTGCTTATCATATTTTCCCAATCCGAATCCGTAATATCGGTGAGGAGCTTTTGCTCGGATATTCCGGCATTATTTACAAGTACGCTTATTTCGCCGAAGTCACGCTCTATTGCTTCAATTGCCGAAGTTATTTCCGAGCTGTCACGTACATCGCATTTATACGTTTTTGCGCTGCCGCCCGAAAGAGTTATTTCGTCAGCCGTTTTCTGTGCTTTTTCGGCGTTTCTGTTATATATAAGTGCAACGGAAAAACCGTCCTGTGCCAGTCGTTTTGCAATTTCGGCACCGATACCTCCGGAGGCACCGGTAACTACGGCTATGCTCATTATATTACCCCTTTAAATAAAAAGTACAGCTTGGTCGCGAAGTAATCGAAAAATCCGATTACAGACAGCCTGCAAGCTTATAATATATTATCACATATACGACGATTTCACAATCCAAGATGATATGTTTGTCAAAAACTGAACTTTTTTGCTTTTTACTCTTGCAAAAACAGCGCGGTTCATTTATAATATGTGAGCAGCTAAATCAAGGCTGTTTTTGTTTTGAATAACATTTGCTACTGTGGCTCAGTTGGTAGAGCAGCTGATTCGTAATCAGCAGGTCGCCGGTTCAAGTCCGGCCAGTAGCTCCAAGGGCAGAGATAATCTCTGCCTTTTATTTTTTCTTTTTCTGAAACGCATTTCAAAATTCAATACGCAACAAAAAATCTCACTTCGTTACGGAGTGAGATTTTGTTCGTTTATTCGATTCTTTAATGCGTCTGTTTCCTTTTCATACAAGGATTTATCAAACAGAAACTTATGCTCTTTGTTGTCGCTGTCCGTGAAATAAAAATAATAAATACAGACAACGCCGCCTCTTCTCATTGACGTTTTCTGCTCTGTTTTTGCGTTTTTGACCTCGGAATATTTATATGTTTTTTCGTTAAACGGAGCTGTGCGAAGAGAAAAATCGTTCTCGCCCACGCATACCTTAAAGAAAAAATATCTGTTAATCAGCGGAATTGAAACGAACAATGACAAAACAAAGCCTACCGAAAACATAAGACCTACTGTAAAAATTTTACCGCTTCCGCCTCTTAATTGGTCAACAGCTAAGATTAAAAACACTAAGCTGACTGCCGAAGAAAAAAACATTGGGATTTTTCCGTATAATTTACCGTCAATCACGTATTTTTGTTTATTGCTTATCTTCATTACCGTCGGCCTCTTCCTTATTAAAATAATCCTTGTCAATTTTCTCAATAAGAAAAGAAATTTCATCATATTGACACGGCGAAAAATAAAATTTTTCCACTTCGCCGCTCGGAGTTCTGTAATACAAATAGTTCTGGCTCGCACCGTTTACCGATTTACCTGTGCTTTCCCAAACTTCTGATATATCTGTGTACTTGTATTCCTTTTTATCCCAAGGGGATTTGCAATGGCAAAACGAGTCTTCTCCTATCAAAAGTTTTATAAATATAAAACGATAAGCAGAACAAAGAGTCAATGCAGCCATTACTATTGTAAATACCAAGGTGATAATAAACCCATGCAATACTGCCGTAACAGCAGCGAATATGACCGTTACTATCAGAGACAAAAGCACACTTATTTTATCGTTTTCAACTTTGTATAACCACTTTTTTTCCATTATTATTTCCTTTCTCGGATGACTTCAATATAAATAATTTTATGAAATCGATATATAAAACGAGATTCACTCGGCTGTTTAATGATAATTCTTTTTATTTCGTTTGCGGATAAAGAAATTTCAAGGGCTATATATCCGCTGTTGTATTCATATTCCGCATTGCTAACGCCTTAAATTTCTTCTTCTTTTTTAAATATATAATCGCAAGCGGGATGTCCGCAAGCAACCATGCGGCAGGGGCTGCGTAGCATACTGCATTGAAGCCGATAAGCGGAGTGAAAATAAGCGCTATTGATATTCTTCCTATCAGCTCGCCGGCACCCGCAACCGCATTTGCATATGTAAAGCCGAGACCCTGCAGAGTGTTCCTTAAAACGAACAGCACCGCGACAAGGCTGAAGCACTCCGCCGTGGCGATAAGATATTTATGGGCGGCAAACAAGACATCTTCATTAGGCTCTGTCATAAACAGCCTGACTATCGGCATACCTGCTGTCAGAAGAGCAACGCTTAAAGCGACGGAAAGAAGTATGTTGAGCGTAAATATTTTTTTAACCGATTTAATTATTCGATCGTACTTTCCGGCCCCGTAGTTTTGCCCGAAGAAGGTTTGTGTACCGACGCTGAGTCCGCTCAGCGGTATATTTGCAATATTCTCGACCCTTCCTGCGGCGGTAAAGCCTGCAATAGTCGCCGTGCCGAATGAATTTACCGCGCTTTGAAGACACATCGACCCGATAGAGGTAACGGTAAACTGAAGCGAAACGGGTATTCCCAATTTTAACTGTATGAATGCTGTTTTGAGGTCGAGTTTGAGCTCTTTTTTTGAAATGTGTACGCTTGTATTGCGCCTTAAAATGTAATTTCCCGTAAGGACGGCTGCCGTAATGTGAGAAATAAGCGTAGCAAGCGCAGCTCCCTCAACGCTCCAGCGAAATACCTTTATGAACAGCATGTCAAGCGCGAAATTTACAAAAATACTTGCCGTAAAATATATGAGCGGTTTTCTGCTCTCACCGACGGCTCTTGAAATTGCGGTAAAATTGTTTGAGAGCATCTGAAACGGTATTGCAAAGTAAAGAATGTTTACATACGCCGAGGAAAGACCGAGAATTTCGTCCGGCGTGCCGATAAGCTTCAAAAGAGGAGTGGAAATAATGTGCGCGACAACAACAAGTAACAGGCCGAGCAAGAAGGACACCGTAATGCTGCTTCCGGAATATCTGTTGACCCTGTCTTGGTCCTTTGCGCCGTAAGCATGCGCCACCGGTATTGTAAATCCGCTTGTAAGGCCGAGTGCCGCACCGACAATAAACGAGTTTATCGAGGCGACTCCGCCGACTGCGGCAAGAGCGTCCGTGCTTACATATCGCCCGACAAGTATATTGTCGACCAATGTATAGTTATACTGTAAAAGCGATGAAGCCATAATCGGCAGCGAGAATTTAATTATACTTTTTATCGGCTTGCCGGTAAGCATAGAATTTTGTTCTGTCATTTGCCAACTCTTCCAAAGTGTTTTTAAAAATTAAATTCAATTAGAATTTAAATTCAATTAGAATTTGCTTAAATTTTAGCACTTGTGCAGTATTATGTCTATAAAAATATTCTGCCGGGAGAGCTTTAACAACAGCAGGATAAAACCAATGGCGGAGCGGCACAATCAAAGACAGCACGGCAGCATTGAGCAGGTTGAAATAAGCTCCTGCGGATTAAACTCAAATCCGTTGATTGCAAAAGGCAAATATCCGTCGGTAATCGCCTGTAATATCACAAACGGAAGAATGCCGAGAGTCAACACGATAAAGGACAGCGAAATGCAACAGCTCGCCGAATACTTTGGAGTAGATTACAGAAAAGACTTTTTGAATTTGTAAAAAACAAGGTGCAATTCATTCGGAATTGCACCTTTCTTTATTTTTTCGCTTTAATGAAGTGCCTTTGTGGGGCAGTTTTTTGTACACTCGTAGCAGAGAATACACTCTGTTCCGTTTTTTCGCTTGCGTGAATCCTTGTTAACCTCAACATTCATTGGGCATACTTTCAGGCACTTGCCGCAATGAACGCATTTACTCTCGTCACAGTGGACGCGCAGTAGCGAAAAATAACTCATGGGCTTCAGAAATACTGTGATAGGGCAGAGATATTTGCAGAATGCGCGGTTATCCTTAAATATAAAGGCAAGCGCAATTCCGGATATATAGTAAAGCGCATTTCCGGCGAGAAACAGCCAAAACATAATTTTCTCAAGATTTGCGACCTTGAACAAAAACAGACCCGCCACAAGAGCCAATGATAACGCAAACATCACATAGCGCAGAATTCCGAGTTTTTCTTTTCGCGGCTTCCGTGGCTGCTTATAAGGAAGAAAGTCCAAAACCATAGCCGTCCAACAGGCATAGCCGCACCATCCGCGTCCGAACAGCAGCGGTCCGAAGATTTTGGCTACGGCATAGTGAATGGTTGCTGCTTCAAAAACGCCGAGGAACAGATAGTACCAAAAGCCCTCAATCTGCATATTTTCTCGGGAGATTATGCCGAGATACAGCAGCATATAGCTTCCGACTGCCAGCTGTACAAAATGACGCGCATAGCGTTTCTCGGCGGTAAAAAGTGCCGTCCCCAATGCGAGACAGGCGCCTATGTAGCTGAAATTCAGCAAATAAAACAGATTATCCTTTATTAGCCATAGTGTGATTGCCACCGCTTCGAACAACAAAAACAGTAATACCGACACAAGGTATCTCGATAAACCCTTGTTATTTCCTTTCTCTTTTTTCTTTTTCATTGTTTTTTCCATCCTTTTTTCGTGAATATGAAACGGCTGATTTTATTCGGATTTATACCGATTCTTGTGCCGCTTTTAATGCCTGCGACAATATAACTATATACTGTAATTTTAAAGCTTATGAGCAAAATGTGCAACTGTAATTCTGTTAAAAAACGGTAAAAGCGCCGCAAATTGTGAAAATCGGCAATCGGTCTGAGGAAGTTCGCCGTTTGGCATCGCCGAATATGCCGCAAGCAATATAGACGTATTTATTATCGACTTGTTTAATAAAATAAAATAACGGACGACTTGGCAATATACGGGACTATACGGCAAGGCAATATAATAATCTTACATACGGCTTCACATACAGAATTTGCGGATATTTTTCGCATTTAGTTGCGAAAACGTTTCCGCTGTGATAAAATTCTTTTGTATTTTACGGGCGCGGCGGCTTTGCGCCTTTGCCTGCTTTAACGGAGTTGAGATTGATGAAAACTGCAGTTGTTACGGGCGGTTCGAGCGGAATAGGACTTTCCTGCTGCCGTAAGTTTCTTGAAAACGGATACAGGGTTTATGAGCTGAGTCGCCGCGAGCCGAAGATTCAAACGGTAGGCGTTAGGCATATCTCATGCGACGTCACGGATGAGCACTCGGTTTCCGAGGCATTCAAAAAAATATATAATGACAGCGGAAGCATCGATATACTTGTGAATAATGCAGGCTTCGGCATCTCAGGGGCGATTGAATTCACAGAGCTTGCAGAAGCTAAAAAACAGTTTGACGTCAATTTCTTCGGCTGCTTTATTTGCTCAAAAAACGTAATTAAATATATGAGGCTTCAAGGCGGCGGAAGAATTGTTAATCTCAGCTCTCTCGCAGCTCCGCTTGCCATACCGTTTCAGGCGTTTTATTCGGCGTCAAAGGCGGCTGTAAATTCGCTGACTCTGGCTCTTGCAAACGAGGTGCGTCCGTTTAATATAAAGGTCTGCGCCGTAATGCCGGGCGATGTTAAAACGGGTTTTACCGCGGCAAGAGAGAAAAATACCGCCGGTGACGAATTTTACGGCGAAACACTTAAAAGAGCGGTTGCCGGTATGGAGCGCGACGAGCAAAACGGTATGTCACCGGACGATATAGCCGATGCGGTGTATGCTGCGGCAACCAAAGCTCGTCCGAAGCTTTTGTCTACAAAAGGCGCTAAATATCATCTGTTTTTGGCACTTTCAAAGGTATTGCCGGTTTCGCTTGTGAATATCATAGTCGGAAAGCTTTATTCTTAATAATTCGGGGCGTAAAGCAATACTGTTATTAGCTGCTTTTGCCCCGTTTTCTTGTTATTCAATAAAAACACATTCGGAGGTACTATGCAAAATTTTGTAGAGCTTATTCAAAATGTAAACAGTAAGGTAAACAGCGTCGTTTGGGGGCCTCCGATGCTCATATTGATGCTGCTTACCGGTCTTTATCTCACGTGTGGTACGCGATTTTTTCAAATACGCCGTTTTTGCTACACAATTAAAAATACGGTTGCCGCAATTTTTAAAGACCGCAAGGTAACAAAAACCAAGGACGAAAAAGCCATATCGCAGTTCCAGGCACTTGCAACGGCTCTTGCCGCAACGGTAGGCACGGGCAACATTGTAGGCGTAGCCACCGCGATTTCCTCCGGCGGAGCGGGTGCGGTATTTTGGATGTGGATTTCTGCTTTGCTCGGTATGATGACGAGCTTTTCCGAAAATGCGCTCGGCATATATTTCCGCAGAAAAAACGAAAAAGGCGAGTGGGTGGGCGGCCCTATGTATTATATCGAAAAAGGACTCGGCCAAAAGTGGCTTGCGGTTATATTTTCTGTTTTTTGTCTGTTCGCGTCGTTCGGAATAGGCTCGGTGGCTCAGGTCAACGGAATATCCACGGCACTTAAGGGTTCGTTTAATATACCGGGCATTGTCACGGGGATAGTCGTTTGTGCCCTCATAGCCGTTATAATTTACGGCGGACTGAAAAGAATAGTCACGGTGACGGAAAAATTTGTGCCTTTTATGGCGGCGTTTTACATAATAGGCGCGCTTATAATAATAATCGTAAACTTCCGCCATATAGGCGACGCTTTCGGCGAGATATTTTCGGGGGCGTTCAGTATGCGCTCCGTCGGAGGAGGCGTTATGGGATACGGTATTTCAAGAGCCATGCGTTTCGGTGTGGCGCGCGGAGTATTTTCTAATGAGGCGGGCCTCGGCTCGTCCGTAATGGTCCATTCCTCCTCTGATGCCAAGGAACCCGTAACACAGGGTATGTGGGGCATATTTCAGGTGTTTTTTGACTGCACCCTTACGGCACTCGTAATACTGACTACCGGGGCAAATCTGCAAAGCGGACTTGAGGGAGTCAATATAACAATATATGCCTTTGAGAGCGTGCTCGGCAAATGGGGCTCTTATATAGTATCCATAGGTATAGTTATGTTCGCTTTTTCAACCATACTCGGCTGGTCGGTGTACGGCTCGCGCGCCGCAGAATATATAGGCGGAAAAAAGCTGACTGCGGTGTATAAAATAATATTTCTCGCAATGATATTTATAGGTGCCGTGTCGAGCATTCAGCTTGTTTGGGATCTTTCCGATACGTTTAACGGTCTTATGGCTTTGCCGAACCTTATAGGTCTGTTGCTTTTGTCGGGGACGGTGTTTAAAATAACCAAAAACTACGAGCAGAGAGTTATAGGCGGCAAAAAGATAAAGCCGATGCTGTCTTTTTATGACCGTGAGAAATAATTTTCGGTATTCACATTTAACTCCGAATTTGATATAATATACGGGATTTAAAAAGATAAAAGAGGAAATTTATGTCAGGTAAAAAGGACTACATCAGAAATTTTTGCATAATTGCCCATATCGACCACGGCAAGAGTACGCTTGCCGACCGTTTGTTGGAGCTTACGGACTCCGTGGCGAAACGTGATATGGAGGCGCAGCTTCTTGACAATATGGATATTGAGCGTGAACGCGGTATAACCATTAAGGCACGTGCCGTAAAGCTTGATTACAAGGCTGCCGACGGCAAAAAATATGAACTGAACTTAATAGACACTCCAGGTCATGTTGACTTCAACTATGAGGTGTCGCGTTCCCTTGCGGCATGCGAGGGAGCTGTGCTGATAGTTGACGCGTCGCAGGGGATAGAGGCTCAAACTCTTGCAAATACCTACCTTGCGCTTGACCACGACCTTGAAATTGTACCGGTAATAAATAAAATCGACCTTCCCGCCGCAGAGCCGGAGCGCGTTGCTAAAGAAGTGGAGGACGTTATAGGCATACCGTGTATGGATTCGCCGCGAATTTCGGCAAAAACAGGCGAGAATGTCCCCGCTGTGCTCGAGGAAATCGTAAACCTTGTGCCGCCTCCGGATGATAACGATTCAAAGCCGCTCAGAGCGCTTGTATTTGACTCCGTATATGACAGCTATCGCGGTGTAATTGTCTATGTCAGAATAGTTGACGGTGTGGTAAGGCCGGGGCAGACCATGCGTCTTATGGCTACGGGTGCCGAATTTACAATTGTTGAAACGGGATATATGCGCGCCAAGAGCTTGGAGCCGACAAAGCAGCTGTCCTCGGGTGAGGTCGGTTATATCACCGCTTCGATTAAAACCGTAGGCGATGCGCGCGTAGGCGATACCGTGACTCTTGCCGAAAATCCGGCTTCGGAGCCGCTTGCAGGATATCGCAAGGTAAATCCGATGGTTTTCTGCGGAATTTATCCGGCGGACGGAGCGGATTATGAGGCTCTTAGGGATGCTCTTGCCAAATTACAGCTGAATGACGCCTCGCTCTCGTTTGAACCCGAGACGTCGAGTGCCCTCGGCTTCGGTTTCAGGTGCGGCTTTTTGGGGCTTTTGCACCTTGAAATCATACAGGAACGCCTCGAGAGAGAGTATGACCTCGACCTCGTAACAACAATACCTTCGGTTGTTTACAAAATACATCTTACCGACGGAAACGTAGTCGAAATAGACAATCCGTGCAACTACCCCGACCCCGCAACAATCGATTTTGCGGAGGAACCCATGGTTGAGGCGCACATCTTTTCTCCTAAGGATTATGTGGGAGCCATAATGGACCTTTGCCAGGACAGACGCGGCGAATATAAAGAAATGACGTATCTTGACGCCGACAGGGTGGACTTAAAATATATACTCCCGCTTAACGAAATAATCTATGACTTCTTTGACGTCTTAAAATCGCGTACGCGCGGCTATGCTTCGTTTGACTATGAGCTTTGCGGCTACCAAAGGTCAAGTCTTGTAAAGCTCGACGTTCTTTTGAACGGCGATATGATAGACGCCCTCTCGTTTATTATTCACTCCGAAAAGGCATATCCGAGAGCGCGCAGAATAGCCGAGAAGCTTAAGGACAATATTCCGCGTCAGATGTTTGAAATTCCCATTCAGATAGCCGTAGGCGGCAAGGTAATAGCGCGCGAAACCGTAAAGGCAATGCGTAAGGACGTGCTCGCTAAATGCTACGGCGGCGATATAACGCGTAAAAAGAAGCTGCTTGAAAAGCAAAAAGAGGGTAAAAAGCGTATGCGCAAGTTCGGTACGGTAGAAGTTCCGCAAGAGGCGTTTATGGCTGTGCTTAAATTAGACGATGAATAATATAGGACTGTATATTCACATTCCGTTTTGCAATTCAAAGTGCCCGTATTGCGATTTTTACTCGTTTCGCGCCGATGACGATACAAAAAACAGATATGTTTCGGCTGTTTTGCGAGAGCTTCGGAACAATTCAAAACAGCTTAGTTGTAAAGCCGATACGCTTTACATTGGCGGCGGAACTCCGTCGGTTTTGGCTCCGGATTATCTTTGCCAAATCATAAACGGCGCAAAATCAACGTTTTTGACCGATGATGCGGAAATAACGGTAGAGTGCAACCCGTTTTCGCTCGGCGACGAATTCTTTGAAAAAGTAAACGAGTGTAAAGTAAATAGGCTTTCCATAGGCTTGCAGTCGGCAAATGACGGCGAACGTAGGATTTTAGGCAGACGAGCCGACAAAAGCGAGGTTCAAAGTGTCGTTTCGCGGGCAAAAAAAGCGGGAATAAATAATATTTCGCTTGATGTCATGCTCGGCGTGCCGGGTCAAACTAAAGAGAGCCTTAAAAGCACGCTTGATTTCTGCATTTCTTCGGGTGTGCCGCATCTCAGCTGCTACATTCTCAAAATAGAGGAGAATACGCCGTTTTTTCGTATGAGAGACAAATTGCCGTTTCCCTCTGACGACGATACGGCCGATATGTACCTTTTTATGTGCGAATACCTCGAAGAACACGGTATTATGCAGTATGAAATATCAAATTTTGCGGTTCCCGGCTTTGAGAGCCGCCACAATCTGAAATATTGGCACGATGAGGAGTACCTCGGCATAGGTGCTTCGGCACATTCGTTTTTAGGCGGAAAACGCACATATTATCCGCGTGATATTGAGTATTTCATAAGCGGCAACGAGCATTTAACTGAGGGCGACGGCGGCGACGAAGAGGAATTTTGTATGCTCGCTTTAAGGCTCCGCGAGGGGCTTACTCAAGAGCGTTTTTACGCCCGTTTTCATCATGAGATACCGCAAAAAATGCTTGAAAGCGCAAAGCAATACGAAAAATACGGGCTTTGCAGCTGTGAGAACGGCGGAATTTCTCTGACGCGGCGCGGATTTTTACTCTCCAACTCCGTAATATCCGAAATTATCTTATAGATATAAATATTTCAGGGCTTGTAATTTGTTTTACAAGCCCGTTTTTTTGTGCTTTTCGGGCGTTTGTGAAATTAAAACGGCTTTTTGTTACAATGGCGTTTTTTTGTCGCACAGCACGTGATAAAATCAAGAGGCTAAACGGAAGAGTTCTCTGAAAGTGAATTGATTATATAGAATTTCCGGTGTGTAATTTGTACAAGATTACCCAAAACGGCTGCAATTTTTGTCGAAGAGTGCTTGCAATCTAAAATTTTACATATTTTCATTTTAAAATGACAAAAGATTGTCAAACTGCGTTCACAATCTGTTAATATTTGGTTTAAAGACTGTTTAAAATGAGTTTTTAAATTAGCTAAAAACTCTTTACACCAAGTCATTTTTGGTGTAAACTTAAGTATAAATATACGGTGTAATAGTGTACCCATTTGCGCCTTAAAATCGGTAAATAGACGCTTGCTCCGCAAAATGATGGAAAACAAACGTTAAAGTAAACCCGAAGCGGTGCGGATTTATCGTATACTATTATATATAGCGTTTTTAATCAATTTATCGGAGGTTTTTCATTTGGCAGATCTTATATTTCGGCATCTTACCGGAGCCGATGGCGAGGGCGTTTACAAAAACGGCAAAACCGGCTTCTCGGTTTCTTATTTCAAAAAGAAAGAAATAGACTCGCGCTATCCCTCGGGCGGCTATACGGTTGTCGGTCAAATAGGGAAGGGCAAACGCGAAATCGGTGATTTGCAGTCTGACGACGGGCAAACCGAAAAGGTGTATGCCGCAACGAAAATGCCTCATACCGCGGTAGTCGGCTACATAGAGACAGAGGCTGACAAATTCATTGCGATAGTTAAAGACAGGCTCTTACTTTGGCTTTTGTTTGCGCTTTTGATAGCGGCACTTATAATAGGTCTTATATTCCTTTTAAAGTCCGTTATACCGACAGGCGGCGATGGCACAACCACAACGCCCCCCGCAGGCGTAATCGACCAAAATGCCATATTGGGCGAGGGCGAGATTTCCGTACCCGATAAAACAAAAACAAGGGGCAGGCAGATAAAGGTCTACGGTATTCCCGAGCTTCCCTTGGCGGCAAATACCAAGGAGCAGAGCTTCGTATTCTCAAATCCCGAGGAAAACCCGTGCTTCTTTGTTATAGAAATAGAGCTTTCAGATACAGGCGAGGTTATATATACCTCAAATCTCTTGCCGCCTGGCTATTCAATATCAAAGTTCACGCTGAACCGTGAGCTTGCGGCAGGAACCTATCAGGCAACAATCCATGTTAAGACATACAGCTTTGATAAAGAGCAGCGTAAACTTAACAATATGGATTTAAAAACGACCATCGTGGTTTCATAAGAAACTATATTCAAAATACAGATTTTGAGGAAAGGAGTTGCAGTTTATGCAAAAAAATTCAAAGATTAAAATCGGAAAAAGCATAACTGCTGTGCTGCTTTGCGTAGTGCTTTTGGTAACGTCGATTCCCATGGTTCTCGCGGCCGGCGAGGGCGAATATGACCCGATACCGACCTTTACCGAATCGGATAAAAGGGAAGCGGCTGCAACACTTAATGACGACGGCGGAATTACGGTCAGCTTCCCCGCGGCTAAGGTTAGCGAGCGCAAAACCGGCACAAAAACAATTGACGGGTATATGTTAGAGCTTGTTGATCTCGGAACATATACCGAGGTTCACACAAGCACGGTTTTGCTGCGCAAGATGGTTAGTCCCACCGGTACCGCACCGTACACGGCTGAGATTACGGCAGACGAAATCAAAACAAAGGTGCCTGCGGGTCTGTCTGACGACCACCGTTACAATATTACGATAACGGCGTACGACAGCGACGGCTGGTTCTCGGAGGCTGTTAACGCGTACGTTTCGGATGTTCCGACTTATGTATACGATGCGGACGCTTATGCCCCCGTTACAAACAACGTTCTTGCCATGCGTGAAATTCTTACCTTTGACAAAAAAGGTAACGCAGATGACCACGGTTCGTTTTCGGATGCCGGAACCAACGAGAGAACCGCCGAAGTCAACAATGTACGCAGTACGTCAGGCTCACTTGACTATATGCAGGAGGGTAATCACCTTTCATTCGAAGGCAGAACCGATGGTGTAGGCGTTAAAGACACGGGCAACAGCTACGGCTACGCAATGCGTATCGAGTCCGCCGCAACCACCGACAGCCCTCAGTCCTTTGATACGTCATGGAGCCGCCAGACTTGGGACCCGACGGGTGCTTCCGAGATTTGGTACTATCTCGACTTCTCCGAGGTCAGCGTAACGGGGCTTTCATTCCGCCTTCGTTCAAACGAAAAGTATTTTGCACAGGATTTTGACAACGACTACAGTGAAAGCAGTAATGCTTTTAACAGATACGGCGATATAATTTACTCTACTGTCGGTACCACAAAAGCAGGCTATATGGGTGAGGCCCCATATTTATTCCTGCAGCAAACGGACGGCAGCTGGAAAAAGGTTATGTTAAAAGACGGTACTGTTGACCTTGATCACTTCAAGGGTTATGTCCGCATACCGCTTCAGTTTATGTGCTCCGAAACCGACTCTGTTGTTACGGATTCCAACGAGGATTTCGGTGTAAACAAGCCTGTGTCCGATATGTATGTATGGAACAGCTCGGATAAAACTAAAGCAAATGCCAACAAGTATTATAACGAGAAAATTAAGCTTTCGCAGTCGGTAGTTGTTGACCCTGCCGGTACTTCGATATCCGAAGCTCTGCTTATTAGACGCTATTCCTTCAGAATCAACAAGACGTCGACTTTGAGCGGTGAATACTATATCGACGGCGGCACGATGCTCGCTCCGTGCATGACTACGAAAGACGGTGGCAAGACAACAGCCGATTCGCCCAAAAGAGCTTATATCGATAAGACCAAAATCGGTACGGGTGAAGATCCGGTAGTTAATCGTACAAATGCTTTTAAAGCTATCGAGGATATTATGTCCGCCGGCTTTAAGTTTACGGGTTGCTCGTATGACCCGGCTTCTACGAGCCTTGAAACCAACAACGGCAGCGTAGGTAAAAAGATTTTCCTTGATAATGTATTGTTCTACCGTACAGACGGTCAGAAATACAGCGAAAATACCCTTAACGGAGCAACAAACACAGGCACGCCCGTTAAGACATATTATGACCAGGAAACAGAAATTCCGCGCGCTATTTTCAATGCCTGCCAAAAGTACATTGAAAGTCCGAACTCCTACGATTACCGCGCCGTTAAGTACATCGAGGACTTGATAGCCGGTTATAAAAAATCAATTGAGGAATATAACAAATCCGAGGAAGCCGGAAAATCCGGTATAATCGATGCTTCATTCCTTGAGGAGTCTGCGCTCGATACCAAGGCGGCAGCACTGGGTATGACCGAGGCTTGGGAAAAATACAAGACCGCCAAGCAGGCTTGTATAGACGGTAAAACCTACGGCTCTGCTAACTCGGGTGCAGAGGATTTCATTCCGATGATTTCAACGAAGCTTGAGCAGCTTCCCGATTTCGACGAAAATACTCTCGCGGTAAGCGATGAGGATAAAGCCGTTGTTAAGAGCCTTTATGAGGTTTATATCCGCCTTAACTTAAGCCAGCTCGCTATGCTCGGCAGAGCGGAAGAGGAGAAGCTCTTAAAGTACTTCAGCTTCATAGAAGAAGAGCTTGCCGACAACTCTGTTGTAATAGGCCAGGCGCTTACAAACAATAAGGTTATACCGTTCGGCGACTTCAGCTCCTTGGAAAAAGGCACCAGAAGCTGGCAATTTGAAAACTCAAAATATGCCGGCAAGGTAGGGCAGGATTACTACTATTCTAAGGGATATTTGACATATCAGGTTCCCTTTGCCTCACTTTCGGCGCATCGTGAAGATACTGCAACGCCTACACTTATACCGACCGGCGCTCTCGGTAATGACCCGCAGAGAAACGGTATTACAGATTATCGCCAAAACGGTACTTCGGCAATCATTACATCAAACGGCCTTGAGGGCAAAAACGCCGCAACGGTTACCATAAATAACCAGTATGCCGAAGATAGAAAAGGCTGGTATAACTGCATAAGCATTACAAAGGGACTTGTTGACGAAGAACCGAGCAGCAGCGGCGATTACTCCGCGCTGAGAGCCAACAATATGTCGTCTGAGAGTCTCGGCGATTTTGCTAAGTCATATACCAAAAACGACATAGGCGAAACCGACCGTCTGGCACTTGTATTCTACGCAGACTTCTCTCAGCTTGACACATTCTCAATGGCGTTTAATATCAGCTCATACTATGACGGTGCCGCTGAGGACTACACCCTCGACTTCGGCAGCAACAACGCGGCTTCTTACTTCTATCTCATTAACCCCAAGACGGGTGAATGGGCTAAATGTACTCCCAAGGATGAAAGCAAGAGAAGAATTTACGCTTACACCTCGGAGTACGGCATAGATACGGGAGACGGCGATTACCTGACCCTTTCTCACTACAAGGGTTATGTTATGGTTCCGCTCTTCCAGTTCTCGAGAGGCGTTCAGGGTATTTCGGCAACCTCTAACTATCGTATAGATGAAAAAGCCGAGTCCCTTAACAACATTTTCCGTGTTACAATAGGTATAGCGCCCTTGTCAAATTACAACGATTCGTCCGTAAACGGAAAGAGCGCAACCGCAATGAACGGCAAGAGCTTTACAATAGGCTCTGTCGGCTTTACATACAGACAGGGTACCTCGGCATACGGCGCAGGCGTACAAAACAGAACCGGCGACATCTCATTCGACGATTATGCACAGGTTAAGTCTCTCACTTCAATGCAGTTTGAAAACGCGGTAGCGGATGTTGATATTTATAAAGCGAACACTCGTACCGAAAAGATAAACACGGCACTTGCTCTTTATGCGCAGCTTTCTGATTATCAAAAGTCAATACCTTCCGTTGCAAGAGCATACAGCGTGCTTCAAAAGTACAAGAGCATCGACGACGGCATCACTTTGCTCGATCAGCCGCAAATTGCGGTTACCGATTTGAAACCTTTGATTGAGGCTATGCCGGCTGCAGCAACCGGCGGCTCCGTAACAGGCAGCAACGCCTTACCTTATCCTGGTTTTGTTATCGGCACCGATGCGAGCGGAACAGAGAAGCCGCTTATAGATTACGGCGCATATTCTCTCACCGCGGCTGACGTACAGAACATAATCAATTGGTATGAGCAGTCTTATGAGCGCTATACCGACGAGGCGATTGCGGCGCTCGGTACGGAGAACGTCACAAAAATGGAAAACCTTTATAAGGTTGCAAAACGCTTGAGACTTCTCGAAAATTACCGTGACGGCTACACGAGTGACTCCGGTACCGCTATAACCGGTATTAAAGACCTTAACGCTCTTGTTGCTTCAATGTACGGCGAGACCGGTAAAGCGACCGACCTTACGACCGACTGCAGGCTTATGCCTACCGGTCAGACCGCGGCGCTTGAAAACTACATCGAGAAGTATAACGACCTTGATTATTATGCTAAGTATATCTTAACTGATAAGGCCGACAAATTTGCAAGCGCTCCTCAGTATAAGAATTATGCTAAGTCGGCCGAGGCGGTTAACAAGGTGCTTGCCAATATCAAAACTTACACCGACGACATCACCGGTAAGACGGTTAAGGGCGGCGTTGTTCGACTCGAAGAAAAGTACACGGCTCTTTACAATACCGTTAAGGGTCAAATGGACAATAGCGGTATTCAGGATCTTACCGCAATAACGGAAGCGGTTGAAGAGTACAATTCGTTTAAGGGCTATATAAGGCAGGTTCAAGAGGTTAATGACGGTAACACCGTTAATTCCTCGGACGGCGAAGCTCTCCACGGTATTATAGATACCCTCCGTCTTTTCCCGAACTTTGTTTCGGAGGTAGACAAAGACAGCGTCGCTCTCAATAAGGATGCAACAACGGGAACCGCAGTCTTTACTCTTTCAAATGCCGTTAACTATCCGGACGGAAGCTACACACTTCGTGTAACCTCTAAAAACGGAGGCCTTAAGGACACTACGGGCACCACCCACGATTACAACGTTGCAATGACGGGTGCGATTGAAAAGACCGTAACGGCAAAAGCTCTTAACACTTCTCCCGAAACCGCGGATGTCGCAAATAACACCGCTTCGGCGGCAGCTCCCAAGGCAATAAACTTTACGTTTACCGTCACGGGCGTTACCGTAACGAGTGAAGATGTTATTACAATAGAGCTTATCGATAATGCTACCGGTGAGGTTGCTGTTGACAAGACAACAAACGAGCCTGTCAGAAAAACTATCAATATTCATTTTGCCGCAGACGACTTCTTTGAGGTTACAATTCCTGCGGAAATAGATGTTCCTTGGGGCGAGACGGAAGCCGTTGATGTTTCCTATAAGGTTACGTCTTCGCTTGATACGGGCAGCAAGATTGGTGTTTCCGTAGCACGCAGCGCTTCTGTCGCAAATGACACTCTTACCAATGCAGCAACATCGACATACGCTCTTCCGTATACTTCACAGAACTTTACTTCCACAGAATTTACAGGTACAAATGAGGGAGCGCTTCCCGCTCAAAAACCGTCATTGACAATTTCCGGTTGGACGGACGCTCCGATAGCCGAGTATTCGACTACTCTTACTTATACCGTAGATTACACTAAAGGTTAATTAACAAATTAAATGCTTTATCAAGACCATAAGGAGGTGGTTCTATGAAGAAAACATTATCAGTTTTGCTCTCAGTGCTTTTATTGTCGCTCGTGACTGTTCCGTCTTTCGCGGCTCCGGCTACGCTGAACAAAGAGAACCCCGTAGGCTCCGTAAAGATTTTTACCGGCGAGGGCAAACAGGATGAGTATGAGCTTACAATTCCTGCCGATACCGAAATACCGTGGGAAGCTACTTCTTACGCAATAGGTAAGGTTACGGCAACTAAAATGTGGCTGTCTCCCGGCAAGACCGTTAAGGTGGCTGTTTCGTCGCTCAACGGCTCAAAGCTTGTCAACACTTTGGACAGCTCAAAGACTATCGCCTACACGCTTACAGGCGCAGAGCAAATGGCGTTTTTACCGGGCGATTATATGAAGTCTTATGACCTCTCCGTGAACATCGCAGAGGCTGAATGGCAAAAAGCCGCTTCGGGTGAGCATACAGATGTTCTTACCTTTACGGCAGAATATACTAACGCGTAATAAACATAAGGAGATAAATTATGAAAAAGCTTATTTCTATCGCACTCGCAGCGGCTATGCTCGCAGCTGTTTCGGTTCCCGCTTTTGCAGCTAATCCCATAACCAAGGAAACAGAGCAGACCGGCACAACCATAATTAAGACATCCACAAAAACAGGCCCCGATTCGCCTGAGGATGTTGCTGTCAGATACACAGTTTCTATTCCGGCAGATACAGAAATTTACTGGGGCACCGAGGAGACAGATCTTGTTTACTCTGTTGAGTCTCACCTCAAGAGAGGCCAGGCTCTCAAGGTTACCGTAGCAGGCACAGGCTCTATGAAGACCGATGCCGCAGCAGGCGAGGTTTACACTCTTCCCTATACTCTTTCGGGTGACACCGCTTTCACGGCAGACAGCCCCGTAGTTTACGGCAACAAGGAAACTCCGGCCGTTGAAAAAAATCTCAAGGTTACAATAAGCAGCGAGGACTGGAACAGAGCTGTTGTTGATGGTTACAGCGACACCCTTACCTTTACCGCTGAGGTTTAATTATTGAAAGGAGACTACTATAATGAAAAAGCTTATTTCAATCGCACTTGCAGCGGTTATGCTTGCAGCAGCTTCGGTTCCCGCTTTCGCAGCTAACCCCATAACCAAGGAGACTGACAATACCGGTACAGCTATTGTTAAGACCTCCACAAAAACAGGCCCCGACGCTCCCGATGACAACGCTGCTAAATACACCGTTACAATTCCGGCCGATACCACAATTTACTGGGGCGCAGAGGAAACAGCTCTTGACGGATTTTCTGTTGAGTCTCACCTTAAATACGGCCAGAAGCTTAAAATCGGCGTTGAGGGCTCAAGACTTATGAAGCTTACCGAGGATGCAAACGAGACATTGGCTTACGATTTCTCGGCTGATTCTAACCTCGAATTTATAGCTGACGGCCCCGTTATCAATCCCGCAAAGGCACTTACCCTCAAGGTTAAGGTTGCCGCAGACGATTGGAACAACGCTATCGTCGGCGAGTACAGCGATACTCTTACCTTCACCGTAAGCCTTTGATTTTGAAAGGAGATAACCACAATGAAAAAATTACTTTCAATAGTTCTTGCGGCGGCAATGCTCGCAGCGGTTTCCGTTCCGTCATTTGCAGCCGACAAGACGCTTACAAGCGACCATACCTCCGATACGGCTAAGGTTATTACTTCTACAAAAACCGGTCCCGACGGTCCCGAGGCTACTTCTTACACGGTAACCTTCCCGGCAGAAACCACTATTTACTGGGGCAAAGAAAGCACAGACTTTACATACAACGTAAAGTGCCAGCTCAAATCAAACGACCGTCTTAATGTTACGGTAGCAAAGGAAGACGGCACAACCGACCTCAAGGCTATCGCATCAGGCAATACCGCTACTCTTCCTTTCAGCGTAGCAGGCACCACAGCTTATACTTCAGCCTCTGCAGTTGTTGCAGATGAAGCTGTTAACGCTGCAGTAAACATTGCCTCAGCTGATTGGGCAAAGGTTCCGGTAGATGAGTACGAGGGCAATCTTACACTTACGGTTTCGATAGCTCCCGCTACAATCTAAGAGTCGGAAACCCTTCCAAAATACAAGGAGAACCAATTATGAAAAAAATTCTTTCAATAGTCATTGCAGCTGCGATGCTCTTGGCTATATCGGTTCCCGCTTTTGCTGCAACTGCGACAATAGATCAGTCTACTTCCGGTGGCGTCGGTAACTCCTCGGTAGTTACCGACCGAAGCGGAATAAGCGGTACCTTTACCGTTTCTTATCCCGCCGAAACCACCATTTATTGGGGCACCGAAAGTACCGAAATCGGTTACACTGTATCGAGTACGCTTGTGAGCGGCAATAACCTCCGTGTTACTGTAGCTCAGGACAACGCAAATCTCCATACAGGCGGCGGCAGACTTCTTCCTTACACTATAACCGGTGATACCAACATAACAACCGGTCACGAGACAGTTACCAACAGCGCATATTCGGTAAATGTCAATATTACTAAGGAAAACTGGGGATCCGTTTCCATTGATGAGTATGAAGATACTCTTACATTTACAGCTTCTGTTGAAGCGATAGCTTAATTTTTTAATCCTAAAAGGAGTTACATTATGAAAAAGTTACTTTCATTAGTTCTTGCGGCGGCTATGCTTGCGGCAGTTTCAGTTCCGTCCTTTGCAGCTGAAATCAATAAGGATACAGCGGACGGCAAGGGTGTTGCAACCGTTAAGACCGATACAACAAATGTTCCCGCAGACGGTTATTTCACAGTAACATATCCTGCTGAAATGAGCGTTAAATGGGGCGCTGAAACCACAGCCTTCACCTACAATGTTACGTCAACTCTCAAGACCGGCAAATGTCTTTCCGTTTCTGTTGCTTCGGAGGCTGGCAAAATGAAGCCCGCTACCGATAACGGCTATACCATTCCTTACGCCTTCAGCGGCGACACTTCCGTTAAGACTGCTGCCGAGGTAGTTAACAATACTTACAACATTAACGTTGACGTTGCAGCAGCAGCTTGGAACGCTACCATCACCGATTACAGCGATGCTACCGTTACCTTCACAGCAGCAGTTGTTGACAAATAATTTATTCAACATTAAACATTAAGTACATCAAGGAGTTATAATTATGAAAAAGATAGTATCAATTCTTCTTGCTGTTATGATGATAGCCGCTATTGCAGTTCCATCATTCGCAGCTACAATAACAAAGGAATCAGACCCCAAGACCGCCGATGTTCAGGTTAAGACAAAGACAACCGATAAGGAGAACAACGATCCCGAAAACTACACCGTTACCATTCCTGCTGAGATCACAGTTGCTTGGAACGACACAACAGCTCAGGACGCTTCTTACACCGTTGATTCTCAGCTTAAGCTCGGCGCTAAGCTCAAGGTTTCGGCTGCTGCTAACGATGCAGGAAAAATGACAAACGCTGCTACCGATAAATTCCTCACCTTCACCGTAGCAGGCGGAGATGTTGCTGAATATTCCGAGCTTAACAACGCTGTTAAGTCTGCAACAACCGTTACAATCGCTGACTTCAACGCTCCCATAGCTGAGTATGTCGGCCATATGACTTATACCGTAGAGTACGTTGCTGCATAATTATTGCCAGATTTTGATTTTTAAAATTTTTAAGGAGGTGGTTTCATGAAAAAGGCTTGCAGTGTGCTGTTGTCTGTTTTGCTTATATTCACCATGCAGCTTTGCGTTTTCGCCGAGGCAGGTGAAATCGGTAAAACACAGCTTAAAACTGTAGTCCCGAATACCCATGAAATTACCGTAACGTATAACGACGGAGGTTATGTCCTTAAAGACGGCAACCTTATTGCAAGCGGTGCTAAGTTCGCCGTTGACCGTTTTGATTCGCTTTCTCTCGGAGCTGTTGCAAAGCTTGACAGCCACCTTGAGCGTGTCACGGTAAACGGTAAAGATTATACCGATAAATTGCAGTACGGTATGTTAAGATTTGATTCGGTTACCACCGATATGAACATTGTGTTCACATTTAAAAAATGCTTCGGACCCACAGAGCCGACTACAAATCCCACAGAACCTACCGAGCCTACAAGACCCACAGAGCCGACAGCTCCGACAGATCCCTCAGGCACAACAAATCCTTCAGGCACCACTAATCCCTCAGGTACTACCAATCCTTCGGGCACCACTAATCCCTCGGGCACTACAAATCCCTCGGGCACTACAAATCCCGGCGGAGATCACGAAGATCCTTGTGTTCGTATGGGTATGAAAGGTAATGTGTATCGCGGTAAAAACCTTTTCCCGGGCGCTAAGCTCGACATTGACCTCGGCGAAATCAAGGCTGATGCAGGAAAAGACGGTGCATACAGCGTTGACGTTATTAAAGACGGTTTCCATGTTGTAACAATCACCGACGAAAACGGTGAAGTAGCCGGCAAGACTACTTTCTCGGTAAGCGTAAGTGATACGGCAACAGAAACAACCGTTATTAAACTTGATGACGGCTCGCAGATTGCAGTTGTTCCGAAGGGCACCAATACCTTATGGCTCGACTTTGTCGTTAACGACGACGGTACTATTACTATTGTTCCCGGCACACCCGTAGAGGAGCCGACAAGCGAAGCTCCGGTAACCAAACCGAGCGACAGCGGCAACCCGATAATGAATAACCCGGTAATATCCAAAACCGGTGAACTTATCCGTGAAAATCCGCTCGCCGCAGCTGCTGTTTTCCTTTGTGGATTGTCACTTATATTCTTCATAATTCTTCGTAAAAAACGTAAGGACGACGAGGAAGAGGAAAACACAAAACCCGTTTGCTGATATAAACGGTAATAAATAAGTTTAAAATACCCCGACTGCGGTCGGGGTATTTTTATGTGTATCGGCATTGCAAACGGTGATGTGTTATGTTATAATACTTTGTCAGAACTTAAACGGGTAAAAGACCGAGGTTCGTCTTCTTGAAAGAGGTGGCTGTATGCCCATAAAAATAGATAATCAGCTTCCGGCGCATCATAGTCTGGAGCTTGAAAATATATTTGTTATGACGGAGGACAGAGCCGTCAAGCAGGATATTCGTCCGCTTAAAATTATAATACTGAATTTAATGCCTACAAAAATCGAGACCGAAACTCAGCTTTTAAGGCTTCTCAGTAATTCTCCGCTTCAACTTGAAATAGATTTGCTGCAGGTAAAAAGCCATATTTCAAAAAATGTGTCAAGGGAGCATATGCTCAAATTCTACAAAACCTATGACGATGTCAAGGACGAAAAATTCGACGGTATGATAGTTACCGGAGCACCGGTTGAAATGATGGATTTTGAAGAGGTCGATTATTGGGACGAGCTCTGCAAAATATTTGATTGGGCAAAAACAAATGTGTATTCCACATTTAATATATGCTGGGGAGCGCAGGCTGCGCTTTACTATAATTACGGTATTCCGAAGCATCTGCTTCCCGAGAAGGTTTTCGGCGTATTTCGCCATCAACCGCTTGATTTGTATCATCCGCTTTTGCGCGGATTTTCTGATGTCTTTTATGTTCCGCATTCACGTCACACGGAAAACAGAAAAGAGGATATAATAAGAGTAAAGGATCTTCAGATTTTGTCTTATTCCGAGGAAGCCGGAGTCCATCTCGTGTCGGATATGGCGTGTCGCAATTTTTACTGTTCGGGTCATTGTGAATATGACAGCGACACCTTGGCTCGCGAGTACTTCCGCGATTTAAAAAAGGGTCTTGACATAAAGATGCCGCACAATTACTTCCCCGATAACGACATCAAAAAAACGCCCGTAGACACCTGGCGCGGTGCGGCAAGCCTGCTTTTCCAAAATTGGCTTAACTACTTTGTGTATCAAAAAACGCCTTATGACATAGCCGATATTAAATAGTCGGCGAGGCACTAAGCTTTGTAAATATATAAAAATTATAAGTAAAGGAATTATATTTATGCTTCAATACGAAGAATTGAGACTGCGACTTATAAATCACGAAAAGACTCTTGATGACCTCTCCGAGGCTCTGGGTCTTGATAAGATGAAAGAAGAGATAGCGCAGCTTGAAAAAGAGCAGACTGTTGACGGCTTTTGGGATGATATAGCAAATTCTCAAAAGGTCGTTCAGCGCACAAGCAACCTCAAGAGCAAAGTGGCGGCTTATGAAAAGCTCAGGCAGGATTATGACGATGCGCTTGTTATGATTGAACTTTCAAATGAAGAAGAGGACGAGGGTATGCTCGATGAGTGCACCGAGAGCGTAGAAAAGTTTGAAAGTGATCTTGACACCATGACCCTTACAACTCTTTTGAGCGGTGAATATGATGCCAAAAATGCAATTCTTACCTTCCACGCCGGCGCAGGCGGAACGGAGGCGCAGGATTGGGCGCAGATGCTTTTCAGAATGTATTGCCGATGGGGCGAGCGTCACGGCTTTAAGGTCACTACGCTTGATTTCCTTGACGGCGACGAGGCAGGTCTCAAATCGGCAAGTATCCTCATAGAGGGCGAAAATGCCTACGGCTTTATGAAAAGTGAGACGGGCATACACCGCCTTGTAAGAGTTTCCCCGTTTGATGCGGCAGGCAGACGCCATACCTCTTTTGCTTCGGTTGAGGTAATGCCCGAAATCGATGATACGGTCGAGGTTGAAATAGCTCCGGAGGACATTAAAATGGATGTTTACCGTTCAAGCGGTGCAGGCGGTCAAAAGGTAAACAAAACCTCATCTGCCGTAAGACTTACTCATATCCCGACGGGAATTGTTGTAGCATGCCAGGTTGAGAGAAGTCAGCATCAGAACCGAGAGGTTGCCATGAGAATGTTAAAATCCAAGCTTCTTGAAATCAAGGAGCGCGAGCATCTTGACAAAATTTCGGATATTAAGGGCGACCAAAAAGAGATAGGCTGGGGCAATCAGATACGTTCGTATGTATTTATGCCGTACACACTTGTCAAGGATAACCGCACGGGCTACGAAATGGGTAACATCAATGCGGTTATGGACGGCGATATTGACGGTTTCATAAATGCGTATCTCAAAATGCAGTCTCAGAAAAAGCTTGAGGAATAAACGCTTTATCAGTGCGGTAAGGCGGTATATCAATATGTTATTAAAGCGCGGAGTGTGTAATTCCGCGCTTTTTTTGTTTGTTCGTATTGTATAATCACTAAAACACAGACCGGCTTATAATACTATTTGTAATAATGTGTGCATTGAAAAAATATGTAGAATTTGTTATTATTTGTATGTAAAAACGGTTTTTCAGAGAAAGGAAGATCTGTATGCAAAAAACATCAACCAGGATTTTGAGCGTTTTGCTGTCTGTCCTTATGCTGTTGACTTTGGTTCCGTCTGCTCTTGTGAGCTACGCGGCAGGAGTCTCGCTTAACATTACGGATGAAAACGGTAATGACATTACCGAAATACAGCAGTTGACCGAGTATAAAACGCTTCAACTAAAGTATACCACGACAGGCGAATTGCCTGAGGGTACTACGGTAAAGTGGGAGAGTAACCTACCGCTTCTTGCCGACGTAGACGATAACGGCAAGGTTACGGCATATGATTCGTCAAAGACGGCTATAATTCAGCTTTGGCTTGATGAAAACGTGCGCGTGCTTCCTCTCGTAGGCGATAAAATGGCTGACGAGATTATGAAACAGCTTGAAAAGTCGGGCGTTAATCTTGACAGTATGAACGATGACCTGATAGTTTCTATTGTCAGAGGCATTGCAGGTGATACTCTTGCGGACAGCCTTGCGTCTGCTCTTGCCAATATGAATGTCGAAATAACGGCAACCATATATGACGCAAGCGGAGCAAAGCTTGCAAGTGACAAAATTAAAATAAAGGTTCAAAAGAGCGTTATTGCGAACATCTTTCCTACCGGAACTCATATAACCAATAAAAAGAGCGTTCCTCTTACCGTTGCCGTGGGCAAAACGGTTCAGCTTTACGCGGCGGTAACACCGGTAAGGCTTAAGCACTCTGTAAAATGGGAGATGGGCGGCAGCGTATTTGATACAAGCTCCGGCAAGCGTGCAACGATTTCCGATACGGGACTTGTCACATTTACTGCAGCAGGCTCGGTAACGGTTAGGGCATACGACGCGAGCAATGTAGCTTTTGTCGATACCATAACCTTTAATGTAGTTGAGCAGAAGGATCTCCCGGTTGAATCCTTTGATATTATAAGCGGCACAAAAACCGTAACAGATTCATCCGTATCCGTAAGTGAAGGCTCCACAACGCAGCTTGCAATTACAAATGTTGTTCCCGCAGGAGCTTATACCGGCGACCTTACTTGGGATATCGCCGATAAGTCGATTGCCGTGGTTGATGCCTCCGGTACGGTCACCGGCCTTGACGGCGGCGACGGACTCGTTGAATACAGTAAATCCACAACCCTTACCGCAACGGCGGGCGGCGTTTCCAAAAATGTTACAATAAAGGTGTCAAGAGCCGGTGTTGTCGGCAGTATCTCCTCTGTTGAAATTGAGGGTAACAGTGCCGTTCCCAATGATACGCCGACTACCTTTAAGGCAAATGTGTTGCCGTCAAGACTTAACACAAATTCGTCGATAAAACGAGAGTGGGGACTTACAAATCCCGATACAAAAGAAATAATATGGGCAACCGCCGAGGCACCCGCCGAGACAAAGCTTGCTACGCTTTCGTCCGACGGTGTATTCACCCCGAAATCGAGCGGTATTAGCGAAATACACGTAAGAGCAACTCTTAACGATAAAACCGTTGAGGACTCTCTTACAGTAACGGCGGGCAAGGCGATAACAGACTTCAGCATCAGCGGCAGCACAGCGGTTAATGAGAGCAAGACCACGCAGCTTGCAATCGCGAATATAGCACCGTCCGATTACGACAAAGCCCTTCTCGGAACTGCCGTATGGACTTCTTCCGACCCGTCAATAGCCACTGTTGATGCAAACGGTCTTGTAAAAGGTCTTGATTCCGGCGGAACGGCCCTTTGGAACACCAAAAAGGTCACAATAACCGCAACCATCGGAAGCGTGTCTAAATCCGTAGAGGTAACGGTACGCGGTAACTCAATAAGACACCTCACGGGAGTTACCATAACGGGAAATGATTATGTAATCAAGGATTTTCCGGTTACCTACACCGCTAAATTCTCTCCCGAGAGAATTTCGGTCGATAAGCAGCGTTGGGGTCTCACTAAGGACGACGGCTCGGCTCCCTGGACCTCCGACTGGAATATCGGCGACGTAAATCAGAAGAATGCATATGCTTCGGTCAATTCAAACGGTGTTGTCACGGGTATTTCGGCAGGCGATACAACACTACATGCATTCGGCAGGAACGGCGTTACAAAGGTTGACGGCGCATACGTAGAAACTCAAAAGAATATAACGGTAGTTGAGGTTGAGCCGATAAGTATTGCGTTTACCGCGCCCACTAAGACCGATTATGTAGAGGGTAGCACAGAGCTCGATCTCACCGGTATGGAGGTTAAGCTTACATATAATCGTGCGGATATTGCCGAATATTACGGCGAAGAGGCGGCAAACGCCTATACCGACGATCAGCTTTCCGTTCCGGTAACGGATTATACGGTAAGCTCCGTCAATACTTCGATACTTGATTCGGTGCAGTATATTATAGTTAACGTAGTAAGAGCCGGCAAAACATATCACGCAATATTCCCGATAACCGTTCACTCTAAGGCGGTAACATCAATTGAGCTTGAAAATCCTAAAAAGGATTATCTCGAGGGCGATAAGACCCTTGATTTTTCGGGTCTTAAGGTTAAGGCAAATTACAGCAACGCCGAGTCCGAATACGTCACCGATTACACGGTCGACACATCGTCATTTGACCCGGAGCTTTACGACGTAGAGCAGAATATAACCGTTACATACACACATGCGGGGCGCAGCGCTTCGGCTACATTCCCCGTAATTGTATACGGTAAACCCGTTGTCAGCGTTGATAAAGGCGATTATAACGGCGGATGGACAAGCAAGGACGTAACCTTTACTCTTTCATCGTCTCACGAGCTTGACGGAGTTAAGTATTACTTTAAAACCGATTCCGCAGGCGTAGAAGCACCATTGGAAGGCAACACGCTTACCGTAAATGTGAACAGCAGCGATACATATTATTTTAAAGCTGTAAATTCCAAGGGCATTGAGAGCGATTACACCGAGGGCTACACCGTTATGCGTGATGATGTAGAGCCTTTGTTCACTCTTACTCCCGCCGTAACCGCGCTTACAAATAAGAGCTATGATGTTACAATAGGAAGTCTTAACGTAGGCGCTTCGGGAATAGCCTCCGTTACATTAAACGGTGAGGATATAACCGCTTCTCATGATTCGTTTACCGTTGCTGAGAACGGAACCTACAACGTAGTTGTAACTGCGGGGAACGGTCTTACGGCAGAAGAAAGCATCGTTATAAACAATATCGATAAAATTGCTCCCACCGTAAACAGCATAACCGTTTTACATAAGGACATAGGCGGTGTCGCAAGAGAGGTTTCCGGAAGCTTCTTCAGCAAGGCGGACACTTTATGCAGATTCTTTAACAAGACTGTTGAAATTACCGTTGATGCGTCGGATGAGGGCGTATCGGGAATAGACAAAATTGAATATCGCTTTGTAGATGAAAACGGTCAGCCGACCGGCTCCGACTGGAGCGTCTACGACAGCGAAAACAAACCGGCTAAAGACCCCGATTTCAAGGGCTTTGTAGAGGCAAGAGCTACCGATAAGGCAGGCAATGTTTCCGCGATACTTCGTTCGGACGGCGTGGTTATAGACGGTACTGCTCCCACCGATGTTACCGTTTCCGCTGTATACGGCGGTGATAAGGAATATCAAGAGGGTGCTTGGAGCGCAACAGATGTAAATATAACTCTTTCCTCCGAGGCTTATTCGGGAATTTATAAATATTATTACCGTGTTGACGGCGGCGAATGGCAGGAGCTTTCGGGCAATACCTTTACCGCAACCGAAACAGGTGAGCATAAATACGAATTTAAGGCCGAGAGCTATGCGGCTCTTGAGAGCAACGTCACTGCGTTTACGGTTAAGATAGACCGTCAGGTACCTGTTATCCGCGTCTCGTTCGAGGGTACCTTCGGCAGATGGACTGGTGAAGGCGTTACATTCAATTTCTCTACCGAGGAAGCTTCTCTTTCCGGTATTAACTATTATTATGACAACGGAAACGGCTGGACTCTTATCGACAGCGGCACAAGCATTGAGATAACCGATACAACCAACGCCGTTTACAGATTTAAAGCCGTTAACAATGCCGGCACCGAGAGTTATCCCTCTGACAGCTATCACGTAATGATAGATGCAAAGGTTCCCGAAATAACTCTTACTCCCGAGGTTACCGATGTTACTCCGAATCCTTATAAGATAAACATAAGCACCGAGGTAGGCGAGTCGGGACTTCGCGAGGTTACCTGCAACGGTCAGGATATAACCAATGAAGACTCTTACACCGTGTCACAGAACGGTACATACGTATTTACCGTAGTAGGCAAAAACGGCAGAGTTGCAACAAAGATATTTACGGTTACAAATATCGACGGCGATAAACCCGTGCTTACCGTATCTTCTTACGGTAAAACAGGCGAGTGGACAAGCGGCGACGTTACAATAGTTCTCTCGGCCACAAGCAATACCGGCGTTACATATTACTATGACGACGGAACGGGATTTAAGGAGATGAACGGCAGCGTTCTCAATATTGCCGAAAACTGCAATAAGACTTATACATTTAAGGCTGTTAATAAAGCGGGCGTTGAGAGCGATGTGTCGGACGGTGTTGTCGTTATGATTGATAAGAGCGTTCCGACGGACGTTACGGTAACGGCGGCTTGCGGTGAAGAAAATGTGGCTTCCGGTTCGCTTGTAAGGCAGGATGTGACATTTACTCTCAGCTCTTCGGCTTCGTCTGGCGTTAAATATCAGTATTCGCTTAACGGAGGCGAGTGGACAAATATTGAGGGCAACACTCTCACCACAAACGGCAGCGGAGCATATAATTACAAATTCCGTGCTGTCAGCGGCTCGGGTCTTGTCAGTGATAAGAGTGAATTTAACGTACAGGTTAAAATACGTTTGTTCGGCGATGTGAACGACGACGGCAAGGTTGACAGTACGGATTACAACCTTATCGTATATCATTCGCTCGGCATTGAAACTCTTACCGATGATCAGCTTGCTGCGGCGGACCTTAACGGAGACGGTGTTGTTGATCTCTCCGATGCTTCCGTGCTTGACCTCGTTATGGCAGGCAAATATAAAGCAGGCGAATAAAGTAAAGCAAGCCCAAAATAAAACGCTTATTCCGATTTTTCGGAATAAGCGTTTTTTGTTTAGTAAGCAGCCGGAGTTTTTATCAGAATTTGTTGTGAACCTTTTCGCAGAATGCGTACATATCTTTAATATTAAGCTCCGTGCCGTCGTCGAGAACGACCTTGCCGCTCCAAAGTCCGTGAACCTGATGCGTTTTCATACCGAACAGGTTGAGCGGAAGCAGGTTTGTATAGTGGTCGTAGTACGGCTTCATAGTCAAATCAAGTCTGCCGTCCTCCGAAATAAAATGCCATTCATTCATCCATCCGGCATCATCTTCGGGGTCTTTCTCAAGATGCACCGCGCCTATTTTATGGCATTTACCGTCATAGAATATAGCTGTTTCGGTTGCATTTGACTCGTCGCCGAAGCCCCATGTAAGCTCAAAGCCGAAGAGCTTGCCGTCAAGATAAGTGCTGCCGTTTCCCCAGTACCATGTATTCGTGTGCGGCCACACACCGCGCCCCCAGTCAAGAACCGTAAAGGTTTTATCCTTTGTAAATGTGTATTTCTCGTTTCCGGCAACAACGGTGCCTTCTGTCGCAAGGCAGTTGAGCTTTTGAGTAAGGAAGAAGCATCCCTGCTCATTAAACGGGGTCGCTATTGTTATGCTTTCGTGCTCGGGAAGCTTATAGCAAGTAACGTCGAATTTAACCTTTTTGCCTGAAGCCGTGCCTTCAAAATAGAGACGTCTCTCCGTTTCGCGAACGTCAAATATAAGCTTTGTTCCTCCGCGCTTATATTCGGTATAGTTCGGAACGTCGCCGTTTTTGCTGAGCCGGTTTTTGTGCGGCGTGAAAAGCTCGGTTGCCATACCGCTTATTTTTCTGCCGGTCTTGAGGTTAACAAGTCCGAAAGTGGCACAGGTGGCAAGCGATATATTAAAGAAATTGAGCTGTATCATTATATTTCCGTCGCTTATCTGGTAATAATCCCATTCCTTAAGGCGCATGGTATTTTCACGTTTTATCATTTCGGGATTATATCTGAAAAGGTTGTGCTTACAATAGCCGGGTCTTGCAAGGTTCCCGTCCGGCATAAGAAGGACGGTGCTTTCTTTTATTTCGGTCTGTTTGTTCATTTTATCCAAAATCTCCTCGCTTTATAAATTTTATATTATTATACTCCAATATAAATACAAATTCAATCTGCGTTTTTTTGTCGGAAATACACAAATGCCGCTCGTGCGATTATAGACAACTGTTAAGCTGCTTGACATAATATGTAAAATGTGATTTTTTCGCAAAAAAAAGTTTATTTCTAAAATGATTTGTATTATACTATTTAAGTAAAGTTTGTATGGAGGAATACTTATGGCAAAAAACAAAATGAAAAAAACCAACACCATACATTTCGGTATTCAGCGCAAGATTGTAGCCAATATGACGACCGAATCGTGGGCAAATGTTCCTCACGTTACATACAACTACGAGCCGGACGTCACCGAATTTATGATAGAGTATAAAAGGCTTAATGAAGATTGTCCTCCCGAGAAAAAGGTCACTTTAAATACTCTTATGCTCAAAATAATAGTTGAGGGGCTCAAAGCGGATCCGATTATGAATTCTCATATCGAATTTGACCGCAAGCTTGTCAGAGGAGAAATACATACCTTTGAAAATATTGATATTTCTATGCCGATGGTCTTGCCGAACGGCGAGATGATGACAATAAATCTTCACAACTTTGAAAACAAAAACCTTGATGAGATGGTTGCGTATATTGCGGATGTAAACCGCCGTGTCGCAAACACAAATCTTGACGAGGTTATGTTTGATGTCTCTCTTGATAACACGCTTACAGCTTTAAAGCAGGGAAAAATCAAACAAACCCTTTATCGTCTTATCGGCTCAAAGACCGGTAAGCACAAGGTTAAGACCCTCAGCGGAAAGGAAAAGAGCAATTATTATAAAATTCCCGAAAATGACAGGCTTACAAAGCACGATATCGAGCAGGGTACGATAACCGTTTCAAATATCGGCTCGGTTTACCGTGCGCAACGCGGTGAAACCTGCTTGCTTGAAATTGTTCCGCCGCAGGTTTGTGCCATAGCGGTCGGTGCCGTTCAGGATAAGCCCGTAGTCGTTGTAAATGAAGCGGGCGAAAAGGAAATAGCCATTCGTCAGGTTATGCCGCTTTGTATTGCTTTTGACCACAGAGCGCTTGATTTCGGCGAGATTGTTCCGTTTATCAAACGTCTTGATGAGATATTCGCGGCTCCCGAAATAATCCATACTTGGCGCAGCACCGGTATCAGCGAGGAGCATATGGCTGAAATAAAGGTTGAGCGTGAACAGCGCGAAGCAAAGTACGAGCAAAGCAAGGAACGTGAAAAAGCGCGCAAGGATGCAGAAAAGGCCGCCGAAAAAGCCCGCAGAGACGCCGAGAAGGCACGTAAGGATGCGGAAAAGGCAGAGCGTGACGCGGCGGAAAAAGCCGAGAAAGCTCGCAAGGACGCAGAAAAAGCCGAGCGTGAAGCGGCGGAAAAAGCTAAAAAAGCCGATGAAAAGGTGAAAAAAGAGGCTGAAAAGGCGCGCAAGGATGCAGAAAAGGCCGAGCGAGATGCCGCAGAAAAAGCCGAAAAGGCACGCCGAGAGGCAGAAAAAGCAAAAATAGAAGCCGTTGCCAAGGCGGAAAAAGCAAAACGCGATGCCGAGGAAAAGGCACGCAAGGAATCCGAAAAAGCCCGTAAAGAAGCCGAAAAAGCAAAAGCCAAAGCGGCAGAGGCAAAGGCAAAAGCCGAAAAGGCTCGTAAGGCAGCGGAAGAAATTAAGACTGATAAAGCCGAAAAGGCGGCACAGGAAGCCGAAAAAGAGGCGAAGGAAGCCGAGAAAGAGGCTGAAAAGGACGAGGCAATAGCCGAGCAAACCGAAAAAGAGGCAAATAATAAATAAAACGAGCCAATGGGGGCTAAAGGAGAAAAACAATGGGTAAGGACATAACTTTGGTTGTTATGGCTGCCGGTATGGGCAGTCGTTTCGGCGGATTAAAGCAGCTTGAGCCGATAGGAAAAAACGGGGAGGTAATTCTTGATTTTTCGGTTTACGATGCGGTAAAGGCAGGCTTTAATAAGGTTGTTTTTGTTATAAAACACGCAATCGAGGATGATTTTAAACGTATCGTCGGCTCGCGTATAGAAAAAAAGGTTAAGGTTGAGTACGTTTTTCAGGAGACAGATGCTCTTCCTGAGGGCTTTACCTGCCCTGCAGACCGTCAAAAGCCGTGGGGAACCGCTCATGCGATTCTCTGCTGTAAGAATGTTGTAAAAGAGCCGTTTGCGGTTGTAAATGCCGATGATTATTACGGCAGAAGCGCATTTAAGAAGATTTACGACGAGCTGTCATTGGCCTTAGAGGATTATTGTATGGTCGGTTTCAGACTCAAGAATACGCTTACCGAAAACGGTACCGTTTCAAGAGGCGTTTGTGTTACAGATAATAATGCTTTGGAGAGCGTCACCGAATATACAAAGATTCGCAGCGATTGCTCATTTACCGAAGATGACGGCAAGACTTGGAATGCGTTGTCGCCGGATACGGTCGTTTCCATGAACCTTTGGGGATTTCGTCCCGACGTATTCAAATACATAGAGGATGGGTTTGTTTCTTTTCTCAAAGAAAAGCTGAATGTGCCGAAATCCGAGTATTATCTCCCGTCCGTCGTATCTTCTCTTATCGAGAGCGGAACCAAAAAGGTTAATGTTCTCGTCGCCGAGGATAAGTGGTACGGCGTAACGTATAAGGAGGATAAGCCGGCTGTTGTAGCTTCGATAGGCGAGCTTATCGACAAAGGCTATTACGACGGAATATAAAAAAGAACAATAAAATTAACGGCTGTAAGATTTGCTCTTACAGCCGTTTTGTATTGCGTTTATTTATTCCTTCCAGAATTTTCGGTCGAGACTTCTGTATTGTACCGCCTCGGCTATATGCTTGGTGTCTATCACGTCGCTGCCGTCAAGGTCGGCTATTGTTCTTGCCACTCTCAGCACCTTGTCATAGGCTCTTGCCGAAAGACCCAATTTGTCGAATGAGAGCCGCAGTATGTTGGCCGCTGCCGTGGTCATAATACAGTATTTTCTTGTGAGTGCAGAATCCATTTTAGCGTTGCAGGTGACGCTTGTCCCCTTAAAACGGCGTCGCTGAATTTCTCTTGCCTTGTTGACTCTTGCCTTAATTTCGGAAGAGCATTCTTCGGAGCCATCCTTTTGCGAGAGGGCGTCAAAATCAACCGGCGGAACCTCAATATGTATGTCAAGCCTGTCAAGCAGAGGACCCGATACCCTTGACAGATATTTTTGCGGCGCGCCCTTCGGACAGGTGCATTTTCTTGTCGGATGTCCGAAGTAACCGCACGGACACGGGTTCATGGCGCATACAAGCATAACGCTGCAAGGATATGAAAATGTTGCGGCAACGCGCGCTATTGTTATTTTACCGTCCTCTATCGGCTGACGTAAAACTTCCATTGACGTTCTCGAAAATTCGGGCAACTCGTCAAGAAACAGTACGCCGTTATGCGCTAAGGATATTTCACCCGGGCGCGGTACCGTGCCGCCTCCGGAAAGTCCGGCAGGGGAGACGGTGTGGTGCGGCGAGCGGAAAGGACGCGCTTTTATAAGGGATATTCCCTTGGGCAAAACTCCCGCTACCGAGTATATGTTGGTTGTTTCAAGCGATTCTTCAAATGTCATATCGGGCAAGATTGACGGTATGCGCTTCGCGAGCATACTCTTGCCGGAGCCCGGAGGCCCTATCATCATAACATTGTGTCCGCCTGCGGCGGCAACTTCTAAGGCTCTTTTAGCTTCGTGCTGACCCTTGACGTCGGAGAAATCCGGCAGATTATCGGGCAGGCTGTAAGATTTGAAATCGGATTCGGAAACGGGTGTTATTTTTTCTCCGCCCGTGAGATGTGACAGCAACTGCCCGACGTTCCTTACGGGATATACGGTTATGCCGCGCACAACAGCACCCTCGGCAGCGTTCGGAGCGGGAATATATATTTCCTTAACACCGCAACGCTGTGCTTTAATAACCATCGGCAAAACGCCGTTAATTCTGCGCACCTCGCCGTTTAACGACAGCTCTCCCAAAAAAGCCGAGCTGTCGGTATCGCAGGATAGCTGCCCCGTGGATTTAAGTATTGCTATAAGAATGGGCAGGTCGTAAATCGGCCCTTCTTTTTTTATGTCCGCCGGTGCGAGATTTATTGTAATGCGTGACGGCGGAAAGTCAAATCCGTTATTTTTAATGGCGGAGCGGACTCTTTCGCGGCTCTCGCTGACTGCCGTATCGGGAAGTCCTACAACGTCAAAGCGCGGCATACCGCCCGAAATATCCGCTTCGACGCCGGTCATATAGGCTTCCATGCCGAAAAGCCCGACGCTTATGATTTTAGCAAACATTTATATACCCCTTTTTGATACCGCGGTAATTACGGTATATAGTCGAATTCGAGATCGTAAATCGAAACGGTGTCACCCTCTTGAATTCCCTGCTTTACAAGCTCGTCGATTATTCCGCTCGACTTTAGAACCGTTTGAAAATATTGAAGCGACGCGTAGTCGTCAAGGTCGGTCTTTGAAAGTATCCTGTAAAGCCAGTCCGCCTCAACAGAATATACGCCGTCATTCACGGTAACTTTAAAGCCGTTGTTCTTTTTGCTCTCGAGCACCGAAAGCGGTATTTCCTCCGCCTCATATTTTTTTACGGGCGGCAGGGTAGAGAGCTTTTCCGCAACAGCATTTATAAGCTCCTTTGTGCCGTATTTTATCGGGGCGACTATCGGGAAGTAGGGAAGTCCCTTTTTCTCAATGAAGCTCTTGAAATCCTCAAGCTGCTCGTCGGTTGCAAGGTCTATTTTGTTGCCGGCCACTATCTGCGGACATTTTGCAAGCTCGGGATTGAACTTTACAAGCTCCTCGTTTATCTTTTCAAAATCCTCCTTCGGGTCTCTTCCCTCGCTGCCGGCGACGTCAACTACGTGCACCAGCATACGGCAGCGTTCTATATGCTTTAAAAATTCGTGACCGAGACCCACACCGTCCGCAGCACCCTCTATAAGACCCGGAATATCCGCCATTACAAAGCTCTGCTCGGGACCCATGGTGACAACGCCGAGAACGGGTATTATAGTTGTGAAATGATAATCGCCTATAATGGGCTTCGCCTCACTCACCACAGACAAAAGCGAGGATTTACCTACATTCGGAAAGCCGATAAGACCAACGTCGGCAATGAGCTTCAGTTCAAGCGAAATATCCCACTCCTCACCCGGAGCGCCGCTTTTCGCAAAGCGCGGAGTCTGGCGTGTCGAGGTGGCAAAATGAGAATTGCCCCATCCGCCCTTACCGCCCTTCGCCGCTATAAACGGCTCGTCGGTTGACATATCCGCCATAATCGTTCCGCTTGTTACTTCGCGTATTACCGTGCCGCGCGGAACACGTATTATAAGGTCCTGACCTTTTTTGCCGTTTTGCCTTGCGCCTCTGCCGTCCTCACCGCTCGGAGCCTTATATTTTCTTTTGTATCTGAAATCGGATAATGTGGCAAGACTGTCATCTGCCTGAAATACTATGTTGCCGCCTCTGCCGCCGTCGCCGCCGTCGGGACCGCCCGCAGCCACATATTTCTCCCTGTGAAAAGCAACCGCACCGTTGCCGCCGTTGCCTGCTTTAATATTTATTTTAGCTATATCTACGAACATTTTTTTTTACCGTTCCTTATTGAAATTACATATATTTGACCGTATTATTGTACCATAAATATTATCCATAATAAATACCGAACAAACAATTATTTGGTCGTTTTATGTATAAATAGCATAAGTTGTGCCTAAAGTATTGACTAACACAATATGTTGTGGTATTATGCGTTTGGAATTAAAAAAGTATCAGCCCTGCAACGCAAATGTCCTAATTTTAGGACTTATATACCGAAAAAATCCGAACATTTGTATTGACAAAATATAAATTGTTGGTATAATAAGGGTGTAATGAAACACAAACAAATGTTCTAAAGAACCGGAGGTCCTGTATATGTCAGCATTCACAGCCATTTCTTCTATGATAGAGCTCGCAGTTATTATCTTTCTTATATACGGATTTTATAAGGAGGATAAGTTCATCGCCTTTGAGCAAAAGGTCAAGATGATTATAGTTGTCAATTACCGCAGATACAAGAGAAAAAAGCGTATTGAGCAAATGCGTAAAAACCGTGAATTTAAGCTTGTTGACGGCGGCAGAAAGGGTGCCGAGAGAGGCAGCTTTCACGTAGCTTAATCTTCCATTTCTATATAAAGTCTTAAAGCAGGAAGCCGTGGGTATTATCCGCGGCTTCTTGCTTTTTTCGTAGTCTTTAAACTGCGGAATGCCGTATGGATTTTAGCACATTAAACGACAAAATCAACGGCTTTTCAAAAGTGCACAAAAACAGAGCACTGTGTTTGTGCAACTTCGTCATTTTTTCGCGACTAAATTTCGGCAATTTATTGACAAATCATATTTTTGCGTGTAAGATAATTTTCATCATAAATGATTTATTGCAGGATTCGCTTTTAAATCTTGCAAAATTAGCTACAGGAGGTCATTTTATGAAAATGTCATTGAAAAAGGTTCTGGCAGCAGTTCTTGCTTTGACTTTCCTTGCAGCTTGCTTTACGGCTTGCGGCAGTAAGGGAACCGGCAGCAGCTCTTCAGACGGTAAAACACTTAAAATAGGTTCCAGCGGACCGCTTACAGGCGACGCGGCAGCTTACGGTATTGCCGTCAAAAACGGTATACAGCTTGCTGTTGACGAAATTAACGCTGCAGGCGGCGTAAACGGTATGAAGCTTGAGTTCCAGATGGAGGACGATGAAGCCGATGCCGAAAAAGCAGTAAACGCATACAATACTCTTAAGGATAACGGTATGAAGGTATTCATAGGCACCGTTACCACAGGTGCTTGCCTTTCTGTTGTCAGCCAGACTAAGGCTGATAATATGTTCCAGATAACACCTTCTGCTTCGGCAGCTAAGGTAATAGCAAATGACAACTGCTTCCAGGTTTGCTTTACAGACCCCAACCAGGGTACTGCTTCTGCAGACTACATCGCAAGCAAGGGTCTTGCTACAAAGGTAGCTGTTATCTATAACAGCTCCGACGCTTATTCTTCGGGCATTTATGACAACTTCAAGGCTGAAGCGGCTGCAAAAGGTCTTGACATTGTAGCTTCCGAGGCCTTCACAGGCGACAGCAAGCAGGACTTCTCTTCTCAGCTTTCAAAGGTTAAGGCTTCCGGCGCAGAGCTTATATTCCTCCCGATTTATTATCAGGAAGCTTCTCTTATCCTTTCTCAGGCTAAGAACGCCGGTATTACCGCTAAGTTCTTCGGCTGCGACGGTCTTGACGGACTTCTTAACATCGAGAACTTTGATAAGTCTCTTGCAGAAAACGTAATGCTTCTTACCCCGTTTGCAGCTAATGCTACCGACGAGACAACCAAGAAGTTCGTTGCCGCTTACAATGCAAAGTATGACCCGTCTACTCTTAATCAGTTTGCGGCAGACGCTTATGACGCTGTTTATGTTGTAAAGGCAGCTGCGGAAAAAGCAGGTGTTACAGGCGATATGAGCGTTTCCGATATTTGCAATGCTCTCAAGGGAGCCATGACCGAAATCACCGTTGACGGTGTAACAGGTTCAGGTATGACCTGGAAAGCAACAGGCGAAGTAAACAAAGAGCCGAAAGCGGTTAAGATTGAAAACGGCGAATATCAGCCGATGGACTGATTTCTTCGGTTAAAGGCTGAATACGGGTCGGCAGCTTACGGTTGCCGGCCCTTTTTGTTTCCTACATTATCGCTTTAATTGGGTGAAATATAATGAAAAGCGCGCCGCCCGATTATTCATTTTTGCATATTTTTCTCGTTGTAATGGCAAAGAGGATATGTTATACTATTTGTATTTTAAACAAGAAACATTTTTAGTTTGGGGTGCAGTAAATTGACTTTTATAACAAACCTTATAAACGGCGTCAGTCTCGGCAGTATATATGCCGTAATAGCGCTCGGCTACACCATGGTTTACGGTATCGCCAAAATGCTTAACTTTGCGCACGGCGATGTAATAATGGTCGGTGCATACATAGTATTTGCGTTGACCTCATACGCCGGGGTAAATCCTTATCTCGCACTCGTTATATCTATGGCGGCGTGTACCTTGCTCGGTATGGCAATAGAAAGATTTGCCTATAAGCCGTTAAGAGGCGCTTCTCCTCTTGCCGTTCTTATAACCGCAATAGGTGTCAGCTACTTTCTTCAGAATATGGCACTTTTGATTTTCGGCTCGCAGGCGAAGAGCTTTACCTCTATTGTAAATCTACCGGCACTTACGCTTGCCGGCGGTAAAATAACAATAAGCGCCGAAACTATAGTTACCATAATAGTTTCGCTCATAATAATGGTTTCGCTTACTCTCTTTGTAAATAAGACAAAGCCGGGCCGCGCAATGCTCGCAGTATCCGAGGATAAGGGAGCGGCTCAGCTTATGGGCGTAAATGTAAATGCGACTATTTCTCTCACATTTGCCATAGGCTCGGGGCTGGCGGCCGTTGCAGGCGTACTCCTTTGCTCGGCTTATCCCACACTTTCGTCGCAGACAGGCGCAATGCCCGGCATTAAGGCATTCGTAGCTGCCGTTCTCGGCGGTATCGGTTCTATTCCGGGCGCCGTAATCGGCGGTGTGCTTATAGGAGTTATAGAAATCCTCAGCCGCTCTTATATTTCTTCGCAGATGGCTGACGCTATCGTGTTTGCCGTACTTATAATAGTGCTTCTTGTTAAGCCGACGGGCATTCTCGGCAAGAAGTATATTGAAAAGGTTTAAGGAGGGTACAAAGATGGCATCAACAAAGTCAAAACTGATCAAAAAAAGTACCCGAAGCGACCTCATAACCTACGCTATGGTTTTAGTTGTATTTGCCGTAGTCGAAATACTCAAGTCCACGGGAAATATATCGAGCCTTTTGAGGGGCCTTTTGGTTCCTCTGTGTATGTACTCCATACTTGCCGTTTCTCTTAACCTTGTAGTCGGTTATCTCGGAGAGCTTTCGCTCGGCCATGCGGGATTTATGTGCGTCGGTGCGTATGCAAGCTCGATTTTCTCGGTAGTTACGCAAAACACTCTTACAAATGTATGGATTCGTTTTCCGCTCGCCATACTTGTCGGCGGACTTTGCGCGGCAATATTCGGCGTGCTTATAGGCATACCTGTTTTAAGATTAAAGGGCGACTATCTTGCAATAGTAACGCTTGCGTTCGGCGAGATAATTAAGAACATACTCGGAACAATATACGTCGGATATGACAGTCACGGTATTCACGCATCCTTTACGAGTCAGTCGTCGTTAAATCTTGAGGCTGACGGTACTGTTCTTATAAACGGTCCGCTCGGTATAACCGGAACACCCAACGATTCAACATTTATAATAGGTATAGTTCTTCTTCTTATCACGCTGTTTGTAATTCTGAACTTTATTCATTCACGCGCCGGCAGAGCGGTAATGTCTCTGCGTGACAATCGTATAGCTGCCGAATCGGTGGGTATAAGCGTGACTAAATATAAGCTTATCGCCTTTTCGCTTTCCGCATTTTTTGCAGGCATAGCCGGCGTTTTGTATTCGCATAACCTCAGCGTGCTTGCCGCAACATCAAAGAATTTCGGCTACAATATGTCAATAATGATACTCGTATTTGTAGTTCTCGGCGGCATAGGCAATATACGCGGCTCTATAATCGCAGCGTGTGTGCTTACGGCTTTGCCGGAGGTTCTCCGCGGACTTCGCGATTACAGAATGCTCATATATGCGGTAGTGCTTATTGTTATGATGATAATGACCTCAAGCCCCAAGGCAATCGCTTTCTGGGAGACTCATTCAATAAAAAAGTTCTTCAAAAAGGAAAACGGTAAGACCAAAAAGGAGGCACGGTAATTATGGCATTACTCGAAGCTAAAAATTTAAGCATAACCTTCGGCGGTCTTAAAGCCGTTGATGATTTTAATGTAGAAATAGAAAAAGGCGAGCTCTATGGTCTTATAGGACCGAACGGCGCAGGTAAAACGACCATATTCAACCTTCTTACGGGCGTATATAAGCCTACCGAGGGTCAGGCTACTCTCGACGGCACCGTTATAACGGGCAAAAAGACCATTGATATATGCAAGGCAGGCGTTGCAAGAACCTTCCAAAATATCCGTCTTTTCGGTCAGATGTCGGTTCTTGATAATGTTAAGGTAGGACTTCACAATCATTATAAGTACAATACGGCAGCAGGTATATTCAAGCTTCCGTCATATTTCAAAAAAGAGCGTGCAATGGACGAAAAGGCCATGGAGCTTTTAAAGGTTTTCGACCTTGATAAAGAAGCGTCTTATCTTTCTTCAAATCTTCCGTACGGAAAGCAGCGCAAGCTTGAAATAGCGAGAGCACTTGCGACTGAGCCGAAGCTTTTGCTCCTTGACGAGCCGGCGGCGGGAATGAATCCCAATGAGACAGAGGAGCTTATGGAGACAATACGCTTTGTCCGCGATGAGTTCGATATGACCATACTTCTTATAGAGCACGATATGAAGCTTGTTTCCGGCATATGCGAGGAGCTTACGGTTCTTAACTTCGGTCATGTCCTGTGCCAGGGCAAAACGTCCGATGTGCTCAATAATCCCGAAGTTATCACAGCATATCTCGGCGAATAAGGAGGAGCAGCTATGGCATTACTTGAAATTAAGGATCTTGAAGTTAATTACGGCGTTATAAAGGCTATTAAGGGCGTTTCCTTTGATGTAAACGAGGGCGAAATTATTGCTCTTATCGGAGCCAACGGCGCAGGTAAAACAACCATTCTTCACACGATCACCGGCCTTATTCAGGCTAAAAAAGGCTCTATTGTGTTTGACGGCAAAGAGCTTACTAAAACTCCGCCGCACAAAATAGTTTCCATGGGTATGGCACACGTTCCGGAGGGCAGACGTATTTTCCAGCAGCTTTCGGTACTCGAAAACCTAAAGCTCGGCGCGTATACCCGCAAGGATAAATCCGAAATTGCCTCAACTCTAAAAATGGTTTACGAGCGTTTTCCGCGACTTGAGGAACGTAAAAATCAGGTTGCAGGCACATTGTCGGGCGGTGAGCAGCAGATGCTTGCAATGGGCAGAGCACTTATGTCCAAGCCGAGAATTATTTTGATGGATGAACCGTCCATGGGACTTTCCCCGTTGCTTGTTTCGGAAATCTTTGATATAATAAAGGTGATCAATGAGAGCGGAACAACCGTTCTTTTGGTTGAGCAAAACGCCAAGAAGGCTCTTTCGATTGCCGATAGGGCTTATGTACTCGAAACAGGTAACATAACTCTTTCGGGAGACGCAAAAGACCTTATAAACGACGAGTCGGTTAAAAAGGCTTATCTCGGCGAATAATATCATATCGTTTTGAGAGGTTCGGTGAGCTTATGAACGAAAAATTTGTAATTACCATCGCAAGAGGATACGGAAGCGGCGGCAGAACAATAGGCAAAATGCTGTCAAAAAACCTTTCGATTCCCTTTTATGACCGCGACCTTGTCTATATGGCGTCGGAGGAGAGCGGAATAAACGTAAAGCTGTTCGGCCAAAACGATGAGTCCGTGAAAAAAAGTATTTTTTCTCCGGCAAGCGACAGATATACTGGCGATTTGATTCCGCCGGAGAGCAGTGCTTTTGTTTCTCATAAAAACATCTTTAATTATCAGGCGAAAATAATTAAAGACCTTGCCGTAAAGGGCTCGTGCATAATAGTAGGCAGATGTGCCGACTATATACTTCGCGATATGCCGAATGTCGTGAAGGTGTTTGTTTGGGCACCCATGAGCGATTGCATTAAGAACGTCAAGGTGCTTGAGCCGTCGCTCAGCGATAAGGAAGCAGAGCGTAAAATCAAAAAGATAGACGCTCACCGCAGCGATTATTACCGCTACTATACCTGCCGCGAGTGGGACAGCTTCAAAAACTACGACCTGTGTATAAACAGCTCGTCGGCGGGATTTGATAAGACCGCAAAGTATATAGAGGAATTTGTAAAAATTAAACTCGGCAAGTAAACAAAAAAATAAGCTCCGCAGTTTTGGCTTGTGACCTTAACCGCGGAGCTTTTTTATTATTCTGTCGGGATTTAATATACGGCAAACTGGCTGTTATAGAGCTTTTTGTAAAATCCGTTTTGCTCTATAAGCTCATCATGACGTCCGCGTTCGATTATTTTCCCGTCGCGCATTACAAGAATTGCATCGGCATTTTTTATGGTGGAGAGGCGGTGTGCAACGATAAACGTTGTTCTGCCCTCCATCAAAAGGGCAAACGCCTTCTGTATTCTGACCTCGGTTCTTGTATCAATGGAGCTTGTGGCTTCGTCTAAAATGAGCATAGGCGGCTTTGTCAGCATTACTCGTGCTATACACAAAAGCTGCTTTTGACCTTCCGAGAGGTTATCTCCGCTCTCCGAGATAAAAGTGTCATAGCCGTTTTCGAGCCTTTTTATAAAGCTGTGAGCGTGAGCCGCCTTTGCCGCCTCAATTACCTCCTCGCGTGTGGCGTCCGGCTTTCCGTAAGCTATATTGTCAAATATTGTGCCGGAAAACAGCCAGGTGTCCTGAAGAACCATTCCGAATCCGGAACGCAGCGAGTCGCGCGTGACAGAGGCTATATTTACGTTGTCTATGTCAATTTCACCGCCGGTGACATCGTAGAATCTCATTAAAAGGTTTATGAGCGTTGTCTTGCCGCAGCCTGTGGGGCCTACTATGGCTATTGTTTTGCCGCTGTCAGCCCTTATATTAAGTCCCTCGATAAACGGCTTGTTTTTGCTGTATGAAAACGAAACATTGTTAAATTCAACCGTGCCGTTTTTGGCTTTAAGCTCCTTTGCTCCCTCGTCCGACGGTTCATCATTGCAGTCAAGAAGCTTGAATACACGTTCGGCGCTTGCAAGTGCATTCTGAAATTCGGCAACAACGCTTGATATTTCGTTGAACGGCTTTGTGTACTGTGTGCAGTATGTGAGAAAAGAAGAGAGTTTACCTACGGAAATACCGCCCTTTACCGTGAGTATCGAGCCGAGAACAGCAACAACGGCATATATCATAGCGTTAACAAATCTCGTGCAGGGATTGGTAAGTGCCGCATAGAAATGCGCGGTTGTACCGACCTTCTTAAGCTTTTCGTTTATTTCGTGAAAATGACGGTAAGCGTCCTCTTCGCCGTTGAATGCTGTTACTATATCGGCTCCCTCTATCATCTCGGCGGCAAATCCGGTTATTTCACCGCGGTATTTTGCCTGCTTTACGTAATTTTTGTGCGCGTGCTTTGCTATAAACGAAGCGACAAAAAACGAAAGGGGAGTCAGCACCACAACTGCGAGCGTGATATACCAGTTTATCGTGAACATAAATATCAGCGTACCGAGTATTGTCACAATGCCGGAGAATATCTGGGTAAAGCCCTGTAAAAGACCGGTGGAGACAATATCTATGTCGGTGACAACAGTATTTATTATGTCGCCGTGTGCCGTAGAGTCAATATATGAAAGCGGCACCTTTGTAAGCTTTTCAAAGACCTCGGTTCTCATTTTTTGAACGGTTTTAAATGAGAGCTTATTTGAATTATACGTCATTATCCATTGGAAAAGCGCCGAAACAACAATGCATATCGCGAGAACCGCGCCGACCTTAAAAAGCCTTGCAAAATCGACGTCGCCCTTAGCCGTTATGCAGTCTACGCCTTTACCGATGAGAATGGGTACCATAAGCGACAGCGCAATGCCGACAAATGCGGAAAAAATCGCCCCGAAGAGATTGGATTTAAACGGACTTATATATTTTATGAGACGTTTTGTGTTTTTCATACGGAGGCAACCTCCTTTTCTGAAAGCTGTGACAGACAAATGTCGCGGTATACTTCATTTGTTTTGTATAGCTCCTTGTGCGTGCCGGTTGCCACAAGCTCACCGTCGTCGAGAACGAGTATTTTATCGGCATTCTTTACCGTGTTGACGCGCTGCGATACCAAAAATACGGTTGTGTCATTTAAGTTTTCTTTCAAAGCTTTTCTCAGAGCTGCGTCTGTGGCGAAGTCAAGCGCGCTTGATGAATCGTCGAAAATCAATATCCGAGGGTGCCCCATTATTGCCCTTGCTATGCAAAGACGCTGCTTTTGGCCTCCCGACAGATTTTTGCTCTTTTCCTCAATTAAGGTGTTTGTGCCGTCCTTTAGCTTTGATACAAATTCCGCGCTTTGCGAAACCTTGAGCGCAAAATCAATATCTCTGTCATCGGCGGAGCGGTCACCCATCAGCAGGTTGTCCTTTATTGTACCCGAAAAAAGATTGCTCTTTTGCGGTACAACATGTATGACGTGCCTTAAATACCCGAATTTACAGTCTCGCACATCGTGGCCGAATACCTTGACGCTGCCGTTTTTAACGTCGCTGAAGCGCGGTATCAGATTTACGAGTGTGCTTTTGCCTGCGCCCGTACCGCCTATAATTCCTATCGTTTCGCCCTTCTCGGCTGTAAAGCTGATGTTTGACAGGGCGTTTTCGTCGGATTTTGGGAACGCGTAGCTGACATCGGTGAATTCGACCGCCGCAGCGGCTTCATCGCCGTTTTGATATGCCGCGTCGTCATCCTTTATGCTCGGCTCGGCGTCCAATACCTCTTTAACGCGCTGAACGCTTGCGAGTGCCTTTGTAAATACGACTATGACGTTTGCAAATACGATTATTGAAAGAAGTATTTGAGTCATATAGCTTATGAGTGCTATTATTTTTCCCTGCGACAGCTCGCCCGAATATACGTTTTTTCCACCGAAATACAGCAAAATTACTATTGCGAGGTTCATCACGGCAAATGTCATTGGGTTCAGAAGTGCCGAAAGGCTGCCCACACGGAAGTTTATCTTAGTCAGTTCGTCATTCTTATCGCCAAAGCGCTCTTTTTCGTGATTGCTTTTTGAAAATGCGCGTATAACTCTGACGCCGGAAAGATTTTCCTTGACAACAAGCGAGACCTTATCAAGTACCTTTTGTATCACCTTGTAAAGCGGCAGGCTCTTAGTCAGAACATAGTACATAATAAGACTGACCAAAAGACCTGCGGCAAAGAAGATTATTGACATTTTAAGATCAAGCTTCATTGCCATAATAAGCGAACCTGCTATTAAAAACGGTGAGCGAAACATAAGACGTATAAACATTGCAACGCCCGACTGTATCTGGTTTACGTCGTTCGTAATTCTCGTTATAAGCGATGACGAAGAAAAGGCGTCAATATCGCTTTGTGCAAAGGAATTTATCTTTTTAAACATATCGTTTCTGATTTCCGTGCCAACTCCCTGTTGGGCAACGGCAGCGCTGTATTGACATACTATGGCACACATAAGGCCCAGTATACCGAGGCTTGCCATCAAAAGCCCCATTTTTATAATGTATGGCACATCGCCGTTTTTGATTCCCACGTCAATGATTTTAGCCATAACGAGCGGGACCAAAAGTTCAAGTATGGCCTCGGCGAGCTTAAACGCCGGCCCTAAGATAAATTGCTTTTTATAAAGAGCGTAATACTTTTTCATAGTTGCTCCTTTTGAATGAAATTTTGATTATAATAGTATATCACTTTTATTCTCTTTTTCAATCTCTTAAGTATATATTCGCTTTTTTATCGAAAAAACAGCCGCCCGAGAACTGCCTTTGTCTCTCGGACGGCTGTTATGTTAAATCTCAAAATCGCTTTTTGAAAATTCGGGCGCTGTCGGGTGTAGTTTCGGTTCACGTTTAAAAATATCATACTTGTATTTTTTACAGCACCAATCTTTTGACACAACGCCCTTTTTGGAGCAGAGCACCGTATCGCCGTCATTTGTCGGCGTTGAAAATTCACAGTATTCACATTTCGGAGAAATGTTTCCGCCAAGCATCTTATCCTTCATCCGTTTCACCCCGATTACATTGTGTATTACTATGCTAACACATTTTTTTATCCGAATCAACCTCTAAGATGAGCAGTACGCTCATTATAAGCAGTGCCGCAAGAGCCGGTACGGAAACCGAATAGGCTGCCGGAGTTACGGAGCTGTCGGTTGCAAATACCGATACCTCGCATGGGAAGACCTTTAAAAGCTCCATACATATTATTGCCGAAAAAGACGCGCATACCGCTCTTGCCGTGTAAAAATACCGCATTTTGAGCTTTGTGTATCTGAGATACGACATTATCTGGCAGTGTACCGACAGACCGCCGAAGGATATTATTGCGGCTAAGGCGGGTATCGGAGCTTTTCCGGCGGCGGCGCGGCAGCCGTTTGTGACCTCGAGGATGAATTCAAAGAAAAGAGCAGCTCCGGGCGGTATAGGTAAGGTAGATAAACCGTCGCATACGGTTTTAAAAATAACTACCCAGGCGCATATTTTTATTACGTCGTTTGTGGCGTCGCCCACGGAACGTACAAAAGCTCCGACGGGGTCGCAAAGTGTAAACGGAATTTCGCTTTTACCCTTTTCCTCCGCCGCTTTATCATACAGAGCCATTGAAAAGATACCGGTAAAAAATGATGCCGAAACAGTGGATATGTATAACAGCACGCCGGCTTTGACGCTTCCGAGCATCTCCGAGCCAACCGTCCCTATCACAAAGGCGGGGCCCGCGTTTATGCAAAAAAGACAAGCTCTTTGCGCCTCGTTTTCGGTTATCGCATTTTTCTTGAGCAATTCATATGTCATTTTTGCGCCTATGGGAAATCCGCCTATCTGCGACATAATAATAACCGGAGCCAAAACGCCCGGAAGCCTGAACAGCTTTTCGCACACCTTATCAAACGGTTTTCCCGCGGCTTCTCCGAGACCCGAGCGCAGAAGAAAGGAGGCCACCGTCATAAACGGAAACAGGGACGGCACGACCGTTTCCGCCGCCAAAAGTATTCCGCTTCTGACGCCCTCGGAGCATATCTCCGGCCTTGTAAACAAAAACAGGCACACCAAAGCAGTCAATATAACCGGAACTATATATTTTCGGCATTGCTTTTTATCCATTCTTTTCACCCTTTTCCGTAATTTAAATATATGAGGCGGCATATTTATATATGAGCTTAAAATGACTTTTCGGAGGGATCGGTTTTGACCGCAAGAAGAAAGCAGCGAAAAAAAGCGTCCGAGCAAAAAATTGTCGGCGCGCTTGATATGCCTAAAATTTTGAGCCCGTCCGTGCCGCATATTGAGATGGAGGGCAATAAGGAGGCGGTCGTTGACGGCTGCTTCGGAATAACGGAATATGACGATGACAGGATTTCGCTTAATGCAGGCTCTCTGACCGTTACCTTTTGCGGCAGCGACCTTACGCTGTGTTCTTATTCCGACGAACAGACGGTGATAAAGGGCAGTATAATTTCGATTGAATTTACGGGCTGAGGTGATTTTATGTCGATAATACGTTTTTTGAGATTTATTTTCGGATATGTTGAATTTTGCGCGGAGGGTGGTTTTCCCGAACGCTTTATAAATCTGTGCTCCGTTTATCACGTAAGATTGTGGGATGTAAAACGAGTAAAAGACAAGCTGTATGCAAAAACTATGCTTCGAGACTATAAAAATATTAGGGAGGCGGTAAGGCGTTCCGGGGTAAAAACAAGAATAATCAAAAAAACGGGTTTGCCTTTTTTTACATTTAAGCAGCGAAAGAGAGTGGGACTTGTAATAGGCGTTGCCGCGGCGATAATCACCGTTTCGTATTTATCGACTATGATATGGACTGTATCCGTCAGCGGAAACGAAAACATATCAGACGAGCAAATTCTCAGTGTATTTTCTTCGTTGGGAGTAAAACCCGGAGCAAAGCGCCGAGATATAAACGCAAAAGAGATTTCAGACGAGGCTTTAAAAATATTTGACGGCGATTTGTCATTTGCGGTTGTCAATCTGAACGGCTCTAATGCGTCCGTGGAGGTGCGTGAAAGCGTGCCGGCACCGAAGATAGAGGACAACGAAACCCCATGTAATATAGTTGCGTCGGAGGACGGCGTGGTGACCAAGGTGCAGTTGTATTCGGGTCAAGAGGAAATAAAGGCGGGCTCTGCCGTGCTGAAGGGCAATCTTCTCATATCCGGGGTAAAGACAAATCAAGACAAGACCGAATCTCTTGTACATGCGGCAGGCAACGTGTATGCGGAAGTCGAAAAAAACATTTCTTCCGATTTTGAAAATTCGGAATTTTGCGCGCCTTCGCGTGAAAAAATAAGGTATGCGCTGTATTTTTTCAATGTTAAAATTCCGCTCGGAGGTGTTCCAGATTACGGAGAAAAATATGCGGTGAGCTTTCTCGCGTCAACAGATAAAACCGTCCTGCCCATGGGTATAATAAGGGTGTGCGCTACCGAATACAACAGAGATTTTTTGTTGGAGGATGAAAGCTGTCGGGAGCTTTTGTCGGCAAAAAAATACACGGACCTTTGCAGGAGCGAATTGAAAAATTGTAAGATTATTTCCTCTGATATACAAAAAAACGGTTCAAGACTCAGCGGAGCATACAAATGTGAAAAACAAATAGGCGTTGAGAGCGAGATTTTTGTTGAAAAAAATTAGTGACTAATCACAAAAATTGTGATACTATATATTAAATATCGACAGAAAATTATCTAAGGTGGTTTTTCAGTGTTTGAGCAGGTCCTCAGTATTGACCGTATGGAAAATGCCGTAAGCTTATTCGGCAGCTTTGACGAGAATATAAGACTTATAGAAAGTGAATTTTCGGTTACGGTTTTAAATCGCGGCTCCGACCTTAAAATAAGCGGCGAGGCGGAAAATGTGGCTAAGGCCACAACCGCCATAGAGCGCCTTTTAGCCCTCATAAATAAGGGCGAAGCTCTTTCCGATCAAAACGTGCGATATGTCATATCTCTTGTTAAGGACGGCGAAGAGGACAAGCTTATGTCCTTATCGGGCGATTGCGTCTGCATAACATCTAAGGGCAAACCCGTAAAGCCGAAAACGCTCGGTCAGAAAAAGTATGTCGAGGCAATACGAAAAAATACAATAGTTTTGGGTGCGGGTCCTGCCGGCACGGGTAAAACATATCTTGCCGTCGCCATGGCTGTCACTGCCTTTCGCGCAAAGGAGGTCAATCGCATTATCTTGACACGTCCGGCGGTTGAGGCAGGCGAAAAGCTCGGATTTTTGCCGGGCGATTTGCAGCAAAAGGTTGACCCTTATTTAAGACCGCTGTATGACGCGCTTTTCGATATGCTCGGGGCAGAGGCGTTCGCCCGTTATCAGGAGCGCGGCTCTATTGAGGTGGCACCGCTCGCGTATATGCGCGGCAGAACTCTTGACGACAGTTTTATAATACTTGACGAGGCGCAAAACACCACTCGCGAGCAGATGAAAATGTTTTTGACACGTCTCGGCTTCAACTCTAAAATGGTAGTAACCGGCGATGTTACCCAAATAGATTTACCGGACGGGAAAAGGTCTGGGCTTACCGACGCTATGAGAATACTCAGAAATGTTCCGGATATTTCAATAAATACGTTCACCGAAAAGGACGTAGTAAGGCATAAATTAGTACAGGATATAATCAAAGCATATGAGAAAAATGAGGAGAAAAGAAAATGACAGACAAAATTAAGGTAATCATCTCAAACAAACAGAAAACGGTAAAAATACCTACGGGTGTGCGTATGCTCGTCCGTCGCTGCTGCAATGCGGTGCTCGCAATGGAACAATTTGAAGGCTCCGCCGAAATCAGCGTGTCCTTCGTGGACGACGCCGAGATAAGAGAGCTTAACAAAAAACACCGTAATATCGACGCGTCAACAGATGTTTTGTCTTTTCCGCTCGGTGAAAACGGCGTTTACGATATAAATCATGACACCGGTGCAAAAATGCTCGGCGACATAGTTATATCAATCGAGCATGCAGTAGCTCAAGCAGAGGAATACGGACACTCTCTTCAGAGGGAAATCGCGTTTTTGACCGTCCATTCTCTTTTGCATCTTCTTGGTTATGACCATGTAAACGGCGGTCTTGAAGCGGTACATATGCGCGAAAAAGAGGAGACTGTGTTAACACAGCTCGGTCTCAAACGCAACGGCAGCTATTATATAGACCAGAGTGAGGATAAAATCTGATGCGCGGGCTCATAAGGAGCTTCGGCTATGCTTTCCGCGGAATATTTTACACACTTAAACACGAGCGCAATATGAGAATACATTTTGTCTGTATGATATATATGTATTCTTTTTTGCTGATGGCGGACTTTTTTGAGATTACAAGAACTCAGTTTGCGATAATATTTCTTGCAAACGCACTTGTTGTGTCTCTTGAGCTTGTCAACACCGCGGTTGAAAGAACCGTCGATTTGGCAAGCACTGAATGGACGGATAACGGCAGGGCGGCAAAGGATACCGCGGCAGGAGCCGTTTTGGTATCGGCAATATTTGCCGTTCTCACGGGAATTATGATAATGTGGCAGCCAAAGGCCTTTTCGGCACTTTATGTTTATTTTAAGGAGCACATATTATATTTTATGCTGTTCCTTTTAAGTCTTGTTGTCGCTTTTGCTTTTATATTTAAAGGTTTTCCGCAAATTAAGAAAAAATCTTCCGACAGAGCGGATAAGGAGAAAAAATGAACGAATCAAAATCAGCTTTTGCAGCCATAGTCGGCAAGGCAAACGTCGGCAAATCTTCGATACTCAACCGACTTATAGGCAGTAAAATAGCCATAGTATCCGGTAAACCTCAGACCACCCGTACAAAAATTATGGGCGTTTTGACTACCGAAGATAATGTGCAACTTGTTTTTACCGACACTCCGGGATTTTTTAAACCTAAGGACAAGCTCGGCGAATATATGGTTGAGGCGGTAAATGACAGCATATCCGGCGTTGAAGAGTGCCTGTTTGTCGTCGATGCGACGGATAAAGAGCTTAACGCCGCGGAAAAGGAGCTTATAAATAAATTTCGCTCGGCAAAAATGCCTGTTATAACAGCTCTTAACAAAATAGATATGATAAGCCGTAAGGAAGAGCTTATCTCTAAAATTGCCGCTCTTTCGGAGCAGTATGATTTTGAAGCGATTGTTCCCGTCAGCGCAAAAACGGGCGAGGGTATAGAGGCTTTGCTCTCGGAGCTTAAAAAGCACGCCGAAAACAGTCCGCACTTTTTCCCGGATGACACGTTGACCGACCAGCCCGAAAGAGTGCTTGCAGCTGAGATGATACGCGAAAAAATGCTTCGCCTGCTTGATAAGGAGATACCTCACGGTGTTGCGGTTTCCATCGAGCTTATGCGCGAGCGTGATACGAGCGATATTATGGATGTAGAAGCCACTATTTACTGCGAGCGCGAGTCCCACAAGGGAATAATTATAGGCAAGGGCGGAAGCATGTTGAAAAAAATATCGACCTTTGCCCGTGAAGATATGGAAAAATTCTTCGGCATAAAGGTCAATCTCAGATGCTGGGTCAAGGTTAAAGAGGACTGGCGTAACAGAGAGGGACTTATACACAATTTTGGTCTTGATTGACAGACATAATACCGCCGCACACGGAGAATTTAAATATATAAGTTTTCCGAGGGCGGTGTTTTTTATCTATAACGAGATTTATTGGAATTTGTTTGCGAAAAGCGGTAAAATCGAGGACTATCTTATATACCGCCGAGAGCAAAACAGCGTCGGTTGTTCAGCCGAAAAGGGCAAAAGCGATGGGTGTGAATGTAAAGGGGCTTATCTTAAAAGAACAGAATATAGGCGAAAACGATAAGCTTGTAACGGTGCTGACCGACAGCCTCGGAGTGTTACGCGCATTTGTCAGGGGCGCCAAAAAGTTAAGCAGCAAAAAGCAGTCGGCAACGGGGCTTTTGTGCTATTCCAAACTGTCGCTTTACAAAACTAAGGATAGCTACATAATAGAAGAGGCCGAGAGCATAGAGAGCTTTTTCGGCTTGCGAAACGATATAGAAAAGCTGTCGCTTGCACAGTATTTTTGCGATATAGCCTTTGAGCTGTCGCCTAAGGAGGACGATGCGACGGACTTTTTGCGCGTGGTGCTCAATTCGCTGTATTTTTTGGCAAACGGAAAAAGACCTCCGCTTTTGTTAAAGGCAATAACCGAATTAAGACTTGTTTCTCTTGCCGGCTATATGCCGCACCTTATCGCCTGCGAAAGGTGCGGAGCATTTGAGACGCCGATAATGTATTTTGATATGGAAAGAGGCTTGCTTTACTGCGATAACTGTGCCGATGAAAACGCTCTTTTCCCTCTTGAGATAGGCGTTGTCAGCGCAATGCGCCATATAGTTTTTGCCAAAATAGATATATTATACAATTTTAAGCTGTCGCCGGAAGCAAGCGAGGACCTCAGCTATATCACCGAGAAATACCTTGCCTCAAAGACGGACAGACCGTTTAAAACACTTGATTTTTATTATTCTGTAAAGGACTAATTATGAATAAATACCACATTTCACTTGAGCTTCCGAAAATACTTTTAACTCTTTCGGAAATGACCTCCTGCGAGGAGGCAAGGCTTGCGGCGTTGTCGCTGCAGCCGAGCGGCGATTTTTTTGAGGTGCAAAAACGCCTTTCCGAAACGGAGGCTGCTCATATACTCATAGCAAAATTCGGCGCGCCCTCGTTCGGAGGCCTTATAAATGTTAACAATCAGCTGAGCCGTGCGTCGTCCGGCGGCACGCTGTCCATGCGTGAGCTTTTGGATATTTCCTGCGATTTGCGCGTGATACGCGGTATAACCGAGTGGCGCTCAAAAAGTGCCGGTATGGATACCGCGATAGACGACCTTTTTAATTCGCTCTACACAAATAAATATCTTGAGGATAAAATAAACAATGCTGTTTTGTCCGATACCGAAATGTCGGACAATGCTTCACCTGCGCTTAAAGATATACGCAGGCACAAAAGACTCGAGGAGTCCAAAATACGCGACAAGCTTGACGGTATGATACGCTCTCCGAAATACAAATCAAGCTTGCAGGACGCTATAATCACACAGCGAAACGGCCGATTTGTCGTTCCCGTAAAGGCCGAGCACCGAAGCGAGGTCTCAGGTATGGTTCATGATACATCCGGAAGCGGTGCCACGGTATTTATTGAACCGGCGGCTGTAATAGAGGCAAATAACCGTATAAAGGTGCTTGAAAGCCGTGAACGCGATGAAATAGAAAGAATTCTTTCGGAACTGTCAGAGGAGGCAGGGAGCTTTGCCGATACAATAAAAATAAGCTGCGAATCGGCGGCGGAGCTTAACCTGATTTTCTCAAAGGCTCAGCTTGCCTATAAGATGAAGGCTACAATGCCGATTATAAATTCGCGCGGTGTTATCGAGCTTAAAAAAGCTCGTCATCCGTTACTTGACCCGAAAAAAGCCGTGCCCATAGACGTGTCGCTCGGTGATAAATATGATTCTCTTGTCATAACAGGCCCCAATACCGGCGGTAAAACCGTCTCTATAAAAACAATAGGACTTTTAACTCTTATGGCGGAGTGCGGTCTTTTTATACCGGCAAACGAAAACAGCAGTATAGCCGTATTTAAAAACGTGTTTGCCGACATCGGCGAAGAGCAGAGTATTGAGCAGTCGCTCTCCACTTTTTCGGCACATATGACGACGATCGTAAATATAAGCAATAACGTTGATGAAAGCTCTCTCGTTTTAATTGATGAGCTCGGAGCGGGAACCGATCCCGTAGAGGGCGCAGCTTTGGCTGTTGCGGTGCTTGAGGATCTCCGCCGTAAGGGTGCCAAAATAGCGGCGACAACCCATTATTCCGAACTTAAAGAATATGCGCTTCGCACGAACAGAGTCGAAAACGCATCCTGCGAGTTTTCTGTCGATACCTTGAAGCCTACATATAAGCTGATAACGGGTATACCCGGTCGTTCCAACGCATTTGCGATATCTCAAAAGCTCGGCTTGTCAAAAGAGGTCATAGATGAGGCGGCAAAGCTTATCTCGGAGGAAAACACCAGATTTGAGGATGTTGTTGATACGCTCCAAAAAACACGCCTCGAAATGGAAAAGGAAAAAGAAAAGACCGCCGAAATGCAAAACGAGATAGACGAGATAAAGAAAAAGGCGGAAAACGAGCTGTCACTTGCAAAGCAAAAGGGCGAAACGCAAATACTTATGGCTCAAAACGAGGCGAAACGCATACTTGAAAACGCAAAGCGTGCCGCAGCGTCTCTTATGATGGAGCTTGACCGCCTGAAGCGCGAGCAGTCGAATGAGAAAAACGCTTCAGAGATGGCACGCAAGGCAAAGGCGGCGTTAAAGCAGCATCTCAACACCATAGATGATATGACATACGAGAAAAACGACTTTGACGGCGATGACGATGATTACATTTTGCCGAGACCGTTAAAGACGGGTGATAATGTATTTGTTAAAACGCTCGGCACCGAGGCCGAGGTCGTATCGCTTGATAAAAACGGTAACGCCGAGGTGAAAGCAGGCGTTATGAAGATGAAGGTCAAGGCATCGGAGCTTCGTCTTTTGGCTCCGAAGAAAAAGCCGAAGAAGCAGAGCCTTTACCGTTCCGTAAAGGAAAAGTCCTTGCCGAGCGGTAAGTCAAGCGTGGATTTGCGCGGTGAATCGGTTGAGGAGGCAATAGCCGACCTTGATATGTTCATTGACGGAGTGCTTCGCTCCGGTCTTAATGAGCTTACAATAATTCACGGTAAGGGAACAGGCACGCTCAGAAGAGCCATACAGCAGCACTTAAAAGACCATCCGAACATAAAATCGTACAGAACGGGTGTATACGGCGAGGGTGAAGAGGGCGTTACAATAGCCGAATTAAAGTGATTTCGTCATATATTATTTGTAAGATTATTACGGCGTGTTGCATTGAAATGACGATTGTGCTAAAATAATTTCAGTATAAGCCGCAAAGGAGAAAAATATGAATAAAAAAATTATTGCTGTCGCACTTTTGATACTTATGATTTCGGTGGTGTTTATTTCCTGCGGAAAAAAGAGAAGCTGGGAAAAGGACGATACTACAGCCGCTCCCTCCGAAACAACGTCCATTGAATACACAACCGATGAATCGGGCGAAAAATTCGTAACAAACATAAACGGAGAGCTTATTCCCGTAACCACCGGCAAGGACGGTTCGGTTGAGTTCTACGAAGACCTTATAACCAAGACCTCCGAGCAGGCTGCCGAGACCGAGCCGAACGGCAAGGATGAGCCCCAAAAGCCGAATGATGCTCCCACTAAAGGCGAAAGCGGTACCGTAAAAATAGGAACAGGTGATCCTGCGGATGAGAGCCATGCGGCTGTTATTGATTGGAGTGCTCGATAATAAAAGGAACTAAAATGAAAAAACTATTCAGTATTTTGTCAGCGGCCGTAATTGTGCTGTCGGTTGCGGCGGTAATGGTTTTTGCTGTCGGCGACGGTAAAAACCGCGGAGACGTAAACGGCGACGGTAAAGTTGATTCGGCAGATGCCATGCTTGTTATGAAATGTGATGCCGGACTTTTGAGCCTCTCAAATGACGAAATCAAAAGAGCCGATTTAAACGGTGACGGTAAAATTGATTCGTGCGACGCCGTATATATTTTGCGTATATCGGCAGGGCTCAAGGTTTCCGATGCCGAGACTACGGCAAAAGAGACTTCGTCCGTATCCGAGCCGACAACCGAAAAAACAACGAAGCCGACAACGGAAAATACTACGAAGCCGACAACAGAAAATACAACGAAGCCCACGGAGCCTGTAACCAAGCCCACCGAACCCGCCACAACGCCCACAACCGCCGACTCCAACTGGGACCCCTCAAAGAACGCCGTTATTGACTGGGGCGGCGGAACAACCAAGAAGAACTAAACTTTTTCTTGACAATTACAATATAATTTAGTATAATATGTCCTTGTAAAGTCGCTGGCTTTACAGGGACTTTTTCTTTAAGGAGTGGTAGTTTTGGCAAATAATGTTGAAATAACGATTTTGCTTGATTTCTACGGTGATATGCTTACTGCGAAACAGCGTGATTTTATCAATCTTTATTATAACGACGACCTTTCTCTTGCCGAAATTGCCGAGAATGAGGGAATAACCCGTCAGGGTGTGCGCGATGCGATAAAACGTGCCGAGGGGCAGCTCTACGAGATGGAGTCGAGACTCGGATTCGTAAAAAAATGGAATGGCATAAAAACCACTCTTGGCGATATTATAAACTGTGCCGAGGAAATCAGCGATTATAATTTAAATCACGGGCTTTCTCGAGAGATAAACGACACTACGGTAAAGATAAAATCTCTTGCTTTGTCTATCATAGAGTAATTACAGAGGTAAGTTTATGGCATTTGAAGGATTATCGGACAGACTTGAAGCCGCTTTTAAAAGGCTTCGCAGCAAAGGCAACCTTACCGAGAGCGACGTTAAAGAAGCTATGCGTGAGGTTCGCCTCGCTCTTCTTGAAGCGGACGTTAACTATAAGGTCGCAAAGGATTTTACAAATAAAGTTACCGAGCGCGCAATAGGCTCACACGTTTTAGAGAGTCTTACACCGGCTCAAATGGTTATAAAAATAGTCAATGAGGAATTGACCGAGCTTATGGGCGGAACCGGCTCAAAGCTCGCATACGCTTCACACGGACCCACAATTATTATGATGTGCGGTCTTCAGGGCTCCGGTAAAACAACTCATTGTGCTAAAATAGCATTGAAGCTTAAAACCGAGGGTCACAGACCGCTGCTTGTTGCGTGCGACGTGTACCGCCCGGCTGCCATAAAGCAGCTGCAGGTAGTCGGCGAGCAGGCTGGAGTCACCGTGTTCGAAGAGGGTCAGGGCGACCCGGTTAAAATAGCGAAAGATGCAGTTTCCCTTGCCAAGGATAAGGGATATGACTACGTTTTCATAGATACGGCAGGTCGTCTTCATATAGATGAAACGCTGATGAACGAGCTTAAAAACATTAAGGCCGAGGTTCATCCCCACGAGATTCTTCTTGTTGTGGACGCTATGACCGGTCAGGACGCCGTCACGGTGGCAAGTGCATTTGACGATGCGCTCGGCATCGACGGTATGGTACTTACAAAACTTGACGGTGATACAAGAGGCGGTGCGGCGCTCTCCGCGAGAGCTGTTACCGGTAAGCCTATAAAGTTTGTCGGTATGGGAGAGAAGCTCACGGAGCTTGACTATTTTCACCCCGACCGTATGGCTTCGCGAATTCTCGGTATGGGCGATATGCTCTCCCTTATCGAAAAGGCGGAAATGGCTCTTGACGAAAAGAAGGCCGCCGAGCTTGAAAAGAAACTCAGAAAAAACAAGTTTGATTTAAACGACCTTCTGTCTCAGCTTCAGCAGATAAGAAAAATGGGCTCTATGAAGGATTTGCTCGGTATGCTCCCCGGCGTCGGCAGTAAGATAAAGGATATGGACGTAGACGAGAGCCAGTTTGACCGCGTTCAGGCAATCATCTTTTCGATGACATATAAGGAGCGCTCCAACCCCGATATTATAAATCCGTCACGTAAGCGCAGAATTGCCGCAGGCTGCGGTATGCAGGTTGAGGATGTCAACAAGCTTTTGAAGCAGTATCGCGATATGCAGAAGCTGTTTAAACAGTTTAATTCAAAATCCGCACGTCGTCGCTTCAGTAAAATGGGGAATTTCGGCAATTACGGAATGTAACTTTTGTTAATCGCACTTTATAAGTGTAGTTTATAAATTTAATAATTATATATTTGGAGGAAAAAACAATGGCAGTAAAAATCAGACTTCGTCGTGTAGGCGCTAAAAAAGCTCCTTTCTATCGTGTAGTTGTTGCAGATTCAAGAGCTCCGCGTGACGGCAGATTTATCGAAGAAATAGGTACTTTTGATCCTATGAAGTCTCCGGCTGAAATTAAGATTGACGCTGAAAAGGCAGAGCAGTGGCTCAAAAACGGCGCTCAGCCCACAGAGACCGCTAAATCTGTATTAAAGCAGAGCGGAATCATTAAATAATAGGAGGTCTTTTAGTTGAAAGAGCTTCTCGAACAGATCGCTAAAGGACTCGTTGATGAGCCGGACTCGGTTTCCGTTACGGTAGATGAGACTGATGACAGAGGCGTTACGGTGTATCACCTTCACGTTGCCGAAAACGATATGGGCAGAGTTATAGGCAAGCAGGGCAGAATAGCCAAGGCTATCAGAACCGTTGTTAAGGCTCGAGCCACAAAGGACGGCACAAGAGTTCAGGTTGAGATCGACTGACAGTAAACGAGTACAGGGGGGCTTCCTCTTGTACTCATTTTATTTAGTGCCGTTTTAAAGCGGCAATCGGTGAATTTATATGTTAAAACAATTTCTTGAGGCCGGTAAGGTAGTCGGTATGCACGGCGTCAGAGGCGAAATGCGCTTTGACGTATGGTGCGACGGCGCGGACTTTTTGAAAAAAATCAAAACATTGTATCTTGATGCCGACGGTAAGAGGGCAGTTGGCGTTGTCTCGGTGCGCCCTCATAAAAATGCAGCCCTGTTAAAGCTCGACGGCGTTCTTACAATCGAAGAAGCAGAGAAATACCGCGGCAGAGTGTTGTATTTTGACCGAAAGGATGTTCATCTTGACAGCGGCAAAGCGTTCGTTGAGGATGTAATAGGATGCGCTGTGTATGACGCGGATAATACCGATGTATTGTACGGAACAGTTACCGATGTTATGAAAGGCGTTGCAAATGACGCTTGGACTGTCAAAGATAAAAACGGAAAAGAGACGTTGGTTCCCGTAATTCCCTCAGTGGTAGTGAAACTTGATGTCGAAAACAAAAAAGTATATCTTCGTCCGCTCAAAGGCCTTTTCTCCGATGAGTGTGCAATAAGGGAGGACGGAGAATGAGAATAGACATAATGACGCTTTTTCCGGAAATGTGCGAGTCGGTGCTGTCCGAAAGTATTATAGGCAGAGCGCGAAAAAACGGCTACGTCGAGATAAACTGTGTAAATATAAGAGACTTTACACTTGATAAGCATAACCGTGTTGATGATGCGCCGTACGGCGGCGGAATGGGTATGCTGATGGGTCCGCAGCCCATATATGACTGCTATAAGAGCCTTTACGGTGACGGCGAAGAAAAACCGCACCTTATATATATGTCGCCGCAGGGCAAAACTTTGACGCAGCAGAGAGTAAAGGAGCTTGCCCTTACAGACCGGATTGTGCTGCTTTGCGGTCATTATGAGGGCGTGGACCAGAGAATTCTCGATGAGATAGTCGATGAAGAGATTTCAATAGGCGATTATGTCCTGACGGGCGGCGAGCTGCCTGCGCTTGTGCTTGCCGACAGTATTTCTCGTATGCTCGAAAATGTCCTGCCGAATGACGAAGCAAAGGAGCTTGAAAGTCACTACAACGGACTTTTGGAATATCCGCAATATACAAGACCGTACGAATGGCACGGGGAAAAGGTTCCCGATATACTCTTGTCTGGGCATCACGCGAATATTGACAAGTGGCGACACGAAAAGGCGCTTGAGACTACATTAAAAAAACGCCCTGAATTGCTTCTTGATGCGGAACTTTCGGATAGGGATAAAGAGTATTTGAAATCAATAAAAAAATGAGCTGCTCGAATTGTCGAAAAAAGCACGTTTTTATTGGTGATTATTGCTGTTGAATTAAAACCGTCCCGATGTTAGAATAATTATACAAAATCATTAAGCCTTCGCTGATTTTATTGTTCAAAACAGCATATTATTTTATATGCTGTTTTGTCGCAATAGCTTTTGCGTCGGCATTATTTATTTTGCAGGAGAAATGTATTCGAGAGGATACGCGCATTGGGAGGATAAAATGAAAAAGGTATTAAACATTATTTTATCGGTAATTCTTTGTTTATCGGTGGTTTCACCGTGCTTTGCAATTCAGAGCTTTGCCGAAACAGGGGATGAAACTACGCTTAAATTTAAAGACGGTAAATTTCGTATACTCGTATTTGCGGATCCGCAGGATGATTTAAATCCGTGCGAAGAGACGCTTGATCTTATGTATGCTTCGATTGAAGCTGCAAAGCCCGACCTTGTTGTATTTACCGGCGATAATATACACGGCCCGTCGCCCGTGCTTTACAGAAGCAAAAAGCGTGTCGAAAAGGCAATCAGGCAGATTATGGAGCCCGTTACCTCACAGAACATACCGTTTGCAATAGTATACGGCAACCATGATGACGAGGGTAAGGTCTCCAAACAGTTCCAAATGGAGGTCTATAATTCTATGCCGGGCTGCCTCGCTTCCGAGGGAGAAGCTATGACCGGCTGCGGCAACTATAATCTTCCTATAAAAAGCTCGGACGGCACAAAGAACGTCTTTAATCTTTGGTTTATAGATTCCGGCACATATGATAAAGAAAACGGCGGATATGCCCACGTTGCCGAGGATCAACTTGCTTGGTACAAAAAAACGAGCGATGCCCTGAAAGCTGAAAACGGCGGAGAACCTATGCCGTCTCTCCTTTTCCAGCATATACCCGTTCCCGAAATATATGAACTTTTAAAGGAGGTTCCCAAGGGCACGGACGGTGCGGTAAAAAAAGACGGTAAGTATTATGTGCTTAATACGGATATTGCAAGCGGTCATCTTGACGAGGGGCCGTGTCCCGCAGAGGTGAACGGCGGCGAATTTGACGCTTGGAAGCAGCAAGGAGACATTAAGGCGGCGTTCTTCGGGCACGATCATAACAATGACTTTTGCGGCACGTATAATGGCATTGATATGGTGCATACGAGCGGAGTCGGTTTTTATATTTACGGTAACGGACCTCTCCACGGGTCGCGCGTTATAGATATAGACGAAAACACTCTCGATTACAGCACTTATATGATGTATTATAATGACCTTGTCGGTTACAAGAGCTCAAACAAGGCGAGATATTATGAGGGACAGTATGTACATAACATTAAGATAGCGGCTTTTTCGGCAGGCGCTGTGATAATTGCCCTGACGGCCGGGCTTATAACGCGCGGAGTCAAAAAGTCCAAAGCGAAAAAAGCTTTAAAAAATAACCAAAAATAACGGCTGAGCCGGGCGAAATTTCTCGCTCGGCTTTAGTTTTTGCATAATAATTCATAAATCAGGTTAAATATTGCATAAAACAGGGTACATAATGTATATTTATGTCGTTATATCGCACAAATATACACAAAACTTGAATATTTATGCAAAAAACACTTGATTTTAAATGTGATTGGTGTATAATCTCTTCGTAATCAAAAATTAAAGGCTTTTGCCGATGCTCGGAGGTAACATTTATGAAAAAGGACAAGAAAGACATCAAAAAAGTCGTACTCGCTTATTCCGGCGGACTTGATACGTCAATCATCATTCCGTGGCTTAAAGAAAATTACAATAACTGCGAAGTTATAGCGGTTTCCGGCGACGTAGGTCAGGGAACTGAGCTCGACGGACTTGAGGAGAAGGCTCTCAAGACCGGCGCTTCAAAGCTCTATGTACTCGACCTTAAAAAGGATTATATCGAAAACTATATCTGGCCTTGCCTTAAAGCAGGTGCCGAGTATGAAGAGTATCTTCTCGGCACATCGCACGCTCGTCCATGTATCGCAAAGGGTCTTGCCGATATAGCAAAAAAAGAGGGCGCAGACGCTATTTGTCACGGTTGCACCGGCAAGGGCAACGATCAGGTTCGTTTTGAGCTTGCTCTTAAAGCACTCGCTCCCGAGATGGAGATTATAGCTCCCTGGCGTGAGTGGGACATAAAATCGCGTGATGAAGAAATAGACTACGCCGAGGCTCATCAGATTCCGCTTAAAATCAATCGTGAAACAAATTACTCAAAAGATAAAAACGTATGGCATCTCTCTCACGAGGGACTTGACCTTGAAAATCCGGCAAATGAACCGCAGTACAATAAAGACGGCTTCCTTGAGCTCGGAGTTTCTCCCGAAAAAGCTCCCGATGAGCCTACATATGTTACAATCCATTTTGAAAAGGGCGTTCCCACAGCTGTTGACGGCGAAGAGCTTGACGCTGTTTCCCTTGTCGAAAAGCTCAATAAGCTCGGCGGAGAAAACGGTATAGGCCTTCTTGACATAGTCGAGAACCGTCTTGTAGGTATGAAATCACGCGGTGTTTATGAGACTCCCGGCGGAACAATCCTCTACAAGGCTCATGAGCTTCTTGAAATGATAACTCTCGACCGTGACACATCTCATTACAAAAAACTCGTTGCCGAGAAATACGGCGAGCTCGTATACAACGGCAAATGGTTCTCACCTCTTCGCGAAGCTCTTGCGGCTTTTGTCGACAACACTCAGCAGACTGTAACCGGCGACGTTAAGCTTAAGCTCTATAAGGGCAACGTTATAAACGCAGGCGTCACCTCTGTGTATACTCTTTATGATGAAAATGTTGCTTCGTTCGGCGATGACGGCGGCGCATACGATCAGACCGACGCTACCGGATTTATCAATCTCTTCGGACTCCCCACAAAGGTAAAAGCTTTACTTGACGCAAAGAGAGATAACAAATAATCATTGTAAACCGCTTGAAAAAATAAACAACAGTGCTTAGCACTACCACGTGCGACAAGAGATGTTTCTGTCTCTTGTCGCTGTGTGGTATTTGATAGGAGTAAAAAAATGCAGCTTTGGCAGGGTAGATTTCAAAAGGCTTTAGACCCCAAAACCAACGATTTTAATTCGTCAATAGCGTTTGACAGCAGAATGTATAAGGAAGATATAGACGGCAGTATTGCACACGCCACTATGCTTTGCGCGCAAAATATCATATCGGCGGACGATCTTTCAAAAATTGTTGACGGATTAAAAGCCATTAAGGCGGAAATCGAAAACGGTACGTTGGAGATAGACCCGAATGCAGAGGATATACATACCTTTGTTGAGGGCGAGCTCACAAAGCGCGTAGGCGCGGCCGGCAAAAGACTTCATACCGCGCGCAGCAGAAACGACCAGGTAGCTCTTGACGTGAGGCTGTATTTGCGCCGCGAGTGCAACAGCGTTTATTCGCTTGTCACGGAGCTTATAGGTGTTCTGTGTAAAAAGGCTGAAAAGTATGCAGACGCCGTTATGCCGGGTTACACTCATATGCAGCGCGCTCAGCCCATAACATTCGGCCATCATCTTTTGGCGTATGCCGAAATGCTTCTGCGTGATCGCGAACGTATTGCCGATGCGCAGAGAAGAATGAATTACTGCCCGCTCGGCTCATGTGCACTTGCCGGTACAACATATAATACCGACCGCGAAATGACAGCCGAGACACTCGGCTTTACGGGACCTATGCTCAATTCGCTTGACGGCGTATCGGACAGGGACTTTTGTATGGAGCTTGCGTCCGCTTTGTCAATACTTATGGTTCATCTCTCGCGCTTTTCTGAGGAGATAATCCTCTGGTGCTCATGGGAATTTAAATTCGTTGAGCTTGACGATGCTTTTTCAACAGGCTCGTCAATAATGCCGCAAAAGAAAAATCCCGACATAACCGAGCTTATCCGCGGCAAAACCGGTCGTGTTTTCGGTGATCTTATGACGCTTCTGACAATGATGAAGGGCTTGCCGCTCGCTTATAATAAGGATATGCAGGAGGATAAGGAAGCTATATTTGACGCCTTTGACACCGTTAAAATCTGCCTTACCACATTTATCCCCATGCTTGACACAATGACGGCTCTTCCCGAAAATATGCGTAAAGCCGCGGCAGGCGGATTTATCAACGCTACCGACTGCGCCGATTATCTCGTCGGCAAGGGATTGCCGTTCCGTGACGCATATAAGGCCACAGGTGAAATAGTGGCTCTCTGCATTAAAAAAGGACTTACGCTTGAAACGCTGCCTCTTGAAGAATACAAAAAGATATGCGATTTGTTTGATGACGGCGTTTATGACGCCATAAATCTCGACAAGTGCGTAAACGGCAGGACTTCGCTCGGCGGACCCGCACCGCAGAACGTGCTGAAAGAGGCAAAGAGAATAGAAAAAATATTGAAAGAACAAGACAAATAGTGTGAAAAGTTACACTTCTTAAATTATATTGCCATCAAAATTTTCCTGCGGCATAATTTTGAGACGGCAAAAATCACCGGTTGCGCCCCGCTAAGGCTTCAAAGAATATACGGTGATTTTTAATAAACTGTTTGGTGCCTGAAAGGCTATGGTGAATAATATGAAAAAAGTATTTATAGACGGCAGTCAGGGAACTACGGGTCTTAAAATATTTGACCGTCTGAAAAAAAGAGATGATATTGAGCTTTTAACTCTTCCCGATGAGCTTCGCAAGGACATAAAATCAAGAAAGGAAGCTCTCAACAGTGCCGATATAGCTTTTCTCTGCCTTCCGGACGCTGCGGCAATCGAGGCGGCAGAGCTTGTTGCAAATGACAACACGGTTATTATAGATACATCAACCGCTCACCGTACAAGCGAGGGGTGGGCTTACGGTTTCCCCGAAATATTTAAAGACGGATTTAAAACCGTGGCTTCTTCAAAGCGTATAGCGTCGCCGGGCTGTTATGCAAGCGGATTTATAGCGCTTGTAAAGCCTCTTTTGGACGAGGGTATTGTTTCTCCGGACCACGGATTTATCTGTCACGCCGTTTCGGGTTACAGCGGAGCCGGCAAAAAAGGTATCGCTATGTATGAAAGCGACGAGAAAGCATCGGAGCTTTTTGCTCCCCGTGAATACGCTTTAAATCAGGAGCATAAGCACCTCAAAGAAATGCGAAAAATTTCGGGCCTGTCAGTTACACCGATATTTTGTCCGTATGTCTGTGATTATTTCAGCGGTATGCTCGTCACGGTTCCGGTGTTTAAAACGGATCTCAAAGACGGAAAAACCGCAGAGGACATTAAAGCGGTTTACCGCTCAAAATACGCTTCGGACATAGTTAAATATAAAGAGGCTTTTGATAACGGCGGCTTTGTCGCGGCAAATTCTAAAGCTGAGCTTGACAGTATGGCTGTCACCGTAGCCGGAAATGACGACAGACTTCTTCTTATGGCTCTTTACGACAATCTCGGCAAGGGTGCGTCGGGAGCGGCTTTGGAATGTATGAATATTGTTATGGGTTTACCTCCCGAATACGGACTTGACCTGTAAGATTATAAATGAAAGGTAAATTATAATGGAATTAAGTTTTATCGGCGGCGGTGTCGCCGCACCGAAAGGATTTACCGCAAACGGAATTCATTGCGGAATCCGTAAGAATAAGGAGAAAAAGGATCTCGCACTTATTTACTGTGAAAAGGACTGTGACGCGGCGGCTGTTTATACGCAAAATCTTGTGTGCGGAGCACCGATAACCGTCACACGTGAAAATATAAGCGACGGCAAGGCGCGCGCAATTGTCTGCAACAGCGGCATAGCCAATACCTGCAATGCCGACGGAGTTGAAAAAGCGGAGGAAATGTGCAAAATAACCGCGGACGCACTCGGCATTTCAAAAAGCGATATTGTGGTAGCCTCCACCGGAGTTATAGGTCAGCCAATAGACCTTGAGCCCATTAAAAACGGTATGGCGAAACTTGTTTCGGGCCTTAATAAGGACGGCTCTGATTCTGCGGCAAATGCGATAATGACAACGGACACCGTAAAAAAAGAATTTGCCTGTGAGTTTTCTCTCGGCGGTAAAAAATGCCGTATAGGTGCCATTTCCAAGGGCAGCGGTATGATTCACCCGAATATGGCAACGATGCTTGCTTTTATTACAACGGATGCCGACATTTCGGCGGAAATGCTTAAAAAATCACTTCTCGAGGTGGTTAAAGACAGCTTTAATATGCTCTCCGTAGACGGCGACACATCCACCAACGATACCGTGGCTGTTTTGGCGTCGGGACTTTGCGGAAACGAGAAAATAACCTCCGAAAACGCAGATTATAAAGCCTTTACTTGTGCGCTTGCGGCAATTTGCGAAAAGCTTGTAAAGCTTATGGCGAAGGATGGCGAGGGTGCAACAAAGCTTGTCGAATGTATTGTTTCGGGTGCCGCAGACCAAAAGACGGCGAAAATATGTGCAAAGTCGGTTATATGCTCGTCGCTTGTTAAGGCGGCTATGTTCGGAGCGGATGCAAACTGGGGCAGAATTCTCTGCGCTCTCGGTTACAGCGGAGCCGATATTGACGTTCATAAGGTTGATGTGAAATTCAGCTCGGCAGGCGGCGAAATAGAAGTGTGCAAGGACGGCTCGGGAATTCCGTTTTCCGAAGAACTTGCGAAAAAAGTCTTAGTCTGTGATGAGGTGTATATCCTTGTCGATTTAAAATCAGGCAGCTTCTCTGCCGCGGCTTACGGCTGTGATTTGACATACGATTACGTCAAGATAAACGGCGATTACCGCACCTGAGCGTAAAACGCATAAACGCAGCATTCACAGACATTTATCGGAGGAGAAATATGGAAATATCAAATATAACAAATTCGGACCGTTCCGAGGTTCTTGTTCAGGCTTTACCGTATATTCAGAAATATCAAAATAAAACGGTCGTCATAAAGTACGGCGGCAATGCCATGGTAAACGAAGAGCTTCAGGATGCCGTAATGACCGACATAGTTCTTCTTCGTTCCGTCGGAGTAAATATTGTGCTTGTTCACGGCGGCGGACCGGAAATATCCGATATGCTCAAACGTGTCGGCAAGCAGAGCCGCTTTGTAGACGGACTGCGTTATACCGACGAAGAGACAATAGATATTGTTCAAATGGTTTTGGCAGGCAAGGTGAATAAGCATTTGGTACAGCTCATTTCAAAGCACGGCGGCAAGGCGATAGGCCTTTGCGGTATCGACGGCGAAATGATGAAGGCCGAAAAATACACAAAATCGGACGTCGGATTTGTAGGCGAGATAACCGAAATCGATACCGACGTTATAGATTACACTCTTGAAAATAAATATATCCCCGTTATTTCCTCCGTTGCAACGGGCGAGAACGGAGAGGTGTTCAATATAAACGCCGATACCGCCGCGGCGGCAATAGCCGCAAGTCTCCACGCGGAAAAGCTTTTGCTTATGACCGACATCAGCGGACTTTTAATGGATAAAGACGATGATTCCACTTTAATTCACGACGTTCAGGTTTCCGAAATACCGTCGCTCAAGTCTCAGGGCGTTATCTCCGGCGGTATGATACCGAAAATCGACTGCTGCGTAGAGGCCGTCCGCCGCGGAGTTCTTCAGACCAACATAATCGACGGACGTATACCGCATTCTATTCTTATGGAGTTATTCACGGATGAGGGCTTCGGCACAATGTTTCACGGGTGATTTCGTGCCTTTTTTCCGTTATACTTCGTTCTGTGCAGCTCGCAGTATATACATACAGCTTCGCCGCACACGCCTTGTCTAACGAAAAAAATTTCACGAAATCAAGATTTTGCGCTTTTTTGCGTTATACTGTGTTTTGAACAGCTTGAGGTAAATACATACAGCTTCGCCGCACACGCCTTGTCTAACGAAAAAAATTTCACGAAATCAAGATTTTGCGCTTTTTTGCGTTATACTGTGTTTTGAACAGCTTGAGGTAAATACATACAGCTTCGCCGCACACGCCTTGTCTAACGAAAAAAATTTCACGAAATCAAGATTTTGCGCTTTTTTCTGCTAAACTTCGTTTTGTGCGAGTCGCGGTAAATACATACAGCATCGCCGCACACGCCTTGTCTAACGAAAAAATTTCACGAAATCAAGATTTGTGCCTATTTCCGTAATACTTTGTTTTGTGCGATTCGCGGGAAATACATACAGCATCTTAAACAACAGCTTGCGTTAAACGGCAATTGCATTTTTCGGACTTTGTATATATAATAAGATTAGTTTATTAAGGACTGATAAAATGGATTTTAACGAAATTAAAAATACTGCCGACAAATATTTAATGCCGACTTACGGTCATTTTCCGATAGCCTTGACGGGCGGCAAAAATGCGTCTCTGACGGCCTCCGACGGCAGAGTGGTAATTGATTTTACTTCGGGTATAGGCGTTAATATTTTCGGTGTAAACGATGATGGCTGGAAAAAGGCTGTTATCGGGCAGATAGATAAAATTCAGCATACATCAAATCTCTATTATAACGAGCCTGTTGCCGAGGCGGCAAAGCTTCTGTGCGAAAAAAGCGGATTTGATAAGGTGCTTTTTTGCAATTCCGGAGCGGAGGCAAATGAGTGCGCCATAAAGCTTGCGAGAAAATACAGCTTTGACCGCTACGGTGAAAACCGAAATACGATAATATCGCTTGTGAATTCTTTCCACGGCAGAACCATGGCTACAATAACCGCAACGGGGCAGGAGCACTACCACAAGTATTTTATGCCTTTTATGGGCGGCTTTAAATATGCCGAGGCAGGCGACAAAAAAGCGTTTTCCGAGCTTCTCGACGGAACGGTTTGCGCGGTAATACTTGAGGTTATACAGGGCGAGGGCGGAGTCGTAATAACTCCGCGAGATTATATAGAATACATAAGAGAGCTTTGCGATGAAAACGATATTGTTCTCATATTCGACGAAGTGCAGACAGGCGTCGGCAGAACAGGTAAGCTCTATGCTTGGGAAAATATCGGAGTAAAGCCGGACGTTTTGACATCCGCAAAGGGCCTCGGCGGCGGACTGCCGATAGGAGCGTGCCTTGCAAAAGAGCAGTTCGGCAGCGTTTTGACTCCCGGCACTCACGGTACCACCTTCGGCGGAAATCCCGTGGTTTTATCGGGCGCGGTCGAGATATTAAGCCGACTTGACGAAGAATTTTTAAAGGACGTCCGCGAAAAGGGCGAATACATAAGAAACAAGGTTTCTTCGTTTAAGGATGTTTCCGAGGTGCGCGGTATGGGCCTTATGATAGGTATAGACCTTAAAAATCAAAAGGCGGCGGATGTGGCGGCGCGCTGTGTTGAAAACGGGCTTCTTATTTTAACCGCCAAGCAGTCACTTCGTATGCTTCCTCCGCTCACCATAACATATGACGAAATAGACAGGGGACTTGAGATTCTCGAAAAGACCCTTTCTGAATAAACTCCTATGCAGTTTTTCACGCCTTGCACGGCTACGGCAGGGGCAACGTGACTATATTTGTAGCCGGAAAGGCTCTGTGAATTAAAATGAAGCATTTGTTAAGTCTTTTATCGACAACTCCCGGTGAAATATCTGACCTTTTAAATCTTGCCGATCAGCTTAAATATGAAAACAAGCACGGCATAGCGCACCAAAGGCTCAAGGGTCAGACCCTCGGTATGATTTTCCAAAAATCCTCAACAAGAACAAGGGTTTCTTTTGAAACCGGCATGTATCAGCTCGGCGGACAGGCACTCTTTCTTTCAAACCGCGATCTTCAGATAGGACGCGGCGAGCCTATACAGGATACCGCAAGAGTTCTCTCTCGCTATATCGACGGCATTATGATAAGAACCTTTGAGCAGTCCGAGGTTGAGGCACTCGCGAAGTACGGCTCTATTCCGATAATTAACGGCCTTACCGATTTTTGCCATCCGTGCCAGGTGCTTGCCGACCTTATGACGGTACGTGAGCACAAGGGGCACCTTGACGGCCTTAAAATGTGCTACATAGGCGACGGCAACAATATGGCAAATTCTCTTATAGTCGGCGGACTTAAAACAGGTATGCAGGTATCGGTGGCTTGCCCCGAGGGGTACAGACCCGACAGCCGCGTGCTTGACTTTGCAAATAATTATGCGGGATTTTCGATGTTTACAGAGCCTATGGAGGCTGCAAGCGGTGCCGACGTCATCTTTACCGACGTTTGGGCGTCAATGGGGCAGGAGGGTGAAGCCGAAGAACGCAAAAAAATATTCGGCGGCAAATATCAGGTCAATAAGGAACTGCTTGCGGCTGCAAACAGCGGCTGTATGGTTCAGCATTGCTTGCCTGCTCACCGCGGTGAAGAGATAACCGCAGATGTGTTCGAGTCTCACGCGGATGAAATATTTGACGAGGCCGAAAACCGTCTCCACGCTCAAAAGGCGGTAATGGTAACGCTCATGGAGAAGTAATAGTTTGACTTTTTTGTTGCAATGCGGCTTTTGAAAAAACGGCATGCCGCATTGCAATGCAATTTTTATTTTGTCATAAATAAACTATTGACAACCGGCACACTTTATATTATAATATCAAAGCCGCTGAAAAAGCGGCATATATGGCGGCATAGCTTAGTTGGCTAGAGCGTCCGGTTCATACCCGGAAGGTCGTAGGTTCAAGTCCCACTGCCGCTACCATAACGGCCCGGTGGTCAAGCGGTCAAGACACCGCCCTTTCACGGCGGTAACACGAGTTCAAATCTCGTCCGGGTCACCAAAAAGGACTTAGCGTAGGCTGAGTTCTTTTTTTGCAATACCGTTTGGCGTTCCTTTGTGTATACACATTTTATTTGAAATATTTGTTTTTAAGATATATAATATTCTTAACAGTACGATACCGTATGTTTACGAGGTGAAAAATAATGGCTGATAATAAGTGCGACTGTAATGCCGTTATGCAAGAGGTTGTTGACGATATAAAAAACAATATGTTTTCGGAGGAGGAGATAAACGGTGTTTCAAACCTGTTTAAAGTCCTCGGCGATCCCACGAGAGCCAAAATAGTTATGGCACTTGATAAGCGCGAGGTGTGCGTTTGCGACCTTGCCGCAGCACTCGGTATGACTAAGTCAGCCGTGTCTCATCAGCTTGCGCTCTTAAAGGCGAACAACATAGTTAAGGCTCGCCGAGACGGTAAGCATGTGTTTTACAGCTTTGACGATGAGCACATTACAACCGTTATCGAAATAGCGGACGAGCATATCCGCCATCAGCACTTGGGCGATTAAGGCTTCTTAATAAATATACATGATATAAAATCGGCGATTATATTGTCGATATAATATTCCGTCAGAATTGAATAATTTATAGGGCCCCGAATATGCGAAAACATTATTCGGGGCTTTTTTCACTTTCTATGTGAAATCGTACAGACAGAAAGACTTTTATCCGTGCGAATTTTAGCTTTAGAAATGATGCTTCATCAAAATAAAAAATTAAAAATTTTAAAAAACATATTGACAATTGAGCATATGTTCAACTATAATATAGACAACAAATGAATGGTTGCTCAACTGTTCCGAAAGAGAGCGGCCGAAGAAAGGGCTGTTATTATGAAAAAAACATACAATATAGAAGTCGATTGTGCAAACTGTGCCGCAAAAATGGAGGAAGCCGCTCAAAAGACCGACGGCGTTCGTGAAGCCGTTGTATCTTTTATGACACAAAAAATGAAAGTAGAATTTGACGACGGTGCCGATGAGGCAGCCGTTATGAAAAAAGTCCTCAAAAATTGCAAAAGAGTAGAGGACGACTGCGAAATATATATCTGATGTTATGAGATGCCGCTTTCGGCAAATAAATAAGTGAGGGAGATATTTATGAGTAAAAAACAGAAAAACGTTCTGTGGCGGATAATTGCTTCGGCTGTGCTGATAGTATGTCTTTCCGTCCTCGGCAAATTTATAACTCTCAATAAATACATTTGGCTTGTTTTAAACCTGATACCATATTTTATAATCGGCTACGACATTCTCAAAAAGGCCGTTAAAGGCATTTTTAAGGGTCAGGTTTTTGATGAGAATTTCCTTATGGCGGTTGCTACCGTCGGTGCCATAGCACTCGGCGATTATAAAGAGGGCGTTGCCGTTATGCTCTTTTATCAGATAGGTGAGCTTTTCCAAAGCATAGCTGTCGGCAAGAGCAGACGCAATATTTCCGCCTTAATGGATATAAGACCCGACTATGCAAATGTCGAGGTTGACGGAAAACTCGAAAAGGTTGATCCCGACGAAGTGGCGGTCGGTACCGAAATAATCGTAAATCCAGGTGAAAAAATTCCGATAGACGGCATTGTTACAAGTGGTGACACATCGCTCAATACAAGTGCTTTAACCGGCGAGAGCCTGCCGCGAAATGTCAAAACGGGCGATGAGGTTATAAGCGGCTGCATCAATATGACCGGCGTCATCAAGGTAAAAACCACTAAGGAGTTCGGCGATTCAACCGTATCAAAAATACTTGACCTTGTTGAAAATTCAAGTATGAAAAAGTCGCGCTCCGAGAATTTCATAACAAAATTTGCAAGATATTACACTCCGGCAGTTTGCTTTTCGGCACTTGCACTCGCAATTTTACCTCCGGTTATAAGGCTTATTGCCGGTCACACGGCCATGTGGAGCGATTGGATATTCAGAGCGCTTACCTTCCTTGTCATCAGCTGTCCGTGCGCTCTTGTAATATCGGTTCCGCTCTCGTTTTTTGCGGGTATAGGCTGTGCTTCGGCGAACGGTATACTTGTAAAAGGCTCCAATTATCTTGAGGGGCTTTCAGATACGAAATATGTTGTGTTTGATAAAACCGGAACTCTTACAAAGGGAGTCTTTGAGGTAACCGGAGTATATCCCGAAAACGGATACACAAAGGATTCCATTGTACGCTTGGCGGCGTATTCTGAGAGCGCTTCGAGTCACCCGATAAGCCTCAGTCTTAAAAAATATTACGGCAAGGATATTGACGAAAATAATGTCAAAGACATAAAAGAGATTGCAGGGCACGGTGTTTCGGCTGCAGTTGACGGTAAAAGAGTGTTAGTCGGCAATTTAAAGCTGATGAAAGAAGAGCATATCGCTGTCTCAACCGAGCATAACGAGGGTACGGTTGTGTATGTTTCCGAGGACGGAAAATATGCCGGCTGTATTGTAATATCAGATGTTGTAAAGCCCAATACAAAGCTTGCTCTCAGCGAACTCAAAAAGCACGGTGTCAAAAAGACGGTAATGCTCACGGGCGACTCCAAGGCCGCTGCCGACAGGGTAGCCGCGGAAATAGGCATAGACGAGGTTCATTCTGAACTTCTCCCTGCCGATAAGGTATCGGAGGTCGAAAAGCTCCTTGACAAAAAAGAGCCCAAAGAAAAGCTGGCGTTTGTCGGCGACGGAATAAACGACGCTCCCGTGCTCTCAAGAGCCGACATAGGCATAGCGATGGGCGCGCTCGGCTCGGACGCGGCAATAGAGGCGGCCGATATAGTGCTTATGGACGATGATCCGGCAAAAATATCTCTTGCGAAAAAAATCTCGGTTCACACGCTGAAAATAGTAAGAGAAAACATTGCGTTTGCCCTTCTTGTGAAAGCCGTTTGCCTTGTGCTCAGCGCAGTAGGCATTGCAAATATGGGAGTCGCCATATTCGCCGATGTCGGAGTTATGGTCGTAGCGGTTATCAACGCCACAAGAGCACTTCGATTAAAGGATAAAACCGAATAATATTGACATAAATCGACTTTGTGATTATAATATTCAATGCTGTTAAAAGCACACCGTTCGGGGCTTCACCGAGGTGTGCTTTTTATATCGTAGGGAAGAAAACGCAGGAAGAAAAATGACGGAATTTCAAAACAGTTTTAAAAAAGGCCTGAAGGACGGTTTGCCGATAGCGCTCGGCTATCTTTCGGTTTCGTTTACATTCGGTATGATGGCTGTCGAGGGCGGCTTGCCCGTTTTTACGGCGGTGCTTATCTCTATGACAAATTTGACCTCGGCAGGTCAGTTTGCAGGGCTTGATTTAATTCTCGCCGGCGGTGCTTATCTTGAAATGGCACTAACACAGCTTGTCATAAACATACGCTATGCGCTGATGTCGGTTTCTCTGTCGCAAAAGCTTCACAAGAGCGTAAATTTGCTTGACCGATTTTTAATAGCATTCAGTAATACCGATGAAATATTTGCCGTAGCCTCGGGTCAAAAAGGGGAGGTCGGCAAAAAATATATGTACGGGCTTGCTCTTTTGCCAATAGTCGGGTGGACTCTCGGCACTCTTATAGGTGCTGCGGCGAGCACCGTGCTTCCGCTGTCCGTGCGCTCCGCTCTCGGCATTGCGATTTACGGTATGTTTATAGCTATATTTATTCCGCCCGCAAAGCATAATAAGACTGTGGCTGTTGTGGTATTATTGTCGGCGGCGTTGAGTATATGTTTCAAATACGTGCCGGGTCTTTGCAAAGTCTCTTCGGGATTTGTAATAATCATTTGCGCCGTTCTTTCCGCAACTGTCGGCGCCCTCTTAAAACCCGTAAAGGAGGACGAAGCAAATGAAAACGGCTGAAAATGTGTTTATATATATAGCGGTTATGGCGCTTGTCACATATCTTATAAGAATGTTGCCGCTTGTGATTTTTCGCAAAAAAATCGAAAACAGATTTATAAGATCGTTTCTTTATTACATTCCGTATGCAGTTTTGGCGGCGATGACATTTCCGGCGGTTTTTTCGTCTACGGGAAGCGTGTGGTCGGCTGTGGCAGGGCTCATAGTGGCGCTGCTGCTTGCGTTTTTTGAGAAGGGCTTGCTCACGGTTGCGCTGTCCTCCTGCGTCGCTGTTTTTGTAATAGAATTTTTAATTAAAATCATCTCTTGACATATCGGAAAAATGAGTATAATATAGAGCCAAAGTAAAAAGGTTAAACCGTTGACGGAGAATGACGGCAAGTCGTTTGCACATAAGAGAGCTCTTTCGTTGGCTGAAAGAAGAGCGTGCAAAGCTGCCCGATACCGCTCCCGAGCGCGCGTCGAAAACAGATGATTAAGGCGTGACGTAAGCTTGCGTTAAAAGCAGTTGAGCGGGCGATTTTTATCGTCAATTCGGGTGGAACCGTGGAATGCATAGCACTTCATCCCAGTAATTTGGGATGAAGTGCTTTTTAATTATAATGGAGGTAGTTTTTATGGTAAAAGTTACATTGAAGGATGATGTTGTAAAGGAGTTCCAAAGCGGCACGACCGTAATGGATATAGCAAAGTCTATCGGCATGGGGCTTTACAAAGCCGCCTGCCTTGCAAAGATTGACGGCGAGACTTGCGACCTTCGCACTCCGGTAACAAAGGATTGTCATGTAGAAATACTTACCTTTGACGATGAGGACGGCAAAAAGGCATTTTGGCATACAACTTCGCATATACTCGCGCAGGCTGTTAAACGTCTTTATCCGAGCGCCAAGCTTGCAATAGGACCGTCAATAGCAAACGGATTTTACTATGACTTTGACGTGGATTTTTCTTTCACTCCCGAAATTCTCGAAAAAATCGAGGCTGAAATGAAGAAAATCGTAAAGGAAAATATTCCGCTTGAAAAGTTCGACCTCTCCGCAGACGAGGCTTTAAAGCTTATGGAGGAAAAGGACGAGCCGTATAAGGTTGAGCTTATTAAAGAGCATGCCGGCAAAGGCGAGAAGATTTCATTTTATAAGCAAGCGGAATTCACCGAGCTTTGCGCGGGGCCGCATATTCCCGACACAGGCCGAGTAAAGGCGTTTAAACTCACGTCCATAGCAGGTGCATATTGGCGCGGCGATGAAAAAAATAAAATGCTTCAGCGTATATACGGTATATCTTTCACAAAGCAGTCCGAGCTTACGGAATATCTTGAAAGAATTGAAGAGGCTAAAAAGCGCGACCACAGAAAACTCGGTAAGGAGCTTGGGCTTTTTGCACTTCGCGACGAGGCTCCCGGAATGCCGTTCTTCCTTCCCAACGGTATGATTCTCCGCAATACTCTTATTGATTATTGGCACGAGGTTCACGAGAGGTGGGGTTATCTTGAGATATCCACTCCTCAGATAATGAAGCGTTCGCTTTGGGAGACTTCGGGTCACTGGGATCACTACAAGGATAATATGTATACAACCGTTATCGACGGTGAGGATTTCGCCATAAAGCCGATGAACTGCCCCGGCAGCATACTTGTTTATGAGCTTGAGCCTCATTCATACAAGGAATTGCCTCTTCGCTACGGTGAACTCGGCAGAGTACATCGCCACGAGCTTTCGGGCGCGCTTCACGGACTTTTCCGCGTACGTTGCTTCACTCAGGACGATGCTCATATACTCCTCGCTCCCGACCAGATACGCGACGAGGTTGTAAGAATATCACAGCTCTTTGACGAGGTTTATAATCTCTTTAAGCTGCCATATACCATAGAGCTTTCAACCATGCCCGAGGACCATATGGGCACAAAAGAGGAATGGGACAAAGCCACAAAATCGCTTTCCGACGCAATCGAAAGCATTGGTAAGGAATATACCGTAAATGAGGGCGACGGTGCGTTCTACGGTCCGAAGCTTGACTTCCACATTGAAGATTCGCTCGGCAGAACCTGGCAGTGCGGTACTATTCAGCTTGACTTCCAGCTTCCCGAGAGATTTAATCTTGAATACACGGGTGCAGACGGCGAAAAGCACTGCCCCGTTATGATTCACCGCGTTGTTTTCGGCTCGGTAGAGAGATTTATCGGCGTTCTTATAGAGCATTTTGCAGGCGCATTCCCGCTTTGGCTGTCACCCGTACAGGCCGTCGTTCTTCCGATTGCCGACCGCCATGCAGACAGAGCGCATGAAATCGAGGCGGAACTTAAAAAATACGGTATCCGCGTAAAGGTTGACGATCGCTCCGAAAAAATCGGATATAAAATACGTGAGGCGCAGCTTCAAAAGACGCCGTATATGCTCGTTGTCGGCGACAAAGAAGTTGAAAACGGTACTGTTTCCGTTCGCCATCGCGGCGAGGGCGATATAGGCTCCATGGAGCTTTCGTCTCTTTGCGACCGCCTTGCAGACGAAATCAAAACAAAAGCGATAAAGTAATAAAAGGGGGTCAGTAAATTTGGCGAAAACACCTCTTACCGTGACCGTGATAACGGACACGCATTACTATTCAAAAAAGACCGGCACTAAGGGTAAGGCTTACGATGCGGCAAACGCCAAAAGCCAAAAGCTTTTAAAATACAGCGAGGAGCTTTTAAGAGCTGCCTTTAAGCAGATAAAAGAAGATAAACGAACCGATATCGTTTTGCTTTCGGGCGATACCACCAACAACGGTGAAATTGAGGCACACGAGGAATTTATCGAAATGCTCCGCGATTTAAAAAAGAGCGGAAAACGCGTTTATGTTCTTACGGCAACCCACGACTATCAGGATGACGGCTTGACAGACAGCTTTGTAGGCAATGAAAAGGTGAAAATCCCTGCCGCAAAGCGTGAGCAGCTCTATGATATGTATAAAGAGTTCGGCCCCGATGAAGCGATTGCCGTTCATCGGGACAGTATGTCGTATGTAGTGCAGCTTGCCGACGGTTACAGGCTTTTTGCACTTAATGACGACCGCAATCTCTCGGGAAAAAGCGGCTTTTCGGATGAGTGCTTTGAGTGGATAAAGGCTCAGGCGGAGGATGCACGCAAAAACGACCAGTTTATTTTGGCTATGACTCACCATCCGCTTATAGCCCCGTCGCCGATTTATGAGCTGATAGGCAAAAACGATATGCTCGGCGACTACGAGACGCGCAGAAACGAGCTTGCCGACTTAGGCATACAGTTTATTCTTACGGGTCACACTCACGTACACGATATAGACGTGATAACGAGCGACCGCGGAAATACGCTTTACGATATAGCAACCGCCGCAACCGTAGGTTATCCCGCACCGATACGCACCATTGTTTTGGACCCGGATGTAAAAATGGTTTCAACCACCACCGACCTCATAACCGAAACGGTGGACTTCGATTTGGAGGGCAAAACCCTTCAGGAGTATCTCAAATATCAGCTTATCGGTATGGTAAAGGATATGATAAAAGCCGCCGGAACGGATATTCCGACGCTTGCCGATATGGCGACGGCAATGAGCATAAAGAAAAAACTCATTTATAAAATCGGCTGGCTTATAAAACCGTTTGCCAAAAAGCTTAATGCTCTTACAATAGGCAAAGTCGCAAAGCTGACCCGTGCCGAAACAGGGCTGAAGCCCGAGGATTATGCCGATATTGCCGATAAAAGCGTTGTTGACTTTATCTGTGACCTTGTAGTTAATTTGTACGGCGGAGAAGACCTTTACAGTGTTGACGATAACGAATATAAAATAACCGTAGGGCTTCTTCATATTGTAGATTCGGTTTTTGCCGCTCTTCATATAAAGCCGCGCAAGCTTATAAAGGTTGCTGATTCGTTTACCGATTTTGCTGAACCGCTTTTACATAATTCGGGCATACCGTCATATGACGCCATACTTCCTATAAGACCGTTCTATAAAGAGGGCGAGCAGGGGAAGAAGCCTCAAAAAGAGAAAAAGCCCGAGTGCAACGTCAAAAAGAGCAAAAAAGGCGTTCCGATTGTCGTTTGCGGTATATTGGCTCTTATTATACTGTTGATTCCGCTTCTGCTGATTCTCGGTGTAGGCTTTGTAGTTAACAGAATTAAATACGGCAAATACATTAAAGAGAATTCTTGATACAAAAAATGAGCTGTAAAAATTTACAGCTCATTTTTTCTTTATTCATTTTGCTTTTTAATCCAAAATGTTTCCGTCGGTCGATATCGTCACCACGTGCCACGGTATAAATTTTCCGCTTCGCTTTACAGCCTGTTTTGCGGCGTTTTCAATACCTCCGCAGCAGGGAACCTCCATTCTCACAACGGTAACGCTTTTGATGTTGTTGAGTGCTATAATTTCCGTCAGCTTTTCCGAATAATCCGTGTCGTCAAGCTTCGGGCAGCCTATAAGAGTTATACGATTCTTTATGAAATCTGCGTGGAAATTTCCGTATGCGTAAGCAGCACAGTCGGCTGATATGAGTAAATCCGCATTCTCAAAGTACGGAGCGGTTACCGGAACGAGCTTTATCTGAACGGGCCATTGCCTCAAACGGCTTTCCGAAACCGTGTTCGTGCTTTTTGGGACTTCGTTTTTGCGCTCAATTGCCCTTGAACGTGAACCGGGGCATCCGCCGTGAAGCATAGCCGCCGCTTTGTGCATTTTTGCCTTTTTAACGGCTTCTTCGTTGTATTCGGGAGCTTCTCTTTCTTCAAATGTTATAGCTCCGGTGGGGCAGGCGGGCAGGCAGTCGCCGAGGCCGTCGCAATAGTCCTCGCGCATGAGCCTGGCTTTGCCGTTTACCATATCTATTGCACCCTCGTGGCAGGCGGCGGCACAGGCGCCGCAGCCGTTGCACTTTTCTTCATCTATTTTAATGATTTTTCTTATCATGGTATATCCTCCGAAATTTATTTTTCTTGACTTGTGAGGACATTATAATATAATAAAACCAAATTGTATGTTGAATTTTCAACAAACGGAGGCAAAATGGAAAATTATTTTGAAATACTCAAAAAGTGTCGTATGTTTACGGGATTTGACATAGAAGACATAAAGTGCCTGACCGAGATTTTGAACTCTAAGGTTGTTAAATACTCTAAAGGCGACGTTATTTTCTCCGAGGGCGAAAAACCTGAGCATATAGGTGTTGTACTTCACGGTAACGCGCAAATAGAGCGGACGGATTACTACGGCAATCGCAGCATAGTCGCTGTGTTGGAGCCTTCGGAGGTGTTCGGTGAAGCGTTTGTATGTGCCGGAATAAAAAGTATTCCGGTAGATGTCGTTGCCCTTGACGAAACCGTTGTCATGCTCCTCAGTCTGCCGGATATTCCTCTCAAAAATACGGATATATATAACTGTTTTATTCTAAATTTGCTGCGAACGTCATCTGTGAAAAATCTTGTCCTTATGAAAAGACTTGAGGTGACGAGTAAACGCTCCACGGAGGAAAAGCTGATGACATATTTAATGCAGACGGCTAAGGAGCAGGGAAAAAGCAGCTTTCACATTACCTATGACCGTCAGCAGCTTGCGGATTATCTCGAGGTTGACCGTTCGGGACTGTCAGCTGTTATAGGTAAGCTTAAAAAAAGCGGAAAAATCAAATGCCGCAAAGACCTGTTTGAACTTTTGTGAAGATATGCGGAACAAAGGCTTTCCGGCAAAATCACAGCATAAACCCCCGATAGGAACGCTTGCTCCTACCGGGGGTTTATGCTTATTCCGCGATTTCAAATCTCTCGTGATGCTTGCCGTAATATTCTTTCATTGCGGCGTTCTGATTACCGAATGAGAGGTGACCGACAACCGCATTTTCGGCAACTATAATGGCTTGCGACTCTTTTATGCAGAAAGCGCAGAATTCCGATTCGTCAAAACCCATTCCAGAGCCGTGAGTTACGGGGAACATTCCCATTTTTGACCATGTTTCGCGCGTGAAGAGGATAGCTCCTATGCTGAAACGAACTGGGCAAGCCGAATATGAAAATTCGTCGTTTTTAAGCTGCTTTGCAAGCTCGTCTATATGAGGGAAGAAACCGCCCTCACCCCAGAAAAATTCAGCAACATCGGGATTGCACTCAATCTGACGTGTCGAATAGCTCGCGTATATCGGACGCTCAAATTTTTCGGCGTAAAGGTCTGTAAGGCCGAGACGCTTTAAAAGTCTCAAATGACCATAACCGTTTATCGGTATAAGCGGAGCCACAAAGCCTATATCGTATTCACCGTTGCGTTTTACATTGTTATAGGTGTCCATAAGCGATTGAAAATAGCCGTCGGTTACAAATATGTCCTCGTCGAGCTTGTAAAAGAATTCGGCGTCTTTCATCAAATCAATGGCGACGTTTTGAGCCACAGAGACGTTATTGCGATTTGTGCTGAGATACGACCAGTCGTTTTCCGAACAGATTTTGTCAAGCTCCTCGGAATAAAGTCCCGACGAAACCACACAGACGTCAATATCTTCCGGTATGAATTTTTTGATGCGCGGAAAAACGGTGTCCCATACGAATGATTTGTATCCGGCAAGTATTATGCAGCATTTGTTTTTACCGGTGCTGCGGTTTGTAAAATTGTATTTCGTACTTGTGTTTTTGCGGTGATAGTAGTCATGCTTCATGTCGCGCAGACGGCAGTAAAGACTGTTAGTGGCGGGATTATCACGCATTTTTTCTCTGAAACCCATAATTAATCTCCTTTGGTTTGCTGTTTCCTTGATGATAAAAATGTTCTTATTTTATTGAATACAAGTGCGATGTTTTCCGTGAGAAATTTTTCCTTTTGTACCAAAAGCAGCACAAAATAAATGCCAAAGAAAGATATCGCACCGATAACAAGCCTTAAAAATACATTTGTAACGCTCATATAGTGCTGTATTGCAATTTCCGCACACGTGGAAATAACGGCACTTAAAAAGATAGGTGAAGTTTTGACTCTGTGTATTACCTTGCCGAGGTGATCCTTTAAGAAAAATATCTGAACCACCAAAACTATGAATTCCGCAAGAAGCGTTGAAAGTGCCGCGCCGGCTGCTCCCATTTTCGGAATTACAAACAGATTTAAAACAAAATCAAGGACTGCACCTATGATGACCGACAACATTACGGCTTTTTCTCTTCCGAGCGGCACAAGCATCTGATTGCCGGTCATGCCGTTAAGAGCGTTGAAAAATACCGTGGGCATTAAAAGCTGCATGGAAAGGGTTGCGCCGGCGAACGCTTCTCCTGAAATAAACACGATAGAATCCCTTGCAAAGAGTGTAAAGAATATCGTGAGCGGTATGGTTATCAAAAGCAGGAAATTCAGTACCCTTGACAGCGTTTCTCTGAATTTTTGATAATCGTTGTCGTGTATATAAACCGACAGCCTCGGCAAAAGAACATTTCCGAGCGACGATACTATGGCGAGCAGAAGCGTTTTTACCTTAACCGATGCGCTGTATAAGCCTACCTGCGTGTCGTCGGTCATAAAGCCGAGCATAACCGTGTCAAGGTTTGTGTAAATGCTTACTGCAACCGATGTCGCAAAGAAAACGAATATCGGCTGTAAATGCTGCTTAAAATTATAATGCCCTACGGGTCGCAGAGAAATGTATTTTCTGAGGTTGATAAAGTTTAACAGGTTAGAACCACCCGAGGCCAAAACCGCAATTACGCCGTATATCACATAGTCCGACGGGTCATGAACAAATATAAACATCAGAACTATGGAAATAAGCTTGCATACTATATTTCTTATTGTAATATACGAGTACTGCTCAAGAGCCGAGTAAAGCCATGTTACACCCAAAGTGTTGAGTATAATTGAAACGCTTGTTATTGTAAGCAGCGTCTTATCCTGATAAAACCTGTCAACTGTAAAAAGCAGTATAAAAAATACAACGTAAGTTATAGCCGAGGTGAAAAGGTTTATTATTATAAGTTCCTGTGTGGTTTTTGTGAGCTTTTCGCGGTCGTCGCGGACTCTTGCGCACGCACGGATACCGTATGTCGGTATGCCGAGCGAAGCGAACATTGTAAAGTATGATATTACCGATGTGGCAAAATTGACCTTGCCGCTACCGTCGACCAAAAGGGTACGTGATATATACGGAAATGTAATAAGCGGAAAAATAAATGAAGAAACGGTCAGTATTGCGTTCATTATAAAGTTGAACTGAACCGAACGTATCTTAATATTTTTTTGTGCTTTATCCTTCATATAAAAACTCCTATAAGATAAGGCTTGTATCATTACTGCTCAATACAACACGCCTTACCGGAAACAGCTTCATTTGCAGTGAGTAATTAATGTGTCATTTATCGTTATTTTTGGAATAAATTATACAGTATTGCGCGGTAAAAAGCAAGAGTATGTATTGTGTCGGCAGGCAGTCATATTTGCAAGGGGTTTTAAACCCGTTTTCGCCGAGTGCTCTTAATTACCGATTCACCGAGAAACGGGTTTTACAAAGTTTTTTAAAAATTTTTAAAATTTGTGTTGACGAAACCGACCTTTTATGATAATATATTCAAGCGTTCGAAACGCTGGTGTAGCTCAGTTGGTAGAGCAGCTGATTTGTAATCAGCAGGTCGGGGGTTCAAGTCCGTCCACCAGCTCCATTTTACGCATCATAATTTAATATGGGAGAGTTCCCGAGCGGCCAAAGGGAACAGACTGTAAATCTGTCGTCACTGACTTCAGTGGTTCGAATCCACTCTCTCCCACCAAAATCGGTGAGTATCTTTTGATACTTGCCGATTTTTATTTTCCGATGGGTTTTGTAAATGTTATAAATGCTGTGTCTCCGACGGTTGCAAACAAAAAAGAATAATGGTACAATATTTCATATTTTTTCTTCGGGGAGAAGTATTATATGATAGCAATAATAGATTACGGCGCCGGGAATTTACAAAGCGTAAAAAAAGCTCTTGATTTCATCGGAGCCGAGAGCCTTGTTACGAGCAGAGCGTCCGAAATTGAAAATGCAAGTGCTTGCATTTTGCCGGGTGTCGGCTCGTTCGGCGATGCCATGAATTGTATGACCGAAAGCGGACTTTGTGAGGCCGTTAAAAAGGCGGCACTCGGAAGCAAGCCGTTTTTGGGGATTTGTCTCGGGCTGCAGCTTCTTTTTGACTCCTCAGAGGAAAGCCCCGGCGTTTCCGGACTCGGCATATTAAAAGGAAAGGTGAAGCGTTTTCCGTCGGATATGGGGCTCAAAATTCCGCACATCGGGTGGAATTCCGCAGACATCAAAAAGCCTTGCCCCATATATGACGGCATTGCAGACGGCTCGTTTGTCTATTTTGTTCATTCCTATTATCTCGATGCCGAAAATCGCTCGGACGTCGCTACGAAAACGGAATACGGAATTTCGTTCGATTCTTCCGTGGCGGTCCCCGAAATAAACCTCTATGCTACGCAGTTTCACCCCGAAAAGAGCGGCAGAGTAGGACTTAAAATACTTGAAAATTTTGCGAAGCTCGGAGGTGACACGCTTGTACGCTAAAAGAATTATCCCGTGTCTTGACGTTAAAAACGGCAGGGTTGTCAAGGGTGTCAGCTTTGTAAATTTACGCGACGCCGGCGATCCCGTGCAATGCGCCGTGGAATATGATAAAAAGGGCGCAGACGAGCTTGTGCTTCTCGATATAACCGCTACCAATGACGGCAGAGGCACAATGCTCGATATAGTCTCACGAGTAGCAAATTCTATATTCATTCCGTTTACGGTGGGCGGCGGAATCCGCTCTACCGACGACTTTAAGGAGCTGCTAAGAGCCGGTGCCGATAAAATTTCGGTGAATTCAGCGGCTGTCAGAAATCCCGACCTTATAAATGACGCGGCATACAAATTCGGAAGTCAATGCGTTGTCTGCGCCATTGATGCAAAGCGTACCGACAACGGAAAATGGGAGGTCTATTTAAACGGCGGACGAATCCCCACGGGAATCGATGCGGTCCTTTGGGCGACTGAGGCGGAAAAGCGCGGCGCAGGCGAAATACTTTTGACGAGTATGGATTGCGACGGTCAAAAAAAGGGCTACGATCTTGAGCTTACAAGAGCTGTCTCCGAAAGCGTCGGTATTCCCGTTATCGCATCTGGCGGAGCGGGTGAGCTTAAACATTTTTACGATGCTTTTACGGTAGGCAAGGCGGACGCTGTTTTGGCGGCGTCGCTTTTCCACTTTAATGAAATCCCGATAGAAACGCTGAAAAAATATCTCAAGGAGAAAAATATTCCGGTAAGACCTGTTTAAAGACGGCCTTTTTAAGGTCAAAATACGATAATTTACGATACGGTATTCGGCTATTATGCTGAATACCGTTCTTTTATGCCCAAAAATCATGTCGAAAATTCATTTAAATTTAACAAAGTTTTTTTTGCTTTAGTTATTGCAAAATGGGTGAGTATGCTTTATAATTACAGTCAATAGGTGAGAAATGTTTAAAAAACCCATATTTGGGGAGTAAAAACCCACACTTTGGAGCAGAAAGGAGGAATGAATAAAGTGGCTGACGAAAATGTTAAAGAAAAAACTACCGAAACATCGGCGGCGCAAAAGCGTACCGAAAGCTTCGGCAGCTATAAAGAACACACCATAGACGCCAAAAACCGCCTTTTCATTCCTGCCAAGATGCGTAATAAGCTCGGTTCTACCTTCAGAGTGTTCTGCCCGATAGACGGCAGCGATTGTCTTTATATCTATTCCGACGAAGAGTGGAGCAAGATAGCCGAGTCTGTTATCAATACTCAGAATTTTGATATGCAGCGTCTTTTCTTCGGCGGTATGGTTGAGGTTGAGCCGGACAAGCAGGGTAGGATTACCATTCCTACCGAATTTTGCGACTTTGCCGGGCTTAAAAAGAATGTTGTCGTTGCCGGCGTAGGTAAGCGCCTTGAAATATGGGATGCAGATAAATACTACAAGACCATGGAACGTGCGAGAAACATTCGTCAGACCTTCGACTATTCGCAGATTCAGTTCTGATAGGTATTTAAAATGGATTTTGAACACATTCCCGTATTATTTAACGAAACTGTCAATTCACTCGAAATAAAGCCCGACGGCCTTTACGTCGATTGTACCGCGGGCGGTGGGGGGCATTCCCACGCTGTGGCTCAAAGGCTTTCCGATAAGGGCAGGCTCATAGCCATTGACCGCGACCCTGAGGCTATTGAGGTATTGAAGGCGCGCTTTGCGTCTTTTCCGAATGTTGAGATAGTTCACAATACATTTGATAATATATCCGCAATATTAAACGGCAGAAAAGCCGACGGAATTATGGCGGATCTCGGCGTCAGCTCTCACCAGATAGATACTGCCGAGCGCGGTTTTTCGTTTCATATGGACGCGCCGCTTGATATGCGTATGAGCAAAGAGGGCAAAAGTGCCGCGGATGTTGTTAACACTTATTCCGAAAATGAGCTTTATCGTATAATCAGGGACTACGGTGAAGAACGATATGCAAAGAGCATAGCAAAAAATATAGTAAAAGAACGTGAAAATAAAAGAATTTCAACAACATTTGAGCTTTGCGATATTATTAAAATGTCGATGCCTCAGCGTGCAATGCGAGACTCGCATCCGGCACGCAGAACTTTTCAGGCGATCCGTATAGAGGTAAACGGTGAGCTTACAAAGCTTGATTCGGCACTTGATGATATGTTTTCGTCGCTTAAGGTCGGTGGAATCCTTTCGGTAATAACATTCCATTCTCTTGAGGACCGTATGGTGAAAAAACGCTTTGCACACTTTTGTGAGGGCTGCACTTGCCCAAAGGATTTTCCGGTTTGTGTTTGCGGAAAAACGCCGCGCGGTGAGATTACCGTAAAGGGTGTTGCGGCAAGCGATGAAGAGTTGTCGCGTAATCCTCGTTCGCGTTCGGCGCGGCTTCGTTCAATAAAAAAGATTAAAGATGATTAGATTTTAAGATAAATTTCCCGGAGGAGAAAAAATGGCAGGTAATTACGATAAGTACGGTAATTATGATTTTTCCATGTTTGAGCCGAAACCCGTCTCATTCGATCATAATGCCGCGAGAAAAATAGCTACCCTGCCCGGCGTCGGAGAGCGTGCGGCCGACTCCGGTATGCGGCTTGTAACACGAAAAAAGAAAACAACGGTCGAGGCAAAAAACGAAATGCGAGCCACGGCTTTGCGTGCGGCAAAGGTGCTTACGGTTGCCGCTGTTTTGCTCTCGCTTTTTGCGGCTCTGCTTTACAGCAAGCTGCGCGTGGACGAGCTTGACCGTCAAATCGCCAAGACTGAGTCAAATCTTACGGCGGCGCAGGCCGAGACCGTCAGACTTAATATGCAGCTCGATTCGACAATATCTCTTGAAAAGGTCGATGATTATGCACAAAATGTTCTCGGAATGGTAAAGGCGGAAAATTATCAGATAGAATATATAGACCTTTCCGGCGATGATAAGGTAACTGTTTCCGGAGGCAAAGCATCGTCCTCCGACTCAAAAGAGTCAAAGTCGCTTATAACCAAACTTTTGGAATATATACACGTAAAATGAAATAAAATAAAACGAGGGTTAAGGTAGCTATACTTAACTCTCGTTATGCTATTTATTTTGTCTGAATCGCGCGCCTTTTGCACCTTTTCCGCTCCTCGTGTATCAAAAATACGAGTCGTCGCAAAAATGCACAAAATGCACACGATTCAGAATAAGAGGCAGAGAAAGCGCGCCTTTTGCACCTTTTTCGCTTTTCAATTCGACAAACGGAAAACAAAATCAGACTTAAATTTAATGAAAGGAGAAAAATATGCAGACCGGACCTTCTAAGAGAATGGGTAAAAGAGCTGTTACGGTGCTGTGCTTCATCGCCGCAGCTTTTCTTGTATGTGTCGGCTCGCTCGCATATATTTCTCTTATTCACGGCAACGAATATAAGCTTAAAGCCGAGCAAAATCAGCTTTCGGACACCACGGTTTCGGCTCAGCGCGGAACGATTTACGATTCAAATATGAAAGCTCTTGCCAAAAGTGCTTCGGCGTGGCTTGTCTATATAAATCCGTCAAAGATAACAAGCGACGAGCAGCGCGACCTTGTGGTTACAAATCTCAGTACCATGCTCGGTGTGGACGAAGAGACGGTTCGCAAAAAGGCGGAACGCACAAGCAGCGGCTACGAAAAAATAGCCGGCGAGGTTGAGACGGATGTTAAGGATCGTCTAAAAACGTTTATTTCCGAAAACAAGCTTTCCTCAATAATCGGTGTTGATCCCGATACAAAGAGATATTATCCTTACTCGTCGTTTGCTTCTACAATAATAGGCTTTACGGATTCCGATGATTCGGGCAGGCTCGGGCTTGAGCTGAAATACAACGACGAGCTTACCGGCACCGCCGGCAGAATAATAACGGCTAAAAATGCCAGACAGGGCTCTATGTCCACGGATTATCAAACCACATATGACGCTAAGGCAGGCTACAGCCTTGTGCTTACAATAGACGAGGTAATACAGTATTACCTCGAGCAGTCGCTCGACCAGGCACTTACGGACACGGGCGCGAAATATGCTTACGGCATAATAATGGACGTCAAAACCGGCGCTATACTCGGTATGACGTCAAAGCCCGACTTCGATTTGAATTCTCCTAATAAGATTTCAAACAAGGTGCTTGCCGAGAGCATATCCGCAATATCCTCTCCCGACGAGCAAAAAAAGGCTACGACGGACGCTCTTTATGCTCAGTGGCGAAACCGCGATATAAGCGATACATATGAGCCGGGTTCGGTATTTAAGACGATAGTCGTTTCGGCGGCTCTTGAAGAGGGTGTTGTGGACCTCAATACAACATATACCTGCACCGGCGGTATTCAGGTTGCGAATAATTATCAGAAGTGCTGGAAGCCGGGCGGCCACGGTACGGAAAATTTGACGCAGGGACTTATGAATTCCTGTAACCCGTTCTTTGTGACAATAGGGCAAAAGCTCGGTAAAGATACTTTTTATAAATATTTTGAAGCGTTCGGTTTTACCGAAAAAACAGGTATCGACCTGCCTGCGGAGGCGACTCCCGTAGCCGACGTGACATATCACTCTCTCAATAAAATGGGTATTTCGGAGCTGTCTTCAAGCTCGTTCGGTCAAACCTTCCAGGTGACGCCCATTCAGATAATAACGGCGGTTTCGGCGATAGCAAACGGCGGTAAGCTTATGCAGCCGTATGTTGTATCATCTATGCTTGACGGTGACGGCAATGTCATGAAAAAGACGGAGCCTATAGTAAAAAGACAGGTCATATCCGAAAAAACCGCTTCGATAGTATCTAATATGATGGAGCAGGTTGTATCCGTGGGAACAGGTAAAAACGCATATGTTGCGGGTTACCACGTGGCAGGCAAAACGGGTACCTCCGAAAAAATCGGACACGAGGGAGCGTATATTGCCTCCTTTGCCGGCTTTGCCCCAGCCGATGATCCGCAAATAGCAATACTTGTAGCGATAGATGAGCCGACAGGTGCTCACGGTGGCGGTGCGGTAGCAGCTCCCATAGCAGGCGATATACTTGAAAAGGTGCTGACCTACTTGAATGTTGAGCCGAGATATGACGATAAGGAAATGGCAAACGTATCGTCCGTAGCTCCGAGTCTTGTCGGATTGTCTTCTCAGGATGCAAAGACAAAAGCCTCGGGCTATACCGTAAAGGTTGTCGGAGACGGTACTAAGGTAGTTTCACAGACGCCTGCGGCAGGCCAGCAAATGAGGTCGGGCGGAGTAATAGTGGTATATACCGATTCTTCGTCGCAAAAGGCAGTTGCCACCGTTCCGAATCTTTGCAATATGTCAATCAGCGCAGCCAATAAGGCCGCTGTTAACGCAGGCTTTAACATAAAGGTAGCCGGCAATTCTTCTTCAAATGACTTTGTGTCTTATAAGCAGAGCATTGCGGAGGGCACCGAGGCAGAGCAGGGCTCTGTAATTACAGTTTACTTCAAGTCGTCCGTAAACGTACAGGACGGTCCCGCATAATATTAAAGTAAAAAACAGGAGGAAAAAACCGATGCTGTTATCAGAGCTTTTAAAGGGCATTGATACAAAAAGCAATTTTAATGACACGGAAATTACTGATATTACCGATAATACCGCAAAGCTTTGCAAGGGCTGCGTTTTTGTGTGCATCAAGGGCGCACATTTTGACGGCCACTCTGCCGCCGAGGAGGCTGTGAATAAAGGAGCTCGTGCGGTAGTGGCGGAGTATGATACCGGTGTTGAAAATCAGATTTTGGTTAAGAACACAAGAGATGCATATTCTTTATTGTGCGCCAATTTTTACGGTAATCCGTCCGAGATGCTTCATCTTATAGGCATTACCGGAACAAACGGAAAGACTACAACAACCTTTATTTTAAAAGGAATTTTCGATAATCTCGGAATAAAATCCGGACTTATAGGCACGGTTAAAAACGTAACGGGCGACAAAGAGTACCCGTCGTCGCTTACCACTCCCGACAGCAAAGAGCTTCAGAGACTCTTCAGGGAAATGGTTGACAGCGGCTGTAAATACTGCGTTATGGAGGTCTCTTCCCAAGCACTCGCGCAGGGGAGGGTAGACGGATGTCATTTCGACATAGCATTGTTTACCAATCTCACGCAGGATCACCTTGACTATCACAAAACCTTTGAAAACTATCGAAACGCTAAGCGCAAGCTGTTTGAAATAGCGGACACGGCTGTTATAAATATCGATGACGAATCGGCACATTATATGGTAGACGGACTGCCGATAAAGGTCGTGACATTTTCGGTTAAAAACAACGAGGCGCAGTTTGTGGCAAAAAATGTTGTCTGCACCTCCTCCTCTGTGCAGTACGAACTCCTTTGGAACGATAAAATCGGCAGAGCAAACGTAGGCATACCCGGTCACTTCACCGTTTACAACACGATGGGTGCCGCAATTTGCGCCATACTCACGGGACTTGATTTTTCCGATGTCCTTTCTTCGCTCAAAAAGAGCAAGGGCGTGCCCGGCAGAGTTGAGGTAGTTCCGACGGATACGGATTATACCGTTCTTATAGATTACGCACATTCTCCCGACGGCCTTGAAAATGTAATATCATCGGTCCGTGAAACCACAAACGGCAGAATTATAGCCGTATTCGGCTGCGGCGGCGACAGAGACAAGACCAAACGCCCTAAAATGGGCAAGATAGTAGGCGACCTTGCAGATGTTGCGGTTGTAACCTCTGATAATCCGCGAAGCGAAGCCCCGCAGCTTATAGTTGACGATGTTTTAGAGGGTATGCATAACTGCAAAGCGAAAATCAAGGTTCTTGTTGACCGTACCGAGGCCATAAGATATGCACTCGGCGAAGCGAAGAAGGGCGATGTCGTTCTCCTTGCCGGCAAAGGGCACGAGACGTATCAAATATTAAATACCGGCAAAATACACTATGATGAACGTGAAGTTGTGGCAGGTATATTAGCAGAAGGAAAAGATAAGTAATGGAATTAACTCTTTCGCGTATTGCAAAAGCCGTAGGCGGCAGGCTCTCGGGCTATGATTGTATTGTGACATCGGTTTCGACCGACAGCCGCGACATACCAAAGGGGTGCCTTTTCATATGCCTTGAGGGAGAAAAATTTGACGGGCACGACTTTGTGTCGCAGGCGGCTCAAAACGGAGCCGCGGCGGTGCTTGTCCGTAAAAAGGTTGACAGCCGCATACCCGTAATCACAGTTAAGGATACCGGCAAGGCTCTGCTTGATCTTGCAGGGTATTACCGCGGTACGCTTGATAATTTGACGGTAGTAGGCCTTACCGGCTCGGTCGGCAAAACGACGACAAAAGAAATGACCTACGCCGTGCTTGCCGAGCAGTTTAAAACGATAAAGACCGAGGGTAATCTCAATAATGAAATCGGAATGCCCAAAACTCTGCTTCGCCTTAAAGATGATACCGAGGCGGCGGTTATTGAAATGGGTATGAATCATTTCGGCGAAATCGAGAGAATGACAAAAAGCTCTCGTCCCGACATCGGTATAATAACCAATATCGGCGTTTCACATATAGAGTATCTCGGCTCACGCGACGGAATCCTAAAAGCGAAGCTTGAAATTCTCGAAGGTATGAAAAAGGGTGCGCCGCTTATATTAAACGGCGATAACGATAAGCTCGTTACCGTAAGGGAGCCCGACTATAAGCTTGTTTTCTTCGGAATCGAAAATCCGAATGTTGATTTCAGGGCGAAGGATATTGAAGAAAAAAACGGTTTTACATCCTTCACGGTCGAATTTTACGGCGCATCGCAGCGCGTCACCGTGCCTACCGTCGGTATTCACAACGTATATGACGCTCTTGCGGCGTTTGCCGTGGGGTATGAAATGAGAATGGAGCCGCGGAAAATAGCGGCAGGGCTCAAAAGCTTTGTCCCGTCCGGAATGCGTCAGCGTATTAAAAAAGTCGGCGGAATAACGGTTATAGAGGATTGCTACAACGCAAGTCCGGATTCGCAAAAAGCGGCTCTGGATGTGTTGTCCTCGTTTAAATCAAACCGCAGGATAGCAGTTCTCGGCGATATGCTTGAGCTCGGAAAATACAGCGATGTTTCTCATGAAAATGTCGGAAAATATACCGAAAACAAAAATATCGACATTCTTTTTACATACGGCGCAAAAGCAAAACACATTGCCGAGGGAGCAAAAGGATTTGTCGATGAAATAAAATCATTTGACGATAAAACCGAGCTTACAAAAGCGCTTCTCGAAACGCTTAAGGACGGCGACGCAGTTCTTTTCAAGGCGAGCCGCGGAATGAAGCTCGAGGATGTTATAAACAGCTTATACAGAGAGTGGGAAGAGTAAATGAAAATTTGGGTTGCGTTAATATTCGGCGTTCTGCTTAGCTTTTTAATAGCTTTTTTGCTCGGATTTGTTATAATTCCGTGGCTTAGAAAGCTGCACTTCGGGCAGACTATTCTTGACATAGGTCCTGCATGGCATAAATCAAAGCAGGGTACTCCCGTAATGGGCGGTCTTATGTTTATAATAAGCATAATCGTATCGTTCGCTGTCGTCCTGATAACCGATAAGCTGCTCGGCGGTCATATTCTGACTTCGGGAAGCGTTGTCATAGGCGACGATATGAAAGTCAAAATATTCGCGGGACTTTTAATGGCTGTCGCTTTCGGTCTTATCGGCTTTGCGGACGATTATATTAAGGTTGCCAAAAAGCGTAATCTCGGCCTTACCATAGCGCAGAAAACCGGCGCGCAGATTCTTGTGATGCTGGCGTATCTTGCGGCGCTCTATATGTCGGGAAACACGTATATGTTCATTCCGTTCGTCGGAAATGTCGACCTTAAATTTTTCTTTTGGATATTCGGAATTGCCGTTATTTATCTCACGGTAAATGCCGTAAACTTCACGGACGGCGTAGACGGCTTGTGTGCAAGCGTTACCTCCGTGGCGGCAATTTCATTTATAGCGGCGGCACTTATCAGAGGTTTCTTCGGTGTAAGCCTTCTTGCGGGCTGCCTTCTCGGCGGATGTCTCGGATACCTTATTTGGAACTGGTATCCCGGAAAGGTTATGATGGGTGATACCGGCTCAATGTTCCTCGGCGGTATGGTTGTAGCCCTCGCTTATGCCATAGACTGTCCGCTTATAATCTTGCTTTACGGAATAATCTATGCAGTCGAAATGTTCTCGGATGTGCTTCAGATATGCTACTTCAAGGCAACGCACGGCAAACGAATTTTCAAGATGGCACCCATACACCACCACTTTGAAATGTGCGGCTGGAAAGAGCGCAAGATATGCGTCGTGTTTACACTTGTTCAGCTTTTCGGCGGAATTATAGGAACCGCTCTTTTGTATTACGGAATGAAATAATTGCATTTGTCGATTTCGGCAGGTGTCCGTTTTAATTTTCAGGAAAAGGAGGAAGAATTATGGCAGGAAACGCCCAAAATGCAAAACCGCGTCCTCAAAAGACAAAAAAACGCTCGCGAAGACCCGATTTTCTCGCACTCGGCGGAATTGACGTATTCTTCCTTCTTCTTGTAATCGCAATACTTACAATAGGACTTGTAATGCTGTTCTCGGCAAGCTACACTTACGCCTTTTACAACAAAAAGGGGGACAGCACATACTTTTTTAAGCGTCAGCTGATTTTTGCCGTTGTCGGCGTTGTTTGTATGCTCCTTATCTCAAAGCTCAGGTATGATTATCTTAAAATACTTGCTGTTCCCGGTCTTATTGTCTCATGGGGTCTGCTTGTTATAGTTCTTATACTGCCGGCGTCGTTCGGTGAATTCCACCGATGGATAAATCTCGGCTTTTTTACCTTCCAGCCGTCGGAAATAGCAAAGCTTGCCATAATTTTGTTTTGCGCATACGAAATGGACAGAAATCATAAAAAAATAGTCGGAAAGTCAATAAACCGTTCCAAATTTGCAGACGGAGTAAAGGAACTGTCGGGCGGACATATCGTCGTGTATAATTCGTTTTTGCAGCTCCTTTTCTATGCTTTGGTTATAACTGTTACGGCGGGTCTTGTCTATCTTGAAAATCACCTTTCCGGCACCATTCTTATTCTCGCCATAGGAGTAATTATGATGTATCTCGGCGAGATAAAGAGACATTGGTTTGTGCTTATAGCGATAATTGCCGCCGTGGCAATTATCATATTCGTGCTCAATCCGCAGCTTCTTGAAAAATACGCGGGCGCGCGAATTACGGCGTGGCTCGATAAAAGTTACGACCCCAAGGGAGCAAGATGGCAAACCAACAACTCGCTCTATGCCATAGGTTCCGGCGGACTTTTCGGAACCGGTCTCGGTAACTCAAAACAAAAGCATCTGTATGTTTCCGAACCGCAAAATGACTTTATTTTTGCGATTGTCTGCGAGGAGCTCGGCTTCATCAGAGCGGTAGGAATAATTTTGCTGTACGTTTTGCTTGTTTGGCGTGGGGTTGTTATAGGTCTAAAGGCAAAGGACCGCTTCGGTGCCATGCTTGCAATGGGCATCGTCTTTCAGGTGGGACTTCAGACGGCGCTTAACATCGGCGTTGTTACTGATACGTTGCCGAATACGGGCATAAGCTTACCCTTCTTCAGCTACGGCGGCACCTCGCTTATGATGCTGCTTGTTGAAATGGGAATAGTGCTGTCGGTATCAAGGTATTCGCGAATAGAAAAATAAAAAGCCTAAGAATAAGGAGTAAACATATGAAAGTCATATTCGCTGCCGGCGGTACCGGCGGACATATAAATCCGGCGCTTGCGTCCGCAGGCGAGCTCAGACGCCGCCATCCGGATGCCGACATACTTTTTATAGGTACAAAGGAGCATATGGAATCAAAGCTCGTACCTGCGGCGGGTTTTGCCTTTAAAACCATTGAAATTACCGGCTTTCAGAGAAAATTTTCCGCTAAAAATATAGCTAAAAATATTAAAACACTCTTTCTTATGATAAGCTCCTCGAGAGAGGTCAAAAAAATAATCAAAGAATTTAAACCGGACGTTGTAGTAGGCTTTGGCGGATACGTCAGCGGTCCCGTTGTCAGAACGGCCTGTAAGCTTGGCGTAAAGACAGCCATTCATGAGCAAAACGCCTATCCCGGCGTTACAAACAAGGCTCTCGCCAAAACGGTGGACAAGGTTATGCTCACGGTTAAAAAGGCAGAGGAACACCTGGAATGTAAAAATGAGCCTGTAGTTACGGGGCTTCCGGTAAGAAGCGAAATCATAGAAGCGGACAGGGAATTTTCACGTGCAAAGCTCGTTGTCTCGCCCGACAGCATAATGGTACTCTCAATGGGCGGCAGTCTGGGTGCAAAGGCGATAAATGAAAATATGACTGCCCTGATAGCCGAGCGTTGGCAAAATAAAAATCTGTTCTTTATGCATTCTACCGGAAAATACGGTAAATGGGTTCCCGAAAAGCTAAAAGAGCTCGGCGTGGACGAGAACAAAGCAAGCAACGTGGTAATACGCGAATATATAGATGATATGGATGTCTGTCTTGCGGCAAGCGACCTTGTTATCGGCAGAGCCGGTGCGTCGTCACTTTCCGAGATCGAAGCAGTCGGCAGAGCGTCAATACTTATTCCCTCACCGAATGTTGCCGAAAACCATCAATACCATAACGCCATGGCTCTTGTGGAAAACGATGCCGCGCGCGTTATTGAGGAAAAGGATTTAACCTCCGAAAAACTCATATCCGAGTTTGACTCACTTGTTGCAGACCGCGAGACTCTTGTAAGACTCGGCAGAAATGCAAAAAAAATGGCGGTTGAAAACTCTTCTGCGATGATTTGTGATATAATAGAAAAGTTAGCGGAGAAAAAATAACAGCTGTCGTTTCCAAAACATACAGCCCTGCATAATATGAAAAAGGGTTACCTTTTTCTTTAAGGGGTGTGTATGTATTGGATAAGATAATAATAGAGGGCGGACGAAGGCTCTGCGGAGAAATTGAAGTCCACGGCTCGAAAAACAGCGCGCTGCCGATTTTAGCGGCTACGGTCTTGACCGGTGACAAATGCAAAATACATAATTGCCCGGCTCTCTCGGATGTAGACGCCGCTATTCAAATACTTCGGCATCTCGGCTGCAAGGTGATACGCGACGGTCACACGGTAGAGGTGGATTCGTCCGTTATCACCGTAAGTGAAATTCCCGATGATTTAATGCGTGAAATGCGCTCATCGATAGTATTTTTGGGTGCTGTGCTCGCACGTACGGGAAAAGCGGAAATATCTTCGCCGGGAGGCTGTGAAATAGGCCTCAGACCTATTGACCTGCATTTATCGTCGATGCGAAAGCTCGGCGCCGAAATTACCGAAGAACACGGCAGACTGTACTGCTCGCTCGGCAAATGTCTTCACGGTGTCGATATTACGCTTTCTTTTCCGAGTGTCGGAGCCACAGAAAACATAATGATAGCCGCCGCCGCGGCGGACGGAACCACTGTTATTACAAATGCGGCGCGAGAACCGGAAATCAGCGACCTTGCCGATTTTTTAAACGGCTGCGGCGCTAAAATTTCCGGAGCTGGAGACAGCACGGTAGTAATAGAGGGCACTAAAAAGCTTCACGGCACATGCCATACCGTTATACCCGACCGCATAGAGGCATCGTCTTATCTTATAGCCGCATCGGCAACCGGCGGCAGAATTTGCATAAAGGACGTAATTCCGGCACATATCGGCGCGCTGATTCCGGTGCTTTCCGAAGCGGGCTGTGATATAACGACGAGCGGCAGGTGGATATGTCTGTCTGCACCGCCGAGACTTAAAAGAGTAAAAATGATACGCACCATGCCGTATCCGGGCTTTCCGACCGATGCTCAGGCAATAGTCGGAGCTATGCTGTCTGTGGCGGACGGCACGAGCGTAATAATTGAAAATATATTTGAGAGCAGATTTAAACACGTAACTGAGCTTATGCGGCTCGGCGCAAAAATAAGCGTCGAGGGCAGAATGGCGGTTATAGAGGGTTCAAAGTACCTGACGGGCGCAAATGTTGTAGCTCCGGATCTTCGCGGAGGCTTTGCGCTTATAACGGCCGGTCTCGCCGCAAACGGCAAGACGGTTATTACAGGTACGCAGCATTTGGACAGAGGATATGAAGCTCCTGAAAAGGTGCTGAAACTGCTCGGAGCAGACGTGAGAAGGATAAATGAAAATGACGGGACCGAAAAACAAGAGACAAGGCAGCTCGCCGAAAACGTCGGGAAACCCGCGGGGGAGTCGGCAGAAGACTGCACCGACCGGCACTCGCAGGAGGCAGACGATCGATGTAACATACGGCGGGGCAAATGAGCGCACGCAGGGCGGCAGGCAGCAGCTCTCGCGCGATGAAATGCGCCGTCGCAGCAGGCTCATTAAAATGAAAAAACGCAAGATAAAAAAGCTGATTGCTCTTATCTTGGGTATTATAATTATAATTGCCGTCGCAGTAACTCTTTCGCTTACGGTCTTTTTCCGTATAGACAATGTTGCGGTTACCGGTGACGAGATATACAACAATGAGGATGTTATAGCTGCGTCGCAGATAAATATAGGCGACAATATGTTTATGACAAGCAAGAAAAAAACAGCCTCCGGAATCGAATGCACCCTTCCTTATGTTGAGTCGGCCGAAATAAAACGCAATCTTTCGGGAACAATAACGATAAAAATCACGGCTGCAACCGCCAAGCTTGCAATAGACAACGGCGACAGCTTTACGTTGGTTTCCGACAAGGGCAAAGTGCTTGAGGACGGACTTATGACTATCGGCGACGGTATTATCATAATTGATTCCTCACCGGTGATTTCGGCGGTACCGGGGGAAACCGTGGAATTTCAGGATAACGACGACCTCGGCATTATAAAAAATGTGCTGACATTGCTTGAATCAAATGAACTCAGCGGAATAACAAGTATAGATGTGAGCAACCATTCCAATATTAAATTGGTATATAAGGAGCGCGTTACCGTGCTTTTGGGACTTTCGTCCTCCGTGAACGATAAAATGGACTTTGTAAAAGCTGCCCTGACAAGGCTTGACAGCGATAATCCCGATTTTACGGGCAGTATAGATTTCACAATCGATAAAAAGGCGTATCTCAGTCCTCAGCGTGAGGATAACACAACGGTTCCGTTTATATCTCCGTAATTATATACAATATAAATGCAAAAAAACGTTGAAAATAACGGGATAATATGATATACTAACCTAAATAGGTATGAGTTTAACTTTATTTAGGTGTGAAATAAAAGACTTTACATAATGGAGGATGTTCTCAAATGGATTTTGAAATGGACAACGAATTTAATGACGTTACTAATATTAAAGTTATAGGCGTTGGCGGAGGCGGCGGAAATGCTGTCAACAGTATGGCAAACAATGACTTCGGCAGAGTTCAGCTTATAGCTATAAATACCGATAAGCAGACGCTTGCTTTTTCAAAAGCCGGTCAGAAAATTCAGATAGGCGAAAAGATTACGCAGGGCAGAGGCGCCGGAGCAAAGCCCGAAATCGGTCAGAAAGCTGCCGAGGAGAGCCGCGACGCAATTATTGAAGCGCTCAATGATACACAGATGGTATTTATTACCGCAGGTATGGGCGGCGGAACAGGCACAGGCGCAGCTCCCGTTATTGCCGAGATTGCTAAGGAAAAGGGAATACTCACCGTAGGTATAGTTACAAAGCCGTTCGATTTTGAGGGTAAGGTACGTATGCAGCAGGCAGAGGCAGGTATTGCAGAGCTTGCAGGCCATGTAGACAGCCTTGTTGTTATTCCCAACGAAAGATTAAAGCAGGTATCCGAGCAGAAGATTACTCTTCTCAATGCGTTTGATATAGCAGATGATGTTCTTCGCCAGGGCGTTAAGAGTATTTCCGACCTTATTATTAAGCCGGCTCTTATAAACCTTGACTTTGCCGATGTAACCGCAGTTATGAAAGATGCGGGCCATGCTCATATGGGCGTTGGTACCGCCAAAGGCAAGGATAAGGCTGAGCAGGCGGCTCAGAGAGCTATTTCAAGCCCTCTTCTTGAATCCACAATCGACGGCGCTAAGGGCGTTATAATAAGCATTTCCGCATCCGAGGATATCGGCCTTGACGATATCGACACCGCGGCAGGTATAGTTCGTGCAGCGGCTGATGAGGATGCTAACATCATCTTCGGCGTAGATCTCGATAAAGAAAAAGAAGACGAGATGACAATTACCGTTATCGCAACAGGCTTCGGTACGGATGAGAACGGTATGCCTAAAAAGCCCAACAAGACCGATGATTTTTCGTTCGGTGGCAAGGATGACGGCTTTGAGGATGTAAGCAGCACTACCGACAACGGCAAGGGCTTCGGAAGCGACGACGGATATATGGACGTTCTTGACATTTTCAACGGTAAGAAGTAATTTTTTACACAGTATTTTTTCTTATTAAATCCCTTAAAAAACGGGCTGTAAAAATTTTACGGTCCGTTTTTTGTCGAAAAAATATCCGCACTCGATATTTTACGAATGCGGATATTTTAGTTGTGCCGTTCTTCTCTTTGTGTGGCTTTACGATATTATTACGGGCTCAGTCTGTTTGCCGTTTAAAGCATCCAAAACGGTTATGGGTATTTTTTCAAAATCCGCAACTATGGAATTCGGTTTGTTAATGCAGTCATCCTGCCTCATCGGTACGAAGTAAATATATTTGCAGTTCATTAAAAGACCTATGTTTTTAGCGGTGGCACCGAGCGCGTCATTTGTGGAAACGGCTATTACCACCGGACGTCTGTTGCGAAGGTGCGCTTTAGCTGCAAGCGTTACGGTCGTATCAGTTATGCCGTTCGCCATTTTCCCGAGAGTGTTTCCCGTAGTCGGCGCGATAATAAGTAAGTCGAGCAGCTTTTTGGGGCCGATCGGCTCAGCCTTCGGCAGAGTACTTATAATACCGTTTCCCGTTATTTCGGTTATTTCGTCGGCGAAGTCTTTAGCCGAGCCGAAACGTGTATCGGTTGTAAATGCCGTTTCAGACATTATGGGCACTACGTTAAACCCGTCGCTTTTAAGCTTAGCCATGATCGGAATCACCTTTTTAAACGTACAGAACGAACCGCACATTGCAAATCCTAAGTTCAGCACATTTTTCCCTCCTTACAGAAGCGGTTGAGCTTTCTTAAATATCAGCCTGCCGGCTTCTTCGGGGGCGTATTTTCCGGGAAGCCCCAATGCTCTGACAGCGTTTATCCCGTAAGAGTCGGCAAGCCCGATATCCACTCCGAACGGGGGGGAAGCTATATCTATAAGCAGAACGTCTTTTCTCAATCGACTCAAAATATTTTTATCTATTATTTCAACGGGAACGGTGTTTATTAAAATATCCGCGTCGTGTGCTATGCAGTCATAATCTCTCAGCAGGCATATGCTGTATCCCTTTTTTACCGCGTCTGCGAGTGCGTGAGGGTCTCTTGCCGTTATCAGTACCTTTGCGCCGTTTTCCTTCATAAATTCGGCAATAGCCTTCGCGGTTCTGCCGTATCCGGTTATCGCCGTCTTTTTGCCGCTGAAATCATATATTCCGTTTTCATTTAACACAAATTTAAGACATTGCGCGGTCAAACGGGCATTGTCCGTAATAAATTCCTCATCATAGTAATCATATACTTTTGTGCCGTTTGCCGACAAAACAGTGCGGCTGTCGCCGATGATTCCTCCTGCTACCGTATCGCTTTTTCCGAGACATTCGCCGATTTCCGATAGCCTGACGTCTTCGAACGCTTTGCCGGTGTTCAGGTGAATTTTATCGCGGCTTACGGGGAGCGGCAGTATCAGCAGTATATTATTGTTTTCGCGCAGATAACAAAGAAACTCGTCTTTGGTAAGACCGCCGTTTACTGCATATGACGCGAAAGAATACCCGCTGTTAAAAAGCAGCTCGGCGAGACAGCTCATCCTTTTGTCTCCGCCGGCAATAACGATTTTTTTCATTTATTTCCCTCCTTTTTCGGATGGATATCTATACACTATAATATGAATGCCGAAAATATATTGTGAAAGATAATTTTAGGGTTTAAATTTTTGACGAAATGCAATATAATATATTTTAGTCGGAAATACTGACACAATAAACCGAAAGGTATGACTTATATGAAAGACATAGATACACTTTTAAAAGAAGTAAAGAGAGTACACTTTATTGGGATAGGCGGCAGCGGTATGTGCCCGCTTGCCGAGATACTTCACAGCTGGGGCTATGAACTCTCCGGTTCGGACAATAACGAGAGCGATACGCTTGACAGAATACGTAAGCTCGGTATCCCCGTTACCATGGGTCAAAGGGCGGAAAATATAAAAGGCGCCGAGATGATAGTTTATACCGCGGCCTTGCTTAAAGATAATCCGGAGCTTGTAGCTGCTAAGGCAAGCGGAATACCGACCTTTGAGCGTTCGAAGCTTTTCGGCGCAATTTCGAGAATGTATAAAAACTGCATAGGCATTTGCGGAACTCACGGCAAGACCACAACTACATCTATGACTACGCAGATAATGATAACAGCAAAGCTTGACCCGTCTGCCGTAATCGGCGGAAAGCTTCCGATGATGGGCTCAAGCGGCAGAGTGGGCAAGAGTGAAAATTTTGTCTGTGAAGCGTGCGAATTTGTCGATACATTCCTTGACTTGTCACCGGATGTTGCCGTTATACTCAATATAGACGAGGATCATCTCGACTATTTCAAAACACTTGATAATCTGATTAAAAGCTTCCATAAGTTTGCTTCTATGGCGACAAAGGCGGTAATTTACAACGGCGATGATGCCAACACATTAAAGGCTATGGAGGGCATTTCCGGCAAGGATCTTATTACCTTCGGCATGGCTGAAGAAAATGATTATTATCCCGAAAATATCGCTCCCGTACACGGCGCTTATTATGAATTTGACGCTATGCACAAGGGTGAATTTCTCTGCCACATAAAGCTCAGAGTTCCCGGGCTTCACAATGTCCTTAATGCACTTGCAGCCTTGGCGGCTTCAATGTATTCCGGCGCGGACGCCGAGTCTTGCCGTGATGGACTTGATGCATTCAGCGGTGCTCACAGACGTTTTGAGCTGCTCGGCAAATATAAAGGCGTTACTTTTGTAGATGACTACGCTCACCACCCGGCTGAGCTCAAGGTTACCATTGACGCCGCTATGGAGATGGGATACCACAGCGTTTGGGCGGTGTTTCAGCCGTTTACCTATTCGCGCACATATATGCTGATGGATGACTTCGCAAAGGTACTCAGCATACCCGACCATTGCGTTATGACCGAAATAATGGGTTCACGTGAAGTCAATACCTATAATGTATACACTTCTCAGCTTGCCGCTAAAATTCCGGGTTCCGTGTGGTTTAATACATTTGAGGAGGTTGCCGATTATGTTGTTAAAAATGCCGAGGACGGCGACCTTGTCCTGACTCTCGGCTGCGGTGATATATACAAGGCGGCTCATATTATGATAGATAAGCTTAAATAAGTTAAGATAAAATACAATATAAAACGGGGCTGTAAAAACGAGAAATTTTTACAGCCCCATTTTTATAGCTTTTATCAGTGTCTTTGCGACATATCGTCGTAGATTTCGCAAAACCGCGCGGCAAATGCGGGCTCTTCGTTCCCTGCGTACAGATGAGAAATATCTCCGAATGAGCTGCAGCGCCATACCGCTATGCCTTTTTCTCGCTCCTCGGTGTACAGTGTAGTGACCGATGTCGGAGCAGCGCAAAAGCCCTGCCACAGGCATACGGGCGAAATGTTGAGAAGATGTGAAAGCATTACACATTCCACGCCGAAATGGCAAAAGAACACTATTGTGTCTTTGTTTGCATTTACGGCCTTGTAGTATTTATCTTTTCTCTCGTATCCGTGCGCTTTAAGTACCTTGTCAAGACCCTGAGAAACTTTTCTGTACTCCTGCTTTACTCTGCCTTGCTTCATAAACTCTGTATCAGCCCATTTTTTCACATCGTAAAGGTCATCCTCTTTAGTGAAAAACGAAGGCATAAGATCCCACGGACCGCGGAGCTTTTTTGTCTTTTTGTCATATATCGGCGCGTGAAATTCCCTGAGCCAATGATATGTTTTTGCGCTTCTTCCGAGCCTTTTAAGTGTAACGCTTGCAGTGTCCTGCGCTCTGCCGAGCGGAGAGACATAAAAAGCCGTAACGTCGGTCTTTTCCATTTTGTCCGCAAGAAGCTCGGCCTCGTGCCACCCCTTTTGAGTCAACGAATCCTTTTCGTAGTCGGGGTCACCGTGTCTTATAATGAGAATCCTCATTTTTCATCACCGTCAGCAGCTCTTTTTTCGGTAATATAGCTATGAATTTTTTCGGCAAGCTCGCCGTGAATTTTAAACTTGCTGCGGAAAACTATCATTGAAATTATTATAAGTATCGGCGGTATTCCGAAGGCTATTGTGCCTATCGCATTTTTGGTGGCGTTGTTTATAACGCCCTCTTTAATTTGCTCGTTGTAGCCGAATATACCAAGACCGCCGAAAAGAATAACAGTCTGAATGGTGTATGCCATTTTTTGTAAAAAGCCCTTCATAGAGAAGGTTATACTCTCGCTTCGCGAACCGTTTTTGTACTCGCCGTAATCGACTATGTCCGCAAGGAATACAGTTTGCGAAACAAACATCGAACTTATGCCCACCGAGGCCAAAATATAGCAAATATCAAGTGCTATTGCGATTTTAAGCACCGGGCCGAAGAGGAACATCAGGGCGTATCCCAAAATAGTCATCGAGAGCGATATGGTGTATATTGAGCGCATGGTAAATTTTTCCGAGAGCATGGGTATTACCAAAAGGCCGACTACCGAGCCGATTGCGCCGATTGTTTGGAAAAGCGATTGACCCTTAGGCTGGCCCAAAACATCGGTGAAATAGTAAACAGCCGTGGAGCTTGTCAGGTACCAGCCTGCATTTGAAAGCATGGCGAATATCATAAATACGACGAGCTGATCGTTGTGAGCCACGGTTTTGAATATCTGCTTGAAACTGAATTTTTGCTTTTCGTTGTAGACAACGTTTGTCTCTTTTGTATTGAATACGCATGTAGCCGAAAAAAGTATAAGTGCTATTCCGCATATCATAGCCCAACGCGAAAATCCGGTTGCGCTGTAACCCTTTTCTGTGGTCATGCCTGTTGAGAGCAGAGGAAGAATTATGGGAGTCAATATTGTTATGATTCCCTGGCCGAGACCCGAGAAGGTTCTCGCGATTGTTGCTACTAAGCTTCTCTCTTTAGCTTCGCTTGTAAATGAGGGTATCATCGACCAATAGGGAATATCTGCCATGGTGTTGGTCATTCCCCAAAGAATATACATGAAGGCTATATATATGTAGAGCTTTGTTCCGCTCATACCGAAGGATGTAAAGAGGAGTGTAAGAACCACCGCGTTCGAGAATGCACCTATGAGTATCCACGGGCGGTATTTACCGAATTTTGTGCGCGTATTGTCAACTATCGTTCCCATCATCGGGTCGTTAATACCGTCCCAAATACGTGCTATCGGGGTGAGTATCAAAAGAAATGCGGGTTTAAGTCCTAACACGCTTGAAAGGTAGTAAGACAAAAACGAATAGAACATTCCGTAGCTTAGGTCAAGCCCCACGGCACCTACGCCGTAGCCTATGTACCCCGGTAATTTTTTCAGTAAACTGTTTGATTTTTTCACGCCGTCATCCTCCGATTTCAGACAAATAATATATACTCTATATAATAAATGTTTAAGAGAAATAAGTCAAATAGAAATATGCGGTTTGACCGCCAAAAAGGACGGTTCATTTCCAAATGTGAAAAAATAACGGTCACAAACGAGTTTTGTGTCTTTAATCAAATAAAGATGAAAAATTTGTTGTATTCAAATTGACTATTTTAAGTTTCTGGATTATAATAATTTTTATGACTTTTGAAGTTGTATAAAGTTGTAAAAAAGGAAAAGGAGTTAACTTAATGGAAAATCAATCTGTTAAGAAAGGTTTTTGGCATAAGCTGTTCGGCACCACGCCGAATGACGGTAATATGCAGCCGCGCGAAGCTATTGCGTACAGTATTACCGGTATAGGCCAAAACTTTATCTGCACCATCATCGGCTCATATCTTACCATATTTATGACCGATGCACTTTTAATGGCGGACGCCAGGATCGGCAAAACGACAGGTGCCACCGCAGTAGCGCTTCTTATGCTCTTCACGAGGATATATGACGCTCTCAATGACCCGATTATGGGCTCTATTGTTGACAGAACAAGAACCAAATGGGGCAAATGCCGCCCGTATCTTAAATGGATGGCTATTCCGATAGGCTTGGTTACCATAGCCTGCTTCCTGCCTGTCTATAACAGCACGGCAAAATCATTCATCATTATTTCGGTTATCTATGTTATTTGGTCAATGGTATATACCGTAGCCGATGTTCCTTATTGGGGCCTTTCAACGGCTATGACAAATAACACAACCATTCGCGGTAATCTTCTTACTGTTGCACGTCTTTGCTGCACCATAGGCGCAGGCGCCGTAACGGTATTTGTACCCGTAATTACTTCGGCTGTAACCGCAAAATATAAGGATGCCGACGGTGTGCTTATAGCGGCTAATTCCGCAGCAAACGCAAACACACTTAAATGGACATATTTTATTTGCGCAGTTGTTCTCGTTATTGTGTCAATGCCGATGTTCTTCTATGGCTTTAAAAACACAAAAGAGAGATATACCTCCGACACAACTCCGCCTTCACTCGGCCATAACCTTGGGCTTCTCTTTAAAAACGATCAGCTTTTGCTCATACTCATTTCCGGTATTTTGGGTGCGGCAAGAACCGTTTATATGTACACGGGCTCGCTTTATTTTGCAAAGTATGTTCTCGGAAACGAGGCGGTATACAGTATTCTTACAATACTTGTTGTTCCCGGCGGAGCAATTGCAACCGTGCTTATTCCGTGGTTCACAAAGCATTTCGGAAAGAAAAATACATATATCTATGTACATGTACTCGGCGCCGTAGTTATGTTCGCTATGTACTTTATAGGCAGAAACGGCGGCTATAACAATTCCTCAAATCTCCTTTGGCTTGCCATAGGTTTTGTTCTCCTCGGACTTCCGCAGGGTATCAATAACGTAATAACCTACGCTATGATAGGCGATACAGTTGAATATCTTGAGTGGAAAACGGGCGAGAGAGCAGAGGGCATCTGCTTCTCAATGCAGACCTTCATAAATAAAATCAGTATGGCTGTCGGCGCATTCATAGGCGTTATGGCATATGGAATTTCCGGCATTTCTCCGTCAGACCCGTATAATACCGTAACTCCGGAGGGCTCTGAAAAGCTTTGGGCTGTGCTCATACTTTCGGGTGCTATTTCGATGGTTGCCACCATTATCCCCATGCTCTTCTACAAGGTTACCGAGAGTAAGCAGAGAGAGTATGTAAAAGAAATAGAGGAAAGAAAAGCCGCTAAGGCTGCAAAAACCGCAGAATAATTCATTCGGAAAAATTCAGGAAGCCGTTACCGTTTGGTAACGGTTTCTTTTTTTCTCCCCAAAGGGCAAATTTCTTTGATTTTCGGTCATATATAAATGAAAGGAGAGCCTCAGAAAAAAACAAAAACCGTGTGAAGATAAAGAGTAAATCTCTATTTTATGTGTGCTTTGTCTTGACACAAAATCAAAAATAACTACAATATATCTGAGGTGGTAAAAAACTATGAAAAAATTTAACGTAAAAGAAGCGGTCAAAAACCTTAACGAAAAGCTTAAAAACGACAAGAAGTTTAAAGCTCGTTTTGCTACTCTTACCGTAGCGGGAGTAATCGTTATAGCAACTGCGATAACCGTTCCTACGGTTGTGCATAACAACAAAATCAAAGCGGAAGAAAATACTACGAATGTTGCCGTGCAGGCTGAACCGGAAACCGAGACTACAACATTGCCCGACGGCGTTGAAACTACCGTCGATGCGGAAGGTCACGTTGTTCCCGTAACCGACGAAAGCGGTAACTTTGTTTATACTACCGCTACACCGGAAACAACCATAGCTGCCATTGATAATACAGCAGTCGAAAACAATAACGCAAATAATGATAACGCCGGAGGCAACAAGGGCAGTTCAAGCAATACAGGCAGCTCAAACAATAAAAGCACTGGCGGCAATAAAAACACAGGCGGCAATAAAAGCACAGGCGGTAATAAAACAAACAGCGGTAACAAAGGCAATTCAGGCAATAAGGGCAACTCCGGTGGCTCAAATAGCAGCGGTGGCGGAAACAACCAGCAGAGCTGGCGTCCCGTAACCGAAGCCGATGTTAAGGCTATTGTTGAAGAGGCAAAATCGTATGCCAGAAGCAAAGGCATTACTATAGATTCGTCATTAACAAAGTACGGCACTACTTGGGGTCCGGAAACAGGCGTACTTTATAAATCTACTCCCGAAACCAGAGCTAAGTGTTTGAAGGATGTAAAGTATGATGTTGATGATATGTATAAACGAATGAAGGCAAACTTTACAGACGAGGAGTGGAAAAAGATAGAACAAGAGCATCCGGAAACTATCGCTGTTAATATTTTTTATGAGTATCGCCCTAATGACAGCGAGGAACCGTATTACATTTATGTTGTTTGTTGACTTTTTGTAGAAAATACTTGCTTTTTACAGGAAATAAAGTAAAGTGTTATCCGCATCCAGCGATAACGCTCCTCACAAAGATAAAGCCCTCCCCAAAAAGGGCTTTATTTTTTTATTTCAAAATGAAAAAAAGTTGACATAGACCTATGAAAAAAATTGTGAAAAAAAGTTGACATTGACTTTAAAGAAATCCATATGTTATAATAAGTACAACAAAAAGTGCGAAAAAACAAAGCACCGAAAAACAATCAAATAACAAATATCAGACCGTTTCCTTATGGGAGACGGTTTTTTTATGCCTTTTTTACATCGAATTTTCGTAAAAAGGGCAAATTTGAAAAAAACCTTTTCATATATAGGTGTAAGCAAGCAAATCACCGCGGCTACTGTCTTTCTCGTCAAACGAAAATGCAATATTGAGACAAAAGGCTAATATATGAATTATTACCGTAAAAAAACAGACCCTGTGAATTGTACCGACAAGGTCTGCTTTATCTATGCCTTTAATTTATAAAAATACCGCTTGGTTATGAAACGCTTTATGAACATTCGGTAAAAGCAATTTCCCGTATTTCAGTCTGTCAGAGTGTAACGCCTCAGACCGATTGAATGCTTGCCGTATTCAATGGCATTTGTGGGACAAAAGTTAATACACGCCATACAGTGTGTGCAGTTTTTGCCCCAAACAGGCTTGCCGTTCTTAAGCTCAATGTTGTTCAGCACACAGCTTCTTACGCATTTTCCGCAAGCTATGCATTTGTCGGTGGCGTAGAATTTGTCTGCGGATACGATGAATTTGTAAAAGACCGTATTTACTATGCCGCTTTTCAGTCTGTCCGCAATGCCGACTTTAATATCGGGGAAAGGCTTTTCGGCTTTGATGTATTCTGCTGCGTTAAGAGCCGCTTTATCCGCTTTTATTATAAGCTCCTCCGCGGTTTTTTCATCAGGTGCGCTGTAAAGTGCCGTGTAATTTTCGGGCATTACAACCTCGTAAACACCCATAAATTCGAAACCCTTGTCAGAGCAAAGCGCTTGTAATTGTTTCCTTGCATTTCCTATTTCGCCGCCGCAATCCATTATGAAATATGCTTTATCGGAGCCGTGAAACACGGATTCCCTTATGAGCTTTTCAAAAATGTGCGGTATTTGCCAAGCGTAAGTCGGGCATACAAAAACATAGGGGGTATCGCTGTCAAAGCTGCCTTTTTTACACTCCTTTATATATTCAAATGAGTTGACCGGAATTTCGTTTATTGCTTCTCCGACCTTTTTTGCTAAATGGCGGCTGTTTCCGGTGCCTGTAAAATATATTATCACTTTTATCGCTCCTTCAAATATGTTTTGAGGCTTTTATTACTTAAGCTTTTTGCCGTTTTTTCCGAGCAGGCGGTCAATAACAAACGACAGATAACCGAGAGCCAAAAACGCCGCCGTAATAAAGACAATTATAAGCGCAACCTTGTTTTTGCCGTAAAGGTCTGTGTCGAGAAACGGATACGGATAACGGCTGCTGCCGCCGAAGCCGGAAAAGATCTTGCCGCCGAATTTAGCGCAAATCATTGTAAATGCGATATACAGATAGGGCAAAATCAGCCAGCAAAGCGGGTGCAGAGCCTTGTATAACCCTTTCGGGAAAAACAGCAGATAGTCGAGTATCACCATGAGAGGAACGATATAGTGCATAAGAATATAGCCTGTGTAAAAAGCCTTATCGGAGGCCGCTGCCTCTTTGGCACCGTTCGGCATAAACAAATAGGCTATTGCGGTCACGGCTATACACATGGTTACGGCACCTCTGATAACGGCCTTTTCCTTTTTCGGGCTGAAAACAGCGAGAAAGAAAAAATATAAAAAGCAGAGTATGCCGCTTTGTACCGTGTAGTAATATAAAAGCGTGTCGGCGTTGCCGCGTCGCAGACTGTCAATATACTGTAAAATCATCCCTGTCTCACAGCACAATAAAAAAATTATGCGGTAGAGCTGTTTCAAATTTTGACTTTTTATATACATAAAAAATGCCACCCCGAAAAACTATTGATATAAACTCCATTTTAACACAATAAGTCGTTTGTATCAATGTATTTCGGAGCGGCAAAAGCAAAATGTACTTCGGTGATTTTAGTTATCGGTCTGTCTTTTTTCGCTTTTAGCTTTTCCTCGAACGGAATGCATTTGCTCTCGTGATTTTCAATCTTTCTGTTGAGTCTTGCGAGAGTGCTTTCAAGCTCTGTGATTCTCTTTTTGCGCCCTTATTCTTCAAAAGTTTTTGCAACTTGAGGCATAAGCTCGCTTACCTTAATGTGCTGCGGACACGCTTTTTCACATTTCCTGCACTTTATGCAGTCCGAGGCTTTTCCGTATTCCTTAGCGAGGTTTTCGTAGTATTGGCCGTTAACCGAAAAATCTTTATATGTAGCGCGTTTTTCCTCGTTATAAAGAGCAAAGTACTTCGGTATCGGAATGTGCTTCGGACAGCCTGCCGTGCAGTAGCTGCAGCCTGTGCAGGGCACGGTTATAGAAGCTTTTATAATGTCTACTGCCTTGCCTATGATTTCGAATTCTTCCTTTGACAATGGCTTGAAGTTTTCCATGTATCCGGTGTTGTCAAGAAGCTGTTTGTATGTGCTCATTCCGCTGAGTACCGTCATAACGCTGTCGTGATTTGCTGCAAATCTTACCGCCCAAGAGGGAATTGACGCGTCAGGAGCATAGTCTTTAAACAGCTTTTCGGCTTCGTCCGGTATTTTTGCGAGTGTTCCGCCCTTTACAGGCTCCATAACAATTACCTTTTTGCCGTGCTTTACCGCCGTTTCATAGCACAAGCGCGACTGAATACCCGGATTATCCCAATCGAGATAGTTTATCTGAAGCTGAACTATCTCAATTTCGGGGTGCGCGGTTAAAATTCTGTCGAGGAGCTTTGCGTCATCGTGATACGAAAATCCGACAGTCTTTATTTTGCCCTCTTCCTTCATGCGAGCCACGAAATCAAAGCAGTCGAGCTTTGTTGCCGTCTCGTAATTTGATACGTTCAGGTTGTGAAGAAGATAGTAGTCAAAATAATCAACACCGCAGTTTTTGAGCTGCTTTTCAAATATGCGGCTGTTGTCATCCTTTGTTTTCAACATCATAGTGGGCAGCTTTGACGTGAGTGTGAAGCTGTCACGCGGGTGGCGGTCAACTATGATTTTCTTTGCGGTTTCCTCGCTCTTGAAATCGTGATACATATATGCTGTGTCAAAGTACGTGAAACCGCGCTCCAAAAATTTATCTACCATTTTTTCGGCTTGCGGAATATCTATTTTAGAGGGGTCGTTACTGTCAAGAACAGGCAGTCTCATAAGACCGAATCCGAGCTTTTTCATATGATTCATCCTCATAGTTTTAATTTTTTCTTTTATGGCTTTTAATGCCGTGTCGGCGTCGTCTATGCCTTCAACGGTTTGCTCCATCGGACAAATCCCCGTGCCATATCTGTTTTTTATGCTGTCGGTTACGGTGCCGAAAGAATACTTTATACCGTATTTTTCGAGTATCGGTATGGCTTTGCGGCTTAAAACCTCACCGTACACATTTTTGATTTTAAGCAGCGCAAAAAGCAGGGCAGCGGCTTTTCCTATGATTTTGTCGGCGGCGCAAAAACGCGATAAATCGTTTTTTTCGCTGAGCAGCTTCAAAAGAGGGGACAGCCCCTTGCCGTTTTCTTCGATGAACTCTTTGCCGTCATACAGCACGAGCGAAGCACCGTTTTTAAGACGCTCCTTTGCTTTTTCGATATTATTCATAGAATTTGTTTAACCCCTTAACGCGGTATATAAGAAGCGGAAGCAGCGTCCATTGTAAAATAAGACCCGGCAGACCCGAAGCGATGCTTGAGAGTATTATTGTCGGTGAAACCGCCGTGCTTTTAAAGCCGTAAAACGCGATTAAAATAGCAGCCGCGCGTATCGCTCTTCCGAGTATTTGAGCCGTGAGTACCTTTAAAATGACGGGCATTTTTTTGCTTTTGAGGAGTCCGCATACAAGACCGTATACGGTAAGCTCTATCATCATAAACGGAAGAAGTGCCGCCGACGGCATACCCGTGAGCGCGAAGCTCAAAAGGGGACTTACCGCTCCCGTTACGGCACCCACCGCGGGACCTGCCAAAAGAGCTGTGAAGAATACGCCGAGATGCATCGGCAGAAATGCCGAGCCGGGTAAGCTGCCGGTACCGCTCACGATACCTATAACGTGGAACAGCTGAGGTATGGCAACCGACAGAGTTATTCCTATTACCGTCGTGAGAGCTTTAGCTGTTATGATTTGCTTTTTTCTTGTCAAGGTGTTTTCCATAAATATCGGTCTCCTTAAATTATTTTAAACGTTTTTGCCCATATTGTAGCATTCTTTGTATTCCGATTTGTCTTTGATTTCGCCTTTTTCAAATACACCGGCACCCCTGATTATTCCTTTTTCCTTTGCACCGTCAAGGCAGTCGAGCGTAAAGCCCCTTATGCATTCTATCGACTTGTCAAATGCCGATTTATCGGAATCCGCCGCAGTCAGAATATAATAGAAATCCTTGTCCGACATCTCTGTGTAACGCGGCACGCACCTGTCTATAAATGTTTTAAGCTGTGCGTCAACAGTATAGAAGTACACGGGGGAAGCCAAAGCTATAACGTCGGCTTTGACCATTTTGTCATTAAGCTCCGCCATATCATCCTTTTGAACGCATTTATGCGTAGAATTACATATTCCGCAGCCGCGGCAGTAATTTATGCTTTTGTCGGCGAGAAAGACCTTTTCGACCTCGTTTCCTGCGTCTTTTGCTCCGCGTGCGAATTCATCGCAGAGTAAATCCGAGTTGCCGTGCTTTCTCGGACTTGATGAAACAATGAGAACCTTTTTATTCATTGCAGTCAGCTCCTTTTGCAGTATCGTCATAGCCCATTGTGGGCGATGTTGTTAAGTGTGCTTACCTTTAAATATAATTTAACACTTGAAGTTTACTCTAAGTCAAGCCTTTTTTTGAAAAGTTTTGCTCAAAACAAAATAATAGAATTTTGTCTGTTAATATGTAAACTGTTTATTAACTCTGTTTGACTTTTCTTGACTTTTAATTTTGCGGTGATATAATATTATTACTCTTTGAAAAAGGGCTATTTTTATGGAAACAGGTGATTTGTATGCGTACAAAACAGTTTAAAGCCGAATCAAAGAAGCTGCTTGATTTAATGATAAACTCCATATACACGCATAAAGAAATATTTTTGCGAGAGCTTATATCAAATGCAAGTGATGCCGTTGATAAGCTGTATTTCCGTTCGCTGACCGATCAGAATGTCGGAATGTCGCACGGTGATTTTGAAATCAGAATTACTCCGGATAAGGAAAACAGAACTCTGACAATTTCCGATAACGGTATAGGTATGACCAAGGAGGAGCTTGAAGCAAACCTCGGCACTATCGCAAAGAGCGGCTCTCTCGCTTTTAGGCAGGAAAACGCCGACGCAAAGGATATAGACGTTATCGGTCAATTCGGCGTAGGCTTTTATTCGGCATTTATGGTGAGCGACTGTGTAACCGTTGAAAGTCGCGCTTACGGCGAAAGCGAGGCTTACCGCTGGCAGTCTAAGGGCGTTGAGGGCTATACCGTTGAGGAATGCGACAAGCCCGACGTCGGCACTACGATAACTCTCCATATCAAAGATGATACGGATGAAGAAAAGTATTCTCAGTTCCTTGAGGAATACACTATCAAGACAATAGTTAAAAAGTATTCGGATTATGTTCGCTATCCTATCAGAATGACGGTAGAGAAGAGACGTCTTAAGGAGGGTACCGAGGACGAATACGAAACTGTAAAAGAGGACGAGACATTAAACAGTATGATTCCTCTTTGGAAAAAGAATAAAAAAGAGATTAAGCCCGAGGAATATGAAGCTTTTTATAAAGATAAGTTTATGGACTATGAAAAGCCTCTCAAGGTTATTCATTATAAAACCGAGGGTCAGGCAACATATGACGCGCTTCTTTTCATTCCGTCACACGCTCCGTTTGATTATTATACAAAGGAATACGAAAAGGGCTTGCAGCTTTACTCAAAAGGCGTTTTGATAATGGACAAGTGCAAGGACCTCTTGCCCGACCATTTCAGCTTTGTTAAGGGCCTTGTAGACAGCGAGGATCTCTCGCTTAACATTTCGCGTGAGGTGCTTCAGCATGACCATCAGCTAAAGCTTATTGCAAAAACCATAGAAAAGAAGATAGATTCCGAGCTTAAAAAAATGCTCGAAACCGACCGTGAAGCTTACGAAAAATTCTTTAAAGCGTTCGGTATGCAGATTAAATTCGGCGTATACAGCGATTACGGTATTCACAAGGACAGCCTCAAGGATTTGCTCTTGTTCTATTCGTCGAGCGAAAAGAAGCCCGTAACCTTAAAGGAATATGTATCCCGTATGAAGGACGGCCAAAAGGACATTTATTACGCAGCAGGCGAAACAACCGACAAAATAGATATGCTTCCGCAGGTGGATTCGGTTAAGGACAAGGGCTATGAAATACTCTATCTCACCGATTATGTCGATGAATTTGCCCTTCGCGCACTCAGCGAATATGACGGAAAGACCTTTGTTAACGTTTGCACGGAAGATGTTGACCTCGGAACCGAAGAGGAGAAAGAAGCCCTCAAAAAGGAAAACGAGGATAACGCCGATATGCTCAAAGAAATGAAAGAGGCTCTCGGAGAAAATGTTCATGAGGTTAGATTTACTGATAAGCTTAAGGACCATCCCGTCTGCCTATCGAGCGAGGGTGCTATTTCTCTCGAAATGCAAAAGGTGCTTAATGCGATGCCCGACGGTAAGGACGCCAAGGCTACGGTAGTGCTTGAAATAAATGCAAATCACCCCATAGCCGAAAAGCTCAAGTCCCTTTATAAGGACAATAAAGACAGTCTTTGTGATTACGCAAAGATTCTTTATGCTCAGGCGCGTCTTATAGGCGGTATGTCGGTTGACGACCCGGTAGAGCTTTCAAATCTTGTTTGCAATCTTATGACGAAGTAATGTCGGAATATTAAAGTCGCCGCAGAGGGTAAGCTTCTGCGGCGACTTTTTATAATTGATAGTATCTAAAGTCTATGGTAAAATAATTACAGTATCTGACCGATGGAGGATAAAAATGGATATAAACGAAATATTATCGCATTGCGACCACACAAATTTAAAACAGACCGCCGTTCCGAATGACATAAAACGTCTGATTGATGAGGCAGTTAGGTATAATACCGCAAGTGTTTGTATTCCGCCGTGCTATGTAAAGCTCGCTTCTGAATATGCAGTCGGTAAAATGCGTATCTGCACCGTTATAGGTTTCCCTAACGGGTATAACACGACCGAGGTCAAGGTATTTGAAGCAAAGCGGGCACTGCTTGACGGTGCGGATGAAATAGATATGGTAATAAACATCGGCGCGCTTAAAAGCGGAAATGCAGACTATGTGGAAAATGAGATAAAAACGCTTAAAGAGGTTTGCGGCGACAAATGCCTCAAGGTAATAATCGAAACTTGTCTTTTGACCGAGGACGAAAAGAAAACAATGTGCCGCATTGTAAGTGCGGCCGGAGCGGATTATATCAAAACCTCAACGGGCTTTTCAAATGCCGGCGCAACGCATGATGACATAAAGCTTTTTAAAAAGCACGTGTCTCCGTCCGTAAAAATAAAGGCGGCAGGCGGTATTCACACGCTGGAGGATGCCGCGGAGTTCCTTTCGGAGGGAGCCGACAGGCTCGGTACGAGTGCAATCGTCGGAATAGCCGAAAAAGAGTTAGACGAAAATTAACTAACGCTTATGTAACATCCTGACATAAAAAGACGGACCGTATGTTTTACAGTCCGTCTTTTATCTTTTACGCTTGATTCAAAAACTGTTTATCAATGACCTTGCCCACAAAGTCGTTTATATATTTAATGCTGAAATCGTTTTGTTTGAGTCTCGAGGCTTGGGCTTTTGCGAGCGAATCGGTGTATTGCGAAAGGGGATAGATCTGAACATCGTGGCTGTCTCGCACATAGTGGGTCACGATAGGCTCAAAAACCACATTGTCAACCGTTGTTTTTCCGGTGTCATAGTCCTTTGTCAAGTCGTAGTGAAGCATACCGCCTATAACTCTCGATGCCGTGTTTTGCTGCGAGATGAAATTGCCGAGAGAATATGCCACAAGTGTTTTTGTGCCGTTCCCGTTGTCTATCCATTCTACGGGCTGTATGACGTGAGGATGATGCCCTATAATTACGTCTGCACCCCACGACGCCATTTTGCTTGCAAGCTCGCGTTGGTCGTTGTTGGGGGTTGTCGTGTACTCTTCACCCCAATGAACGTTTACCAAAACAATATCGCATTCGGCCTTGGCTTTCTGAATTTTTGATTTGATTGTGTCCTCGTCTGAGGTGTATATTATTTTCAGAGCACTATCTTTAGGTAATGACAGACCGTTTGTATAGCGAGTTATGCCTACAAGGCCTATTTTAATGCCGTCTTTTTCTATGTATTCGAGGCGGTTCATATCGTTTTCGTCCTTGTAAGCACCGGTCATTGTGATGCCGCCTATGTTGTTCCAAAAATCAATAGCCTCCGAAAGTCCCTTAGCACCCTTGTCAAGCATATGATTGTTTGCGAGGTTTACAACGTCAAATCCTATTTTCTTAACTTCTTCGCCGACCTCCTGAGGAGAGTTGAAAAGCGGATAGCCGGATGGCTCATAGCTTTTTGCTATTATCGTTTCCTGATTTATGGTAGCCAAATCAGCTTTTTCCACTGTGGAGGCAATATTTTTGTATGCGTATGAAAAATCATAACCGCCGTTTTTTGAACGCTTCTTTGCCTGCTCGTAAATTCCGTCGTGTATGAGATTGTCGCCGACCGAGAGCATACTGATTTTAACCGGTTCTTTTTTCTCCGCAGTCACGGTTTCATCGGAAACCGCGGCAACAGGTGCCGCTTTTTTGGTTTTCGGCTCTTTGGTTTCTTTAACAGACGGCTCCCAACCGTTTTTTGAAGAATTTACTATTGCCACTGTGCCGAATATGGCTACGACCGCCACAATCAGCACCATAAAAATTTTTACAGCCTTGTTTTTCACTTGTTCACCCCACACCAAAAACTACTTTTCAAATACCTGTGTATAGCGCTTTATTGAATCCTCGACAATATCAGCCGCTGCAAAAGCGCCTTTTGTCTCGTCAATAACCGTCTTTTTGTTTTCGAGTGTTTTATAAACTGAGAAAAAGTGCTTCATTTCATCGGAAATGTGGGCAGGAAGCTGAGTTATGTCGGTGTATGAGTTATACATCGGGTCATCAAACGGAATCGAAATGATTTTATCGTCCGGAAAACCGTTGTCAAGCATGGTTATAACGCCTATCGGATAACATTTGACGAGGGCCATCGGCTCTATCTGCTCAGAGCAGAGAACAAGCACGTCAAGAGGGTCGTTGTCCTTTGCGTATGTTCTCGGAATAAACCCGTAGTTGGCAGGGTAGTGGGTGGATGTATACAAAACCCTGTCAAGCCTCAAAAGACCGGTTTCTTTATCAAGCTCATACTTCATTTTGCTGCCCTTGCTGATTTCTATAACCGCGTCAAACGAGGTTTTTGTTATTCTGTCCGGGCTTATATCATGCCATATATTCATAGTGAACCCTCCGTAAAATTATTTAATGCCCTTAAATTTCTCTATAAGACCGTTTCTTTCCGCCCAAAGATTTTTTGAGAGATCGACATAGTATTTATGAGGATTTTCAAAACGCTTTACTTCGTCCCAAAGCGTGTCTGTCTGTCTCAGGCAGTATTCGCGTATTTCTTTGAGCGATGGCTCCTCGTAGACCTTTTTGCCGCCCTTAAATATCGGTACGAGAAGCTTTCTCGTTACAAAGTTTTCTATTTCTTTTCTCTTCCAAGTGAAATCCGGGTCAAAGAGTACATACGGCTTTGTTTCGTCGATTATTTCGTCATCAAGAGTAAGTACGTCCGCTATCGCTTTGCCTGAATCTTTGTCTATAAGCCTGTATACCTGTTTTGATGATGGAATGGTAATTTTTCTGACGTTTTCCGAAAGATTTATTTTCGGCACCGTTTTGCCGTCCTTTTCTATCGCGGAGAGCTTGTAAACGCCGCCGAAAAGGGGAGAAGAAGCCGAGGTTATAAGTCTTTCGCCGACTATAAAGCAGTCCACCTTTGCACCCTGCGATACCATATCGCTTATGAGGTGCTCGTCAAGCGAATTTGACGCCATGATGTCGCAGTCGGGGTATCCCGCAACGTCGAGCATTTTTCTGACTCTCTTTGAAAGATATGTGATGTCGCCCGAATCTATTCTTACGCTCTTCGGCCGTTTGCCGAGCGGAGCCAAAACATCGTCAAAGGCCTTTATTGCATTTGGTATACCGGAGCGGATGGTGTCATATGTGTCAACCACAAGAGTGCAGTCGTCTGGGTGTCGTCTCGCATATTCGCAGAATGCGTCATATTCGCTGTCAAAAAGCTGTACCCATGAGTGTATCATTGTATTGACCGACGGTATGCCGAATTCCTTTTCGGGTATTACGCCTGAGGTTGCGACACAGCCGCCGATGTAAGCGGCTCTTGCACCGTAAACCGCTTCGTCAACGCCCTGAGCGCGCCTTGTGCCGAATTCCGCGACCGCTGTTCCGTGCGCCGCTCTTACAAGCCTGTTTGCCTTTGTGGCTATAAGACTTTGCTGATTTATTGAGAGCAAGAGCATTGTTTCAATAAGCTGAGCCTCTATTATCGGGCCTTTTACCTTTATGATAGGCTCGTTCGGAAAAATCGGAGTGCCCTCGGGTATTGCCCATACGTCACAGGTGAATTTGAAATCTTTGAGATAGCTTGCAAGCTCGTCGGAGATGCCCTTTGATTTGAGGTATTTTATATCTTCCTCGCGAAAATGCAGATGTTCAAGATAATCGATAACCTTTGATAGGCCTGCCGCGATAGCAAAACCGCCGTTATCGGGAACGCGCCTGAAGAATAAATCAAAATATGCTACGGTATCTTTCATACCCGCGCCCATAAACCCGTCTGCCATGGTAAGCTCATAGCCCTCGGTCAGCAGAGCCAGATCGGAAGCCTTTATATAATCTGCCAAAATAATCACCTCTCATATAAGTTATAAATATTGTATCATAACAGCTTATCTTGTGCAATTAAATATTGTCCGCACTTAAAGCTTTTTTACTGTTTTATTTTTCGCCTCGATATGTTACAATAGCGATAAGATTTTTGAGAAAGTATGAGCGAAAACGGGAGTGCATAGCCAAATGAGCTTTTCTGGATTTGTCACGGTAGAGGTATTAAGCTTTGTGCTGTTTTATTTTTTCAGCGGCAAGGCGCGTCTTCACACGTGCGTACTTGGGCGAAACAAAAAGAGCACAAACATCGCCTTTGTTTTTCTTTGGCTGTTGTGTATTTTATTCGGAGTTTTCATATATGCCGGTATTTTCAAGCCCGCGGCGACGTATCCGTTTGAAACGCTCTACAATAAAAATGCTTATGAGCAGCAGTTCGACGCCTTTTTAAAGCATCGGCTATCTATTGATATTGAACCGGCAAAGGAACTATTGGCTCTTTCAAACCCATATGACCGAGCGAGCAGAACGGGTATACGCTTCCTGTGGGACAGAGCACTGTACGACGGTAAATATTATTCTTATTTCGGAATAACACCTATTATAACGGTTTATTACCCGTATTACTTTATAACAGGAAAGGTGCCGTCGGCGGCGACGGTGTGCTTCATACTGTTTACGGCGGCTGTAACTGCTGTCGCGCTTACGTATTTAAAAGCAGTCGGAATATTCTGCGAAAAACCGAATAAAGCTCTTGTGTTTTTCGGATTTGCCGCGGTAGAGTCGGGAAGCCTTTTGTTTATGCTTTTAATAAGTGCCGATATGTATTATACGGCTGTGATTAGCGGAGTTTGCTTTTTATCTCTGTTTATGATGTTCTCGCTTGCTGCTTACGAGAAGAAAAAGACGGCGGCAAAATGTGCCGATTTCTTTTTTGCGGGCATTTCGTTGGTTCTTACGGTTATGTCAAGACCCAATATGGCACTTATGTCTGTTGTTATGGTGCCGCTTTATTTAAATGTCCTTTGCCGTAAGGATATAAAAACGAAAGTGAAGCTGTTATCCGTTTTGTCTTTTGCGTTACCGGTTTTTGTCGGAGCGGCATTTCAGATGTGGTACAATTACGCGCGCTTTTCGTCGGTGTTCGACTTCGGATCTGCATATCAGCTGACCGTTGCCGACGTTTCAAAATATGCTGTGACCCCGGTCCTGTTTTTGCCTGCGATTTATCATTACTTTCTGCAATTACCGGACTTTAAAACCGAATTTCCGTTTTTTCACCTCAGTGCGAGTGTGTACAAAGGCGGCTATAAAGGATATATCTATTTGACAAGAACTATGGGTATATTTAATTTGCCCGCTTCACTCGGCCTTTTCGGATTTCCGTGTGTTCTTACGAAAAAAACGGAGAATTGGAAAAGAGCAACGTTTTTGCTCGGCGTGATAATGCCCATTGCGGTGGCTTTTCTCGATATGTGCTTGGGAGGCGTCAATATACGGTATCTCGCCGATATTGCGTTTATTGCCGTGCTTTTCGGAACACTTATAATTATAAATCTCTATTCGGCTGTGCCGGATAATCAAAAGGCTCTTAAATTCACGGCTTACATTATATTTACTCTTATTCTGTATGTTTCGGCATTTGTAGGTTTCCTTACTGTGTTCGAAAACGAGCGGTACAGCAATTTTTCAATATTGAGTTAAAGGTTCGGAGTGTTAAAATGGAAAATCATTCTTTCGGTAAAAAAATAGCGACCTTGCAGAAGCAGCATGGCATAACCAAAACCGCTTTGGCTGATATTCTCGGCATCAGCGTGAATACCCTCTCAAGTTGGGAAAAGGGTGAGACATCCCCATCGTTTGATGCAATATGCAATCTTTGCAGCGCATTCCATCTGTCACTTGATGATTTTGCATTCGGTTCGGGTACACAAAAAGCCGAAAAAGAGCTGCCAAAGGGGCTTCAGTCAATTAGGCAGATGTATAAAATAGGCAGAGGACCCTCAAGCTCGCATACTATGGGACCGGAAAAAATCTGCCGTATTTTTAAGAAGAAAAACCCTGATGTCGATAAATTCAAGGTGATATTATACGGCTCTCTTGCCTTAACAGGCAGAGGTCACGGCACCGACCGCATAGTCAAGGAAACATTGTCTCCGATTGACACAACCGTTGAATTTGATTTTGCAAAAACCGACCTTCCGCATCCGAATACTATGGAGCTTTTTGCCTATAAGGATGATAAGCTTTGCGACAGTATGCTCGCCTGCAGCATAGGTGGCGGCGAAGTTACAATCAAGGGTATGAAAATGGCTGAGAGCAAGCCGATATACGAATTCAGCACATTTAAGGATATTGCGGAGCATTGCCGCAAAAACGATATACGTATATGGGAGTATGTCGAAAAGACCGAGGGGAGCGATATATGGGATTTTCTCGGCGAAGTCTGGGATTGTATGCGTGATTGCATAAAAGATGGACTAAATACTGAGGGAATTTTGCCGGGAGGACTCGGCGTGTCGAGAAAAGCGGGATTTTTATTCAGGCAGAACCATATTGACGAATCTCCCGAAACTCGTGAAAACCGCATTGTTTGCGCGTATGCTTACGCTGTGGGTGAACAAAATGCCGCGGGCGGCCGCATAGTTACCGCGCCCACGTGCGGTGCAAGCGGAGTTTTGCCTGCCGTAATGCTGTATTTCCAAAAAAAGAGGGGATACAGCGACAGAGAAATAGAACAAGCACTCGCTACGGCGGCGATTATCGGGCTTTTGGTAAAAACAAATGCATCGATAAGCGGTGCAGAGTGCGGCTGTCAGGCAGAAATCGGAACGGCGTGTGCCATGACCGCAGCGGCTCTCGGCGAGCTTTTCGGAATGAGCCTTGAGCAGATAGAGTATGCCGCCGAAAACGCCATAGAGCATCATTTGGGACTTACGTGCGACCCGATATACGGTCTCGTGCAAATTCCGTGTATAGAGCGGAATGCCGTAGCCGCAATGCGTTCCATAAATGCCATTAACCTTGCCAATTTCCTTACCGCAACGCGAAAAATCTCGCTTGACCTCATAATAGAAACAATGTATGAAACAGGCAGAGACCTCTCCGCTAAGTACCGCGAAACAAGCACCGGCGGTATGGCTAAGCTTTATCATCCCAACATAAAGTGCGATTAACGGTATTTTATGATGCGGCGGTTGCCTGTACTTAATATTGTTTCGGCGCGGCACAGCAGTACCAAGATTGATTAAGCCTGCCGTTTTCCTCTTGGATTTTACGGCTGCCGCCCTCTGCTTATATTTTCCGATGTGTCCTATTTAATCTTGCAATTTAGACAATTTGGATTTTTTAAAATTACCGTAAAAAAATGTTGACTTTGTCTGTGCCTCATAGTATAATATCATTCGCAACGAAAAAGAAGTTGTCGCTATTGGGGAATTGTGTAACGGTAGCACGACAGACTCTGACTCTGTTTGTTGGGGTTCGAATCCCTATTCCCCAGCCAATACCTCGGAACAATTTGTTCCGAGGCTTTTTTATGCCCGAATACCGCTTTTTACGGCGGCATTCGGGCATTTTTTCTTTGATTTAAAATATCGTGAGAGTTTTTGAGAGATTTTAAGAGCCAGCTAATTTCAAAATTCCAAATCCGTTTTAGTGCGATTTAGGGCATTTATGACCGAGACTTTTGAGAGACATCGCTCAAATCAAAATCGTAACACGAATTGAAATGAGCAAAAAATTTGAGAGACATTTCAAAAAAATAAAGAGGGCTTAAAGTAATAAAACTTTAAATCCTCTCTTTTAAGTTTGCCCTTTTATATTGTTTATCCATCAAAAATGCAAAGTTAGCCATCAAAAAATTAAAGCGATCCGTAATGAACAGACCGCTTTTTTACTTGCGATTTATATTAGGTCAACTAATATAAATGTCTTAGTTTTTCCTATCAAATACAGTTAATTTATCTCAAAACAATTATGTGAAATTTATTCTTATTTTAAAGTGAAAGGAGTAAATCAAATGTCCAAATACGGAAGCAGTATTTATAAACGAAAAGACGGCAGATGGGAAGGTCGTTATGTTGTAGGTTATAAAAACAATCATGCCGTTTGAACAAACAATATGTTCACGCAAGGAGGGAGTTTGGTTCTGTTCGGGCGAATACGACAGCAAAACTTTGTAGGACGCAGACGAAATAGCCAACAACTACCGTATTCTCGAAAAGACAAACAATCTTATGGCAATAAATCTGCCTCCGAACAAAAACGGCAGGCTCGTCAAGAGAGACGTGAACAATTTGATGCTCATTGCCGACAAGCTGGGAATAAGAAGAAAAACCGGCGGAGAGCTATAATTTTGAACTGTCTCGTTTGGCAATTATAGATTTTTTATACTCGTTTGGGCTGATATTGAATTTTCGTCTAAACGCAGCGGCAAAGGAACTTAGGCTCGTATAGCCGCATTTTGCGGCACATTCATTTATAGTAATGTTTTCGCTCTCAAGGAGCGATGCTGCCATAGCCATCTTTGATTCATAGCGCAGCTTTCTGAAAGATGAACCGTAATAATCTTTGATAATTCTTTCTGCCTGACGGGGTGACACACCCATACCTCTGGCAAAGTCATTAAGGGTTACATCACTGCAATCCTCCAGCAAAAGAGTATCAAGTATCCATGAGCGATTTTCATTCAGGTCGCAATCTTCGGGAGGGAGCAGAGAGCTGGCATTGTCGGGATAGTAGAGGCGTGTCATCTCCGTAATCATTTGTAGGGTAAGGGAGGACAGAATGCTTTCTCTCCACAGACCTGTTTTTGAATTTTCGGAGACGAGCTGATTAAATATCCTACGCAGCTGAGGACTGCATTTTCCTATCCAAAAAAACTTGGAGGCAAAAAATCGTATTGCCGCATCATCGGTATTGCCGAGAATTTTCAGATAAACACTGATTTCAAACACCGGGGCATCCTTGCTGGAAAGTTGTTTGTGGAGCACATTGGAACCGGTAACATAGAGAGAATCTTTCTTTATGTCATACCGGTCTTTTTCTGTTTCGAGTACACCTTTGCCTCTGGCAATATAATGAATCTCGTACCCGTTTTTTGCGTGAGAATGCATCTGAACCACGGAATCGAGCGTATCGGAAAATATTTTGAAAAGCTGAATTCGGCAGCCGTTATAATTAAATGATAAAATCATATTAAAGTCCTCTCTGTCTATACAAACAATATAATACAAACCGAAATTTATTTCAATAAAAACTTTATATAATACGACACAATATTTAATTTATTGTCGTATTATATTCTTTTATTGGCGGCACAACAATACTATAATTATGTATATAGAACAGCAGCCGGAGGTATATGTATATGAAAATAACAGTCATCGGAGGGGGCGGAGTCCGCTCAATGTTCCTCGCAAAAAGCATAGCACAAAAAGCAGAAAAGTTGCGGATAGACGAGCTTTGCTTTATGGATAACAACAAAGAAAAATTAAGAATTTACGGCGGTATGGCGAGTCATGTTGCAAATCTCCTTTGTCCTAAAATGAAATTTATGCTGACGACGGACAGCATTGAGGCAGTAAAGGATGCCGACTATGTTATAACCACAATCCGTGTAGGCGAAGATGAAATGAGAGCAAAGGATGAAAGAATCGCACTCAATCACGGTGTCCTCGGTCAAGAAACAACGGGAGCGAGCGGACTTTCTTTTGCAATGAGGAGCGTACCGGCTCTTGCCGAATATTGCGAGCTTATCAAAAAATTTTCAAAACCCAATGTAAAAGTTTTTAATTTTACAAATCCTGCCGGTGTAGTGAGCCAAACCCTGCGTGATATGGGATATGATTTTACATACGGAATATGCGACGCTCCATCGGGAATGCTTCGTACCTTTGCACTCATGTACGGCGAAAGTCCCAATGACATAACGGGCGAATGTTACGGCCTTAATCACCTGTCATATTTCAAGAGTATAAAGCTAAAGGGCAGAGAAATAATGCCGGAACTGATCGAAAATGACGAGGCATACAAAAAGAGTGATATGCGTTATTTCGAAAAGGAGCTTCTAAGAGACAGAGGCTGCGTTTTGAACGAATATCTCTATTATTTTTACTATCGTGAAAAAGCTGTTGAAAACATACTCAAAGCCGCCCAAACCCGTGGCGAACAAATACGAGATATAAATAAATCCATGACGACGGAACTTTCGCAAATGGATATAGAAAACGATTTTGAAAACTGCTTAAAGATTTTCAGCAAATGGTACGGTATGCGTGAGGGCAGTTATATGGCAAGTGAAACAGGTGAAAAGCGTACTCAGCCATGGCACTTTGACATTTACGAAGAAGATGACGGCGGATATGCCGGCGTTGCACTCAAGTTTATCGAAACTGCTCAAAGCGGAACAAATGGTACTATGATTATGTGTATTCCAAACGACGGCTCTATTGACGGTTTAAGGAACGACGATGTGGTCGAAATCACCTGTGATGTCGATAAAAACGGTTGTACACCGCACCGTATCGGCAAGGTAGACGAGCAAAATCTCGAGCTGATACGCAGAGTCAAAAACTATGAAAGACTCTCCTCCAAAGCAATAAGGGAGCGGAGCCGCTCTGCCGCAATTCAGGCGCTTACACTCCACCCTCTCGTAAACAGCTACTCGATAGCGGTAAAACTTGTAGATGAATTTATAGAGCACAATAAAAACTATTGCGGCGGATGGAAATAAAAAATCAGATAAAAATTATTGAATGGAGCAATTTTTATGGATAAAGAAACAAGGTATGTAGGCGTAAAAGAAACGCTGTCATACGGTCTTGCAAATGCAGGTCAGGTGTTCGGATACAATCTGATAGCCGGCGGATACCTTTCGCTGTTTTTTACAAAGGTTTTTGAAATTCCTCCTGCTGCTGTGTCAACAATGATTTTGTTTCTGGGCATTTGGGACACAGTAAACGATCCGCTTATGGGCGGAATAATTGACAAAACGAGAACGAGATACGGCAAACTGAGGCCTTATCTTTTGTTTGTGCCGCTGCCTCTTGCAATAACTACGATTATGTTGTTTGCCGGTCCCGAAATATTGGCAGATGCAAAATCGACGACCGTAAAAATCATTTATATGTATGTTTCCTATTTCATATGGGAACTGTTTTATACTCTCGGCGATGTTCCGTTTTGGAGTATGAGTGCGGCTATTTCGCCGTCGACGAGTGACAGAACAAGGGTTATTTCAACTGCAAGATTTTTGTCAGGCCTTATCGGCGGCCTTTCGACAACAATGCTTGTGGTTATGATGGATTTCAGTAACAAAGGTGTTTGGAAAATCACACTTGCACAGGACTTTTTGATTCTCGCTTGTATAGCAGGTGTGTTCGGTATGGGGCTGTTCTCTCTTGCAGGACTGAAAATAAGAGAAAGAGTAAGTCAAAGCGTAAAGGAGCCGTCACTGCTTGATAACTTCAAAGTTCTTATTAAAAACAAGCCGCTGCTCCTAATTATTGTTGCGAATGTGCTCGGAAGTCTCGGCGGTATATCAAATGTTTTTCAGACCTACTACTATTCGGAGGTACTCGACCTGAACTCTGCTGTTTTGTGGATAACACTGCCGGGTACTCTGCTTGGCTTTATATCATATTTGCTGATACCAAAGCTGAAAGAAAAAATGGACAACAAGCATATAGTTATGATGAATATTATTTTCAACGCTGTTTTGGGCACGGCAGTATTCTTCTGCGGCCTCGGATTTTATAAAACAAATGTTGTTGCCATCTCTGTTCTGCTTATGCTCCAAAACTTTTTCTTTGCCTTTTTCCAAACTGTCAACAATGTCATTCCTACTGAGATGATAGGCGACACGGTAGACTATATGGAATGGAAAACGGGAAAAAGAAATGAGGGAGTCAGCTTTTCCGTACTCACCTTTGTCGGCAAGCTGACCGGTTCTCTGTCCACCTCTATCGGTACTGCACTGCTGCCTCTGATAGGTTTAACTTTCACTAAAGACACAGTCGGTAATTCGGTAGCCGTAAAAGGAGAACACACTGACTTGTGGATATGGGCGCTGTTTATTCTGATACCTAAACTGTTAGGTCTCATTACTCTTATTCCGTATGCATTCTACAATCTGAATGGCGAAAAGCTAAAGCAAATTCGTGAAGACTTAAAAAACAGACGAGAAGAAAAAGCAAAAGTTCAGGCGATGGGAGGCAACGAAAATGAGTAACAAATGTCCTAAATGCGGTGCCAAGTTAAGCCCGTTTTATCTCAAGCCAAACTGTCCGAGCTGCGGCGTGAATATCGTGCAATACGGCTTTGACGAAAGGCTCGAAAGCGACAAAATAAGGGCAGAAAAAGAATGGGAACGATTCGATAATTTTTTGAACGGACTCAAGAAGTCCTCCATCGGCTCGCCCATAGCAATCGTCAGACTCATATCGTTTTTTCTGCCAATAGTCGCACTGCTGATACCTGTATATAAAGTGAACGGTGCAGGCATAAATCTTATATCAATAATTAAAAGTATCATTTCGGATTCCGCATCGGTGTTCCAAAACAAAGCGATGTTGCTTTGCTTTATATCATTTGCGGCAGTTATTTTGACTTCGCTGGTTTGTGCGGTTATATCCCTGTTTTCTTATACAAAAAACGGATATAAGCGAAATATAATTTTGTCGGGCATACAAATCTGCACATTTATAACTTTAAGCACAGCCGCTGTTATAAACGGGGCAAGCATTTTTGCAGGGGCGGCAGCAGTAATTCTGCTACAAATACTCACCTTGTACCTACACAAAAAGTATAAAAAAAGTATCGAGGAAAATAAAAACAATGAGCAATAAAAAGAAAATCTATACAGTCGCAACCGCACATCTCGACACCGTTTGGAGCTGGGACTTTGAAACTACTGTAAGCAAATATATCTACAACACACTTGTTGACAACTTCAAGTTGTTCAAAAAATATCCTACATACACTTTTTCATTTGAAGGCTCATACAGATACGAGCTGATGGAGGAGTATTATCCGGAACTTTTTGACAAAATGAAAGAATATATAAAACAAGGAAGATGGAATGTTTGCGGTTCATCATTTGAAAACGGAGACGTAAACATTCCGTCCCCTGAGGCTTTGTTTAGAAACATTCTTTTCGGTAACTCATATTTTGACAAAAAATTCGGAAAAAGAAGCGTTGATATATATTTGCCGGACTGCTTTGGCTTCGGCTGGGCATTGCCGAGCATCGCAAGTCACGCCAATCTGATGGGATTCACCACACAAAAGCTCGCTTGGGGCAGTGCCTACGGAGTGCCGTTTGACATAGGTCGATGGAGAGGCGTAGACGGCAACGAGATATATGCGAGTGTAAATCCTCACGACTACTACTTTACGCTCAAAAAATTGCGTGACTGGGATTTTGTCCAAAACAAACTGAAAAAGAATGAAAAATACGATCTCGATATGACTTATATTTTCCACGGAATCGGTGACCGTGGCGGCGCACCCAAGGAAAAAAGCGTAAAATTTGTTGAAGAAGAAATAAGCAAAAACAACAGCAGTGATATTGAGGTTTTGGCATCTTCAGCCGACCGAATTTATCACGATATTGACGAAAATTTCACACCGGAGCAAAAGGCGAAGCTCCCTGTCTGGAACAATGAGCTGGTCATGAAAGACCACGCAGTAGGCGGTTACACTTCCAGAGCGGTGGGAAAACGCTGGAACAGAAGATGTCAGGAACTGGCTGACATTGCAGAAAGAGCAAGTGTAACAGCATCTTATCTCGGCATCAAAGAATATAACAAGAGTGCTATCGACATAGCCTGGAAAAGATTCATTGCTCACCAATTCCACGATGATATTCCGGGTACAAGCTGCCAAAGAGTTTACAAGCGTTCATGGAACGACTATGCCGTGTCAATGAATCAATTTGCAAACGAGCTGGAAGCTTCTGCATCGGCACTGGCACTGAATATGAAAACAGATTTTTGCAAGGGTACACCTATTATGGTATACAACCCGATTGAGTCCCAAAGGCAGCAGACCGTAACTGCCCGACTGAGCGGTATAGGCAATAAAAATGTGAGAGTGTTCGATGATGACGGAAACGAGATTAAGAGTCAAGTTATAAACCGAACCAACACTTATACCGAAATTCTGTTCATTGCAGATGTAAAGAGTCTCGGTACAAGAATTTATGATGCGAGAGTAAGCGATATACCGTGCGACGCAGAAAGTGCTGTTTTCATCTCAAAGAACAGAATGGAAAATCAAAAGTATATCGTCACCCTAAATCCAAACGGCGATATTGAGTCAATTATTGACAAGGAACAAAACAATTTCCAAATTCTGAAAGAGCCTGTTTCTCTCGGGCTGCTCAAGTACAACGGCTCACGCGTTTGGCCTGCGTGGGAAATGGATTATAATGAAAACAAAAATGCGGCAGACAGAATCCCCGTTAAATCTAAAATGCAAATAATCGAAAACGGCCCATGCCGTGTCGCATTCAAGGTTACACAGCGTGACAAAAAGAGTACCTTCACAAACATTATTGCACTTTCGGACGGCGGAAAATGTGTAGAGGTATATTCCGAAATAGAATGGCAGTCTCTGCGCACATTGGCAAAAGAGCAATTCAGCTTTAATGTAAGCAACGGCACAGCCACATTTGACCTGGGGCTCGGTGCAATAAAAAGGCAGAATATGTGCGATAAACTCTATGAGGTACCTGCTCAAAATTGGGCAGACATTACAGACAAAAACGGAAAAAGCGGTGTATCCGTAATCAGCGAATGTAAATACGGCTGGGACAAATTCAACGACAGCACGCTGAGATTTACCGTTCTGCACACGCCTAAGCACAACTATCGAATCGACTCTATGCAGTCAATGATGGATTTGGGGCTCAACAGATATTCATTCGCAATTTTCAGCCACAAGGGAGATGTCGGCACAGACACACAGCTTGAGGCACGAAAATTCATTACTCCTATGACTGCATATATTTGCAAAAAGCACAACGGAGCTTTGGGTACAAATTATTCTTTCGGCGGTGTTTCTTCCAATGATGTCATTGTTCGTGCTATCAAAAAAGCTGAAAACAGCGATGAAATTATCATAAGGCTCAATGAGGGCGCAAACAAAACCATAAACAAATTTTCGCTCACACTCGGAAACGGCATAGAGGATGCAAAAGAAGTTTTTGCAAGTGAAGAATACAAGGGCAAGGCTGAAATAAAGGACGGAAAACTTATTACAAGCTTTAAACCATACGAAATCAAAAGTTTTGCACTCAAGCTAAAGAGCGGTGAAAAGGTAAAAGCGGAAAAGTCTGTACCGATTGAACTGCCTCTCGACAGAAATATTATCACAAAGCAAGGCAAATGCGGCGACTATGACTACACTGTTCCGTTTGAAATTGTGCCTGATGAAATCAATTCAAACGGATACAAATTCATCATTAACAAGAATGGAAACAACGCTCTTACTGCCTCTGCACAAAAGATAAATACGGGCAGTAAAGACAGCAAAATTGCACTCCTTTGTGCCTCATTGGTCGGGGATAAAGACGCCGAATTTGTCATAAACGGCAGAGAAGTAAAGGCAAAGGTAAATTCCTGCTTTGAGCGTTTTGCAAGATGGGATTTGTACGACTTCGGTGAAACCGCATATATCAAAAAAGGCAAAATCGCATATGAAGCAACCCATTGTCACAAAAACGGCAAGGATGAAATTGCAAAAAGTATGTACTTTTACATTGTCGAATTTGATGTGCCTAAAAACAGCACCGTCATTTTGCCTAATGACAGCGACATTGTAATTTTGGCGGCTTGCTCACTGCACGACGGAAAAGCAACTCTCGCCGCTCCTGTCTATGACGAAATCCAAAACAACAGACCTTTTACATTCAAAATGAGCAAGAAAGAAAAGGCTGAATACATCTTAGGTAAATGTGTATGGAATCTAAACGACAAAGACGAGTTCATAAAAGCCAATAACAGAGGTAAAGAAGAATGAATGATGAACTGAAATTCACGGTTATCAGCGACATCCATTACTATTCAAAAAAGAATTTTGTGGACGGCTTTGACAAAAACAAAAAGCCAAAGCCGGGCCAGCTCTTTTTCAGCAGGAGCGAAGAAATCGTTGAGCACACCTTTGACTGCTTGTGCAAAAATGATACGCCTGACATTGTTCTCATAAGCGGTGACCTTACATATAACGGCGAAAGGACCTCTCACGACGAGATGAAAGCCGCTCTGAAAAAGCTGCAGCAAAAGGGCAAGAGAGTGTATGTCATAACCGCAACCCACGACTATACCACTCCTCGTATGCCCACATACGGCATAGACAAAAACGACAAGTATATAGAGGTTGAGTCAGTAAAACGAACACAACTTTTGAAATACTACGGCGATTTTGGCTATAACAACGCCATCGCAAAGCACAAAAGCACAATGTCGTATGTGGCACAGCTTGCAGACGGATACCGCCTGTTTGCACTCAACGATGACTACGGCGATCCCGATTGCGGATTCAGCGACGAACTGATGAACTGGGTGAAAACAGAAGCGAACAATGCAAAAAGAGACGGTCAATACATTATAGCAATGACACATCACCCTCTTGTGCCGCCGTCGCCTATATATGCGGCTGTTGCAAAGGGTGATATGCTGAATGACTATGAGCTGCGCAGGAAGCAGCTTTCCGACTTAGGCTTTGATTTTGTGCTTACCGGTCACACTCATATGCACAACATTTCTTATTGCAAAATAGAAAACAAAAAGTTTTATGACATTTCTACAGCGGCATTAACGGGATTTCCGCCGTATTATCGCCAAATAGTGCTGAACAAAGAACAGAAAAAAGCAGAAATAAAAACCATTTGTGCAGACTGCGCAGACAGCATCGATACAAACGGGCTTGCCCTCGAGGAGTACACAAAAGATTTGTTTTTGGGCGTTGTATCAAAAGCACTGTACGATGCCGAATATGACTACGACAATTTTGCCGACTTTGCCGTAGGCATGAGTATCTCTAAGGAAACGAGTAAAAAATACAAGCCCATTATTCACCGTTTTGCTAAATTTCTAAATCATCTTACATTCGGAAAGGTATGGCACTTCGTTCGTTTTTCGAGTGGTGTAAGCAAGAGCGAAATAAGCAAAATCAGCTCAAAAAAAGTAGTCCCCTTTGTTATCAACATTGCGGCAAATCTTTACAGAGGCGACGGAAACATACCTACTTCCTCCGCAGAATACAAAATGATATGTTCGGTGTTGAAGAAAGCCGACCGTCTTGCAAAACCATTCGGTAAAAAGCTCAATTCAATCGGCCTATCGAGTATTAGTGAGGCTGTTTTGCCGCTGGTAAACAGAGGTGCGGACAGCGACAGAAACGCTACTGTTTATTTTGGAGAATAAAAATGGATAATCATTCAAAAACAAACAAAAAATTCGGAAGCATATTAAAAGATTCTGAGGCTAAAACCCCGTGGCACATAATGCGGCTGCTCTCTTTTTTAGCATCCTTTGCTGTGTTGTGCCTGCCGATGTTTTATGCAGGTCACAAAAATGTTTCGCTAATCACTTTTGCGGCAAGCATACACAACCACGGAATAGACCTAACCGCCATATTGAGCGACAGGGCATATCTGTTTGCTGTGTCGGCAATACTCTGTGTTGTGATTTTTGGTATTGCAGAAATAATTTGCTCCTTCTTCACTTCTGCCAAAAGCGGATACAAGCGTGATATTATTGCATTCAGCGTAAATTTCGGTGTGACGGTACTGATGTCATTTTGCTCTGTCGGCTTTGGCGCAAGGGTAAAGGCAGGATTGATTTTGACTCTTTTGATATATTTCATTAGATTCATTTTGCAGAACGCAGTTCACAAAAAGGGAGTCAATACCTACAATACCGTAGTGGCTCTGATAATCGTCGGTGCTGTTATCGCTTCTTCTTGTTTCGTTTATCGCTCACCTAAAGTGACATATACACCTCCGAAAACCGCTGACTGCGACATAAGCGCAGTAACATTCAATGTCGCTGCCGCTTTTGGTGAAAAATTAGACGGCACTTCAAGTGCAGAACGCTGCGACCGATTTGCAAGCTATATGAACAGTATAAAACCGGACATAATCGGCACGCAGGAAATGAATTCTATTTGGCTGGAAAAGCTCAAATCTACTATGCCGGATTATGAAAACTACGGAGTAAAGCGAGGCGGCGACAGCGAAGAAAAGAACAGCGAAATGAATGCTGTATTTTGGAACAAAACCAAGTTTTCCGCTGTGGAAAAGAACACAATCTGGCTCAGCGAAACTCCCGAAAAGGAAAGCAAATACACCTACACCGACAAAGACGGTAATCACTGTGAAGCCGGATGCTACCGAATTTGCAGCTATGTTGTTCTGCTGAATAAGCAGAACGGCAAAAACATCATTTTTATGAACACTCATCTGGATAACGCATCGGAGCAGGCAGCTGATTTCGGTGCAAATGTAGTTATGAACAAACTCAATGAGCTAAAAGAAAAATACAACAATACCGACGGCATTGTTTTGACCGGTGATTTCAACGAAACCCAAGACGGAACGGCTTATAAGCTCGTTGCGTCCAAGCTGAACGACTGCACGAACCGAGCAAAAAAGACAGCCACATATCAAGAGTGGGGCTATCGCTCTACCGGTAATGAGCCTATCGATTTTATATTTACCGACGGAAAAGCAGTAGATTATACCGTGCTGAACGACCTGAACAACGGGTATGTGTCCGACCACTACGGAGTATATTCAGGTATTAACTTTTAAATTGATTGACAAGAATGATGGAATACATATTGTAACCGAACGAAAATTATCTCAATCGCAGGTGAATAAAGTGCTGAAATACGGAGTATACGCAAAGTCTGAAAAATGGCTTAAATAGGCTATTTTGAAAAAAGATTGCGAGGCTCAGACTCTGTTTGTTGGGGTTCGAATCCCTATTACGGGTTTATAATGCAATTAAACCCGTAAAAACGTTCTGTCAAGTCTTTAAGGTGGAGATTTGCAAAGCAAATACTACCGTGACTTGACAGGTTGTTATACCTCTGCCAATACCTCGGAACAATTTGTTTCGAGGCTTTTTTATGCCCGAATACCGCTTTTTACAGCAGCATTCGGGCATTTTTTCTTTGCTTCAAAATATCGTGAGAGTCTTTGAGAGATTCTAAGAGACAGCTAATTTCAAAAGTCCAAAGTCATTTTAGTGCGATTTAGGGCATTTATGACTGAGACTTTTGAAAGACATCGCTCAAATCAAAATCTACTTTGATTGAATTGCAACATATCTGTTGATTGTTGAAAATACGCTGTTTTTATGATAAAGTATAGTTAGTGAATTGTTTGTTTGAGGGGTAAATATGAATATAAACAATTTTTCAAATCCTTTGCATTTAAATAACGTTAAAGTGAATGACAATTATTTTAATGAATATTTGAATTTAATTAAAACAGTTGTTATTCCATATCAGTATAATGCTTTAAACGATTTGATTACTGGTGCACCTAAAAGTTATTGTATTTCAAATTTTATAAAGGCATCTTCTGTATGTTCATCACTTAAAGCCGGTATTCCCGTTCCTGTTTTTCCGGTTGATAAATGGGAATATAAAGAAACAGAATGCAGTTCCAATTCTTTTTTAGGTTGGTGCTTTCAGGATACAGATGCATATAAGTGGATAGAAGCCGCTTCGTATGTTTTAGTAAACGAAAAAAATGATGCTTTAAAAAAGCAAGTTGATGATTTGGTGGATTTAATTTGCAGCGCGCAGCTTGAAAACGGTTATCTTGATACTCTCTATATAATTAATGACAGAAGTAAAATATTTTCTAATTTAAAAGACCGCCATGAGCTTTATTGTTTTGGACATTTAACAGAGGCTGCTGTGGCATATTACAATTCCACCGGCAATAATAAACTATTAAATGCCGCCATTCGCTTTGCTGATTTAATTTGTGATTATTTTGGAGATAATAAAAATCAGGGCTATCCGGGTCATGAAATAGCCGAGTCTGCCTTGGTGAAATTATACTATATAACAAGAAATGAAAAATACATAAATCAGGCAGAATTATTTATAAAAAGAAGAGGCACAAAGCCATATTATTTTGATATTGAGCGCTGTTATAATCGTACAGATAACAGTATTGATTATGAATATAATCAGGCACATATGCCTGCTGTTAAGCAGAATGAAGCTGTAGGTCATGCTGTCAGAGGTGTTTATTTATATCGTGGTATGGCTGAAATTGCAAAAGTTAAAAAAGATGATTGTGTATTTAACGCCTGTAAAAATATTTGGAATAATATTGTAAATAAAAAATTATACATAACAGGCGGTATAGGTTCCACTGCAGTTGGAGAGGCATTTTCATTTGATTACGATTTGCCGAATGATTTGGCTTATTGTGAAACATGTGCTTCAATCGGTCTTGCAATGTTTTCACGCCGTATGTTTGAAATTAATCCCTTTTCTTCATATTTTGATGTGTTTGAACAAGCTCTTTACAATACGGTTCTTGCTTCTATGGGCAGTGACGGAAAATCTTTTTTCTATGTTAACCCTCTTGAAGTTTTGCCTGTTGCTTCAAAAAATGATGAAAGAAAAAATCACGTTAAAACAAGGCGGCAAAAATGGTTTGGTTGTGCTTGTTGTCCTCCTAATTTAGCACGCTTTTTATCATCAATAGGAGAGTATTGCTTTAGTGAAAATAGCAGCACCTTGTTTGTGAATCTTTATATTGGAGCAAATGCTCAATTTACAAACGGCTGTATTGATGTTCAGTCAAATTATTTGTCAAGCGGTAATGTGATTTTATATGTTAAGCCTAATAAACCGTTTAAATTGGCACTAAGAATTCCTGCTTGGTGTGATAACTTCACAATAAATTGTAATTACGAAATGATAAACGGCTACGCAGTTTTGAGTATTAATAAAAACACTAATGTTGAAATATCTTTTGATTTAAAAGTTAAATTAATTAGATGCTCAAATCTTGTCAGAGCTAATATAGGTAAGGTTGCTGTTGCAAGAGGTCCTGTTGTATATTGTGCAGAAAGTATTGATAACTGTGAAAACTTGCAGCTTTTAAAAATTAATCCAAATGGTGATTTTGTATATAATGAAAACGGCACAATAATTGCAGACGGTTTTGTTGAACAACCGGATGAAAGCTTGTACGACGAATATAAGCCGGTTCCTTTAAAAAAATGTAAGATTACATTAATCCCTTATAATTCGTGGGGAAATAGGGGAGAAACGGAAATGAGTGTGTATTTGCGTGTCTAAAATATTTATTTATGTCTGTATGTTATAATTTTTACGAGGTGAGTTTATGAATAGATATGCAAAAAAAGCACTTTGTGTGTTATTAACTGTATCTTTTGCTTTTTCGTTGGCATCTTGTTCAGGGGGCAAAGTCAGCGAAGGTGATATTAAATCTCTCTTTAAAGATACTTCTAAAATTTCATTTTCATATAATTATACCGAGCTTAAAGATTCGAGAAAAAATAAAACTAAATCTTGGAGGCAGGGGATGGTATCCGGAAACGGACTTCAAGGGTTTATTACAAGCGGCAGTCCGTACAGCGACACATTTATTTTTCAAAATATGCATTTTATAATGCCTAATGAAAATCAGCGTACTTGTCCTCAAACTTATGATGAACTTGAAACAGTAAAGCAAAGTATTATTAAATGTAAAGATATTACGGATAATGCAAACTATGATGACGTATACCGTTATCACCCGGGCGGCCAATTACGGCTTGATTTTGATAAGAAAAGCACTAAAAAATATATTCGCTATACAGATTATGAAACATCGCAGGTCGGTGTTGATTTTACGGATAAAAACGGCACTTGGAAGCGTACATCATTCACTTCAATGGCAGATGATGTTGTGATTACCAAGCTTAATAAATCATCTTCCGGCAGTAAGCTTAATTTAACTTTATCATTTGATAACCTTTCAACTCTTGCAAATTTCGGCGACAGTGACGAAGCTAATATGAAGTATAAAAAATTAACTGATGATAATGCAAACTACCTTGCGCTTGTTTCACACTATCCTGATTATGAAAAAAGTGAACTTAAAAACGGCGGTTATGCAACAGTAACTTATGTAATTACTTCAGGCGGAAACAAAGAAAAAGTGTTGATAGATAAGAAAACAGACGAAACACAGTTTTTGGGTGAAAATACAGGCATTAAAATAACCGATGCCGACAGTGTTTATCTTCTTACCGTAAGTGACAGAACTTACGATATGGGAAAAATTGATGATTTTGAAAAGCAAAATGGTTTCAAACTTGTCGAAGATTGTATAGCAAAGCTTGAATGTGTAGCTGCAAAATATGCAGGTAATAATGATTTTGATTATGATAAAGCGTTAAATAATCACTTGAAAATTTATCAGCCGCAATTTGACAGCGTTACACTTTCGTTGGGTGATGATAATTTTGAGTCAAATGAAACACTTTTAAAAATGCAAAAGGGTAAAAAGAAAATAAATTCCGCTCTTGCCCAGCGTACATATTATGCCGGCAGATATGCGTATCTTTGCTGTTCGGGTTATTCCACAAGCCGACTTTACGGTATGTGGACAGGTGAATTTAACACCGGCTGGGGCAGTAAATATACAATGGACGCAAATGTTAACTTGCAAACTTCTTCAATGAATACGAGCAATATGTCACGCAGCCCTATCGGCTATGCATATTTCATTTTGCGACAACTTCCTGATTGGGAAGAAAATGCATATGCAACACATGGGTTTAAAGACGCTATTCAGGCTCCGGTCAATACTGACGGTGATAAAGCAGTAATCACCGAAACCTGCTATCCTTATCCTTTCAGATATTGGAACGCCGGCACATCTTGGATGATTAACCCGCTTTATGAAACTCTTCTTTCATATGGTAATATCAATATTCCTTTAAGTGATGAATTTGACCTTGAAAATCTTAAATCGGTTCTCTCCGTTACCGAAAAAGACTTAACAGAAAGTCAAATTGAAGAAATTAAAAAGCGTGGATATTTAAGGCTTGAAGAAGATATTTTATATCCGCTCTTGTTGAAAAGTGCAAATTATTGGAGTCAGCTGATGAGCCCTGAATATTATACCGCAAAAGACGGTTCTATTCATTATGAAGATGGCAAAACATCATTAAATGACGGTGAAACATATTGCATTTTGCCAAGCTATTCGCCTGAAAATAATCCGTCAAATTATAACAGCCCATCGGATGCTAACTGTGCTATTGATATTTCTGCCTGCCGTGATAATCTTAATATGCTTATTAAAGTTATGGGCGACATTGATAAAAGTGCTGATACTTCTAAATGGCGGGAACTTGAAAAAAATCTTCCGCCGTATCTTTATGATGAAACAGGCGCTCTTAAAGAATGGGCAACAACTTCATTTGATGAAAATAATAAACATCGTCATTTAAGTCATCTTTACGGTGTATGGCCGCTTTTTGAAACGCAGGGAAATGATGAACTGTCAAAAGCCTGCGAGCAGGCAATTGCAAACAGACAGAGTGAAAATGAAGCGTCACACGCACTTGTTCACCGCAGTCTTATTGCTTCAAGGTTAAAGGATTCAGATTCTTTAACAGATGCCCTCGTTAAACTTATGAACCATAAAATCAGGTACGATTCACTAATGACTAACCACGATTATGACCAAGGCAGTTGCTATTGTACTGATTTTGCGATAGGCTATCTCGGTATTATAAATGAATCTCTTGTTTATTCACATAATAATGATATTGAGTTTCTTCCGGCCCTCCCGAATTCGGGTTTTGAAAACGGAACGCTTAAAGGGATTAAAACCCGTAACCGTGCTACCGTAACTGAATTAAAATGGGCAGACGGCGGTAAAACAATAAGCGCAACCGTTACTTCGGATATTGACCAAAAGCTTAATATTAAAGCCGGCGGTAAATCACAAACAGTTGAATTTAAAGCAGGGGAAAGTAAAACATTTAGGTTTTAAGTGTTTAAAAGGATATAGCCAAAGCTATATCCTTCAGTTTGTCGAAAAGGGTTCGAGAAATCAAACCTTCCGAATTTTTGTCGATGGTGAAAATTGCGATCCTTATCGCTTAGCTGCTATGTTTGATAGCCTTAATGGTTATAAAATACAGAAGATTGATAAAGTAGTAGTTTATTATGATGAACTCAACTCATAAAAGGCTTGGCTGCAACTGAAATTCTTTACATATAATGTGGAAGTCGGAACCGTTGTTGTTGAGCGTATTAAAGAGGACAAGTCTCTTGTAGATCACAAGCTCTTGCCGGTGTTTCAAAAGCAGTATATAACGATGATGTGGATTCTATAATTCTTGCTTCAAGTGATTCTGACTTTTGGTCTGTTATCGAGGATGTTGATGCAAATTATCTTGTTCTTCTTGAAAAGACAAAATATGGTTCTGACTTCAAATCACTTCTTTGGAATAACAATATTTTCTATTGCTATCTTGATAAGTTTATGACACCTGAAAAGCACAAGTTCTTTGATACAGTGTTCAAGAAAGAACTTGAAAAAGTAATTGCAAGCTCATTTGTTTTGCCAAATGAGGAGCAAATCTTTAGAGAAGCACTTACGCAAAGTCGTGCCTCATTATCGTCTACGGCGAGAGACCACCTTTATAACACTACAATGAACAATCTTAAGTTGGTGCTTAATAGCAATGGTTCTTTTTCAATAGAAATTACGGATTAAAAATTTGTCTTATGATTTTTTCACATACAAGATAGAGTTGGGAACAGCGACACCTGTGGTATATCAGCAATCACAAGGTCCCTTGTATGCCGAGCTACTGACTACCAACAAGCTGAGCGATTACCATACAGACCTTAACAAGCAGGCGGAAACAATGTTTTCTCGGACGGTTTGCCCGCTAAATAGAAAAGTCGCTGTCACAGACGGCGGCTTTTCCTTTTCGGGAAGTATTCAAGAAGTCATACAGTTCCGTGAGTAATGGAAGAAGGCAATGATTTGAGAAAAAGAGAAGTGTAATATTCTGAAAATTTCTTGAAATTTCGAGAAAAATCTGCTATAATACTTTTGTATAATTATATAGTCGGGAATTTATATCCTTTTTGCCTTAGAAATTATGGAAGGAGGACTTGACTATGGCAAACGGAAATGCGACAATCATTGTCGGCTTGGCTCGGATGGGCAGGAGCATAGCGCCGTTTTTTCAGTGTGTCAAGTCTTATTTCATACAATTTATAACGAACCAGTTGCCGGAGACAGGGCGCATTATGCCTTGGCTTCGGCTTTTTGCGTTTGCCGGAAGGATGGTGGTTTGATATTGAAGTCCTAACCACCACCCGTAAACACATCTTTTCTCCGGCGTGTCCGCTGTCGGAGAAAGTAAATAGCGGATAGAATTATTATGGAGGAATGAAAATGAAGAAGAAACTTCTAAGCCTTCTGCTTGCGTTGTGCTTTGTGATGGCACTTGTTCCGATGACAGCGTTTGCTGAAGGAACTTCAGTAGATAATTGGGACGGTACGGCAGATACAAGCTGGTACACCGACCATAAGACGGATACTGAATACCATTTCACCACTGCCGAACAGTTGGCCGGTTTAGCGCAGTTAGTCAATGACAAAACTGCATCTGTATCATTTGAAGGAAAAACGATTTACTTAGATAATGACCTCGACTTATCCGGCTGCCAGTGGACCCCCATTGGAAATGGCAGCAACTTTGGCAGATATTTTGCTGGTACTTTTGATGGGCAGTATCACAAAATCACGAATTTGCATCATCACTCTACTGGTGACGAACTTATTCGAAACGGACTATTCGGAGTTGTTTCTGACGGTGGTACATTAAAGAATTTACTTGTTATAGACGCTGATATTGCCTCAAATGATGGTTCGTTACTTGCCGGCATTTTGGCAGATTGGGTCGATGGCGGCACAGTTGAAAACTGCTATACAAGCGGAAAGATAGAAAACAATGTTGGCGACAAGTTCGTCGGCGGACTGATTGGCCAATGCACTGGGAGCACACAAGTAAAAGGCTGTGGCTCAGATGCCACGGTTATCAGTACAGAATCCGATGAAGATCATGTTGATACCGTTGGCGGGCTGATTGGTCAGTGGGAAAACTCTGCGGACAGCTCGTCGATTACCGATTGTTGGTTTGGCGGTTCTGTTTCCTGCAATAATATCTATTCAGCTGTAGGTGGTATTCTCGGTGCAAACTTTGAAAACTTCTCTGGGAACAAGCCTGGCGTAATAATCAAAAATTGCATAGTTGCAACAAAAAAAATCACTGGCGCTGAGCCTGGCAATATCACTTGGATTACAGCTGTTGTAAAGACCCATGTTACCGACTGCATTTGGCCGGATACCCCTCCTGATGGTGTAACGCTTGATGAAGAAACATATCCTGATAATAAAGGCAATTACTTTGCCGTTACTAAGCTGGTGGTTGATTGGGATGCAGGTACTGCGGGTGCCGACCCGACCTTTGACCAGTCATCGTGCGGCACTGCTGTCTCCAACTTCACCTCCGCAAATGTCCTTGCTGGCTTGCAAACCAATGCCGGTGCGGGCGTTGAATGGGTTGCCGGAATCGGTCATCCAACTTTTGTGTGGGATGACAATAACATCCCCGCTGATTACACAGCTGTCGATGCAGCCATCGCAAGGGCAACGGCTCTTGATAGCAGCCTTTATACAAATTATTCTGCGGTAAAAGATTCCATTAACTCTGTTGACCGAGCAAAAAGCAAAGCCCAGCAAACAGAGGTTGATGCAATGGCAAAGGCTATTGAAGATGCCATTGCTGCCCTGCAATACAAGGATGCAGATTACACAAAAGTAGATGCAGCCATTGCCAAAGCAAATGCACTGAACAAGGATAACTACAAGGACTTCACCGGCGTGGAAGCCGCTGTGAATGCTGTGACCCGTGGTAAAAATATTACGGAGCAGACCGAAGTTGATGCAATGGCTAAGGCTATTGAAGATGCGATTACTGCCCTGCAATACAAGGATGCAGATTACACAAAGGTAGATGCAGCCATTGCTAAAGCAAATGCCTTGAACAAGAATGATTACAAGGATTTCTCCGGTGTGGAAGCTGCTGTCAATGCTGTTGTCCGTGGTAAAAATATTACAGAGCAATCCGAAGTAGACAAGATGGCAAAGGCTATCGAAGATGCGATTGCTGCTCTTGAGAAAAAGCCTGCCAGTACTAAACCGGGAACATCAGATAAGAGTCCGCTGACTGGCAATACAAGCAACCTTGCACTGTGGATTTCCCTACTGTTAGCCAGCGGCGGCGCAACCCTTGCTACAACGGTTGCCAGCAGAAAGAAAAAGTACAACAGATAATTGAATAGCATTCCCTTGCTCCATCTTCTGAGCAAGACAAAAGCGTCGTAGAAATACGGCGTTTTTTGTTACCTAATTATTGAATAGAATATACGAGACTTGAGTTTGGATTAAATCTGATTGAATAATTAGCTTTTATATTCTTCGTCATCAAACTGTGTACTACCCTACTGTAAAAGATAATGCGGATTTAGAGTTTCTTTCGACACCTCAGTGTAAGGTTCGCAATACCTCATACGAATTTGCGGTTATAAGCAAAAATAAAATTCCGAGAGATTTTTGAGAGACGAAAAGTCTGAAAAACGGCTTAGATAGGCGGTTTTGAAAAAAGATTGCAAGCCTCTGACTCCGCCATTTTAGGTTCGAATCCCTATTACGGGTTTATAATGCAATTAAACCCGTAAAAACGTTCTGTCAAGTCTTTAAGGTGGAGATTTGCAAAGCAAAGACTACCGTGACTTGACAGGTTGTTATACCGTTGCCAACACCTCGGAACATTCGTGTTCCGAGGCTTTTTTATGCCCGAATACTGCTTTTTACGGCAGCATTCGGGCATTTTCATTTGCTTAATATTTTAAAAACACACATAATTATTTATTCGCATAAATAATTATTGTTGTATTGTTTAACGAGATTTACAATACAGAAAAAATAAGAAAATAAAATCATAATAAGCGGCGGAAAAACGCCCAAAAACAATGCTGAAGTTTTATTAAACCCTGCCATGTAGGCATCTGCTTCCCAATGTATAATATCATAGATAGCGAGTCCGCCAAAAACCGTTATTAACAAAATAAAATAAATTGTCCAAATAACCATCTGAGAAAAATAAAATTTCTTCTTCAAAAGCTTATTATATAATACAGAAAATTCCTCTTTCTGAACTTTTATATTTGAGCTTTGAACAATTACGGGATGCAAACATTTAGCCCTTATGTAAAGGAAATTATTATAGCAGCTTGTTTTAATGGCAATTTCCAATTTTGCATTACGATGAATATGCAGCATGTATGTTACTTTGAAACAGGATAAATCATATCTGAAAGCAAACAAATGATTCAATATTCTCTTTTGAAATGATTCGGATAAAAACGAAAATTTCAATTTTCCTAATTGATTTTTCTCGAAAGGAATGCTTTCAAATGTTAAAATATGATTTCCGACTTCTGTTTCAAATACATAATTGATTGCTTTTCCCGTATTTTCAAAGTCCATAGGTTCTTTCCCGTCTAACAGAAGCCGAAAATTATTATACTCGTTAAAGTGCAAGGTCAATGACAATTTGACCTTACCATATTCCGTATTTACCATCGAAGCTACAATCCATTCTGCACATTATTCGCAATAGTCTTTAAAATATATATGTTTATTTCCGCCGAACGGCACGGCTCAAATTTTATTTTGCTGAATATTTTTCAATAAAGCTCTCAACCGTGTTCCAATAAAGCTCCGGATCAACCGAGGATGAAAGCGCGTGTCCGGCACCATTGACGGTCAGACATTCCTTTTCGCAGGCCGCCGCCGAATACAGCTTATCGAGCATACTGTATGGAACAAGCTCGTCATCGGAGCCGTGAATAAACAGAGTCGGAATACGGCTTTGTTTGACCTTCTCAAGAGCGCTCGCTTGCTTGAAATCATACCCGTCGCGAAGTTTTGACATCACAGATGCGGCGTTGAGTACGGGGAACCACGGGATATGCAGAGCGTTTGCTTCGCATTTGAATTCATCCCATTCCGAGGTGTAGCCGCAATCCGCAATTATAACCTTGACATTTTCGGGCAGCTCTTCTCCGGAGGCCATAAGCACCGTCGCCGCTCCCATGGATACGCCGTGTAGGATTATTTGTGCATTCGAGTCCCAAGAAATAATGAGCTTTATCCATTCGATAACGTCAAATCGCTCCGGCCAGCCCATACCGATTTTCGTGCCCTCACTGTCGCCGTGTGCACGTGCATCTGCTGCCAGAACATTATACCCGAGTGAGTAAAATTTGTTTACAAAACCGGCCATATGCTTGGCCTTGCTTGTGTATCCGTGGCAGACAAGTACATATTTTGAACTGTTGTTTTTAAATATCTTACCGTGCAGACGAAGAGAATCGGACATAATGTAAACATCCTCACCGTGCTCATTGTACCATTTTTTCATTTCGGGCGTACCGGTAAGTCCGCTGTATTTTTCGCTCGCGTCTTCTTCGCTGCCGGATGTGTTCGTGACCTTCTGAACGAGATTGTTGAGCTTACTCATATGTATAGGTGATTTTGTGTTTATCGAGAAATCATAGAATATTTCCGCCGACATTGCGGTCAATGCCGTCAGTCCGCAGAGAGTGCCGAAAATCGCACCTGCATTTTTTCTGTTCATAGAAATTCCTCCGTCATTTTTTAAAATTATACCATACTCACGAATTTTGTTTCAAGTCTTTTGCTGTTTATATATTTTATACGGCAATTAGAACTGCTTTTTTGCTAAAAAAGTAAAGAGGCTCAAGTAGACCGTTTCAAGCTTTTTGCTCCGTATCGAAAATGTTGTGCGGTATTGATTCCGATTTATCGCTTTGATATAATAAGATGAGAGTAATAGAGGTGGATTATGAAAATAACATACATTAACCACAGCGGATTTTTGGTTGAAACCGAGAACTGCTACTATGTTTTTGATTATTACAAAGGTGAGATGCCGAGGCTTGACAAAAGCAAGGAAGCCATAGTCTTTTGCAGTCACTTTCACCAAGATCATTTCAATCCGAAAATCTTTGAAATTCTTGATGATATGGGTATGAATTATCAGGCTGTTTTGGCAAAGGACATCAGCAAAAAGAAGTATCCTGCCGGTGTGAAAGTTACGACTGCTTATCACGATCAAACCTACACTCTTGACAACGGCACAAAGGTTAGTACGCTTCTTTCAACCGACAGCGGTGTGGCTTTTATCGTCAAGACAAGCGAGGGCATAATTTATCACGCAGGTGATTTGAACGATTGGCATTGGGAGGGTGAGACGGAAGATGACAACCGCCATATGGCCTCCATGTACCGTGCCGAGATTGACAAAATCAAGAGCGCTCATTTTGATGTTGCATTCGTTCCCCTTGACCCAAGGCAGGAGGAACACTATGCCGACGGTATGATTTATTTTTTGAAAAATGTCGATTGCAACGCCGTTTTTCCTATGCATTATTGGAACGAGCCGAGCGTGATTGATAGGTTTATCACCGAATATCCGCAGTATAAATCACGAATAAAAAATACAGAAACAGCAAAAGGAGAAGAAATATGAGATTTAAGATGATTCACGAAAACTATAATGTTTCCGATTTGGATAGGTCGATTAAGTTTTACGGTGATGCGCTTGATTTGCACGAGGTCAGACGAAAAACCACCGACGATTTTATTATCGTTTATTTGAGCAATGATTCAAGCGATTTTGAGCTTGAACTTACTTGGCTTAAAGAACATCCGCAGCCGTACGATTTGGGTGAATGTGAATTCCATTTGGCATTTAAGGCAGATGATTTTGATTTGGCACATAAAAAGCACGAAGAAATGGGTTGTATCTGCTTTGAAAATCCTGAAATGGGTATCTATTTCATCGAGGACCCGGACGGATATTGGCTCGAAATTTTGCCGTAACACAGAATAAAACAAAAAAGCGTCGGAGATTAGCTTCCTCCGACGCTTTTTGTATGTTATTAAATAATTTAGCTTCCAACATTCGTTCCCATTCACTTGTTGTCGGGTCAACCAAATTCTGTTGTTAGACATTTATGGTACGTTTTTTGTACATTTACCTTTAAATACAGATGCGTTGCGGTATTTCCTACCAAACACATATACCTTGATTTATAAATTGAATTAAGATAAAATGATATTATAATTTAGCGGAGGTGAGTGTCATAAACAAGATTTCAAGAGATATTTTCAAAGCGATTCATGAAGGTAAGTGGATTGCTGTGGAATACAGGAATAAACAGCAAAATGTTACAAAATATTGGATTGGAATTAAAAACATAAACCCGTATAAAAAATTGCTTATTGTTGATGGGCTCAATGTCGCTACATCGGAAATGAAAGAATTGAATTTGTATTATGATTCTATAATTGACGCAAATTTGATTGAAGGTTCGTTTTGTAAAATAAACTCTAAACTGCTTGAAGATATAGAAGAACACACCTCAAGGTATTCGTTTATTTTTAATAATGTCGCAAATTTGAAACTTCTTGATTATTATAGCGAATGTAATAAACTCGATAACACTCCCTACCGCAACGATTATAAACTTATTGATGAACTTGATGTTGATGTCATTGGTGAAGGAGATTACAATTTAAGCAATGAACAGTTTGATCATTTAGTAAAAGTTTATAATTATGATGCTAAAAATAAGAGCCAAAACAAAATGCCTCGTTCAGTATCTTTGTGTATGAATATATGTAGTATTCATACTAAAAAAGGACTTTATGTACTTGCTTATAAAAAGCTTTTGTTTGATGTCAAAAATCGCACCCTTACACAAGACGATGAAGTATCTGTTTGTCGTGAGTTCACGGTTGACGGTGTAAAGATAAGTGCTCATTGGTTTCTTGATGCAGACGAGTTCCAATTACTTGATAAGTTTGAAGAAAATGCCGAACTTATTAAAGATTTAATTACTAAGAATAATCCTGAATACAACGGTGTTGATGATATGCCATATGTTATGGCTTTATCAAGAGATTTTACAATAAATCTTGATAAAGAGTATAATGCCATTCTTAAAATGTATGAAGATAACACGGTGACATATCCGATTAAAGCATTTTTTGGTGATTTAACGGATAAACCAAGGAGAATTAAAAATTACCCTTTGGCTTTATATAATGATAAAGTAAACCTTGACCAACTTTTAGTAATACATAATGGGTTGAAATATCCTGTTTTGTATGTTCAAGGACCTCCCGGAAGCGGAAAAACAAATACGATTCTCAATACAGTTGTTACTGCGTTTTTTAACAATAAAACCGTTTTGATTTCATCGTACAACAATCATCCGGTTGATGAAATTTATCAAAAGCTATCACATCTTAAATATAAGGGAGATGATATACCTTTTCCGATTATTCGTCTTGGTAACGGTGAAAAGCTTAAGGATGCAATTAAACAAATACGACTTTTATTTAAAATCACTTCGTCAATGCAAGTGTTTGATTCGTCATTAAACAGGAAAAAAACCTATGAAGAACACAAAACAAAAGCTTTAAGCGATTTGCTTCGCAAATATGAAGAAAAACTTGATTTGAGTGAGCGAAAGGAAATGATAAAAACAATGCTTTCTTCTTCAAGTAACCTTCCTTTTCTTGCGAATTTGCAAGGTGAACAGCTTGTTAACGTAAATAATACACTTAAAGAAATCGGTGAAATTACAGATGATGATATAAAACCTTTAATCTCACATGACAGACTGGAGCTGTTTAAATTTTTGAATTTTACATCTGCTAAGTTTATAAAGAGATTATCCGAGCCAAAATATGAAGAACTTACCGATATTATATTTACTAAAGACTTAAATGAAGCGGTAAGACAATTAAATCAGTACCTTTCAAATGATGAGAATTTTCAAAAATTTCTTAAGATATTTCCTGTTGTTGCAACAACAAATATTTCCGCTCACCGGTTGGGCGAGCCAAAACAATACTTTGATATGGTTATTATGGATGAGGCTAGTCAGTGTAATACTGCGGTGGCACTTGTTCCGATTATCAGAGGTGAACAACTTTTACTTGTCGGTGACCCACAGCAATTAAAACCGGTTATTTTGCTTGATGAGAGGAACAACCTGATTTTAAAGAAGCGATATAACATTACAGATGAATATGATTACAGAAATAAATCTGTTTATCAAACGTTCCTTTCCGCTGATGCTGTCAGTGATGAGGTTTTATTGAGTTATCATTATAGGTGCCATCCGAAAATCATTGGATTTAATAATAAAAAGTATTATAACAATAAACTTAATATTCGTTCTTCCGATAATGAAAAGCACCCGCTTGAATTTATAGAATGTCATTCAAAAGACACAACATTAAAAAATACAAGCGAAAGCGAAGCAAGAGAAATTGTTCATTATGTTAAAACTCACCCCGACAAAACGATTGCTGTTATTACACCGTTTGTAAATCAACGCAATGAAATTCAAGAGGAGTTAAATCAAAGCGGAATTGCCAATGTCGATTGCGGAACCGTTCATGCGTTTCAGGGAGATGAAAAGCAAGAAATAATTTTTTCTTTAGCACTTACCGATAAGACACATGAAAAAACATATTCTTGGCTAAAGAATAACAAAGAACTTATAAATGTAGCAACATCACGCGCTAAAGAAAAATTAGTAATTATAGGCGATATGGAACAACTAAACAGACTTCATCATCCGGGGGATGATGACGATTTGTTTGAGTTATGTAATTATGTTAGTTCAAATGGAATAACAACCATTACAGAGCGTGCGCCGGAATCAAGAGCACTTGGAATTAAACCTTACAGCACCGAAACGGAAACTGCTTTTTTAGAGACGTTGAATCATGCAATAAACGCTATGATGATTACCAAAACCAAATATGTAGTTAAAAAAGAAGTGCCTATTTCTCAGGTGTTTAATTCCTCAAATCAAGTGAACGACTTATTCTATACGGGTAGATTTGACTATATAGTATATGAGCGTGACGGAAAAGAATGGTTACCGGTTTTTGCGATTGAACTTGACGGTAATGAGCATACAACCGATCTTAGGGTGATTGAACGGGATAAAAAGAAACAGCAAATATGTGATGAACACAATTTCCAGCTTATTCGTGTTCCGAATAACTATGCAAGACGATATAATTATGCAAAAGAAATCTTGTCGTCATTCTTCGAAAAATCAAGAAGATAATCATAATTAAAAATTTTCGTGAGGGGGCGTATTATGTCTATAAAGAATAATGACGAATTGATTGCACAAGCTATATGTGAATATGAAAAAGGTATTGTTAAAATACTTCTTTTATGCGTTGACAATCTTGAATTTGGCTTAGGCATAAACAAACTTGTGCAGATATTAAAGGGCGGACAAACTCGGTTTATAACGGACTTTTCTTTGCAAAACAATATTGGTTTTTCGTTGTTAAAACAATTTTCAAAGAAGGACATTGAATACATAACCCAAAAAGCGTCGGAGAAAGCAAATCTCCGACGCTTTTTGCGAGTATATATTTAGGTCTTTACGGGAAACCCGTTGCCCTATTGCTTTTACAATTCTAAAATCGTATATATGAATTTGCCCATTTCGTCTATCATGTCCTCTGCTTGCGGAAAAACTCCGGTTGCGTTTAAATATCCGTGGCCTAGCCCGTTGTATACGACAAGCTTTGTTTTTACATTTGCGTTTGAAAGCTTATGAGCCCAAGCAACGGCGTCTTTTTTCAGATAGTCAAGCGCGCCTACTGTAATAAATGTCGGAACATTGCCGCTTGCGTCGAAAATGTACGGATTATTGTATTCGTCGGGCGAGAGTATACCTATCTGCTTGAAATTACAGCGTGTAAGCATTTGCATTTGTTTTATTACGCCTTTTGAAACAGATTTTTGTGACGGCTCGAATTTGTAGTCGGAATATCCTTTTTTATAATACTCGTCGGTAAAACCGAACATATTTAAGGTAGGATAGAGCAGAAGCTGCGCTTTGATTTTTCCGGTACCCTTGTATTTGGTAGAGCACGCTTGAGCAATATTTCCTCCGGCACTGTCACCGCAGACAAAAATTCTATCATTGTTTATTTTGAATTCGCCACAGCTGCGGCTTATATATTCCAATACGTCAAAGCAATCGCTGTACGGTGCGGGATAGGCGTTTTCGGGCAAAAGCCTGTAATCTATGCTGATTACCTTAACGGCGAATTTATCAACGAGCATTTTTAAGCTCTCGTCATACGGCGCGAGCGTTCCGCCGACAAATGCGCCGCCGTGAATGAAAATCATTGCCGTCCTTGTGCCTTCACATTCCGCATTTTCATATATTCTGATCGGAATATCAAATCCGTCGGAAGCTTTAATGTGCTTGTTTTTGATTGAAACGCCTTTTATATGACAGTTTGCATAAGAAATCCTGTCGCAGCCCTTTCTGAAAAAACCGAGGCTTCTCTCGTTTATTTTTAAATGAATACTGTTTAGAACAAAATCCGGGACAAGCTTTAGTTTCCTTGCCATTTTGCCTATGGGTCCGCCGAGCATGCGCGGATCTATGCCGTATTTTGATACGGCATCGGGCGCATACTTGGCTGTGTAAGTTAAATTTCCGTCGGCTTCCGCGTAGGCTGTTCTCTTTAATTCGTTCAAGAACTCCTCGCTGTACCATTTTTTATCAAAGCTCTTTTTATTATTATTCATAATACACCTTCTGCCGATGATATGGTATAACTATATCATAATAAGGACGGTTGTCAATAAAATAAGTTAAGTGTATAATTATTAATATAAAGATTATGCGAAAGGTTTTTTATGTCTCATATTATCCCAACTCCGTTATTTGAAAAAACAGATGAAACAAAAAGATTGTTCATAAAATCTTTGTCGCTTGACGAAAGAAATGTCAACGGTTCTGTTAAAGATGATTTTTATGATTTTATACGTAAACTCGAACTGCCGGTCGGAAATGATGATGTTGTTAGTTTTACGCATGATTTTTCTCTTGAAAATGAAGAATACAGACTTGAAGTAAACGAGAAAATCACCGTGTATTCGAGTGGGGAGGCAGGAAAAGTGTTTGCTCTGCAAACACTCAAGCAACTACTGTTTGAATACGGCCGAACGATTCCGTTTATTGCGATAAAGGATAAGCCTAAGTATAAAATCAGGGGCTTTATGCTTGATGTCGGGAGATATTTCTATCCCGTTGACGATGTCAAGCTGTTTATTAGAAAAATGTCTTTGCACAAGCTTAATTTTCTGCATTTGCATTTGACGGAGGACCAGGGATGGCGAGTTGAGATTTACAAATATCCGTTGCTGACGCAAATCGGGTCGGTAAGGAAAAAGACAAATTTTAATCATAGGCAACATAAGGGCTATTACACAAAAGCTCAGATTAAAAGTATAGTCAAATATGCACATGATTTCGGTATTTCGGTTATGCCTGAATTTGATATTCCGGGACACAGCAGAAGTGCTCTGGCTTGTTATAATTACCTCGGCTGTTTTGAAAGAAATTTGCCGGTCGCCGACCATTGGGGAGTAAAGCATGATGTTTTGTGTGCAGGGAAAGAAAGCACATATGAATTTGTCGAGGACATAGTGGATGAACTTTGTGAGCTTTTTCCGGATAAGTATTTTCATATAGGCGGCGACGAGGTGCCGAAACACAGATGGCATCTTTGCCCGCATTGTCAGGCAATGATGAAGAAACTTGGCTTAAATAACGAGGATGAGCTTCAGTGCTGTTTTATGAACAGAATCAATGATTATTGCGCAGGCAAGAATAAGCAGGCGTTTATGTGGAGTTGGGATTTGAAGAATGATAAGCTGCTTTCCGAAAATTTGGGCTTTACGAAATGCGGAGACATAAATACGGGCGGCAGACCGTTTATCGATACAAGTTCAAAAGCATATTATATTGATTTGCCTTACGGTTACATAAGTCTCAAAGATACCGCCAACCATAAATTATACGACGGAAATTGCCTCGGTGCGGAAGCAACGTTATGGACGGAATATGTTCCAAATATGAAAAAAGCGGACAAAATGACTTATCCTAGGCTTGGAGCTATGTGCGAAACTGTTTGGCGCGGAGAAAATTCATATGAGCAGTTTCATAATAAGCTTGATTATTATTACTCATATCTTGATAAAAACAGAATCGGATATTCAAAGCTGTATTTTGCAAATCCGAACAAGGCTCTTGGTCTTTTACAGAGGATTTGGTTTGAAAAACGACAGCTCACATGGGAAGGATTAGCAAATATTTTTGACGATTTAAAAGTTAAGTATATTGCAAAAAAGAACAGTAATTTATAATTTTATGCGGATTTATACGAGTGTGACGCTGATTAAAAAACTGTTTGCTTTTTCGCTTATGTATAAAGACCGTTACATTTATTAAGCCGGAGGAGCGGCTCGACGAGATAACAGCATATCAAATAGGAAAAGCGGATAAGTATACATGGGGTATAGGAAAGGTATAATATGGGGGTTATAGTGTGGAAGTGAAAAAAATTATATTTGTTTGCCACGGCAATATATGTCGTTCTCCTATGGCTGAATTTATATTTAAGAGTATGGCAAATAATCTCGGTGTGTCGGATAAATTTTCGGTATGTTCGAGAGCAACGAGTGATGAGGAAATATGGAATGGCATAGGACAACCGATATATCCGAAAGCTAAAGAACAGCTTTTACATCACGGAATAGCAATAGGTGATAAAAAGGCGATTCAGCTAAAAAGAAATGATTATTATGAAGCGGATATGTTTATCGGCATGGACAGCGCCAATATACGTAATATGAAAATACTGTTCGGCGGCGATTCGGATTACAAAATACACAAATTGCTTGAGTTTACGGGAAGCAAATCCGACGTTGCCGACCCGTGGTATTCGGGTGACTTTGACAAAGCATACAATGACATTGAAATGGGCTGCAACGCTCTGCTCAATTTCCTCCTCTTTGAAAATTCTTGACTTTGATTACAAAAGTTGATACAATACAATAGCTCACTCGGAGGGCTGGTTATCGTATGGAAATAACAAGCCGGATAAGGTGCAGGCTGAAATGCCCGTTCCATATCCGGTCTTTTTTAATATTCAAGGAGTAGGTATGGATCTTTTAAAGGATAATGTCGGTAAGCTTTACCGTAAATTTTTTATAGCTTCATTCGGAAGTGCACTGATAGCGTGCATTTACGGACTTGTGGATATGGCTATGGTAGGGCAGTATCACGGACCGGACGGCTCTGCCGCAATGGCGGTAATTGCCCCAATTTGGAATATTATATACAGCTTTGGGCTTTTGTGCGGTATAGGCGGCTCGGTGATTTATGCCGTCGCAAGGGGAGAACGCGATGACGTAAAAGAGGCAAACGGATATTTTACCTCTGCATTTATACTCGGAACTTTATGGGCGTTGATACTTTGGGTCTTGGTGTGGGTCTGCGAGGAACCGCTTCTCAGGCTTTTCGGCGCAAATGACGCACTTATGCCGCTTTGCAAAGAATATATGGTAGCCCCAAAGCTTACTGTTCCCGTATATGTATTTATAAATCTGCTCTCGTCGTTTCTCCGTAATGACGGTGACCCCGGCAGAGCCACAAAAGCCGTTATTTTCGGCGGTATATTCAATGTGTTCGGAGATTATTTCTTTGTGTTCACATTGGATATGGGAATTAAAGGCGCGGGAATTGCAACAGCAATGGGAGCTTCAATGTCCGTTCTTGTGATGCTTACGCATTTTATCAGCAAAAAGAATACGTTGAAATTCGTAAAGCCTCTCAGAATACTTAACAGCTTTAAAATGATAAGCGTCAACGGATTTTCTTCATTTATAGTTGACGTGGCAATGGGCATAGCCACAATGCTGTTTAACCGCCGCGTAATGGAGTATCTCGGTACGGACGCACTTGCGGTTTACGGAGTAATAGTTGTTGTAGGCACTCTTGTACAGTGCTGCTCTTACGGTATCGGTCAGGCGGCACAGCCCGTAATTTCGCGTAATTTCGGTGCCGGACTTACAGACAGAATTAAGACAATGCTTAAGTACAATATCATAACCGCTGCCGTTTTCGGAGCAATTTGGACGGTTCTTTCTATGGCTATGCCGCAGGTGTTTATAAAGCTGTTTATGACGCCCACTCCCGAGGTGCTGTCAATAGCTCCCGGAATAATCAGAATTTATGCGATTTCATTTGTACTGCTGCCGTTTAATATCTATTCAACGTACTATTTCCAGGCTATTATGAGAGCCAAGATATCACTTATCGCATCCGTTGCAAGAGGTATTGTAATAAGCGGTGCTCTGATACTTTTATTGCCTGTTGCTTTCGGCGGAAATGCAGTTTGGTGGGCAATGCCCATCACAGAAGCCGTTGTATTTGTGTATTCGGCTGTTATGATGAAAAAAGTGAAGCTGTCAAGATAGTATTCTGCTGTCGAGCAAAAACCGAGTCATTGCAAAAGCAGTCAAAATGGTGTATGCTTATCTTGATTTTTACTGAAAAGAGGAGTTTTCGGTTGACTGTTGACGAAGCACTCTCAAGGCTTCAAAAATCTGCTTTCAGAGCTAAATTTCATCTGTCCGATGAGGATATAAATTACATTGACAAAAAAGGCTTGGATACCGTAAAAAGCCATGCGGAGGATTTTATAAAGAAACGTCTTGCACCGGCGGTTATACCAAACGACGGCAAGCAAACGCCGATGCGCGGGCACCCTGTGTTTAAGGCTCAGCATGCCTGCGCCTGCTGCTGTCGAGGGTGTTTAAATAAGTGGTATCATGTAGAAAAGGGCAGAGAATTGTCTTATGACGAGCAAAGGCGGATAGTTAAGCTGTTAATGGCTTGGATAGAAAGAGAATACCGCAGTTATAAAAATAATACATAAAAGCAGTCCCGTGAAGGAGAGTAAACTTCACGGGACTTTTTCTTTATTTAATTATTCGCTTACTAAGTTTTTAATGACCTCAACCATCTTGAGCATAGCATTTACAGGTATTGCTTCATAAATACTGTGAAAGTTCATTCCACCGGTTGATAGGTTGGGGCATGGCAGACCCTCAAACGAAAGCCTTGCACCGTCGGTTCCGCCGCGTATCGGTGTAATTTGCGGCTCCACATCGGCTTTACGCATTGCTCTTTTTGCTCGTTCTACTATGTCTATATGCTCTTTAATGACATCAAGCATATTGTAATAGCTGTCTTTAATTTCAGCCGAAACCGTGTTTTCTCCGTATTTGCGGTTTAAAAATTCAACAAGTACGGTAATAAATTCCTTGCGCTTTGCAAAGCTTTGCTTGTTGTGATCTCTGATTATCATATGAAGAGTTGCCTTGCTCTCGTTGCCGTTAACCGATGAAACGTGATAAAATCCCTCGCGATTTTCGGTGTGCGCGGGAGCTTCGGCGGCAGGAAGCATATTTATAAATTCAGCAAGATACAAAACAGCGTTTTTCATCTTGTTTTTAGCCGTGCCGGGATGCGTGTTGACTCCGTTGAAGGTTATTTTTGCACCTGCCGCGTTGAAGTTTTCATATTCTATTCCGCCAAGCTCTCCGCCGTCAACGGTATATGCAAAATCCGCGTCAAATGTTTCAAAATCGAACTTGTCGGCACCTCTGCCTATTTCTTCATCGGGTGTAAAACAAATTGAAATTTTGCCGTGGCAAAGCTCTGCGTCATCGCAAATTTCGCGGCACGCCTCGATTATTTCGGCAACACCGGCCTTGTCATCCGCGCCGAGAAGCGTTGTTCGGTCGGTAACTATAATATCCTCGCCCGAATATTTGGCATCTATCATCGGCGCATTTGTGCCGTCAAATTTTATTATTTTTGCTTTGACGTCTTTTCCGCTGACATCGGGGGATGTGTCCATATGAGAAATTAATCCGATTTTGGGAAGCTTCTCAAATCCTTTTGTCGCAGGTATATGTCCGTAAACATAACCGTATTTATCACGGTAAGCGTTACTTACACCTATGCTTTTCAGCTCTTTTACAAGGTAATCCGCAAGAACTGTTTGTTTTTCCGTTGACGGTATGCTCTCGCTGTTTTCGTTTGAGGTCGTTTCGAATTCGACGTATCTTAAAAATCTGTCAATAACACTCATCTTATTCATTCCTATCTGAAAAAATTATGCCTTTTCGGTACAAAATGATTTTAACATACGGCTATTATCTTTTCAAGCATATAAAAACCGCCCGTACCTTAAACGATACGGGCGATCTGTTTTTGCGCTTAGTGTCTTAAGAGAAATTACTTCTCAAGGGTAGCATACTGGAAGTACCAATAGCCGTACGGGCTGTGCCATACGCCCTTAAGCTCGGGCTTCTGGAGCCAGAAGTCATTGTAATAAGCAACGGGGATGCAGGCGTAATCTTCCATCATAGTCTTTTCAGCCGCGTGGAGAGCCGCAAAGTGAGCTGCGGAGTCTGCAACCTTAGAGTTAGCAATGTCAGCGTCAAAAGCAGAGCTGTTGTATTTACCGTCGTTGTTGCCGTTGGTAGAAGAGAAGAGCTCAAGCATATTTGAGACGTCATTATAGTCCATTACCCAGCCGTTGCGAGCCATATCGTAATTGCCTGCACGACGCTGAGGAGTGAATGAAGACCATTCAACAATGTCAATTTTCATAGTGATACCGAGCTGAGCATAAGCACTCTGGAGATACTCTGCAACAGGCTTGTGGTAACCTAAATCGTTTGTTGAGTAGGTGATGGTCGGGAAGCCCTTACCGTCGGGATATCCTGCCTCTGCGAGAGCCTTTTTAGCCTCCTCGAGATTAGCCTGATAATCCTTGCTGATATAGGTCTCTCCGCCGTTTTCCTTAACTGCGTTATCGAAGAACATACCCTCGTTATCAACAACGCCGGGACCTGCAAAGTTATAGGCGGGGGAGTATGTGCCCTGCATTATGGTGTTTGCAATGTAGTCGCGGTCAATTGCAAGGTTAAGAGCCTTGCGGACATTCTTGTTGTTGAAGGGAGCCTTGTTAAGGTTCATGCTGAGATAGTAGGTGCCGAGAATGGTGTCAACATAGAATTCTCCGCCGTCAGCAGCCTTCTTGAGAGTCGGGATTTCCTCGGTGGGAACATCCTTAATGAGCTGAGCCTCGCCGCTGTTGTATGCGGTGAAGGAAGCACTTGAGTTTTCGAGAAGCAAGAATGTGAGCTTGTTGTTAACTATGCGCTTTGAATCCCAACCACCTTTGTAGTTCGGGTTCTTTTTGCATACAATGCGCTCACCGGGAGTCCATTCGGTAATCATGTACGGACCGTTGCAGACATAAGTATCGGGTTTTGTAGCCCAAGAGTCACCGTTAGCTTCAACGGTAGCCTTCTGTACGGGGCTCATAGTGCCGAATGCAACGATTTTGTCAAAGTAAGAGCAGGGGTAAGCAAGCTTGACTGTAAGAGTTTTGCCGTCCTCGCTTGCTACAACGTTGAGCTTGTCGGGATCGGGAGTAGTGGTGGGCTTACCGTCTTTATCCGGATTGCCGATAGCGTCCTGATAGCCCTCAACCATACCGATAACAGTCTCGGCATAGGGAGCGGCAAGCTCTGTGTTTGTAAGGCGCTTAAAGGTATACTCAAAGTCCTTGGCGTTAAGCTCGGTGCCGTCAGACCATTTAAGACCGTCACGTATTGTGAAAGTCCAAGTAAGACCGTCTTCGCTTACAGTGTACTTTTCAGCCTGACCGGGCTGAACCTTGTTGTCCTCATCAATTATGAGAAGCGTCTCATAGAGCGTGATGAGCATATTGCCGCCGTCAACAGCACTGTTAAGAGCGGGATCGAGCGTTTCGGGGTTAGGTCCTATCTGAACCGTTATACCGGCGTCGTCCTTTTTGCTGTTGCCGCATGAACTCAGGAGTGCCATTGCCGACAGACACATGACAACTGCGAGTATCGCAGCAATAAGTCTTTTGGTTTTCATTAAATACATCTCCTTCTTATAGCAACTCGCGCTGCTTAAAAATATATCCATTGTGCTCCAGATGCACAATAAACAACTATTTTACCTTGTCAAGGTGATGGCAAGCTGCAAAATGGCCTGCCGAGATTTCGCGAAGCTCCGGGCATTTTTCGGCGCAAAGGCCGTCGGCATACGGGCAGCGGGTCCTGAAACGGCATCCGCTCGGGGGATTCAGCGGACTCGGAACATCGCCCTCAAGAGGAATTCTGTTAGAGGAGCGTGCAATTATCGGATCCGCCTCCGGTATAGCCGAAATAAGGCTCTTAGTGTATGGATGCGCGCTGTGTGTTATAAGCTCGTAGCTGTCGGCGAGCTCAACGAGCTTACCGAGATACATTACGCCTATACGGTTTGAAATATGTCTTACGACGCTTAAATCGTGCGCTATGAAAAGGTAGGTGAGACCGAGCTCGTTCTGCAAATCCTCAAACATATTGACGACTTGTGCCTGGATTGAAACGTCAAGAGCCGATACAGGCTCGTCGCATACGATAAATTCCGGATTTACCGCAAGAGCTCTCGCTATGCCGACGCGCTGTCTCTGACCGCCCGAAAACTCGTGCGGATAGCGGTTGGCGTGCTCGCTGTTAAGGCCGACGGTCTCAAGAAGCGATATGATTTTGTCGCGTCTTTCCTTTTTGTTGGCGGCAAGATGATGAATATCAATAGCTTCGCCGACAATATCTCCTATCGTCATACGCGGGTCAAGACTCGCATACGGGTCCTGAAATACCATCTGCATCTTTCTTCGATAGGGGAGCATATTCACCGCGATTTTTTTCTTTTTGTCAAATATGACGTCTCCGTCATATATTATTGTTCCGTCTGTGGGCTCGTAAAGCCTTAAAAGAGTGCGTCCTACTGTGGTTTTTCCGCAGCCGGATTCGCCGACGAGTCCGAGAGTTTCGCCTTTTTTTATATAAAACGAAACATCGTCTACCGCCTGAACGTATTTTTTCTTTTTGCCTCTGCCTCCGGCAGGAAAGTACTGCTGCAAGTGCTGTACTTCTATGAGTTTTTTATCGTCACTCACAGTCTTTCTCTCCTTCCTCAAATTCTTCTTTTTGAAGCAGCCAGCAATGGCTGTAATGTGTGTCGCTTAAAACCGTTTTCGGCGGCATTTGCTTTAAGCATATCTTCATGCATTTTGAACATCTCGGTGCAAACGGACACCCTGCCGGCGGGTTGAGAAGATCGACCGGCTGCCCTTCAATCGGTACAAGCCTTTCCTTACTTTCGACATTCAGCTTCGGAATGGATTTTATAAGACCCTTTGTGTATTCGTGCTTCGGCTCATAAAATATCTCGTCTGCCGTGCCGTATTCAACTATATGACCCGCATACATAACTGCAATTTTTTCGCACATACTCGCGACAACGCCAAGGTCGTGAGTTATCATAATTATGCTCATTCCGAGCTTTTTACGCAAATCCTGCATAAGGTCAAGTATCTGCGCCTGAATTGTGACGTCAAGAGCCGTTGTAGGTTCGTCGGCTATTAAAAGCTTCGGCTCGCAGGCAAGAGCTATGGCAATCATAACTCTCTGGCGCATACCGCCCGAAAGCTCGTGCGGATACTGTTTAAGTCGCTTGGTAGGCTCGTTAATGCCTACAAGTTCTAAAAGCTCCTTAGCGCGCTCATATGCCTGTTTTTTGTCTTTATCCGTATGCAGCCTTATAACCTCTGTTATCTGGTTGCCTATTGTGTAAACGGGATTAAGGCTCGTCATAGGGTCCTGAAATATTATGGAAACCTCGTTCCCTCTTATCTTTCTGAAATCCTTATCGGTCATCTTTTCAATTTCGTGACCGTTAAATCTGATGGTTCCGCCTATAAGCTTGCCCGGGTAGGCGGTAAGCCCCATTATTGAATATGCCGTGACGGATTTTCCCGAACCCGATTCACCGACTATTCCGAGAACCTCGCCTTCATCCATCGAAAACGAAACGCCGTTAAGTGCTTTGACTTCGCCTGCGGGAGTAAAGAACGACAGCTTCTCGTCTTTTATTTCCAAAAGTTTTTCACTCAAAATATTTACCCTCCTTTAGTTCTTGAGCTTCGGGTCGAACGCGTCGCGCAGCCCGTCTCCGAGAAGGTTAAAGGCAAGTATGATAACGCTTATAAGTAACGCCGGTAAAAACAGCAGATATGGATAAGTGTTCATACCCTTTACGGCCTCCGTGGCAAGAGAACCGAGCGACGGCATGGGAGCCGTAACGCCGAGTCCGAGGAAACTCAAATAGCTTTCGGTAAATATTGCGGAGGGTATCTGAAGCGTGGTTGTTACTATAAGAGTACCTATGCAGTTCGTCAAAAGGTGCTTTCTGATTATACGCGAATTGCTTGCACCGAGTGCTCTTGCCGCGGTAACGTATTCAGACTCCTTGAGTACAAGTATTTGAGAACGTGTTATTCTTGCCATACCTACCCAGTATATCAAAACGAATACAAGGAATATTGCTATAAGGTTCGGTCCCATTCTCTGCATCCAAGTAAAACCCGGATTTGCAGAGAGCGCTTCGAGTCTCGGCTTTAGTGAGGTTGCAAGCAGAATTATTAAAAGTATATCGGGAATGGTATATAAAATGTCGGTAAAACGCATCATTATATTATCGACCCAACCGCCGGCAAAACCGGCTATTGCACCGAACAGCGAGCCGACTATAAGAACCAGCGCTGCGCACACAAGACCTACCGTAAGGCTTATTCTTGTGCCCATCATAAGGCGAACGGCAAAGTCTCTGCCGAGCTTATCCGTTCCGCAGATGTGAGGAAATACCTTTTGACCCGCGTCTATTTGCGCCTGTTCTGTTTCGCTGTACTGAAACGGGGAGAGGTTTTCGCTGTATTTTATTTGCTGCTCATAGCTGTATGGCCAAAAGCTGGGAAGAATGTAAGCAAAAACCACTATCAGTAAAATAAAGACAAGACTTATCATGGCAACCTTGTTTTTACGCAGACGTCTGAAGCCGTCCTTCCAAAAGTTGACGCTGTCTCGCATTACAACAAGGTTTTCTTTTTCCGTCGTTGTAGCCGGTATAAAATCGTCTGCCTTCAAATGCAGACTCGGAAATTTTTTGTTCATCGGCGATGCCGCTCCTTACTTAAGTTTGATTCTCGGGTCGATTATTTTATACAGTATGTCAACTATGACGTTTGCAACTATGATAAGTGTCGCAAGGACAATTGTTGTTCCCATTATCATGGTGTAGTCGCGGTTGACTATGGCCGAAACAAATTCACGGCCGAGACCGGGTATTGCAAATATCTGTTCTACTATAAACGAACCCGTCATAAGGCTTGCGAGCATTGGTCCGACGTATGTTATTACGGGGAGTATTGCGTTTCTGAGAGCATGCTTGAAGAGTATTTTGAAGTTTGAAAGGCCTTTGGCTTTTGCCGTTCTTATATAATCCTGCCCCATAACGTCCAAAAGACTTGAGCGCATAAGCCGCGTTATATATGCCGTCGGGTAAACCGACAGCGCCGTCACCGGCATTATATATGATGACAGCGTGTTAAGACCTACCGTTGGCAGCAGATTCAGCTTGCTGCCGAATGTATACAGTAAAATTACGCTGATTATAAAGCTCGGTATTGCGATACCGCACGTCGCGAGTACTATAATAAAGTTATCGGCAAATTTACCTCGGTTGTATGCCGAAAGACATCCGAGCGGTATGCCTACAAGAAGAGAGACGAGAACAGCTATTCCGGCGAGCTTTGCCGATACGGGGAATTTAGAAAAAATAATGTCCGATACGGTTCTTCCTCTTTGACGTAAGCTTACGCCCATATCGCCCTTGATAAAATCGGTAATATAGGTTATATATTGCTCAAATAAAGGCTTGTCCAATCCGTATTTTGCCGCGAGAGCTTCCTGTGCAGCCTTGCTTATGGATTTTTCCGCAACGAACGGACCGCCGGGAACAAGGTTCATAAGGAAAAACGTCAGCGTGGCAACAATGAAAATGCTGAGCAAGCCCATTGCTATGCGCTTGATGATGTACTTGGTCAAATGATAGACCCCCTGTTAATTTGTGTATTTTTTTCAAAAGACATAGAAGTCTTTTTATATTATTGTCTCAAATAACCAATTATTGCTAAATCGCAGGTATTCTTGACGACATTATTTGTACATTTTAGCACAATGGCTCACTAAAATCAAGATTTTTGCTTTGTATTTATTTAACTATTCCGCAAAACAAAGCATTTTTTCGTGATATGTACCGATATAAGACATTTTGCCCCATAAATAACGATTTAAAAATATTTGTAATTTTTTCTTGACAAAGAAAGAACGGCGTGATAACATTGTGGCAACATCTAAAAAACCTGTGATTAAGAAGAGTAGCTTTACTTAAAGCTTGCAGAGAGCGGTTGTCGGTGGAAATGCCGCAGGGGAGAGTACAGCGAATGGACTTATGAGGGCGGCACGAAAGCGTTTGTGAGTAGCGGCCGACGGGTTCCGTACCCGTTATCAGAGCGGCTTATATGTAAGTATAAGAAACGAGCGGTCGGTTTATCCGGCAATTTGGGTGGTACCGCAGGATTCAAAGTCTTGTCCCATATATGGGATAAGACTTTTTTTATTTGCTTATTAAGGAGAAAAGAATGAGATATTATTTAAGACGATGGCGATGGCGATTTTTAAATAATAACATTGTACACTGATTTATTTTAAAAATTAAGGAGTCATCATCATGAAAAAAGTAAAAATAACGGTAGCGATAATTTTAGCGGCAATAACAATATTCTTCGTAGGCTGTACGGCGAAAAAAGACAAGGTTCCGGTAATAGGCATCAGTCAGTACGGGGAGCACGCCTCGCTTGATAATTGCCGCGAGGGCTTCCTTCTCGGTCTTAAGGAGGCCGGACTCACAGAGGGTGAGGATTACACAATAGATTATCAGAATGCTTCGTTTGACAATGCCACCGCAACACAGATTGCTAATAACTTCTCTTCCAAAAACGTCGCGCTTATGTGCGCCATAGCAACCCCCTCGGCAACAGCTTGCTACGCTGCGGCAGAGGATAAGAACATTCCGGTTGTATTCAACGCTATAACAGACCCCGGTGAAGCAGGTCTTACAACAGGCAACATCACGGGCGTTTCGGATAAGCTTCCCGTTGACCCGCAGCTTGAGCTTATAAGAAAACTCCAGCCTGATGCAAAAACAATCGGTATCATCTACACAACAAGCGAACCGAATTCGGTATCAGCAATCGCCGAGTATAAAGAAAAAGCAGGTAACTACGGATTTACTATCGAAGCTATAGGCGTTGCCGATCAGGCGTCCGTTACACAGGCTGCCGATACTCTTATAAACAAGAAGGTTGATTGCATCACAAACCTTACCGACAATAATGTTGTAGGCGTTCTTCCGTCAATACTTGAAAAAACCAATGCCGCAGGTATTCCCGTATACGGCAGCGAAATTGAGCAGGTTAAAAAAGGCTGTGTGGCGTCTGCCGGTATCGATTATGTGGAGCTCGGCAAAATGGCAGGTAAGCTTGCCGCTCAAATTTTAAAGGGAGAAGCTAAGGCTTCCGACCTTCCGTACGAAACAGTGACCGAGTACAGCACATATATAAATTCCGACGCAGCAAGCGCTATGGGAATTACCGTTCCGTCGGATGTAGCCGCAAAGGCAATAGAATGTAAATAAGGTAGTGTAAAAAAATGCTGGATCTTATTATAAGCACGTTAACTCAAGGCTTTATATACGCTCTTCTCTCCTTCGGCGTATATATTACATATAAAATATTGGATTTTCCCGATCTCACCGTAGACGGCAGTTTCCCTTTGGGAGCTGCCGTAACGGCTGTTTTACTTGTAAAGGGCGTAAATCCGTATCTCGCTCTTTTAATATCTTTTCTTGTCGGAGCTCTTGCCGGATTTGTCACGGGATTTATCCACGTCCGTTTGAAGGTACGCGACCTGCTTTCGGGTATTATAACAATGACGGCTTTATTTTCAATAAATCTGCAGATAGCCGGTTCGAATCTTTCAATCGCGCGTGAAAAAGATACTATATTTACATCTCCCGCTACAATGTCGGTTTTCGGGTCGATGTCGCTTATTTTAAGAAAACTTATCGTTTCCGCAATTCTGATGATAGTCTGCAAGGTGCTTCTTGACCTTTACTTTAAGACGAAAAACGGCTTTTTGCTTCGCGCGGTAGGCGATAACAGCGTACTTGTAACCTCTCTCTCAAAGGACAAGGGCACAATAAAAATAATCGGACTTGTAATATCGAACGCTCTTGTGGCTCTTTCGGGTGCCGTTGCCTGTCAGGAGCAGCGCTCGTTTTCCGCGACGATGGGAACCGGTCAGATAGTGTTCGGCCTCGCAGCGGTGATTATAGGAACAACGCTTTTCAGGCGCGTAAGCTTTATAAAGGGCACCACCGCCGTAATATTCGGCAGCGTAATTTACAAAGCTTGCATACAAATTGCAATAAGCCTCGGCTTGCCTGCGAATCTTTTGAAGCTTATAACGGCTGTTTTGTTCCTGGCAATACTTGTTCTCGGCAATCTTCAGAAAGGCTCGGTGAAGAAAAATGTTGGAGCTTAAGCATATTTCAAAAATATATAATCCCGGGCTCGTTACGGAGATGTGCCTTTTCGACGATTTTAATTTTACCGTAAATGACGGGGAATTCGTCTCCGTAATAGGCTCAAACGGCAGCGGAAAAACCTCCATGCTGAATATAATATGCGGAAGTATACCCGTAAACGCAGGCGAAGTTCTTATAAACGGCAAGTGCGTGAATAAGAAGAAAGATTTTGAACGCTATGCCTATATCGGCAGAGTGTACCAAAATCCCTCAATGGGCAATTGCCCGAATATGACGATACTCGAAAATATGTCGCTTGCCGACAATAAAGGTAAGCCCTTCGGTTTGTCATTTGCGCTCAATAAAAAACGATATGATTTTTACCGCGAACAGCTTTCGTCGCTCGGTCTCGGACTTGAGGATAAATTGCACGTGAAAATGGGCTCGCTGTCGGGCGGTCAACGTCAGGCGGTTTCACTTGTTATGGCAACGCTGACACCGATAGACTTCCTTATCCTTGATGAGCACACCGCCGCACTTGACCCCAAGACCGCGGAAATAATTATGGAGCTTACCGATAAAGTTGTTAAGCAGAAAAATCTTACGGCTGTTATGGTAACGCATAATCTGCGCTATGCCGTTGAGTACGGCTCGCGCCTTGTTATGATGGACAGGGGCAATATTATACTTGATAAGGCGGGTGAGGATAAAAAGAATACGTCGATAGACGATATTCTCGCAATATTTAATAAGATAAGCATTGAATGCGGAAATTAACATTTTTTATATAAATACGTAAAATACGTATATCAAAGCAGCTTCGAATTTTAAAATCGGCTTCTCAATTAAAAACATATAAAAATGACCGAAAGCAGAGATTATTTTCCGCTTTCGGTCAAAATTTTGGTCGGAGTGAAGGGACTCGAACCCCCGGCATCCTGCTCCCAAACGGACCTATGAAGGCAATTTCCGCTAAAAATAGCTTTTTCCGCCCCTTTCCACTCGGAAAACCGCGCTCTTCGGCACTCTTATCTCCACTGTCTCCGAGTGCTCCGAAACGGTAGGTGGTCTGTTATGTGGTCAGCAGGGATTTCCGTGGAATAATATGAGCTACACGCCTTTCGTTATCACTCGAGAGGCGATTGCTTTTTATACGGTTATTATAACTCTGAACAACCCCTGATTCAAGTCAAAATTTGCACCGCAGTAGACAAAGAAAAAGAGATCAAGCTTCTTCGGAGAGACTAAAAAGAATTTCCATCTCCTCAATAAGTGTTTTCATTTCCGTTAATAGCACGGGACCTTTCGTTATTACTTTTGAATCAGTTGGTGTTTCAATGATATAGGGAATGCCATCTTCTAAATCGGGTGCTTTCTTGGATGTATCAAAAACCACGGGTTCTATAGGGACGGGTTGTCCCTGCTTTTTATATGGATATCGATAACGATCTGCACCGATATCTTTTTTGTTTAGTTTTTCGATAGCTTTATTGAGAGAAACTACACTTCCTTCCGGAATGTGATAAAGCGTTTTAAAATGATTCCAAAGTAATCCTACGGAATGGATTTGGTTCAATTTTCGGCCCCCAATGGTGATTCTATTTGCAGCAATTCTTCTTGCTTTTTGTGTTTCTCTAATAATAAGTCCTTTCAGGAGCAATTCGATTGAATGTCTAAGGAGGAACGCTGTGGGGTTGTATAAGTACGGTGCATCGAAGATATTTACATGTAATGTTAATGCAGCGACGTGGTATTCGAACGCCATATCAAAATATTTTTGAGCCGTTTTATTCAAGTGGGTTCTCCTCCCGTTCTTGCCTATTTATCTCAATTATATCATGCAAAGTACTTTTTCACAATACTGCAATGGTAAGAATCTGTGATGAAAAACCGAAAAATACTGAAATCGCAGTATTTCTCTGCCGGAAACTGTTGCTATTTGGCGTGGAGTATGGTATAATAACTAAAAGTGATAAAATGCACTGACTATAACTAATTATGAGGTGTAATACAATGGCCGCAAGCTATAAAAAATTGTTTAAGCTTCTGATCGACCGTGATATGAAAAAGAAAGAGCTCGCCGAAAAAGCCGGCATCAGCATCGCCACCATCACTAAGATGGGCAAAGACGGTGCAGTAGTCTCCAGTGATGTGCTTGTTAAGATATGCTCTGCATTGGGTTGCACTATGGATGATATTGTTGAAATAGTGCCGGATAATCAGTGAACAGGGGAATGTGATATGAAAAGTAAAAAAACGATTAAATATATTGACCTGTTCGCCGGTTTAGGCGGCATAAGACTTGGTTTTAAGCAGGCGTTTGAAGAAGCGGGATTTGAAACCAACTGTGTCCTAACAGCAGAAATAAAGACTGCAGCAGTAAAGGCTCTGACTACAAATTTTGGTATGCGTACAATCCAGGGAGATGTTACCACAATTGACAGTAGCGAAATTCCTGATTTTGATTTTCTGTTAGCAGGATTCCCTTGTCAGGCATTCAGTGTAGCAGGCAAACAGCGCGGTTTTCTAGATACAAGAGGAACATTATTCTTTGAGGTAGAGAGAATTTTACGCGAGAAGAGCCCCTACGGCTTCATTCTGGAAAATGTAGAAGGGTTAGTTACACATGATCGCGAAAAACCTCACGATAAAATCGGAAGAACACTTAGTACGATTCTCTATAAATTGGAAACAGAGTTGGGTTATCAGGTGTCTTGGAAGGTACTAGATGCACAGAAGTTTGGATTGGCTCAAAGTAGAAATAGAATTTACATTGTTGGAACGAAAAATGAGAAGATTTCATTGACGGGGTTTAAAACTGTAAAAAAAGTATTTCGTGATGTTATGGAAACCGGTTTAGAAACCGAAAAGAGCCGTTTTACCAAATTGTTATTTGATAAATACAAACCCGAAGAATTATATGGGAAAGCCATAAAAGATAAGCGCGGAGGCATAGATAATATTCACAGTTGGGATGTAGAACTTCGAGGTCATGTTACAGATCAAGAAAAAGAGCTACTAAACACTTTGTTAAAAGAGCGTCGAAAGAAACATTGGGCAGCCGTTATCGGAATTGATTGGATGGATGGCATGCCACTAACGACTGATCAAATCCGCACATTTTACGATTCGGAAAACCTTCAAGAAATGTTGGATGATTTGGTTGAAAAGGGCTATCTCGTGTTGGAGCATCCTAAGAAGAAGATAGCTATTGTAGACGAGGAGAATAATCGATCTGCATTTGAGCGTATTCCGGACACTACGAAACCACAAGGATACAATATCGTATCTGGAAAACTGAGCTTTGATTTCACGCGCATTCTTTCTCCTGATGATGTAACACCAACTCTTGTAGCGATGGACATGGCAACTCTAGGTGTCATTGATAATGGCGGACTTCGTCACTTGTCTTTACGTGAAGGACTGAGATTGTTTGGCTATCCCGACTCATACTCACTAGATGATTTCACAAAGACGCAAAAAGGCCTGGATTGGGGATATGATTTATTAGGCAATACGGTGTGTGTTCCTGTTATTAAGAGCATTGCTGATAGATTAGTTGATGCGTATAGGAGGGCTGAAAATGAATAAGCCAACAAATATTACCTATGATGAATTAGTCAAAACTATTACTATGTTTTGGATAGACAATGCATTGGAGGAGTCTATCAATGCAGAAGTAGAAAAATTTGTTACCGAACTTGAAACAAAATTAACCAAGATCGGCACCAAGGAAGGATTACGCGATTATATCCGCTCGGATAAAGCTTCTCTTGGCAATATACTCGGCCTTATGGAAGTGTCGGAAGAAAAATTTAAACGTATTATTTCTATGCTTCGTCGAGATAGAAAGTATGTCTTTTCAACCGAATGGTCTTTGGATAAAACAAGAAGCGTTCTTTTAGACCAAGAAAGCTTTATGGATGATGTGTGCGAGCTTTTGTTGAATGGTGCCAATTCAGATCGTTTCAAAAGAAAAATTCCCGATTTTTACAGAAAAGGATTTGTGATTGATGATTCTATTCTTTCACGGTTATCTGACCAAACGGAATTAGCTCGTTTGGCTAAGAAGCAGCTTGATGTCAAGTACAATAACAGCGTTGCAAACGCTGTGGCAAGAAGAATAGAAGAAACAGTGAAATTTACATGCGATCTCGAAGGGCTTACATTGGTTAGGAACAAAGAAGTCGAAATGTTCGGAAAATCGTATTGTATTGCTATACCGAATGCGCATGATCCGTGCGTATTGATTGACTACTCTTATAATATAACGACTTCAAGCACACAGAGCCGATATGCAGAAAAGGTAAAAACTACACAGGAACTTATATCAAACTCTGGAAAGAAAATTATTACCATTAACGTGATAGAAGGCGCCGGATGGGTAGGAAGACAATCAGATTTACGGCAAATATATGATTGTTCTGATTACACTTTAAATGTCGCAAACATTGGCCTTATTGATCAAATAATTCGATTTGCATTGGAGGATAAACAATGACTGCTGCTGAAAGAAAACAAGCTATTGCTGACTATATTGCGAGAACCGAACCGGCTATGACTGGTATTAAAATTATGTATCATGGTGAAAGAAAGACTTTCCCGGCATATTTAATACCTTTGGACCTTTTGGTGTATAACCCCTATAATGGAAGAATCGGTAGTGTTGTCAAGTCCTACGAAAGACAAAATCACAAAATCAACAACGAAAATTCTGAGGACATTCTTTTGATTGAAAAATTCCTGTGGGAATCTAAAATTGAGGCAAATAAAAAAACAATGCAGAGCTTGTTGGATGATCATCAAGAGAAATATGGTATTATAACTGCAGAAGGCGTAATTATTGATGGTAATAGACGTGCCAGTTTACTGAATCGAATTCGCAAAGATGATTCTATTGATCCTATGAAGAAGCGGCATTGTGACTTTTTCTTGGCAATCGTCTTACCCATTGATGCTGACAAAAAGGAAATATTACGTCTGGAAACTACTTATCAGATGGGTGAAGACGCAAAAGTTGATTATAATCCTATTGAAAAATATTTAAAATGTCAGGATCTGCAGGACGCCGGCTTTACAGCCAAGGAAATCGCTCGCTTTATGGGTGATACGGAAACGAATGTCAAAATGTATTTGGCAGTTCTTCAGTTGATGAATGAATACTTGGAGAATTATGGTTATACGGGCATGTACACCGTTTTACCAAGTACAAACGAAGACTCGTTCCAAAAGTTGCATGGTGCATTAAAAGGATATAGAGCAGGTAATGTTTCTTGTATGTGGGATTATGATCCTGAAGTTGACACTAATGACTTGAAACTGATAGCGTTTGATTACATACGTGCCGGTTTTGATCAGACAAGATTTAGAGATATTATTAGAAAGCCGACTTCCTCTACTCCTGCAGCTAGTTTTTTTGGATGTAAGGACATTTGGGAGGCTTTCCGCGACCGTCACTTCTCGCAGATAGATCCTGTAACAGATGCAGAGGAAAGCGTTGAATCTATTTTGCAGGGTGCAAATCCAGAGGATGATGTTGCTCGATTGCTTCGCAAACGTGACAACGCTTGGAAGAGAGGGGTACATGCCTCCATCGAGGAGAACTTTGGGAAAAGCAGCGAGAAGTTGCGTAACAAGCAAGAGGCAGATAACCCACTAAAATTGTTACAAAAAGCTCTGGATACTTTATATGATGTAGATACCACGCAACAGACGTTTTTGGAAGATCCTCAAGTTCTGGATTGCATTAGAGAGATCGGGAAAGTTGTTTGGGAATATAAGAAGTTGTTGGAGAAATGATGAAAAAGATTTCTATTGAGACTGTTGCATCAGGTGTATGTATTACTGGAGATATCTCTGCCATTTTATCAAACAGAAGAGCTAGTCGGCTTCTCAAAGATACGCTTGATTGTGAAATTCTTGAATCAAAGATCATGATCAAGAATGTTGTCGACTTAAATCATTGCCTAAATAGAATAAACCAAATTGCTCAACTATGCGGGTGTCAGGTTTACTACTCGGATAAAACAGATGAGGCTGTCAATAGATTCTTAGAAGAAGAACAAAAATTTGCAGAGTTTTCTGAGAAAGCTTTATCTATTCGTAATAATGAGTGTAATTTGCAGGATCTTCACGAGTTTAAGGACGCACTAATAGAATTTTTGCCTGCCAGGACACTTTATGATTTACAACTTCTGTCAGCTTATCATTTGGCTTTTTCTCAAAATGCGTGTAACTTTTCGGTTCCTGGGGCGGGAAAAACAAGTGTAGTTTATGGTGCATATGCATATTTGAAAAACTTGCCCAAAGATCATATCAAAAAAGTCGATCTTTTGTTGATCATTGGCCCGCTTGCTTCGTTTGCTCCATGGGAGTTGGAGTACAAAGAGTGCTTTGGAGTTCCTGCTACTTCTAAGAGGTTAACAGGACAAATGTCCCTTGAAAGCAAAAAGCAATATCTTTATGATGATAATCCAGCAGAGATAACGTTATTATCGTATCATTCTGTTGCATCGTTGGTGTCAGAGCTGCGGCATTTTTTGCGTCAACATAAGGTAATGGTTATACTTGATGAGGCACATAAAATAAAAAACACTCATGGTGGAGAACAAGCTCAGGCCGTTTTGTCTTTGGCATCTGAATGCTCGTCACGAGTAGTATTAACCGGAACACCTGCTCCGAATGGATATGAGGATCTGTACAATCTGTTCAAGTTCATTTGGCCGTCAAAGAAGGTTATTCGATTTCAGCCCGGTCAATTAAGAGACATGTCCAAGAATGCGAATGATTACCGTGTAGAGACTCTAGTCAATCAGATTTCGCCTTATTTTATGAGAGTAAAGAAATCTGATCTTAATATTCCGGCACCTACCATACATCCTCCTATTCGCGTGAAAATGCACGATTCTCAGAGACGAATATATGACTTTATTGAAAGCAAGTATATGCAGGATATTTCGGAAGAGGATAGTAGATTTAAATCCTCGATTGTTAAGGCCCGAATGATTAGATTGATGCAAGCAGCAACGAACCCTTTGTTGTTAAAACAGCCGCTAAAAGAATTTGCACAAGCAGAAGGTATAGATTTAAGCGGAGTGTCGGAAGATGATGGTGTATTGCAAGCAGTACTTAAGTACTCTGAGACAGAGGTGCCTGCTAAATTTGAAGCAGCTCTAGATTTAATACGTAGCATTATTTCAAATAACGGTAAAGTTGTTGTATGGGCATGTTACATTCGTACTATAGAGATGTTCAGCACGTTTCTGGCAGAAAAAGGTATAAAAAACAAAATACTATACGGTGCTACTCCGGTTGCATCCGATGATATGACGCCGGAAAGTGAAGAGTATGAGTTTACACGCGAAGCAATCGTAAAGGAATTCAATGATTTATCGTCTGGATTGAATGTGGTGATAGCTAATCCTTTTGCTGTCGCAGAATCAATTTCGCTCCACAAAGCTTGTCATAACGCAATATATATCGAAAGATCATTTAATGCAGCTCATTTCATTCAATCAAAAGATCGCATACATCGATACGGCTTGCCTGCGGGAACAGTTACAAACTACTATTATCTTGTCTCCGAAGATTCTATTGATGAAACAATTGATGAGCGATTAACGATCAAAGAAAACAGACTTATTGAAATCATGGAAAGTATGCCAATTCCGCTGTTTTCTAATGTGATTGGCGAGGGCGGCGATGAAGATGTAAAGGCGGTGCTAAAAGACTATGCAAAAAGAATTAAGACAACATAATTCTATTGGAAACGCCGAGGGAATTAACAAATTCTTAAGTCTTGTTTTTGATGACCAAGTTTCTGCAGTTGAGACACTTAATCATTCATTTCGATATCATTCGTTGGCTCAATTCAACTGTTATTTGGCACTGTTGCTATTTCAGGAGCTAAATATATTAAAAATAAAGAAAGGGCAGATATCCTTTACGGAAATCGGCAATCAAATAGCAAATCTATCGATGGAACAAAGAAATGACAAGATTTTCGTTGCGATTCTAGATTTACTACTGCATGAAAAGCTCATCAATTGCGATAGAATAACTGTTGATTCTGTAACTGGAAAGCTTAAGATACCAATAAACGCTTTTTCATTATCAGCGGCAGTCTACAGAAATTACTTGTATTCTTGTGGGTGTTTTTTCAAATCTAACTCTTTTTTCGTTTTTACAAATGACAGATTAAGAGAACAGGTTGAAGAGAAAATTGCGTGCGAAAACAGAAAAATCTCACAGGAAGAACTGCTGAGAACATTGCAAAAACAGCAAGAAGATGGAGAAAAAGGCGAAATTTATGTGGTTGAATATGAAAAACGGAGACTGAAAAGAGAAAATATGTCCCCTAAAAGAATTTCAACTATTGATGCTGGGGCAGGTTATGATATTCTGTCTTATCAAGGCACTAATTCATTGCAGTATGATCGATATATTGAGGTGAAATCTTTTCGAGGGAATCCTCATTTTTATTGGTCATCAAATGAAAAAAGTGTAGCAGAAGCATTAGGAAATAATTATTTTTTGTATCTAGTAGATCTTGATAGCCTTGAAAAAAACGCAACCGAATATGTTCCATTTATTATTTCCAATCCAGCAGAAGAATTGTTTGGAAGTCAATGGCTGATAGAACCTAACTCGTATAAAATCACCCATCTTGCATAAAAATTCAGGAGTTGTTTTATGGACATAAACAAAATTAAATTTCGGGATCTTGATCGTGCAAATGTGCTTGTAGATACTTGTATCTTCTAAATATTGCTGAAATTCCAACATAAGGAAGTTTATATAAAACCTCCCTGCTTAAGTTAGAGGCTGTTCCTGCCTCATATCAAGAAGGCAACCGATAGAAAGAATAAAAATACCTGCTTGTGTTTGTATTTATGCCACGTTGTCAAGTGGATCACATCTACGGAAATTCCGCAATACAATTTCTGCCCAGCTAATGAGGCGGTATTGAAAAGAATTGTTGAGGCTTATAATGTAAAAGAAGTAGTACACTACCCCATGTTTCTTGTGGTTAAATCGGGGTCAGTAACAAAAAAGATTTGCAGGTCGCACAGGACTTGCTCGATACGCTTATAGCGCATAAGGATAGTTGTGTTGGCATGGCGGCGAATATGATCGGTGTGAGAAAGCGGATTGTTGTGTTTGATAATGAAGGTACATGACGATGTTCAACCCCTAGATTATCAAAAAAGTCAGAGCCGTATGATATTGAAGAAGCTTGTCTTTCTTTGTTGGGCATCCCCCACAAATGCAAACGTTATCAAACTATTAAAGTTCGATGGCAAACCACGGAATTCAAAATCCGAATCAAAACCTTTACTGGTTAAACTGCGTAGATTATTCAGCATGAAATCGACCATTGTAATGATATATTGATTTAAATATTGGGAGGCTAACCTATGCAACTTAAAATTTTTGATTTCGATTATTATAATCATGATCTTGCTTCGCAGAAAATCAAAGATCAACTGGAAACAGTATTGAAAAATAAAGAAGGATTGTGGTTATATAGAGAACCAGAAATCAAAACAGATGGCAATGATTATCCATCATTTACGATTGTATCAAGTGATATGGGACTTGTCTTTGTGCGCGTGTATGATTATACAGAAGAGGTGTTATCGTGCGTAGATAATAAATTTTGGACAATTAATGGTCAGAATGTTAGAAGTGAATGCATACGTTTTAGAAATTATGTTCATAAAATAGTTTCTAAAATTGAAGATCCGATGGTTGAGTTCGAAGAACAAATTCCTATAAGAACTTATTATGTATTTCCTTATATTGAAAACCGCGTACATTTTAGCAATATCGGGTTGAAAGAAAACGAAGTCCTTGTTTGTGCACAAGAAAATATTCAACTTACGCCCACTAGTGAGGTATTGACAGAAAATGATTATAAGTGCCTTGTAAGTATTATCCAGAATGCAAATATCATTAATAAATCTACAAACATTTATGTTGAAGAACCTGCTCAAAACATCTCTGAGGCTATTGTTTTAAACGATAAACGGATAGCACTTTTTGATTATGATCAAATGACTGCTAGTTTGACTATTACAGCCGATAAATCCGAGAGAATACGTGGCTTGGCTGGAAGCGGAAAAACTGTTTTACTTGCGATGAAAGCAGCTAGACTTCATAAACGCTTTCCTGATAAAAAGATTGCATTTGTGTTTTATACCAAATCTTTGTATAATCAAGCTACTAATCTTATAAGGAAATATTACAATCAAATTGCAGATGATGAACCTAATTGGGATAATCTATTAGTTTTGCATTCATGGGGTGGTCATACTGTTGGAAATGGGTTTTATTATTCGGTTTGTAAAGCCTGTGGCTTACCTCCAAAAACTTTACGTCAAGGTACTTTGGCGGATCACTGTAAAGAACTTTTAGAATCAAATATGCTTAAAGAAATATATGATTTTGTGTTGATTGACGAAGCACAAGATTTTCCACTGGAATTCTTTTTGTTGGTACAGAGAGTTGCAAAATTTCCTAAAAAAGTTGTTGTAGCATACGATGAACTTCAAACTACTAACGATATTGTAATACCTGAGTTTGAAGAATTATTTGGCGAAACGGATGGAAAACCTAATATTATATTGGAGCCACAACATGATTACATTCTAAAAAAATCATATAGAAACACATTGGAAGTACTGATAACTGCTTTTGCTTTTGGTTTTGGTTTTTATAAAGATTTAACTCAGATCATTCAAGATAAAACTACATGGGAAGCTCTTGGATTTGAAACGGATTCGGTTCTCGAGCCAGGAAATAGAGTCACAGTGCATCGACCTGCAGAAAATAGTCCAAATTCTGTAACAAGCATATATTCTAAAGAAATGCCGGTTCAACATTTTATATTAGACAATGATGAAACTGTTGCTTTAGAGGCATCCAAAAAAATCAAGCATTTAATTGTTGAAGAAAATGTCAAGCCAACAGATATCCTTGTAATTGATATAAAAATGAACAAATCAAATATGTTAAACAAGATACAGGGATATTTGATGGAGGAGGAAATCGAATCTCATATTCCTGGTGTTGTTACCGATGCACGTGAGTTTTTCCAAGACGATAAAGTTACACTAAGTACGCCAAGAAATGCCAAGGGCAATGAGGTTCCCATTGTGTTTGTTGTTGGATGTGAGGATATATACTCCAAATTAGATATGTCACACAAAAGACAGTCACGAAATTTTATGTTTATATCTATCACTCGTTCTAAAGGTTGGGTGTATCTTTATGCGTCTGGCAGGGTAAAAACTGTTTTTCAAAAAGAGTTTCGAGATATTGAAAAGAACTGCCCAGAAATGATTTTTGAGTATCCGTCAGAAGAAACAATTAATACCTTGGCAAAAATAGATTTCCTTACAAAAAATCCAAAAGCCAAAAGCTATGATTCGAGTATTATGGCAAAGATCAAACAAGCATTGGCATCTGGAGATGGAGAGATTCTCAAGCAATTGATAGAACTTGATCCATCGTTGAAAGATTCCCTTAAAGCTTTATTGGGGGATTAATATGGATGCATATAATGCCATAAAACAAGATATCACTTCCTTTATTAGAACTTGGATTAAAACAGGAATCATTGTTAATCCACAAGTCGGCGGGGACTTTTTCTCTAACAAAGATGTAATCAGTAGTAAGTATAGTTTTTTTCGAGATGAAGAGGATTATATATCGAATTTTGCGGAGTCCTATGAAAATGGCAGGTATCTTTGTGCATTATCGGATGGTTCTTTCTTTCAAATAAATTATTTGTTTGAACATCATTCCAAGAGAAAACAATATATATCCAAAGCAAGTCTGTCATATTTACCGTGTGTTACTGATGGGGCATATGCGAACGACTATATTCGCATGGATTATGATGCTGAAAGCCAAAACTATTTTCACCCAGCGGCTCATTTGCATGTCGGATTTAAAGGGAATTTTAGGCTCGCCGCAGATGAACTTTTGTGTTTTTCAGAGTTCTTTAAATTTATAATGTATCTTTATTATCCTGATATATATTTGAAACTTGAAAAGAAAGAGGATATAAAGCACACTCCTATGGAAGAGGAAGGAAAATATACAAAAAACATTCCTATTTCAAAAGAACTCAAGGAATTTGTTTATTTTACAGCCAGCCAAATTCGATAAATTACTGGACTTCTGCGCCTTTCTGTGGTACTGTTGTGTACTGCAAAGGAGGTGCGGAAATGGCACAGATGAGTTTAGAAGAATTATACCGCGGAGAAGGTGCGGGAGAAAAGTACGGCATCCTGGGTGAAGTGATGAAAGACTTTTTCCAAAATGGGCGTCCGTCGGAATACGACGAGCGTACTTGGCTTGAAATGCTGCTTGTCAAGCACGCGCTGATGGCGGCAGAAAAAATGAAAAATGAGGGCGACACGGTGTCGGGTTTGACCGATGACGCGCCGTCCTCTTCTTATGTGAGGTGGAATGAAAATGACAACGCTTGAAGATCTGTACTACGGCAATATCATTCCGCACGAACACAGTTTTAAGCGCGGGAGTGCTCACAGCGAAGTGTTGAGCTATGTTATTCGGCATCAGGATAGCTTGATACCGACGCTCACGGTTCTCAGCATAAAGAAATCTTTGAAAAGCTCAAAGACTGCGAGGCGGAACTGCACGGTATGAATGAGCGCGAAGCGTTTATCAGCGGCTTTAAGCTCGCGGCGAGAATCATGACCGAAGTGTTGTGTAAACCGTCAGAGGATTGAATTTGCAGAAACATGGCCGAGCCGATTTCGCGGTTTGGCCTTGCGATTTTCAGTTCGACACAGCACGGTTAAAATCTGCACCGCAGAAAACAAAGAAAACAGTATTCCCGCAAAAGCGCTGGAATATACACTGCGGAAGTGAAAAACTTGACAGAATTTTTCCGGTATGTTATACTGCAAGTAAATAAAGCAACCGACAATTGAATACACATATTTCTGTTTTGAGTTTCAGACTCGCACTTACATAATCACCGATGCAGATCAGCATCGGGATTGAGTGCGGGCCTTTTTGTTTTGCAAAACAGCAGTCCTCTACATAACACGGCGAAAAACCGTGTGAATTTAACAGGAGGAAAAACCAATGAAAGAATCTGTTTACACCGCTTATGAGGATCTGCCGTTGTTCCTTAATGCTGAAACGGTAGCCAAGCTCCTCGGTATCTCCATCTCAAGCAGCTACGAGCTGATGCACGAGAAAGGATTTCCGTCGTTGCGTATCGGCTCACGGCTCATCGTACCGAAAGAGAAATTCCGCGCATGGGTCGAAGAAAAGACGGGAGGCAGCATTTGAAATTCACCCGATATCCAAAGCGTGATGCGATCCGGGATTATTTTCCTCTGCCGAATGAAATTTTCAGCTTAGGTCTCAGCACCGGTGAGATCGCAGTGTATGCGTATCTGATGTACTGCGAGGACAGAAAAATTTTTCAGTGCCATCCAAGTTACAGAACCATTGGCAACGCTGTCGGCATGAGCAAAAACACCGTCAAGAAATATGTGGACAGCCTGATTGAAAAGCGATTGATTACTGCCGAGCCGACTTCCGTCATCACCCAAAAAGGAGAAAAGCGCAACGGCAATTTGCTCTATACCATCCGCCCGATAGAGGATGCGGTGGAGTATCATTATGAACAGCAAATGATTCGTTTGGAAAGCGAAATGCGGCGGCAGGCAACACTGAAAAAACTCGCCGAATTTGACCGCAAACACGGGAAATCGGCGGTTTAAGGGCAGTTTTACGGCTCGTCCGAAAACAAGCAGGAGAAAGCGAGGGGTTGCCTTGCTTTCCCCTCGCAGGGAACAGCGGACGGCAACGCCGACCGCGCAAGGGTTTGCAGGGCTTTTAAGAACGGTTATAAAAGCTTCAATTTCGGGGTTGCGCCGATAAAAACCTCGCTGATTTAGGGGTTGCGAATTTTACCGCAAATTCAGCTGGATATTCCGCCATGTATGTGGTATTGTGTTGTACTGCGAAAGGAAGTGATACTATGGCAAAACGAAGACCGTCGGGAGACGGTATGGTGCGCAAGCGCGAAGACGGAAGATGGGAAGGCCGCATCGTTGTCGGTCACAAAAAGAACGGCGATCCGATCCACCGTTATGTGCTTGCCAAAACACAACGGGAGCTGACCGAAAAACTCCACGACTGCATCGAGATGTACCGCGACGCCGACCTCACCGAAGAATGCAATATGACGCTCGGCGAATGGCTTGACCGATGGATCAATGAATATATGATCTTCACAATTCGCGAGAGCACGCTTGATTCTTACAAAGCGATGATCAAAAATCAAATCAAGCCGTATCTCGGTGATCGACCGCTGTCCGCGCTCACAACACAGGAAATGCAAAAATTCTATAACACCGTCAAAAAGAATGGTCGGGTGAAACCTGACAAGCTACACGGTACAGAACTTGCCGACAGCATGGTGCGCGGTGTTCATATGATGTTGCATGAGGCACTCGATATGGCGGTGGCACAGCGGCTGATCATAAAAAACCCAACGGTCGGCACAACGATTCCCAAAAACAATTATCCGCCGAAGCAGATACTCAATGACGAACAGCTTGAGCGATTCATGCAGCGCATCCGACAGGATGAGCGGTGGTACGATTTCTTCTACACCGAGCTGACCACAGGGATGCGCCGCGGTGAGATCTGCGGACTGAGGTGGGAGGACTTCGATGCGGAAAACGGAAAGTTGAAAGTGAGGCGCTCGGTTGCTAAAAGGAAAGGCGGCGGATTGAATATCGGCGAAACCAAAACCGAAACGGGAACACGCACGATTGTCCTGCCGCCGAGCACTGCGGAACTTCTGCGGAAACGAAAAGAAACGGCAGTCAGCGAATGGATATTCCCGAATATCCATGAGCCCGAAAAACCGATGCACCCCGACTATGCTTACCACCGATTAAAAACACTGTTAAAACAGGCGGAGCTTCCGCTGATTCGGTTCCACGATCTGCGCCACACCTTCGCCACTCACGCGCTGGCGGGCGGCGTGGATGCGAAAACCCTGTCGGGAATCCTCGGGCATACCAACGCCAGCTTTACGCTGGACACCTACACCCATGTGACCACCGATATGCAGAGAAACGCTTCCGCTATCGTGGGGAACTTTATGGATGAGATTATGCTTGAAGGAGATGATACCAATCGCTAAAAAAAGAAAAAATGGTGAGGGCACATTACGCCTGCGTAAAGACGGTCGGTGGGAAGGAAGGATTGTTGTCGGGTACAATGAGAAAAGCCTGCCTATTACAAAATGCGTAACGGCGAAAACAAAAACAGAATGTTCCACTAAGCTCGAAGCGCTGAAAGAACAGTACGGACGCTCTTCCGATAAAATCAAGCCGGATATGCCGTTCGGGGATTGGATCGACTTCTGGTATCAGACCTACTGCCGACACACACTCCGTATTACCACAAGAACCGACTATGAAAATCGTATTTACAATCACATCATTCCCGAAATCGGAAAAATTCCGCTGAACAAGCTGTCGCAATCCGATCTGCAGCAATTCTACGCAAAGGAAAAGACAGACGGAAGAAAACTGCATGCAAAAACTTACGGAAAGGGACTTTCGGACAGAACGATAAGGGGGATACATGCCAACTGCCGCACAGCTTTACAGCGGGCGGTGCAGGAGGGCTTAATTCGCACCAATCCCGCCGTCGGCTGTAAGCTGCCGCCGAAAAAAGCGCGGGAGATGCAGGTGCTGACGCAAAACGAGATTCTGCGGTTTCTGCATCAAGCAAAGGAAGAAGGCTATTATGAACTCTTTCTGCTGGAGCTCGGCACGGGAATGCGGCGCGGTGAAATATTGGCGCTCAAATGGAGCGACCTCGACTTCGCAACAGGAGAGCTTCGCATTGAACGGCAGGTATATATCATCAAGGCAGAGGTGATAATATCGGCGCCGAAAACAAAAGCCTCGATACGCACCGTTATTCTGCCGCCGTCACTCTTGAAAACCCTTGTGGCGTATAAGGAAACGGTGGATTCGGAATGGATGTTTCCGTCACCGACTGATAACGGCAGACCGAGAAATCCGTCATCGGTTAGAAAACGGTTACAACTGATCTTGGAACGGGCAGGCTGTAAAAAGGTGCGCTTTCACGATTTGCGTCACACATTTGCGACCATGGCGCTGGAGCACGGTATGGATGTGAAAACTCTTTCGGCAACTATAGGTCATGTGTCATCAGCAACCACGCTGGATATTTACAGCCATATCACCGATACTATGCAAAGGCAGGCGGCGGTGCATATAGACCGCAAAATCGGCGGCACAGACGCACAAATGCCGACGGCTCAGCCGTCGGCAAGGAAAGATACCGCCCCAATCGAATTCACGCCGTACAAGCCGAAAATACGCAAACCCGGGACGGGCTGTGTCACGATGATAAACGACCACCTGTATGAGGGACGGTACACTCCGACCAACGCCTACGGCAAGCGGGAAAGCCACAATATCTATGCGAAAACGCGCGAGAAATGCGAAGAAAAGCTCGCGGAAATGATTGCAGAGGTCAAGGCGCAAATCAAGGCGGAAAAAGAAAAAATGACAGGGTGACCGAAAAAGTCACCCTGTCAAAATTTGAGATGCAGTAGACAAAGAAATAATCAATCAAGGATTATATAAGGATTCCCTATTAAATCCACAAGTTCTTTTCGTTCCTTTTTTTCTTTTTCAGACTCAATATTATTATATAACTCATATACCATATCCGTTAATTGTTCAGATGCCCGAAAACAAGTAATATCATCTAAGTAATCATTTACCATAGCAATATCAAGATCTAATGGTTTGACAGCTGCGATTATCTTCTTTACATTAGAACGAGATTTGGTTTTTGTTAAAAAGACAATTAGTTCTTTAACTGCGATGCTTTCCAGTTTAATAGACTCGTACATTTTTCCGAAATCCTGTGAATAGAATAATTTAGTTGCATTTGAGGTGTAACTTAATTCAGTTGTGTAAATTCTCAACTCTGTAGCTTTGTTATCAATAATCTTATAATAGTCATAAGATGTTTCCCCTAAGTAATTAATATATAATTTTTTTGCGTTTGAAAGATCACAAGGATTACTAAAACAATCGCTAGTGAATTCGACTTGTAGAATATTTGAAAAATAATTCGTAAAAAGGTTGATGAGTTCATTTGAATTATAATCTGGGGAAAATTCTCCGTATCGATGCTTATTATAATAGTCTTGGAATACCTCTAACAGCCTGATTTTGTTACTTTTAAGTTTATAGTCTGGGACTGATTTTTTTATGAGTTCATGGAGAGCTATATGCTTGTGCTCTTTCAACGACTTTGGCAAATCATCAAAATCTTTGGTTTGATTTATTAAAAACATGCATAATAATATCTTTTGTAATCTTTCTATACCTACTGCACCATTATACAATATTTTATTGATTTTGAAATGTTCACTAAATGATTTTAATGAGTACATTTCTCTCATAGACTCATATATAAATTCTCCAGCAATCTCTATCTCTCTGCCCATATTAAAGTTTTTGAAATAGTTGACTTCGCCCATTTCTCGTCTAATACTCATACAATGAACCTCCGCAAGTAAAAAAATAGAAGAGCCGCAAGGTTATTCCTTGCGGCTCTCTTGCGGTCAAAACCGCCTAATTGGTCGGAGTGGCGAGGCTCAAACTCGCGGCCTCCGCATCCCAAATGCGGCGCGCTATCAACTGCGCTACACCCCGATAGTTATTAAATTGTGGTCGTGTAAGTGGTCAAATCTGTGGTCAAACACATTTTTGACTGCTTTTTTTTCATTTTCCGAACCGCCCGAAATACGCACGGTTGAAGGGTTTTCGGCGGTTTTCGCTTTCGTGCGGTGCGAACACCGTCTATGCTCCCAAAGCAGGCGCGCTACCAACTGCGCTACACCCCGATATATTTGATTTTTTACTTTGTCGGCCCTGTGAATTTCGATATAACAATCCGCTGCGCTTCCCTCAAAAACATAGTCGCACTGCTCGCTTGGAGCGCGTCGCATTGCTCGTTGTTTTTTCACCTCAGAGTTTCGCCTGAATCGTCCGCAGGACGCGGCGAACCTCTTCGCCCAACTGCGCTACACCCCGTTATATTTGATTTTTTACTTTGTCAATCCTGTGAATTTCGATATAACAATCCGCTGCGCTTCCCTCAAAAACATAGTCGCACTGCTCGCTTGGAGCGCGTCGCATTGCTCGTTGTTTTTTCACCTCAGAGTTTCGCCTGAATCGTCCGCAGGACGCGGCGAACCTCTTCGCCCAACTGCGCTACACCCCGTTATATTTGATTTTTTACTTTGTCAATCCTGTGAATTTCGATATAACAATCCGCTGCGCTTCCCTCAAAAACATAGTCGCACTGCTCGCTTGGAGCGCGTCGCATTGCTCGTTGTTTTTTCACCTCAGAGTTTCGCCTGAATCGTCCGCAGGACGCGGCGAACCTCTTCGCCCAACTGCGCTACACCCCGTTATATTTGATTTTTTTACTTTGTTATTTTTGCGAAACACAGCATAACAGTCCGCTGTTCGCACGAAAACGTATTGAATTCCGGCTGAATGCTTAGATATTATACATTTTTAACCCCTGTTTGTCAATGACGACTATTGCTATTTTACTTTAACGGTTGTATTATAAATTCGGTGAATGAAATGAACAAAGAACTTACGCGCGAAATGATCAAATATTTAAACGGAGACGTAAAACGCATTAACCATATGCTTAAGGTGCGTGCTTTTTCCGAACTGATTGCCGACGGAGAAAAAACAGACGGAAAAATAAAGGATATTTTACTTTCTGCTGCCGCGGTGCACGATATCGGAATACATATCTGTGAGAAAAAATACGGCAGTACGGCAGGCACTTATCAGGAAAAGGAGGGACCGAGTGAAGCTCGTAAGCTTATGACCTCTCTCGGCTTTTCTAAGGACGATATTGAACGTGTGTGTTATCTTGTGGCGCATCACCACACATATACCGATGATATGTCACCGGATTACAGAATTTTGATTGAAGCGGATTTTATCGTAAACGCATTTGAGGATTCGCTCGACAAAAAAGCCGTAAGTGCGGCAAGAAAAAATATTTTCAGAACGGAAACAGGCAAAAAGCTGTTGGACGAAATGTATTTGGAGAAGCATTGTGAAGAATAATATCGGATTTATTTGCCCCGTGTGCAAAAAACCACTTGTAAAAAACGAAAAAAGTTATATTTGCGAAAACAGACATAATTTTGATATTGCAAAGAGCGGTTATGTCAATTTGCTGACGGGCAGCAGTCGAAAAAATCACGGTGATAATCGCCTTATGACGGATTCGCGCAGAGAATTTTTGTCCAAAGGATATTATGAGCCGCTGAGACGTGCTCTGTGCGATACAGTACAGAAGTACGCCGCCCAAAAGGGAAATGTGCTTGACTGCGGCTGCGGCGAGGGGTATTACACAAAGGCTGTTGCCGATGTGTTGCCGCTTTCTTCGGTTTTCGGTACGGATATTTCCAAGGACGAGCTGACCGTTGCCGCAAAATGCGCCAAAATGTCGATTTTGCGGTGGCGAGTTCTTTTTCTCTTCCATTTGCGGATTCGAGCATTGATATTTTACTCGAAATTTTTTCGCCGTACTGCGGTGCCGAATTTAAAAGAGTATTGAAAAAAGATGCTGCTTTTATAATGGTGATACCACTTGAAAATCATCTGTGGGAGTTAAAGTGCGCCGCATATGATACACCTTATAAAAATGAGGTTTCGGACACATACCTTGACGGCTTTGATTTTACAGACAGAATCGACGTAAAATACAAATTCGATTTAAATTCAGGCGAGGATATATCTTCTCTTTTTAAAATGACTCCTTACTATTACAAAACCGGAGTTAAAGAACAAAAGAGGGTAGAGGAGCTGGAAAAGCTTTCGGTTAGTGCCGAATTCGGTATACTTGTCTACCGCAAAATATGATGTTGCAGTTTTTTGAAATATAAAGTATAATAATGCTTGTAATAAAAACAGGGGTGTGAATGTCTTGGAAAAAAACAAGGTTAAAGTAACTATTGCCGGAGTTGACTATGCTCTCACGACTGAGGAGACTCCCGAATATACTACTATGCTCGCTGCCGAAATCGACGAAAAGATGAAAGAGCTTCGCGCTGCAAATCCGTTTATTTCAACGAATCAGGCGGCTGTTTTGATAGCACTTGATTATGCCAACAGTGCTAAAAAGGCAGAGCAGAGCGCCGATAATCTCCGTGCCCAGATAAAGGATTATCTTGAGGATGCGTCTCAGTCGAAGTCCGAAAGAGATTTCTATAAGCGCGAGATAGACCGCCTTAAAACAGAGCAAAAAGCCGGAGCGGCGCAGATAAATCTGTTCTCTTCCGAAAAAGAGCCGGATTCCGCTAAATGATAAAGCCCGAGATATTGGCTCCCGCAGGCAGCTTTGAAGCATTAACTGCCGCGGTAAGAAGCGGAGCGGACGCCGTGTATTTCGGCACCGGCAACTTTAACGCGCGCAGAAACGCCTCGAATTTTTCGGGGGACGATTTGCAGCGCGCGGTGGATTTTTGCCACGAAAGAAATGTTAAAGTTCATATAACCTTAAATACTCTTGTTAAAGACAGTGAAATGTCGGAGCTTAAGGAAAGCGTCAGGCGTATCTGCAAAAGCGGTGCAGATGCGCTTATTTTGCAGGACCTCGGCGTTTTGCGCGTCGTAAAGGATATTTGTCCCGATATAGAGCTGCACGCCTCCACCCAAATGTCGGTTGGAACGTTGGACGGCATACGTACTCTTGCCGATTTAGGATTCTCAAGAGCTGTTTTGCCTCGCGAATTATCAAAAGACGAGATTAAATATCTGTGCGAAAACTCACCGATTGAGCTTGAAATGTTCGTCCACGGGGCGCTTTGTATGTGCGTTTCCGGGCAATGTCTCTTGAGTGCGTTTTTAGGGTCGCGAAGCGGCAACCGCGGTCTGTGTGCTCAGCCCTGCCGGCTTCCTTTTGCGGCGGAAAACGGAACGGGGCATGATTTGAGCTTAAAGGATTTATCGCTTATCGAGTACGCACCGATACTGTCAAAAACGGGAATATCGTCATTTAAGATAGAAGGCAGAATGAAACGTCCCGAGTATGTCGCAGCCGCTGTTACTGCTCTGAAAAATTCGTTGACGGGGGAGTATTCAAGCGAGAATTCCGAAGATCTTTGCTCCCTGTTTTCACGCTCCGGATTTACAAAGGGATATTACGAAAATGCTCTGGGCAGAAATATGTTCGGTTTCCGCGAAAAGGAAAATGTAACCTCTGCTACTGCCTCGCTTCTCAAAAAATATGAACGTATTTACGAGAAAGAGCGTGCGGTTTACAGGGTGCATTTTGTTCTCTCTGTGAAATCCGATAAGAAAATCAGCCTTACGGCTTCCGCAAATGATTTAAGCGTTACTGTTTTATCCGAAAGCTTGCCGCAAAAAGCCGTAAACAGACCTTTTACCAAAGAAGAGGCTCTTTTGAGACTTAAAAAATGCGGCGGAACCGTATTTTCATTCGGCGATGCCGACATCTGTATAGACGACGGCTTGAGTGTGTCGGCGGCAGAAATGAATGCGCTCCGCAGGGAGGCTCTGCTTCGCCTTGCCGACAGGCTTAAAGAACGAGCACCGTACCGCATAAACAAAGCGAATATTATTTTTCAAAATCGCAAGCCGAATAAAAAACCGCAGACGTATATTTCGTTCCGCGATACATCCGCCATTCCCCAAAATGTGGAATGTGATAAGCTTTTTATTCCGCTGTCTTCAAAGCCGGAGCTTTTTGAAAAGTATTCCGCAGGTGCAGTTTTGCCGAGGGGTATATTCGGTAATTTTGACGAGATTGTCGAGAGGCTTATAAAAAGCGGCGCAAGGTATGCCCTTTGCAATACGCTCGATTCGGTTGCAGCGGCAAAAAAGGCGGGTGTTCAGATAATAGGCGGACCGTTTTTAAATATTTTTAACTCGGTTTCTCTGTCCGAAATTCAAAAGCTCGGAGCGGCGGAATGTGTGCTCTCATATGAAATGACTTTGAAACAGCTGACTGCGCTTGAGGGAGAATGTCGGCGCGGTGTTTGCGTCTACGGCAGAGTACCGCTTATGCTCACAAGAAATTGTCCGGTAAAAAACGGGAAAAGCTGTCGCGAGTGCGGCGGAAAATCCTTTTTACGCGACAGAAAGGGCATTGAATTTCCGGTTCGCTGTACAAATGGATTTTCCGAACTGTTCAATTCAAGACCCATATATATGGCAGACAGAATGAGCGAAGTCAAAAACGCGGATTTTGTGCTTTTGGAGTTTACAACCGAGGATAAAGAACAGATAAGCTCGGTACTCAAAGCGTATCAAAACGGTTCTTCGCCCGAAATTGAATTTACACGCGGACTTTTGTACCGCGGCGTGGAATAAACGCAAAGAATTTTTTATGTGTAAAAATAAAAACGGAGCTGTAAAACCATACGTCTTGGCTGAGTGCTTATAAGGCAGTATTGCTTCAAAATAACATCTTTTTGCATAACCCCTCAGATAAGCCCAAACTTATCTGAGGGGTGCATTTTCTTGTATCAAAAATATATCATTTTGAAGTGCTTCGCAGTTTCATAGCTATAAAAATTTTTTATGCCGAAGTCAAGAAATGAAGCAAGGCTGTCGCCTTGCGAGGCTTTTTGACAAAAGCATAAGAGATTTTTATGCGAGAAACCAATACTTCCTTATGAACGCTCAGCCTTACAGCCCCGTTTATTTTATGCTTTTTTACTTGTACTTTTCGCACAGATATTCCATAGCTTTTTTGTATCCGTCAAATCCGAGCCCTATAAAGTGCGCCTCGCACGCCATACCGGCGTATGAAATATGTCTGAATTTCTCGCGTTCGTTAACGTCCGAAATGTGTACCTCGCAAGCCGGTATGGAAACAGCCTTCAGCGCGTCGAGTATTGCAACGCTTGTGTGGGTGTATGCCGCCGGATTTATGACTATACCGTCGAATTTACCTAATGCGTCCTGTATTTTGTCTACTATATCGCCCTCGTGGTTCGATTGATAGCATTCAACCTCGGCGTGAAGCTCTGCGCCCCAGACGTTTATCTGATTTATGAGGGTCTCGTAATTTCTGTCGCCGTAAATCGCAGGCTCTCTTATGCCGAGCATATTGATGTTCGGACCGTTAATTACAAGTATTTTCATTTTGCAGCTCCTTTAAAATATTGTTCGCAACATTTTCTATCGTGTCATTTCCGTCCGCCTCAATATCACAGAATTTTCTGTAAAGCGGAAGTCTTTTTTTGAACATCTCGTTAAGGTCGTTGCTCTGCGACAGCGGCCTGCCGTCTGTCGGCAGATAAGAGGTGCTGCGGTTTAAAAAGATTATCGTCCCGTTTTGTTTCAGAGCGTCGAAGTTATCATCGTTTACAACGACTCCGCCGCCTGTTGAAATTACCTTGCCGCTGAGCTTGCCCGCCGCAAGCACCGCCTCGTGCTCATATTTTCTGAAGAGCTTTTCACCGCCGTTTGCAAATATGTCGGGAATGGGTTTGACGACGTTCTTTACTATCATTTCATCCGTGTCTATAAAGTCGCGGTTCAAGGCCTCGGCGATTCTTTTTCCGACAGTCGTTTTGCCGGAACCGGGCATACCTATTAAAATAATATTCTTCATCTCAAGTGAGAGCTTATGATATATATCGTCATTTTTACTGTCGGGTATTTTTGTATTCAAAAACAACTCGGCAGCTCTTTTGGCCTGAGCAACAAGCATTGAAAGACCGCTCAGCGCTTTGATATTTCGCTTTTCGGCGTCAAGTATCAGCTTGGTCTTTTGCGGATTATATACTATATCCAGAACACCGGAAAGATTTTTAAATCCGTCAAGCGATAAAGGCGATTTCAGATTGTTCGGATACATTCCCACGGGCGTTGTGTTTACGATTATGTCCGCGTCAAAATGTCTGTCGATATTTTCGTAATTGTTTTCTCCCGAGCGTGAAATATTGACAATTTCGCGCGCTTTTTTATCCTTCAGCACCGCTATCACCGTTAAAGATGCACCGCCGGAACCCAAAACGAGACATTTTTTGTTTTCTGCCGATATTCCGGAAACATCAATTAAATATGAAAACCCGTCGTAATCCGTGTTATATCCCGTAAGCGTGCCGTCCTTTTCGGCAACTATCGTGTTTACGCTCCCTATTTTCTCGGCGGAGGGCGAAAGACGGTCGAGATAGGGAATGACGGCTTTTTTATACGGAATTGTAACATTTATGCCATCCCAATTTCTGTTTTTAAAAAAGTCGTCAAGCTCATTCTTTTGCTTCTCAAACAATCTGTATTCATAATCGCCGAGCAGAGCATGTATCTGCGGCGAAAAGCTGTGACCTAATTTTTCACCCAAAAGTCCGTACATATAAGTCTCCGTTTCAATCAGTATTTAATAAGAAGCGACAGAGTACCCGCCACTATCAGCACAAGTCCCAGAAAAGCCTTTTTTGAAAGCTTTTCTTTTAATATTATATATGAAAAGGCTACGGTTACAACGATGCTCAATTTGTCTATCGGTGCAATGATGCTTGCGGGGCCGTTTTTCAGGGCACCGTAATAGCAAAGCCATGAGCCGCCTGTGGTGAACCCCGAAAGGGCCAAAAACAGCCAGCTCTTTTTATCAATGCCCCTAATTTCGCTCTGCTTCTTTTCCGCAAAGACCAAAATCCACGCCATCAGAAGAACAACCACGGTTCTTATCGCCGTGCCGAGATTTGATTCAACGTCCTCTATGCCGATTTTTCCGAAAATCGATGTTAAGGCCGCAAAAACAGCGGAGAACATGGCATATACAAGCGAAGCTCCACTCCTTTTATCGGCGGAGGAATTATCTGCTTTTTTCTTTTCTATCATAAGAAATGTTCCTATGCCGATAAGAACCATACCTATTATTTTAACTGCGGTCAGCTTTTCTCCGAGAAAAATCAGGGCAAGTATCATTGTAAGTACCGTACTTGACTTATCGATTGGAGTTACCTTGTTTACGTCGCCGAGACGCAAAGCCTTAAAATAGCAAAGCCAAGAAGCCCCAGTGGACAGTCCTGATAAAATCAAAAATATAAACGTTTTGACGCTTATATCCTTTATTTCGGATGTTGATCCGACAATAAAAACCATCAGCCACGAAAACAACAGCACAACTATTGTGCGCAGAGCCGTGGCAAGATTTGAGTTGACGTTCCGTAAGCCAATCTTAGCAAGGATTGCCGTTATTCCGGCAAATCCGGCAGATAAAAATGCTAAAACGAGCCACATAAAAACACCTCTTATAAGCAGCTGTATAATTATTTACCTGATTTTTCATTGTAAAAAAATCGCAGCGTTACGGTTTCGGTGTCATCAACGCTTGTTGCATCGGTTTTATAAGCCTTGTAACTTACAAGGCAGCCGCCGTCAGTCCATACAACGTCTATATCTCCGTTCTCGTCTGCCATATCAACGACTTTTTTCCCGTTTCCGCGAGCGGACATAAGAAAAGGGGAGTATCGTCTGTAAACGGTCATATTCCATTCGCCCGAGCCCGGTTCGCTGTCTATTATAATAGTATGGCGCTTGTCATCCGATGTGGCTTTTTTTACGGTATCGGTGTATAATATTCCGTCAATTGTAATACCGGCAAGGCAAAGCATTATGCAAATTATTATCGAAAGCACTCTTAAAAAAATCCGTGTTCCTTTGCTTTTAAAACAGCCTCGGTGGTTTTTGACAACAAGAAAGCATAAGACCGTGAAGCTGACGGTACATACTATAATAAGTATACCGATATAAGAAATAAGCCGCTTAGAGCCTATAAAAAGCGATGCGGAAAAGACCTCAAGAAGTAGGTCCGAGAGCATAAGCAAAAACGACGCCGTTCCGATTCCGAAAAATACTTTTTCCTCTGCTTGCATAAGTGCCTCCTTTGATTTTTATATACATTATATAGTTGTCAGCCTTTGCCGTCAACACAAAATCGGCGGAAACCCCGCATCGATACGGTTTTATAAAACATTGACGCCGCAAAGTGTGGAATTATTTAAAAAACACCAAAATTACGGAAAAATATTCTCTTTTTATAGTTGACAACCGCAAAAACATATAGTAAAATGTCATTAAATAATGAGTGACAACTCAAATAATTGAAATAAGAGGGATTTAATTATGAAAAAGTTCTTAGCAGTATTGCTTTCCTTAGTGATGGCATTTTCATTCTGCCTCCCGGCTTTTGCTGAAGACACTACTGCAGGCGGCGGAATCGGCGACATACTCGGCGGTATCACTCTTCCCGATGTTGATTTAGGCGGAGCTTTCGATACCATTAAGCAGCTTGCCGGCATCATCATCAAAAGCAACGGCAAGATGGATGAGGCTGTTATCGCAGAAATAATCACCATTCTTGGTAAACTCGCCAATAGCGGTAAAGTTACACCTGAGATTTTACTTAAAATCCTTAACGCTCTTACCAAGGGCGGCAATTCCGGCGGAAACACTCCGAAACCCGACGCTCCGGCGGGCGGCTCCGTAAGAAGTGCTCTTGATTCTCTCACCAATGATCAGAGAAGCTATATAGCAGATGTTATTGAAAGCTACCTTCTCTCAGACTTCGATAACAATCCTTATATGCCCGATGACGAAGGCAATCCTACTGCTTACAACCCGGCAAAGGTTACGGCTCTTATCAATGCTATGAGCAGAATGGATTATGCCGACATCCAGAAGGTTCTTGATGAACTTCATGCTACTCAGCCGGCTCCCGAGGGAGAAGACGAGTATATTCCCGCTCTTTCCGACGGCGCTTACGCTGCTCTTTCAGCCGAGGTTGTTCGTCAGGAAGAGGTTTCCAAGAACAATGCAGCAACTGCAGGCCCGACAGAGGCTACCACAAGTGCTATCGACGGCGTTAAGGGCTTCATCGGTAAGGCTTTTGAGACAATTAAGGGTCTCTTCGGCGGCGGAAACAAAGGCGGAGATTCACCCACAACTACCAAGAAGTCAACAACTTCTAAGGGCGGCTCTTCAACCACAAAGGGCAAGATTCCGCAGACCGGTGACGTTGCTCTCTTCTCAGTAGCAGGCGTAGCTGTGGCAGCAGGTATTGCTCTTGTTCTCACAAAGAAGAAAAAAGAGGATAAATAATTAACCCTGTAATTATTACAAGCGGCTTTGTGAAAGCAAAGCCGCTTGATTTTTTTTGCCGGATGTATTAAAATATAAATGTCTCAAGATTTAAAAGCAATATGAAAGGAACGGCACATTTTGTGCTTTTGCTTAATTTATGATACTGACGATCGATATCGGTAATACTAATATTACCTTCGGAGTGTTTGACGGCGATAAGCTGAGCTTTGTTTCGCGACTTGCTACCGAGCGTAACAGAACTGACGATCAGTTTGCCGTTGAATTTCTTGCCGTGTTTAAAATGCATGATTTGGAGCCGGCTGAAATTACCGGAGCTGTTTTAAGCTCTGTTGTTCCTGAGCTTACCGGGAAAATTAAAACAGCGGTTAATAAGGTGTGCGGCATTGAGTCTGTTATAATAGCCCCCGGTGTAAAAACAGGGCTTAATATTTTAATAGATAATCCGGCAGAGCTCGGTGCCGACCTTGTAGCAGGTGCGGTAGGAGCTATGGCGAGATATGAAATGCCCGCATTTGTCATTGACCTCGGCACAGCCACAAAAATATATGCAGTTGATGAGCATGGCGGCTATCACGGCGGCACAATAGCACCGGGTGTTGAAATCTCTATGAAAGCACTTTCGGGGCAGGCTTCTCTCTTACCGTCATTTTCACTTGCTTCTCCGCCGCATGCCTGTGCCACTAATACGATTGAGTGTTTGCAGTCTGGCATCATTTTCGGCACCGCAGATATGATTGACGGTATGCTTGACCGTTTTGCAAAACAGCTCGGTGAGCCGAAAACCATTGTTGCAACAGGTGGGCTTTCCTCCTATGTAATAGGATATTGCCGTCACAATATAATTCATGATGACAATCTTCTTTTATACGGGCTTAAAGCCATTTACGATAAAAACAGTAATTAACCGTAATTTAAAATTAAATATCGTATCCAGTTTTTACATAGTTTATTATTTTGCGTTGCATCCGCTCTGCGGAGCAGCAGCAAGGAGGATTATATATGTCAAAAACCACAAACAAGGCAAGGATGCAAAAAACCGTTCGCTTAGTCGAGCTGGCTCTCCTTACCGCAATCATCGCCGTTATGACCTTCACGCCGATAGGCTATTTGAAGCTCGGGCCGCTTGAACTGACACTTATTATGGTACCTGTTATCATAGGCGCAGTTACTTTAGGGCCTGCCGCAGGAGCCTTTTTGGGGCTCGTTTTCGGTGCATCGAGTTTTATTCAATGCTTTTCTCTGAGCGCATTCGGCGCGATACTTATTTCTATAAGCGTATTTAAAACGCTTGTTGTTTGCGTAGTTCCTCGCGTGCTTGCAGGTTGGCTCACAGGTCTCATTTTTAACGCCGTGACAAAAAAGACAAAAAAAGACGGTGCCAATTACCTTGTCGCGAGTATCTGCGGCTCGGCTTTTAATACTATCTTTTTCCTTGGATTTTTAGCTTTGTTGTTTATAAATACAACCTTTACGCCCGAGCAGTCAGCCGCTCTCGGCGGAGCTGAAAATATTCTTACCACCGTTATAGGTATAGCGGCGGGAATCAACGCTCCCATTGAGCTTGTTGTGTGCGCTGTTCTCGGTTCTGCGATAGGTAAAGGCCTGTCTGTCGGACTCAAAAAAATCTAAGCAAAAATAAAGCGCTTTTAAGGATAACCCTTAAAGGCGCTTTTTCTCTCTTATAGATTATATTCTTGCTACGCCGGATTTTACGGCTGCGTCATAAACCGCTTTCGCAACGGTTTTCCCTATTCTGTCGTCAAATGCTTTCGGTAAAATGTACTCGGCGGAAAGCTCATCATCAGAGACAAGTGAAGCTATCGCTCTTGCTGCGGCTACCTTCATTTCCTCGTTTATTTCGGAAGCTCGGCAGTCAAGTGCTCCGCGGAAGATTCCGGGGAACGCAAGTACATTGTTGATTTGGTTGGGATAATCGCTTCTGCCCGTGCCGACAACGGCGGCACCTGCGGCTTTTGCCTTATCGGGCAGTATTTCCGGAACAGGATTTGCCATGGGGAGTACGATGGGATTTCCAGCCATGGAGGCGACCATTTCTTCTGTTACGATTCCAGGAGCCGAAACGCCTATAAATATGTCTGCACCCTTGAATGCGTCGGCAAGTGAACCGCTCTTGTGCTCCTTATTCGTGATTTCTGCGATTTCCCTCTGTGCGGGATTCAGCTTTTCATCGCCGTCACAAATAATGCCGCGACTGTTGCACATAATTACATTTTTAATTCCCTGACTTATGAGCAGTTTTGCAATGGCTATGCCTGCCGCGCCCGCACCTGAAAAGACAGCCGTACAGTCCTTGAGCTCTTTTTTAACGACTCTGAGCGCATTTATTATTGCTGCGGCAACAACTACCGCTGTGCCGTGCTGATCGTCATGGAAAATCGGAATATCCGTTTTTTCCTTGAGTTTGCGTTCTATTTCAAAGCATCTCGGAGCAGCAATGTCCTCAAGATTTATTCCGCCGAAGCTGCCTGCGAGGAGAGAAATGCAGTTTACAATCTCGTCAACATCCTTTGAACGCACACAGAGCGGTATGGCGTCAACGTCGCCGAATTCCTTAAAGAGAACGCATTTGCCCTCCATTACGGGCATACCGGCTTCGGGTCCTATGTCTCCGAGTCCGAGAACCGCCGTTCCGTCCGTTACAACGGCCACGGTATTCCAACGTCTTGTGAGCTCATAAGACTTGCTTATGTCCTTTTGTATTTCAAGGCACGGCTGTGCTACACCGGGTGTGTAGGCGAGCGATAGCGCGTCCTTACTGTCTGCTTTGGCACGTGTTTTGATTTCTATTTTTCCGTGCCATTCATAATGTTTTTTGAGAGATTCCTTAGCGTAATCCATTTTTTTAGGCCTTTCCGGCTACAGCTTTAATTAAGACGGATGTCTTATGTAGCCTGATAAGACATTCGCGGCAGAATTATTCGGACTTTTTACGGCAAGTCAATACAACGGTGGCGATGCATATAAAAGCACCGGCAAGAACGCAGATGAAATAGGCGGTAAAGAATTCCCTGTTAAAGAAGAATCCTAAAAGTGCCGTAAATATTGCAACAAAAATCAAATATATGCCGAATATTCTGCACAGCTTTTTTGTATCGAAATTATTCCTCAGCTCATTGTCGGGCGAGGCGCTTCCGACGACAAAATTCTCCGCTTTGCCGCTCACCATCGGAATTCCAAGTCCCAAAAAGAGCAAACCTATTGCTATTGAAATTACCTTCATTACCCATCAACCTCTACTTTTGTATACGCATTTAAAATACATTTTAACATTTTTGCTTTTTGTTGTAAATGTGCAATCTAAATAAAAACCATAGAATTTGGGCTGAGTATATTCATTTTGCAGCACAGTAGTGGCATTTCGTCTCGGATTCTAATATTTTAAGCAAGCGAAAGCCCGGCACAAAGCATCGGCCGAAAAAACGATTGTAAAATCGTACAAAAACCGCCGCGCCGAACCGCTTAATTTGTTTATGGCTATAAATGTTAAAATAATAACAATTTACCATTGACAAACATTTAACAATAAGCTATGATTTTATCAGTAAGTAATTACTGATAGTGAGGTCAAAGATATGCGAGAGCAGGCTTTGCCTGTCCGTGAAATATCAAGGCAGGCACTTTATAGATTACCTTTTTATTTGTCATATCTCAAAAAGGCGGAGGCTGACGGGGTATTGTATATATCCGCGCCGAAGGTGGCGGCAGACCTTGACCTTAATGAGGTTCAAGTAAGAAAGGACATTGCAAAGGTAAGCTCCTGTGCGGGGAAGCCTAAAATCGGGTATGAGACCGCGAAGCTTATAAAGGATTTGGAAAAATTCCTCGGCTACGACAACACAACCGATGCCGTTGTAGTAGGAGTCGGAAGTCTCGGCAGCTCGCTTTTACATTACGACGGATTTTCCGAATGCGGGTTTCGTATAGTTGCGGGATTTGACGCGGTAAACTTTGATGAAGAGCCGTTCAAAAAGGAAAAGCCCGTCTTTCCCATGCGAAAGCTCGGCGAGCTTTGCGAAAGACTCAAGGTGCATATGGCGGTTATAGCTGTGCCGGCGGACAGTGCTCAGGATGTTTGCGACGAGCTTGTCAAAAGCGGAATACTTGCAATTCTTAATTTCACTCCGGTTCATCTTACAGCAGGTCCGGGCATACTTATACAGAATATGAATATTGCTTCGGCTTTGGCGGTTCTTTCCTCTCATATCAGAAAAGAACTTTTGTAAATTTTGTAATATCTGAAAAGGAGATTATATACCTATGGAAACTCAAAACAAGCATGAGATTGTCGATTCGGTAGAAAAACTCGAAGCCCTTCTCGCAAGAGTCAGAGAGGCAGAAAAGATTTTTGCGACTTATTCTCAGGAGCAGGTCGATAAGATCTTTAAAGCGGCGGCTATCGCAGCAAACAAAGCGAGAATCCCGCTTGCCAAAATGGCTGTTGAAGAGACGGGAATGGGCGTAGTCGAAGATAAGATAATCAAAAACCACTATGCCGCAGAATATATCTACAATGCATATAAAAATACAAAGACATGCGGTGTAATAGAGGAAGACAGCGCGTTTGGTATGAAAAAAGTTGCAGAGCCGATAGGCGTTGTTGCGGCGGTTATCCCCACCACCAACCCTACATCTACCGCCATTTTCAAGACCTTGGTTTGTCTTAAAACCAGAAACGGCATTATTATAAGCCCACACCCGAGAGCGAAAAAGTCCACAATAGAGGCTGCAAAGATCGTTCTTGAAGCGGCAGTTAAAGCCGGTGCTCCGGAGGGCATAATAGGCTGGATAGACGTTCCGTCGCTTGATATGACAAATCTTCTTATGCAGGAGGCCGATATAATACTTGCTACGGGCGGCCCCGGAATGGTTAAAGCCGCATATTCGTCGGGCAAACCGGCTCTCGGCGTCGGTCCGGGCAATACCCCCGCAATTATTGATAATACCGCCGACATAGTTTTGGCTGTAAACTCCATAATCCATTCGAAAACCTTTGACAACGGTATGATTTGTGCTTCCGAGCAGTCGTGCATCGTACACGAAAAAATATATAAAAAGGTTAAGGACGAATTTTTATATCGCGGTTGCTATTTCCTTAAAAAGGATGAGCTTGATAAGGTAAGAAAGACAATTATCATAAACGGCGCGCTTAACGCAAAGATAGTCGGTCAGCCGGCATATAAGATAGCTGCACTCGCAGGCGTTACAATCCCCGAAACAACAAAGGTTTTGATAGGCGAGGTCGAGAGTGTTGACATTTCCGAGGAATTTGCTCACGAAAAGCTCTCTCCCGTGCTTGCCATGTATAAGGCTAAGGACTTTGAGGACGCACTTTCAAAGGCTGAGCATCTTATAGCCGACGGCGGCTACGGTCACACCTCATCCGTATACCTTAATGCTGTTACCGAAAAGGATAAGCTTGCCGAATTCTCCGAGAGGATGAAAACCTGTCGTATACTTGTTAATACACCTTCTTCACAGGGCGGTATCGGTGACCTTTACAACTTCAAGCTTGCTCCGTCGCTTACACTCGGCTGCGGTTCTTGGGGCGGCAACTCGGTTTCCGAGAATGTCGGCGTAAAGCATCTCATCAATATCAAAACTGTTGCAGAAAGAAGGGAAAATATGCTTTGGTTCCGCGCTCCGCAGAAAGTATATTTCAAAAAAGGCTGCCTTCCCGTTGCTCTCAATGAGCTTCGTGACGTTATGGGTAAGAAAAAGGCGTTTATAGTAACTGACTCGTTCCTTTATAATAACGGTTATACAAAGCCTGTTGAGGATAAGCTTGACGAGCTTGGTATTCAGCACACTTGCTTCTCGGAGGTTGCTCCAGACCCGACTCTCCAGTGCGCTCGCAAGGGTACCGATATGATGCGTCATTTTGAGCCCGATACAATTATCGCAATCGGCGGCGGTTCCGCAATGGATGCAGCAAAAATTATGTGGGTAATGTATGAGCATCCGGATGTTGACTTCTCTGATATGGCTATGGACTTTATGGATATCCGCAAGAGAGTTTATACATTCCCGAAGATGGGTGAGAAAGCATATTTCATAGCTGTACCCACCTCGGCAGGTACAGGCTCGGAGGTTACTCCTTTCGCGATAATCACAGATGCCGACACCGGCGTTAAATGGCCGCTTGCCGACTATGAGCTTATGCCCAATATGGCAATAGTCGATGCCGATATGATGATGAATGCTCCGAAAGGTCTGACTTCGGCTTCAGGTATCGACGCCGTTACACACTGCCTTGAGGCTTATGCTTCGGTAATGGCTACCGATTACACCGACGGTATTGCAATTCGCGCTCTTCAGATGATATTTGAATATCTTCCGAGAGCATATGATAACGGCCCCAATGACCCTGTAGCACGTGAAAAGATGGGCAATGCCGCTACTATGGCAGGTATGGCTTTTGCCAACGCCTTCCTCGGCGTATGCCACTCCATGGCGCATAAGCTCGGTGCATTCCACCATCTTCCTCACGGTATAGCCAACGCTCTTTTAATAGATTATGTTCTTCGCTTCAATGCCGCCGAGGTTCCTACGAAGATGGGTACCTTCCCGCAGTATGACCATCCGCACACACTTGAAAGATATTGTGAGGTTGCCGACGCTCTCGGTGTAAAGGGCAAGAATAACGAAGAGAAGCTTGACAATCTTATTAAGAAAATAGATGAACTCAAGGACCGCATAGGAATTAAGAAGAGCATCAAGGAATACGGCGTTGATGAAAAATACTTCCTTGACACACTTGACCAAATGGTTGAACAGGCATTTAACGATCAGTGCACGGGTGCTAACCCCAGATATCCGCTTATGAGCGAAATCAAAGAGATGTACCTTAAAGCATATTACGGTAAATAAGGGAGGATTATTTTATGGAACTCAAAAAAGTTATTGCAGTCAGAACAGCAAAAACAGTTTACAGAGACGGTGACAAAGCCATTAAGGTTTTCGGTGACGAATACAAAAAATCCGATATTTTAAATGAGGCCTTGAATCAGGCGCGTGTTGAAGAAACCGGCATTCCTATGCCGAAGCTCATAGAGGTTTGCAAGCTTGACGGTAAATGGGCAATTGTTTCAGACTATATCGAAGGCAAAACTCTTCAGCAGCTTATGGACGAAAATCCTGCTAAGACAGAGGAATATCTTGACCTCTTTGTTGATATTCAAATGAGCATTTTGGCTAAGACCTGCCCTATGCTCAACAAGCTCAAGGATAAAATGCAGGGTAAAATATCTCAGACCGACCTTGACGCAACAACACGTTATGACCTTCACACACGTCTTGCCGGTATGCATACCCACAACAAGGTTTGCCACGGTGATTTCAGACCGAGTAACATTATTATCGGCAATGACGGCGTGAATTACGTAATTGACTGGGCGCACGTAACACAGGGTAACGGAGCGGCCGATGCCGCAAGAACGTATCTTCTTTTCTGCCTCAGAGGCGATCAGAAGCTTGCCGATAAGTATCTCGATTTGTTCTGCAAAAAGACCGATACCGCAAAGCAGTATGTTCAGAAATGGCTTCCTATCGTAGCGGCTTCGCAGAGCGTTAAGGGGAACCCCGAAGAGAGGGATTTCCTCTTGAGATGGGCAGATGTAGTAGATTACGAATGATTCTTTTCGGCGATTTTTCGTGACAAATTCACTTTGCTCACCCTCTTGCGTACCTTAGTACGCGTCGGGGCACGCAAAGCAAATTTCTCATCGAATCTCGCTAAAGTTGTGCTTAAAACAAAACAATAACTACAAACAGGTACGGCTTGAATACTTCTTTCCGTACCTGTTTGCGAAATAAGAATTTTCCGAAAAAACCTATATACTTTTTATTTAAGTTTTGGTAAAATGAATTAAAGTAAAATTCATATGCAAAGTTTTACGGGAAAGGGATTGTAATAATATGAAAGTAGTAGTTTGCATCGGCAGCTCCTGCCACCTTAAGGGTTCGCGTGAAGTCGTTGAAAAGCTTCAGAACCTCATAAACGACAATGACCTGAAAGACAAAGTCACTCTCAGCGGAAAGTTTTGTATGGGTAACTGCCAAAACGGCGTCAGCGTTACCGTAGACGGGGAGCTGTTCTCCGTTTCTCCCGATACCGTTGAGGAATTCTTTAAAACCAACGTGCTCGACAAACTGTCATAAAAATCTTGCGTCGCAAGGAAAAAGGTGTATAATATGGCGGGGTACATAAAGCTTAAAAAATCAAACTGTAAAAACTGCTATAAATGTATCAGGAATTGTCCTGTCAAATCTATCAGTTTTTCGGCCAATCAGGCGCAGATCGTTGAGGATGAGTGTATTCTCTGCGGTATGTGCTTTGTAGCGTGTCCGCAAAATGCCAAAATCATACGCGACGACGTCTATAAGGCAAAGGAATTGTTGTCCGGTGACAGTGAGGTCTATGTTAGCCTTGCGCCGTCGTTTATTGCCAATTACGACGTGTCGTTTACCGCGATGAAAAAAGCACTTATGTCGCTCGGCTTTGCCGGCGTTGAAGAAACGGCGGTCGGAGCCGCAATAGTAAAGGACGAGTACGACAGAATAGTTGACGGTGAAAAGCAGGATGTTGTCATTTCGACCTGCTGCCATACCGTAAATCTCTTGGTACAAAAGCATTTCCCCGATGTAATACCCTATCTTGCCAAAGTGGTATCCCCAATGCAGGCGCATTGTACGAAACTTAAAAAAGAGCATCCGGGGGCTAAAACAGTATTTATAGGTCCGTGCATATCAAAAAAGGCAGAGGCCGAGGAGTATCCCGGCACGGTTGACTGTGTGCTGACATTTGAAGAGCTTTCCGGTTGGCTTGCCGAAACCGATACTGTTTTGGCGCAGGAGCCTGATGATGACGGAGTTGAAAAAGGAAAAACGAGGTTTTTCCCGACCTCCGGCGGAATTCTCAAAACAATGCTTTGTGATAACGACGATTACACGTATATGTCGATTGACGGTATGTCGTCTTGCATCCATGCCGTAAAGGATATTGAAAAAGGTAATATACACCATTGCTTTATAGAGATGTCTGCGTGTCCGGGGAGCTGTATAGGCGGTCCGGCTATGGAGAAAAATCACCGCGCTCCGGTGCGTGATTATATAACCGTGCGTCGCTTTGCCGAAGACGCCGGCGACAATGATTTTAAATATGACGCCTTGAGCGAAAACGAGCTTTCAAAAAATCTTATTTATCTTGCTTCTCCGCACAATATGGCAGGTAGCAGAGCGATAGAGGAGATACTTCGCAAAATGGGTAAGCAAAAGCCGGAGGATGAGCTTAACTGCGGTTCGTGCGGCTATAATACCTGTCGTGAAAAGGCTCAGGCGGTTTTTGAGGGCAAGGCAAATCTCGAGATGTGCCTTCCTTTCCTTAAGGATAAAGCAGAAAAATTTTCCGACAATATACTCAACAATACTCCCAACGGCATACTCATTTTAAATGAGGATATGGTGGTTCAGCAGATAAATGCCGCGGCAAGGGAGATTATGAACATTCGTTATGCTTCGGATGTTGTGGGTGAGCCGGTTGTGCGTATTTTGGAGCCTTTTGATTTTATAGATGTTCTTTCAAACGGCAGGGATATTCACGATAAACGCGTATACCTCGCCGAATATAAAAAATACATTGAAGAAACAATAGTATACGACCATGTCTACCATATACTTATGTGCATTATGCGCGACGTTACCGCCGAGGAGACAGAAAAAGAGAAAAAGGCGGAGCTTAGCCGTCAAACGATAGAAATAACGGATAAGGTCGTCGAAAAGCAAATGCGCATAGTTCAGGAGATAGCTTCTCTGCTTGGCGAGACTACCGCCGAGACAAAGATAGCCCTCACTAAGCTTAAGGAGTCGTTGAAGGATGAATAATCTTTGCACGGACATAGGCCATATGAGTCTTACCAAGTACGGCGAGGAGCTGTGCGGCGATATGGTGGAGGTTATAGAGCAGGGCGATGACGATTATGTTGTTGTGCTTGCGGACGGGCTCGGCTCCGGTGTAAAAGCAAATATTCTCTCTACTTTGACTTCGAAAATAATATCCACCATGATTGCAAATAATATGCCGCTTGAAATGTGTGTTGATACAATAGCGAAAACACTGCCTATATGTTCGGTACGTCAGGTGGCATACAGCACTTTTACAATAGTGCGTGTAATAGACAACAAAGAGGCAGAAATAGCCCAATACGACAATCCGCATGTCATTCTGCTGCGTGACGGAAAAAATCTTGTGTATCCCGAGAGCGCAGTGGAAATCGACGGTAAGATGATATATAAATCGAAAATATCGTTAAAGCTTAACGATACGCTCATTTTTACGAGTGACGGAGCGGTTTATGCCGGTATTGGTGAAAATATGAATTTCGGTTGGCAGCGCGACCAGATAATCGAGTTTATGGAGGAATATTATCGCCCCGATTTTACGGCAAAAACGCTTTCATCATTACTGCTTGACCAGTGTGATAAACTATATGGCGGAAGGCCCGGTGACGATACAACCGTTTGCGTTGTCAAAATCCGCGAGAGAAAATCCGTGAATCTTCTCATGGGACCGCCAAGGGACCCCGCAGATGTCAATAAAATGATGTCGCTGTTTTTCGGCAAGACCGGCAAGCATATTGTATGCGGCGGAACAACTTCAACTCTTGCGGCGGATTTTTTGGGCAAAGAGGTTAAGACGGATTTAAAATATCTCGACCCCGAAATACCGCCTGTCGCCGAAATTGACGGCGTCGATTTGACGACCGAGGGTGTAATTACAATGAGCCGAGTGCTTGAATACGCCAAGAGTTATCTAAATGACGATGATATTTACGCCGACTGGAGCGTCCGTGCGGACGGTGCGTCGCAGATAGCGCGCATACTTTTCCAGGAGGCGACTGATATAAATTTCTTTGTCGGAACTGCAATAAATCCGGCACATCAAAATCCAAATCTTCCCATAAACTTTAACATCAAGATGCAGCTTGTTACGGAGCTTTCGGAGTATCTGAAAAAAATGGGTAAACGGATCAAAGTAAGCTATTTTTAACAAAGGGTGAATTGAATGAGAAAATTTGATACGAAGGTACAGCTTTTAAAATACAAGGTCCTTCGTGAGGTCGCAAGAATAGCCTTTGACGAGGGAGAGTTTTCCCTTGCCAACAATTTCAATGATATTGCAAAGACCGTAACGAGTGACAAGGCTACTATGCGCTGCTGTATATACAAGGAGCGTGCAATAGTTGCCGAGCGCATAAAGCTCGCCTGCGGAGGCAACAGAGCAAATCCGAACATAATAGAGGTTATAGATATAGCCTGCGACGAATGTCCTGCCAGCGGTTATCAGGTATCACACGACTGCCGTGGCTGTATCGCACACCGCTGTGAGAGTGCCTGCCGCAAGGGAGCTATTTCCTTTGACGAAAATCAGAAAGCGCATATTGACAAAACAAAGTGCGTAAACTGTGGTCAGTGTGCCAAGGTTTGTCCGTACAGCGCAATTTCAAACTATACAAGGCCGTGTGAAAAGGCGTGCAAAATAAAGGCTATTTCTATGGCAGACAGCGAAGAAAATCCCGCCCAGATTGATAACAATAAATGTATAAACTGCGGCGCCTGCTCTTATGCTTGCCCGTTCGGCGCAATTATGGACAAGTCATTTATACTTGATGCGATCAGGATTTTAAAAGACAGTAATAAAGGCGACGGTTTTAATGTGTATGCAGTTGTGGCTCCGTCGATAGCGAGTCAGTTTGTGTATGCGAAGCTCGGTCAGGTTGTGACCGCGATTAAAAAGCTCGGCTTTTACAGCGTGGTTGAAGCTGCTCTCGGTGCCGATATTGTAGCATACAGCGAATCAAAAGAGCTTGCCGAAAAAGGTTTCCTCACAAGCTCTTGCTGTCCGGCGTTTGTTGACTATGTAAAGAAGTTCTATCCGAAGCTTACCGAGAACATTTCACACAATCTGTCTCCCATGGCGGCGATTGCAAAATACATAAAAGAGACCGACGAGACCGCAAAGGTTATATTTATAGGCCCTTGTACGGCAAAAAAAGCCGAGGCGAAGCAGGAAAGAGTTGCACAGTATGTCGACTGCGTTCTCACCTTTGAGGAGCTTCAGGCTCTTATTGACTCGCGTAATATCGAGCTTACCGAGCTCCCTGAGGACGTCCTTGACAATGCTTCCTATTACGGCAGAATATTTGCACGAAGCGGCGGCGTTTCGGAGGCTGTCGGCCAGGCAATTAAGGAGCAGAATATAGATTTCACCGTTGATCCGCTTCCGTGTGACGGCATAGAAGAATGCAAAACGGCTCTTTTGAAGGCTTCAAGAGGAATCCTTAAAAATAACTTTATCGAGGGTATGGCGTGTGTCGGCGGATGTATCGGCGGCGCAGGCTGTCTTACCCATGAGGCAAAAGATAAAAACGAGATAGACAAATACGGTAAAGAAGCTCTTGAGAAGAGCATAGGCGACGCATTGAGTCAGCTTTAAACATCGAGCTTCAGGAACGCAGGGAATTTTCCCTGCGTTCCTTTTTTTGTATAAATATGATTTTTCTTCCAATAATTACCTTACGAAAGGATGAAAAACATATGAAATCAAAAACAGAAAAGCTTATTCGAAGATTTGAAATATCGTTAGCCGCAGCATTTGTCATAACGTCGATTTTCAGCTTTGTGTCATTTGCCGCGTCGTGCAGCGATGTAAGACGCGACGTTTTGCGTATGCATGTAATAGCTAATTCCGACAGCGATGAGGACCAAATACTGAAGCTTAAGGTGCGCGATGCCGTGCTCAATGAGGGAAAGGAGATATTTGACGGTTCTTTGACAAGTGCGAATGCCGAAAAGCTGCTTATTCCGCAAAAGGAGCGGCTTGAAGAGACGGCGCGCGAGGTAATACGTAAAAACGGCTTCGATTATGATGTAAGGCTCGAAATAGGCAAGGACTTTTTTTCGACGCGAACTTATGATGATCGTATAACTTTGCCTGCCGGTGAATATGAGGCCGTGCGCGTCATAATAGGAGAGGGGAAAGGCAAAAATTGGTGGTGCGTTATGTTTCCGCCTATGTGTCTGCCCGCAGCCGAATCATCCGATGATGCGGAGCTTCAAGACATTTTGTCAGAGGATGAGCTTAAAGTTGTAGAAAGTGACCCAAAATTTGAACCTCGGTTTAAAATTATAGAGATTTATGAGAAATTAACGCAGAAATTGAAATAAGACTTTTAATATCCTTTTATTTTTGTTATAATTACCACAATGGTAATTTCTGAGATAAAAGGATATTATTTATTGCGAAAGGGTTATTGGAAATGCTTAAATACAATATTATTCCCAAGCCGAATAACTATACTTCAAAGGACGGTACATATGTAATTTCTTCAAATACCGAGGTCCTTTGCTCACCCGAGTTTGTTTCTGCGGGTAGATATTTGACCGATTATCTCAAAACAAAGCCCGTAAAAGGCGAGGGTGCAATTAAATTTCAAAAGGTAGCCGGAATGGAAAACGAGGCTTACTCTATTTCGGTTTCCACAGACGGTATAATGATAAAGGCTTCATCTTCTTCCGGTGCATTTTACGGGGCTGTCACGCTGAAAACCATAATAATGCAGGCCGAAAAAACAGACGGCAGGGCAGTTATAAACGGACTTTACATAAGCGATAAGCCGGCATTTAAATATCGCGGATTTATGCTTGACGAGTGCCGCCACTTCTTCGGCACGGAAGCTGTAAAAAAATTGCTTGACAATATGGCAATGCTGAAATTAAATAAGTTCCATTGGCATCTTTCCGATGATCAGGGTTTCAGAATAGAGAGTAAATTATTCCCGAAGCTCAACGAAATAGGCTCAAAGCGTGAATATGCCGGGCTTGAGGGACTCGGCTTAAAGCACCGCGGCGGAGAATATTTTTATTACTATAAGCAGGATGAAATAAAGAATATTGTGGCGTACGCCGCAAAGCTTAATATAGAGGTTATTCCCGAAATTGATTTGCCGGGTCATGCTTCGGCTCTGCTTGCCGCATATCCGGAATTTGCCTGTAAGCCGCGTGAATTCAAGCCTACTTGCGAAAACGGTATATTTGACGCTGCGATTTGCCCGGGAAACGAAGATGCGTATGATTTCATTGACAAGCTGTTTTCCGAGATTTGTCCGCTCTTTACAAGCACACATTTCCATATAGGCGGAGACGAGGCCTCAAAGGGGCACAAAATATGGGATGATTGTCCCAAGTGCCGTGCGGCAAAAGAGAAAAACGGTCTTAAAAACTCAAAGGAGCTTCAGGGCTACTATATGACTCGCATAGGCGAGATTCTTAAAAAATACGGCAAAACACCCATTGCCTGGAACGATTGCATCAATGACAGCTTTTCTCCTGATATTACGTGTCAGTATTGGCTGCCGTCAAATTCGGGCGAGGTCAAAAGGCAGTCATATAAGCGTGATATTATTCTTTCTCCCACGGCGTACTTTTATTTTGACTGCAAATATTCTGTTATATCGCTTAAAAAAGTGTATAAATATAATACCGTTAAATCCGGGTTCGGAAAATCCGGGCAGCGCGTAATAGGCATAGAAGCCGAAATGTGGACTGAATGGGTAGATTCGGAGCGTGCATTGGAGTTTTCTGTCTATCCGCGTATTTTGGCACTATCCGAGGTCGCGTGGACAAATCTTGAAAACAGAAGATACAAGGACTTTTTAAGAAGACTTGAGTGGTATAAAACTTATCTTCGCAAAAAAGGCGTAAACTATTCAAGGGTAACCGGTAAAAGCGGTATTTCCGTGAGCAAAACAATATATCACATGGGTGAAGACGGCAAGGAATTCAAGCTCAGCGAAAAACGCAGAGAAGCGGAAAACTGAGTATTTTAAAGGGGAAAAAATTTGAGTATTACTAATTATCTGACCTTTGCAGGCGGTCTCGGCTTGCTTTTGTACGGTATTAAGCTGATGGGTGAGGGACTTGAGCTTGCAGCCGGGTCGCGTCTTAAGCATTTACTTGAAAAAATGACAAAAAACCGCTTTCTTGCGGTACTTGTCGGCTTTCTCATAACAACGCTTATACAAAGCTCCTCAGCAACCACGGTTATGGTTGTGGGCTTTGTTAATACGGGTCTTATGAATTTAACGCAGGCGATAGGCGTTATTATGGGTGCAAATATCGGTACCACAACCACAAGCGTTCTTGTTTCGCTGAATCTTACGGGGATAGCTCCGATAGCTATATTTATAGGCGCATTTATGATTCTTTTTGCCAAAAAGAATTCGCTGAAATATGTCGGGCAGGCACTCGCCGGTTTCGGCATGCTGTTTATGGGTATGGAGCTTATGCAAAACGCCATGGATCCGCTTAAGGATTCCGAGGTTTTCCGCAATTGGATTATAAATGCGGACAATCCTCTTGTAGGCATACTCATAGGCGCCGGAGTTACGGGCGTTATACAGAGCTCTGCGGCAAGCGTAGGCATACTTCAGGCTCTCGCATCGCAGGGGCTTGTGCCGCTTTCGTTCGCGGTATATATTATTTTCGGTCAGAATATAGGTACCTGTGTTACTGCGCTTCTTTCGACAATCGGTACAAAGACAAATTCAAAACGTACCGCGGTTATGCACATTCTCTTTAATGTAATCGGCACGGTTGTTTTTGTTGTCATATCTATGTTCCTTCCGTTTACAAAGTGGATACAGGCTATGAGTGACAACGTGATGATGCAGATATCGCTCGTTCATATCATATTTAACGTAGTGAGCACCATAATAATGTTCCCGTTTGCCGGCGCCCTTGTAAAGCTTTCCTGCATTCTTGTCCCCGACAAAAAGGGTAAAGAGGACGACGGAATGCACTTTCAGTTTATTGACGAGAGAATGCTCAACACCCCTCCGCTTGCCGTAGTGCAGGTGGGAAAAGAGGTTCTTCGTATGGCTGCTTTGGCAAGACGCAATTTCGATATTGCATCAAGCGACCTTATAAACAAGGAAATTAAGCATTTTGACGAAGTAAATCACACCGAAAAGATTATCAATTATCTCAATCACAATATAACGCCCATGCTGGTCAAGATAAACTCTCTTGATTTAAGCTATAAGGACGCTAAATATATCGGTCGACTGTTCCATGTTATAAACGACATAGAGCGCATAGGCGACCACGCGACAAACCTTGAGGAAGCCGCCTTGTCGCGTGTAAATGAAAATATAGAGCTTTCAGAGGAGGGTGAAAAAGAGTTAAAAACTATGCATAGTACCGTCATTTCGCTGATTGACGGCTCGGTAGATGCTTTTTCGGAGCAGAATCTGAGTGTACAAACGGCGGAAAGACTCAATTCCCTTGAGGCGCAGGTTGATAAAATGCAGGAGACTTTTGAGCAAGCTCATATTGACAGGCTCAACAGTCACGAATGTACAACCCGTGCGGGAATGCTGTTTATAAACACAATAACAGACTTTGAACGTGTGGCAGACCATGCAATTAACATAGCCTGGAGCGTTCAGAGCAAACCTAAAACAAAAATACCGGAAGTTTTACCGGTGACAGATACAGAAAATTAAGGAGTATATCTAATGTCAGATTATATTTTAAGCTGCTGCTCCACGGCAGATCTTTCACAGGAGCATTTTGATAAAATCGGAGTGCATTATGTTTGCTTTCACTTCAATATGGACGGTAAGGAGTATCCCGATGACCTCGGTAAATCAATGCCGTTCGCCGAGTTCTACAAGAGAATAGCCGACGGAGCCGAGCCTACCACTTCCCAGGTCAACGTCGGTCAGTTTAAGGAGTATTTTTCAGAGTTCTTAAAGGACGGCAAGGATATTCTTCACGTCTCTCTTTCAACCGGACTTTCGGGCGTATATAATTCCGCCTGCATTGCGCGTGACGAGCTCCTCGAAGAGTACCCAGACAGAAAAATATATATAGTAGACTCTCTCGGTGCTTCCTCCGGCTACGGTCTTTTAATGGACACTTTGGCAGAGCTTAAAAACAGCGGCAAGAGCATAGAAGAGGTTCGTGATTTTGCCGAGGAGCGTAAGCTCAATGTTCATCATTGGTTCTTTTCTACCGACCTTACAAGCTATTATCGCGGCGGCAGAATAACAAAGACCGCGCAGATTTTCGGCACAATGCTCAACATATGTCCGCTCCTCAATATGGATAATAACGGCAAGCTTATACCGAGAACAAAGTACCGCGGAAAGAAAAAGGTTATTGAAGAGATAGTTAACCGTATGGTCGAGCACGCAGACGGCGGTCTTGATTACAGCGGCAAGTGCTACATTTCCGAATCCGCCTGCTATGATGACGCAAGAGCCGTTGCCGACCTTGTTGAGTCAAAATTCAAAAAGCTCAACGGCAAGGTTGAAATCTACAGCGTTGGCACCGTTATCGGCTCACATACGGGCCCCGGTACCGTTGCGCTCTTCTTCTTTGGCGACAAGAGAGTAGACTGATATAATTTAACCGCTCATTTCGGCGCAGTATAGGGCAGTATTGTCTTATACCGCGCCGATTTTTGTTTTATATCGACAAGTTGCCGTATTCGTGTTAAAATACATATGAAGGTGAAAATATGCAAAAGATACTTATAATTGAAGACGATAAGGTTATAGCGAGAACCCTTAAAGAGCATCTTTGCAAATGGGATTATGATGCGGATTTTGTTGTTGACTTTAAAAATATAACCGAACAGGTAGTGTCGTTTGCGCCGCAGCTTATACTCCTTGATATATCTTTGCCGTATTTTAACGGATTTTACTGGTGCGGCGAAATACGCAAGTTTTCAAATGTGCCTATAATATTTATTTCCTCGGCAAGCGACAAAATGAATATAGTTATGGCTGTTAATATGGGCGGTGACGATTTTATATCCAAACCGTTCGATTTGAGCGTTCTCACTGCAAAGGTGCAGGCGGTAATGCGCCGCACGTATTCTTTTTCGGGGACAACGTCGGTTATCGAACACGGCGGCGCAATACTCAACCTCAATGATGCGACGATAGATTTTAACGGCAAAAAAACCGAGCTTACGAAAAATGAGTTTAAAATTTTGCAGCTGCTTATGGAGAATTCGGGTAAGGTTGTCCCGCGCGATATGATTATGGATAAGCTTTGGGAAAGCGATAGCTTTATTGACGACAACACACTCACGGTAAATATGACGCGGCTTCGCAAAAAGCTTGAAGATGCCGGGCTTTGCGACTTTATAGTTACCAAAAAGGGTCTCGGTTATATAGTTAGGTAGGTTTTATGAAAGATTGGTTTAAAGCGCTTTTCGGATATATGGCGGGCAATATCTTGTCCGTATTATCGTTTGTATTTGCAGCGGCGGTATTTTATACGGTGTTCTGGCTTTACGGAGTGGAAACGGAGCCGGTGCTGTATGCGACGCTCATCTCCGCCGTAATTCTATTGATTGTATTTGTTCTGCGTTTTTCCTCGGTATACAAAAAGCATAAGAGACTTGAAAAAATTAAAAACGACGCAGAGTATGCCGTTCTTAAATTGCCGGATTATGAGGACCCGATAAAAAAGGACCTTGCCGATATTGCCGAAAAGATGTCCGCACTCAAAACAGATGCCGAAACACGTATGAATCGCAAATACAGCGATTCGGCGGACTATTTTACTCTTTGGGCGCATCAGATAAAAACTCCCATAGCCGCTATGAGGCTGCTGCTGCAAACAGATTGTTCTCCGGAAAACGACGAGCTTGAAGAGCAGCTTTTTAAAATAGAGCAATATGTTGAAATGGTGCTTCAGTACATCCGTTCCGACAGCATCTCTTCCGACCTCGAAATCAAAAGCTATGATTTAGGCGGAATAGTCAGAGCGGCGGTTAAAAAATACAGAAAGCAATTTCTGCGTAAAAAGACAAAGGTTATTGTGGGCGACATCAATTGCCGTGTGCTTACCGATGAGAAGTGGCTGTCGTTTGTAATTGAACAGCTTATTTCAAATGCGTTGAAATATACGTCCGAGGGTGAAATCAATATTTATTTGGATGAAAATACTGCGAAAACGCTTGTCATTTCCGATAACGGTATCGGAATAAGACCCGAAGATTTACCGCGTATTTTTGAAAAGGGCTTTACCGGATTTAACGGCAGAGAGGATAAAAAATCTACGGGAATAGGACTTTTTCTCTGCAAGAAGATACTTACAAAGCTCTCCCACACAATTACGGTGACCTCCGAGGTGGGAAAGGGGACTGCGGTCAAACTTGGTCTTGACACCGTCAGCCTCGGAGTGGAATAACGCTACCTTACATAAATGTAAGCTTAAAAGGGGAATTGTAAGCCTTTTCGATGGCTTGCGATTCTCCGTTTTGATATACTGAACGTGCAATAAACAAAGGGATACATTCGGTACGTAAAATCACACCGAAAAAGAAAAGCTATTCGGTTATGATTTTTAGACAGACGAAATTCCCGTCACGCCTTGTACGGCTACAGCAAGGGTTAACCGTGTTTGTTTATGTAATATTTGTAGCAGAAAGGCTACGGTAATTATTATGCCGCTTTTAGAAGTAAACAATTTGAAAAAGGTTTATACGACCCGTTTCGGCGGAGCGCACGTTCAAGCTCTTTCCAATGTCAGTTTCTCCGTGGAAAAGGGTGAGTATGTTGCAATAATGGGAGAGTCGGGTTCCGGTAAGACAACCTTGCTTAATATTTTGGCGTCGCTTGATAAGCCTACGAGCGGAGAGGTGCTGTTGAACGGCAGAAGTCTATCAGCAATAGGAGAGAGAGAAATTTCGGCGTTTAGACGCGATAATCTCGGATTTGTATTTCAGGATTTTAATCTTTTGGACACATTCTCTTTAAAGGATAATATCTTCCTTCCTCTTGTGCTTTCAGGCAAGCCGTACGATGAAATGGCAAAGAGGTTGAGACCCCTTGCCGAAAAGTTAGGAATTACCGATATACTCTCAAAGTTTCCATATGAGGTTTCGGGCGGACAAAAGCAGCGTGCCGCCGTCGCAAGAGCTCTCATAACAAATCCGCAGATTGTATTGGCTGATGAGCCCACCGGTGCGCTTGACTCAAAGGCTTCCGATGCTCTTTTAAAGCTGTTCGGCGATTTTAACGAGGAGGGTCAGACCATTTTGATGGTTACTCACTCCACAAAGGCGGCGTCCTGCGCCAACAGGATTATGTTCATAAAGGACGGCGAGGTGTTCAATCAGATTTATCGCGGAGGTATGGATAACGACGAGATGTTCCAGAAGATTTCGGACACTCTGACCGCAATGGCAACGAGAGGTGAGAGCAATGAATAATTTTTTCTATTCAAAGCTTGCCGTTCAAAATCTTAAAAATAATCGTAAAACATATGTGCCGTATATTTTGACGTGTATATTTACAACGGCTATGTTTTTTGTGGTCGGTACAATAGCAAACATAAAATGGGCAGATAGCGACGCTCTGCATTCCCTCTTGACGTTTGCCCTTGCAACAGTCGGTATTTTCTCTGCCATATTTTTATTTTACACAAACAGCTTCCTTATTAAACAACGTAAAAAGGAATTCGGATTATACAACATTCTCGGTATGGAAAAACGCCATATAGCGAAAATACTCTTTATTGAAACTGCCTATACCTATATTTTCGGAACTGCGGCAGGCATCGCCATAGGTGCGCTTTTTTCAAAGCTGACCTTTTTGTTGCTGCTTAAAATACTGAAATTCGGCGGAAACATTGATTTTAGATTTTATCAGTCAACAGTTGACATTACTGCTTTGGTATTCGGCGCAATAGCTCTTTTGAATCTTGCACATAATCTTTTATGCATCAGCCTATCAAATCCCGTTGAACTTTTAAAAGGTGGAAATAAGGGCGAAAAAGAGCCGAAGGCAAAGGTACTTACGGCTGTTTTAGGTGTAGCCTTTCTAGCTTCTGGCTATACCATAGCTCTCGTTGTAAAATCACCGATAACGGCGATGGGCGCGTTCTTTGCGGCGGTTTTGCTCGTAATAGTCGGAACCTTTATGCTTTTCTCCTCGGGCAGTATATGGATATTAAAAGCTCTCAGAAAAAATAAAAAATATTACTATAAAGCAAAGCATTTTACTTCTGTTTCAAGTATGATATACCGTATGAAGCAAAATGCGGCAGGACTTGCGAGCATCTGCATTCTTTCCACCGCGGTGCTTGTCACCGTGTCCACTACGGTATCGCTATATGCCGGTACGGAGGACATTATGCGCACGCGGTATCCTCGCAATATTTATATCGACGTGCAAAACGCAACAACGGAAAATTGCAAAGATTATGCCGATGTTATGACGACGCAGGCTCAAAAATACGATATAGAAAGTAAGAACGAGCTTTATTACCGCTATCTCTCATTTTCGTCTTACGCTAACGACAGCGGCTATACGGCTACCGTAACCCCTGACTACAACGACGGACTCGGAGTAGACATTGTGACGCTGATACCGGTATCGGAATACAACAGGATAACAGGAAAAAACGAAACACTCCAAAGCGATGAGGTGCTGTCTTGTACGCCGCGCGGCAAGGCTTTTTCGGGTACGGTTAAATTTGGCGACGACGCATATAAAATAAAGCATACCGTGGACGTTTTCCCTACTATTGACTCTTATTCGGCGTTTACCTCAAATTACAGCTACTATATTGTTTCCGATGAGAAAGCCGCCATGTCGATATATAATTCCATGGGTTACAAAAGCGAGGGTGCAGACGCCTCTCACACCGACATGAGCTTCGCCTACGGCTTTGATACCGATGCGCCGAAAGACGTGCAAAAGGGGTATATGAAGGATATATCGCTTCTTTTTTGCGATATAAGCGAGACCTCCGCAGTCGATTTAAATTGTGCCGAAATCTCTCGCGACAGTATGATGTCTCTGTACGGCGGTCTGTTCTTTATAGGCATAACCTTGGGACTTCTCTTCCTTGTTGCAACGGTCTTGATAATTTATTATAAACAGATTTCCGAGGGATATGACGATAAGCAGCGTTATATAATAATGCAGAATGTCGGAATGAGCAAAAAAGAGGTCAAAAAGAGTATCCATTCCCAAGTGCTCACCGTATTTTTCCTGCCGCTCGTTACAGCCGTAATTCATATCTGCTTCGGATTTAAAGTAATTACAAAGCTATTAAAGCTGCTGAACCTCAGCAATGTTACGCTGTTCTTCTGGTGCACCGTCGCAACAATATCCGTATTTGCAATTATTTACGTTTTGGTGTATGCTGTAACGGCAAAAACATATTACAGAATAGTTGAGGATAAAAACCAATGACTTCGGAGCACCTTTTGCATACTATACCGCCGATTTATGACGGCAATTCCAAAATATTGATTCTCGGTTCATTTCCGTCGGTTAAATCAAGGGAAGTATCCTTTTACTACGGGCATCCCCAAAATCGTTTTTGGCGTGTGCTCGTCGCCGTACTCGGCTGTGCGGTGCCATCGTCTAATGAAGAAAAAACAGCTCTTTTGCAGAGCCATAATATCGCGCTTTGGGACGTTATAAAAAGTTGCGATATAGTGGGTTCTTCCGACAGCTCTATTAAAAATGTTGTACCGAATGATATAGGGGCAATTTTATCCTCCTGCGGTATAAGACAAATCTACTCAAACGGCAAAACAAGCGAAAAATTGTTTAATAAGTATATTAAAGATACCGTCGGCAGAGATACCGTGGCTTTGCCGTCAACAAGTCCCGCCAATGCGTCATATAATCTCGAACGGTTAACAGACAGCTGGTCGGTGATAAAAAACAACATTCGATAAAAGAGAAAAGAATCGAGCAGATATACGCTGCTCGATTCTTTTTTTGAAACAAATTCTGCTTTCAGTCGTCATCGTAGCCGAACATCTCGTCGTAATCCGCCATCTCGTCAATCTAGCTTTGGTCATAACTGCGGTAGCTTTGATACGATGTCATTTCCGAGCCGCAGTGCGGACACTCTGTATAGGGCTTGTCGCTTTTGTTGCCGCAATTCGAGCATTCGTATTCGCTCGCTCTGAAAAGATGAGAACATTTTGTCCAATGGGCCATGGATAACCACTCATTTTTATATTTCTTCCACCGTAGCCACGATGCTTTGGGTTTGAGTGCCGCCGCCGATAAACAGCCCGCGGTTGATGCCGCAGTCCGCAAAGTCTCTGCCGTGGCTTAGCGCAAGGTACGTTTCATCGCACATTCTGTGATTCGTCGGGTCAATTCCGACCCATATGCCGTCGTCGTAGAACTCTGCCCAGGCGTGCGTTTCACCGGTTCCTTTTTGTATGCCTGCAACATATCTTGCCGGAACGCCCGAAAGTCTTGCCGCCGATAAAAATATATGCGCGTAGTCCTGACAAACGCCGCACCCGAGGTGCAGCGCCTCTTCCGCTGTGGTATTTATATTTGTTACGCCGCCTTTATAGCTGAATACTTCGCCGATTCTTTTTGAAACCGCCTGTGCGGTCTCAAGCGCGGTAAGGTTTGCCATATCACCGAGCCCCGACACGAGTTCAATGATTTTTTCTCCAGGTACCGTGTGCTGCGACGGATATTTATAAATGCAGTTAAGCTCTTCCTTTTCGCGCTTTGAAAAGTCTAAACTCGCTTTTCCCTCAACTATTGCAACGAATTTTGAGTGAGGCTCGATAATTCTGTCGGTGAGGACTCTGTTGCCGAAGCCGTCGGCCGTTTCGGTAAGCATGTTATGCGGCTCTATGTCCACATTTATGAGCTCTATCCTCTGCGACGGCGTATCAAACGGCAAGCATCTCAAAGAAAAGCAGTGCCTTATCACAGGGGACGAAAAATCAATTTTCATACTGTAAAAAAATTTGATGTGCTTCACGTTTATCTTCCTTTTTTTGATCAATACTGCGGTGCCGTAATAAATACCTTAGACAACTCGTCGCGCACGGTATATAGGTCGTAGTCGCTGTACTCATCTTTTTCGAGAATGATGTTCATAAGGGTGTTGATAGCGTCTATGTTACAGTCTACGCCGACTTTGTAAAGACGGTTTAAAAGTATACTGAATTCCTTTTTGATGAGAGTCGGAGAAAAGGAAAAACGGGTATAGAGGTCAAGTCTTTCAACGCTTCTGCCGAACTTCAGTATATTTCTTGTTGTCTCCGATTCAACAAAGTCGTCGGCGCTGCCCCAAAAGGCAAATATGCAGTCAAATACCTCCTGCAATTTGAGCATCGGTGCGCTGCTCTCTCTGCCTTGCTCCATATAATTTACCGCCATTTGAATATATGACAGCGTTTCGGAGCTTATCTCGTTACGCATAACAACGGCGTTATCATAGGCGCAGAGTAAATTACTCATAACAGAATTCGGGTCGTTTTCATCAAAAAGATATTTCGTTATAAATTCCTGCTTGTATGAATATGTGTTTTCTATACCGAGCTTGTTGCAAAAATCAACATAGGCGTTTTCGTCTTTGTCTATCATTTTATCGTAATATTCCGAAAAAACGCGAAGAGTGGTAAAGACGCGCTCCACATATCTGCCGAGCCAAAAGAGATTGTCCGTGGATTTTATCGAGATAATACCCATGTGTCTTTAAATCCTCCTCCCTGAGATGAGTTCACAACAAAAGAATCCGGATCTTGAGAATAGCGCGTAAGACCGCTGTGCCAAACGGTTATTTCGTCGCCGTAGAGCACAAACGCGCGAAGATCGGCTTTCCTTTCGACTTGCCTGCCGTTTTCAAAAACCTTGAGCCCTTTAAAGTCTATTACCTCCTGCGCTATAAATCGGCGCGGCGAAGCTTTAACGGCTTCTTTTATGGCAGAGAGTTCGTTTTTGGACAGAGAGTTTCCGAATATGACCCCGTAGCCTCCGGACTCCGATACATCTTTTATAACCAGCGATGGCAGATTTTCGGTTATATAATCGAGATCTTTTTTTATTATCGGCAGATAGGTAACGGCATTGTTTAGTATCGGTTCTTCGCCGAGATAGTATTTTATCATTTGCGGGACGAAATAATATACGCCCTTGTCATCCGCTATGCCGTTTCCGGGCGCATTTACAATCGCAACATTTCCGGCTCTGTAAGAATCTATGATGTGCGGTACTCCGAGAAGAGAGCCTGCGTAAAATGTCATAGGGTCGATGTATTCATCTGAAATTCGGCGGTAAACCGTGCCTACGCGCTGTCGCTTACCGGAATATTCACTATAATAAAGCACGTTGCCTTCAACGAAAAGGTCCTGCGGCATAGCAAATACAGCCTTTGTGCGCTCCGCAAGGTACGAATGCTCAAAGAAAGCTGAGTTGTATCGGCCGGGGGTCAAAATAACGTTGATTCCGCCGGTGTTTACATCATCGAGAACACGGCGCAAAAGCCCGCCGTAGTCGCGGTTGTCGTCTACCGAATTGTTTTGGAACGTGTCGGGACTTGCTCTGCGGCAAAGCTCGCGCGCTATCATCGGATAAGACGCGCCGGAGGGTATGCGTAAATTGTCCTCAAGTACATACCAGCACATATCCTTGCCTTGTACCAAATCTATACCCGAAATGTGATTATATATCTTTTTAGGCGGAGTCAGCTTGTCGCACGGTGCGGAAAAGCCCGGCGAAGTATATATGAATTCTTCGGGAATTATTTTATCGCGTATGATTTTTTTGTCGGAATAAATATCGTTTAAAAACAAATTAAGAGCGTAAACGCGCTGCTTCAAGCCTTTTTCAAGAAATTCAAATTCGTTTTTCGGAATTATGCGCGGTATGGTGTCAAAGGGGAAAAGCCGTTCATTGAATTTGTTGTTTTTATAAAGTCCGAATTTTACGCCGTAACGTGACATAAGACGGTTAATTTCTTCCTGATGATCTATAAGTCCGTACAAGTTCTCACCTCACTTGATGTATGTTTTGTACAAAAACAAAACCGGATAAAAGTCTGTTTTTATAATTATATAATAAATCTACGGATTTGCAATATGTAAAAGCGTCAAAAACATATAAAATTATGCGTTTTTACACAAGTTTCGGCGGCGAACTTTGAAACGATAACTATTTTAAAAAAAGAAAAATTAACTCTTGACAATTGTGCCGTTTATATATATAATAGTCAAGCAGTTTAGATGCGGACCATTAGCTCAGTTGGTTAGAGCATCCGGCTCATAACCGGGCGGTCCGGGGTTCGAGTCCCTGATGGTCCACCAAAGAAACGACAATTTTCGTGAGAAGATTGTCGTTTCTTTTTGTTTTGTATGTTTATCTTTTCGTTTTTCTTTTTTTGATTTGAAAGATAACGGACACGAGAAAAATTATGCGGAAACCGGTTTTTGTCATCGGTAATGCATCATCCGATTGCAGCTTTTGCCGAGCAATAGCACCGACGCCGATTGTTATCGTTTTTTCTGTTGTGTATTAGATTTAAAAAGAAGCTTCATAAAAACATTTCGAAATAATTATTGTTGACAAAATGATGCAATATATGTATAATATCAAAGTGATTTCCGCAAGGAAGAATTTAATATAGGGGTATAGCTCAGTTGGTAGAGCAGCGGTCTCCAAAACCGCGTGCCGAGGGTTCAAGTCCTTCTGCCCCTGCCAAAAAGAAACAGTCACCATTTTGGTGACTGCTTCTTTTTTGTTAGACAAAACTTGTCCGAGGCACGCGCGTGCCGGGCTTCGTCGCCGCGCGCTGCCGGTGGCAGATGCAGCGAGGCGAGGATGGCGCAGCGGTCAAAATATGGCGTAACATCGCCATATTTTGGGCACCGCAAGAGGGGTTGCGAAGCAACTTCAAGTCCGTTTGTATATCTTAGGCAATCTTGTTGGGATAATTATAGCTTTTGTTTACGGCGGTTTTACTTACTTTTCACATATAGATAAAACTACGGCGCACGGTCTTTTCCGTACGCCGTAGTTTCATTTTCACACTGTTTTTTGTTCACTTTGTGCCACACAATCCACCCAATCCGTTTGGTACATCATCAAAAAAGCATCAATCATAATTCAAATCCGTTTGTAACGCCCATTAGCATATCCGTGTTTCGTTTAACATAATACATTTCGGTTATCTCCGAAGTTGTGTGTCCGAGTAAGTCTGCCACCTGCCTCGGTGTTAATGCTTTTACCATTCCGTCCTCAGCTCGCACGCCTGTTACAAGCTTTGTTGCGAAGGTGTGACGCAAACTGTGTAATCCTTTTTTCTCAATTCCTGCCGCATCGAGTATGGAATAAAACCGTTTTCGCAAGTTCAACGGTCTTGTAAAGTTTCCGTCTGCATCGGGTATCAACGGTGCATCCTCACCGAAATATCGCTCGTTGCGTAACTCAATAATCGCTTGAATAGCTGTTTCGTTTAAGGGTACGATACGCTTGCTTGAAGCGGTTTTCAGCTTGCCCACTACAATTTCCCGTCCGCTTTTTCTCTCTGTTCCGTCACGCTTTTGCGCTTCTTTAACACCTCTTTGAATGTGCATCACTTTCTTTTCAAGGTCTATGTCGCTGTTGACTAAACCTAACGCTTCAGCAGTTCTCAGTCCCGTGTTCAGCATAAGAATATATGCTGACGCTTGATTGTGTTTCGGCTTGCCTGAAGGGTACTTCTTGTATGCTTCCTCTTTGAATTTTTCAATTTCCTCATCGGTGAATACGGTTATCGTTTCGCATACGGGAAGCACTTCTTTGTTTTGCTTTGCAAGATAATTTGACTTTTTTATTGTCGGCACAGCGTTCATTGGATTCTTTTTTATGAATTCTTCACGCATAAGATAATCAAAGTATTCATTGAGCAGATTGTATGTTTGCTTGACGGTTGAGAATGAATATCCCTTGTCGGTCAGCGTGCTAATCAATCGCTTAATGTTTGCACCTGTTATGTTAGAAACAATGAGTTTGCCAATGTAAGGGACGATTTGATTTTTGTAAATCTGCTCGTTGCGGTCATAGGTTACTCGCTCAACATTCGGGTACTTAAACACTTGCAGGTAATTAAGCAGGCTGTCTTTTACAGTCTTGTTACCCTCAATGGCATCAATGATTTCTTCTTCAAACTTGGTTATGTAGTCCGTCATTTTCTTGTTGACTTCGGCTTTGGTGGTGCCGGAAAAGCTCTTGCGTTTTCGTTCGCCTTTCTCATCCTTGTACCAAACTACGCCACCCCATCTGCCGTCTGTTCGTTTGAATGCATTGCCGTTTGTCAGCAGTTGCTTTTGCATTTTATCACTCCTTTCGCACACACAATATCACAAACCTTTTTCAATATCCAGACCAAAGATTGTGTGTTCGCTTTTGTTGTTTTAGTTTCAAAAAGCCGTCACAAATCGCCTGTAAGCCGTTTTTAGTTTTAGTCCGACGAGTTACTCTATTTTTGAGCGAACTCGTCAATTATTGCTCACAGCGTTGTCAAAATTTCTCGATTTTTAATCATCATACCGCAATACTCAAGTGAATACGCAAAAACCTTGATTTTCTGCGAAAAACAGCCTTTACTGCATACGAATTTGGAATCATACGCAAAAGTATTACGAATCGAAAAGCCGACAGGCCTTGCCGGACGGCGTTTTCGGGCTTTTCAATGCCCGAAAATCATACCCCTTTATCCTGCTTTAAAATCGACGGCTTGAAAATTGCTCCAAAACCCACTCAAAAGAGCCGAGATTTCATCCAAAAACACATCAAAAATCAATTCAAGAAAAGCAAAAGAAAAACAGCTGTTTTTTTCAATTTTAGGCTTTTAGATTATTTGTCATCAGTTCGTACAGTGGGGTACACTAAATTTGATGAACTGTGTAGAGATTACTTTGCTGTGCGTTTTCAAAAAATCTTTGAGTAATATCTATGTAACCTTTTTCTTCGAGTGACTTGAGCGTGTTTCTACAAGTGGTCGGACACATATTGCACTTCTTTGCCATCTTCGGAACAGACCAAAAACTTACACCTTTGCTGTCGCCAACCGAAACAAGAAAACAGTAAATCATAAATTCGTGCGGAGAAAAATTTTCATCAAAGATTTTGTTTGGCATATAGTAAACCTTGCCGTCGGTTTTGTAATTTTTATTTGCATACATAATTTTTATCCTTTCTTAATTTGTTTTTGAATCCACAACTTGAATTCATCTTTCGGTACAACAATTCTTGTGCCGATTTTTATTTTTGGAAAACCTTTTTCATTGACAAGCTCGTATGACCTTGTGCGAGATATTCCAAGCACCTTTGCCACCTGCGAAACCGATAACATCATCGGTAGCTCATCAAAACTTTTATAGCTTTCTTTCATTGCGCTGCCTCCTTTCGTATTATTCGAGAGATACTTTTTCAAAAAGAAAAAAGTATAAGTAAATTTGAAAACAAAAATTCACCCACAAAAAAGTCCCTCTACTATACGGAGAAAAATTTCAATTTTGTTCGGGTGTTTTTCAAAATTCTTTACACCTTGTTTACATTTCATTTCACGATAGCAAAAAAATACCCCTCTATAACACGGAGAAAAATTCAAGTTTTGTTGATGTGTTTTGAAAGAAAATTTACAAATTATTTTATAAAAACAAAAATCCTCACCTTTTTTATAGATGAGGATTCATTACCTGTACCATTATTTGTACGATTAACAAAAAAGTTTGTATTGGTTGTTGAAATATGATATACTTATATTCGTATAATTGTATCTATTCATAGATTCAATTCATATCGCAACTTTAAGTTATTGTATATTCACAGCAGGAGGATAAATATGGCTAACGGAAACAACGCCAATATCGGATTTGAAAAAGAAATTTGGGAAGCAGCTTGTGAGCTTTGGGGACACATTCCTGCGGCAGAATACAGAAAGGTTATCGTAGGACTTATTTTCCTGCGTTATATTTCAAGTGCTTTTGAAAAACGCTATCAAAAGCTTGTTGCTGACGGCGATGGCTTTGAAGATGATAAGGACGCATACATAGAAGAAAATATTTTCTTTGTACCTGAGGATGCTCGTTGGGACAAAATAAAAGAAGCTGCTCATACGCCTGAGATTGGTATGGTAATCGACAATGCTATGAGGGCTATTGAGAAAGAAAATGCCACTCTTAAAAATGTGTTGCCTAAGAACTATGCAAGCCCGGATTTGGACAAGCGAGTTTTAGGTAATGTTGTTGATATATTTTCAAATGTAGATATGGGCGATGCTGAGAAAAGCAAAGACCTTCTCGGCAGAACTTACGAGTATTGTATTCAGCAGTTCGCCGCTTATGAAGGCGTTAAGGGTGGCGAGTTCTATACTCCGGCAAGCATTGTTAAAACGATCGTTGCAATACTTCAACCTAAAGCAGGTTCACGTGTATATGACCCTTGCTGTGGTTCAGGTGGTATGTTCGTTCAGAGTGCGAAGTTTATTCAGGAGCACAGTGGTAGTCGTGGAGATATAGCCGTTTACGGTCAAGAGTCCAATGCCGACACATGGAAAATGGCTAAAATGAATATGGCTATTCGTGGCATTGACGCAGACTTCGGTCCGTATCAGGCGGATACATTCTTCAATGATTTACATAAAACGCTGAAAGCGGATTTCATTATGGCAAATCCACCTTTTAACCTTTCCAACTGGGGACAGGATAAACTGAAAGACGATGTTCGTTGGAAATACGGAACACCGCCTGCCGGAAACGCCAACTATGCTTGGATTCAGCATATGATACATCATCTTGCACCGAATGGAAAAATCGGTCTTGTACTTGCTAACGGTGCTTTGTCTTCTCAGTCCAGCGGCGAGGGAGAAATCAGAAAGAATATTATCCAAGCAGACCTTGTAGAAGGTATCGTCGCTCTGCCAACTCAGCTTTTTTACAGTGTTACTATTCCTGTTACGCTTTGGTTCATTTCAAAGAACAAAAAGCAAAAAGGTAAAATCCTGTTTATTGACGCTCGCAAGATGGGCTATATGGTTGACCGTAAGCACAGAGATTTTACTGAAGGTACCCAAGAAGATGGCAGCCTTGGAGATATTGATAAATTAGCAAAAACATTTGATGATTTTCAAAACGGAACATTAAAAGAAGTAAAAGGCTTCTGTGCCGTTGCCGACCTTCAAGAAATTGAAAAGCAAGACTTTATTTTAACACCTGGTAGGTATGTTGGCATTGAAGAAGTCAAAGATGACGGCGAACCGTTTGAAAAAAAAATGACCCGTCTTACCTCTGAACTTTCGGATATGTTTGAAAAGTCTCACGAGTTAGAGGACGAAATCCGCAAAAAACTGGGGGCGATTGGATATGAGGTATGAATTTGAAACAATGACAATTGGGGATTGTTGCGATATTATAAAAAAATCAATTTATCCAGAAAAAAGACAGGTTTACACTTGCTTCAGTCTGCCTGCATTTGATAATTCTAATACCCCTGAAATATTAAATGGTGAAGATATTAAGAGTTCCAAGTTTGTATTGGATGAAAATACTATCCTTTTTAACAAATTGAATCCTAAATTTAGAAGAGTATGGAATATACATTCTCTTGAAAAATATGAGAACACGATTTGTTCAACAGAATTTTTGCCATTGAAGGCGAAAGCCAATATTGAGCAAGATTACTTATATTACTATATTTCAAGTCCTTATTTTACTAGGCTTATGGATGGAATAAGAACCGGTACTTCCAATAGTCAACAGAGAATAGATTGGAAACAATTCTTACGAGAACAAATAAATGTTCCATCATTGCCTATTCAAAGAAAAGTTGTTTCATTGCTGAGAAATATTGATAAAAAAATAGAACTCAATAATGCGATAAACAATAATTTAGCGGCTTAAAGGTCGATATCCGAAACATCAAGCTCACCGGACATTAGTTTTGGTAGTAATGTATCCCTAAGTGCTGTCAAATTATCTGTTTCAATTTGATTAGCCTTAATCTTCGCAAACATTGGTGCAGCAAAACCGTGGAATTCTTCCAATTCGTCATTGGTAGGCACAACAAAAGGCATACCTTTGATAATTTTTGAATTGACGGCCGTTGCTATTGAAGATGTACTTCCCATAGTTTGATAGTTAAAACATTTCAAATAGCAATAGAGATATTCATTTATTTCTTTTTTGTCGGTTTTGAAATGTGCAATGGCTTCATTAGTGGTCATCTCACCATTTGTAATTGCAATTCTCCCAACAGTAAGCTTAAAGCTAAGTAAGACTGTGTTATCGGGTACTACTTTAACATTATGACGTTCAACAGCTTGTTTCGTAAGTTGTTCAGAACTGCTACTGATATAAAGACCGCAAGGCCCCATATCTGATATGGATACCCAAGTAACATCTTGAGGATTGGTGCTAAACCATTGTGGTTCTTTTCTCGGCGGTGTTTTGCCGATGGAAATATCAAAGTATTCGTCAGCACGGCAAATTGCTCGTTCATTATTGGCTGTATCGACAAATTTATTGCGATATAAAGTTAGCACTTGCTCAAGTAAATTATTGTTTTTCACAATAGATCGGAATTTTATGAAAGACGAGGAATGTCAAAAATGAAAATCAGAGTAATGAATATATCTGATTACAAGCAAGTTTATCAATTATGGTTGTCATGTGTAGGGATGGGATTAAATAATTTAGACGATTCAAAAGAAGGAATAGAGAGGTTTCTGAACAGAAATCCTGAAACTTGTTTTGTTGCTGAGATAGAACAAATGATAATCGGAGTAATTATTGCTGGTAACGATGGAAGAAGAGGCTATATTTACCATACAGCGGTTAATCCTAACTACAGGCATCAAGGAATAGCTACCAAACTTGTAAATGAAGTTATGGGAAAATTAAAAGCGTTAGGTATACATAAGACTGCTTTGGTTGTATTTTCAAAAAATACTGATGGAAATGCTTTCTGGGAGAAAAACGGTTTTACTTCACGGGAAGATTTGATTTATAGAAATAAGCCAATTACTGAAATGATAAGAATAGATACATAAATTCCAGTTTATCAACCTTGATATAAACTAAATATCCCTGAAAACTGTAAAGCATTAATTTGCTTTGCAGTTTTTTGTTTTTCTCATACAAAATGCCGAACTGAAAAAGTCAACTGGAACAGAAAGATTATGCGCCTTGCGAATAGACAGAAACAGCGTATCTGCGCTATAATATTACTACGGAAATGCACTATTGCTGAATCGAAAAGAGGTGAAAGAAGTGAGTGCAACTTTAACTGACAATAATGCAAAACTTGAAAATCTTGAAAAATCAATCCGGGCAGCCAATGAACGAAAGCGTAAACTTGTTGAGAAAAACAAGCGGATTACCTATGATATTCTTTCTGAACTTTATGGGTTAGAGGGACAGGAACTTATTGACACTGTAACTGCCGAACATGAACTAATGGAAATGTTCAAAAAACGAGGTATGGACTACAATCAGATTTACGAACTTACAAAATATCAAAACCACAGACCAATGAACACAAGCGAGGGATAAACAGAGAAAGCGAAACCCTCAGATAAAGGAGAAAAATTCGCTATGAACAAAGAAAGCACAACTTATACTGAATACAAAATCGGACACACAACCTATATGGTAAAAACAATATTTAATCCTGATTTTCAGGAAAGTCTTTCCGATATTCTGAAAAGACTTATTATTCGTGAATGTGAGAGTTTCCTCAGTGAAAGCCAACAGGACTGTGAATTGCAGGCTGTGTAAATTTTTAGTGCAACTGTATTGCAATCAGTGATGCAGTGCGCTATAATAATAACATAGCTTGCTGTATCTGTCGGAAAGTGAGGATATTATGACAGACAAGATTACAGCTTTATACTGCCGACTTTCACAGGACGATATGCTTGACGGTGAGAGCAACAGTATTACAAATCAAAAATTGATTTTGAAAAAATATGCTGATGACAATGGGTTCAAAAACATAGTTTTCTACGTTGATGACGGCATTTCAGGCACAACATTTGAACGTAACGGCTTTCAGGCGATGATGTCTGATATTGAGAGTGGCAAGGTAGGAACTGTTATTACAAAAGATCTCTCCAGACTTGGACGTGATTATCTTAAAACAGGTGAATACGTAGAAATTATATTTCCTGATCACAATGTGCGTTATATCGCTATCAACGACAACGTGGACACTTTCAAGGGCGACAATGAGTTTATGGCGTTCAAGAACATTTTCAACGATTGGTATGCTCGTGACTGCTCCAAAAAGATCCGTGCAGTTTTCAAGGCTAAGGGACAATCAGGCAAACACCTCTGTCCGCCTGTTTACGGCTATAAAAAGTCCGATACAGACAAAAACTTGTGGGTGATTGATGATACTGCTGCCGAAGTAGTCCGCAAAATATTTAGGCTTTGCATTGAGGGATATGGTCCGGTACAGATTGCCCGTATTCTCACAGAACAAGGCATTCCAACACCTACCGCTTATGCTCTGTCGCAAGGCAGAGATAACGGACGGCATAATGCCAAACTGCATCGTTGGGGAGCAAATACTATCTGTCACATTCTTGAAAGGCTTGAATATTGCGGTCATACGGTCAATTTCCGCACTCACATGAAGTCTTACAAGGTGCATAAGATTGTCTATAATCCGCAGGATGAATGGCAGATTTTTAAGAACACACAAGAGCCTATTATTACGCAGCAGGAGTTTGATTTGGTGCAGGAACTCCGCAAGAACAAACGCAGACCGCAAAAGATGCAGACGGTCAATCCGTTCGCAGGAATGGTGTACTGTGCTGACTGCGGTGAGAAGATGTATCTGAGCCGCCGCAAGAATGAACGTCCCGAACAGGAACACATGAGATGCTCTACCTACGCCAAAGAACAGGATAAATGCACAGTGCATTATATCAGAACTTGTGTTCTGAATGAGATTGTCCTCGGAGAACTGAATAAGCTCCTTGAAACCATTAAGGAAAATGAAGAAGAATTCATCAATTCAGCTATGAATCATTCCGTTCAGAAAAAATCATCGGAACTTACAAAGGCAAAGAAAACCATAAAACAGGCTGAAAAGCGTATCGCTGAATTGGATAAGCTGTTTACAAGGCTCTATGAGGACAATGTTCTTGGTAAAATATCTGATGAACGATTCACAGTCATGTCGGCAGGATATGAGAATGAGCAGAAAATGCTGAAAGCAACAGTTTCAGAGCTGCGTACAATTATCACTCATGCTGAGAAGCAAGCTTCTGATGTGACTGCATTTCTGAAGGCAGTACACAAATATGAGCATATCACAAAGCTTACACCTGAGGTCATGCACGAACTGATTGAAAAAATCGTGGTGCATGAAGCAGACAAGTCAAGCGGAAAGCGTGTGCAGCAGATTGATATTTATTATCGCTTTGATGTTGCCGTTTCGTCAGTTACTGCAGAAACAGGAAAATACGGAAAAAAGACTGCTTAACCGAAGTGTTACGCAGTCTGCATTAAGAGAAGAAAAACTTCTATATCACTACTGTGCTTTTTACTATTATTTGTCACTATTTCTTGCAGTGGGGTGCATTATATTTGAGTTATGATACTTCTCAATTTTCAAGAGCATCAAAAAAGCATCAATTTTCAACAAAAACTATAAAGACAAAAACGAACAGCACTTTCTAATCCTGAAAGTGCTGTTTTTATGCGGAATTTTAGGGGGACTGTATTTTAACACGCGGCTTAACTGAAAGCGTGCTTTTCGCTCCAAAACCGCGTGCCGAGGGGTGCGGGTCTCCGGTGGAGACCTCTGCACGAAGTGCAGAAGCACCGACCGAGCCGGCAGGCGAGACCAAGTCCTTCTGCCCCTGCCAAATCGAAAACGGTTACCGAAAGGTGACCGTTTTTGTTTTGACATTGAGTAAAATGATTTAGACTCCGAGGCACGCGGAGCGTGTTGAGGGGTGCGGGTCTCCGGTGGAGACCTCTGCACGAAGTGCAGAAGCACCGACCGAGCCGGCAGGCGAGACCAAGTCCTTCTGCCCCTGACAAAAAGAAACAGTCACCGTTGCGGTGACTGTTTTTTTAGATATGGTGAATTTCCTGATCCAAAGCATTTTTCGGCCAAGATTTTCTCAGTGCCGCATAGGAAATTACAAAGTTGGCGAGCCAGCCTGCCGGAACCGCAAGCCATACAAATGCAATGCCGAAATGCGGTGCAAAAATCAATGCCACCGATAAACGAATCGCAAGGTTGACCAAATTTGCAGTCAAAAACGGGCGCATATTTCCAAGTCCGCGAAGAACACCGTCTGTTGCCATTTTGATACCCATAAATATGAAAAAGTATCCAATCCATTTCATATAATCACCGGACACTTGATACGCTAATTCCGTTCCGTCTTTTCCTAAGAAAAGTGAAGAAATTTGAGTGTGCATCGTTTCAATAATTACAAATGCAAGTACGGCAAAGCATACATCTAACAGCAAAGCGGCGCGGTAGCCTTTTTTAATACGGTCAATTTTTCCGGCACCGAAATTTTGCGAAACAAATGGTGACACGGCATTCCCGATTGATACAAATATCAGTGAAAAAACATTTTCAACTCTCATCGTTGCTGCGTAGCCTGCGAGTGCTTGCGTGCCAAACGGATTTACAACCGCCTGCACAATCATCATACCGATTGATACCGTGGATTGTTGAAGAATAGACGGAACGGCGATTTTAAGCATTAAACGCAGTTCGCTTTTGTCAAATCGATGAAACGGACTTGCGTATTTTCGCATTCGATAAAGAAAAATCCAAAGGGAAAGTACGGCGGAAATGCCCTGTGCAATAAGAGTGGCAAGAGCAGCACCGAATACGCCGAGTTTAAGACCGCCTACCATCCAAAGGTCCATGATGATATTCAATACAGATGAAAATATTAAAAGCCATAACGGAATTTTCGATTCGCCGATTGAAGTGAACATGGTTGAAAGAATGTTGTACATAAATAAAAACGGAAATCCCGCAAAATAGATGCGCAAGTACAGTACCGCATCCTCCATTATATCCGCAGGCGTTTGCAGTATGCTCATCATCCAATTAGAACAGAAAAATCCAAAGATACCGAGAAATATGCTTAAAAGCAAAAAGCTGATTAACGAGGTTGATACGATTGTTTTCATCTTGCCGTAATTTTGAGCACCGAAATAACGGCTTACCAGTACACCTGCGCCCACGCCTGCACCGAGTGCTATACAAATAAAAACATTTGTAAGTGCGGCACAAGCCCCGACGGCCGCAAGGGCAGAGGAGCCGACAAATTGACCGACGATAATTGAATCAGCCATATTGTATACTTGTTGAAAGAAGCTGCCTAAAATCATAGGCATCGCAAAAACAGTCAAAGCCTTGAGCGGCGGATCGGTTATTAAATATTCGTCCTTTGTCATTTTAATATTCTCCTGTAAATCACTTGCGTTATCCTTTTAATTTATGTATCAGTTTTCTTAGAATTGTAGCACAACAGCAATGTTATATTTAAAAAGCCAAACAAGATACAGCTTTCTCAGTCTGCACCCTGTTCGGCTTACGTCTTTACTGAACAATCGCTCCCTGAGCGAACATTAGAAGTATATCATCGGCATAAATAAATGTCAATGAGTTATAGTCCTGAATAGCCTGACCGTTGATATTTAATAAGCAGTAAAAAATGTCGTTTTAAATATAAATCAGAACAGAAAACAGCACACAACCAATATCCGGTGTGTGCTGTTTTAGTCGGCATTTAGCCGCATATTATTTTATGACGCCGTTTGTTACCTTGAATGCGATGTTTTGTAAAAAGAATATAAAGCGGCGGAAATGAGTTTGTGTGATAAATCAGCACAAATTCCGAAAAAAGCCGAAAAAGGTGATACAATCAAGCTCATAAAAGGGGCTGAGGAATGAAATGACAGCTGTTTGTAATAAAATAAAGTCAATAGTTGCATTTGCGGTTATTTGCGTTATATTGTCGCTGCCTCTCGATGCTTTTGCCTCGGGTGACAGCGACTTTGTGTATTATATTAAGAACGGAAAGGTTTATGTAAGCGGCTACCGCGGAGTGAGCGACACGATTTTGGTACCCGAAAAAATTAAGGGCAAAACGGTGGCGGCGATTGACGATTACGCATTTTCGTCAAACGGAACCGTGGAATTTATCGGCTTACCCGATTCCGTCACCGCAGTCGGCAAAAACGCTTTTTCCGACTGCACGGCTCTGTCATATGTCAGCTTCGGCGCGAATTTAAACGAGATAGGCGACAATGCCTTTTCGGGCTGTTATTCCTTAAAAAAAGCAGAGCTTAAAAAAGGAGTTACATATATAGGCAAGGGAGCCTTTAAAGGGTGTTCGTCGCTTTCTTTCGCCACAATTCCCGACGGAGTGGCATTTATCGGTGAGAAAGCCTTTTTCGGTTGCTCTGCGTTGGAAAAAGTTACGTTGCCCGAGAGCGTTACGGAAATTCATACAAGCGCGTTTGAAAATTGTTCGTCTCTTTCAAAAGCTGAGCTTCGCGGCGTAAAAACAATAGGGGATCGAGCGTTCTATAATTGTGCCGCACTTTCGGAGATAAGCTTTTCACCGTCTCTTAGAGAGATAGGGGCTTTTGCCTTTTCGGTAAATACTTCTTTGGAAAAAGTTACTTTGCCCCCAAATACCGAGCTTGTTTCAGACGAAGCTTTTTCGCGTTGTACGTCTTTAAAAACCGTTACCGTTTTCAGCGAAGCTCTGAAGATGTCGGCTACGGCATTAGACGGATGTACCTCACTTTATGCAATATACGGAAGCTCCGCGTTTTCATCCGAAGCGGCAAGCGGCATAAGAAATGCAACTGTGTCTTTCGATTGTGTGTCCGAGGAGAAAGAAACCGGTGTTGTAAACACGGTAGTCGGTGTTACGGTACAAACGCTAAAGGAGATATTGGTATTCAAAGGAGTTATCGATGCTGCGGATGAATTGACCGTGTTTGATGAAAACGGCAATATTTTGCCTGATTTCGCCGTTGTCGAGGACGGTGCAGGTATTCGCATACGCAAAGGAAAAACGGATTATTATTACGTTGCGCGAGTGAATTTCGGCGATGTGAATTCAGACGGTAAAACGAACAGTGCGGACGCTGTTATAATACTTAAATATTCGGCGGGCTTAACAGGCTTGTCTCCGATAAAACTCAAAGAGGCCGATTTAAACCGAGACGGAGCCGTAGATGAGAGTGACGCGGTTTTACTGCTTCGCAGGTCATGCGGTCTTATGGCATAATAAAAAAGCATCGCTGATTCTTTTGGCCAAAATCGCGGTGCTTTTAATTATTTTGTATTTTCTTTCAGATAATCCAACAATACGTCTTTTCTGTTTTGGCACTTACCCTCTATAACGCCGTTAAGTAAAAAATCAAGCGAGCTTTTAATCTCTTTTCCCTCGGCAATACCGAAGGCCTTAATATCATCGCCGTTTACTGCGAGAGATTTTAAATTATAACACTCGTTGCTTGCCTTTATCTCCTCATAAAACGAACGCATATTTTTTAGCTTTTCGTCTATTGCGTGCGGATCGGCCTTTGCCATGTTATCGGCACGCTTGATTTTTATAAGGTTAAGGTATGTTTCGTCTCCGAGACTGCACATCATTTTTTTTGCCTGAATTTTGCCGCGCGGGGATTTCATATCATGTATCAAAACGAGCTTTGATACCTCGTTTATTGTATTATTGTCAAATTTCAGTCTTTTTAGAATGTCTCGCGTCTTTTTTTCGCTTATCACGGCATGACCTTTGAAGTGCGAAGTGCCGTTTTCGTCAGTGGTTTTGGCGTCGGGCTTTCCGAAATCATGGAAAAACATTGTAAGACGCAAAATTCTGTCATTAAAATCTATCGCGTCTACGGCGTGAAGCGTATGCTCGAACACATCGTATTTGTGATATTTTGTGTGCTGCTCGCATTCTACAAGTGGGGCAAGCTCCGGGATAAATACCTCTATAACCGCGTGATATTTCCGTATAACGTCGGTTGCGTATTTTCCCGTGATAAGCTTTGTGAATTCAACCTGTAATCTTTCTTTTGACACATCCGACAGCAGCTGCCTGTTTTTCAGTATGCTGTCCGATGTGCTTTTTTCTATTTTGAATCCGAGCTCCGCCGAAAAACGGACGGCACGCATTATTCTGAGCGCGTCCTCCGAAAAACGTGTGTCCGGGTCGCCGACGCACCGTATTATTTTGTTGCTCAAATCGTCTTTGCCGCCGAAAGCATCAATTATTTTGTCGTCGCAATTACAGCAAAGCGTGTTTATTGTGAAATCCCGCCTTGAGAGATCGTCTCTGAGGTTATCCGAAAATGATACCGTTTGCGGATGACGGTGGTCTGTATAGTCGCCGTCTATGCGATAAGTGGTTATTTCGAGCGGCATATTGTCAATTATAACAGTTACCGTCCCGTGCTTTATACCTGTCTCTATTATCCGTTCGCCGCAAAACACCTTTTCGGTTTCCTCGGGGCGTGCACTTGTTGTGATGTCCCAGTCAAACGGGACTTTGCCTAGCAGACAATCACGAACCGCGCCGCCGACGGCATAGGCTTCAAAACCGCTGTTTTTCAGCAGGCATATCGCCTTATTCACTTGTTCGGGGAGCTTTATCATAATAATTCCTCAAAGTATGCTTTTGATTTCTGAGAGACTGTCGATTCTTATATCCGCGCCCACATTATCATACCCCGTGCCGTTGTGGTCATACCAACAGGTGGTGATTCCGAAGCTCTTCCCTCCGGATATATCGGCGGTAAGCGAATCGCCTATAAGTATAAATTTTGATTTGTCGGTTTCGTGCAGCTCATTGAGGCACCGCTCAAAAAATTCCCGTTGGGGCTTTTGCACGCCTATTCTCTCCGAAACAAAAAGGTGAGAGAAGCAGTCTATCATTCCGGCAAGTGTCAGTCGGTGCTTTTGCTGCTCAAACGGCCCGTTGCTTGCGGCACAGAGTATGTATTTTTTTGACAGATATTTAACCGTATCCACAGCTCCGTTTACAGGCTCGTGGCTGTCATATATCCCTTTTACGAATTCTTTTTCAAATTCGCGTCCGTCAAAATTGATACCCATAACCGAAAAAACCATATTCCACCGTTTTTCGTGTATTTGATCCCTTGTGATTTCTCCCGTTTCGAGCCTTTGCCAGAGAGAGTCGTTGATTTTATGAAAAACCGACGGCATTTCTTTTTTGAAACCTACTCCGCAAGCTTTGCAAGCGTTTGTCATAGCTTTTTCGGCACATTTGTTGAAATCCAAAAGCGTATTGTCAATATCTATCAGAACATATTTAAACATATCGTAATCCTTCCTTCATCATAATGAAATTATATGATATTCACTTAATATTTTCAAGTGTTGAGCCGCTCCTTTACTTTATTTAAAAAATATTATAAAATAATAAAAAATAACCTTTACGTGGTGATGATTATGGAGCAAAGTAAAATTGAGCGTATAAACTTCCTTGCCAAAAAGCAAAAAGGTGATGGGCTTACTCCTGAAGAAAAGGAGGAGCAGGCAATTTTGCGCCGCGAGTATATCGACTCTTTTAAAAGAAATCTTGTCGCAAATCTTGAAAATACGTATATCGTTGATGAAAACGGAAATAAACATAAGGTTAAAAAGCATACCGATGACGATAAAAGCTGACTTGAGCTGTCGGCTTTGGGCGTATGAGCCCTAAATATCCGTTTGAAAAGGCAAATAACTTGACTTGACCGCTATATATAGTGTAAAATATATGGCGGTATTTTTCGGCAGGATTTTCCTGCGTGCATTTTTTCCGCCGCTCGGAATTTAAAAGGTGGTTTATTTAAATGGCAAAAAAAGCGGTATACAATGAAGAAAGTATTTCGCAGCTAAAGGGTGCTGACAGGGTTAGGCTTCGCCCTGCCGTTATTTTCGGCTCGGACGGTATTGAGGGCTGTGAGCACGCTGTATTTGAGATACTTTCAAATTCCATAGACGAGGCAAGAGAGGGCTACGGTAAAGAGATAACCGTGACCCGTTTCCTCGACGGCTCCGTTGAGGTTGTCGATCACGGCAGAGGTATGCCTATGGACTACAACGAAAAGGAAAAGCGCTGGAACTGGGAGTTGCTCTTCTGTGAGATGTATGCCGGCAGTAAATATAATACAAACAACGGCGGAACATACGAGTATTCACTCGGACTTAACGGACTCGGACTTTGTGCCACACAGTATGCTTCGGAGTATATGGATGCCGAGGTGCACAAAAACGGTTTTCGCTATGAGATACATTTTAAGGCGGGCGAGCCCGTCAGCGAGCTTCAAAAGGAACCGTACAATAAAAAAGATACCGGGACAAGAATACGCTGGAAACCGGATATCAAGGTGTTCACCGATATTGATATTCCTCTTGAATACTATCAGGAGACTATATTAAGGCAGTCGGTTGTAAATGCGGGAATAAAATTCGTTCTTCGCAATCAAACCGGCGAAAAGAGTTTTGATAAATACGAATACTGCTACGAAAACGGTATAGTCGATTATATAAAGGAATTTGTCGGCGACGATGCGTTTTCTTCAGTGCAGTTTTGGCAGGGTGAGAGAAAGGGCAGAGACAGAGCCGATTTGCCCGAATACAAGGTTAAGCTCAATGTTGCGCTGTGTTTTTCCAATAAAAAACAGCTTAAGGAGTATTACCATAATTCCAGCTTTCTTGAACACGGCGGCGCTCCCGAAAAAGCTGTAAAAAGTGCGTTCGTTTCGCAGATTGACAGCTATTTAAAAGCAAACAGCAAGTATTTAAAGAGCGACAGCAAGATAAATTTCCAGGATGTGGAGGATTGTCTTGTGCTTGTTTCGTCATCCTTTTCAACTCAGACGTCATACGAAAATCAGACCAAAAAAGCTATAACCAATAAATTCATTCAGGAGGCTATGACGGATTTTCTCCGCCATCAGCTTGAAGTGTATTTTATAGAAAACAGAATAGACGCCGAAAAAATTGCCGAGCAGGTGCTCATAAATATGCGTTCGCGCGTCAAGGCCGAATCCACAAGGCTCAACATTAAAAAGACGCTTCAAAGCGGCAACAGTATGACTGACAGAATCGAAAAATTCGTTGACTGCCGCTCAAAGGACGTTTCGGAGCGTGAAATATTCATAGTGGAGGGCGACTCGGCTCTCGGTGCCTGCAAGCAGGCGAGAGACAGTGCCTTTCAGGCAGTTATGCCGGTACGAGGGAAAATACTCAACTGTCTTAAGGCCGAATACCCCAAAATATTTAAAAACGACATTATAACAGACCTTATCAAAGTGCTCGGCTGCGGCGTTGAGGTAAGCTCCAAGGCAAATAAAAATCTGTCGCTTTTCAATATGGATAATCTTCGTTGGAGCAAGGTCATAATTTGTACCGATGCCGACGTTGACGGTTATCAGATACGGACGCTGATATTAACGATGATTTATCGTCTTATGCCCACGCTTATAAAAGAGGGTAAGGTGTTTATAGCCGAATCTCCGCTTTACGAAATAACTTGCAAGGACGAGACCTGGTTTTGCTACACCGAAAAGGAAAAGCAGGATGCCCTTCTTGAAATCGGAGACAGAAAATATACCATACAGCGTTCAAAGGGTCTCGGTGAAAATGAACCCGAGATGATGTGGCTTACCACAATGAATCCCAAAACCCGTCGTCTTATAAAGGTCGAGCCGGATTATTCACCCGAGGCTGTTGCCGATAAATTTGACCTTTTACTCGGCGACAATTTACAGGGCAGAAAAGATTATATTGCCGAAAACGGTGCTCAGTACATTGATATGACTGACCTTTCTTAACGTTATCACGGCAAATCAGGAGAGTCGGAAAATGGCTAAAAGAACCAAGAAAAACGAAACAGACCGAAATTCGGAGGAACTTAACATAAACGCTCATATTCTCGGTGCAGGCGAGGTGGTAGAGCAGCATATAACCGATACGCTTGAAGTGAACTATATGCCGTATGCCATGAGTGTTATTATGTCGCGTGCCATTCCCGAAATAGACGGTTTTAAACCGTCACACAGAAAGCTGCTTTATACTATGTATAAAATGGGGCTGCTTCAGGGAGGCACTATAAAATCCGCCAATATAGTCGGCCGCACAATGCAGCTGAACCCCCACGGCGACGCGGCAATTTACGAGACGATGATTCGTTTGGCGCGCGGCAATGAGTCGCTCCTTCACCCTTATGTTGAGTCAAAGGGTAACTTCGGTAAATCGTATTCAAAAAATATGCAGTATGCGGCTTCGCGTTATACTGAGGCAAAATTAGCTCCGATTTCAGCCGAGCTTTTCCGCGATATAGATAAGGACACGGTCGATTTTGTACCGAACTACGACAATACCATGACCGAGCCTACGCTTTTGCCCGTTACATTTCCGTCGGTGCTCGTAAATGCCAATATGGGCATAGCCGTCGGTATGGCTTCAAATATTTGTTCGTTCAACTTGAAAGAAATCTGCGATACTACCGTGGCACTTATAAAGGACCCCGACGCCGATATAACCGAATCGCTCAAGGCTCCCGATTTTATAGGCGGCGGTCAGATACTCTACGATGAAGATAAAATGAACGAGATATTCCGCACGGGTCGCGGAAGCTTCAAAATTCGCGCAAAGTACAGCTATGATAAAAAGAATAACTGTATTGATATATACGAAATTCCGGCGACCACCACTACGGAGGCGATAATCGATAAGATAGTCGAACTCGCAAAGGGCGGCAAGGCTAAGGAAATTTCCGATATCCGCGACGAGACCGATAAAAAGGGTCTTAAAATAACAATCGACTTAAAGCGCGGCACAGATGCAGACAAGCTTATGAAAAAGCTCTATAAAATGACTCCGCTCGAAGATTCATTCGGCTGTAACTTTAATGTTCTTATCGCGGGTACGCCGAGAGTCCTCGGGGTGCGAGAGCTGCTTTTGGAATGGATAGCTTTCCGTACCGAATGTGTAAATCGTCGCGTCTTTTTTGACCTTTCCAAAGCAAAAGACAGGCTGCATCTTTTAGAGGGACTTCAAAAAATTCTTCTCGATATTGATAAGGCAATAAGAATAATACGCTCAACGGACGAGGAGTCCGAGGTTGTTCCGAACTTGATGATAGGCTTCGGAATAGATAAGATACAGGCGGATTATGTGGCTGAAATCAAATTGCGCCACTTAAACCGTGAGTATATTTTAAAGAAAACGGAAGATATAGAAAAGCTGAGAGCCGAAATCGAGGATATGGAGGATATTCTCGCAAGTCGCTCAAGAGTTAAAAAAATTATCGTAAACGAGCTTTCGGATGTCGTTAAAAATTACGATAAGCCGCGTCGTTCGGAAATAATCTACACGAGTGATATAGATGATGAATCGGAGCCCGATGAGGAGATACCGAATTATCCCGTCACGCTGTTCTTTACCAAGGAGGGCTATTTCAAAAAGATAACTCCGCAGTCACTGCGTATGAGCGGTGAGCAAAAGCTAAAGGAAAACGATGAAATAATAGAGACCGTCGAGGCTGCAAACAATACCGAGCTTTTGTTCTTTACCGATAAGTGCCGTGTTTATAAAGCCAAAGCTGCCGATTTTGATGACAGCAAGGCGAGTGTTCTCGGTGATTATGTGGCTTCAAAGCTTGAGATGGAGCCCGATGAAAATGCCGTTTATATGGCGGTTACAACAGACTATAAGGGCTTTATGCTGTTCTTCTTTGAAAACGGCAAGCTTGCCAAAATAGACCTCTCCGCCTATGAGACTAAAACGAACCGTAAGAAGCTGATTAAGGCGTATTGCGAGAAATTCCCGGTAGTCAATATGTTCTGCGTGACTGAGGATAAGGAGTATGTTATGAAGTCCACCTCCGGCAGAATTCTTCTTCTCAATACCGGCGCAATAGCCGTCAAAACGACCAAGGATTCTATGGGCGTATCGGTTATGACTCTCAAAAAAGGGCATAGGGTATCTTCCGTAAAAGAGTATACCGATGGTGAGTTTGTAAAGCCTGCGAGATACAGGACGAGAACTTTGCCTGCCGCCGGTGCGACTTTGTCGGCTGACGATGTCGGCGAGCAGCTTACACTTTAACTTAGAAAATATACCGTGTTTCGAAATTCGTTTTTCGGAATTAGGTATATTTTTTTGTTTTCGGGTGTCAACCGAGAATGCATGAGTGTTGACTATGCATTTCGGATGTTGTATAATTCCGATATAAGTAAATGTCTGTTTCGGGGCTTAACGGAGGTTAATATGAAAAGACGAACTAAAATAATTTCGGCTGTTATGGCTCTTGCAATACTTGTATGCGTGTTCGCTGTACTTGCGACGTCGTTTGCCGTTGACACTTCTTCCGAAAGCGCATCCTTCAGAGTTGACGCTCAGATTATGGGCTATAACAGGGTAGAGGTAAAAATATATGCTCCGGCAGGGGCCGCGGGCGGCAGCTATACACTTAAATACGATTCCTCATATTTGAGGCTCACAAAGCCGGATGCGGATAAAAACGGCGAGCAGACGTCTGTTGCTTCGTACGAAAACGGCGGTACGGCAATAACAAATTATAATTTTTCACAGGATTCTTTAAGATGCTCGGCAGCCGCGCCGAAATCCTCTTCGACGGAGCAACTGTACGGAAGTTATACTTTTTATTTTGACGGCAACTATAAAGAAGGCAGCATATCTGTAACTGCATTTGATATTTACAGCGGAGACGAAACTCCAAAGCTTCTCGGCTCCGATAAAACCGCAAAATGTGACTTTGACGTAAAGGCGGCTCCGTTTAATACAACTACGCTTATGGTAACTAAAGACGGCACGTGGCTTTATATGGAAAACGGCAAGCACAACACCGATTACAGCGGACTTGTAAATTATTACGGTACATGGTATTATGTTGAAAACGGTGTGCTTAATTGGAATTATTCAGGCCTTACACTTTATTACGGTACATGGTATTATGTTGAAAACGGTCAACTTAATTGGGATTACACCGGTCTTACGCTCTATTACGGCACTTGGTATTACGTGGAGGGCAGCGTTCTTAAATGGGATTATACCGGTCTTACAAACTATTACGGTACTTGGTACTATGTAGAGGACAGCGTACTCCATTGGAACTATACGGGACTCACGCTTTATTACGGTACGTGGTATTATTGCGAGGGCAGTGTTCTTAACTGGAACTATACGGGCCTTACAAATTATTACGGTACCTGGTATTATGTTAAAAACGGTATCCTCGATTGGAATTATACAGGGTACGTTTATTATCGCGGCACCCGTTACTATGTGAGAAACGGCATTCGCGTTTAAGGATGTTTTATAAAATTAAATTACAAATTATCGCAAAACCGTTCATTCATTTGAACGGTTTTGTTTTTTGATAAAATGTGTCAATGCAACACTTTTGCATAAAAACTATTGCAATTATATACTGATTGTTGTATAATTCGAATAAGCGGCAGGGCTTTATGCCGTAAAAATCAGGGAGGATATTAAATTTATGAAAAATTTCAAAAAGTTTATTGCGGTTGCACTGGCTGTTTTTGTGTCAGTATTTATGCTGGCGGTCAGCGCATTTGCATCCGATACCGATTCGCTTGTGCGAATGGATGACGGTACATGGAACTATATGGAGAACGGTGAACATAATACCGATTACACAGGTCTTGTTAAGTATTATGACACTTATTACTATGTTGAAAATGGTGTGCTCGATTGGAGCTATACCGGCCCGACAGAGTATAACGGTACAACATATTTTGTTACAAACAGCACGCTTGATGAGAACTATTCGAGCCTCGTTCTTGTAGATGGTGTTTGGCATTACGTTGAAAACGGTGTTTATTCAAACGATTATAGCGGCCTTACCTTGTATTATGGCACGTGGTACTATGTTGAGGACGGCGTTCTTAATTGGGATTATACCGGTCTCACTTTATATTACGGTACTTGGTACTACGTTGAAAACGGTGTGCTCAATTGGAACTACACAGGTCCTACCGAGTATTACGGTACAACATATTATGTCATAAACGGTGTGCTTGATTGGGATTATTCAAGCCTTGTTTATGTCGATGGTGTTTGGCATTATGTAGAAAAAGGCGTTTATTCAAACGATTATACCGGTCTTACTCTGTATTACGGCACTTGGTATTATGTTGAAGACGGCGTTCTTAATTGGGAATTCGAAGGCCTTACAGACTACTACGGTACTTTGTACTATGTAAAAGACGGTGTGCTTCATTGGGATTTTTCGGGTTTCGTTATTGACGATGATGAAAACCTCTTTCGTGTTGAAAACGGTGCGGTAGACCGTAGCCTTAACGGACTTTATAATTATTACGATCATGATTGGTGCTATCTTGTAGACGGGCAGGTCGTCAGCAGTTATACCGGACTGTTTAATTATTACGGTACTTGGTACTACCTTGAAGAGGGATTCCTTAATTGGAATTATTACGGCCTTACAAATTACTACGGCACATATTACGGCGTAGAGGGCGGTATTCTTGATTGGAACTTCTCGGGAGCCTTAAGATACGGCACATCTCTTTATTATGTAAGAAACGGCGTTTTTGACAGCAGCTTTAACGGAGAAGCCGAGTATTGCACGGGCAAAATATATAACTTTAAGGACGGAGTTTCGGTAGATTATGACGGCTATGTTGCCGACGCCGCACAGCTTCTTGCCCTTATAGAGCACGTTGAGGATAAAAAGGGCAATACGGTTACTTTGGCGAGTGCACAGGGCATACCCGACATGGGCTCTTACGGCGGAGTTGTTGTTACCGTTAACGTAAAATACAAGGACGGCACAGAAGAGAAGTTTTCTGTTGCTGCTGCCAAGAGCTATTTTGAGACATCAGAATTGCCTGGCGTCAGAGAAGATATAGGCGACGGTTCCCTTTTCGTAACAGGGCAGATATCAGGCGACTATGAAACGGATAATTCCGTGAAATTGTCAAATGATGCCGTTTCCGATTACTTTGACGGTATAGAATCTTTCTGGGTATTAAATATAAGTGAATAAGAATAAATTTTAATTATCGCGGCAGGATATAAAGCCGTATCCGTCCGCTGAAATATTTAATAACAAACACAGAAGAAGGTCTGTCGGTTTAACCGGCAGACCTTCATTTTGTCCGAAATTTATTGAAGAATCAGGGTATTTATACTTCTTATTTCATGCCGTCTTCATAAGCCTTGATCATCTTCTTGACCATCTGTCCGCCGATAGAGCCGGCCTGCTTAGAAGTAAGGTCGCCGTTATAACCCTGCTTGAGATTTACACCAACCTCATTAGCAGCTTCCATTTTGAATCTGTTAAGAGCTTCCTTAGCTTCCGGAACAACGTTCTTGGAACTTGACATTTGAAAACACTCCTTTTCATTACAATTTGCGTTTGCATTACTATTTTTTACATTGAGCGTTTTTATATTAAATAAAATAAATGCTAAAAATGTTATTTTTTGTAACTTAATAAGCGGATATTTCAAATGCGTTGTTTGATTTTATATAAAACTCTTTTAAAGACGAGCTTATTATATGTGAATTGATTTTTCGTATTTTTACTCGTTTCGGTGTGATTCTCATAAAATCGGCGGCTTAAAACCGTATTGCGTTTCGTTAAACAAAAAAATCTTGATAATAAAGCGATTGTATGTTAAAATATTTTCCGTAAATTTTGACAGAGGGTGAAAAATATGTCAGGGCACTCAAAATGGAGTACTATCAAACGTAAAAAGGAAAAGACCGATAATGCCCGTGCAAAGGTATTTACTAAAATCGGCCGTGAAATAGCTGTTGCCGTCAGAGAGGGCGGACCCGACCCTGCCGGTAATTCAAAGCTTAAGGATTGCATAGCTAAGGCGAAGGCTTGCAATGTTCCGAACGATAATATCGAAAGAATCATTAAAAAGGCTGCCGGAGACGGCAATACCGATAATTACGAAAGCATAATCTATGAGGGCTACGGTCCGTCGGGTGTCGCCGTAATAGTTGAGACTCTTACAGATAACCGCAACAGAACCGCAGGCGATATGCGTCATTATTTTGATAAGTTCGGCGGCAATATGGGAACCTCGGGCTGTGTTTCGTTTATGTTTACCCGTGAGGGCGTAATTATTATCGACAAAGAGGATGTTGACGAGGAAAAACTTATGGAAGACGCTCTCGAAGCGGGTGCCACCGATTTTCTCACAGACGGCGATGTTTTCGAAGTTCGCACAGAGCCTAACGATATGGGTGCAGTACGCGACGATCTTGAGGCCAAGGGTTATAAATACCTGACAGCCGAGGTCGATTATATTCCATCTACCTATACAAAGCTCGAAAGTGAAGAGGATATAAACAATATGGGCAAAATGCTCGAAATGTTTGAAGATAACGACGATGTTCAAAATGTTTTCCATAACTGGGAAAACGAGGACGATTACGAAGGCTGACGAATTTTGAATTTAGGAAATATTCTGTTTTAAATTCAATGCGTAATTTAAGTTAAAGACGGCTTGATTTGTTTTTCAAGCTGTCTTTTTTATTTTTCTTTCGGCATTTGTCGAACAAGGTATTGTAAATTAAAATAATACAAAATAATGTTCTTTCGTAGCATAAAAATATATTAACGTACAAACCTAATAAATATGCCTGATATGATTGACATTTGACAAAACTAATTATACAATGTATCTGAGGAAGATTTGAAAAACATATTTATATATATTTTTTTGGAGGTGCTTTTAAATGAGAAAAACAAAAATAATATGCACCGTCGGTCCGGCTACCGATGAGGACGGAGTCCTTGAAAAGATGATAAAAGCCGGAATGAATGTTGCGAGATTTAACTTCTCTCACGGCACTCATGAAATGCATAAAAAAAGGTTTGATGAGCTGGTGGCTCTTAGAGACAAACTTGATCTCCCCATAGCTACAATGCTTGACACTAAGGGTCCGGAGATACGTATAGGCTATTTTAAAGACCACAAAGCCGTAACACTGAAAGAGGGCGATGATTATATTCTCACCTCACGAGATATAGAGTGCGACGAAAAGCAGGCGAGCGTTTCCTTTAAGGAACTGCCGCAGGATGTCAAAATGGGTACGATTATCAGAATAAACGACGGTATTGTATCTCTCAGGGTAGAAAAGGTCGAAGGCCCCGATATTTATTGTAAGGTTGTTGACGGCGGTGTTATTTCAGACCAAAAGGGCGTAAATGTTCCGGATACAAATTTATCAATGCCTTATCTTTCCGAGCATGATATGTCCGATTTGGCGTTCGGGGCAAAGCTCGGATTCGATTTCATAGCGGCTTCATTTGTTCGCTCGGCTGCGGATGTTGATTATCTTCGTAATTTTACAAATTCCGTGGGGTTTCACAAGGTAAAAATAATCGCAAAAATAGAGAATATGAGCGGCGTCAACAATATTGATGAAATTATTGCAGCTGCGGACGGTATTATGATAGCGCGTGGCGATATGGGCGTCGAAATACCGTTTGAGCTTATTCCGTCAATACAGAAAAAGCTCATCAAAAAGGCATATACGGCAGGTAAGCAGGTTATAACCGCAACTCAGATGCTTGAGTCGATGATAACGAATGCCCGTCCCACAAGAGCAGAGATTACCGACGTTGCAAATGCAATTTATGACGGCACTTCGGCAATTATGCTTTCCGGTGAAACTGCCGCCGGTAAGCACCCTGTCGAGGCTGTTGAAACAATGGCACTTATAGCCGAGACCACCGAGGCAGATATAGACTATCTCACTAAATTCAAAAATGATTCGTCTGAGTACGATAACAGCATAACAAACGCTATTTCACACGCCACCGTTACAACCGCTCACGACCTCGGCGCAAAGGCGATTATTACGGTAACGAAGAGCGGTTCGACTGCCCGTATGATTTCAAAGCATCGCCCGTCCTCCATGATAATCAGCTGTACGACCGATGAAACCGTTTGCCGTCAGATGAATATGTCTTGGGGTATGATACCGCTTATGTGCGAAGAAAAAAATAACTCTGATGCACTTTTCTCTCACGCTGTTGAGGTTGCACGTAAGCACGGTCTTATTTCAAAAGGCGATATCGTTGTAATAACCGCGGGAATTCCGCTCGGGATTTCCGGCACAACGAATATGTTAAAGGTTGAGCGCATAAAGTAATCGGTTTTTGCGTTTTTCTCATGTGTATATAAAAACAAATTATACCGAAAATATTAAGGCTTCGTTATTTGCGAAGCCTTAATATTTTATGTGCGGCGGTGATATATAAATGAGCGATTATGAGATTATAAAGTATATCCTAAACGATATAAACGAGGATCTCGACGATGAAGAAAAAGTGCATCTGCTTTTGAATAAAACGGTTTCAGAAAACAACGAGTGTAAAGAAAGCTTTGGGCAAAGGGCCTCCGACAGGCTCTCCTCTCTTGCCGGAAGCTGGACGTTCGTTATAGGCTTCACTCTGCTTTTACTCGTTTGGATAACAGTAAATACGGTTTTGGCGGCAAAGTCGTTCGATCCGTACCCGTTTATTCTGCTGAACCTTGTCTTGTCGTGCGTTTCGGCTATTCAGGCACCTCTTATTATGATGAGTCAAAAGCGACAGGATGAAAAAGACCGTCGGCGCAGCGAAAATGATTATAAAATAAATTTAAAATGTGAGATTCTGCTTAAAAATATGCATTACAAGCTCGACAGGATAATCGAATGTATTGATGAAAAATCAAAATAAGGCAGAAAAGCCGTATGACGCATAATATATAAAATTCTCGTTTTTTTAACCGAATTATTTGCATTTCTACAAATTGATGTTTTGCTTGCCCATTGATATAATTATAATCGGTATCGCGGTTATGCAATACCGATATTCTTTCTTCCAAGGTGAAATATATGTATATAAAACTACTTGCTCTTGATATAGACGGAACTCTTGTTACCACCGAAAAAAATATACCGGCAGGCAATAAGACGGCTATACGGAAATTTATGAAAAACGGCGGATTGGTAACAATAGCATCGGGCAGACCGATAAGCGGCGTTACGCGTTATGCCGAGGAACTGGGGCTTAACGTCGGCGGCGGTTATGTTATAACATATAACGGATCGCGCATTTTTGACGCGCGTACGGGTGAACTCTTGTACGAAAAAAATCTCTCGGCAGAGCAGAGTGCCCGTATTATCGATGTCGCCGAAAAGTATAATGTCCCGATAACCACATACAAGGGCGATACAGCAGTTACCGACAATGCAGACGACAAATATTTTTATCTTGAGGTAAATCTCAATAACTTGGGACTGCAAAGAGTTCAAAGTCTGCGGAAAGAGGTTACTTATCCCGTGCCTAAATATCTTATAACGGGTGAGCCTGATTATATAACCGAGACAGAAAAGCTGTTTAAAAACGAGCTTAGCGGAGTTTCGGTATTTCGCTCCGAACCGTTTTTCCTTGAGATAACGCCTCTTATGGTAGATAAAGGTACTGCGCTTATGTGGCTTGCCGACAGTCTCGGTATAAGGCGCGAGCAGGTTATGGCGTGCGGAGACGGATACAACGATATTACAATGATAAGCGAAGCCGGTATCGGTGTAGCTATGGAGAATGCTCAGGAGCCTGCGAAAAACGCAGCCGACTTTGTTACTCTTTCCAACGATGATAATGGCGTAGCGGCAGCAATAAAGAAGTTTGCTCTTTAATTATTCAAGCGTTGATAATGGCTTTAAGGGGATACATAATTGGAAAACACATCTGAAAAAACACAGAATACAACTGAAAACAGTGACCCGAAAAAGGAAAAGAAAAGACTTAAAGCTTTAAAGCCTTTGCAAAAACTTAAAGCTTTAAAGCCTTCGCAAAAAATAATGCTGATTGCGGCTGTTTTTGTTTTAGCGGCGGCAATAGTATTGACGTCGGTGTTAATTGTCCGCAGCAATAAAAAGAAGCATGCTGCAGTAATCGGCGAGACTCAGACCGAGGCCGCTGTTACCGATGCGGAGTTAGAAGTTTTCGGCGAGGATGAGTCTGTTTCGTCAGAGGAAGAAACCACCTCGGCAATTATGTTTGAAATTGATGAAAAAATGAAAAATGTGCAGATTGCCACCGGCGACAGCAAAAAAGATGAGGACGCTGAAATCAACCGTGATTACGGTACCAATTCGTCGCGCCTTGCGCCGGCAAAATCTCCGCGCCTGAACGGCAGATTAACGGGCGTTCCGCTTTCATCAGACAGTATGTACACGTCCTCTCTGCTGTCTTTAAAATACGTGAACCGTGATTTTATGTCTGGACTTATCGATATAGACGGTACACTTTTTAATTTTGATTCGTCACACAACCCGATAAGAGGGCATAAAGCCATAAGCGATGTGCAGTATTATTTCAACGATAACGGTGCTCTTTCCTCTATGGTAGGTATTGATGTGTCTCATCATAATGGTAAGATAGATTGGGCGGCGGTGCGAGCTGCAGGCGTTGATTTTGCTATAATACGTGTAGGATTTCGCGGATACGGCGACAAGGGAACACTCAAGCTTGATTCGCGCTTTAACGAAAATGTAGAGGGTGCTTTAAATAACGGCATACAGGTAGGCGTGTACTTTTACAGCCAGGCGGTTACGGTTTACGAGGCCGTTGAGGAGGCGAGCGTGGCTGTAAACTATTCAAGAAAATATAATATAACGTTACCCATATATTTTGATACGGAGTTTTCAAACAGTGAGCATTCGGGCAGAGCAGACCGCCTCACGGCAAGTCAGCGAACCAACATCGCCGTTGCATTTTGCGAGGCCGTAAAAAATGCAGGATACAAACCGGGAATTTATGCGAGCAAAACGTTTTATACCGATGAGTTGAATTTTTCGCGTCTTTCAAATTATGAAATTTGGGTTGCGCATTATACGAGTGAAACCACGGATTTTAAATATGACTATAAGGTATGGCAGTATACACCCAAGGGTAGGGTAAACGGAATTCCGAATGACACCGACATAAATATAGCTTTGTTTGATTACGGCAATAATGACGATATGAGCGACAGGGGCGGCAGCGTGGCGTTCTTTGATTCCGACACTGATATTCAAAACGCTCTGAATGCGGAGAACAGCATAAAGAAATATCAGCTGTTTAGAACACAAACACTTTATAATTCCGCGCAATCGGATATCGATTTTGTTAATCAGCCGGAAGTAAAAGCAAAGCTTTTTGATGCGCTTGAGAATTTGAAAAACAAACTGGGATTTTTGGCGGAGCCAACCACAAACAGCGAAAATGATGAAACCACCGGTGAGCTGAGTGAGGAATAGACGGATATAACATAGTTTTAAACTTCCTATTCCCGTGTGAGGCGAACTTAAACCTTACGGGCTTGTGTAATTTGATTGCGATTTGAGCCCTGCCTACAAAAATTTAGGCTTGCTTTAGTATGTCTCGGCATCATCCTTAAAACTCGTTTTTCCTCCGATTTGCCTAAAAATTGAAAACATTTAATAAAAAATCAAAATACCACTTGATTTTATCGCTCCGATATAATATAATACTAAAGCACTTCGGGGTGTGGCGAAGTTTGGTATCGCGCTTGGTTCGGGACCAAGAGGCCATGGGTTCAAGTCCCGTCACTCCGACCAAAAAAGTAAGTATCGTAAGATGCTTACTTTTTTTATTTATCCGCAACTTTTTGTAGCTATGAAATTGTTTTTGTGATACAATCATTTACAGAATATACTTTGACTTGTTAAGGAGCACGCTATGAAAAGATTATTAAAAAACGGAACGGTAGTCAATGTCTTTACGGGTGAGCTCATAAAGACGAACGTTCTTTTTGAAAACGGAATTATTTTGGGCGTGGACGACTACGGTGACGATGAAGCAGATGAAGTAATCGACGCTGCCGGAAAATATATTTGCCCGGGCTTTATAGACGGGCATATACATATCGAAAGCACAATGCTCACTTGCCCGGAATTTGCCAAAACGGCGGTTTCTCACGGTACGACCGCGGTAATAGCCGATCCGCATGAAATTGCCAATGTCAGCGGTAAAGACGGCCTCCGCTATATGATTGAATCAAGTGAGGGCCTTCCGCTTACCGTGTATTTTGTAATACCGTCATGTGTTCCGGCAACAAGCTTTGACGAATCAGGCGCGGTTCTCTCGGCGGATGATATAGAGGAATTCTATTCGGAAAGTCGTGTTCTCGGGCTCGGCGAGGTTATGAATTATGTCGGCGTGGTTGCCGGGGACGGCGAGCTTGAGAAAAAAATCAAATCCGCATTGTCTCGCGGACTTGTTGTAAACGGTCATGCTCCGCTTTTGTCGGGCAAGCCGCTTGATAAATACATTTCCGCAGGAATAGGAGATGACCATGAATGCTCTTCGGCCGATGAAGCCAAGGAGCGTATACGCAAGGGGCAGAGAATAATGATAAGGCAGGGCACTGCGGCGAGAAATCTTTCGGGGCTGATTTCGCTGTTTGACGACCCGTGGGAGCAGAGATGCCTTTTGGTGACTGATGATAAACACCCGGCTGACCTTATCTCAAACGGCCATATAGACAGCATAATCCGCTCTGCCGTGCAAATGGGCAAAAGCGCCGTCACGGGTATAAGAATGGCGACCCTCCATGCTGCGGAGTGCTTCGGACTTAAAAATACAGGCGCCGTAGCACCAGGTTACAAAGCGGATTTGCTTGTCCTTGATGACCTTGATAAGGTAATCGTGCGCGATGTATACAAAAACGGAGAAAAGGTTGTTTCGGACGGCAAAACGCTTTGTTTTGATATGCCTAAAATAAATGATGCTCTCGAAAAGAAAGTGCGTAGCTCGTTTAATTTGCCCATGCTATCTTCGTCTGATTTTGCCGTCGATTATAACGGTAAAAGAAAATGCCATGTTATTTCCCTTGTGGACGGGCAGCTTTTGACCGATGATTTGGTATCGGATATTGATTTCGACTGCAATAACGGCATAGATATCGAGCATGATATATTGAAAATAGCCGTTATTGAAAGACATCACAACACGGGTCATATAGGAAATGCTTTTATAAAGGGTATCGGACTTAAGGAGGGTGCCATAGCATCTTCCGTGGCGCATGATTCGCACAATCTTATTGTGATAGGCACAAATACCGATGATATGGCGTTTGCCGCAAACCGTATACGTGAGCTCGGCGGCGGTATAGTTTCGGTTAAAAACGGAAAAGTCGTGGCCGAAATGCCTCTGCCGATAGGCGGACTTATGTCGTGTGAAACAGCGGAAAAAGCGGCGGAAGAAAACGAAAAGGTGCGCGAAAGCGTGTATTCTCTCGGTGTGCCGAAGGGCTTTGAGCCGTTTATGATTATGTCGTTTTTGAGCTTGCCGGTAATACCGCATTTAAAGCTTACCACCAAGGGCCTTGTTAATGTTGATACTCAGAGAAAGGTCCGGCTTGCGGCGGAATAAATAAACTGTATTTATAAGAGTTTTTGTTGATATTATGCCGTGTGAAGCATTCTTTCACACGGCATTTTTGCGCTTAATAAATTATTAATTTTCTTGTAATTATTTGTTGCTTGATTTTGTCGAACAGTATTATATAATGGAGTTGTAAATTAAATCAAAGGATGTAATTGCGGTGGAAAAGCAAAGGTTAAGCATTGTTGTAAAACAAAATAATTTGTTTAAAAAAATGATATTTGTTCTGTCTTTGTTGATTATTTTAATCTCAATACTGCTTGCGGTGTTCGGAGTCAAATATAACAAAACCAAGAAAAATCTAAAAACGGTTGAGGCACAAAAGGCGGCTGTGGAGCAATCGCTGAGTGAACGGGAATCGTTATTTGCGGATGAAAAGGGCAGTCTGAACGGCGAAATATCAAAGCTTAATGAGCAGGTGTCGCTTAAAAGGGAACAAGAGAGCAGGGCACTCGCCGAAGCCAATGCCGGCAAAGTTGTTTACCTGACCTTTGATGACGGCCCGTCGCCTAACACTCCGAGGATAATCGATATCCTGAATGAGAACGGAGTTAAGGCGACTTTTTTTGTGAAAAACGGCGGTAAGTATAACGGGTATATGAAAAACATAACCGAATCGGGAAACCAAATCGCGCTTCATTCATATTCTCACAATTATCCGCAAGTGTATTCTTCGGAGCAGGCGTTTTTTGACGACTTGCAGAAAATATCCGATCTCGTATACAATGAAACGGGAGTCCGTACAAACATATTTCGTTTTCCCGGAGGCAGCAGCAATACCATAAGCCGCAAGTATTCGCCGGGGATTATGACGACGCTGACAAAAGAGGTGCAAGAAAAAGGATACTGCTATTTTGATTGGAACGTTTCTTCGGGTGACGCCGTTTCAAGGGAACAGCCTAAAAACACTATAATAGAGAATTGTAAAAAAGTACCGAAATCCAACACAATAGTTGTGCTTTTGCACGATTCTGCGGCGAAAAACACAACTGTGGAGGCGCTTCCCGAGATAATCGCATATTATAAAAGTATGGGTTACAGCTTCGGCGTTTTAAGCGAAAAAACATATCCGGTGCATCAAAAAGTCAATAATTGATGTGTGCCCGATTTTTTTGTGTATATTCAATATGAACTAAAGCTTGCGGTTGTTATTTTGCACAAACATTTAAAATTGTTTTGATTTGTCTTTGGAGGTACAGCCGAATTATTGCAAAATCCCCCATATATCGTGTCAAAGCCGTTGACGAGGACAAGTTTTGTGGTATAATATGTTAACGGTACGAAGAAAAAACATTATTATATATCAATATTTGGGGAGAATAACTATGTACGTTAAAGATGTTCTTGTTCAAAATCAGGTAGGACTTCATGCTCGTCCTGCAACCTTCTTCATTCAGAAAGCCAATGAGTTTAAATCTTCTATCTGGGTTGAAAAGGAAGAGAGAAGAGTTAACGCAAAGAGCCTTCTCGGCGTTCTTTCACTCGGCATAATGGGTGGCACAAAGATCAGGATCATTGCCGGCGGCCCCGATGAAGAACAGGCCGTTGAGGAGCTTGTTAAGCTTGTTGAATCAGGCTTTGCCGAGTAATTTAAATATTCAATTAAAACGGCACACCGTATTTTCTTCGGTGTGCCTTATTTTTTAACGAAGGGCGGTGAGTGCTTTGAATCCGAAAATGAAAATACTCAGAAAAAAGGCGATGAGCCTGCCTCTTTTGCCGGGCGTTTATATTATGAAAAATGCCGATGGGGAAATAATATATATCGGTAAAGCAAAAGCACTTAAAAACCGCGTCAGCCAGTATTTCGGCTCGCAAAATCGCCATCCGGTAAAAGTACGTAAAATGGTTGAAAATGTCGACCGTTTTGATTATATAGTAACGGGAAGCGAATTCGAAGCTCTCGTTCTTGAGTGCAGTCTGATAAAACAGCATTCGCCGAAATACAATATTCTTTTAAAGGACGATAAAGGGTACAGTTACATTCGCATATCCGAAGGTGAATATCGCAAGATTTCCGCCGTGTTCAATAAAAAAGATGACGGTTCGGAGTATATAGGTCCGTATCTCAGTTCGTATTCGGTAAGGCAAAGTGTGGACGCGGCCAATAAAATATTCAAATTACCGCAGTGCAACAAGGTCTTTCCGCGCGATTTCGGCAAGAGCAGACCATGCCTTAATTATTATATTTCGCAGTGCTGCGGACTTTGTACGGGTAAAATAAAAAAATCCGATTATGACGAGGCGGTGGACGGCGCGATTGCGTTTTTAAAGGGTGACAGCCGCGATATAATCGCCGATTTGCGCGTCAAAATGGAAAAGGCGGCAGAGGAGCTTGATTTTGAACAGGCTGCAAAGCTGCGCGACCGCATTAACTCCATAGAGCGAATTAAAGAAAAGCAAAAGGTTGTTTATAAATCCGTCGAAGAGCAGGATGTGTTTGCAACCGCTGATATTGACGGCAGTGTGTGCCTTGCTGTTTTAAGGTTTTCAAACGGCAGACTTTTTGACAGCGAGCATTTCTTCTTCGATGACCCCGGTGATAAGAAGGGTATGCGCTCCGATTTCATCACGTCCTATTATTCTATGCGAGATAATATTCCGAAGCGCGTTACTGTAGACGGCGAGGTTGCCGACAGAGAGCTTTTGGAGCAATGGCTTTCCGAGAAAAAGGGCAAAAAAGTTACGGTCTTTGTTCCGGCAAGGGGCGAACAGCTCGAAATAGTTAATATGTGCCGTAAAAACGCCGAGGAAAAGCTGGCGATTAAAAAGGGCAGAACCGGAAGAGAGATAGCCGTTCTCGACGAACTTAAGGATTTGCTCGGCCTAAAAAAGACGCCGGAGTACATTGAGTCCTACGATATATCGCATACCGCAGGGCAGGATTCTGTTGCGGGTATGATAGTTTTTAAGGGCGGTAAGCCTTATCGTAAGGCGTATAAACGTTTTTCCATAAAGAGCTTTGACGGTAACGACGATTACCGCGCTATGAATGAGGTTCTTACAAGACGCTTTTCCGAATACGAAAAAAGCAAGGATTCAACCGAGGGCTTCGGTAAATTGCCTGACCTTATACTGCTTGACGGCGGCGTTGGGCAGGTCCATGCCGTAGAACCCGTGCTTCGTGAATTCGGACTTAAAATTCCGCTTTTCGGTATGGTAAAGGATAATCGACATCGCACGCGTGCCATTTCGGGTGACGGCGGCGAAATAGCCATAAATTCAAAACGACAGGTGTTTACGCTCGTTTCAGAAATACAAAATGAGGTACATCGATTTTCTGTGGCATATCATCACCAAAAACATGCAAAACGCGGGCTTTCGCTATCTCTTACCGAGATAGAAGGCGTCGGAGAAAAAAGAGCATCCGCGCTTTTAAAATATTTTAAAACCATGACTGCAATTAAAAACGCTGAGGTCGATGAGCTTTCAAAGGCTCCGGGGATAACCTCTGCCGTTGCACAAAATATATATGATTATTACAGAACAAAGGATTGTTTAAAATGATTAACTCGGTTATATTCGATCTCGACGGAACTCTTCTCAACTCTCTCGACGACCTTGCAGACAGCACTAATTACACGCTCAGAACCGCGGGCTACCCGGAAAGGACGCGCGACGAGGTGCGCAGGTTTGTCGGAAACGGTATATATAAGCTTATCGAGAGAGCCGTTCCCACAGGCACCGATAAGGCGGAAATAGATAAGTGTTTTGATATATTTTGCCGCAATTACAAAAAAAATATGGCAAATAAAACAAAACCGTATCCCGGAATTACGAATATGCTAAAGACCCTTTATGAAAACGGATTTAAGCTTGCCATAGTTACAAATAAGGCTGATTTTGCCGCGCAGGAGCTTTGCGGCGAAATGTTCGGCGATTATGTAAAAACCGTTGTCGGAAGCGTAAAAGAGCGCAGAAACAAGCCCTATCCCGACAATGTTTTGTTCGCTATGGATAAGATGGGTGCCGAAAAGAGCGAGGCCGTATATGTAGGCGACAGCGAGGTTGATGTCGAAACGGCAAAAAATTCGGGGCTGAGTGTTATTGCCGTGCTTTGGGGCTATCGCGATATAGACGTTCTCAAAAAAGCCGGAGCGGAAAAAACCGCGAAAAATGCCGAAGAATTAAAGAATATACTCTTAAATTTAAAAAAATAGTGAAAACTGTTGACAATTGTGATAAAATAATGAAATAATATTAGAAGCATTTTATGGAGAGATCTTATGAGAGTTATTACCGGTATAGCCAGAGGACGTAAGCTTGTGACTCTTGAGGGCGAAGAAGTGGTGCGTCCCACTACCGACAGGGTAAAAGAGGCTATGTTCAATATAATACAGTTTGATATTCCGGGGAAATCTGTGCTTGACCTTTTTGCGGGGTCGGGTCAGCTCGGAATTGAGGCTCTTTCACGCGGTGCCGAAAAGGCTGTGTTTGTTGATAAAAGCGCAGAGGCTTTTTCCGTTGTTAAGCAAAACCTTAAAACCTGCGGTTTATCTGATAAAGCAACGGTTATAAATTCCGACAGCTTTGGTTTCCTTCGCAGCACCGCAGAAAAGTTTGATATAATTCTCATTGATCCGCCGTATAGCAGGCAAATGGCAGAAACAGCTCTGTCTCTTGTCGACGGTGTTTTAAAAGACGGCGGCATTGTAATGTGTGAAACCGATTACCGCGAGGACTTGCCGGAAGAAGTCGGTGATATTAAAAAATTTAAGGAATATAAATATTCCAAGACTAAACTCACTACCTATAAAAAGTAATTCGGAGGGGTTTTCTTGAAAACGGTTATATGTCCCGGCAGTTTTGACCCTGTTACAATGGGGCACCTTGACATTATCCGCAGAAGCGCGAAAATGTTTGATAAGGTCATCGTTGTCGTAATGACAAATTATCATAAAAAAAATAATTATGCCTTCACGTCGGAGGAGAGAGTTGAGCTTTTGAAGCGCTGTACCGCAGATATGCCAAACGTCGATGTGGACCGATACGACGGTTTGCTTGCCGATTATGCGCGCCGCAAAGAGGCGGTTGCCATAGTAAAGGGCCTTCGAGCGGTTTCGGATTTTGAGTACGAATTTCAACAGGCGCTCACAAATAAAAAACTCAATAACGAGCTTGAAACGGTATTTATTACAACGCGAGCCGAGAATATGTACTTAAGCTCCAGCGTGGTAAAGCAGGTTTGTGAGCTCGGCGGTGACATTAGCACATTCGTTCCTGCTGAAATACGTGAGGACATCATCAAAAGAATAAAAAAATAAACTGAGAGACAGCAAATAAGAGGTGTAAAACAAATGACTATTGAAAGCTTAATAGAGGAGCTTGAGCAGATTATTGATGAGGGAAAATCCGTTCCCTTTACTTCAAATCAGATAGTTGACGTCGAAAGGCTCAGAACCACTATCGAGGATATGAGGCTTAATATGCCCGATGAGCTTATGCAGGCGAGAAAAATAGCCTCCGAGAGAAAGGAAATACTTACTGCGGCGCAAAGCACCGCCGAGGGGATTATTACCGCGGCAAAGAAAAAGGCCGATGAGCTTATTTCCGAGCACGAGATAACGAAGGGCGCCGAGGCCGAGGCTGAAAATATTATGGCGGAAGCACGTAAAAAGGCAAACGGTATCGTCGAGCAGGCGAGAGGGACTGCAGCGGAGCTTACAGAGCAGGCTCAAAAGTGGTCAAACGATATGCGTAAAAGCGCAGGCGAATACGTTGAGAGGGTTGTATCTATGGCAGACGAGGGTCTTACCAACTCCGTAAATGAAATAAGACGCGTGCGTCAGTCTCTCAAGGCTGCCGCTCAGCACAAAAAGGCTCCCGAAGAGAGCAAGTAATTTTTGCTGCCTTATATAGTATTTTATTTCACCTCGTTGCATATATTTGCTTCGAGGTGAATTTATATGTTCGTATACTCCGTAAAGAAAAGGCAGGTAAAAATGGCTCTGCTTGTGTTTTTTGTGGCATTGCTTGCAGTCGCGCTGATTATTGTTTCTCATCATACGGCAGAGGCGGGGAAAACGGCGGCGCTGAATATCAGAGCAGCTTCCTCCGAGGACAGAATCGCGTATCTTTCGCAGTTCGGCTGGAGCGTAAAAGAAGATCCGGTTGAGGTTTGCGAAGTGATTATTCCCGCGGAATTTGATGATGTATACGAAAAATACAATGAGCTTCAAAAGGAACAAGGCTTTGATTTATCCTTGTATGCGTCGAAACGGGTAAAGCGTTGGACATATGAGATTACAAATTATACTGGCTACGAAAATACCGGCTTTATCCACGCAAATATTTTAGTGTATGACGGCAAGGTAATAGGCGGAGATGTGTGCTCAACAGAGCTTAACGGCTTTATGCACGGCTTTGCAAAGCCTGATAACATCGGCGAATAAATAAGGAGAAACGGATGAAAAAAGAGCGGATAGATAAGCTTATAGCAGGCAGCGGTAAACTCAGCAGAAAAGACGTGACAGGTCTGATTTCTCACGGCAATGTTACACTTAACGGCAGGACTGTCAAAAGCGGCTCCGAAAAGGCTGATGCCGATTCGGACGAGATTAAAGTATGCGGTGAAATTTTCACAATAAAAAAACATATATACATAATGCTCAATAAGCCGAAGGGCGTTGTTTCGGCAAGCGACGGAAAGGGTGAAAGAACCGTTTGTGACCTTGTCCCAGAAAAGCTTATGCGCCGTGGGCTATTCCCCGCCGGCAGACTCGATAAAGATACTACGGGCTTTGTGCTGATAACCGATGACGGCGAGTTCGCACACCGTATTCTCTCACCGAAAAACCACATTGATAAAACGTACGTTGTGTCTCTTCGTGACAATATCGAAGAAGAGGCCGTTTCGTTGCTCGAAAACGGCATTACTCTTCGTGACGGGACTGCTTTTTTGCCGTCAAAAATAAAAATACTCTCCGATAAAGAATGCGAAATTACTATTTGCGAGGGTAAATATCATCAGATAAAGCGTATGTTTTGCGCCGTCGGAAACGAGGTTACAAATCTTCGCCGTATAAAAATGGGACGACTCTTCCTCGATGAAAGGCTGAGAGACGGCGAGTGCCGCGAAATAACAGCCGATGAATTAAAAATGATTTCCGAAAAAGAATAAGTTGATGCGGTATTCGCAAAGCTCCCTTTACGGGAGCTTTTTTGACGTAAAAGAACAGGACGCTCTCCGAAGGAAGCGTCCTGTTTTGCTTATTTTAATCTATTTAATGAATTTATGACTTTCCCTTACTGCCATACTGTCGCATCGCTCATTTTCCGGATGACCCGCATGTCCCTTGAGCCAAACAATATTAAGACTGTGCTTTGATATGAGCGTCAAAAGCTCGTCCCATAAATCGGAATTCAACGCCGGCTTGCCGTCGCTCTTTTTCCAGCCCTTCCTTTTCCAGCCCTCTGCCCAGCCTTTTGTTATGGCGTCCGCAACATATTTTGAATCCGTATAAAGAGTTACGTCGCACGGCCTTTTAAGCGCCTTAAAGCCCTCTATTACCGCGGTCAGCTCCATTCTGTTGTTTGTGGTGCTGCGTTCTCCGCCTGACAGCTCTTTTTCAGCCGAACCGAAACGCAAAATTGTACCCCACCCTCCGGGACCGGGATTTCCGGAGCACGCACCGTCGGTGTACATTTCAATTTTGTCAAGCTCTTTTTTCATGTGTTCACATCCGATTTGCTATAAAATCACACGGATATTTTAACATTAAATTCGCATTAAAACAACAGATTATTTTATAGCGACGGGGCAATAATACTTTTATGCATATATCCCTCTTTTTTTCCGAAGTGCGGAATACGTATGAAAGGTTACGGTGGTTTTGTGAAAGCGGTAATAGCATCTGAAGTCAGAAACGGATTTTTTAATGATGATTTTTTCGGTATGCCTAAAATTCTATTGCCTTTACTCGGTAAACCGCTGCTCGGCTATATGACCGATATGCTTTCTTTTTACGGAATGAACGAAATTGTGCTTTTGCTTGATGCACAATCGGAAAAAGTAAGCGAGTATTTAAAAAATAATCCGACTTGCGGAGCAAAGGTTAAGCCGGTTATCGGAAAAAGTATAAACGACGCTTTAAACTCACTTTTCTGTTCTGATGAAAAAGAGGATGACAACGTTTTACTGATAACCGACAACGTGCTTTTTGATTTCGATTTGAGCGAAGCCGAAAAATATCACCGAAGTATGGGGGCGGATGTAACCGTAATAATCACGCATTGTGACGGAGTTGCCGAAGAGAAGCTTGTTTTCACGTCACCGTCCGGCAGAATTACGGGCTTTTCGGGGAGCGTCGGCAGGTGCGGCTTTCTTACGGATAAGGCGGACACGGGCATTTATATAATTTCCGGCAAAATATTAAAAATGCTTCGCGACCGCACAATCACGGCTTTTTCAAATGAGATACTGCCTGAATTGCTCTCAAAAAATAAAAGTCTTTTTGCATTTCGGTGCGCCGGTTACAGTCGCGGTATAAATACGGTATTATCATATTTAAAATGTACTCGCGATATGCTTGACGGAAAAACAGTATTTCCTCTGTCGGAAATATGCGACGGCATATATTCAAACAGCGAACTGCCTTGCGGCAAATACAATATTACGCCGCCTGTGTTTATAGGTGAAAATGCCGAAATTTCGGACGGAGCGGATTTAGGACCGTATACCGTAGTGGGCGACGGCTGTTTTATAGGCGAAAAAGCATTTGTTCGCGGCAGTATTATGCTCAATAAATCCGCAGCCTTACGCGGAGCTGATATATCGGGAGCCGTTATGGGCGCAAATTCGGTTGCGGAGGAAAACAGCAAAATGTCTTTAGGCAGCGTGCTGTGTGAGAAAGCGACTGTCGGCAGAAATATGGCAGTGGGCGAAAATGTAAAAGTCACACCGAAACCGCACGGCGGTATTTTCGCGCCCGAAAGTCAGCCGCAGGCTTATTATTACGCCGAAAATATTACCGCTTTAGGCAGCCGCGGTACCGATTCGCTTTTCGGCGATTTTGATATAGGCCTGTTTTGCAAAGTCGGCAGAGCCTTGGGCAGCTGTGAATTCGGTACGCGAACAGGAATAGGGTACGATGACAGCGTTTCTTCCGCAGCGGCGGTAAAGGCCGTTACGGCGGGACTTATATCCTCGGGCTCGCACGTGTTTGATTTCGGCAGATGCTTTTTGTCAGAAGTCGCTTTTTTCTCTTCTTTTTGTTCTCTCGGCTGCGGAATTTATATTTATTCGGAAAAGAACGGTATTCATTCGGCGTTTTACGGAAACGGCGGATTGCCGTTATCGCCCGATTTCGAGCAGGAACTTGAGCGCCGTGCAGAAAACGGCGAATTTCGCCGCTGCTCGGCACAGAATATGCGAGCCGTCTCCGATATGTCAAGCATGAGCAGTATGTATCGCCGAGAACTTTTGAGACAATCGGGAGATATGCTTTCGGGTATTACGGCCAATGTAATGAGCGATAATAAGGACATACTTTTACTTATGGAGGATTGTCTTTTAACACTCGGCTGCGGTAAAGGCGATGACATCACGTTTAAGATAACAAGAGGCGGCACGGAGGTTTCGGCATTTTGCCGTGAATGTGGGTGGATCAATATGGATAAACTGCTTTTGTTGTGCTGTCTGTATGAGTTTCAATGTGGTCATGATGTTGCCGTGCCGTATGATGCTCCGGCAGCTATAAATGATGTGGCAGACGGATATGAAAAGCGTGTTTTGCGGTACCCCGTGCAGGCGAAGACGCCTGTTCGCGATGAACTCAAATATCTGTCATCAAAACAGATTTTTTTGCGTGACGGGCTGTTTATGGCGGTAAAAATACTCGGTATAATGCGCGAGACCGGATATTCTTTCCCAAAACTGCTTTCACAGATACCTGAATTCTTTGTAAAACACAAAACCGTCAGCTTTTCCTCCGTTCCCGAGGATATTTGCAGAGCTTTCCCAAATGACACCGTTTATCCGTCTCATAACGGGGCGGTAATGTATCGCAGCGGCGGCAGAGTGCTGCTGAAGCCGTCTGAAAACGGTAAAACAATCGAGATAGTCACAGAGGCACTGAACTATGAGGTGTCGTGTGAGCTGTGTGATGATATTGAAAATAAACTGAGAGATTTAGGCTCTGTTCTCAATTGACATCCGAGGCAAAAAATAGTATTATATTATAATCCATGATTATGCGGTGGAGTGGTGCCGTATCTTGATTAGGATTTTACCTGCTTTTTGTACGTTTTGAAAAGCAGGATACATATATTCATTTTTTATTAAGGAGATATTTAATGTTAAAGAAAAAAACAGAGAGACTTATTCCGCAGTCGGATCAGCCTAAAAAGCAGATCAGCCGCGGAAAGGTAACTGTACCCAAAAACTCGAAACAAAACGCTCTCTCTAACGAAAAAAACAGTCTTGAGAACCGCAAAACAGCAAAAAACCCAACTTCCGGCAAGAAAAATTCCGCCGGTCAGAAAAAACAAAATCCGCAAAAAACAAAAAATCAAAATTCAAAAACACAGCAAAAATCCGTTCAGAAAAACGGTACTTCAAGGCCTGTGAAAAACGAACGCAAGACAACCAAAGCACCCGGCAACTCAAAGGGTCAGAGTAAGCGCCGCGGCAAAAAGAATAATGTGCCGCTTAAAATTGCGTTTCTCGGCGGACTCAATGAAGTCGGCAAAAATATGACGCTCTATGAGTGCGGCAACGATATGATGCTTGTTGACTGCGGACTTGAATTTCCAGATACGGAAATGCTCGGTGTAGACCTTGTAATACCGGACTTTACCTATGTAACCGAGAATGCAAGCAAAATACGCGGTATAGTCATAACCCACGGTCACGAGGACCATATAGGCGGGCTTGCGTATCTTTTAAAGCAGGTTAACATTCCCGTGTACGGAACGCGCCTTACAATAGGCCTTATCGAGGGCAAGCTTAAAGAGCACGGTATTTTAAAGCAGTGCAGTCTTAATGTTGCAAATCCGGGTGATCATATAAAGCTCGGCTGCTTCGACGTTGAGCTGATACACGTAAACCACTCGATTCCCGACGCCGTAGCCCTTGCTATAAAATCACCCGCCGGAACCGTTATACAGACGGGCGATTTCAAAATTGATACAACTCCGATAGACGGCGGAGTTATTGATATAGCTCGTTTATCTCAGCTCGGAACGGAAGGCGTGCTCGCACTTCTTTCCGATTCCACAAACGCGGCAAAGCCCGGCTTTACCGAGAGCGAGAGGAAGGTTGGCGAGACGTTTGAAACGCAGTTCAGAAAAGCTAACGGCAGGCGTCTTATCGTAGCAACCTTTGCGTCGAACATCCACCGTGTGCAACAGATAATCGATGTTGCCGAAAGTCTCGGAAGAAAGGTTGCTCTCTCCGGCAGAAGCCTTGAAAACGTTGTTTCGATAGCAGCCGAGATGGGTTACATCCGTATTCCCGATGGCATACTTATAGGAATCGACAGTATTAACCGCTATCCTGCGGATAAGCTTGTTATTATAACCACGGGCAGCCAGGGCGAGCCGATGTCGGCACTTTACAGAATGGCGTTTTCCGAGCACAGACGTGTTGCTATCTGCCCCAATGATTATGTAATAATCTCTGCAACACCTATTCCCGGTAATGAAAAAATGGTCGGCAAGGTAGTTGATGAGCTCTTAAAGCAGGGCGCAGAGGTAGTGTACGAAAAAATGTATGATGTTCACGTTTCGGGTCACGCCTGCCAGGAAGAACTCAAAATAATGATGAGCATTACGAAACCCAAGTATTTTATCCCCGTGCACGGCGAGCAAAAGCATCTGCGTAAAAATGCCGGACTCGCGAAAAGTGTCGGAATACCTCCTCAGAACATCCTTATTGCCGACAACGGTAAGGAGGTTGAGTTGACGGAGGATAAAATAAGAATTTCAGGCGATGTACCGGCGGGTATGGTCTTTGTTGACGGCTCAGGCGTCGGAGATGTAGGCTCGGTTGTGCTGCGAGACAGAAAGCGACTCGCCGAGGACGGTCTTATAATTATTGTCGCCACAATAGATAAAGAAACGGGAGATGTTCTTTCGGGACCCGAAGTTATTTCACGCGGCTTTGTTTATGTACGCGAGTCAGAGCAGCTTATTGATAAGGCGAGACGGCTTTGCGACAGCGTTATAGCCGATTGTATGTTTGAGAGAGTTCGCGATTGGACTACCGTTAAAAATCGCCTTCGCGACGAAGTCTCTCACCTTATGTACCACGAGACCAAGCGCAGTCCCATGATACTTCCCGTTATAATGGAAATATAACTGTTTTTTATTTGCTTTTTACAGAGTGCCGCGGTTCGTCGGGCTTTAATAGTTAAAGCTTCGATTTTACGCCGCAGTGCCAAAGGGAGTAAAAATGAAATTCAAAATAAGTCATCTTGTAAAAACCTATCCGATTACATTTTTTGCGGTTGTTGCGCTGTTTACGGCTTCAGCTGTGACGGCGGCAAAAGGAGTGCTTTTGCCTCTTGCCATAGGCGAGGCGGCTCTTTCCGTTGTGCTTGCGGTTTCCGCAATCCTTAAAATGCACAACGAATTTCGTATAATAAAAAATGCGGTGATTTCACTCAATGCGTCGCTGTCGGATAAGGATATGTTAAAATATTTTCCGCTTCCTGCCGTAATATGCAAGACAAACGGGAAAATTCTTTGGTTTAACGACCTTTTTAAAGCTGGCGTTATAAGAAACCGTCAGCCGAGAGAAGACAATATATCCGTTTTTATAGGCGGTAAGGCTTTGTCGGAGCTTACCGCAAAAAAAACATTTTCAGCGACTTATGACGGTCGAGATTACACCGTTATAAGTGAAACGCTTGACTTTTCCGGAGAGTCCTGTACGGTTTTTTACTTTGTGGATGATACCGACCTTAAGAGTATAGTCAGAGAATATCGTATGTCAAAGCCGGCCGTAGCTCTTGTTGCGGTTGACAGCATAGACGAGTTTTACAGAGTGTATAAAGAGAGTGAATATGCCGAAATAACAAGTGCTGTTGAAAGACTTACCGAAAACTGGTTCTCTGAATTCAGCGGCGTTTTCCGCAAACTCGGAACAGGGCGATTTATAGCAATAGTACCCGAATCCGAGCTTGAAAAGATGATTTCAAAAAAATTCAATGTGCTTGAAAACGTCAGAAGCTATACTTATAACGGTGCTACTGTCGGAATAACGCTTTCCGCGGGCGTCGGCAGGGGAGATAATTTAAGTGACGCCGAAGGTGCCGCCCGTCAGGCTCTTGATATGGCTCTCGGTCGCGGAGGCGATCAGGTAGCGGTAAAGGATAACGATAAGTACACGTTCTTCGGAGGCGTTTCAAAGGGCGTTGAAAAGCGTACAAAGGTTCGCACAAGAGTCGTGGCTTCCGCTATGTCGGAGCTTATAAGAAATGCGTCTAATGTAGTTATAATGGGTCACAAATTCTCCGACCTTGACAGCGTCGGTGCCGCATACGGTATGTACAAGGCGGCTTTGGCACTCGGTAAAGATGCAAAAATAGTGGTAAACAGAAAAACAACGCTTGCCCAACCTCTTATTGACTATATAGGAAAAATTGACGATGATTGCTTCGTTTCTCCTTTAACGGGTGAGCGTCTCACGGTCAAAAAGACCTTACTTATTGTAGTCGACACTCACAAGGCGGATTTCGTTGACTCGAAAAATGTATACGAAAAAGCTCAAAACGTAATAGTTATAGATCACCACAGGAAAACAGTCGATTACATAAATAATGCTGTTATTTTTTATCACGAGCCGCATGCTTCTTCAACGTGCGAAATGGTAACGGAGCTTTTGCAGTATATTAGCAAGCATCCTGTTGCAGACTCAGTTTGCGCTACGGCCTTAATGTCGGGTATTATGCTTGATACAAAGGAATTTGTTTTAAGAGCCGGAGTACGTACTTTCGAGGCGGCAGCATATCTTCGCTCCCGTGGAGCGGACACCGTAACGGTAAAATCATTTTTTGCAAATTCCATGGAGTCAAGAAAGCTTCGCGGTATGGTTGTTATGAATGCAGAAATGTATCGTGCTTGTGCGATTTCGGTTACCGATATTGAATCTGACGATATACGTGTGGTTTGCGCACAAGCTGCGGATGAGCTGCTTTCTGTAAGCGGTGTCGATGCGTCATTTGTTATATTTAAGACTGATGATATCATAAATATATCGGCGCGTTCCATGGGCAAGGTAAACGTCCAGCTTATAATGGAGGCGCTCGGTGGCGGAGGTCATCAGACCATGGCGGCGGTTCAACTCAAGGATATTACCGAGAGTCAAATTAAAGATATGCTTAAAACCGCCATTGATAATTATTACAGTAATTTATGATTTCGGTTCCGAAAAACGGGTGCCGTATAAAAGAAAGGATTGATAAATATGGAGGTCATTCTTAAAAAGGATGTAAAGGGACTCGGCAAAGCCGGCGAAAAAGTCAAGGCGTCCGATGGTTATGCCCGTAATTTTCTTTTTCCTAAGGGACTTGCAGTTGAGGCAAATGCTCAGACTCTCACGGAGTTTCGCAACAGCGAATCCTCCAAGCAGCATAAGATAGAGGTCGAAATAGATAATGCAAATAAAGCAAAGGCAAAGCTCGATGGCAAGACTGTAAAACTTAAGGCTAAGGCCGGTGAAAACGGCAAACTTTTTGGTTCGGTTACGGTTAAAGAAGCTGCAGATGCAGTCGGCAAACAGCTCGGCGTTACCGTTGACAAGCGCAAGATGTCTATGGCTGACATCAAAAATTTCGGCACATATACGGCAGAGGTGAAGCTTTACAACGGAATTACCGCAAAGCTTTACGTTGAAGTCGGAGAATAAAACATAACCGGATGTGAAATAAATGGACAACCTGACTTTTGACAATTTAACAGAGCCGTATTCGCTTGAATCGGAACAGGCTGTTTTGGGTTCCGTGCTTATAGACCCGCAATGTCTTTCGGATGTAATGACGGTACTAAAGGCTGAGCATTTTTATATTCCGCAGCACCGCGATATCTATTCGGTTATTGTAACGCTTGACGCTCTCGGCTCAAAGATAGACCCGTTGATAGTTCTTGAGGAGCTCAAAAAGAACGAAGTTTATAACGATGCCGACGGCAAAAATTACCTGGCACAGCTTGCTCAGGCAGTACCGTCAACGGCAAACGTTATGAATTATGCCAAAATCGTTAAGGAAAAGTTCACTCTTCGTGAGCTTATGAATGTTTCGCACGATGTACTTCACCAGTGTTCGGAACAATCGGAAAATGCCGAAACTATACTCGATTCGGCGGAACAGCGCATATATAACATTCGTCAGGGCAAAACAACCGACGGACCGACTAAGCTCGGCGATATAGTGATAAATGACGTTATCCCCAACGTGACATTGCTTTCAACTCCCGAGGGCAAGGATCGAAAGGGTATTCCTACGGGGTTTTCCGTGCTTGATAAATATATGACCGGACTTAACAAGTCCGACCTTATTCTTATCGGAGCTCGTCCTGCGATGGGTAAAACAAGCTTTGCGCTGAATATTGCACGCAATGCCGCGGTTACTTCGCGTAAAAAGGTTCTTTTCTTTTCACTTGAGATGTCAAAAGAGCAGCTTGCACAGCGTATTCTTGCCACCGAAGCGAGAATTGAAAGCTCAAAAATGAGAACGGGCGACATTTCTCCCGAAGAGTGGGTCAGAATTGCCACGTGTTCTGACGCGCTTTCAAAGGCGGAGCTATATTTTGACGATACGTCAAATATAACCGTTCCCGAAATGAAAGCAAGAGTGCGCCGCCTTAAAGATGTTGACCTTGTAGTTATTGACTACCTTCAGCTTATGACCGGAACGAAGCGTACCGATAATCGTGCGCAAGAGGTAGCTGAAATTACAAGAAGCTTAAAGCTTATGGCAAAAGACCTTAAAATACCGGTGGTTACCTGCTCACAGCTTAACCGTCAGTCGGCGTCGGGCAAGGGCAAGGATCACAAGCCCACTATGTCGGAGCTTCGTGAATCGGGTTCAATAGAGCAGGACGCCGATATAATTTTACTCTTGTACCGTGAATCGTATTTTGATGAGGACAAGGGCGAAAGCGTTGTTGCAGACGAGAATAAGGCGCAGGTCATTATAGCCAAAAACCGTCACGGCGGCACTACCGACGTAGACCTTAACTGGAACGGTCAGTATACTTTGTTTACGACCGCGGAGTATAACAGAAATGAACCGTGATGTACTGTTTGCAGCCCAAAAATATGCTATGCTGTCTTACGGCGATAAAATCGTTGTGGGGCTTTCCGGCGGAGCGGATTCGGTGTGTCTTACACATGCTCTTGTTTCACTCAGGGATTCGCTTTCGCTTGAAGTCGAAGCTGTTCACGTAAACCACGGTATACGCGGCGAAGAGGCTTTGCGAGATGAAAAATTTTGTTCCGATTTTTGCAAAAGCCTGGGAATAAAATTGACCGTATTCCGCTTTGACATACCTCTTGAGTGTAAAAAGACGGGCGAGAGCGAAGAGGAGTGCGGCAGGCGAAAAAGGTATGAGTGCTTTAAAAACACGGCAGGCGAAAACGCAAAAATCGCAACGGCACACAATCTTAATGACAGTGCCGAAACCGTGCTTTTGAACATTGTACGCGGCACGGGCTGCAAGGGACTTTGCGGTATACCGCCGATACGCGGCAATATAATAAGACCGCTCATTATGACTTCGCGCGACGATATTGAATTGTACTGTAAAGAAAATTCTCTTGATTTTGTTACCGATAGCACAAATCTTCAAAACGAATATAAGAGAAATGTTATCAGAAACGTAGTTTTTCCGACTCTGCAAAAAATGAACCCGTCCGTTCTTTCGGCATTTTCCCGACTTACTGAAAATGCGACGGATGACGAAAAACTGATAGAAGAAATCGCAGAGCTTAAATACTCCGAATGTAAAACTTCGCTCGGCTTGGACGAAGAGAAGCTTTCGGGTTATCCCAAGGCATTGCGCCGCAGGATCTTAATGAAGTTTTTAAGCGAAAATATTAAAAAGGATATATCCGCAGTCCACATATATGATGCCGAAAATACGGTGGGTACGGCTAAAAGCATAACCTTGCCGGGGAAAATAATACTCGCTCACAAGGACGGTTCGCTCGTCCTTTCCGAAAAAACAGAGGAGAATTTACCTTTTTCCGTAACGTTTAATGTAAAAGACAGCATCGTGGAATATCCGTACGGTAAGCTTAAAATTCAGATTTTCACTCAAAAAGATTTACAAAATCTTAACAAAGTACTATTGGATAATGCAGTGGATTGTGATAAAATAGGCAATGTTCTTTCGGTGCGGAGCAGAAAAGAAGGGGATAAATTCTCTTCTGCGCGCAGAAAGAATACAAAGACGCTTAAAAAGCTGTTTAACGAAGTGAAAATTCCGCAGCCGAAGAGAGTTTGTATACCGGTTGTCAGCAGCGGAGAAAAAACCGTTTGGGTTGAGGGCTTCGGTACATCATCTGAATTTCGCGTCGATAAAGGTACAAGAAAATTTATAATTATAACAGGTTTAACGGGGGAGAATTAATGAAGGCAGACTATAAGAATGACATTGAGAGTGTTCTCTTGTCCGAAGAAAAATTAAAGGAAATAGTTACGTCGCTCGGTAAGCAGATAAGCGACGATTACCGCGACAGCGGCAGAAAATTACTCTTGGTCAGCGTGTTGAAGGGCTCGGTGGTATTTATGGGCGATCTTATGCGCGCCATAGATATTCCGTGCTGTATAGACTTTATGTCGGTATCGAGCTATGGCTCGGGTACTTCAACAAGCGGCGTAGTCAAAATAATCAAGGACCTCGACACAAATGTTGTTGAGGGCGCAGATTTGCTTATAGTTGAGGATATTCTCGACAGCGGCAAAACGTTGAGTTACCTTAAAGATATTCTTCTTCGCCGCAATCCGGCAAGCTTTAAGATTTGTACCTTGCTTGATAAACCGGAGCGACGTCTTGTAGACCTCAAGGCTGATTACAGCGGCGCTGTGATACCGGATGCTTTTGTTGTAGGCTACGGCCTTGACTATGACGAAAAGTACAGAAATCTTCCGTATGTAGGCATATTAAAGCCTAAGGTTTACGAAAAGTAACAACCGATAGTGCAAAATTACAACTCTGAGGAGTGATTAGTGAATTGAAAAAAATTGACTGGAAAGCAATAGCTCCGTATATCGTAATTCCGCTTATATTTGTTTTGTGTATTTCGATTTACGCAACAATGGGCGATACGCAGAGAGATAAAAAACAATATTACGAAATAGTTGATTTGTTTGAAGATAACGAGGTGTCAGAGTACACCTTGAATCTTGCAAGCGGAAGCTTGGAGTACAAGTTATTCGGGGACGACGACACTACTTATAAATATACCGTGCCGAATGTTTCGATGTTTGTTGACGATATTCACGACAGCGTTGTTGAATATAATAAGCAAAATCCCGATAATCAGATTAAAATGGATTACAAATCGGGTAATTCGGGCTCGTGGCTTGTAAGCCTTTTGCCTACGGTTGTCATAATGATAGTGTTGACCGTCATTATGCTGCTGATGTTCCGCAAAATGAATCAGTCATTCCAAAACGAGAATAACCGTACACTCTCTTTCGGAAAAGCAAGGGTTAAAGATGCCAATGACGGCAAACAGAAAAAAACTTTTGATGATGTAGCAGGAGCCGATGAAGAAAAAGAGGAACTCGAAGAGATAGTTGAATTTCTTAAAAATCCGTCGGCATTTAACGCGCTCGGTGCAAGAATACCGAAGGGTGTGCTCCTTGTAGGACCTCCCGGCACAGGTAAAACTCTTCTTGCGAAAGCGGTTGCCGGTGAAGCGGGTGTTCCGTTTTTCTCAATATCGGGTTCGGACTTCGTTGAAATGTATGTCGGCGTAGGTGCGTCAAGAGTCCGTGACCTCTTTGATCAGGCTAAAAAGAACTCTCCGTCTATAATATTTATAGATGAAATTGATGCCGTAGGACGTCACAGAGGTGCCGGTATGGGCGGCGGTCACGATGAACGTGAGCAAACCCTTAACCAGCTGCTTGTTGAAATGGACGGCTTCGGCGAAAATCAGGGAGTAATAGTTATAGCGGCAACAAACCGTCCCGATATACTTGACCCTGCGCTGTTAAGACCCGGTCGTTTTGACCGTCAGGTAACTGTTTCGTATCCGGATATTGACGGCAGAGAGGCTATTTTGAAGGTTCACGCGAAGCGTAAGCCCTTAGGACCTGACGTTGATTTGAGGTCAATAGCATCGCAGACTGTCGGTTTTACGGGTGCCGATCTTGAAAATTTGCTTAATGAGGCCGCTCTTTTGGCGGCAAGGCGCAAAAAGAAAGCTATTACAATGCCCGACATTGAAGAGGCTGCAATGAAAGTCCTTGTCGGAACAGAAAAGAAGTCGCACCGTATGACAGAGCGCGACAAGAAAATTACCGCATATCACGAGGCAGGTCATGCCGTTACCTCGTATTATCTTGAGCATAAGGATCCTGTAACGCATATTTCGATTGTTCCGCGCGGTATGGCAGGCGGCTTTACCATGTATCAGCCTGAAAAAGACGAGATGCATCTTATGAAGTCCCGTATGCTTGACGATATAGTCGGGCTCCTCGGCGGACGTGTTGCCGAAAAGATAATTTTCAACGATATTTCAACAGGTGCGTCCAACGACATCGAAAGAGCCTCCGATACGGCTCGTAAGATGATAACAAAATACGGTATGAGCGAAAAACTCGGACCGATAACCTTCGGTACAGGAAACGATGAGGTTTTCCTCGGAAAAGATTACAATCATATGCGCAATTATTCCGAGGCGGTTGCCTGCGAGATAGACGAGGAAGTTGAGAAGATAATTCTCAAGGCTTACGACCGTACAGAGTCAATCTTAAACGAGCACATTGATAAGCTTCACGCCGTTGCAAAGGCTCTTGTCGAGAGAGAGAAGATAGACGCCGAGCAGTTTAAAATTCTTATGGAGGGCGGAACTCTTCCCCCTTATGAGCCAAAGAGTGAAAAAGTTGAAAATAAAACCGAGACTGTCGAAAAAGACAAGCCGTCAGCCGTTGATGATAAAAACGCGGACGAGGCGGTAAAGGACCTTGAAGATAATTTCGACAACGAAAAGAAATATCTTACGAAGGATGTAGCCTCAGAGGCGGAAAAGGAAGTTGATTCGGATGAAAAGAAAAATTCGTCCGATGAAACCGGTAAAGAAAACTGATTTTATGAAAAATGAAAGCGTGTCCTTTTGGACACGCTTTCATTTTTTCCTGCTTTATAAAATTCTTATTTTTATATAAAAATGCCGTTGAAAATTGCAGGTCTTAGTGTTACAATTATTTATCACGGAAGGAGAGCAATATGAAAAAATTTCGTCTTGAAAAAATTGAGATTTTGCCCGAAAAAAACGCAAATCCTATATACAATGAACTTGAAAGCAAAGCTCATACTGCATATGAGGCGGAAAAACTGTTCTATACATGTATCGAACAGGGAGACACAGAGCGTCTCAGCTATACCATGGACGAATTTTTTAGCAATGGGCTCGTAATAGGCAAACTTTCCGAAAACAACTTGCGCCAAATGCAGTATTGGGCGGTAAGCTGTATAACCCTCGCTATACGGTATGCCATTGAAGGAGGACTCTGTGAATCCGAGGCATATGAGATGAGTGACAAAATGATACGCCGCGTCGATTCCATGACTTCGTCAGAGAGTATACCGCCGTTTTTGCAGGAAAAGGCAATAGAGCTTACAAATCTTGTACGCTATTCATCAATAGGTAAGGATTATCCGCCGCCTGTGAGAAAGTGTATAAGCTATATCAAGGAAAATCTTGAAAAAAAGCTTACGCTCGGCGGGCTTTCAAAGGTGTGCTCTTTGTCACCGGATTATCTTTCCGCGTTGTTTAAAAAAACGACGGGTCAGAATATCAGCCGTTTTATTTTGAGACAAAAATTGGAGCTTTCAAAATCATTGCTCAATGGCAAATATGATTACAGCGAGATAAGCTGCTATTTGTCATTTTGCTCCGAGAGTTATTTCATATATTGCTTTAAACGAGAGTACGGTGTGACTCCGCGCGAATATGCTAAAGCATTAAAATATTAAAAGGAGATGCTTATATGACTCAACTTGAAAAATTCTTTAAAAACCTTAAGGCAAGCTTTTTTGCTTCGGCGGCAATTTATCTTGTCACGGGAATGCTTCTTATGATTTTTCCCGAGCAGATAGCTAAAGTGGCATGTTATCTTTTCGGCGGTCTTTTTGTTCTTGCGGGTATTTATCTCGTAATTAAATTCTTTTCATGCCGTTCTGTTTCGTCGCTGTTTTCTATAACTCTTGTCAGCGGCATTATAATTGCCGCAATAGGCATTTTCCTTATGTTTAAGCAAGACGTTGTTTACTCTGTAATTCCGTTCATTTTCGGTATAGTCGCCATAATTGACGGACTTATCAATATCCAACGTGCCGTAATGCTTGCTCGCAATCATTTTCCGATGTGGTGGCTGTCGCTGCTTTTCGCCGTTGTAGCGATTGTGCTCGGACTCATTATGGCGATAAGACCTTTTGAAACTGCTATGTTTGCGTTCCGCTTTATCGGTATCTGCTTTGTTTTCAACGGTGTTATGGATATGTGGGGCACATACAGCTTTAATAAGTTTGTTAAAGATACAAAGGACGATTATGTTATCGAAGCAAAGACGGAAGAGAAGAACGGAGAAAACAAATGAATTTTACTAAGCTTAACAATAACGGTCTTGTTGACGGGTTCGGAATACTGACAAAATGTGAAAAAAAGACAAGCTCACGAGGCGGAGCATATCTTGATATGATTCTTTCCGACAACGACGGCGAAATTTCCGCAAAGCTTTGGGATTACAATGAAAATACACACGGAAAATTTGAAACCGATATGTTTGTCAAGGTTCGCGGTACAATATCACAGTATAACGGTGCCGATCAGCTGCGCGTTGAAAAAATGCGTAAAGTAACACCCGAGGATAATGTGGATATTACCGATTATGTCAGGCACGCGGGGTACACCGGCGAATATATGTATAATAAAATCACGGAGACAATAAACGCCTTTTCAGATGAGGATTTGAAAAAGCTTGTCGGTACAATCTTTACAGAAAACAAAGAAAAGCTTTTGAAATGGCCGGCGGCATATAAGTTACACCATGCCATACGCGGTGGACTTTTAATGCATACTCTGTCTATTGTGAAGCTTTGCGAGGGCGTATGCGAGGTTTATCCGTTTGTGGATAAAGATCTTTTGCTGTCGGGTGCCATTCTCCACGATATAGCCAAGACCCTTGAGTTTAACGTGGGGGAAACAGGGCTTGCGAACGGATATTCCGTAGAGGGCAATCTTATAGGACACCTTGTTATGGGTGCTATGATGGTACGAGAGGCAGCCGACAAGCTCGGAACTGATAAAAAACGTGAAATGCTGCTTGAGCATATGATTTTGTCTCATCACGGCGAGCCGGAATTCGGGGCAGCGGTAAGACCTCTCTTTCTTGAGGCAGAGCTTCTCTCTGAGCTTGACCTTATGGATGCGAGAGTATATCAGATACATGAGGCAATTTCACCGCTTAAAGAGGATGATTTCTCCGGTCGGCTTTGGGCACTTGACAATCGAAAAATATATAATCACGGACTTGCCGATAATAAAAAGGATGTAGATTTGGACTGAGTTTAACAAAAATACGTCGACGCTTTAAAATTTGTGCATATTTTTGTTAAATTTGAGACAACTAACTATTGAAATATATTTACCTTTGAGTTACAATAATACGAGTGAATAAAAATTCAATATTCCAAAGGAGAGAGTTATGGATCAAAATTGGATGAATAATACGACCGTTATCGTAACTGGCGCGTCAGGCGGTATGGGCAAGGGAATTGCCGAATCCCTTATCGTTGATCATGGTTGCACCGTTATCGGTATCGCTCGCAGCGAGGAAAAAATGAAAAAGGTAGTTGAGGAGCTCGGCCCCAATGCCGAAAAATTCAGCTATAAGCTTTTTGACGTATCGGTTGAGCAAAATTGGATAGATTTTGCAAAGTACCTTGAGGATAATGACATTCATCCCGACATACTTGTCAATAATGCGGGAATTTTGCCGAAGTTCGACAGATTTGAACATTATTCAATGGCTGATATTGAAAAGGCTATGAATATCAATTTCTATTCGGCGGTTTATTCGATACATACGCTTCTTCCGATGATTCTCAAGTCAAAGACTCCCGGAATCATCAACATCGATAGTTCGGCTTCTCTTATGTCTCTTGCAGGTACTTCGGTATATTCCGCAAGTAAGGCTGCTCTTAAGTCTCTTTCCGAATCACTCAGAGAAGAGCTTCGCGGTAAATGCTATGTCGGCATAGTTTGCCCCGGCTTTACAAAGACCGATATATTCAGAAGTCAGGATGCTTCCGACGCAAAGGGTCAGAAGATGCTCAATGCTGTTAGCACCTCCTGCGACAGAATGGTAAAGATGATAATGCATGACATCAGAACAAGACGTCCGCTCGGCGTCCACGGCTTTGATGCTGCATTTATGAATTATTTCGGCAGACTTATGCCGGTACTCGGCGGCCATATTTTCAGCAGCGTTATGAAGATTTCAAAGCTTCCGCTCTTTGACCCCGTATTCAAGGACTGATTTAGTTTTTAATTTAGCAAAAATATATAGTTAGACAGGAGAATTGCTATGAAAATCTTTATGATCGGCGGTACAGGCCTTCTCGGCTGTGAAGCTGCCACGACTCTCATTAAGAGAGGTCACCAGGTAAAGAGCGTTGCTCTTCCGCCTCTTCCGGAGGGAGCTCCCATTCCGAAGGAAATGGAACTCGTTTTCGGCGATATCAACAAGAAGACGGATGAGGAAATTGAGCAGATGCTCGAAGGCTGTGATTGCTTTATCTTCGCAGCAGGCGTTGACGAGAGAAAAGAATTCCCGGCGCCCGTAATGGATTATTACTACAAATACAACATTGCTCCGCTTGAGAGAATCTTCCCGCTCTGCAAAAAAGCAGGCGTTAAGAGAGCTGTTGTTCTTGGTTCTTACTTCTCATATCTTTCTAAAATCAAGCCTGATATGAATCTTGAAGAGAGAAACCCCTACTTCAAATCTCGTCTTATTCAGGAAGATGTTTGTAAAAAGGCTTGCGATGACAACTTCAGCGTAGCAGTTCTTGAGCTTCCTTACATATTCGGTACTCAGCCGGGCAGAAGACCTGTTTGGACTGTTCTTATTGAGCAGATTTCCGGTATGGACAAGCTTCCTTTCACCCTTTATCCGAAGGGTGGCACAGCAATGCTTACTTGCCGTCAGGTTGGTCAGGCTATTGCCGGTGCCGCAACCAAAGAGGATGCCAAAGGCTTTGAGGCTATTCCGATCAGTATGTACAATATGAAGTGGGATAAATTCCTCGGTATTGTATATGAGGCTCGCGGAATGCATAACAGAAAGATTGTCGGCATACCTCCGTTTATGATGAAGCTCGGTATGTACGGTATTGTTAAAGATTATAAGAAGAGAGGCATTGATTCCGGTATGGATCCGCTTCAGCTTCCCTACATTATGGACTATGATCTCTTCATAACGGATAAGTACACCCGTGACCTCGGCGTTGAGGATGACGACATTGAGGCTGCTATAACCGATTCTATCAAGGTTTCTCAGGAATCCTATGAGGGCAAGGTTAAGCTCCTTGATATGAAGGGCGAATAATCTGCATTTTACATCGAACAGAGTACGGTTTTTCCGTGCTCTGTTTTTTTATGTTGTAAATTATTACAAATCAAGCTGTTTAGCAAAATGCACAAACAATAAATTTAATAATTATCGTTTATGTACACAAATTCAACGTTTGTGAACAGTTTGTTAACAATTGAAACAAATTATTGACTGTTGGTCATTTTTGGAGTAGCATTTTGAAATGTAAAAAGTGACTAACGGTCATTTTAAAGAGCGCAGAACTTTAATTTGCGGTGGATGATAAAATTCTGTTAAGCCTCAGAAATTCAACCGAAAGAGATAGTGTAAAATGCCGAGTGTGGAAGAAAACAAGCTTAAAAAACGTAATAAAATTTTAGAAGCCGCATATAACCTATTTGCAAAAAACGGTATAAACACCACCCCGATAGATGAAGTTGTCAAATGTGCAGGCGTGGCAAAGGGTACGTTTTATCTCTATTTTCATGATAAATACGACCTTATGGATCAGATAATTCTTTATAAGAGCGCAGCGATTATAAAGTCTGTTATAGCGCAGATGAAAAATATAAACACCGATAACAAAATGGAGGCTGTCGATCAGCTCACATTTTTTGTTGACGCAATTATAGATTATATGATCGAAAATAAAGAAATGCTTTCCGTGATAAGCGAAAAAAGCTCAATATTGTATTCGCTGATAATCGATAACGGCGACGATAACATCAAACTCGATTTTGATTATCTTACAGATATAATAGTTAAACTCGGAAATCCTCCCGAGAATGCCAAGAAGCTGTTGTTACTCGTTTCTACAATGATATTTACAACCGCTTCGAATGCCATTCTTTCGAGATCTCCGTTCACCATAGAAGAAATACGACCGGAAATTCATCTGGCCGTCAAAAAAATGTTAGCTTAGTAAATTATTATAGCAAAGGGGAGATACGATGATAGACAAAATGGCAAGGGGAATTGCAAAACACCCAAAAACAGTCCTCATAGTTTGCCTTATATTATTGATACCGTCGATAATATGTTATCTTAACACATTCGTAAACTATGATATTTTGTCTTATCTGCCGGAAGACCTTAATTCGGTACAGGGCGAGCATATCCTTGATAAAACATTCAATAACGCTGCAAGTGCCATTGTTGTTATTGAAAACGAGGATCAAAAAACCGCTGTCAAGTTGAAGGAAGAAATTTCCGAAATCGACGGAGTAAGCAATGTTATGTGGGTCGATGATATCGCTGATATATCGATTCCCGAGGATATGCTTCCCGATGACTTAAAGAACGTCTTTTACAGTAAAGACGGTAATGCCACACTTATGATGGTTCAATTTACGCAGGGTGGCGCTTCCGAGTCAACAATGGATGCTATAAAGTCCATACGTAAATGTATGAACAAAAATATGTTTATGAGCGGTGTTTCCACAATAATGTATGATACTAAGGCACTTGCCGACGCGCAGGCTCCGCTTTATGTAGTTATTGCAATAGTGCTCGCTCTTATCGTTTTGATGTTTACCCTGAAATCGTATGTCTTGCCGTTTGTGCTTCTTATGGCACTGTGTACCGCGGTTGTATATAATATGGGTACAAACATTTTCTTCGGGCAAATATCATATATTACACAGTGTATAGCGGCTATACTGCAGCTCGGCGTTACCATGGACTACTCGGTATTCCTTATGGACCGTTACGAAGAGGAACGCAAGCATAATGACGACAGAACCATGGCAATGGCTTCGGCAATAAGCAGTACGTTTGTATCGCTGGCAGGCAGCTCATTGACTACGGTATTCGGCTTCCTCGCACTTTGTTTTATGAGCTTCAAGCTCGGTCTTGACATAGGTCTTGTAATGGCAAAGGGCGTATTGCTCGGTGTTATCACGGTTGTTACATTCCTTCCGGCACTTATACTATTGCTTGACGATAAAATCGAAAAGACAAGGCATAAGAGCTTGGTTCCTCATTTCGGAAAGCTTAATGAATTCACCCTTAAGCATCGCCGTGTAATTGCAATAATCTTCCTTCTTCTTATAATTCCCGCATACGGAGCTTCGAAGAGCGTTAATGTATACTACAATATGGATAAGGCTCTTCCCTCCGACCTCGCGTCTATCGTTTCACTTCACGAAATGAAAGATAAATTCAATATGGCAACTACACATTTCATTATAGTAAGCGATGATATACCGAGCCAGAAGCTTGAAGCTATGGAGCAGGAAATTGAAGATGTTGACGGTATAACAAACGTAGTTGCAATGAACGAGTTTTTAGGTTCTGCAATACCCGCCGATATGATTCCCGATGATATTCGTAATATCTGCATTAAAGACGGTTATCAGCTTATGATGGTAAATACAAGCTACGCTACGGCAACCGATGAAGAAAATGCACAGATAGATACGCTGAAGAGTATTGTATTGAAGTATGACCCGAACGGTTATCTTACAGGCGAGGGTGCTATGACTAAGGATCTTGTTGATGTAACGAACCGAGACTTTATAATAACCAATATAATTTCCGTCGCGGCAATATTTATACTTATAGCGATTATCTTCAAGTCAATATCAATACCTGTAATACTTGTTGCGTCGATAGAGATAGCAATATTTATAAACGAGAGTTTTTCGTTTATGTTCGGCGAGACGATACCGTTTATCGCACCTACAATAATCGGTTGCGTACAGCTCGGCGCAACGGTTGACTATGCTATACTCATAACCTCGAGGTTCCGTGAAGAACTGAGAAAGGGTCTGTCTAAGGATGAAGCCATCAGAAAGGCTGCCAACGAATCCGACCGTTCGATTTTCCAAAGCGCAATGGTGTTCTTTGTTGCGACCTTCGGTGTTTATCTGATTTGCGATATAGAGATAGTCAAGAGCATTTGCGGTATGCTTGCACGCGGTGCAATCATAAGTGCGTTTATAATAATCTGTACTTTGCCGCCCATACTTTATATCTGCGAAAAACTCATAAACAAAACTTCGTTTAATTGGCGGACAATGCCGAAAGAAAAATTTAAGAAATCAAAGGCAAAAATAAAAGCCGTCAAGGCTAAGAAATCGGAGGCAGCAAAATGAAAAACACAAATAAAATCAAAAGCATAATCTGTGTTTTGCTTGTTTTCTCAATGCTTTGTGTCACCTTTACCGGTTGCTCGTCCAAAAAGGACGACGACACGGTAGCCGAGGTTGATAAAAAGGCCGAGGAAACTATTTACACAAACAGAATCAATAATTATAAAAAAACCGAAACGGTTTACGCTACACTTGATAACTCCGGTGCGGTTCAAAATATATCCGTTACCGATTGGATTCACACCGACACTCCCGAGGTTTACCTCAGAGATGTTACGGACCTTGAAAATGTAACAAATGTTAAAAGTGATACCGAACCCTATTTTAAGGACGGCGGCTTGTTCTGGAATATGCCGACTACCGACCTTTATTATCGCGGCACAAGCAATAAGACGCTTCCTGTAAGCATCTCAATTAAATACTATCTTAATGATGAAGAAATAGCCGCCTCCGATCTTGCCGGCAAGAGCGGTAAGGTAAAGATAGAAATACAGATGACAAACAACATCTTTAAAACCGAAAAAATCAACGGTAAGGATGTCAAGGTTTGTAATCCCGTGCTTGCCGTCGGCGGTATGATTCTTCCCGAAACCAACTTTCAAAACGTAAAAGTGGAAAACGGCATTTCTCAGGGAGACGGTTCAAAGGAAGTAGCTGTGGTGGCCGGCTTCCCCGGAATTAACGAGACGCTTGGCTTAGATTCCAAAACTCTCAAGGACGCTGCCGATATCACCTTTAACGATAACTTTACAATTACCGCCGATGTAACGGATTTTGAACTTACAAATATGTATTTTGCGGTCCTTCCTCTTTCAGCAGTAAGTAATAATATGGCTGTTCCTTCAAGCGTTGATGATTTAAAATCAAGCCTTAATCAGCTCAAAGAAATTGAATCCTCGATTAAGTCAATAGACCCCAATAACGTCTTATCGACTCTTATGTCAAATCCCGACAAGCTCGGCGAGCTTGCACAGATGATAAATGATGCAACATCGCTTTATGAGAGTAATAAGCCTCTTATTGATGTTCTTTCCAAGAACCTTACTCCGAAAAATATAGAAACGCTTAAAACTCTTCTCGATTCATCAAGTAATTCCGACCTCCAGAAGATGATAAAACTGCTTTCTGACCCCAATGTACAGCAGTTCTTAAGCCTTCTTCCGTCGGCTTCAGGTGAGTTTAAAGACGCACTTCCGCTTCTTCAGAGTCTATCAAACGATATGCAGGATCCGGAGGTACAGGCCGCAATAGATAATTTGCCTGATACCATGAGTAAGATTTCGGATATCCAGAGCGAACTTGATAGCAACCAGGAGCTTCTTAACAGTCTCAGCACTCTGTTAAATGAAGACAATATGACAAAGATAACAAATCTGATGAATTCCGTCAGCGCGGCTGATTTTGCATCAAAGCTTGAAAAATATGGCGTGCTTACCGATAATTCCGATGAGCTTTTACAGAAAGCCACCAAAATGATTGAATACGGTAACGAATATAAGATTTACTCTTCGGTTGCCGACGGTATAGAGTCAAGCGTAATGTTCGTTATGAAAACACCGAGCATTGAAAAGGCTGCGGAGGTTAATGCTCAGGCAGAAAGCAGCAAACAAAATTGGTTCCAAAAGGTGTTTGGTAAAAAAAGTAAATAATTGCTTTATAAAACGCGTTGCTCTAAAATGAGCAACGCGTTTTTTTGTGTGAAAATGCACAAACGGAGAGCCGCAAATTTTACGTTTGTAATTTGAAGTTTACTTTTTGACCAATGTGCAATATGAAGAATTAAGCACTTCTGACAAAGATATTTTTTCTGCAAAAAAAGAGTTGACTTTTGCTGTAACCGGAAGTAAACTATGGGCGTAGGGTAAACGATTACCCGTTATTTATCACAAACTGAGCAAACGATTACATAATTTTTCGGAGGTATTTGAATTGAAAGGGAAAATTTCAATGGTTGAGATTGCCGAAATGTCAGGCGTGTCCATCGCCACCGTTTCGCGCGTTTTAAATCATAACGGCAGATTTTCCTCAGAGACCGAAAGAAAAGTTATGAATATTGTTAATAAGTACGGCTACAAGGTAAATCTTAATGCCAAAGGGCTCAGAACCAATAAAACGCAGAGCATTGGCGTTATTGTCCCCGATATAACAAACGAATTCTTTGCTAAGATTATCCGTTCCATCGAGACGTCTCTGTTGCAAAAAGGCTATACCGTTTTTGTGTGCGACTCTAACGAGGACAGCAGCACAGAGGACAAGCATATTTCTTCGCTTGCCGCTAAAGACGTTGACGGTATAATCTACATCAGTACAAAGAGCGATGTTAAGCAGATATATAAAGATTACAAAATACCGGTAGTTCACATAGACCGTCGTCCTGAGCATGCGGGTACCCTGATAATTTCAGATAATGAGATGGGCGGTTTTTTAGCTACGGAGGCTCTTATAAAGGATGGCTGTAAGGATATATTGATGCTGAGCGACAAAAACTATTATTCTACCACACGAAACAGATATAAAGGTTATGTTGACGCTCACAAAAAGTATTCTTTGCCGCTTAACGAGAAAAATGTTATAAAAACGGATGTCAGTTACGCTTCATCTTATGACGCGATAAAAAAAGTCATAGCCGACGGCAAAAAGTTTGACGGAATTTTTTGTAATAACGATATGATGGCACTCGGTGCTTTGCAGGCGCTTAAGGATTCCGGAATATCTGTGCCTGAAAAATGCAAGGTAGTCGGATTTGATGACATTACTCTGTCAGAGATATGCGATCCGCCGATAACCACAATACAGCAGGATACCGATATGTTCGGTAAAAAATCAGTTGAAACTCTTTTAAATCTAATCGAGAATAATGAGACAAAAAACAAAAATGATATTTATGTTATTCCCGTAAAGCTTGTTAAAAGAACAACCGCATAAAAAATCAGCTAACTTAAGCAAACGGGAAATATTATTTCCCGCATATTTTTGGAAATTGAGTAAACCTTTACCCAATAAAATGTATATACTATTCACATACGGACACAACTAATATGTGAAAATAATAGACTTCAAGGAGGAAAAAATGAGCGCATTAGTTGAGATGAAGGGCGTCGTTAAAAAGTTTCCGGGCGTAACGGCACTTAAAGATATAACATTTGACATACAGCCCGGCGAAGTACATGTGCTGCTCGGTGAAAACGGCGCCGGAAAGTCGACACTTATGAAAATTCTCAGCGGCGTTTATCAGCCCACTGAGGGAGAAATAATTGTCGGAGGAAAAAGCTATAAAAGGCTAACTCCCAAGGATTCCGCCGAAAACGGCATCAGCGTAATTTACCAAGAACTGAGCGTCATAAACGAACTTTCCATTCAGGAAAACCTTTTTGTCGGTAAGTTGCCGATGAAAAAATACGGCCCTGTTAAGGTCGTAGATTATAAGTATATGAATGAGCGTGCAAAAGAGCTGCTCTCGAAGGTAGGATTAAAACGAGACCCCAAAACTCTTGTTGAGGATATAAGTATTTCCGAAAAACAGCAGGTTGAAATAGCCAAGGCTCTTGCCGCCGACAGTAAAGTAATAATAATGGATGAGCCTACTGCGTCTTTGACAAGTGAGGAAGTAAATCATCTGTTTAAGATAGTTCGTCAGCTTAAGGAAGAGGGCAAGGGAATAGTCTTTATTTCTCACAAGCTCGGTGAAATTATTGAAATAGGCGATAGGGTGTCGGTGCTGAAAGACGGAGCTTACGTCGGCACGAGGGACGTAAAAGATGTTACGGCAGACGATCTCGTTACCATGATGGTAGGAAGAACAATTCAGAATACTTATCAGCATGAGGATGCTCCCGATACCTACGAGAATAAAGAAGTCATTTTTGAGGTTCGTAATTTGTCTCGTAAGGATCAAAAGGTTAAGAATGTCTCGTTTAAACTTCATAAGGGTGAAATCCTCGGATTCTCGGGACTCGTCGGTTCCGGCAGAAGTGAAATGATGAATGCAATATTCGGGTCTGAGCCTCGCTCGGCAGGAGATATATTCATTCACGGCAAACAGGTTAAAATCAATAGTCCTTACAGCGCCATAAAGAACGGTCTTGCAATGGTAACCGAAAATCGTCGTGAGACAGGCTTCTTTTATAACTTTGATATTAAGCAGAATATTTCGATTCTTCCGTTTATCAAGACTTCAAAGGGAAAAGGCACCATAGGTCTTACAAACGATAAATTTGAAAAGGAATGTGCAGAGGAGCAAAAGAAAAACCTGAATATAAAATGCGCTTCAGTTGATCAAAATATAACAGAGCTTTCCGGCGGCAACCAGCAAAAAGTCATACTCGGAAAATGGCTTGCCGCAGATTCTCAAATAATTATTTTTGATGAACCTACAAAGGGAATCGACATTGGTTCTAAAAGCGAGATTTACACTTTGATGCGTAAGCTCGCCGATGAGGGTAAGGGCGTACTTGTTGTATCATCAGAGCTTCCGGAACTTTTGTCGGTGTGTGATACCATAGCGGTTTTCCGTGAGGGTAAGATCGTAAAAACCTTCCCGCATAAAGACGCAACAGAAGAAAAAATAATTATGGCTTCAACTGCCGACCTTAAAGAAAGGACTAATTAAAATGTCACAGTCTAAAACATTAAAAAAAGAAAAATTAACCTTTAACACGATCTGGCAGAGGTACGGTACGTTTGGTATTCTTATAATCCTTCTTGCCATCTTGGCCATACTGAAACCAACATATTTTTTCTCAAGCTCTACGGCACCTCAGATTTTGGCACAGAGCTCGGTAAATATACTTATTGCAATGGGTGAGTTCTTTGCAATTCTTATTGCAGGCATCGATCTTTCAGTAGGATCTGTGGTAGCCCTGACCGGAATGTGTATGGCAAAGTTAATGGTTGCAGGGGTAAACCCAATAGTTGCTGTTCTTCTCGGAATTTTGCTCGGTGCATTCCTCGGTTTCCTTAACGGGTTACTTGTAAATGTTACAGGACTTCATCCGTTCATCATTACGCTTGGCACACAGGCAATTTATCGCGGCGTTACGCTTATAATCTCAAATTCAAGCGCGGTTTACGGCTTCCCGGCAAGTTTTACAAGAGTTATTTCAAAATCTGTTATAGGCATTCCTCTTGTTGCGATAATAGCGGTTATTGTAGCTTTGATCCTTGCGTTTCTCACTAAAAAAACGAAGCTTGGTCGTAATATCTATGCACTCGGCGGAAACAAAGAATCCGCTTGGTATTCGGGTATAAACGTAAATCTTCATACTCTTATAGTTTTCATTATTTCCGGTATTTGCGCCGGTATAGCCGGTGTGGTTCTTCTCGGTCGTGTAGGCTCGGCAGAGCCGGCAGCGGCAACAGGCTTTGAGACTTATGCAATAGCCGCTTCGATTATAGGCGGAACAAGCTTCTTCGGAGGTAAGGGTAAGATCTTCGGAGTTGTAATGGGCGGTCTTATCATCGGCGTTATCAACTTCGGTATGAATATTCTTTCACTTTCGAGTACGCTTCAGCAGGTTGTAATGGGCGCTCTTATCATCGGCTCCGTTGCTCTTGACCGATTCGTAGCTAACAAAAAATAACCGTGCAGCTTAAAGGAGGTATTTTTATGGAACCTATGTTTAACCCGTCGCTCATGTGTATGGATCTTCTTGATATTAAAAATCAGGCGGAAATATTAAATGAGCGATGTGACCTCTATCACGTCGATATAATGGACGGACATTTTGTGAAAAACATCACTTTGTCTCCGGACTTCGTAAAGGCGTTTTCAACAATCGCCAAAAAGCCTATTGACTGCCATCTTATGGTCACCGATCCCGATGATTATATTGAAGTTCTAGCTGAAAACGGAGCAGGCTATATTTGTCCGCACGCTGAAACTATAAACACCGATGCTTTCCGTATTATGAATAAAATCGAAGCATTAGGATGCAAAAAAGGTGTGGTTTTGAATCCTGCAACTCCGCTTTCTTATATCAGAGAATATATTGACCGCATAGATAAGCTTACCATTATGACGGTGGATCCCGGATTTGCCGGACAGCCTTTTATAAAAGAAATGCTCGGCAAAATCAGAGAAGCTAAGGAGCTTAAAGAAAAATACGGTTATAAGTTTTTAATCGAGATTGACGGTTCCTGCAATCAGAGGACGTTTAAGGAGCTTTATGAAGCCGGAGCTGAGGTCTTTATTGTAGGCTCGTCCGGACTTTTCTCAAAGGACAAAGACCTTAAAAAGGCTTGGGACATAATGAGAGAAGAATTTCGTACAGCAACAGGAGCATAGTATTAAAAGCAATTTTTAAAGGAGGTGACCGACCATTGGATTTTACAATCGGTATAGATATCGGCGGTACAAACTTTCGCATCGGAATGGTCGGCCGTGACGGTGAAATTATCAACTTCGAAAAAAATTCAAGCAGAATTTTTGACAAAGGCGATGTAATCGAGACCCTGTATCTTAACATTTCGGATTATGTGAAAAGATATAACGCGGCAGATTCGATAAAAGCGGTAGCAATTGGATTGCCGTCCATGGTCAGCAAGGATAAAAAGACTGTTATATCCACTCCTAATCTTAAGGGATTTGATAATATACCGTTCGGAGATACGCTCAGCAAAAAACTTGGCATACCCGTATATGTTGACCGCGATGTAAATTTTCTTCTTCAAAATGATATTGTTACATTGGGTCTTCCGAAAGATTCTACTGTTCTCGGCTTTTATATCGGAACCGGCTTTGGAAATGCCATTTATTTAAACGGCAGCTTCTACTGCGGACGCAACGGAGCGGCAGGAGAGCTCGGGCACATACCGTTTCCGAATATTGAGGAAAAGTGTACGTGCGGAAATGTCGGGTGCAGCGAAGTAATTTGCTCAGGCAAGTATCTTGAAAAGATTACCGCGGAGCTTTTTCCCGAAACCGATATAAAAAATGTTTTTTTCGAACACGGCGACGATCCGAGAATAATCAAGTATGTTAAAGATCTTGCTATTCCTATAGCTACCGAAGTCAACATACTTGATCCCGATTATATTATAATCGCCGGCGGAGTGGTATATATGAAGAATTTTCCGAAGGACATTTTGATAGATTCGGTACACTTTCATACACGAAAGCCTTACCCCGAAAAAAATCTCAGAATCCTTTTTTCGGAGCATACACAACAGAGCGGAGTTTACGGGAGTGGAGACTTTGCATGGCATCAGCTTAAACAGTAGTTTCGACTGCTGAAAAAATAAGTAAAAAAGAGAGAGGAATTTATTATGAAAAGGAAAATTTTAAGTATCGTTATGGCATTGACGGTAGTTATCGGCATTGTTTTCGCTGGTTGCGGAAGTAAGACCGACGACAAGAAAACGACCGACGGTTCGGGCCCTTCTTCCGGAACCGCAGAATACGCAATCATTCTTAAACCGCTTTCTAACGATTTCTGGGCAAATATGAAAGCCGGAATAGAGAAGGAAGCTAAAGAACTCGGCGTAACCGTTGACATTTTCGCCGCGCAATCCGAGGATGATACCGAGGGTCAGCTTAAAATTCTTGAAAACTGCATCTCCAAGGGCTACAAGGCCATAGGTGTTGCACCGATTTCCCCGACTAACCTTATTAACGGTATAGTTGAGGCAAACAAAAAGGGTATTTATGTAATGAATATTGATGAAAAGATTGATATGGATACCCTTAAGAATGCCGGCGGAAGTGTTATAGCTTTTGCTACAACCGATAACGAAAAAGTCGGTGAAAAAGGCGCAAACTATATAATGGAACAGTTAAAGGACGGCGGCGAAGTTGCAATAATCGAAGGTAAGGCAGGCAACGCATCAGGTGAGTACAGAAAGAACGGTGCAACAACTGCATTTACCGCAAATAGCGCATTCAAGCTTGTTGCTTCTCAGCCGGCTGACTGGGACAGACAGAAGGCTCTTGATACTGCCGCTTCAATGATTCAGAAATATCCGAATCTTAAGGCTATATATTGCTGCAACGATACCATGGCTCTCGGTGCTTTACAGGCAGTTAAAAATGCTAACAAGCTCGGTAAGATAATGGTAGTAGGTACAGACGGTGCAGCCGAAGCCATAGACAGCGTAAAAGCAGGCGAGCTTTCAGCAACGGTTGCTCAGGACTCAGCGGGAATCGGTGCTGTTTCACTTAAAACGATGGTTGAGACAGTAAAAGCAGGCAAAGCAATTGATGTTAATGCTACTCCCGAAACTATCCCGGTTGATTCTAATATAGTTACAAAGGATAGCTAAAAAGGTGTTTTCCATCCGTTTATTAGATAAACGAACTCCCTAACTCCCAAGCTCAGACAGCACCGATTTTTCGGTGCTGTCGAGCTGTATAACGGAATATTGAAAGAGGTTTTAATATGAAAATAGCAATAGGTAGCGACCATGTAGGATACGAACTTAAAGGCAAGGTTATTGCTCACCTGAAAGAAAAGGGTATAGAGGTAAAGGATTTCGGAACGAACAGCACCGAGCGTACCGATTACCCGATTTACGGTGAGGCTGTGGCAAACGCGGTAGCATCAAAGGAATTTGACAAGGGTATACTTATATGCGGTACAGGTGTTGGTATTTCTCTTGCGGCAAATAAGGTTAACGGTATCAGAGCGGTAGTTTGCAGTGAGCCGTATTCGGCACTTCTGTCAAGGCAGCATAACGATACCAACATTTTGGCTTTCGGTGCAAGAGTTGTCGGCCTTGACCTTGCACTTATGATTGTTGACACTTGGCTCTCAGGTGTTTATGAGGGCGGAAGACACACACGTCGCGTGCAAATGATATCCGACATTGAAGAAAGACAGAAAAATAAATAAGCTTTTATTTAATTAAACAAAAGGAAGCCGCAGAAACTGTGTTTTGCGACTTCTTTTTTTCTTGAATTAGAGCTTTTTTTCTGATACAATATCAGCGTGTTTTCTACGGAACTGTAAAGTTTGCAGCGATTGGTTTTTATTCTGTAAATGGAAAGGCTATGTAAGAATTATGAGTAAAATGTCAGAAGTAATGCCTAAATGGGGGCCTTATTCAAAAAAGTACAGCGGTGTGTCGAGAGTCACAGAGCACGAAACGGAAAAAGGCGTCAGGTTTGATTTCATTTCGCTTCCCGCAGTTTCAAATACCGATGCCAAGGCTCCGAATGTGACTATACCGGTGGGTGTGCATCCTTGGGATGTAAAAAGTGATTATTCTTTTTATTCTTACAGACAGGACTTAGAGTGGAAGGATGTTATTTATTCCGACGTTTCTTTTACAAAACTCAGCGATGAGAGTGTGCTTGTCAGGACAGAGATTTTCAATAATTCAGAGCTTATGCAAAATTGCCTTGTCAATTATTTCTCTTCTCTGCAATTTCCGTTTTTAACATCATACAGAGTTTCTCTTCCCAATAAATCGCTTATGTTTGACGCGCTTGATTACAGCGAGTTTACATATAAAACAAGCCGTCCGTGGGATAATGAAACTATGGACGCCATGCATAAAGGCGAGTTCTTTGACGATCGCTTTACATCACACAGAGGGCTCGGAGACCGTGACGACAACCGATATATATTGCCGAAATATCCGCGTCTCGGAGAAGAAAAAGGCGACAAAATCGTATATAAAATAAAAAATGATTTAAACTTTTCAGATGCTGCTTTATATGTCAGATACCGTACCGTTGATAATAAGCCTTCAGCTTTTACCGTGAACGGTGACAACGTTGTGTTTCCGCCTGCACAGGATATGGGTGAAATCACGATGCCGATAGGTAATGTGGATAAAGGGGATTATACTCTCGTTCTCGTTTCCGAGGGCGAAGGCGGCATAGAATTTGATTTCTTTGCAATATGCGAAAAAGACGAAACCAATAAAATATTAGTTGAAGCAAAAAAGAATAATTTTGTTCCGGATGTTAAGGTTCGCGACGAAATAAACGGTAAAACCGTTGAGATGAAATACGAGGGCGTTGAAAAGCCCTTTGTTTTAAGAACATTTAATGATGAAACAAGACTTCGCAGCATACCCTCCGGCTGTCTTGAGGATGTACCGACTCCACGTATATCTCAACCGGATAAAAGCTTTGACAATATGATGGAAACTTTTTCCGGAGAATTCAGCTGGAAACACAGCGACGAGGGATACTATCAGAATACTCTTGTCCACACCTTGTACATAGAGCCGGGGAAAAGTCATACCGAATATGCGGTTATTTCGTATGGCGGTACAGAATATGAAACGCCGGAAGATTATGAAAAGATCTATTTATCGGCGTCCGGCTCGGTTGAAAAGCTAAGCTATAATGACAGCGGAAAAAAATATGAGTTTTCAAACCGCCTTTTGCGAGCTGCAATGTTCCAAAACACCGTGTATCCGCTTTATCATCACGGAGAATATGTTATACATCACACTCCCGGCAAGAGGTGGGATTCCTTTTACACATGGGATTCGGGCTTTATAGGGCTTGATATGCTTGAATTTTCACCGAAAATAGCGGATTATATCCTCGATTTGTATTTGAGCGATAAGGATAATAAGGACTATGCGTTTTTGCTGCATGGTTCTCCTGTGCCCGTCCATCTTTATCAATATTATGAAATGCTCCAAAAAGCATCTGATAAATCCGAACTGTATGATTATTACGACCGGGCAAAGATGTTTTATGATTTCCTTGCGGGAAAAATAAACGGTTCAACCACCGCTAAATTTAAGAGCGGTCTAACAACTACATTTGAGTATTTTTACAATTGTTCCGGTATGGACGATCTTCCGCCTCAAGTTCTGATGTACAAAAATAATTTGCAGCTTAAAACCGCACCGTGTATTTCTTCTTCTCAGGTTATAAGAACGGCAAAGCTTCTTTCCGTGATAGCCGAGCATCTCGGCAAAACCGAAGACGTAGAAGCGTATTCCGAAGATATAAAGAGAATATCAAATGGGCTCCAGAAATATGCGTGGGATGATGAGGCGGGGTATTACTCATATGTAATTCACGATGAAAACGGCGAAGCAAAAGAACAGTTGCGCTCTGATTCGGGCGAAAATATGAATAAGACCATGGACGGTATATATCCTCTTATAGCCGGCATAACCACGGACGAGCAGACTGGCAGAATTCTGTCTCATTTGGAAAGCGAAGATGAGATGATGAGCAAGGTCGGTATAAGTGCCGTTAATATGAAGGCCGGCTATTATGCCACTAACGGCTATTGGAACGGCAACGTATGGTTTTCGCATCAATGGTTTGTTTGGAAAACCATGTTAGATATAGGTGAGGCTGATTTTGCATATAAAATAGCCAAGGTCGCGCTCGATTCGTGGAAGCGTGAGGTGGAGTATTCGTACTATACTTTTGAAATGCTTTCGATAACTACGGGCAGAGGAGGATGGTTCCATAATTTCGGAGGCCTTTCCGCTCCCGTGAACATTTGGGCTTCTGCATACTTTAAGGCGGGCACGTTTAATCTCGGCTTTGACAGCTTTTGTGAAAATTACATTTTCGAAAACGATTTCTCTCATTTTTCCGCTGACGTTTCGCATTATAACGGTAAAGACAGCATAATGCTTGTTGTTATGAATGACAAAAATAATTATGTGGTAACAGTTGACGGAGAAAAAGCCGTTTTTACCGAGCGGGACAAAGGAACATTTGAAATAAAATTACCCTCTGATAAAAAACGTGTAAAAATTGAAATTCAGCTTGTGTAATCCTCTACAAGCTTTTGTGCTTCTTCATCGGAATAAGCCGTAACACCTACTATTATAAGCTCCCTGTCGCTTTGCGGCAGGGAATTTGTATTTACGTCAAAGATTTCTACCGGCATAGAGTATCCGCGTTTAAATAAAGCTATTTTGCCGTTATAGTCGGTTATGGTGTAAAGTGCTGCAACGGTAGTTTCTTCACTTTCCGTAAAGCTGCTTTTCTTTTTAGGAGATTTTAAAATTATCACTGTTACTGCACCTAATAAAGTCAGCGCAGCCACCGATGCGGCGATACATTTAAGTAAGGCTTTTTTCATTTTATTCACTTCCGTATATTATTTTTGACAAGAATAGGAAAAATATAATATTTTTTCAAAATTATGATGAAATAATCAACGGTTTGTGTTACAATAAATCAGTATAGTTATATCGTATCCGATCTTTTAAACGGAGGACTTTAAAATATGACTCAAAAGCGACGCGCAGTCACAAAGAGAGTACCTAAAAACAGAAAAAAACGCAGTAAGGGCGCAACGGTTTTGTTGTCGGTTCTTTTTACCGTTTTGCTTACCGCGGTTTTTGTATGCTTATATCTTCTTGTGTTTATGGTGTCTTACGTAAACGGCGACAGTAAGATAAATCTTGAGGAATATAAAGAGAATCAAGATCAAACCACAATTATATATGCGTATGACACCAACAATGAAGTCACCGAGCTTTCGCGCCTTCACGGTGAACAAAACCGAGTTTGGGTAACATACAGCGAAAATCCGGATGAAAGCGTTATACCGCAAAATCTTGCGAATGCGTATATTGCACTTGAGGATAAGCGTTTTTACGATCACGGCGGTGTCGACTGGTTCAGAACATTATCGTCGGCGGTTAAATACCACTTCAAGCAGGGCGGTTCGACCCTTACTCAACAGCTTATTAAAAATCTTACGGGAGAAAACGGCAAAACCGTAAATCGTAAATTTTATGAAATACTGTCTGCGTTGAACCTTGAGAAAAATGCCTCTAAGCAGACAATACTTGAGGCGTATATGAATACGGTCTATATGAGCCACGGCTGTTATGGCGTACAGACCGCCTCCGAAAAGTATTTCGGGAAAAATGTGCAGGACCTTAATCTTGCGGAGTGTGCGTCTTTGGCGGCAATAACTCAATCTCCGTCAAAATATGATCCGCTTATTCATCCCGAAGAAAACAAAAAACGTCAAAAGGTCTGTCTTGACAATATGCTTAAGCAGGGCAAAATAACAGAAGACCAGTATAATGAAGCAATAAATTACACAATGGTGTTCACGAACAGTGAGGGCTATGTGCCGAGCGAAAACCTTACAAGCGCTCAGCAGCAGACCACTACCACCATTCAGAGCTACTATGTCGATTACGTTATTCAAAAAGTAATCTCAGACCTTATGGATAAATACGGCTATACAAAGCCGCAGGCGTCTACGCTCATTTATTCGGGCGGACTTCGCATCTACTCCGCTGTGGATATGAATGTTCAGAATATTCTCGAAAACGTATATGTAAACAGAATATCATTCCCGTCCTATAACAAAAATGTTCCCGATGCTCAGTCGGCTATGACAATTATGGATTACAGCGGCAGAGTGCTCGGTATGATAGGCGGAGCCGGAGAAAAGACAGAAAACCGCGGACTTAACCGTGCGGCAAATTCATATAGGCAGCCCGGTTCATCAATAAAGCCCCTCTCTGTTTACACACCGGCAATAGAGGAAAAATATGCTTATTGGAGCACAAGAGTTAAGAACTATGGTATTCCTCACTATTACAGCGACGGCGGAGTGGGTCCCGTCAACTACGGTAATGACCCCGGTTCTCCCGATTCGTATGTAAACGTACAAAAAGCTATTTGTAAGTCTTACAATACAGTACCGGCGCAGCTTCTTAAAAAGATGGGTTATGAATTGAGCTTTAAGTATGCCAACGGCAAATTCAGACTCGATCATCTCTATGATGTTGATAAGAACGCCTCGTCGCTTGCCGTAGGCGGTACAAGTAAGGGAGTATCAACTCTTCAGATGGCAGCCGCATATGCCACCTTCGGAAACGGCGGTAAATATTACGACCCGTACTGTTACTATAAAGTCACGAATTCAAGCGGTACTATGGTATACCTTCAACATGACGAGACCGATGGCGATCAGATTATGTCTCAGGATACTGCGGATATTATGAATGAGCTTCTGCAAACCGTTGTTACCGATACGGCAGGTGAAGCTACCGCGCGCAATTACGGCCTTAACAATATGAAGCTGTTTGCGAAAACCGGTACCACAACCGAGGATAAGGATCGTTGGTTCTGCGGAGGTTCCCCGTATTATGTAGCTGCAGTTTGGTATGGCTGCGATACTCCTAAGCAGCTTTCGAATTATGTTTCGGGCAATCCGGCGGGTAAAATATTTGATGAGGTTTTGAACAGAGTTCATAAAGGACTCGTTTCTAAAGATTTTACAAAATTCTCATCTATTGTTGAGCAAAAAGAGTATTGTACAAAGACGGGCTTGCTTGCGGGCAGCGGATGTTCGAGTCGCGCAACCGGTTGGTTCTCAAAGAGCAATATGCCGGGCTATTGTACATCTTGCTCCGGCGGCGGAAGTAAGGATGGCAAGATCGAGGGAGAGACCAAAAAGACAACCGACGGCAGCACTAAGCCGGCAGAAACAACAAAGGCGGCTGCTGAGACGACAAAAGCTCCCGAGGCCACAAAAGCCGCAGAGGCTACCAAAGCTCAATAATCAAAGGAGTTTTTATGGGCAATTTGCTGTTTAAAAATGCACACGTTATAGACCCTTCACAAAAGCTTGATGCTGTCGGCGACGTTCTTGTCGTCGACGGTAAGATTGCCGATTTTGGCAAGGCTTTAAGCTGCTCTGCCGATAATATCATTGATGCTTCGGGGCTTGTTTTGGCACCGGGGCTTATTGATTTACACGTGCATTTGCGTGACCCGGGTCTTGAATATAAAGAGGATATAATTTCCGGATGCCGTGCGGCGGCGGCCGGCGGCGTGACAACGGTTTGCGCCATGCCTAATACAAAACCGGTATGCGATAACGCAGAAACGGTAAAATATATACTTGAAAAAGCGGCTAATGCCGATGCTCACGTTCTTCCGATAGGTGCCGTTTCCGTCGGCGAAAACGGTGAAAAGCTCACCGATATGCAGGCTTTAAAAGAAGCCGGTTGCTGCGCTTTTTCGGATGACGGCGTTCCGGTTAAAACAGCAGAGCTTATGCGTGAAGCACTCAAAGAGGCAGCAAGACTCGATATGCCTGTTTTTGCCCATTGCGAAGAAAAAACAATTTCACGCGACGGCATTGTGAATGAATGCGATGTTGCAAAAGACCTTAATATGCCGCAGATACCGGTTTCGGCAGAAGACGTGGGAACTGCGCGCGAGACAGCCCTTTTAATGTCAGCCCCAAAAAATGCACGGTTGCATATTTGTCACGTCAGTACGGACAATTCAGCACTTCTTATAGCCTCCGCAAAGAGAAACGGATTTAATGTAACTGCTGAAACTTGTCCGCATTATTTTATATTTAACGATGAAAAGCTTTTGTTAAAGGATGCGGATTATCGAATGAATCCGCCGCTTCGCAGTGCCGTGGACCAGTTTTCCGTTCTCTACTCGCTTATTGACGGCGTAATAGATGTAATTGCAACCGACCACGCACCTCATTCACCGGAAGAAAAGGCAGATTTTTACAAAGCTCCCAACGGCGTTATAGGTATGGAGACATCTTTTTCCGCTTCATATACCGCGCTTGTTGCGTCGGGACTTATCAGCCTTTATGAGCTTATTGATAAAATGGCGTGTAAACCGGCCGAGATTTTAAACAGACCGATAGGCACGTTAAAAAAGGGAAGTGCTGCGGACATTATTTTGATAGATGAAAGTGAAAAATTTACAGTAGACATAAATAAGCTTCACGGTAAATCCAAAAACTGCATCTTTAAAAACCGTGAACTTCAAGGCAAGGTAAAAATGACCGTTCTCAGCGGCAGAATAGTATATAATGATTTAGGAGATTGACAAATGGCTTTTGACAGACTTATCCGTGCAATTGACGAAAAGAAAAATCCTACTGTGGCAGGGCTTGACCCGAAGCTTGACTACGTTCCCGAGTTTATAAAAAAAGACTCGCGTGAGAAATACGGAGATACGCTTGAGGCTGCGGCAGATGCGCTTTTGACATTTAACAAAGGGCTTATAGATTCTCTTTGCGATGTTGTGGCGGCCGTAAAGCCGCAATGCGCCTATTATGAAATGTACGGGTGGCAAGGAGTAAAAGCACTTTATGACACAATAGCTTACGCAAAAGAAAAAGGCCTGTTTGTAATAACCGACGGTAAAAGAAATGATATCGGTACTACCATGGAGGCGTATGCCGCCGCACATATCGGTAAAACAGAGGCTTTCGGTAAACCCTTTGAAAGCTTTTCCGCCGATGCCCTCACGGTTAACGGTTATCTCGGAAGCGACGGTATAAATCCTCTTTTGAATATTTGCAAGGAAGAGGACAAAGGCATTTTTGTGCTTGTGAAAACTTCTAATCCATCCTCCGGCGAGCTTCAGGACAGATTGCTCGGCGACAAAACCGTTTACGAAACTATGGGTGAAATGTGCGAGAACTGGGGCAAGGATTCTATAACGGATTACGGATACTCGTGTGTCGGTGCGGTCGTCGGAGCAACTTATCCGAAACAGCTTTCAAGTCTTCGCAAAGAAATGCCGCACACGTTTTTCCTTGTACCGGGTTACGGTGCACAGGGCGGAGCCGCCAAAGATATTGCAGGTGCGTTTGATGAGAACGGACGTGGAGCCGTAATAAATTCCTCAAGAGGTATAATGTGCGCATACAAAAAAGGCGGCTTCGATGAAAAAGATTATGCCGTTGCCGCACGTAAAGAAGCTATCAGAATGAGGGACGAAATCAATTCCGTTTTATAAAGGGTGATTTATATGAAAAATAAAAAGGCTTACCTTGTTTTGGCTGACGGAACCGTATTTAACGGAATTTCTATGGGTAAAGAGGGAACAGCTTTAGGAGAAGTTGTTTTCAATACGTGTACGGCTTCTTACGGAGAACTGCTTTCAGACCCGACATATTACGGTCAGATAGTGGCGCAAACCTATCCTCTTGTAGGCAACAGAGGCGTAGAAAAAAGAGAAAACGGTTCAAAAATAATGGCAAGCGGCTATGTTGTGCGTGAATGGTGCGACACCGGCGTTCTCGGCGAAGAAACGCTTGACAGCTATTTAAAAGAGTGCGGCATAGTAGGAATCAGCGGTATTGATACACGCCGTCTTACGCGTGCCGTCCGCGACAAAGGCTATATGAAGGGCGCTATAACCGACAATCTCAATGATTTTGACGTGCTTATTAAAAATATCAAGAATTATACAATTTCCGGGGCGGTTGAGGCTGTTACCGTAAAAGAGCCGCAGAAATTCACGGCGGAAAATCCGAAATGCAATGTTGCGGTGATTGATTACGGTTCGCCGCGCAGAACTCTTGACGGCTTTTTGTCACGAGGCTGTAGTTTGACCGTCGTCCCGGCTGACTTTACGGCTGAGCAGTTAAAGAACATTTCACCGGACGGTATTTTCCTTTCCGACGGTCCTGCCGATCCTGACGATAACCCCAAGCTTATAGAAAATATCAAGGAGTTTAAAAAACTCGGTGTTCCGATGTTCGGAATAGGTCTCGGCCATCAGATGCTGGCTCTTTCGGAAGACTTTAAAATTGAAAAAATGCCGCAGGGGCACCGCGGTTCAAATCAGCCTGTAGTTATAAAATCTACCGGAAAGCTTATGGTTACAGAGCAGAATCACGGCTATTCGGTTGAAGTTTCTAGCATCAGTGCCGATAAAGCCGATATTACAATGATAAATGTCAACGACGGCTCCTGTGAGGGACTTGAGTACAAAAATTTCAACGGTTTCGGGGTTCAGTTTACACCGGACAGCGACCGCGACAGCAGTACATCCTGGATATTTGACCGCTTTGTTGATATGATGGGGGAATGAGTTATGACAGAAAATAAATATTCAAAAATACTTGTTCTCGGAGCCGGCCCTGTGGTTATAGGCTCTTCCTCTGAATATGATTATTCGGCTGTATCTGTTTGCAGAGCGTTGAAGGAAGAGGGCATTTCAGTAGTTTCGGTAAACTCAAATCCGGATACAATAATGACAGATAAAAATGTTGCGGATACAGTTTATATTGAGCCATTAAACGGCGAAACAGTAAAGAAAATAATTGAAAAAGAAATTCCCGATGCCATTATCGGAACCACGGGAGGAGAAGCGGGGCTCGAAATTTGCCTTGAGCTTTTACAAAACGGTTATCTTGATGAGCACGGTACCAAGCTTCTCGGAATTAAGCCGGAAACCATAAAGGCAATAAGAAACGAGCAGGCTCTTCGAGATACTCTTGCAAATGTGGGCGAACCGTATGTATCCGCAAAGGTGTTGCCGACAGATGCGGAATGTGTGACATTCGCCGGTGAAATCGGTTTTCCCGTACTTATAAGTCCGGCATTCACGCCTGATTTTTCAGAGCCGATACGTTGCGAAAATGCAGATGATATTTTGTCAGGCTTCGGCAGTTGTGCCGAGCGGTCTCTCGTAAACGAGGTATACGTAAGAAAATGCGTCGATGATTATAAAGAAGTGGAATTTGTCGCAATGCGCGATTCCTTCGGCAACTGCATAAGCGTAAGCAGTACCGAAAATATTGACAGCGTCGGCATTCATTCCGGCGACAGTATTGTTGTTATCCCTGCGCAGACTCTTACAGACAGCGAAACCGTAAGGCTTCGCAGAGCCGCAAGAAAAATAGCCGATTATTTAAATATTGAAGGAAGCTGCAATGTCCGTTTTGCAATAAATTCGGATGGCAGCGAGTATATGGTTTTGGCAGTTGAGCCACAGCTTAACCGTACTACCGCTCTTGTTTCAAAGGCTACGGGTTATCCCATAGCGCAGGTCTCTGCCAAAATTGCTCTCGGATATAAGCTTTACGAAATCAAAAACGATATAACAGGCGTTACCACAGCGGCAAATGAACCTGCCATTGATTATTGTGCCGTAAAGGTTCCGAGATGGTCTTTCGAAAACTTCGATGCCGCCACCAGAAAGCTCGGCGGAACTATGCAGGCTACGGGTGAGGCACTCGCAATCGGCACTTCGTTTGAGTTGGCTCTTATGAAAGCGATACGCTCGATGAATCCGCGTACCGAATCTGTATCAATGCCCAAAATGAAGCAAAAAACCGACAATGAGATAAAGGAGCTGCTGTTAGGCTCCGATGATGAGCGAATTTTTGCTGTTTACGAAGCTATAAGACGCGGATTTGACCTTGCTGAAATACAGTCTCTTACAAGAATAGATAATTATTATCTAACTAAGCTCAAGAATATAGCCGATACGGAAACATCTCTCGGTAACGGCTTTTCGGGTGATTTGTATTTCCGTGCAAAAACTCTCGGTTTTCTCGACAGTACAATTGAAAAAATAACCGGTGAGGAGATTTCGGCACCCATAGCTGCAGGATATAACACCGTAGACACTTGCGCAGCCGAATTTGACGTTAAAAAGCCCTATTTCTATTCTTCGTTTGACGAGGATAACGAAGCCGCCATGTTCGGAAAAGCGCACCCGACCTCGAAAAAGAAAATCCTTGTAGTGGGTTCCGGACCTACATCCATAGGTCTTGGAACAGACCGCGATTATGCGGTGGTAAACTGTATAAATACACTTAAGGACTTCGGTTACTCCACTATTTTGCTTAATAATAATCCTGCGGCTGTTTCCACAGATCCGGGAGTTGCCGATACACTTTATCTTGACCCCATTACAGACGAAGATGTCAGAAATGTTGTGCTCACCGAAAAACCGTACGGAGCTGTTTTGCCGTTCGGCGGTGGTAATGCCGTCAGAAAATCCGAAATGCTTCGTTCTTTAGGCGTTAAGGTTTTCGGTTCGGATGACGAGGCTCACCGCAGACTAAAAAACAAAATCGAGTTATTTGATATCCTTGATGATCTCGGTATACGTCACACAAATAACCGACACGTTATGATTGGTAAGGGTGCCGAGGTGGATGTCCTGTCCGATGGCAGCGATATACTGGTTCCGGGAATTTGCGAGCATATTGAAAAGGCCTGTGTAAATCCCGGCGATACTACTACGGTTTTTCCGTCGATAACGCTTACCTCATCGGATAAAGCAAAGATATACGAATATACCGAAAAGCTTTGCAAAGAACTTAAAATTAAAGGGCTTATAAATATCCAGTTTGTTATATATGATAACGAAGTTTATGTTTCGTCGGCAAGCGTCGTGGCAACGCGAAACGTGCCGTTTATGACTAAGGCATCGGGGTTGCCGATAGTTGCCATGGCTACGCGGCTTATGCTCGGCGAGACGCTCGGTGATATCGGTATGGGATGCGGTATTTTACCGGAGCCTACAAGGTATTTTGTCAGAGTACCGGTATTCAGCTTTGAAAAACTTCAGGGTACCGATGTTCAGATAGGCGATACCGAAAAGTCAACGGGTGAAGTTATGGGCATAGCAGATACATTTGACGAAGCTCTTTTGAAGGGATTGATAGCTTCGGGAATGCGTATAAAGCGCACAGGCGGAGTGCTTGTTTCCGTTGCCGATACCGATAAGAGGGACAGCGTTATGCTTGCCGGTGAATTTTTAAAGCAGGGCTTTAAAATTTATGCTACCTCCAATACTGCTAAGATTTTAAATTCAAACCATGTTGCGGCAAATTCCGTGCGTAAAATACATGAGGGCGAGCCGAATACAATGTCGCTTATTAAGAATAATAAATTATCATATGTTGTTTCAACTGCGGAGCAGGGGCCTAAGGTGAATGAGGACGACATTCGCATACGTCGTACCGCTCTTTTGCGCCGTATTCCGGTGCTTCCGTCGGTTGATACTGCCTTTGCATTTGCAAAATGCCTCGAAAATAACAATATTCTTGAAGAAATAAAGGTTTGCAAGCTATAATTATAGGTGAATGATTTATGTTTCAAAAATCGTATAAAATCCTGTCGACCGAAAAACTGAATAATACAACTTTCAGCTTTGTTATTTCCTGCCCGGAGCTTGCCGAAGAAAGCTGGTGCGGAAGATTTGTAAATGTCTTATGCGGAGAAAAGACTCTGCGCCGCCCGATTTCAATTTCTGAAATTGACAAGCAAAACGGTACAATAACAATCGTATTTGAAGTCCGCGGAGACGGAACAAAATGGATGTCTGAGAGAAAAGCAGGGGACGAGCTTGATATTTTAGGACCTCTCGGCAACGGATTTTTCCCCGATAAAACAAAACGTGGAATTTTTATCGGAGGAGGGATAGGCTGCCCCCCTATGCTCGGTGCTGCAAAAGAATACGGCAGCGATGCAGAGGTGATTCTCGGCTTCAGAAGTCAAGAAAATGCAATACTTACAGATAAGTTTAAGTCTGTCGCTAAGCGGGTGGAAATTACAACAAACGACGGTACCCTCGGCGCAAAAGGCTTTGTTACCGATGTGCTTAAAAATATGGTTCAAAACGGCGAAAATGCCGTAGTTTATGCATGTGGACCCACACCAATGTTAAAAAGCGTTGCCGCGCTCTGTAAGGAAAAAAATATTAAGTGCTACGTTTCGCTGGAACAGCGTATGGCGTGCGGAATAGGTGCTTGCCTTTGCTGTGCACAAAAGACTCGCGATGAAGACGGCGAGCATATGAAACATGTTTGCAAAAACGGACCCGTTTTTGATTCCGAGGAGGTCGTATTCTGATGGCTGATTTAGGTGTTAATATAGCCGGAGTTCATTTTAAAAACCCCGTAATTACAGCGAGCGGAACTTTCGGATTTGGGCAGGAATATGCCCGTCTTTATGATATTTCGCGTCTCGGAGGTATATCTTGCAAGGGGACTACACTGAAAGAACGCCCGGGAAATCCTGTTCCGCGAGTTTGTGAAACGCCGTCAGGTATACTCAACTGCGTCGGACTTCAAAATCCGGGTGTTGACGCGTTTATAAAAGATGACTTGCCTTTTTTGGAAAAGTCAGGTACCGTTATAATCGCTAACATTGCAGGAAGTGCAGAAGAAGATTACGTCGAAACCGTATCAAGGCTTAACGGTACGAGTGTGGATATGATTGAGCTTAATATTTCGTGTCCTAATGTTAAAGAGGGCGGAGCTTCTTTCGGAACAAGTGCCGCGAGCGTCGAAAAGATAACGTCGGCTGTAAAAAAAGCATCCGAAAAGCCTCTTATGGTAAAACTTACGCCTAACGTAACCGACATAACTGAAATGGCTCTTGCCGCAGAGAGTGCCGGTGCAGATGCCGTTTCTCTTATAAACACGCTTACCGGAATGATTATTGATATAAACACAAAAAGACCGCTTCTTCGCAATAATACGGGCGGAATGTCAGGTGCGGCGGTTTTTCCCGTGGCACTTCGTATGGTTTGGCAAACCGCATCCAAGGTTAAAATTCCCGTTGTCGGTCTCGGAGGCATAACAAAGTGGGAGGACGCTGTACAGATGCTTTTAGCCGGAGCAAGTGCGGTTCAGGTCGGTACCGCAAGCTTTACAGACGCATTCGCACCGCTTAAAATTATAGACGGTATAAACAATTATCTCGACAAAAACGGGTATAAGAGTGTGTCCGAGATAGTCGGAAAGGTTGAACCATGGTAATACTTTCGGTTGATTACGGCGATGTCAGAACCGGAATTGCCGTTTGCGATAAATTCGGTATGTTGGCGTCACCCGTTAAGGTTATTGTCGAGCGCGACAGCGGCGCTTTGGCAGATGAGATAACTGAAATAGCCACAGAAAAGAAGGCTGAAAAAATAGTGTTGGGGCTTCCGAAAAATATGGACGGTTCAGAGGGCTTTCGTGCCGAGGCTTGTCGGCAACTGGCAGAGCTTATTTCAGAAAGGATTAATCTTCCGATAGATTTTGAAGACGAGAGATTGACTACCGTTTCGGCGCATAATGCGCTGAACGCCACAAATACCCGTGGTAAAAAGCGTAAGGCGGTTGTTGACGCTGTTTCTGCAGTTATAATTCTTGAAGATTACTTGAGAAAAACGAAAAATCAAAAATAAAATCAAAAGCAGCCCGTATGTCATATGATATACAGGCTGCTTTTGGCAAAAGAACAAAATTAAATTGTTTAAACACAATAGAAATTTGTATCCCATCCGGGAATGTACGGATGATGTCTGAAGTATATTTTATATTCGGGATTTACCTCGAGTATTTTTTCGGGCAAAATAAATATATCTTCGATTCTGTGGTATGCCGCAATGTTGAGTTTGGGCTTCAACCTTTTTAGCGTAATTTCAGCTCCGTCAAGCATTTCGCTTTCCGCTCCTTCGATATCCGCTTTTATATATGTAATATTTTTACTTTTGGAAATTTCATCCACCGAAACAGTATTTGTCTTTGCTTGTGCGGCATTTAAAAGATATGAATTTCTGCCGCCTTTTCCCGCAAAACCCATAGTCAATTCTCCGCTCCAAATGCCCTTGTTCACGAGAGTTATATTGCTCATGTTTTTTGTGTATTCCATAAGCTTTTTAAAATTTCGCGGAGCAGGTTCGACAGCTGTTATACTGCCGTATTCGTTGCCGGAGAAATGCAAAAATTCCTTTATTGTGTCGCCGTTATAAGCACCGAGATCAAGGTAATTTTCGTTTTTGCCGAGCCTTAATATATCGCTAAACACTTCTTCTTTATCGCTCTCGCAGGATAGAAGTATGTCTAAGTCTCCGCTGTATTCAAAATTGACAAACTTAAAAAATACATCTTTGGATTTTTTGTCTGCAAGCAGCGAATAAATGTTACAGATGCGGCTTTTGTTGCGTTCAAAAAATTCTCTGTTTGCTATGCCGTTTCCGTAAACCGACACGCTCGGTACAAAAGTTTTGTGCTTTGCCGCAACGCTTTTAATGTTATCGGTGACCGATTTAAGCTGAGAACCGAAGCATATTACACAGTAAAAATCGCCGAATTCATTTTCGCAGTCAGAGAGACTTTTAACTTTAAATCCGCGGAAGCTTCTGTCCCTGACAAATCCGTCACTTGCCATAACGGCAGATATTTTTATACCCAGTCTTTCAAATTCGTCAAATATTTTATCGGCGCCGTTTCCGGTTCCGTAGCAAATTATCGGCAGGTCGGCGTCTTTTAATTTTTCCCATACAGAAGGAGATTTCAGCATTTTATCAAGCATTATAACCACTCTTTTTATTTCTGCAAAAGTTTGGTATTAATTGTAACATATAACGTGAGTTTTCACAAATGTTGTTATTTACTTTGATAAAAAAAGATATTATAATATGAGTGATGAATTCTAAGGAGGTATTATTATGAACGATATTAACTCTCTTTATAAATTATGGTGCGAAAAAGCCGTGAATGATAAAGACCTTATTCCGGAGCTTAAATCAGTTGAGGGAAATCAGGATGAGATTCTCGACAGATTTTATAAAAATCTTGAATTCGGTACGGCAGGTCTGCGCGGAGTTATAGGAGCCGGTACAAACAGAATGAATGTTTATACCGTTAATCAGGCAACACAGGGCCTCTCGGATTATCTTAACAGCGAGTTTAAAGAGCCGAGCGTTGCCATTGCCTATGATTCGCGTATAAAATCGGATGTATTTGCACGTTCCGCGGCTTCGGTGCTTGCCGCTAACGGTATTAAGGTATATATCTATCGTGAACTTGTACCGACTCCGATGCTGTCATATGCGGTTCGCAAGCTTCATTGCAGCTCTGGCATAATCATAACCGCAAGTCATAATCCCTCAAAGTACAACGGCTATAAGTGCTACGACCCAAACGGCTATCAGATGACCGATGCAGCCGCCGCCAAAACCTATGAGTTTATAAGCCGTGTTGATATGTTCTCTGGCGTTAAAACCGCCGACTTCGAAGAATGCGTCAAGAGCGGAAAAATTGAATATATCAGCGATGAGGTTTATGAGTCGTTCTTTACCGAAGTGCTGAAAGCAAGAGTCAATCCCGGCATATGTGAAAAAGCGGGACTCTCGGTAATTTATACTCCGCTTAACGGCACCGGAAACAAGCCTGTCCGCAAAATCCTTAAAATGATAGGTGTTGAGGATGTAACCGTTGTTCCTGAACAGGAATTGCCTGACGGAAACTTCCCGACCTGCCCGTATCCCAATCCCGAAATCAAACAGGCCTTTGAGTGTGCAATAAACCTTTCAAAAACAAAAAAGGCAGACCTTCTTGTTGCAACCGATCCCGATTGCGACAGACTCGGCATTGCTGTGCTTGACGACGGCGAATATAAGCTTATGACCGGTAACGAAGTGGGAGCAATGTTTACAGAATATTTGCTTGAAACTCTTACTGAGCAAAATAGACTTCCGAAAGATCCTGTTGTTGTTAAAACAATAGTTACTTCTCCGCTTATCTCGGCCATTGCTGCTGCCCACGGCGCAACTACGGCAAACTTGCTTACCGGATTTAAATATATAGGAGAGCTTGTTACAAAGCTTGAAAGTAAAAATGAGGCTGACCGTTTTGTAGTCGGTATGGAAGAATCCTACGGCTATCTCCGCGGCTCACATGCAAGAGATAAGGATGCCGTTGTAGCTTCAATGCTTGTATGCGAAATGGCGTCATACTATAAGCTTAAAGGTATGAGCCTTTATGACTTTATGCAGAGCATATACAAGAAGTACGGTCTTTATCTTAATACTCTTCTCAATTTCGGCTTTGAAGGTGCCGCGGGAATGAAAAAGATGGCTGAAATGATGGATTCACTTCGCGCTGACGGCCTTAAAAATATTGCGGGTATGGATGTCATAACATCTTCGGATTATGAGGCAAGCATCGAGACAAATCTTAAGACAGGCGAGAAGGCTAAGATTACTCTGCCGAAATCAAATGTGCTTGCATACACCCTTGAGGGCGGCAACAGCGTAATAGTTCGCCCGTCGGGAACAGAACCGAAGATAAAGATTTATATTACGGCAGTAGGCAACACGCGCGATGAGGCTAAGACTGTTACCGATAAGATAAGCGACGATATGGAAAAAATACTCGGTATTAAGAATTAAAGGAAGATTCTGAAAATGATGCAAAAGAAATGGGCCGTTCGTGTTATAGCCATAGTATTGGCTGTGCTTATGGTGGCAACAACACTTACGGTTTTGCTTAATGTTTTTTACTTTAAATAATTGAAATAACACGTCGCTTTTGTCGCGGCGTGTTATTTTATATGTAAAATTTGTCATTATTGCTCGCGTTGTGTAATGTACACAAAAAGTGTGGTTGACAAATGCTTAAAATATGCTATAATAATTAAGCTTGCAGTTTTATTAGCAATGTTTAGCCAAGGGGTGTGCCTGTTTTGACTGATAATGATGATCTTCTGAGGTTGGTCAAGCTGGCGTCTTCAGGCGATAATGAAGCTTTATCTCTGCTTGTATCAAAAATGATTCCCGATGTGCGTCGTGAGGCTTCTAAGTTTTCCGGAGCTGTCGGCGTCGATTCCGACGATCTTTTTCAGGAGGGTATGATAGGGCTCTTGTCTGCCGCGCGTTCCTATAAAACTGATTGTGGCGCGTCATTCAGAACTTATGCCTCGGTTTGCATACGTAACAGAATCATTTCGGCTGTAAAAAAAGCGTCAGGCGGCAAAAGTGTGCGTCGTGACCTTTTGGTTCCTTTGGAAACAGAGCTTTTATCTGTGCCGGAGCTTTCTTATGATGACGGTCTTGTTGTTAAAGAGGAATGTGACAGGCTTTTTGGCTTTATCGAAACACAGCTTTCCGAAAGAGAACGCAGCATTTTAAAATTATTCCTTAGCGGGTTAAGCTACGGCGAAATAGCCCAAAAACTCGGTTCTTCATCCAAATCCGTTGACAATGCGCTTCAAAGGGTTAGGCGAAAGCTGAAGAAGTATAACTAAGGCGGTAATTAATACTTCATCAAAAGCCCTTTTCTCATTAGGAGAGCATTTTTGCGGCGGTGCAATTCCGCTTAGGGTAAAAATAATTTTTTTCAAGCGAGGTAGCAAAATGTACGAAGACAAAACCCTTATTTGTAAGGAATGCGGTAAAGAGTTCGTTTTTACAGCAGGTGAGCAGGAGTTCTATGCTGAAAAAGGCTTTGTAAACGAGCCCCAGAGATGCAAGGCTTGCCGCGATGCAAGAAAGAACGCTGCTAAAGGCGATAGACAGATGTACACAGCAACTTGTGCACGCTGTGGCGGCGAGGCAAAGGTTCCTTTCCAGCCCAAAGATGATCGTCCTGTTTATTGTAGCGAGTGCTTTGCAAAGATGAAAGAAGAGCAGGCATAATTTTAACATAAATTAAATATATATGTTTCGCTGAGTCTGTTCGTTAATTCGGGCAGACTTCTTCTTTTTGTATTTTTTGAAAAATTTATGCTATTATAAATGTGGTGATATAATGAAAAAGACTGTTTCTGTTTTGCTTGTTGCAATCATGCTTTGTACATTTTCTTTTTGTGCCTTTGCGGTGGATAATACCGCATCCGTAAATATAGTTGAAACCGCAAGTAACGAATATACGGTTTATCTCGGATTTATCGATAACGGTAACGAGGTATGCGGCGGCAGTATGAATTTAGTATATAATAGCGACAAGCTTAAACTTGTTGATTATTCGACGGACTCCGAAAGGTGTATGATGCTGATAAATCCGGACTATCAAAATAAAGGCAATACTGTTCGTTTCGTTTTTGCCTCGGCCAACGCTTTAAGTAATGGGGAAAATTTGGCAACAATAAAGTTTTCGTCGAGCGGTGACAAAGTTACATTGTCGGATTTTTCGGTATCCGAGTATAGACTGTATGATGTAAATTCGTCCCTCGTAGCCAACGAAAAGTCGGTTTCTCCTGCTATTTCGTTTAATGCTTTGTCTGATAAAAACAGTGTTGACACATCTGTTGTTGCGGACGGTAAGAATACAGATTCTGTTAGGGAAAGCACCGATTTCCCAAGTAATGATTCATATTTTTCACCTGAGTCGATTGCCGAAGACATTAACAATGTATTGCCGGACGAAACTTCTGCCGGTACTCAGGTAAAACATTCTTCCAAAAGCCGTAAAGCGCTTATCGTATCGCTGATGGTTTCATTGGCTCTTGTTATTATTGCCGCAGTTATAATTTTAATTATGCGGAAGAAAAAAGGTAATCGGATTTAAAATAAAAAATATAATTTAGGGCTTGCAAAATCCCCCGTATTATGTTAATATATTCGGGCAGTAAAAAAGCATACGATATATCGGGGTGTGGCGCAGTTGGTAGCGCACTAGACTGGGGGTCTAGGGGCCGCAAGTTCAAGTCTTGTCACTCCGACCATAAAAGGATTTAGCATAAGCTAAATCCTTTTTTAGTTGTCTAGCAATTGATGAAAACCCCCGGTTCTACCGGGGGAAAAGGAACGCTTT